>Ga0208112_100013_pt1 | contig 443802 bp, 401 predicted proteins | sample HotLakConsoUCCLE_FD_184736 | JGI IMG/M metagenome (GOLD analysis project Ga0208112, IMG submission 184736) | Hypersaline microbial mat communities from Hot Lake, Washington, USA - Hot Lake Consortium UCC-LE (SPAdes) (version 2) ... | reverse complement strand
ATAGCTACAATTACCATATTATTAGCATGTAAATCGATTCCTGTGTGAATCATGAGGTCCTCCTTAGTTAGTTACGGTTGATGATCGCTAATCTAAGTGAGGACCTCCTTTTTGGAAAGATCCCGCGTTTCAAGGGTGACGCAGACTCGCCGTTGCATTACATTCTTGCTAGTTGACTGTAGACTTTTAATAATCACTAAACTCTGCGCACCTTAAACGCCAGGCCGTTATTGGTTTTCCCAAAACTCCGGAAGTCAACATGAATTAGGTTGGTGAATTCATTAAATTGAACAAACTCAAAAATCAACTACATATTTTTAAGATGGAAATTCGGGCAGATCTTTATTTAGGCGACTCCAAAGATGTATTAAAAGAAATACCATCAAATTCTGTTGATTTAGTTTTTACCTCCCCCCCTTATGCGGATCAGCGGAAAAATACCTACGGGGGAATTCACCCAGACGAATATGTAGATTGGTTTTTACCGATTTCAGAAGAATTACTTCGCGTTCTCCATCCAAAAGGGACGTTCGTTTTAAACATTAAAGAGAAAGTGGTTAATGGGGAAAGAAGTACTTACGTCATGGAGTTAATTCTTGCCATGAGAAAACAAGGGTGGTTGTGGACTGAGGAATTCATCTGGCATAAGAAAAATTCATATCCAGGAAAATGGCCTAACCGTTTTAGAGATTCTTGGGAAAGATTACTTCAGTTTAACAAAGAAAAGAAATTCAATATGTACCAAGAGGAAGTTATGGTACCAGTTGGAGATTGGGCAAAAACAAGGCTCAAAAATCTGAGTGAAACTGATAAAACCCGTGATGAATCTAAAGTAGGAAGTGGTTTCGGGAAAAATATATCAAATTGGAAAGGACGAGATAAAGTTTATCCTAATAATGTCCTTCATCTCGCCACTGAGTGTAATAATAAAAATCATAGTGCAGCTTTTCCTGAAAATTTACCTGAATGGTTTATTAAACTTTTCACAAAGGAACATGATACCGTTTTAGATCCATTTATGGGTTCTGGAACTACTAACATTGTAGCTCAACGAATGAAAAGAAATTCGATAGGAATCGAAATAGTCCCTGAGTATTATGAGGCCGTCAAACAACAACTTGACGAAGTGCAACTTTATTTATTTGAACCAACTGTAGAATATGCCAAAGCTGAACTTAACGGACGTAATTGATTACGTTGAAAAAAACATTTCTATTTTTCATGACAAACGTATTGACAGCCTCGATTCTCTTAAACTAACCCGAGTCTTAAAACGAAAGAATCCTTATCTATTTAAGGCCAAATATTTATTAACAGCCGATGAAATCGTAAAAAAGATTGTCGAAGCTCATATCTCATCACATGAAGAAACAATTTTTGGGGACTGGCTGGAAGGTTTGGCAATATTCATCAATCAAAAAGTTTACGGCGGTTGGAAGTCGGGAATAACCGGTATCGATCTGGAGTTCGACAAGGACAACATCAGGCATATTGTAACTATAAAATCAGGGCCAAATTGGGGTAATAGCAGTCAGATTAATAAGTTGAAATCTGATTTTTTAACTGCACGCCGAACTTTAAGAACGAGTAATTCAAAACTTCATATTGTTGCTGTAAACGGGTGCTGTTATGGAAAGCAAAGAAAATCAGATCGGGGTGATTATTTCAAATACTGCGGTCAAGATTTTTGGGAATTTATTTCTGGAGACAAAAACCTATACGTTGACATTATTGAGCCATTAGGACATAAAGCTAAAGAGAGAAACGAAGCTTTTATGGAATCTTACTCCAAAATGTTGAACAAATTTACGAGAGAGTTCACAATCGATTTTTGTAATGATGATGGCGAGATTAACTGGCAGAAATTAGTAAAATTCAACTCCGGGGCTGATTAAAAACCAATAACAAGCATTTCGTGCGGACGTGTAAACAATTGTTGCTCAGTTATTTAAGTCTCGCCACGCCGCACAAATGCCAGACCGTTTAGTGGGCTAACTAATTCTTTATCACTTTATCGAATTCAGCTATTATTGCCAGCATAGTATCATTACAGTATATTGCATTCATGAAAACTATTTATGTTGATACTTCCGTTTTTGGTGGCAAGTTTGATGAAGAGTTCGGCTTCTGGACTCAAAAATTTTTTGGCCAAGTAATTGCAGACAATATAAAACTTCTGAAATCAGACATTGTAGATGATGAATTAAAAGGAGCTCCTAAATTTGTTCATGAATTTGTGGAATCACTACCGAATAGAATTATTCAACATATTGATCTATCGGAAGAAGCTATTTTGTTAGGTGAACAGTATATCAAAGAAGAAGTTGTTGGAAAAGCCAGCAGAGCCGATTGTTTTCATATTGCAATTGCAACGCTTCAAAAAGCTGATTTACTTGTGAGCTGGAATTTCAAACATATTGTAAATATTGAACGAATTCGTGGATATAATGCCGTGAATCTTAAAAACGGATTTCAAACGTTAGAAATAAGAAACCCAAGAGAAGCCTTTGATTATGAAGACATCAACTAAAAAAAAGTTTGACTGTGTAAAATCAGTCCGTATAGAACGTGACAGAATAGCGTCTGACACGGAAGGTATGACTGCCGGCGAAGTTTTGGAATATTTTCGAAAGCGCAAAAAGAAAAACCAATCTTCAAAAGAAACATCGTAAAGTATCGGGCTAACATTTAGCTCAGACGCCCTATAACCAGTAATTTCTGCTGACGGGTTCGTGTTTGTTGCCCGACTTCAAAGTTGAAAGCCCCACAGCAGAATTGCTGAACCGTTATACTCCGAGTAAAATTAAGCCGTTTTTACAAGTGACAGGGATTAACTACATTTAAATATGTCTGAAAAAGAACTCATAAAGCGAATCAAGAAGCTTCCATCAGAAGCGCAGCAAGAAGCGGCAGATTTTGTCGAATATCTCTCCCAAAAGTATATCCAACAGCCAATTGATTCCAACTCAACTAGAAAGAAATCTATTCTTGAAAGTTCGTTCAGGGGGATGTGGAAAGACCGGGAAGACATGCAAGACAGTACAAAGTGGGTTCGGGAACTTCGGAAAAGTCGTTGGGCTAAATAAAAACAATTATGGCTCAACCTGTAATTGTTGATACAGATATTCTTATCGATTTTGGTTTAGACAGACCCGATGCTGTTCAGAATATGGCAAAGCTTGAGGAAAATTACATTATTACTGTTAGTGTAATCACAGCGATGGAGTTGTATGCGGGCTGCCGAAGCAAAAAAGATCTGAAGAAAGTTGAAGAATTACTTTCAGGTATAAACATCGAATTGGTAACGAAGGCAGTATCGGAAAAAGCGTTCGAGTTGATGAGGAAGTTCAGATCGAGCCATGGCGTGGAAATTAATGATATGCTGATTGCCGCAGCTGCAATGACATTAGAAGTGAAACTGATTAGTAAAAATCAAAAGCACTATACGTTTCTACCGGGCTTGGATCTTCTTAAATACCCGGTAAACGAAGTATAACAAGCATTTCCTGCTGACGTGCAAGCGTTATTTGTTAGACTTCAAAATTTATTGCCACGCAGCAGAAATGCCAATCCGTTATGGTGCTCACTTTAATTCAATACTCTTCCCTCTTTTATAGACCATCAGGAGTTGATTATCGTTAACCAGAAAAATTAATTACATTTCAATTATGAAGACGTTAACGATAAACATACCGAATACAGCAGATATCGATGACAAAGAGGCAAAAATGTCCTTGGCGTCTAAATTATATGAAAGAGGGAAACTGACACTTGGGCAAGCTGCTGAACTTGCCGGCTACTCGAAAGAAACATTCATGGAGCTGCTAGCTGATTACAATGTATCTCTGATCAATTATCCCGCAGACGAACTTGATGAAGATATAAAAAATGCCCAGCGTCATAGTATCTGACACAAGTTGCCTGATTCTATTCTACAAAATCGGAGAGCTTGATCTTCTGAAAAAGGTTTTCGGTAAACTTCATATCACAGAAACGGTTCAAAAAGAATTCAATCAACCGATTCCGGATTGGATTGAAATTGTCGAACCAACAACTAATTTACATCAGGGCTTATCAAGTTATTTGGACAAAGGAGAAGCTACCGCAATTTCATTGGCTTCAGAACACGAAAATTCACTTTTGATTATAGATGAAATCAAAGGGAGGAAAGCAGCAAAAGAAACGGGTATTTCTGTTACCGGTTCACTTGGTGTGTTGATTGCAGCCAAAAAGAAAGGACATATCCAGGCTGTAAAACCACTCATAGAAAAAATACAGAAAACGAATTTTCGAATTTCAAAAGAGTTGATTGAACGGGTACTAGATAAAGCAAACGAGTCCTGAAAAGAGCCGTTCGCAACCATAACCAGCGATTCAACCGGATTTTGCCGCCTACAGATTGCAATAAAATTTTCAGTGTTGCGGTATATCTTGATTTTATCTATTTATTAGCTGCTAATGGCAAAACCGGTTAGACGCCAATCCGTTAACCTCCTTTTCCTCAATCTATGATATCTGCCTTGTTTTAAGTAGATTTCTAATAGTCAGAAACAAAATTTCAATATTATGAAAGACTGGAAACAACGTATTACTACAAATCCCGACCAATGTGGAGGCAGGCCCTGCATCAGGGGAATGAGAATTCGGGTTATTGACGTTTTAGATTTACTTGCTGCCGGTCTTACTCATGAACAAATATTGGAAGAGTTACCCGATCTGGAAAAAGAAGATATAGAAGCTTCTATAAAATATGCTCGGGGCAAAATTGATCATCCAGTTGTTGCGGCATGAAAATATGGGTGGATGCACAACTTTCTCCTGCTATTGCCGCGAGGATCAATCGCACCTTTGATGATATTGAGGCCGAATCGGTACGTTCGCTAGGACTTCGGGACGCAACAGATGTTGAAATCTTTGAAAAAGCAAAGATGGAGGATGTGATTGTAATGAGCAAAGATGACGATTTTATTCAGCTCATAGAACATAGAGGAACGCCACCAAAACTTATCTGGATTACTTGTGGAAATACATCGAATGCCAAGATGAGAGAAATTTTGTCCAAAACTCTACTCAAAGCAAAGGAGCTATTGGAAAGTGATGAAAGTATTGTCGAAATCAGCGATAAAGTAGGTTAACCTATATATGGCCTCCAATGTCAAGTGGCAATAGCATTCCCGGGGTGAGAAATTGTTTTCCTCACCTAACCGCATTCGTTAGCCTTTCCATGGATTTGTACTACAAGCAGTATTCAACAATGGGTCACAGTATCGCGGACTGCACCAAACATATATAGAAGCTCAACGACCTGCAGTCGGTCTATCCGATTTCGCTAGCCGGTCCCATCTTTGCGGGACGGCTGTAGAACATATTGCGTAGCCTGAACCCGGATGATCAAGCGGAGGGCTATGGCCGGTAGACGACCATTCCAGTTATGTAGCATCTCGGAGCAGGGGCAGTACACGCCAATAGATCTGGCGACTTATCCACTTACCAGATATCGAAAAATTCAGGGGCCGCTGCCACCTCCAATCAAGCGGTGCGAGCTGAGCGTTGTGGCCTGGTCAGCCGAGTCATGATCTACGAGGTATTCATAATGAATGGGCTGGTCAAAAAGGCTCTTACCATAAAGCTTAGTTATACGTCGGGCTGGCGGCAGCTCCCCATTTATGTTTTTGGTTTACTCATGATCGAATTTGTTAGAAATTTGTGCTCATTAAATGGTTCCCGTCGCTTTAGCATATAATACACCGCCACTCCCAGACGCTTGGCAATGATGGTCAAAGCTTTTCCTTTTCCGTGTCGGCTGATCAGGCGGTTATAATATTTTTCAACCTGGGTATTTCCTCGCAGATATAGCAAAGAAGCTTCCGAAAAGGCCCACCGCAAATGAGCATTGCCGATGCGACCGCCACCAGTTCCATATTTCTTTCCATTGGAAGACTTCTGCCCTTTGACCAGGCGCGTATAGGAGCAAAACTCGCCCCGACTTGGAAAGCGGCTAATATCATGGATCTCGTAGAGCATCGTTAGTGCCAGTACATCCCCTACACCTTTGATGCTTTTTAGAAGATGCAGACTCGTAGGATCGTGCTCCTTTGCCAGGGATAGAATTTGTTTGTCTAATCTTTTTATGATTGGATCGTAATGATCAATCAACTCTAAATCCGTCTGGATAATAAGTTGCACAACGGATCGGGAAAATGCCCGACTATCTCTTTGTCCCGACGATGATGCGGACGTGACAAGGTTCCCAGTGGCTCCAGATTATATTGGCTCGTTGTATTTTGGATATGACCAAACAGTTCGGCACGTTTGCGGATCCCGATCCATCGGGACGTCGTCGCATCAGATCCCGGGTAGCTCTCATCTGGGGTGGGTAGACGTAGGCCACCGGAAAGTTACCGCCCCGCAGCAGCCGGGCAATCTTTAATGAATCAATCTTGTCATTTTTGGTTTTGACTCCATGGATGGCCTTCATATACAAGGCATGACCAAGAATAAAGTCGATTCCCTCCTTATCGCACAGGTCCGCCAGCCAATACCAGCAGAAAATACATTCCACTCCTACGGCAAGTCCGTTCCGAAAAGGGGCGATAACGTTTAAAAATTCTTCCGGACTGCAGCGGTGGTTCTTGTGATAGACAACGTTACCTTCATTGTCTAAAATGCAGATGTACATAAATCTTGCATGCAAATCAATTCCACAGTAATATCGGTGAGTACCCGTATATACGTTCATGGTTTTATTCCTCCTTAGGTTTCTTATGGGTGAAAACGTAATGTAGCCTCGGAGGAGGCCATGAACAATATCAAGCGGTTCGTGCGGACGAGTTTTCGTTTAGTTGTATTCATTTAAGGACTTAGCTACGCCGGTTATTTGCCGAAGGTCGTTATGTGTCTGAAGCCCTTTTGCTACAGGCAATTTTCACTTCTATTATCTGTTATAAATTTGTAGATTCTAGACAGACTAGATGAAAATGGAGATATTTATGACCACAAAATCTAAAAAATGGCAGTTACAGGAAGCTAAAAACAGATTTAGCGAAGTCGTACGTAAGGCGTCCGAAGAGGGGCCTCAAACGGTTACAAAGCATGGAAAAGACAGCGTAGTGGTGCTTTCGGCTGAAGATTATCGAAAATTAGAACAACCGAGAACGTCTTTGGTTGAGTTTTTTCAAACATCACCCCTTTCAGAGGTTGAGATTGATCTAAAACGAGATAAATCTCTTTCCCGTCAAGTTGACCTATGAGCTATTTGATTGACACTTGCTGCATTTCCGAATTGGTCAAAAAGAAACCAAATCCAAATGTTGTAAATTGGTTCGCCGATCAGGATGAACTCTCCATGTTTTTAAGCGTCATTACGTTTGGCGAATTGAGAAAAGGGATTGAAAAGTTACCCGATTCGAAAAAGAAAAAAGAGTTAAATCGATGGGTAAAAGAGGACTTAAAGCACCGCTTCAAAAACCGAATCCTCAACATAAATTTAGAAGAAGCGAATAAATGGGGTGAAATTTTAGCTACTGCAGAAAAAAATGGCAGCCCCCTTCCGGCAATTGATTCATTCATTGCTGCTACAGCTCTGGTGCATGACCTTTCGGTTGTTACAAGAAATACGAAAGATATGGAAGGTTCAGGAGTTGAGGTAATTAATCCCTGGACCTACGCGCCGAACACATAACCAGTGTTTCGCTTCGCGTTCAGAAAATGAGCCTGCATCCCGGTTCAGGTTTCTTGCTGGACATTTACGATTTATGACCGCCGCGGAAATACCAGCCAGGATATCATTTGGCATTTTAGAACTTCAAGTTAATCGTTGATTCAGATCGTTTTGATCCGCTATAATAAAGGAGGCTTGAATCTTTGTGTTAACAGCTTTTGGCTTTTTGGCTTAAAACCCCTTCCTTTCAATTTCCACCCCGTTATCCGGTGACAAACGTACCAATCAAGCCGACTAATCTTTTTATTACAGACTGTTTCCATGGAGCAAATCATCGTCTTTATTACGCTCGGTGTTACACTTGTACTATTTATGTGGGATAAGTGGAGGTATGATGTTGTTGCCGTTCTTGCGCTGCTTTTTCTGGTTATGTATGGAATCATCCCATCGGAGGATGCCTTTAACGGATTTAAACACCCGGCTGTCATTACAGTTGCGGCCGTCCTGTTAATCAGCCGTGGACTTCAGGCTTCCGGGTTAGTGGATGTTCTGGCAGGGATCATGAACAAGGCCGGAAAGAATTTATATCTGCAAATCACGGTTCTTTGCCTGGTTACGGCTGTGGCATCGGCGTTTATAAATAACATCGGGGCACTTGCCATCCTGATGCCTGTGGCCATCTATGTCGCCAGAAAGAACGGACACCCGCCCTCCTATATTCTTATGCCCATTGCCTTTTCATCCCTGCTGGGCGGAATGATTACGTTAATCGGGACTCCTCCCAATATCATCATTGCCACATTTCGTGCCGACTATTCCGAAGAAGCCTTTAGCATGTTCGACTTTGCCCCTGTGGGCCTGGCATTGACCGTTTCAGGCATCCTTTTCATCACCCTGCTGGGCTGGCGCCTGTTGCCTAAAAGAAAAGGCCAGACATCGGACAGCGACCGGTTTGAAATTGAAAGCTATATTACGGAAGCAAGGGTAACCAAAGACTCCAAACTAAAGGGGGCAACATACGGTGAAATCCAGACCCTTACCGAAGATGTTGTAATACCGCTGGGCCTTGTTCGCAGAAAAAAACGTATACACATGCCGGAAGCAATGGAGGTACTCAAAACCAATGATATTATCATTTTGGAAGCCGACACGGAAGGCCTCAATACGTTTATCGAAAAAGCGGGTTTAAAATTAGTGGGTGACAAAAAGTTTCGCAAAGATGCCGAAGGAGCGGAAGAGATTGTCATGAGAGAAGCGGTAGTAATGCCCGACTCTCCCCTGATTGGCAAAACAGCCGCAGAACTGAGCATGCGAACCCGGTATGGACTCAATCTCCTGGCTGTTGCCCGTAGCAACCAGCAGCTTCGCAAACGATTAGATAAGATTCCATTCAATAAGGGTGATGTATTGCTGCTTCAGGGACGCAGCCAAAATCTGGATGATATGATCTCTGCTATGAAGTGTCTTCCCTTGGTAATAAGAGATCTGACGATGGGGAAACCGCGTCAGATTCTTCCCGGACTCCTCATTTTTACAGCAACCGTTTTAATGGTTGTTTTGGATGTTTTACCTGTGCAAATTTCCTTTGCTGCGGGTGCGGTAGCGATGGTATTGTCCGGGGTGCTGCCTGTTAAAGATCTATATACTCACATAGACTGGCCAATTATCGTGTTGCTGGGAGCGATGATTCCGATTGGCGTTGCCTTTGAAACCACCGGTGCGGCCGATCTCATCGCCAATCAGGTTCTGGAAATCGGTCAAGACTACCCCGTCTGGTTTGTCGTTGGCCTTGTCCTGACTATCACCATGTTTCTTTCCGACCTGATAAACAATGCAGCCACCGTAGTGCTGATGGCTCCGATTGGCATTACCATTACAGAGGGGATGGGTATTTCTGCAGATCCTTTACTGATGGCCATTGCCGTAGGTGCTTCCTGTGCTTTCCTTACCCCCATCGGTCATCAGTCCAACACCCTTGTCATGGGGCCGGGTGGCTACAAATTCAGCGATTACTGGCGTATGGGACTCCCCCTTGAAATAATTATCCTGTTTGTGGGTACGCCGATGATTCTCATTTTCTGGCCGGCTTAAACATATCAAGGTCCATTTATTTTCCGGTTGGATGCTCACCGATGCGGAGATCAAACAACATTCTATCCGGTGTAGATGTACGGATAAATTGCGCGGACTTAACCCCGTTCGCCGACTTGAAAAATCGTGGGCAAAAATAACTTCCAGGATTTAAAACCATTACCGGTCAAAAAGGCCAAAACGGTTAAACCGCAGACCGTTATTCAAATATTAACGATCGTTTCGAGATACGTGTTTTCTATAATTGCCGTATCGTCGCCCGACCGATTGTAGCGATTGAATACCTCCTTGAGATCACTTAACAGATTCTCCTGCTGAACGTCATCCAATTTTTCTAGAGCCTTAAGCGTTGGCCCGAACCAGGTACTGAATACCCCAACGGCATGATCGACAGTGAGATAGTATTGAAGAGCTTTCATTTTTTTTTCGCTCTTGATGGATCTGGTTTCTTCACCAGGCAGCTCAACCAATCCTTTATCGGTTCCCCAGCGCGATGGTGGATTTATACCGGGTGCCGGCGGAGGCAGGTACTTACCATGTGCCGCAAAAAAATCACCGCTCCAGTCTTCCGGAACAGGGCTGGCCAGGCCGATTTTTCAGCCGGGCTTGCAGACGCGAATCATTTCATCGGCCGCTTTTTCCTGGTCGGGAACGAATTGCACTCCATACACCGATAGAACCACATCAAAACTGTTATCCGGAAACGGCAGTTTCTGTGCATCGCCAACTTTAAATTCTGCCTTCAGGCCACTTGATGTCGCCCGGTTCCGGGCCCGATCGATAAGGTCAGGTACGTAATCGATACCGGTCACATCACAATACCGGCGGGCTGCTACCAATGCAGCCGTACCGCTTCCGCAGGCTACATCCAGCACTTTTTGCCCAGGGTGCGGGTTTGCAGCCCGGCAAAGGGATTCGGCCATCACCACATTTTGGCGGGCGATCTGATTAAAGTCACCGGTTGACCATGTTCTCATTTGATTTTTGGTGATTTCAGAATAGTTAATTTCAGTTGTGTTTTTCATACGTTTCAGGATGTTTAAGTTAAAGGTACTCTCGATCCTCCCTCATGAATGAATTTTGCTGGGGAGTCCAATTGCCTGTTCTCCCAATACCGTGAAATACTGCTACGTACTTGACTTGCCGAGCTTATTATCAAGATATTCACTCAATCTATCGATGGAGGGCGCTTCATACAGGCAAACAGCCCGGCTCATATCCGTTGCCGGGTAAACTTGGAGTTCATCCGGCAGGGGAAATACCTCTTCAGCACATTCCTGGAATTGTTCAGGATCGTGTATCTCGTGTTCGATGGCTATAAACATTTTTCACCTCTTTTATTTTGACGATTCAAGTGACCTGTCAGTGTCCTCCAGGTCCTGGCGGCGTTGCGATTTCGTTCGTTGAACGCTGCAAGGATCCCGCGAAAATCACCCTGGAACGTTTGCAGGTTTAATTATAATCTAAATCAAGCAGATATCCCGTGCTTTGCTCTGCCGTTCAAAGATTTTGCTTAGCCGTTTATTTTATGTTGGAGGGAGTTGTGTCGAAGTGTTTTTTAAATGCCCGGCTGAAATGAGAGGTATTTTTAAATCCGCAGTCGAGCACCACTTCGGTAACTGATTTATCCGTTTTTTTCCAGCAAGTACCGGCCGTAATCAAGCCGTTTCTGCCTCAGCCATTTACCGGGGGTGGTTTTGTAGATCTCCCTGAAATCCCGCCTGAAAGTAGATAAGCTGCGTCCGCTGAGCCGGGCATACTCTTCGAGTTTCATCGGATAGGTGAAATTGGATTCCATAACGGATTGAAGAGAAGGGCGGGCAGTATTGCACAGATTTAGAAAATATCCGGAAATAGTTTTATTGCCGGAATCCGAAGCAACAATCATAATCAGCTCCCTGATTTTGAACCCCGCAAGTTTCTTATCCGGGCTCCCGGTTTTTGATATGTAGGAGAGAAAGGAGTAAAAATATGCTGTCAGTATTTCATCCGGCTGCACCCGGAGGATTGGAGAGGGTTCTGTTTTATCATCAGGAACATTCAATTTCACCTGGTTCTCTAGCAGGGTATCTCTGATAAACTGATCCGGAACGAACATGAACAATTAGCAAAATTCATCGTCGAAATACTGGTAGATAGAATGGGCACCTTTTTTGACAAATATACAATCTCCGGCTTGTGTAACTATTTCATGATCTCCGGCAAACCATTTCTTTTTTCCCTTTATGACATACACAAAGTAGTTGTGATGGGTCCACATATCGAAACACGTTTCACTCAACGGGCACTTGTATTCCGCAAATAAAAGGTCGTTCACGGAAAGCCGTTTAGCGGGCGGAAGATCTTTCATAAAATCATATACATTAACCATCCGATCGGTGATATGAGAGTGCGGCCACAACGAATCATTTACTGTCAACAAGATGGGCGTATAAAGACCCTAAGTCAAAAAATGTTCGGAATTGCTACAGTTGTAATGCATTTAACACCATGTCGGTTAAACAGGCAATATTGAAGTCTGCAATTTTGAGGATAGTGACATTCCATTAAACCGGAATGGAAAATCTGAAATGATATATTCCGGTCGATTTTTCAGTTATGTTGACAATACTCACCGGATGATCCGTCCCTTGGAATACCTGTTATCATTGTTTTGATATCACTGCTGTGTTTTATGTGCATTCTTAGCTAAATAAAATTGGGCTTTTTTATGGTAAAGAACGTCAAGTAGCACGAAGCGTAGAGATTTTTCAGAAATGGCGGGCAGTTTTTGGTTGTTACTCATTGCTGCGGGCGGCTCACTCAGTTGAAATTTTTGGCTAGTATGAGAAGGCCGCCTCTCATGGGTAAAGGACAGCGTGGCCCGGTATTTCCTGCTTTTGTGAAAATGTGCCATTTGTCTAATTTTCTGAGACCATCGTGCCTGATGGGCGCCCAAACATTATTACCGGCCTTCCCCGACCGAATAATCAGGGTTTCGTTTATTAGAAGTACGATCCCGGATCAAACCCATCTTGCTGATCCTTATTGTTTGCCGGTTTCCGCTCAACGGTTTTCCTTCCATTGGACGTCAGCGATAATCCCGGCGGTTGTTTATACCCGTCGCTGGAAAGATATTATGGAACCCTGCCGGCAATAAAATTTTTGGGAAAGTATATGTGAGAGATGATTCTTGTGCTTTCAGATGATATTCAAGGAAATATTCATTGTTATGAGTATTCAATTAGACTATGAAGAAGATTTTTCTAAAGGCCTGAAACGCCTGATGATCGGGCAGTGCGGGAAAGCCATTCGCTATTTAGAGAATAACGGCACGGAACAGGAAAAGCATGAGGCCGTTCATGAAGCGCGCAAGGCATTCAAAAAAGTACGTGCCTGTCTGCGTTTGGTACGCGATCATATTGATTATTATAAAGAAGGGAATGTGTGGTTCAGGGACCGGGGTCGTGAAATATCCGGAATACGGGATGCAACCGCCGATCTTGAAGCCCTTGTCCAACTTAAAAAACAGTATAGCTCCCGGCTGTATAAAAATGCGTTCAATACGCTGCGGGATGCATTGGAACAGCGAAGAAAGAAACTTGCAAAGGCTGTTTTTGAACAGGAAGATCGGCTGAGCAGCATCCTGGATGCGATTCGGGCCAAGAAAGAAGAAATACCGGGCTGGCCACTGGACATACAGAGGTTTAATGATATACGTCCGGGAATCAAAAGAACCTACAAGAGAGGCGTAAAAGCACTGCATGCATCGAGGGAAGACGGCAATGTGGAAAATTTCCATGAGTGGAGGAAGCGTGCCAAATACCTTCGCTACCAGCTTGATGTGATGAACCGGCTGTGGCCGGTTGTTTTTGAAGTGTTGGAAGATGAACTGCATGAGGTTACCGATATGACGGGTACCCTGAAAGACCTGTACAACCTGGGCGATGTGGGCGCTGAACTGGGTAACCCGTTCCGGGATGAGGATGAAAGAATTCTGTTCCGGGCATTGATAGACAAACAGGTCGAGTACCTGAAGAAACATGCCCTGCTGAAAGGGAGAAAATTTTATGCTGATGATCCCACAGACTTTTGCGACCGGCTTGAAGTGTATTGGAAGACTCATCGTAAGGAGATCGACAGCAAAGAGATTCCAAATGCCGATGATCTTCAATACTCCTGATCGAATATTTTTATCATCTGAACCGAGGATCAGATTCATTCGGGAAGCGGCGGGACGCCTTGCATGCGATCAAATTTGTTGGTGAGAAATGCGGGTTAGAGTTGTTTGATTCGCGTCAGTGATCAAATTAGTAGATCAAAAATTATAAACTCTTTTACAGGTTGGACACAATGCCGATATGCCTCTTTTTACATAAAAATGATGCTGATTCCAACACTAATATCATATCCAGAGCCGGAATAAAAGAAAGACTCATCCCGTTCAGAGACACGGTTCAATAAAATAGGATCAATCGTAGAGTATCATATTGAAGCAGATTGAATCATTTTTATTATAATCTGTCCACCTGAATCTGGAAATGACAAACAAACTAAACCACTTATTTTTTGCTTTAAGAAAGTATGAGGTGTACACTTTGTGACGTCTGTATGTTGATTGCTTTAACCATCATCTATGCTTGTTGCTCAAATCACTATACCCTTTCATTGAATCAAATAAATAACCGTGATCTCAAAAACTTCTCTAACCACCGTTCTTCTTTCAGCAGTTTTGTGCATTTCTTGCTCAACCGATGAAGAAACCGTTGTTTTCTCACTGAAGGGGAATTTGCACAGTAACGATCAGGATAACGCGCTGTTATATCAGGCAAAGGGACTAAACGCGAATGAGTTTGATATCGTGGATACCCTGGCGGTACAATCCGACAGTACATTTTCAGAATCCTATAGCCTCGAGCCTCATCTATATCAACTGAGAATTTATGGGTACCCGGACGTTACATTTATCGCCGATTCAGGTCAACAAATATCGATTCGTTATTCCTCAGAGGACAACTATGAGATATCCGGCTCCCCTGACACGAAACTTTATGAAGAGTACGAAGAGTACCGCTCGAATGTGTTGTCGGAAATTGTCCATCCGATAAGAGATCAACTGGATGATATGCTGGCAAATGATGATCCGGAAGACTCCGAACGGATTGAGGAGCTCGGTAAAGAGGTCTTAAGGGCAGAATCTGCTTACAGGGACACCCTGCTAAATTCGGTACAGGAACTGGGGACTTCAATCGCTATTTACCCGACGATGGTCCGCTGGGATGGCGACAAACATCTGGATTTCTATGAAGATTTGGCAGATGATTTCTCCGAACAACATCAAGGCCTTGAAGTGGCAGAACTGGTATCGGATAAGTTGAGAATCCTCCGGCAGGTCTCTATTGGCGGGGAAGTTTCAGACATCGTTGCTCCGGATACCTCCGGCACTGAGAGATCACTGTTTGATAATCTCGGCACATACACACTCATAGATTTCTTTGGCAGCTGGTGCGGCCCCTGCAGATCAGAAAGCGCCCATTTGGGACGAATGTACGACCGGTACAAAAGCTCCGGATTTGAGATTTTTGGCTTTGGAATTGAGTATGAAGAACAGAGTTGGCTCCGTGCAATTGAAAAGGACAGCAGGAGCTGGATCAACGTTTCTACGGTTGACGGCTATTCAAATGAGATCGCTGTGGAGTACTCCATAACGGCACTCCCTAAAAATTTCCTGGTCGATGAGAACGGAATCATCGTGGCAAAAGATATTCATGGAGAGGAACTTGAGGAAAAACTCTCCGAACTGTTTTCAGAGGAGTAAACCGACTTTCAGAATTCAATTTTCAGGGATAAAATACAAGTTCACACTACTGAAAATATCACACTATCTTTTGAATGTCTGATCATATATTGAAAACCCATGAATCTTCAAATTCGACCTGCATATATCGTTGCATTTACCATCTCGTTCCTGGCTGTCGGTCTGCCCTTCTGGTTCACTCCTTATGACTCCGTGACTCTGCCCAACACACTTATAACACCTCTACTGGTTGTAGTCTGTCTGGCCGCTATACTTCTTCATACACTAACCGACTGTTCATTTCAAAAAAACCTGCATTTAGTGGCATCGGTTCTGCCAGCAGTCGTGTTGATAAGAGTAATCTTTGAGGGAATTTCTTATCCGACTTCGCACAATCTCTGGCCTTTTGAACTTATCATTGCCACTCTAATCGGATACGCGGTTGCGCTCCCTTCCGTCCTGATCGGATCATTCATCAGAAAGTTCAGGAAAAAATCTGTCTTGTAACCGGGAAAATCTACATTTTAACAACTTTCACTTTTCTCAATACATAATCCTGCCGATGATCTTCGAGCAGATCCTCCAGCTTTTCCACAAATCCCTCATAGTACTGCCGGATCTTTTTCGGCTTTGTGTGGCCAAGATTGATTTTCACAAACCGGGGAAGTGAAAAGAGGGTTCTCGGAAAGTCTTCAATACTCAAATGTTCTCCACTTACAATTCCACGAGCCCAGAACGGTGTGCCGTCTTTGGCGTTGATGATGTCGATGTTCAGGTACTCTTTCTGATTATTTAATTTATCTGAAATCTGAACCAGACTTTCAGAGCTCATAGGCAGATATATAGTGACTCCAATCTGTTCAGTAACATACATTTTCGTTGATTGACTCTCACGAAAATGAATCTCCGTTGTCTTTCCGATGTTTCTGGCTAAGGGTTCCAAAAAGTTTATGAAGTACCCTGTGGCCAGAATTTCAGCCAGTGCCCTCTCCTTTTTCCCGAGGTTGTTGTGAATAAAGAGAGCGATCAATCCAAACAGTACCGCCAATCCGATTATGACCGGTATCCAGGGGCGTTCAAAATAGGGCAGTGTACCGATAATGGAGACCAGAGATGGCATCAATGATATTCCAAAATCCATCACCGATAGAAACTCTTTCCATTTCATAAGGCTGCCATTGAATCTACTTCTGTATCAGGCGGATTATTGAAAAGCATAGTTCTTATCAGCCAGTCACCCGATTCACTCTTTTTCCAGTTAACAAGCGCACGGGCTTTGTAGGCCCATTCCTCTCCCTCATTTGATATCCAGTCGACTTGGAATGTTGCATACTCAACAGCCATATCTCCATTAAAATAGAGGGCTTCGGTTCGGTGTTGATATCGGCTGGACCGGTTGCTTGAAAAGAGAAGTTCATAAAACTGTTCAATAGAGTCCCGGCCGCTGTTTACTTCAAAAGCGTGTGGAATATTCAGGGCGTCGCTGTCATATAAAGAAGCGCAGCCCGATGCATCCTCAGCCTGCCAATATTCAATAAACTGAGTCCAAACTTCACGGATCTCCGTTTCCGGGTTGACCACCTGCTTTTCTGTGGAATTACTCTCCGTACAAGAGAATAATATTGCCGGTATGCAAAGCACTAAAATGATCTTCAAATATGTATTTTCTCTCATGGCTATTCACTAAAGCTTGATTAATATTTTAGAGGGAATAGCGTTGGCCGAGTGATATTAATTCATAAGGGAGGCAATAGGGACGATCACTCAATTAACCTATTTCGAACTTTTAAAGCAATAGATGAATATTTATCTGAGAAAAATTCATCTACTTCTGTTGATAACATTTTGCCAATGGTCCTGACAGTAAAGAAGAATTCTAAGAATTTTCAGGGCAGGATTGAACAATCCATTATTTCAGATAGGATTTATACCCATTTGTCTAAACAAGTTGAGCAGTCTCTTCATACACAGTACCGTCTCTCATTTGATAGACTTTATCAGCAGTAAAGTACCGGCTGTTTTGATGTGTGATATGCAGCACCGTTTTGCTCTCTATTAAATCTTGAAGGGTGTGCATAATTTCGTCAGCCATCTCACGGTCCAGGCTGGAAAGTGGTTCATCCAGAATCCAGATGGGAGCATCTTTGAGAATTGCCCTTGCAAGCGATACCCGCTGTCGCTCACCGCCACTCAGCCTCAATCCCAGCTCACCCACTTGCGTACTTAATCCATCAGGCAGAATTTTGAGTGTTTCACTAAATCCAACACGATTGAGTGCTTCAACCAGTTCATCATCAGTAGCATCCGGTTTGGCAATTTTCAAGTTATTTCGAAGTGAAGTGTTGAACAGCCGTGTATGCTGCCCTACAACGGTTATGTATCGGCGAACTTCTCTTCCTCTATATTCATTGATGCTTTGATCTCCGATTCTGATTTCCCCTTCCCAGGGTTCAAACCATTTAACCAACAGATGAGCCATGGTGCTTTTCCCACATCCTGAAGCTCCCTTCAGAAGAACATGCTCTCCGTCCTGAATCTTTAAATTCAATGCTTCCAGTACCGGAACCTTCCCATAACCAAAGTGCACATTTTTAAATGTGATTGAGAACTGCTTTGGAGCGAAATCAACTCCTCTACTCTGTTCAACATCTGTCTCAGATTCAAAGGTTATTTCACGAAGTCTGCCGGCCGCCTCTTTCGATTCATAAAAATGCTGAAGTGCACTGCCCATCGGCTCCAGTGCTTCAAAAACTGAAAAAAGTCCCAGTATGATTGCCGTCATGACCAAACCGCTGATTGTACCATTCAATATGAGCGGTAACAGCAAAATGAAAGAGACCGGCAAGCTGATATGACTTAACAGCGTGAACAGGCCGGATTCCAGACCAAAAGCGCCTGCTCTCTTTTGTTGAATTCCAGCCAGATCATCAATGATCTCTTCTCCACTGTTAATCCACTTTTGATGGTGGCCTGAAAATAGCTGATCTGTTGCTCCACGAATATGATCATTCATAAACTGGCTCAGCCTAGCATTTCCGGCGGACAACTTCTCTGCGGACTGTCCCGCTTTGTACCTGATGAAGACGGGCATCATTACAGAGTTGAGTATCATAAGAATGAAAACGGTTGCACCCAGTGTAACCGAATACCACGCGGTCAACCCAGTCGTGAGGACAATAAAGAATATAGCGGTGATTACAGGAGCAACTGTTTTTAAATAAAATTCCTGGAGCTGGTCCACATCATCAGAAAAACGACTCAGTAAATCGGCAGAACGGTACTTAATGGCTTTTCCGGGAAGCATCGGTTCGATTTTTTCGTAAAAATGAATCCGTAAATTTTTGAGGATTCTAAAAGTAAGGTCGTGCGAAAAAAGCCGTTCTGCATACCTGAATGCGGCTCTTGAAATTCCAAAAAATCTGACTGCTACAAGCACCAAAATCAAGTCCAAAATGGGCGGACGAAGCGCTGCCCAGCTGATTAGATATCCGGAAGCTGCCAGCAGTCCCACACCCGTAATAACCGTAAAAATGCCAAGTATGAGGGATAACAACACTCTCTTTTTTAAACCAAAAAGCTCCTGAAGTACTTCGCTTAGTATTCTCATTTCAGATCTCCCCTGCATCAATGTTACTTCTGAAGTATGGGAACAGTTCATCAGGTGTACCGCTCTCTGATATCTTTCCATCACTTAGGATAGAAAGCCGATCGGAAGCGAGAATGGTTCTTGGCTGATGACTCGCGATTAGCACAACACGTTCTTTAGACAATTTTTTGATAGAGTGAAGGAGCAATTCTTCGAGCTCTTCATTCAAAAAGTTACCGGGCTCGTCCATCAAATAAATGGATGACTTTTTCAGAAAGATTCGTGCCAGTGCCAGCCGCTGGCGTTCACCCCCGCTCAAATTCAGTCCCCCCTCACCCAGAATCGTGTCATAACCGTCCGAAAGATTTGATATGAACGGATGAGCCAGTGCAAGCTCCGCAGCTTCAATTACTTCTTCCTCCGTAGCTTTTTGATTTCCCAAGCGGATATTATCTGCAACAGTGCCTGTAAAAAAGTGTGGAAACTGTGGCAGATAAGAGATCCGGTCTCTCCATTTCGCCGAACCCAACTCATTAAGAGAAATTCCATTCACAAGAATTTCTCCGTCATTCGGGTGAAGAAGTTTTCCGAGTATATTCAAAATGGTTGATTTACCCTCGCCGCTTGCTCCGGTCAACGTATGAACTTCTCCAGGTTTCAATTCAAGATTCACACCCTTCAGTACTTCGTTTTTTGAATCTGGATAACTAAATCTCAACTCATTCAAATGAATCATAAATGGAGGGCTTGGTGCTTCAACGTTACCGGCATCAGGTTTTGAGGTGTGTTCTGTGTTTTCATCAAGAATTTCAAACAACCGGGCTCCTGCTTCTGCCCCTTCCATGCCGGCATGATGAGCGCTGCCAAATGAACGGAACGGAAGGTAAAATTCCGGGGCAAGCAGAAGTACAAACAAACCCATTTGAAATCCGATCATCCCTTCAATAAGTCGAACACCAACTTCCACGGCTACAACTGCAGTACTTACGGATGCCGCCAGTTCGAGAACCATTCCGGATAGAAAAGCCACTTTCAGAACTCTCATGGTTGTTGTGCGAAACATCCTGCTTACGTTGTTGATGCTGCGGCCGGCATTTTTTTCTCTACCGAAAAGCTTGAGCGTATCCATTCCCTGGATTGTATCGAGAAAGTGCGCGTTCATGCGGCGGAATGAACTCCACTGCTCCCGGATTTTATCGCCAGCTTTGGTTCCAATCAGATACATAAAGATCGGGATCAGCGGGCCTGTAATCATCAATACCAGGCCTGAAGGCCAGTCGAGCCACATCACTACTCCAAATATAATTACGGGTATGGTACCCATCCGGATGGCTGCCGGCACGTAGAGACTGAAAAAATCATCCAGTTTTTCTATGCCATTTTGTTGAACTCCAATTAACTCACCGGTCATCTCATCTTTCAGCCGAACCGGCCCTATTTCATGTATCTTGTGGAGAAATCGTTTTCGGTAACCTGCTTTTTGTTCAATTGCCAGCTTCAAACCCAACCATTTATCCGACCATGCCAGAAAAGCCCTGACGACAACAGCTGCAAAAAGGAGAAGAATAAAAGGATAGTAGACTTCTGAATCCCACTGTTTTAAAAATGCAGCATCGATTAACACGCTGAGACTGTACATTTGAACAAGAATTGTCGTGCCTGTCAATACCGCAGTAAATATTAGAGCCGCAATAAACCAGCGCCTGGAAATTGCATCGCGGAACAGGCGTTTTTGAGCTTTCTCAACTTTATGTGGATGTACAGAACGCATCAAAGTAGATTAATGAGTAGGGATTGAATCGCGCGTGACCCGCTTTCTGAATACGTAGTAGCTGTAAATCTGGTAGCCAAGAATCAGCGGCAGGAACAGAAGTGCCACAACACTCATAATGGTAAGAGTAAGATCACTGGATGAAGCGTTGTAGATGGTAAGAGACCAATCCGGGTTCAGCGTTGATGGCATGAGCTGTGGAAAGAGCCCTTCAAAAGCTACTATTGTTCCAAGCACAATTGTTGCACCCGTAGCTGCGAAAGACCATCCTGTACGACCCATTTTTAGCAAAAAATAACCTGAAATAAATGCCAGGATTGTTAGGGCCGGAAGTGTTCCGGGAATGATACCAAGCCCGTCAAATAGAATGGTGTATCTGTATCCGAGAAGAGCAAAAACGAGCAAAAGTATTCCTGCCGGTATCCACATCATCCGGGCAACTTTTGCTGCACGTTCCATAAGCGGACCTTCGGTTCTGAGTGTCAGGAACACAGCTCCGTGCAATGTAAAGACCGTGGTAGATGCCAGGCCTCCAAGAATAGCGTAGGGAGACAGAAGGCCAAACAAGCCTCCTGTGAAGTTCATATCTTCACCGATTGGAAGACCCATCACAATGTTTGTCAGGGCTACACCCCAAATAAATGCAGGTATCAGGCTCCCCCAAAATATGAAATGGTCTGCACTTCGCTTCCAGAATAACTTGTTCACTTTTGCCCTGAATTCAAACCCAACCGCCCTGAATATCAATGCTAACAGTATGAGAAGAAGTGGCAGATAAAAACCGCTGAAGAGTGTGGCGTACCAGTGAGGAAATGCGGCGAACATCGCACCCCCGGCGGTTATTAACCAGACTTCATTGGCATCCCAGAATGGCCCGATTGTATTGATACATACTCTTCGGTCAACATCGTCCCGGCTGATAAACGGCATCAGTATTCCGACGCCAAAATCAAATCCTTCCAGAAAGAAGTAACCGATAAAGAGTACCGCAATTAGAATAAACCAGATAAGTTGAAAGTCCATAGTCTTGTATATTTAAATCCTGAAATTAGTAAGCAAAAGCATCCGTTTGGTCTGATCTGTCGCCCGACTCCGATTCTGATTTTTCACTCTCTTTCGGTATTCCGGGTTTTGCATATTTAATGACCAGAAAGACTGCAATCGCTGCCAAAAAGCCATAAACCAGAGTAAATGCAGACATACTGATCCATATTGAGCTGCCCGCTACTGTGGGAGATACCCCATCAGAAGTGAGTAAAAGCCCATAAACAACCCAGGGCTGACGCCCCATTTCCGTTACCAGCCATCCCGCTGAATTTGCAACATATGGAAGGAACAGAACACCCATCAGAGCCTTATGAAACCAGGTTGTCGTTTCAAGCTTGCCTTTCCACCACAAAAACAGACCTGTAAATGCTGCCAGTATGAAGAGCATTCCCAGGCCAACCATTACGCGGAAGCTCCAGTACACTGTTTTAACCGGAGGGATGTAGTTTCCTTCACCGTATTTTTCTTCCATTTCAGCCTGTAATTCATTCAACCCTTTCACTTCTGAGGTGGCATTGTTGTGTGCCAGTACGCTCAGCATATAGGGTAAGCGCACTTCCCTCATCGACGTTTTGTTTTCCTGGTCAATCAGAGCAAACAGTGAAAAGCTGGCCGGTTGCTCAGTTTCCCACAATCCTTCCATTGCGGCCATCTTCATCGGCTGACTCTGCACGGTATCCTGAGCCTGACTGTGGCCTGTGGTAGCCGTTAACAGTGAAGCCACTGCCGTAAATACGAGAGCGATTTGAGCTGATTTCTTAAATGTCTGAACCTGATTTCCGCGGTACATCATCCAGGCACTGATACCAAGCACAAAAAGTCCGCCTGTTACAAACCCGGCTATGATGGTATGTGGCATTTGAACAAGGAGTCTTTCATTCAGCAGAATGGCTACGAAATCAGACAATTCAGCTCGGCCTCCATTGATCTCATAACCTACAGGAACCTGCATCCAGGAATTTGCCATTAAAATCCATATAGCTGAGAGGTTTGCAGCAATGGCGACCAGCCAAATGGATAAGAGGTGAAAACCTTTACTGAGCCGGTTCCAGCCAAACAGCCAGAGGCCCAAAAATGTGGACTCCATAAAAAATGCCATCAATGCTTCAATGGCCAACGGTATCCCGAAAATATCTCCTACAAATCTGGAATATTCACTCCAATTCATTCCAAACTGAAACTCCTGAACGATCCCGGTTACAATTCCAAGCGTAAAGACAATGACGAATAATTTTCCAAAATATTTGGTGAGCTGCTTATATCTTTCATCACCGGTGCGGTACCAAAATGTCTGAATTATTGCCACAAGGGCAGATAAACCTAAAGTGAGTGGCACAAAAACGAAGTGATATACTGTAGTGATTCCAAACTGCCAGCGAGCTAAATCTAGTGCTTCCATTCCTTTCCCTTATAATTACGAACTGCTGAATTAATAAAAATGTCAGACAAGCTTTTCCATTCCTGATTCTACTCAGTTTAAAACTTGTCTTAACATGATCTTACAATTTAGTTGTGAAGTTCTTGTGAAATCAATCACTACCACATAAATTTTCACTGAAATCGCTTTTAAAGTTTCAACTCACTTTTATACCTACGAATGAGGTCACCATTAGCGAAAAAACAATCGTTTTTAAACATACCGGACAAATAGCGGTTTCATTTTTTTACCTTATAGTCACTTCCATTTTCCTATATTCCTCCTTTCCCAATGAATTGCAAATCTGATCTGAATGAAGTATCGATACTTTTTCACTGCCATAACTGTAACTCTTCAATTTTATGCGGTCCAGGCATTTGCTCAAACCGCCGAACCGGTTCCTGCTCCAACAGATTTTGAGGTCCATGCTGTTTATACGGAAACTCCGCCATTTATTGATGGGAATCTGGATGATGAAATCTGGGAAGAGATTCCGCCGATCACCAATTTCACACAAGTATGGCCCAGCGACGGTGCTCCCGCTTCGGAGGATTCTGAAGTTCGAATTGCTTACGACAGTGACAATCTCTACTTCGCCTTTCGGTTTTATGATGAAAATCCGGAATTGATCCGTGCCAAAAATCTGGAACGTGGCGGACGCAATAACCGCGACGATCACGCCTACATCGGAATCGATACCTACCTCGACGGACGCAACGCCTACCTGTTTGAAATGAATGCGCTCGGCACGCAGGATGATGCTCTGGTAACAGACGAAGAGTTGAATTACGACAGTTTTTCGTGGGATGCCGTTTTCCTCAGTGAAACCACCATCGATGATGAGGGCTGGACGCTGGAGGTTGCTATCCCCTTTCGCCAGCTTCGTTTCCCCGAGGGTGAGGAGCTCGAGTTTGGCCTGATGGTGTCACGCATGATCAACCGGAAAAATGAACGCGTGCTCTGGCCGGCCATCGGAATGGAGTACGGCGGAAGTTTTGGAGTACTCGCAGCCGCATCTCAATACGGCCGGCTGAAAGGATTGAAGGGAATCAACAGGGGGAAAAATATTGAAATCAAACCGTACCTGATCTCCGGGGCTCAGGAAGTTCGTCCCGATCTTCAAAATGAAGAAACTGATCTTGACTATAACTACGATTTTGGCGGGGACCTGAAATACAGTATCTCATCCAATATGACGCTCGACCTGACCGTGAATACAGATTTCGCGCAGGTGGAAGCTGATAACGTGCAGCTCAACCTGACCCGGTTCAATCTCTTCTTTCCGGAAAAGAGAGAGTTCTTTCTGGAGCGAGCAGGCCTGTTTGAACATGGGGATATCCGCTCTACACAAACTTTCTTTTCACGAAACATCGGTTTGACAGATCAGATCCTGACCGGAGCGCGGGTAACCGGACAGACCGGAAGATATTCCGTTGGACTTATGAACATCGAAACCGGAAACGGCATGGGAGATCTTTTTGGGGCCAAATCAGTTAACAACACCGTGGCTCGCCTTCAAGCAACCGTTTTCCCCCGGGCAACTGTCGGCACCATTTTCACCAATGTCGAAAGTCCCGAAGGTTACAACCGCGCACTGGGAGTTGATACCAAATACCGGTTCTGGAGCTCCAGTCAATTTGACGCCTGGTTCACCAACGTCTGGGATGAAAACAGCCTTCTAAATGATGCTGCAGGTAATGCATCCATGCAGCTCGAAAATGACGTCCTTGAGGGGGGAGTCTCTTTCACATCCGTCGGAGAAAACTACCGGCCCGAGCTTGGATTTGTGAGAAGGCTGGATTTCAGACAGTACTCCGGAAATTTCGGATATAAACCCAATGTGGATTTCAGTCTTATACCGTCCATCCGGAAACTCTACTTCCGCACTTCATATGACTACTTTGAAGGTCAGGATGGAACGTTGCAAACAACAGAATATTCAGCGTCTGTACGATCAGAGTTCGAAAGTCGTCAATCTGTTGAAGTAGAGTATGAACGACAGTTTGAACGACTCATCAATGAATTCGCCCTGCGGCCGGATGCAATTATACCTGCGGACGATTACACTTTCCATACCTTTTCCGTTGAAGGGCGAACAGACGAAGCGCGAAATGTCTTCGGGTCGTTCGACTTCTCAACCGGGCAATTTTATGACGGGAACCGAACCGACTTCGGAGTGGATTTTGGATTCAGGCAATCCAAACATTTACACATTGAAGGCGGGGTTAATCACAACATCATCCGGCTGCCTTTCGAGAATGGAGATTTTGAAGCTACTACAATCAGAACATCAATTCTGGGTGCCGTCAGTCGCAAACTGTTTGCCAAGGCTCTGATTCAGTACGACAACTTTTCCCGGAATCTGCAGTCGAATCTTCGCATCAACTGGATTCACCGGCCGGGAAGTGATCTCTTCTTAGTTTTTAATACGAATTATCATATCACCGGAGATAACGAAGATCTGTTTGATCCCCGAAAAGATTTCATCCTGAATAGCCGGGCAGGAATTGTAAAATTAACTTACTTGATCATGATTTGATTCATTGGATTGATTGGTAATACGGTGATATTAAAAGAGACCACAATGGGCTCAACCCGTAAGCCGGTCATTTATGGCCGGTAACACGGAAATTCTTACCTGCACGATCATTCACAACCGGAACTCCAATCTGAACGAAACAAACGGTTTGGGGCTTTAAACTAGTACTCCACAACCAATTACAAACCTATGAGATATCTGATCTTTACACTTTGCCTTTTCTTTGTCAGTCAATCAGTAACCGCACAGGATTTTGCTCTTGAAAAGTTGGAAAATTCACCCCGCCACCACGAGTGGGTTGAAGTTACTGACGGCGATCGCACAATCCACAACTTTGTGGTTTATCCCGAGGTTTCGGAGGACGCGATGGCGGTTATTGTCATTCATGAAAACCGCGGGCTGACCGACTGGGTTCGGAGTTTTGCGGATCAGCTTGCGGCTGAGGGTTACATTGCCATTGCCCCGGATCTGCTTTCAGATTATGATGAGGAACACCAAAAGACATCAGATTTTGAATCTACCGATGCCGCCCGAAATGCTCTGTACGAACTGGATCAGAACCGGATTACGCAGGATCTGGAAGCCGTTCAGAATTATGTAACCGGGTTATCAGCAGCAAACGGCTCCGTAATTGTGGCCGGATTTTGCTGGGGAGGATCACAGAGTTTCAGATATGCGACCAATGCCGATGGACTCTCCGCCGCTCTTGTTTTTTACGGCAGTGCCCCTACAGATGAGGAAGCTATCAGCCGCATCTCTGTGCCGGTATACGGCTTTTACGGTGGAAATGACCAGCGAATTAACTCCACGATTCCGGAAACATCCGAGCTGATGAAGGAACATGATAAAGAGTATATCTACAATATTTATGAAGAAGCCGGACACGGTTATATGAGAACCGGGGAAGAACCAGATGCATCGGCGGCAAACAAAACTGCCCGCGACAGCTCGTGGGAGTGGATCAGGGAAATCCTGGCAAATCTCGATGAATAGTTCTGAGCCTGCGTTCCATATCAGATGACAGGTTCAGGCTTATTTAAGGTGAGTTCGAAATAGGAAAACTGATTACGGAATAGACTAATTCTCCCCTAAAAGGGAAGAGTGGCAGGGGTGTTCATTGGGTTTATTCATTTTTATTGATGGAAGCACAAACATCCCCCTAAATCCCCCTTTGTTAAGGGGGACTTTAAATTCTAAATTTAATTCCTAACTCACTTTAGTCAATAAACTTCACTTCAATCTTAGTTCAACAGAAGCCAGCTTGCTCTGCGGTTTTCCTGAGAAGAACTTCCGGAATTACTCAATCTAGTTTGAATTGTGGGGTCTTCAACAAGCTCTGTTTCCACTGTTAACTCTTCACCCATGCGGATGAACCGGATCTCAACACGATCTCCGGACGATTTTGAACTAAGGATCTCATCCACATTTTCAACTTCAGATAGTTGAACACCGGCAATTGACAGTATATCGTCATTTCGATTGATTCCCGCTTCATAAATCGGAGAACCGACAATAGCATTGCTTATCAGCTTTCCAACCCCATCTTCTATCGAAATGGCGGTACCGAGCGTAGCCTTTCCGGGGTTTGCTTTCTCAACATTCACACCCACCGATTCAAGAAGTTTCTGATAGTCCGGCAGCTCGCTGTCATAGATGTAGCGACTGAAAAACTCACTTGAGAACTCCTCACCGGCGTATTCAGAAAGTGCATCGCGAATATCACGGATGGTGTATGGAATTTCATCTCTGCCATATTTCTCCCAAACCAATGACATGAAATCATCCAGGTTAAGATTTTCATCTTCATTTCTGAGAGACAGATCAAGTGCCAGACCCAGGACACTTCCATATGTGTAGTACGAAATAAACGTGTTCTCCCTGTTGGTCGGATCCACGGACCGGGCCGCATCCACAAAGGGTGCCTGATAGCTCATCTCAATTGGGTTGTGGTAATTTCTTCCGGGTGAGTTGGCAACAAAATTGATGCCACCGGCCAGTCCCTCTATGTACTCCTCCTCAGATATAATTCCGCCTCGCGCCAGTATGAGATTTGTATAGTAACTCGTAAAACCTTCCGCAAACCAGAGTTCACCACTCATATTCGCCTCTTCAAAATCAAATGGTTCAAGAGAAGCGGGACGAATCCGCTCCACATTCCAGACATGAAAGAATTCGTGTGAAATAGTACCGATTCTGAAATCGCCCAGCACTCGCTCAAGCGGTTTGGTTCCGGTAACAATCGTTGAATTTCGATGTTCCATCCCGTCGCCACTGGCATTGGGCATATAGCAGTTCAGAAAGGTGTACTCGCCATAATCAAACTCCGGCAGCTCTCCGAACACATCACGCTGTTGATGAACTATGGCCATCACTTTATCGAAATATTCATCAACCTCACCTTCTGATGCATGCGTGTGAAGCACCATCCGGATATTTTGCCCGTCCACTTCCTGTTCCCGCAGATGATAGTCGGCAATCTCAACCGGGCTGTCGAGAAAGTAGTCCAGGTCCGGTGCATAATACCGGTTTCCGTCCAAGTGCTTCAGCTGTGTAGCCACTTCCCAGTTTTGGTCATAATCCGTATTGAATGTAATCTCAACAGGCCGGTGCTCATAATTTCGCGCCCAGGCAAACGTAGCCGGCATGTTCAGGTGGGCATGGGTTTCATCAATTTGTGAATAGGTTCCATCACCCCGGTTTGCAAAAAGTGTATATTCAAACCGAACGGTTCCGTTGTGTCCGCTCACATTCCATTGGTGAGGGTTGGGTCGGGTAATCGGCAACTCATTTCCATCTTCATCGTAAGCTTTCACGTTGTAGACATTCTTGGCAAACTCATGCAGTGCATAGCGTCCGGGCGAGGTCCGGCTCATCCGCACCTCTAGTACTTTCTCCTCAAGATTTTCAAAATGAACTGAGATTTCCGCCTCATGATGTACGGCATTATCAAAAGAGATTTCGTACTTCGTAGCGGTTTGAGAAAAACCGAACGAGTAGATGAAGAATGTGAAAAGTGTTGTAAGTAGCAGTCGTTTCATGGAAAGTGATTTTTATGCATTTTCTGGAATATTAACCGATTCAACCGGATCAAGCAAAAACCGATGTTGAAACTAGTTGAACCAAAAAAGGCGGATCCGATAAGATCCGCCCTTCTGTTTTATCAAACGATAAGATTATTCAAAGTCTGAAATCAGAGCTTCTGAAGGCCCTCTTACTTGTTGGAGCCGTTCAGCTGTTTCTTCAACTCCCCGTAATACTCGAAGCATATTTTCACCGGCGATCTTTCGCAGATCCTCCTCGCTATATCCTCTTTTAAGCAGCTCTGCAAAGAGATTCGGATAGGTTGAAACATCATCCAGTCCGGTTGGCAGTGAAGTAATTCCGTCATAATCTCCGCCAATCCCGATGTGATCCACTCCGATTTGATCGCGGATATGATCGATATGATCCGCTACCTGTTCGAGTGTTGATTTTGGCGCTTCATTCTCATCACTCCACTCGTCCATCTTTTCACTTATGATGTCGGGCTGGCCCGGATAAAGTGACTCCAGTTTCTCCCGATATCCGCTTCGTTCTGCATAGAACTGTCGCAGCTCTTCGGATGTAAATGATTCAACAAACGTAACCATCACAATACCATCTTTTTCCGGCAGCAGCTGCAGCACATCATCCGGTACGTTTCGCGGATGGTTGTTGATCGCCCGGGCATTTGAATGGGAAAACATTACCGGGGCTTCCGATACGCGGATTGCATCTTTCATCGATTCAGGTGTTACGTGAGACAGATCGACGGCCATACCCAGCCGGTTCATCTCTCGCACAACTTCTTCGCCAAATTCACTGAGTCCATCGTGCTTCGGATCATCACCTGCAGCGTCGGCCCAGTCGAGTGTTCGCCCGTGAGTCAATGTCATATAGCGTACGCCCAACTCATGGAACATTCGCAATACACCAAGAGAGTTGTTGATGGAGTGGCCGCCTTCCATTCCCATCAGCGACGCAATCTTGCCTTCTTCAAAGATTCGCTCTACATCATCGGCTGTTGTTGCAATTTCAAAAACATCTGGATATTCCTGTGCCATGCGATGCACAAACTCCACCTGCTCCATGGTCTGTTTTACAGCTTCCGGTTCAGGCAGATTGGCAGATACATACACAGACCACCATTGAGCACCCACGCGTCCTTCTTTCATTCGGGTGATATCGGTGTGCATGTCTCGCTCCAAATGCGTTGTATCATGGAAGTCCAGCTCGCTGAATTTGTAACCCGCACGGTTGCGATATTGCAGCGGAGCATCGTTGTGCCCGTCAAAGAGCGGTACACTTTCCAGAATTTCGATTGCTTGCTGACGGTAATCATCCTGGTCGGTTTGGGCAGACAGTGAAGCACATCCCATGAACAGGGATGACATGGTAATAAGTAGAATCAGTTTTGTACTATGTTTGAGCATATGATTTCGATTGATTTAATATTTCATCTTAAAATAGTGCTTCTTACAAAGAAGGCAACACTGAGAAACAATCTATTACAATTCCTCGGTATTAAATGCATCAAATGGAACCTCTGCTGTGCGAACTCTGATGAGTGGATCTGTCTGTGTCCATGCAAAAAAGAGCCCTTCTTCTGTAGCTTCCATTTGTGGAATACTACTTGTTCTTGATGTGGATGTTACACCCACCAATATCGGTTCTCTCACAGTACCGGAAGGATCCACCTCACTCACAACAACATCGCCAAGGTCCCCGCGATGTCGAAGCCAGCTCACATAAAGGGTGCCATTCTCCATCATAACCAGATCCACACGTCCTGCTGATCGATCACCGGCAATTTGAATCGGATCATCAAATGTTTCACCACCGTCATCCGAGCGGACAACCAACGTTTTCGATTCATTCTCCTCTATTGTGAGCCATGCCACAGCAACTCGATCTCCATCAGCCACGACTTTTGGTCCGTTTACGGGGCAAGCCTCAATTTCCCAGCCATCGTTATGAACCGCTTTCGGCTCGCTCCACTCACCTGTATCTAAACTATATTCAGTGATATAAATATCCCTGATTTCATCTTCCGTACGATCTCGGTAGACCGCCAGAAACCCATCCTCCGTTCGAGCCAGGTCTGTCTGGCAACAGTCGCAAACGGAGTCGTCGATCAACCGGCTTCGTGATATTTCACCGTCTCGTGAAATCTCAGCCGAACGCAGCGTCATCGATTTACTCATATCCTCATACTCATCATCCGCGCGATCCTCCGTGTCTCTGCCATCCAGCCAAATCGCCAAAACCCGATCCTCATCAATCGGTCGCTGTGTAACAAATCCATGCTCGGTGGGAGTATTATCCCGGTGCGGTGTGATGGCATCTCCCCACCGGTTGGATTCTTCCTGAGGAAAAGCGATTTGAACATGATAGGCGTAAGGCCCTCCATCAACTTTTCGCAGCCAGTGTGCTGCCGATGGTTCTCCGTTGTAGCCAATAACCGATGGAAAATCCGCCCAGTTTACAAAAAAATCAGCTCCTACTTTTACCGCTTCAGGTCTCGTCCAGCTTCCATCATTGTAGGTCGAATATTGAAGCGCATACATATCTTCTTCAATACCCATCAGCCAGCTCATATAAATGACTCCTTGATCATCCTGATAGAGATATGGAAAACGCGAACCCACTTCGGCAGGGCTATTCAGGGCAAATTCATACACAGGCTGTTGTAACTCATCACCGTTACAGGAAAGCATAAAGATTGAGGCGAACACAAAAGCCGAGAAACGTATCAGCATCTTCATATGAGAATAATTTAAATCAGATCAGAATGATTGGTATTTTTCAGGCTTAAAATAACTTTGATCGGCCTAACATCCTAAACCGGTTCATCACTCCGGATCATCATTTTGAAAAGTATTATTTACCCTCATGCTTCAGCTTGACAACATCACTCTCTTTTTTGGAGACCGCCCACTTTTTAACGGTGTTTCCACGACGATCAATCCCGGTGAGAGGATTGGACTGGTTGGTCCCAACGGTGCCGGAAAATCCACACTGCTGAAGATTATTGCGGGGAAGCAGGAAGCAGACTCAGGTAGTGTGAATATGAGCAACAGTGCAACCGTCGGGTATCTACCACAGGATGGAGTGGATCCCGACCCGGAGCTTACAGTTTACGAAGAGGTGGAACAGGCTTTCTCAGAAATTCTTGCATTGCGCGATAAACAGGAGCAGCTTCAGAATCAGCTGGACACACTTGATCCGGATTCGGAAGAACATGAACAAACATTGGATGAATTTGGCAAAGTTCAGCACCAGCTTGAGAATATCGGCAGCTATACCCTTCAGGCCGATATAGAACGTGTACTAATGGGATTGGGTTTTGGTGAAGAAGATTTTACACGTTCCACAACAGAGTTCAGCGGGGGCTGGCTGATGCGAATCGCACTTGCGAAATTGCTCCTCCGTGAGCCTACGTACCTCCTGCTGGATGAGCCGACCAACCACCTCGACATAGAGTCGCTCCAATGGATTGAATCTTTTTTGAAAAATTATAATGGTGCAGTCATCATTGTTTCTCACGATCGCGCATTTCTGGATTCAGTGACAACCCGAACACTCGCCTTGCGAAAAGGTGACCTGAACGACTACGCGGGTAACTACTCATTTTATGAGAAGAAGTATGCTGAAGAACAGGAACTCCTGAAAAAAAAGATGGAGAACCAACAGAAAGAGATGAAGCAGACTCAGGAATTTATCGATCGTTTCCGGTATAAGGCGACCAAGGCCAAGCAGGTGCAGAGCCGCATCAAGCAGCTCGAAAAGATGGAGCAGATTGAGATTGACGACGAACAGGCAGAAATCTCATTTAGTTTTCCACCGCCCAAGCGAGCAGGACAGGTCGTTCTAAAACTAACTGATCTGGTCAAAAAATATGGTGAGAATACGGTTTTTGATGGTATCGATTATGAAATTGAGCGAGGTGATAAAATTGCCGTTGTGGGGCCCAATGGTGCAGGTAAGTCGACGTTGATTCGAATATTGGCTGGAATAGAACCGATCACAGATGGCAAGCGAGAAGTCGGCTACAACGTAACACCCGGCTATTTTGCTCAGCACCAGGCAGATGAACTCGAACCTAAAAACAATGCTCTCGACGAGATGCGACTGGCCGGTTCGGGAGAAAACGACACAAAGCTCCGAACCATTCTGGGCTGCTTCCTTTTTGTGGGAGATGATGTTTTCAAGAAAGTCGGAGTTTTGTCAGGCGGTGAGAAGAGCCGGGTGGCATTGGCAAAAATGCTTCTGAACAGCGGGAATTTCCTCATTTTTGATGAGCCAACCAACCACCTCGATATGCAGTCGAAGAACATTCTGCAACAGGCTCTTCAGCAATACGAAGGAACACTGATGATTGTCTCTCACGACCGGGATTTCCTGGATCCGATCGTCAACAAAACGCTTGAAGTGCAGCCCGGCTACATCAAGACATGGCTTGGCAATGTAAGCTACTACCTCGACAAAAAATGTGAGGAACGCGAAGCTCAGGAGGAACAACAGGCTCAGAAATCAGCCATAAAATACAGCTCTTCAGATCCTACTCAAGGTATGAGCCGCAAAGAACAACGCCGGTTTGAAGCGGAAAAACGGAACGCTCTTTCAAGAAAAATCAAACCGTTAAAAAAACGGCTTGATGAACTCGAAACAGAAATTGAGAATCTGGAACAGAGAAAAATGGAGATTGAAGAGCTCATGGCAGATCCCGGTTTTTATGATGACGAAGACAAAGTGAAGGAGATCTCTCTGGAGTATGAATCGGTGAAATCCGAATCAGCCGACAAGATGGGAAAATGGGAAGAGATAGCCGGCCGAATTGAGCATATTGAGCACTCTTTTGATCAAGAGTACAAAGAATCGATCTCATAAATATGAAGCTCGCCATCCTTCAGCCTGTTTTGGTTCCCGACCTGCATGATCTCGCCACCATGTTATCGGCTGATCAGATCGTGTATCAGGATTCCGAACAGTGGTCGCGAAAAGGGAGAACTCACCGTGCGTTGATTCGTACACCGGAGGGCACCGATTACATCTACATCCCTGTTATGACTAAGGATAAAAAAAAGCCCATCCACGAAGTACGAATCGATCATGGCCGGAACTGGGTTGAGCCCATGCTTCGGGCGCTTAAGTTCAATTACAGCAACAGTGTCTACTACGATTTTTATGAGCCGGAAATACGTGCTGACATTGAAATGGGCCACAATTTCGAGTATCTGCTCGATTTTTCACTCTTTTTGAAAAAACGCCTCCTCCAATTTCTTGAACTTGAAATTCCGGCTGACATCCAATTTTCAAGCGGGATGAAGGAGTACACGTCTGATCCCGATGAGCTTGCGGATCGTCTAGAAGCTGAAGTCTATTATCAGGAGCATGACGCACGGCACTACCAGCGCCAGGGGCAAAACCAAAGTGAATTACCGTTTAAACATCCCGAGTATCGTCAGCATTTTGAGGGATTTGAACCCTACTGTTGTCTGTATGATCTGCTATTTCAATACGGCCCGGAGAGTTTCCGGATTTTTGATGAATTGGTTTGAAAATCTTCAATTTGAAAAATACGGCTTCGGATCAACAGAAAGCTAGCTATGAATAGCATTTCTAAAATTTTCAGCGTTTTTCAGACCTTTGATTCTTTTCTTTTGAATCCCAATTCCAAAAAGAGTCACTATTCCTTTTCCCCACCATTTATCTATCCGGTTTTGGTAAAGAGTTACGTGTTCAATTTTATCAATTGGTAAACTGTCAGTTCGTAAGTAGAAGTATCCGTAAACAACTATAAAACGCTGATTCGTAAGAATATACTCTGTGTAGGTCCATTTGATCAATCCGAAAAGAGTCCAAATAACCCCTGCAGAAACAAAAATTATATTTGCGATAGGATTCCCTCCTGCTATTCCAGCAAATATCATATAGATCAAAAAGAAAAGACCACCATAAAACATTGTGGGATGTTTGTGACTTCGAAAAAGAATTTCTTCTTCTGAATTTAGTTGAATATTCTTTTTTACCATCTTCAAGTCCTTAGTCAATGCCGTAACCTTCAGGCGCGATTAAGAGGGCCACAAACAACCCTTACTTCCCGAAAAGCTTTTGGTCTAATGAATATTTTCCTGCACCGGTAAAGAAAAGCACAACAAAACTGATCAGAAAGAACAGTCCCAGTTCTTTATCTCCAAACGGATCCCCGGCATGAGCCACAAAAACGACTACCGACATATTGATAATCAGGGGAATCAATGCCAATCTTGTAAACAAGCCTAATAAGACTAGAGCAGCACAGAATGCTTCAGCAAATGTCACCAGAATGAGTGAAGCTGTTGGGCCAATACCGATCGGATCTCCAAATCCAAAATCCCCCTCCAATATTCTCAAGAATTTGGGTATCCCGTGAGTCATGATCAGTGCGGCGGCACCGATTCGTAAAATAAAAACAGCAATATGAGGGTTGACCAGCTCATCTAAACCGGTAGAGAGTAACTTTTTTAACATGAAATTGAGTTTATGGGGTTAAACAGGTTAGGCACGTCTCAATCTTGTACCACTTGCAAATCATGGTTTTATATCATTCATCGGATGACAAAAAGTCATCCGATGAATAGCGTTTCTAGTCAATTAACCATTACACATCAAACTCAATTCCCTGTGCAAGCGGCAGTTCATCTCCCCAGTTAATGGTGTTGGTCTGACGTCGCATGTACGCTTTCCACGCATCAGATCCCGACTCTCGTCCACCGCCGGTCTCTTTTTCGCCGCCAAACGCACCACCAATTTCCGCACCACTTGTACCGATGTTGATGTTGGCAATTCCGCAGTCTGATCCGGCATGACTCAGGAATCTCTCCATTTCACGCATATTCAGCGTAAACATGGATGAACTCAATCCCTGAACAACACCGTTATGAAGTTCAAGTGCTTCATCCAGCTCGCTGTACTTGATCAGATAGAGAATTGGAGCGAACGTTTCGTGCTGCACAATCTCATAGTGATTCTCCACTTCGCAGATGGCCGGTTTCACGTAGTGACCTTCCATGTTCTCAAGAACATCTCCGCCACAAACAACGGATCCGCCCTCCTTCTCAACTTTCTTCAGTGCACCCTGCATTGCATCGACAGCATCCTGGTCGATAAGCGGTCCAACAAGCGTATCTGAATCGAGCGGATCACCGATTTTAATACTCTTATAGATATTCACAAGACGTTCTTTCAATTCATCGTAAACATCTTCGTGGATGATCAATCTTCGTGTACTGGTGCAGCGCTGTCCGGCTGTTCCGACTGCGCCGAACACAATCGCCCGAATGGCCATCTCCAGATCAGCTTCTTTACTGATGATAATGGCGTTGTTGCCGCCAAGCTCCAGAATGGTTTTGCCCAATCGAGCAGCTACCGTTTTCCCAACTTGTTTTCCCATTGGTATAGATCCCGTCGCAGAGATCAACGGAACTCGTCCGTCGGTTGTCATCCACTCACCGACTTCCCGACCGCCTGTAATCATCCCGAAAACTCCTTCAGGAACATCATTCTCCTTCAGCACTTCACCGATGATATTCTGAACGGCAATCGAGCAGAGCGGGGTTTTCTCCGATCCTTTCCAGATCACCGTATCACCGCATATGGCGGCAATCATCGCGTTCCAGCTGTAAACTGCCACTGGAAAGTTAAATGCAGAGATAATCCCTACCGGTCCTAGCGGATGCCACTGCTCATACATTCTATGTTGCGGTCGCTCAGAATGCATCGTTTTACCGTAGAGCATGCGCGACTGACCAACGGCAAAATCACAGATGTCGATCATCTCCTGAACTTCACCCAAACCTTCCTGGTAAATCTTGCCCATCTCATAAGAGACAAGCTTACCCAGCGGTTCTTTATACTTGCGAAGTTTCAGGCCGATCTGCCGAACAATTTCACCGCGCTGTGGAGCCGGCATCATTCGCCATTCCTTGAAGGATTCCTGTGATGCTTTTACAACCTGCTCATAATCCTCTTTTGTCGTCTCATAAACGGCAGCAATTTCCGAACCGTCAGATGGAGTGTGACTGGTAATCAGGTTTGCAGACGTGTTCTCAATGTAGTTCTGTCCGGTAGACGTTCCGGCATTTTTCTCTTTTATACCGAGCGTGCTCAAAAAATCTTTCATACTATATCTTAGTCTTTATTATTAGTTTCTTGGAATATAGAATCTTGATCAGCGAAACCCAATTTCTGCTAAGTACTTAAACTATTTTTATGTCCTTCACATCCCCATCAAACCGGCAGCTCACCGAATGGAGAAAACTGCTCCAAGGGAAATACCGTAAACGTGAAAACAGATTTATTGCCGAGGGTTTACGTTGTGTAGAACAGATTATCCAACAAAAACGCGTAGAAGTGGAATCCATTCTTCTTGAGCAAGGTTTTGAACTTCCCCAATCGCTTCCTTTATCTGAGATTGATGTTTACGAATTGGCAACTGATGATTTTCATTCGGTTTCCGACACCGAAACTCCGCAGGGAATCATTGCCGTATGTAATACACCGGAGGAAGCTTCTCACGAGGATCTATCGAAACGAAGTGGGGTCTTAATCGCATTTGATGCCGTTCAGGATCCCGGCAATCTTGGAACCATGATCCGGACTGCTTCATGGTTTAACGTGTCAGGTTTAATCTTCGGTAACGGTACCGTTGATCCATTTCACCCGAAAGTGGTTCGCAGTACAGCCGGTGCTACGGGTGCCATTCCTTACTTAAAAAATGACCTTGTTGACACACTGAAGCATTTTGAAGAAACAGGATGGAAAGTCTCTGTATTGGATGGCGGTGCAAAATCGGTTTCTCTACACCAATCTAAATCCACCGGGAAGGATCTGCTGATTATCGGGAATGAGGGAAATGGAGTAAACCAACAGCTCATGAAAAACCGCCAACGAATCAGAATTGACGGGAATCCGGATAATGTTGAAAGTTTGAATGCAGCTGTTGCTTTGAGTATTGCCCTGTATCAATTTTATCAATAGTTATATAGCAATAATGAAGCCAAATCCTGTTCATTAAATCAATATTAAGTTTGTCACTTTTGTTGATTCTATCGGGTCGTTTAACTATCGTTTAATTAAGCAATCTACAGAAATCACCCCAGCAACCTGACCCGCTTTGCCTATGCCACGTGCCAAAAAAGCGAAAAAGATCTTTGTACTTGACACTTCCGTTCTTCTATACGATTCCGACGCTGTAAAAAACTTCGAAAAGCACGATATCGCTATTCCAATCACCGTGCTTGAGGAGCTTGACTCCTTCAAAAAAGGCAATTCCGTCACCAATCTTCATGCCCGGGAATTTATCCGCTACCTGGATAAAATATCTGATGCGAATATGATTGAAAAATGGATCCCACTGAACGGGAAAACGCACGGGAAAATACGTGTGGTCAGTGATGAAGGCCTGGATGATGTTGCGTCCAGACTTTTCGGCTCGATGAAAAATGACCACCGGATTCTAAATACAGCTCTTCATTTAAGAGAGCAGGAGTCCGGTAAGAAAGTTGTTTTGGTCTCCAAGGATATCAACCTGAGGCTGAAAGCCCGGGCATTGAAACTGGATGCAGAAGATTATGAAACGATCCGGATTAAGGATATCGATCATCTCTACAAAGGCAAGACAGAGCTTCAGTTTGAGGACAACACCCCAATTAATGATCTTTACAAAAAAGGTCACATTTTGCATAGCAAACTGGAAAAGAGTGAGCCAATCAGCAATCACTACTATATTCTGAAAAATCACTCCAGTTCTGCTCTGGGGCATTACAATTCAGGGAATAACAGTGTTGAACTGATCAAGCCGATGTGCGCCTACGGTATCAGCCCAAAAAATGCCGAGCAGACCTTTGCGCTGCACGCCATCATGGATCCTAAGATTCAGCTCGTTACCATCACCGGTGCGGCAGGTACAGGGAAGACACTGCTGGCGCTGGCGGGAGCCTTGGAACAGCGGCGGGAGTATCGGCAGATCTACCTGGCCCGGCCCATTGTGCCGCTGAGCAACCGCGATATAGGCTACTTGCCGGGAGATGTGAAATCAAAAATTGACCCCTACATGCAGCCATTGTGGGACAACCTGAGTATCATCAAAAATCAGTATAAGGAGAACAGTGACCCCTACAAAAAGATTGATGAACTGGTTCAAACCGAAAAACTCTCCATTGAACCGCTTGCCTATATTCGCGGCCGTTCACTAAACAATGTGATCTTCATCATTGATGAGGCGCAGAATCTCACACCGCATGAGATCAAGACGATTATCACGCGCGCAGGAGAAAACACCAAAATCATCTTTACAGGTGATATTTTCCAGATTGACACCCCATACCTCGATACCCAGACAAACGGCCTCTCCTACATGATAGACCGGATTCATAACAACGAAATCTACGCCCACATCAACCTGGAAAAAGGGGAGCGTTCCACACTGGCAAACCTGGCAAGTAAGTATTTGTAGATTAGCAAAGTCGTGCCACCACTCCAAGTGGTGGCACGACTAAATTAAAATGAATCTCAAAGAGTCTTGAAAGATTATCAATTGAAATTTTTTGTAATAAAAATAGAGTGAGGATGGTGTTTTAAATTAATTAGACCAACTCCTCACGACTCATATCTCATGACTCAAGACTAATCAAAGCATTTGCCGCCAGCCACCCATTGGTCCACGCTGCCTGAAAGTTAAATCCACCGGTTACACCGTCAATATCGAGTACTTCACCGACAAAATAGAGATCCGGAATAATCTTGCTTTCCAATGTATCCGGGTTCACTTCATTCAGTGGAATTCCTCCACAGGTCACAAACTCCTCTTTATAGGTCGTTTTTCCCTGAATATTGTACCGGCTGCGGAACAGTGATTGAGTCAGATTATGAATTTCCTTGTTAGAAAGATCCGCCCAGCGCTTGTCGGTTTTAATTCCGGAAAGTTCCAGGAACCGATCCCATAACCTGTTTGGGAATGGAAAGCGATCCTGTTTCGATACTGTTTTCCTGGCATTGGAATCGCGCAATCCCATCAATTTTTCTCGAACCTCCTGCTCATTGGCCGGATATACCCAGTTTACCAAAGCATTAAACCGATATTCCAGGTCGTGCAAATGCCGTGCAGCCCAGGCCGAAATTTTGAGCACAGCCGGACCGCTTAATCCCCAATGTGTAATCAGAACAGGCCCTGCTTCTTCAAATGGCAGTTCCTCTATTTTTACATGAGCATTTTCCACTGAAATTCCGGCCAGATCAGTTAAAATCTTCTCCCGGAAGTTAAACGTAAAAAGAGAAGGCACCGGTGAGTTCACTGAATGCCCCAACGTTTTCAACCAGCCATATGCCTTCTCCCGGTTGTACCCGCCGGTAGCTACAACTACTGCATCAAACTGTTCGGAGCTGGCTTTGTGAATCGACAACTGAAAACCTCCGTCGGGTTCCGGAACAACCGCGTCAACTTTTGTTTTTGTACGAGTCTTCACTCCGTACTTTCGGGCTTCACCCATCAGGCAATCGATAATGGTTTGCGAATCATCGGTCACCGGAAACATTCGCCCGTCCGGTTCAGCTTTCAGTTTCACACCTCTCGATTCAAACCACTCCACGGTATCTTTGGCTTGAAACTGTTCAAAACTCCAACGTAATACTTTTTCTCCCCTCGGATAGTGTCTGGACAGGAGTTCAGGATCAAAGCAGTTGTGGGTTACATTGCACCGTCCTCCGCCCGAAACCCTCACTTTAGAAAGTACTTCTCTCGACTTTTCAAAGATTGTGATATTCAGATCCGGATTTTGTCGGGCGGCATTCACCGCTGTAAAGAAACCGGCGGCTCCGCCACCTATGACTGCTACTTTTTGGATAATGTTTTTTCCCATGCATTAAAAATACAAAAGCCTGGGACGAACTTTCAGCAAAACCCCGACGCTATAAAATAAAAAACCCTCTCACCGATTAACGGAGAGAGGGTTTCACTCACATTTACAGATCGACTGTTACTCCTCAGTCGAGTCTGCTTGCTCATAAGCCCGAATTTCTTCTTCCACTGTTTCACCCGACCTGTTTCTGAACTGAATTTTCATTTCCCGTTCAATCAAGTCAGTTTCCAGTATTTGAAATTCTTCGGCCAGCTCTGTCAGCTCTTCTTCTGAAAGCTCACCGCTTTCTACGGTTCCGTCCTCCTGAACCTGAATGAACATTCTGTTCGTCAGTGAACGGACTTCACCGGTCTCTCTCAATGTAACTTCTACCTCTCCCTCTTCTACCCAGATCTTATCATCGGCTGTTACCCCAAAACGTGTTCCTTTCACAGACGCAACCGCTCGAGTCGTAGTAATCTCGAATTCCCGGTCTGATCTGCTTTCAACATCCAGAAACATCCCTCCCAGCAACATGCCGACATGAGTACGCATATTCAGATTTCTCTCGGGATTTAGCTCACTCCGAATCACCATTTGAGATTGAGGACTAACCCTCGCAATCGACTCATCCAGGAAAAGCACCATCGCATAACCACTGGTATTAGTTGTCAATGTATCACCAGAAATAAGAGATCGCCCTACCTCTTTAAGTGAATCTCTGTATGAAACGTTGGTCACCGTCACATCCGGTACATATCTCCTAACGTAGGCGACCTCATCATCTGTTTCATTGAGTACCGGTTCTTCATAACCTGTACTGCTGTCATCAGTCATCATTAAGATGATCCCGGTTATTACTGCACCAATCACTATTAATGTTATAATTATTTTTTTCATTATCACCACCTTTGGTTAGCTGACTACTTTAAGTTGATTCCTTTCAATTTTACCGGCCATTTCACGCAGAACCCTGAGTGCCTCCTCCTTAGAGTATGTTACACCGTCTATCTGAATCTTATCGAATAACAAACCATTTTCGATAAACTGCTGTGTACGCTCCTCCCCAAATAAGTTCACCAGAAGTTCTCTCATTTCACCTTCTATCGGGAAGCACGTGGTAAATTCAAAACGATCTGAATATGCCTGTAAAGCTTCCTCACGGACTGTCTGCTTCGTGGTTTGCACTTGCCATCTATATGTTTTTCCTGGCTCAAAAAGATCCGAAAGCTGTTCCGGTATTTGATATTGCGGACTGTCTGCCATCACGTCCAATACAACTCCTGACTCTTCATCAAAAATATTTTCCTCAGAGTGCTGCTGATTGAAACGCTGTTCAAAAAGGTCATCCGGATTCTGCGCCTGGTCTGCATCAAGAACTACCAGACGGTAAGATTGATTGGATTCTCCTCTCCATGAAAACTCCGGGGCCTCTTCTGATACATTTAGCCCCATCAGTTCTGAATTTGACTCCGGTTCCGCCTGAATGGTCAGCTCATCTCTATCGAGAGTTGTCTCAAATGAAACTGATGAGCCTGATATCATATTTGTCTCATCGTTAAAACGTTGTGCCAGATTAATGTTCAGACTAAACTCATCGTCAGTGATCAGATATCCCCTTCTGATATTCTGTAAAAGCTTTCTGCCGTTTGCTGTCAGAACAAAATCGAAGGAAGGTTCACCTTCAATCGACAGATTCGACACGTCAGAAACCTCCAGGTTCATAAACGTAATCTTCCCCCCTGGATCGAGTGTAAACCCACCCGTGTCTGTCTGTTTCGCAGTTAAAATTGTGCCAAACTCTTTACTGCTCAATTCGAGAGTTACAAAGTTATTTCTCATAATCTGGCTCGAGGTATTCTCAACAGAAAAATTGAATAGTGCAGCAGAGAAATTTTGCTCAACCATCCCAATCAATAACTCACTAATATCGTTTTGCGAGAAATTTTCAGCCATACTGATGTTTACATTCACATCAGAGTCCTGATGAACTTCTGCCGGAATAATAGTGAGCAGAACCAGAAATGATATTATTATGTGTTGAACCATTTGGGTTGCAAAGATATAAATCTTACTTCATAAATTATATCAGAACCTACGCATTAATGCCTATAGATCTGACTAACAATGAAAGATTTTTGATTAAATCTATCTAACTCGTATCACATTCCTGTGAGTACAATTTTACCTGCATTCCGGTTCTCCTTCATCATTTGATGTGCTTTTTCGACCTCTTCCCAATCAAAAATTGCGCTGATCACGGGAGTCAATTCTTCGTCTTTAAAAAGTGATTCTGTACGCTTCCAAAATTCACCTGTCAGCTCTCTTTTATACTCCTGACTCCTGTTGCGAAGCGTAGAACCTTTTACAGTCAATCGTTTTCTTAAGATGGGTACTAAGTCCATCTCATCAACCTTAGCTCCACCCAGCATTGATAAAAATATCAAGCGTCCGTCCACAGCAAGACAGTCTATATTTTCTTTCCAATAGGGTGATCCAACAAAATCGATGATCAGGTCAACGCTGTTTTTACCAAATCTCTCCTCAATTTGATCAGAAAAATTCTCCTTCTTGTAGTTTATCTGAAGTTTTGAACCCAAAGATCTGCAAAGGTCCAGTTTCTCTTTACTCCCGGCAGTTACTGCTATTCGTGCGTTTTTCAATTTATTGGCAAGCTGGATAGCTGCCGTACCAACACCGCTGGCCCCTGCATGTATCAGAACCGTTTCATTATCTTTCAATTCACCCAGCCAGATTAACGCCTGGTAAGCCGTAAGAAAAACCTCCGGGATGGCAGCTGCTTCCTCAAACGACATGAAGTCCGGAACAGGCATCGCCATATCTTCATGAATGGTGCAGTATTCTGCGTAGCCACCGCCTCCAAGCAGTCCGAATACATGATCTCCTTCAGAAAACTTGGTCACTTGCTTTCCAACACCTTCAACAACGCCTGCCATTTCCAGCCCAATGATTGGTGACTCTCCTTCCGGAACCGGATATTTTCCTCTCTTTTGAAGCAGGTCAGCCCGGTTTAGCGCAGTTGATTTAACCTTGACCAATAATTCGTTTTCTCCGGGTTCGGGAGTAGGTGTATCTCCCAACTCCATTACAGGTTCACCCGATTGATTATTTATCAGAAGTGCTTTCATTATTCCCCTTTATAATTGAACTGAAAATCAATTGGTTAATATCTTCCGAAACCCTGAAATAAAGTATCGGAGCTACAAAAAGTGATAAGTAGATCAAAGTCTGCAGAGTTCCATATATCCATGGATTTTCAAATCCAAACTGAGTAAATCCAGAAACGATGAGAGCCACGCTTCCTAACAGAAGAACTAATACCGTTTTAAAAGTGAACGGAGTCATCTTCATCTTAACCTTTACATATAGAAATTTCACCCCGTTATACACAAATATAGCGCCGGCTGATGCAATCGCTGCACCTTCAATATCATAAACAGGAATAAGCAAGTAGTTTGCAAGAACAGTTACACACACCAAAACAATGTTGGTATAAAAACTCACTCTATAGTGTCTGGAATTGAGCAAAATCACACCGTTCGCCCCATTACCGATATCAATCAATTTTCCGATTCCTATAATAAATACAACCCACTTCCCGTCACTGTACACTTCAGGCAAAAAAGAGAAAAGCAGATCCACATTGAGCCAGATAATTCCAAAAATGGTGATACCGAGAATTAGTTGGTTAAGAGATGTTTTCTTGTAAATGATATCCACCTCTCCCCACTTCTTCTGTTTGATGAACTCTGAAATCAGAGGAGTAGCAATTTTATTAATTGAGCGCTGTGGCACGGCAATCACGGAGCCTACATAAAACGCGATCGCATAAATAGCGGTACTGTCAAGTCCGGCCATTGAACCCAGCATCAACACATCAACATTCCAAACCAAAACGGTGGTCAGTCCCCCAAGCAGTGAATACAAACTGTAGTTGGCCATCCCTTTTACCAGCTGTTTCTTTAGAATGGTGAAGTTTGGCCTTATCTGGAACTCTTTTTTTCGAATGATCTGACCAAGAATCAGCAGCGGCTGAGAGGCGTAGCTAAGCACAAAGAGTGTGACAAACTGGGCAAAATTGATCAACTCAAGGAAGTAGATGCCGAGAAAAAAAATCGCAAAAAGCCGCTGCGCCACCTCGTTTACAAAAGACCCTGTCGTTGAGTCAAGTAGTGAGCGCAGGTAATTATTTAATACTTCAAAATAGAGAACAAACAGGGTTAACGGCAGCAGCCAGAGATAGTAGTCAACAAATAGTGGAGACCTTTCTGAATAAACCTGAATCAGCAATTCATCAAAAAGGAAGAACAGAACGGTGAATAACAAAAACCCGCCGAAGGGAACAGTCAGTGCCCAAAAGAGAAAACCGTGTTTCTCGGGTGAAGCATTCTTAAAAAACGGAAAGTAGCGCAATATCAGATTTTGAAAACCAAGGTGTGCAAACTGAGACAATATCAAGGCTGCCGACACCATTACTCGGGTGAGCCCGTATTGATCCGGATTTAAAATTTGAGGATACAAAAAAACCGTTAACACAAAACCAAGTGCGATTCCCGTATAGGTAATCAGGCTGTTTCTAACACTCTGTTTTGCAATAATTCCCAAACTCACACCTCTTTTTGATCGACTTTCAGAAAGCCACTTAGTACCCATACTCTGAACTGTATCATAAATCTGGCCGCCTTTTTTCTGCCTTTCAGAACATAACCGATGCTTAAAATGAGACTTCCACCAAATTTCACCAATTCACTCAAAAGTTTTATGCCTATTTTACTCATTGAGTGCTCCAGTCGAAGCCTTTCACTCAACCCTATTCCCAGCGATTGATTTTTCAAGTACTCTTTTGTGAGCCGCTGGCTTCCGATTCGATGGTTTAATTCCATCTCCGGCCAATAATAAAGTGTAAAACCCTTTTCACGGGCTTTATCAAAAAAGGCTTTCTCTTCACTCCCGAGCAGCTTTTTTCCAATTCTGCCCAAATCTGTTGGAAATCTCCCAATGGATTCAAAAACATCTCTTTTGATGAGCATATTTCCCCCGCGCGGGAAGTTTGATTTCGGGTAGATGCGGTCACTGTTTCCCAAATCATGAAGACCAAACATCGGCATGAGTTCATCAGGTATCCAGTCAGGTTCACCGCTATCAAAATGCACATATATCCGACCACCCGCACAATCTGCATCCGGATACTTCTTCATATGGTTTAAGGCTGAAGTAACAAAATCATTTTTCAGCTGCACATCATCATCAATGTATAGGATCACATCCGAATCTGCTTCAGATACGGCCCGGTTTCTTGCATACGACAATCCTTGCCTTGTCTCATTTACAAAAGTAAATTTCAGTTCCCTATGTTTATCCAAAAACTCCTCGCAAACAGACTCCGTCTCATCCGTGCTGTTATTATTGATCACCAAAATTTCAAACTGAGATTTGTCTGCCGATTGATTAGCCAGATCACGAAGTGTATCCCGCAGGTAGTCAGCCCGGTTATAGGTGCAAATGGCAATTGTTATGAATGTCTCTTTTTTCATCTGTATTTTGTGTGACCGGAAAATATAACCATTTGAAAGCATAAGAAAATTGAGCAATCAACCACTCGTTACTGCAATCATTCCAACTAAAAATCGGACAAAACTTTTAGAGCGGGCAATTCACTCCGTACTGGATCAAACCTGGGAGAATATGGAAGTAGTGATTGTAGATGATGCCTCTGATGATGAAACTCCTAAATTGCTTGCAAAGCTTCAATCCGATCACTCAGAATTGGTTGTAGTCAGAAATTCGAAATCAAAAGGAGCAGCTGCCTGCAGAAATCTGGCCATCGAAAAAGCTACGGGAGAGTATATTGCCGGGCTGGACGACGATGATCTATGGCGCCCCAATCGAGTTGAGAAGTTGATGGAGGAGTTTGAAGACGGGTATTCTGCCGTCACATCCCACGATCGTATGGATTTTGGCGAAAAGGAAGTCGTTTGGAAAAAGAAGCCTGTCATCACATTGGATGATTTGCTCTACTACAATCAGGTGGGAAACCAGGTATTGACGAAAAAATCATACCTGGAGAAAATATATGGGTATGATGAGGAACTGCCGTCTGCGCAGGATTATGATTTATGGATCCGGCTGGTACACGACTTTGGCCCTATAAAAACTGCCCCTCACGTGCTTCAAGTTGTTAATATGGACGATAACCGGGAACGTATTTCAACTTCCGGAGAAGAGACGACAGGCTACAGAGCCTGTTTTGATAAGCATCGAAATAAGATGAACGATCAACAGAAGAAGTATCAGGAATATCGCATCAAAATGGCGGAAGGGGAACAGCCCGGATGGCTTGAAATGTTTCGCTCAACGCCTTCTCACCTTTATCTCAAAGAAATTACGCGAAAACTATTTTTGTGATCAGAGCTTTAATTTTTCACCCAGTTCAAAATCAAAACTGTCCGGTTCATAAGAGATAAATCCGTTGCCGGGAAAATTTGTAAGTTCCCCAAAATAGACCCGGTCGCGTACGGAGTAGAGATCAACACGAATAAAATTGAATTCTGCTGACAGTTCTTCGGCAAGTTCAATCATTTCATCCAAATTGCCCGGCGGGCTTAATGGGTTCTCAGAATTGGGGTAAACTCTAGTAGCCGGCAGCAAATTAAAATCCCGGTCATACAAGTTATGTCGCTGATTCCCAAACCTTCCGATTATCACTTGTATCATTTCTACCTTACCGTGAAAACAGAAAAACTTATAGTCATTCGGAATTTCATTCTCATGATTTAAAAGCAGCTCTTCCGCTATAATCGTTCGATTCACATCTTTATAAACCCACTCTCTTCCAAAGCTTGCGTAGTCAAAATTTTGCCACTCTATTGTTTTATTTCGAACTGCTTCAAACTCGTAAGACTGCTTATCCTCAATAATTTCAATCATCCCGCAGCCGTGATTTGCCTTCAATACAAATTTTTCAGGAAGGGATTGCCACTCCGGTTTTGTCAATTTTTCAGTCGTCAAGTGAATTGGAATCAGAAACTCTTCCCCAACCAGTTTTTTTACATATTCTCTCGCCTTGATCCTGCTGGCCACCACTCTGCGAAGGGGATTCCGGTTGTAGAGTTTAATGTGCTGAATCTTCTCAGTAAATGCCCGGGGAGTGTCAAGGTTCAGCCTCCTCCCTACATCAAGCCTGTATCGGACTTTCGCGTACTGTTTATCCGATAAAAAATGATGCAGCCCGCCCCAGAACAGTTTTCTGATCAGCCACTGTATCATAATCTATCATCATCTTCCGGGGTCTTCAATGTCTCTTCTCGCTTATACTGAACACCTCCGATAACTAACATTGAGAACAAGAGCAGCGTCCCAATTCCGGCTAGCCAGTTACCGGCAGTATACCACACGGGCTCCATTACCATTTCGAGTGTATGATCTCCGGCCGGAATTTCAAACCCTCTCAGTACATAGTTAGTGCGTACCATCTCAACGGGCTCTCCGTTCAACGTAATATTCCAGCCTTCGGGATACCAGATTTCACCTAAAACTAGAAATCCATCGGCCTCACTGTTAATTTGAAGTGAAATTTGATTTGCGTTGTACTCATCTACGGAAACCGTTCGCTCAGCAGGCTCGTACTCCTTCGACTCCGGCAGTACAGCATAAGCCATGGAAGCTGCATCAAAATCTTCAGAAATATTATTCAACACTTCAGACTGGTTTTCAGCTGAGACAACCCGTTCCACAAACCAGGCTTTTGGCAGCACATCCTGATTTTCCATAACTACACCATTCTGTCCCTGGTGCACAGCCTCAAAACCGGGAATATTAAATTGCCCCTGAGCGGCCACATACCGAATGTTTAGCATATTCAGGACTCCTTTATTAATTCCGTAAGGTCCGGAGAAAAATGCCTCGTCAATCAGATCTTGATAATAGCCTAGTTTGGCCCCGGAATATCCACCCGCAGAAGGATAAAAGTAAGCTGGTGAGGCATTATTAAATGGATTATCAATCATGGGCAGGACACGATACGACCAACCTTCACCAGTAGAAACTCTCTCCTTAAGATATCGATCAATATCTCGCTCACCTCTCTGAATAACGTCGGCACGCTCCAGATTTTGATCAACCAGGGAATTCTCACTTAAATAGCGCTGATCGACCCGGATAAAATCGTAAGCCAATAAAATGCAAAAAAGCATTGAGCCGGCGGAGAGTGATAATTTTTTTACCCCCATCGCAAATAGAATACCTAATCCTGCCACTAAGAAAAATCCAAATCGTAGAGTATCGCCGCGCGCAAGCTCCCTGCGGCCAGGGATAACATCATCCTGAAGGTATCTGTTTACTGATTGTGAAACACGAGGATCATCAACAGGTACTTCATTCTGAGAAGCTATCTGTTCTGCTAATTGCTGACGCTCACCGGGCTTTTCGAATGATAGAAACTGAAATCCGATCAGAATAAATATTAGCCCAACCCCTCCCGCTGCGTAAAGCGATTTCTTCCACTCCTTCGGTTTCCCGTTCATGATCCTATCCAGAATCCATTCCAGGCCAAAAACAGCCGGCACCGAAAAACAGAATACCGAAATCATCAGCCACATTTCGGGAACCCGAAATTTATCAAACAGCGGGAAGTAGGCGAACATCAGGTTATTCAATGAACCAAAATTTTCTCCAAGGGAGAAGAGTAATGTAGCAAGTCCGGGCCCTAGAAAAACCCATTTCAGTTTATGTGAGGACTTCCAGATTCCAATAACCAGAAAGAGCAACGTAAGAGCTCCAAAATAGTGAGGACCGCTTGTAAAAGATTTGGGGCCCCAGTAAAACTCTGATCCACCGTAAGCACCCGGTATTATCAGTGTGAGTAGTTCGCCCCATCCCTGAGACCATGCAAAGGCATAGTCCCTGGCAAGCCCGGAACTGCCACTCAATTCTGAACCGCCTCGCATGCTGTAAGCTGAATATTCTAGCGTACTCCAGTAAAGCTGGATAGAAATGAGAGTGGCAATCACAGCAGCCCCAATCAGCCAACCAGTTTTAATTGCAAACGGCTTCAGTTCACCGGACTTGACCGCTTTGGTCAGGTCGTAAAAGAAAAGCGTCAATAGTGGAAACAGAAAGAAGTAGGTTACCTGAGGGTGATAGGCTCTCAGGTGTAGCGTCAATGCCCAGGCAAAAAGAAATGTAGCCAACCATGGATTCAATTTTGACCTTGTAAGCAAAAAATAGCCATTATAGAGCCAGGGAATATAGATGTAAGCCAGAAATTTGGCGTTATGACCAGCACCTATAATAATCGGGATATACGTTGAAAACCCGATGATGATTGCTCCAAAAACTGCCGATAACGGTCGCGCACCCAACAATAAAAACATCAGGTAAGCACCGCCCAAAAGAATCCACATCTCTGCAGCTGGAAAGATAAATTCCAAAAATTTCAGAAGCGCATTGTCGAGATTGCTGATCTGAGGGGGATGCGATATGGTTGTAGCCGGCATACCCGAAAACATGTTGGTAGCCCAATGCGCAACTTCACCATATTCTTCCTGATGCTCGATCAGTGATTCCGCACCGGCTCTCCACTGTACTACATCGTGGCCCATATACTGCTTTCCCCCGATTACCGATGTATGGAATAGAATCACCGGAAGTATAAATAGAAACCCTAAGCACAAAATGTGTTTCTTACGATCAGAAATAGACTCCCAAAAATCTTTGTTAGAAATTTTATTCTTTTTGCTCTTTTTGGCAGCCATCAAATAGTAATTAGATTAGGGTGAAAAATTGATATGTGGTCAATAGGCAGTTAGTCAATTACGCGCGGTACACGGAAGTAATCAGAGTCTGCATCCGGCGCATTTTTCAATGCATCTTCATGATTAAGTGGTTCTCCGGCCTCATCTTTTCTAAATGATGAAGAGACCACTTCTGTCACATGCTCGAGAGGTTTTACATCCGACGTATCCAGCTCATTTAACGTTTCAATGTAACCGAGGATTTTGTTCATATCATTTTGCAATCGCTCAGCTTCATCATCTTTCAGTTGAAGACGTGCAAGATTGGCTATGTAGTAAACTTCGTCTTTTGATACAGACATATTTCGAATTATTTAAAAAGGTGAATCTAATCTATCCGGGCTTAAGGTAAGAAATCCTTCAGAAAAGCATAAGCCAACAGTTCAATCAATTTATACCATTATCTGAAGCGTCTTTTCAAATATTTCTGCCTGTATATAATACAAATAGCAGTTCTATCTAAAGCCCTCTATACTATTCTTGCATTCCCTGCTCATTTTTGGTTGATTTAGAGTTGAGCAATCAACTAAGTATCAGATCGATATTATGCTAATAGGTATCTGTTCAGACTCACACGATCACGTTCAGCACATTCAAAAGGCGGTCAGCCAGTTTAAGAAACTGGGTGTATCAAAAGTAATTCATGCCGGAGACTATTGTAGTCCGTTTACCATTCCACTTTTCGAAGGATTGCAGCTACATGGAATATTTGGAAACAACGACGGTGACAAATTCCTGTTGATGAAAAAATTTGAGGAGATTGGCGCAACACTACATGGAGACTTCTACTCATTCAAAGAGGGAAAGCTTAAGTTCGCCGTTTACCACGGAACCTACCCTGAAATCACTGAAAGCCTCGAAAATTGTGGAAAATATGACGTGGTTATTTCCGGTCACACGCATCAGGCTAAAGTAGAAACGGCCGGTGATACAATTACTATCAATCCGGGCAGTGTGAATGGTTTTGAGCAGGACGCACTGATTGCAATTTTTGACACTGAAACCAAACAGGTCAAATTCATCGAATTAAACGATTAAAACAAAAAAGGCTGCATGAAATCACACAGCCTTTCAACATTATAGACAGTAAATAGTTAGACTCAGTCCCTGAGTAGTTTACAAATTGCCTCTGTATAGCTTTCTGTATTTCCTTTCCCACCAATATCCTGTGTACACTCGTCCTTATGCTCTTGAAGCACAGTGTAAATTGCAGACCGAATTTTTTCCGCAAGCCTGTCTTCACCGAGATGCTCCAGCATCAACAATGCTGAAAAGAGCAGGGCTGTCGGGTTTGCAAGTCCTTTGCCTGCAATATCTGGTGCTGAACCGTGAACAGCTTCAAACATTGCGGCATCGTCACCGATATTTGCAGCGCCGGTCACGCCGAGACCGCCAACCAAACCTGAGGCCAGATCGGAGAGAATGTCTCCGAAGAGATTGGTGGTAACAATAACATCAAATTGCTGGGGACGCATAACCATCTGCATGGCCATGTTGTCCACAATCAGATCTTCAAATTCAATATCAGGATAATCCTTGGCAACCTCTTTACCAATTGACAAGAACAGTCCTGTTGTCAATTTCAATATATTGGCTTTATGAACCAGGGATACCTTTTTGCGGCCTCGCTTTTTTGCATAGTCAAATGCTGCCCTTATGATGTTCTCACTTGCTTCACGAGTAACTACAGCTATACTTTCAGCATGCTTCTCGCCTTCGCCAACCCAGTGCTCCTTTCCGATGTAGAGCCCCTGTGTATTCTCTCTGAACATGACCAGATCCACTTCACGAAAAGGTGAATCGATATTTGGCAGTGATCGAGCGGGGCGAATGTTGCTGAACAAGTTAAACTTTTGCCGAAGAGCAACATTTATGGATCGAAATCCAGTACCTACAGGTGTGGTTAGCGGGCCTTTCAGTACCATTCGGTGTTCTCTTATCGCTTCAATTGTTTCTTCGGGTAGCGGGGTTCCCAATTCATCATTTGCGCCCTCTCCGGCCTGACATTCAATCCAGTTTATATCAGCACCGGCTGTATCTAAAATTTTTGTTACTGATTTGGTAATCTCTTTTCCGATCCCATCTCCCGGAATCAATACAACATTGTACATATAATTATCAGTTATGGTGTTGAATTTTGCTTGGCCTGAAGATAGGGATTTTGTGGCTCTGATGTAATCAATTTCAAGGGTCAGACTACCCTTGAGAACGGTTTGAGACTGAGGTCGTCAAAATATCCTTCACGTGCTTTCAACGCACCCGTAATGGCAATCATCGCTGCATTATCCGTGCAATACTGAAGTGCCGGAATCATCAGGTTTAGGTGATTCTCTTCAGTCAATTGAGACATCTTTTCTCTGAGCATGGAGTTTGCCGAAACTCCACCGGCCAGCATCACATTCTTTACTTTTTTCTTCTTCACTGCACGCTTAAGCTTGGCTACCAGTACATCGGTAATTGCAGCAGATACACTCGCACAGATATCGTTCAGGTGGCCCTGTACAAACTCATCTCCTTTCTCCTGCGTGTAGTAGAGTACACTGGTTTTTAAACCGGAGAAACTAAAATCCAAACCTTTTTTTATCATGGATCGGGGGAAATCGTGAAATTCAGGATCTCCTTCTTTCGCACGTTTATCCACCACAGGACCGGCGGGATAGGGCAATCCAAGAATTTTCCCAATTTTGTCGAAAGCTTCACCGGCCGCATCATCCCGGGTTTCACCCAATACCTCTTGGTGAAAAACACCGTCCACATAAACCAGCCTGGTATGGCCACCGGATACAATCAATCCGACGAACGGATAGACCTCATCGTGTTCAATAAAATTGGCGTACAGATGAGCGTCGATGTGATTCACGCCGATAATGGGTTTTTTGTATGCCAGAGCCAAACCTTTTGCAAAACTGAGCCCAACCAAAAGCGAACCAATCAGACCCGGTCCCTGTGCTGCGGCAATTGCATCGATCTCCTCCATACTCATACCGGCTTCATCCAGTGCCTGCCGGGTTGTATTCCAGATGGTTTTGTGATGGGCCCTTGATGCAAGCTCCGGTACAACTCCGCCAAACTGCTCATGAATGGATTGAGAAGCGATCACATTTGAACGAATCTCTCCATCCGACCAGACAGCGGCCGCAGTTTCATCGCAGGATGATTCGATACCAAGTACGTTCATTACAGATCAAATTGGTTAAATACGACGATTTTTGACGACTTTGAATATACGATTAAATCACACGGGTATATAAAAAAGAAGCCCGTCTCTTTTAGGAAACGGGCTTCTAATCTATTGATTTAGAGTCAGAGATGATTACTTCTTGTCATCATCATCTTCGTCAACCACTTCGAAGTCTGCATCTACAGCGTCATCGCCTTCAGCTGATTCTTCAGCACCGGCTGCACCATCCTGTGCAGCTCCTTCGGCTTGTTGCTCAGCTTCCGCAGCCTGGTAGATTTCCTGCGAGGCAGCAGCCCAAACCTGATTCAGCTCTTCGATGGCTGGTTCAATCTCGTCCACTTTTTCTTCTTTGTGGAGCTCTTCGAGTTTGGTAAGAGCATCTTCGATCTTGGTTTTGTTTTCGTCAGAAATCTTATCCTTATGCTCATCAAGCTGCTTGCGAGTTGAGAATATTAAGGAATCCGCTTTATTGAGCGTCTCAATTCGCTCTCGGATTTTCTTATCCTCGTCCGCATGCTCTTCGGCAGCAGTCTTCATTTTTTCGATCTCTTCCTCGCTCAATCCTGAAGAAGACTCAATTCGAATGCTCTGCTCTTTTCCGGTGCCCTTATCTTTTGCACTTACATTCAAAACGCCGTTGGCATCCAGATCAAAAGTTACCTCGATTTGAGGTACTCCGCGCGGTGACGGTGGAATTCCATCCAGGTGGAACCGGCCAAGAGTTCGGTTATCCTGTGCTTTGGCACGCTCACCCTGCAGAATATGAATCTCTACACTGCTCTGGTTATCGGCAGCTGTTGAGAATGTCTCTTTCTTGCTGGTTGGAATGGTGGTATTCGATTCAATCAGCTTGGTCATCACACCACCGAGCGTTTCAATACCGAGAGTCAATGGAGTTACGTCGAGCAGAACAACATCATCTACATCGCCAGTCAGGACTCCACCTTGAATTGCAGCACCCACGGCTACTACTTCGTCCGGGTTTACACCTTTGCTCGGATCTTTGCCGAAGAACTCTTTCACAACTTCCTGGATCTTCGGAATACGAGTTGATCCACCCACCAGAATTACCTGGTCAATTTCACTCTTGGAAATGCCGGCATCTTTCAGTGCTTTTTCACACGGTTTAATGGTTCGCTTCACCAAATCGTCTACCAACTGCTCAAATTTGGAGCGCGTTACATCAATGTTCAGGTGTTTCGGTCCTGAATCCGTTGCCGTAATAAATGGCAGGTTCACATTTGTTTTTTGTGAACTGGATAGCTCAATCTTGGCCTTCTCTGCAGCATCTTTCAGTCGCTGCATCGCCATTGGATCTTTACGCAGATCAATTCCTTCATCCTTTTTGAATTCGTCAGCGAGGAAATTGATCAGACGCTGGTCAAAGTCATCACCACCAAGGTGAGTGTCACCATGGGTTGATTTTACTTCAAATACACCATCTCCAAGATCCAGAACAGAAACGTCAAATGTACCACCACCGAGGTCATACACGATAATGGTTTGGTCTTCATCTTTCTTGTCCAGGCCGTACGCCAGTGATGCGGCTGTCGGCTCGTTGATGATTCGTTTTACATCCAGTCCGGCAATTTTTCCGGCTTCCTGTGTGGCTTTACGCTGCGCATCATTAAAGTAGGCAGGTACGGTAACCACGGCTTCTTTAACTTCTTCACCAAGATACTCTTCTGCAGTCTGCTTCATTTTTTGTAGAACCATCGCAGAAATTTCCTGTGGCGCATACTTGCGGTCATCAATTTCAACACGCGCAGTACCATCATCACCTTTCACTACTTTGTACGAAACCTGACCAATTTCATCTTTCACCTCATTGAACATGCGTCCCATGAATCGCTTGATAGAAGAAACTGTTTTATCCGGATTCGTAATAGCCTGGCGCTTTGCAGGCGCTCCCACTAGACGCTCTCCATCTTTTGAAAATGCAACTACAGATGGGGTAGTTCTTCCACCCTCTGAGTTTTGAATGACAACCGGCTCACCGCCTTCCATTACGGAAACGCATGAGTTTGTTGTACCTAAGTCAATTCCTATAATCTTACCCATAATGTTAACCTTGTTTTACTTTTTATTCTGATAAACTGTTTAATTAATTGGAATAGACTGACTGTCGCCGTCTTCTTCCGAAACTGATTTTGAAACTGTTATTTTGAGAACTCCATCACTAAAAGCTGCCTGAACTGATTTGGTATCAGCATTTTCAGGAAGGGCAAAGGCCCTTGAAAATGAACCCTGTTTACGTTCGCTTTTTACAAGCTTCTCATGATCTTCGAGATATAACTCCCTATCCCCGCTTACGGTTATTACACCGTTATTCAAGGTTATGGAGATCTGATCTTTTTTCATTCCCGGGAGATCCAGGATAACAGAGTACTGTTCGTCCGTTTCAACTACATCGCAAAGGGGTTGAAAATTTGCCGGACCCTGAACAGGGACAGCGCGCTCTACGAGCTGCTGAATATCTCTTCCTAATTTTGAGAGTTGTTTTTCCAAATCTATACTGAAGTTGCTCATGGTAATTTCAATTTTACCTATCTATGAGCAACCTCAATGCCAAGTTAATCCCGAAGCATTGATCACTGACGTATTGACATGCAGAGTTGTATTATTGGTGGGCGTTGTCAAATTGACAACTACGATTGAGTAAGCTGATGTAAATGTGTCCAGAAGTCTGGGTAAGAAATGGCAGTACATTCAGCATCTACAATTTCCGAGTTTCCGGCGCTTCTTGTGGACAAGACTGCAGCCGCCATGGCCATACGGTGATCGTGATGCGATTTGAAGCGTGCCGGGTGAGGTATGAATCCGGGATCACCAAAAATCACCATTCCGTCACTTTTAAGTTCTATTTCAGCTCCGGCCGCAGTGAGTATATCCGCCATGGCGGAAAGCCGGTCTGTTTCCTTATGTCGAAGCTCTTCTGCACCTGAAATCTCCGACTTACCATCAGCAAAACACATCGCAACCATCAATACCGGAAGTTCATCAATACAATTGGGAATTAATTTCGGGTCCAGATTGATGGGTTTCAGATTAGCGGATTTAACCCTGATGTCAGCGACAGGTTCTTTCCCTTCAAACGTACTGTTTGAAACCGTAAACTCAGCCCCCATCTCTTCAAGAATATGAAATGCACCTGTCCTGGATGGATTCATCCCAACGTGTTTCAAATTGAGGTCGCTTTTCGGGTTGATGGATCCCGCAACAAGCCAAAAAGCCGCTGCGGAAAAATCTCCCGGCACGGCATAGGATTGTGCCGGTAACACATCTTCTCTGCTACTTTGAATGATTTTCCCCGTTCCATAAGCCTCTGATTTTAAATCCAGAAGGCGTTCTGTATGATCACGGCTTTGTACCGTCTCCACAACTTCTGTTGGTTGATTCCCATACAGTCCCGCAAGAAGGACACACGACTTTAGCTGCGCACTGGCAATCGGCAATGTATACCTCATAGGTTTGATGCCATTATTCCAGCTGATCTTAAGCGGTGCAAATTCCTGATCCCTTCCTTCAATAACACACCCCATCTGCCGAAGAGGCTCAATAATTCTCTTCATGGTTCGGGCCGACAGTGATTCGTCACCGGTCATTTCACACTCTATACCTGCGGCACTCACAATTCCGGATAGCAATCTCATGGTTGTGCCGGAATTTCCACAGTCCAATGGCTGATCAGGTTTTTGCAAACCGTCTCTGCCGACACCCTCAATTTCTACACGGTCATTTTCCTGCGAAACAGAAACACCCAATTGTCTCAAACAAGACAAGGTACTCTGTGGATCAGCCGCAGCAGAGTAGTTATCGATAATACTTTTTTCGTTGCTGATTGCTGCAAACATGGCCGCCCTGTGAGAAATGGATTTATCGGGTGGCATTTCAAGTGAGCCCGCCAAACGTACTGCGGGACTTGTTTTTTGAATCATAATTAATTTCTGTTGAGCAGTTCCTGAGCTTTTTCCGCTCCCCGGGTTCCGGGATATTGATCTATAATTGTTTCAAGTAAGGAAATAGCATCACCGCGGCGACCTTCGCGGATATGAATTTCGGCAATTTTATACTGTGCTTCAGCCACCCAGTTATCATATGTCTCAAAAAGAACCTGGACTCTGGAAAAAGCTTCACGTGCCTGCTCAGAATCACCGGATTCCAGATAAGTCTCTCCGAGCAGATACTGAGCTTCCGCACCGGTGTCGGTCGTACTGTTTTCAGCAACGAGTGAGAAAAATCGCCTGGCTTCATCCACTCTGTCATCTTCCAAAAGCACTTTACCCAATCCGACCCTGGCAGCATTGTTGTTTTCATCAGAAGAAAGTACATCTTCAAAATTCTGCCGCGCCTCGTTTACATTCCCCATTGCAAGGTTGGCACTCCCCATACCCAGAATCCCTTCCTGTCTGTAACGGGAATCGGCTTCGATCAGCTGCTCGTAACGGTTAAGTGATTCGCTGTAATTTTCCTGTTCATAGTGTAATCTACCCAGTTCGGACAGTGCCGCGGCAGTCTGATCAGAATCTGGGAAATCATTTACCAGGGTTTCAAGCATTTCAATGGCCGATTCAGGTTCATCAATTCGCTCATAAGCATCGGCCATGTTCATATACGCATCGGGAACTAGTTCGTCATTATTGGTAATTCTGAGGTACTGCCGAAACTCATCAACAGCAGCATCGTAATCACCCGACTGCATCATATTTTCTGCCTGACGGAAACGTAATCGGTCTGCCGTTGTTGAAGTCGGGTTGTCAGCTAAAAACTCTTCCAATACTTCGGTTGATGAATCTTCCTCACCGGCAGATAACTGGGCAAACTGAATTCCGTTAATTGCCTCAATGATGTAGTCGCTGCGTGGATAATCTTCGAGTACTTGACGGTAAGCCTCAATAGCCTCATCATATTGACCGGCGTTATAGTAGGAGTCACCGATATTATACTGCGCGCGGGCAGCCCACTCGGTTCCGGGATATCGGTCTATCACGGTTTGAAATTCTTCGATTGCCTGATCGTAGTTTTCAGTATTCAAGTAGATATATGCAACATTGTATTGAGCCTGTTCCCGTAATGTTGAATATGGATAAATTCTGAGAACTCTTCTGAACTGAGAAACAGCTTCAAAGTTTTGATTCATGCGATAGTAGCTGTTCGCAACCTGAAACATCGCATAATCACCGCCCGGTTCCGCTCCAATTGCCTTGTTGTAATAATTCAGTGCTTCCCGGTACTCCCCTTGCGCATAGTAAGCATCCCCGATTCTCAGCTGTGTGTCTGTGTCATAAGGGAAGAGCGCCATTGATGGCGGTTCATAATTCTCTAGGAAATCAATAAGAGGGTCGGTAGCATTCTCAAAGTCACCCATCATAAAATAAGCCCAGCCGAGAGCATATTTTGCAGCTCCAACCAATTCATGATCAGGATAACGTTCAATAAATTGTGCATACTGTTCTGCTGCAGGGCCATAATCCCTGGTCTGGTAATTGGCATCAGCGCTCCAGAAAAGTGCTTCTCGACCCAAAGGTGAATCGGGTGCATCGTTATGTACCTGTTCAAAATCCGGTTGTGCTTGGGCAAAGGCCTGGTTACTGTACTGTACCCAGGCTCTTTGAAATCTCGCCTGACGCTTGACTTCAGGATCCAGGTCTGTCAGATCCTCTGCAATTTCAAATGTTTCCAATGCCCGGGAGTACTCCCCGTTTGCAAAATAGACTTCACCCAAAAAAGTAATGATATCTCCGGGGTTTTCAAGTTCTTCAGCGCGTTGGGCAAGTGGACGCAAAGCCTCGATGGCTTCACCGTAATACCCAACGTCAAATGCCAGAACAGCCCATTCAAAGTAGGCCTGTTCAGAAAAAACACCATAATCGTATCTGTCTCCAAAATCACGAAATGTCTCAATCGCCTGATCTGATCTCCCGGCCATTTTTTCATTTGCACCCTTGTAGTATTGTGCCTTTCTGGCCAGTTCATCATCACCATTTGCGGCTTCTCCAAATGATCTTGCTGCCCAATGGTAAATCTCCTGCTTGTGATAGACCCAACCTAATCCATAATGTGCAATTCGCAGGTCATCATCTTCATTCGCGCCATTAATATACTGGCGGTAAAATTTTGTTGCGTCTTCATACTGATTAAGCGCATTGTAACTTTCCGCAGTCAGGTAAACTGCTTTTTGTCGTCCTTCACGATCCAGGTTGGGCATTGCATCCTGGAATGCTTCAATGGCATCTTCAAAATTTCCCTGCTGGTAGTATGATTCTCCAAGTGCCGTGCCGATACGGCGGGTCATTGGATCCAGCGGATGGCGTTCCCTCAACAGTTCAAATGCTTCCGCTGATTCTGAAAACCTCTCCTCCTCCAGGAATAACCTGCCACGGGCGTAAAGTGCCTTGGGAGACCATTCACTTCGTCGATGCTCGTCTGAAAGGGTTAAATAATATTCCCGTGCCAAGTCAAAATCATCATATTCGGCAGATGTTTGACCTAGCATATAAAAAAGCTCGGCACGATCCCGATTCGACTGGGGATAGTTAAGAGCTTCATCCATCCTGGCAATTGTATTTTCCAAATCGCCATTCTCTCTGTAAAAGTTTGCCAACTCCTTGAGCAGTATAGTAGACTTTGTACTGTTTGGGAACTCCTGGACAAAACGGTCAACATGTTTGTCCACACCCGATGAATCTACTTGTATAAGTGCTCGGGCATACATAAATGAGGCGGTTTCAAGATTTGCATCATCTTCTGCATCCGACATAACCTGTTCAAGCAGTGGAATAGAAGATTCGAATAACCCTTTGTCAAACAGATGAATGGCCTCCTGCAACTCAGGTTGATTTGATTCCTGGTTTTGCTGGGCTAAAATGGTTACCGGTAGAGATAAGAAAAGCGCAGTAAAACAGTAAAGGCGTAACGTTCGACTCATGAATTTTTCAGGATAATAGATTCTTTTAAGGAGGTAAATATACCAATCAGCATTTAATCTAGTCACCAAAATATGATGATTTTACAAACTACACATCCAGATAACGGAGTAACTCATCGGCGCGGGATGAAATATCTGTCTGAAACAGATCATTTCTATTCTCGGTGGTTGTCAGGTATCCATGTCTCCGTAAAGATGAAACCACCGCCGAAGTGTCAACATGACTTATTTTTATGGATATTCTCAGTCTATTGTTGTCTTCTGCTGTCTGATCAACCGTTAATCCCAAAATTTTTGCCCCTTCCATTTCAATAAGGTGCACCAATTCCGATAAGGTGAAGTCGTCCACTGCAACATCAACAGAAATTACGGACCCGGTTGTTGTGATATTGAGCATCTTTGAAAAAGCTTCCAGGATATCTTTCTTTTCGATGATTCCAAGGTAGGCTCCTTCGTCATCCACAACCGGTAGCAACCTAACTTCATATTGAAGCATCAGTCGGGCAACTTCGAACAGATGCTGTCCCTGATAAACAAATACAGGGTTGTGTAACTGAATAGTATTTACCTGATCCGCTTCATTTTTCCCGTCAGCCACATCCTCAAACTGAATCATTCCGGCCAGTTTTCCTGTAGACGGTTCCAGTACGGGAATCTGGGTTGCATGCCAGGCATCCATTTTTGCCAATGCTGCAGAAATTTTACTATCCGGCAGTAGTGGTTTGAAATCGGTATTTAAAAGCTCTTTTGCTAACACGTCATTGGGAATTTACCGGTTGAATTTCAGCAAGCATGCTTTCAAAGCGATCGCGCTCCGCTTTAGACACGCTACCTTCTATTGTAACGTGATTTCCTTCAAAATGTTCGCGCTCAATTACGGCGACCTCATGCAAATACGCTACTGCCTTATAATGCGACATTGGAACATCGTATGCAAATTGAACATAATCCTCTTCAATCAGCATGGTTAGGCGTTCTTTCAGCTTTCCTAAACCGATTCCGCGGGCTGCAGATACAAACACAGCTCCGGGATACTCTTTTTTTAGTTGAATAAGCTTTTCCGGCTCCAATCGATCAATTTTATTCAAAACCAAAACCGATTTTTTGCCTTCAATCTCAAGCTCTTCAAGTGTATCCCGAACTACTTCAATATAATCTTCCAGCAGTTTACTCGATGCATCCACAACATGCAGCAGGATATCTGCATCCCGTACTTCATCCAAGGTAGACTTGAAGCTTTCAATCAGATTGTGTGGAAGTTTCCGGATAAATCCTACCGTATCTGAGAGCAGTACCTGGTGATCTTCAAGCTCCAGGCGACGCACCGTTGAGTCAAGGGTTGCAAACAACCTGTCCTCAGCCAGTACATTTGTATCCGTCAGTGCATTCATTAATGTGGACTTCCCGGCATTAGTGTAACCAACCAGCGACACCCGCTCATTCCCCTGACGATTTTTTCGCTGTGTGGTTCTCTGCCGGTCCAGCTTTTCGAGTTTCTCTTTTAATGTTGAAATTCGTTTACCAATCAGCCGACGGTCAGTCTCAATCTGAGTTTCACCGGGCCCCTTGGTTCCAATTCCCCCTTTTTGTCTGGAAAGGTGAGTCCAGAACCGGGTAAGTCTTGGAAGCAGGTATTGTAACTGAGCCAGTTCAACCTGCGTTTTTGCCGCGGCTGTTTTAGCTCTCGATGCAAAAATATCCAGAATTAACCCGCTTCTGTCGAGAACTTTGTTATCAACGGTTTTCTCAATATTCCGGATCTGCGTCGGACTCAGGTCATCATCAAAAATTAGTACATCCGCGTGTTTTTCTGAAGCCAATGTTTTGAGTTCACGCAGTTTACCCGTTCCCACAAATGTAGTCGGATCCGGGTGTGGTCTGTTTTGGAGTACTTTTTCAATGGTATCGGCGCCGGCAGTGTCGGTAAGCAGTTCAAGTTCATCCAGGTACTCCTCTGCCAGCCATCGCGGAGTTTCAGCACCGTATATCCCTACAAGTATGGCTCTCTCTTTGCTGAGGGATGGTTTGCGTATATCTTCTAACAAATTCTTATAGTCTTTTTAGCGTAAAATTAATCGAAAGCTTTGATATCGAAGGATGTACCGGGAACCGGTGACATGGTTTTTCCGATTTTCAAAGAGACAAGTTTATCAAATTTTGAGCATTTATCATCCGGAACCAGCAACTCCAATCGTATCAGTTTCTTTCTGAATAGCTCCTCCTTTTCCGGAACCTCGTATATAAAGATGTATTCGGATCCTTTTTCGGTAGGTTTTTCAACATAGTCACGTATTTGATGCCAGGCAATCGTTTGAGATGGATCATTCACATTTTTCACTATACCATGATCAGCAACATATACCTTTGTTGAAAAATAGCTGGCCATGAACCAGCTCACACCCATCCACGTGTAACTTCCCAGAATAATATTGTACTGCTCCAGGCCACTGCTCCAAACATAGATTCCGGCACCGGCACTGAACACCAGGAAAAGAGTGGAAAATAGCGGATAACCTAACAGTTTGCCGCACTTCCAGCTTAAACGAATGTTCCTGAGCCTCCATGCATTTGCTATAGAGTATGCTGCCAAAAGCGTAGCACCAATAGTAAACAGTGCGAGCAACAGAACAAACAGGCTGTATATGTCAGTTGTAATATTCATCTATGATATCGATTCAACATTGTAGAATCTGCTGATTACAGATTCAGACATTAATAATATAATTGCGGCGATGATAAACCAAAACCAAATTTCTCGGCCCAGGGATGCACTTTGAAGTTCTGTAATGAGCTCATCACTTATGGTATTGACATCCACCGTCCGAACATTATCAAATAGTGTACTGAGCTTTTCATTCAATTCTGCATATTCTAACGAATTTAATTCGGATTCCATTGCATTCTGATTTACCGAAAATAACCTTTCTTCGTTTTCTGTAGTTATTTTTCCAAAGCCCGGTGACCACTCTTTACCCTCATAGTAAATTCGTGTTCCCTCAAAGCGCTGGGTAATATCGGCCAAAACCGATTCGCTCTCTTTTTCGATCTCGGCTACCTCAACAAACTGATCTAATGTCAGTTCAAACGGACTCCCCAAATTGTGAATGTTCAATTCAGCTCCCTCTCCACTTGAGAGATACTCTACTGCTCTGTAGAAGAACGGTGCAAAAAATGGTTTAACGGGAAAATTAGACCAACCGGGATCACTGCCAACCGCTGAGTAGATCATTCTTCCATTGCCAATTCTGCTCTCCTGAACCAGCGGGCGGCCGCTTCGGGTTTCTAGCAACGGGAATGTACCCGAGCCACTGGCCTGCTCTATTTGGTACATATAAAAAATCTCCGGAACGTTCAGCTGTATCTCTTCACCATCAGCTACATCAAAAATTTTATCCAGTACCGGGTGGCCATCTGTTGGTTCAGCCATTCGATCTATTACTTCAAAAGAACCATATGAACCGTTGACGTTACTGTAAAGACCGGAATTACTGCCTCTGAGTAAGCGATTGTAATTTGAAATTTCACCGTCGGCAGCCGGAATCAGTAAGGCACCTCCACCGTCTTGAACAACATCCAGCACTGCCTGTGACAGGTAATCAGGTATGGAACGAATACCATCCAGAATAATGGCATCTGAACCAAACAAATCATCAGGACTGACCTGATCCGGAGTAAAAAAATCTACATCAAACCGGCTCTGCTCTTCAGCCATCACTTCCATCATCGGAAGAAGGTATGATTGAAATCCTGACTGCTCGGATTCGTTGCGAATGACCGCAATTTTACGAACCTGTGGCAACTGAATTGCGGCAAAATAACTGTCATCAAATGTGAGCTCATCCCCTTCTATCACAAATTGTGCTTCAATCGATTCCATATCTCCGGTCGGAACTGAAAACTGAAACTCCCTGCTTTCACCTCCTTCCAGCTCAAATGCCTGCTGGCTGGTTAGTTCATCGGAAAGGATGAAATTTATAAACCGATTTTGTGCAGTCTCATCGCCGTAGTTTCGCAATGTAACCCGTAAACGGATCTCATCATCTTCCGCGGTTTCAAGGTCAACATTTTCAATTCCAACATTAACGGGCAGGGCTTCACCGAGCGTAATAAAACTGACCTGAATATTTTCCTGATCTGAATATTCTTCTTCAAACATCTGTCTCAGCTGCGTTTCTTGTCCGTCTGTTATAACGTAGAGCCACTTATTGGGCTCTTCTGCACTGATCAATCGGTCAATCATACTCTTCAGTCGATCAGGCAAAAAGTTTCCTTTATTCTCAACATTGAGAGCAGATATTCTGCCGGGTGCATTTCCGGGTTGAAGGAATGGCAAATTGAGAGATTCACCATTTGTCACATTCAACAGGATCCGGTCATCACTGTTTGCAAGCTCAAGAATTTGCTCTGCTGCTTCTTTTGCCTGATCGAAATAGGGCCCGTTTCGATCAACCTGATCCATGGACGGACTGTTATCGACCAGAATTGCAATTGCCTTGGGTTCGTTCGTACCGGCAAGACCAAAGCCACCGGGCATAAAAGGTTTGGCTGCGGCAAACACAAGCATTAATATGGCACTCATGCGAATCAGAAGCAGTAAAATTCTTTTGAATTTTAACCGTTTCAAAGCAGTCTGCTTGAGGCTGTCAAAAAAAGCAAGCGTTGAAAATCGGACTTTTTTCGGTTTCCGTACGTTGAGCCAATAGATAAGCAGCGGTATGGCCGCAGCCAGTAACGCAATTAGAAACAGAGGATTTAAAAAGCTCATTACACAAAAAGTTTATACCTTTACAGCCGCCCGATTGGAACAATTGCTCCGAACGGGTATTAAGCTATGGTATTAACCAATCCTGAACAAACATATTATCCTGAAGCTGTCAGTGAATAATCCATCATCTATTTCCCGGTACTTCCTACTTTTACTTATCGTTCTAATTACCGCAGGCTGTTCGAGTAAATCGGTAAACCACTGGTCCGATTTGGTGCCCGATGACACCCCGTTTATCCTCGTACCCGAACAAGACACAGGTATTTTTGATTTTCTTGAAGCGTCCTATGCTCCGATGCTGGATGATATGACTCCATCGGCCATTCAACTTATAAACTATATTGATGAAGAAGCCTCCGGTGGAGTTCAATTGGACGCAGTTCTCTTTTATCCCGACATGGCAAATGACTGGCAGCCGATCTGGATATCTAAGGCTCCTTCCGGCCTGTTTGAACAGCTCACCTCTAAATATCAAAAGCGTTTTGAACAGAACCACTATACCTTCAAAGGATTCACTATTGAAAAACTTTTCCTGGATGACCGCATACTTTTTGTGATCACCGCGGGCGACTACTTTATTTTTTCTGAATCGAGCCTTGGAATTGAAAACATGATCCGAACCATTTCAGGGGAAAAGGACGCGATCGATCTGGAATCGAATCAAACAAATCCCGGTTCATTGGTTGCAAATACCGGAAGTCTCGATAAGTGGGTCGAACAGGTTGCACAGGTTGCCTATCGTCCTCACCTACACAATTTGTTTGAAGGTGGAAATCCGGTCACATTCCGGATGGATTCTACCGATTCTGATACGGAAAGCTGGCGTATGTCCGGCATCCTGCCCTTGGATGAAGATCGTTCCGTGCTTTTAAGTTCGATCAGTTCTGAGAAAAATGAATTTACTTTAGACCGTTACATCCCCATGAATGCAGCGGCATTCTCCATTCACCGGTTACAACCTCGAACAGTTCCCCAGAATGATGACTCACCTCAAACAGAGGCAGATGAATATATAGATCAAAATCTTTCCATCTGGCAAAATATTGCCGCTGAGCTCGATTCTGAATTTGCCTTTGCAACTTTTGCTGAATCGGGAGCAGAAAGTACCAGCGAATTTCTCTATCTCAGAAAAATTGAAAACACCGGCAATATCAGGTCTGAGTTAAACAACCTTGTATCCGAAGATCTGGCCATTCGTGACGGTGATACATACTCCATTCAAAGCCGGTGGCTTGCCAAACTCTTCGGAAGCGAGCTAAACCCAATGACCGATTTCTACATCACGTTATATGATGAATATGTTGCTCTTGCAAGCCGCAAAGGGTTGGTTGAAAGTATAGGCAGTGATGCCAGCCGGCGGCGGGTAATGTATTACGACGATGATTTCATGGAGATTAAAGAATCCCTTTCAGAATCTTTAAGCTCTATATTTTTTATGAATGCCCGGGAATTTGGAACCTACATTCAGCCATGGCTCTATCCTCAAAACTATCTCAGCACCCTGTTCGCACCTCTTGATCAATTGGTCATTACCACCGAACTCGAAGATAATAACCAGCTTGCAGTACAGATTCGCTCTTACGAACGTGAGAGTATAGATCAGCCCTATCGCGAAAGATGGATTTTTCCATTGGATGGAGCTGAAATAACCGGGCCTTCCATTTTAGCAGATATCACCGGGAGCTCCAGGGATGAAATTGTATTTTCAACCGACCGTGGCAATGTTTTCGCATTGGCCGCAGACGGAACTACCGTCCTGGAAGCGTCTACCGATGGTGATACACCGGTTGGACCTCCGGTAGCTTATGACTGGTACGGAAACGATCAGAACGTAATTTTACAGGCGGCAGGAAACAAAATCTACGCATGGAACAATGACGGCTCTATGCTCCCTAATTTTCCGATTACGCTTGATGAAGACATCACCACACCCCTGAAGGTTGAAGACATCACAAGAAATGGAGTAGCAGAACTGATTGTGGGGACAAACGACCGCAAAGTGCATATACTGGATTCACGTGGCAGACCAATAAATGGCTGGCCTCAGAGTACCAATGCAACCGTTAATGACGCTCCATTCGTTGGAACATATGACGGACAGCGTTCTCTCTTTGTCTTTTCTGAAAACACTCTTCACGCCTGGGCTATCAACGGTCAGCGACGAAGCGGTTTCCCGGTTTTTCTGCCCACACAGATGCACGGAGCACCGGCTAAGTTTAAAGACCACATTGTGGGTGCAGGCTATGACGGCAATCTTTATTCTATCGGTACCGACTCACTTTTCACGGATTCACTTTCTGTGACACACGCTTCAGATTCTCTTTTTGTTCAATCTGTTCAAGCCTCAAATACATCGCTCAATGCAACACCAAGCAGTCACGACATCATGCTTCGGGTAGATGGTGAGCTGGTTCGGGATGAATTTGTCCTGGTTCAATCCTCCAACGGATCTCTTTTTATGTATGACGATACAGGCAACTTAGTGCTGACTCAAACCATGGGTCAGCCCTCCTCCGATAGTTTTGCCCCGGTTATCTCAGATATAGACCGAGACCAGAGATTGGATCTGATAGCACTGGCTAGCTTTGGACGGATATATGCCTGGGATGTACTAAGTGGCCTCAGAATTCTGGATCTCCCAACTACCGGCATGAGCTATCCAATTATTTTGGATGTGACCGGAGACGGCTATATGGAAATCATTGCACAGACGAGAGAAGGTCTAAGAAGCTGGACCATTCTGGAAGTCCAGAGAGAAGAAGAGTCGGATTAATCTTCGGCTATAAGATTGAGCCCAAAGCTGCTTCCAGATCGTTGAATTCAAATTCGAATCCTGCCTTCTGCAGCACCTTTGGCTGAACATTCAAACTTGCAACTACCGGTACAGCGGCCTCTCCCAAGGCAATATTCAGAACGAACTCCGGCACCCGGAATATTGATGGCCTGTTCAAGACACTGCCCATAGCCGAGGCAAACTCATTCATTGTTACAGGTTCAGGTGCAGTAGCGTTGAATACATCATCGATCTCATCATTTTCGAGAGCAAATACAATCGCGTTGCACAGATCTTTCATATGAATCCAGGACAGGTATTGAGTACCCGGACCAATCGCACCGCCAACGAAAAGTGAAAAGGGTAATTTCATTTTTTCAATTATCCCCCCATCTTTTTCGAGAACTATCCCGAATCTTGATATTACTACCCGGACGCCAAGTTCTCTTGCCTTTATTGCTTCATTTTCCCAATCCTTACAAACATTTGCAAGAAAATCATCAGCTGCCTTACTCTCTTCTGTGATGATATCTTCACCGGCAGGTTCATAATAATTTATACCCGAGGCTGATATAAAAACATCTGGCTTTTTGCTTGACGCTCTAATTGCATCTACCAAGTCGCGGGTTATTGAAATTCGGCTGTCGTAAATTTTCTTTTTTACTGAATCTGTCCATCGCTGGCCAAACAGGTTTTCACCTGCCAGATTTATCACTACATCAATTGATTCCATCACAATTGGAACTTCATCAATTGTAATGAACTTTTGATTCTTGGCGTGTTCCGATTTGTAAGACTCAGGTGACCGGGTGACCACTGTTAAATAGTGCCCTTGTTTAAGCAGTAATTCCCGCAGATAACTGCCGACAAATCCGGTTCCACCTGTTATCAATATATATTTCTCTTTCATAGCACTTTAGTAACAGTTTATCCGGAAATTTCAATCCCCGTGATTATAAAATCAGATAATACAAAAAGTATGTAAACGGAGCGGATAGAAGCAGTGAATCAAACCGATCAAAAAAACCGCCATGACCGGGTAAAATACTTGATGAATCCTTCACGCCGGCTATTCGTTTAATCCTGCTTGCAGAGATGTCGCCGAGCGGTCCCGCTATACTTACTATAATCACTGCAGGAATTAACGCTGATAGCTGAAGCGGATAGAAGTCTGCCCAATAGAAAGCCAGTAAGAATCCGGCAGCTGCACCGATAAAACCGAAGCCGAATCCTTCCCATGTTTTTTTGGGACTGATTTTCGGAGCCAGTTTATGTTTACCGAAAGACTTCCCGCCGAAATATGCAAATACATCATTTCCCCAGATCATCAGCATCAGGGTCATGGTAAGCCAAAAACCGTCCAGTGTCGATCCAAGCTCCCGTATGTTAATCAGCATTACAAAGCCAACAGTCGGATAGACTCCGGTAAAGAGGGTTGTAAGCCAACGCAGGTTTTGATCCGATTTTCTGCCCGCTACGGCAAGTACAGTAATCAATGCGGCAACTCCTGCACCTGTCAGCGACAGCCATGATGGAATAAAGGGTGGATTCCAAAGGAGTAATAAAATCAGGAGTGAGACCGGGAAATAATCACTGTAACCTGTTTTTTGCATCATGCGATGAACTTCCCATACAGTGACTAGAAGTACAGCAAAAATCGTTATTTGAAAAGCAACACCTCCCAGCCATATCATCCAGATAAAGAATGCTGCAGCAGGCAGGGCTACAAAAATACGTTTTGTGAGTTCACTCAAGAGTCAGGCTCCTCCTCTGAATTTTCATCACTTTCTGATTGATCGAGTTCTTCAAGTGCCAGGCGGGCAGCTTTTTCAAACTCCTTAGGCACATAAAGGTAGACCATAGACATTTCACCGAAATTCAAACTGTACGAAGAGTCCCGCTTGGATAGGATGTTTGATGGGATTTTTAAACTGGCTAGGTAGTTTTTTGCCATCTGCACTTCGTACTCCGTCCCGCGCTCCAAAATACATACCCAATTATCAAATTTATTCGGTGTGGCTCCTCTTAGCATAGTTACTCCATGATGGCTTCAGTTCTATGGATCATCGTATAAATTACACCGCCGGTTAAAATTATGCTAACCAACAGTAACCAAACGGATGGCAGCGATTCGGCCGAAACTTCACCAAATGCCAATTCGGGATAAGTAGTCGCCAATAAAACGGCCCCTCCGTTATTCACAAAGTGTGCAACAATTGCAGGCCAAAGGCTTCGACTCAGCCATGTCATTACTGCAAGTAAAATACCGAGTGAGGCGAGCGGAAGTAAATTTGGAACCTGTAAATGGAAGATGCCAAATACAAACCCGGATACAACAATCGCCATCATGATGCCCCAGCTTTTCTGAAATGCTCTGAATATATATCCCCGAAAAAGGATCTCCTCGCAAAGTGCCGGGATTAATGCAATATGAAACAAGCCAAACCAGACAATACCATCGGTTTTCAAAAACTGTTCAAACATTTCATATTGAGAAACCTGCATGTCGGTCCAAGATTCCGGAATTGGCAATAATGAGTTGAAATAACCCAGATAGAGTATCACAGGTTGCACAACAACCACAAGCAGTACTCCCAACAGCACAAAAAGAGGAGTGTCATTCTTCCAGCGTAACCTTAAAAAATCTTTAACTGTCCGCTTGCTCAAATGGAGACGGGTAATCAGAAAAGAGGCGATACCCAGGAACAGTACTTGCCCGGTTGAATTCCCAATAAAAAGCAGATCCAGACGATCCATGAGAACCTGTTCAATTTCTGCAGATGATGAAATCTCACCGCTAAAATACATAAGTGCCAGGAAGACAACGCCAGCAGTTAGCTGAAACATTACAAAAGCAACAACCAGCCAAATGAGAGCAATTGCCCAATCGGCAAAGCCATTTCGATCAGCCCATGATTGAATGGCTTGTTTGGTTACCGAGGACCCTGATGAATTAATAGTCATAGTTTAAAAATTGATCTCATCTTCTTTTTTAGCGAATACTTTAACCCCAATCATAGCGGTTGCCATGTTCAGAAGTCCCGGAATTGGAATACCGATAAAGATTTGCCGAAAGAAATTATTGCTGCGCATCGACTCAGCCATTGCATCTACCATATCGTTTTTAGCATCTGCCGGAAGTTCCATTGCTTCAACATTTGCAATGGTAGCTTCTATCAGTTTTTCTGTGTACTCAGGATCGATTAAATGCCACATTTCATTCAGAACAGCACTAAAAATGACAATTACGGCACCGGTAAAAAAGCCGATAAGTGCTCCTTGACCCAGTTTAATTTGAGGGCTCACCTCTTTGGTGTAGTGCCAAACGGTCATTAACCCTGCAAACGCAGTAGCCAGACAGATCACACCGCTACTGATCATCACGGGTGAAATAAATGACCCGGCCGGTTCCGAATTGATTTGTTGATAACCGAAAAAGAGCCCGATCACGAAACTTACAACGCTAAATATTGCCCCTACAATAGCCACTGATGGCCAGTAGTTATTAAAATTGAACGGTTGTTCCTGGCTTACCTCTTCCATTTCCATAATAATGTCAGTTTTTAAGTTGATTGAAACAGATCAGCAATAACGATTGAAGAGAACATCCCAAGTGGAAGTCCTAAAACAAAGCGAGAGCTGTTTGTATTTTCCCATAGCAAAAATAAGTTGCCTGAATAATCGATGATTTGAAGTAACCCTGCAAACAAAAGACATGCTAATGGCCATTTTTTTCCTGAAATTTTGTCGCTGAACACCGGAATCAGTCCCCATCCTGCCAGTAAGCCCGAAAAAATCCCGAAACATCGGGTATTGACGGCCATCAATTCCCCCATAAATGTAAACGTTCGATCCGGCAACTGATGACAAACTCCCATAAATAGCTGTTCTGTCCAGTGGTTACCGGAACTTCCGCCCCACAAACCGCTGCCCAGTGAGAGGAGCACCAACAGTATCAAGGCAATGAATACTCCAACGTACAAGAGCTTGTTTTTCATCCATTTTTATAATTTTCCAAATGCTTCAAAAAGTGATCAGGGGCTTTCCGGGGGCGACGGCTTTCGCTGTCGGTGAAACAGAGATTTACCTGCCCCAGTATGTGTGGAGCCTCAGAGCGTTCAGTAAATACCCGATAGTACGTCTCCAGCCTGACAAGAGGTTTATCAAACACCGTGACTTCAATTCGCATCTCCTCATCATAGTGGATAGGTAATTTGTACTCTATCTGCGAATAGATAACCGGCAGCATAATTCCCTCTTCTTCAAGCCTTTTGTAGGAGAAGCCGAGGGACCGGATCATCTCGGTTCTGGCCACTTCAAAATATTCTAAATAGCGGCCGTAATAAACATATCCCATCTGATCTGTTTCGCCATACCTGCTTCTCAGCTTGTGGCTATACTTCAAAACCGGATCTTTTTCCGGGATATCAATCATTAAGATTTTCCATTTTTACCGGAATCCACTTCCCAAACACCCATCGATGCATACTTCTCTATTCGCTGATCGATCAGTTTATCGCTCTTCATTTTTTTGAGTTTTTTCAAACTCTTCAGGATCTGGTCTTTTACTGCTTCCGCTGATTTCTTGTAGTCCCGGTGCGCCCCTCCTAGAGGTTCAGGTATAATACCGTCAATCACCTCAAGCTCGAGCAGATCTTTGGCTGTTGGTTTCAGAGCCGAGGCAGCCTGCTCTTTGTAATCCCATGTTTTCCACAAGATGGATGAACACGATTCAGGTGCAATTACCGAGTACCATGTATTTTCCATCATGTATACTTCATTGCCCATTCCAATTCCGATTGCACCGCCACTGGCTCCCTCACCAATTACAATACTGATGATTGGCACTTCCAGCACGGCCATCATTTTAAGGTTTTTAGCAATGGCCTCTGCCTGTCCGCGCTCTTCGGCTTCCAGTCCCGGATAAGCGCCAGGTGTGTCAAGCAATGTTACTACCGGAACGCCAAACTTTTCAGCAAGTTTCATTAACCGGTAGGCTTTTCGGTATCCCTCCGGATTGGCCATGCCAAAGTTTCTGTACTGACGGCTTTTGGTATCACGCCCTTTTTGATGCCCCATAATCATCACAGACTGTCCGTCAATGGTGGCAAAACCTCCAACAATCGCCTTATCATCCGAATGGTAGCGGTCACCATGTAATTCAATAAAATCTTCTGTAATCCGCTCTATGTAATCGAGCGTGTAGGGTCGATCGGGATGACGAGCAAGCTGAACCCGTTGCCAGCGCGTCAAATTTGAAAAGATGGACTCGCGCAGCTGATCTGCTTTTTTGCGGAGTCTGTCAATTTCCGGCTTAAGCACTTCGTCATCCACAGAGATCTCCTGCAGTTCATCTATTTTCTTTTCTAAATCAGCAATTGGCTGTTCAAAATCGAGATATTGCATAATTATCAGTTTATTTTATTCAGAGATCCAATATAATAACAATTCTGTTGCGTATCGTATACTTTTCTTACTCGGAAATTTCCATCTTTTCTGCAAAATAGGCACAGAAATCGCGCATGTCTCCACTGATTCTCGGATCGTTTATTGACTTTTCCAGCGTGTCTGCCATAGTGACCAGTGTTTGATGGAAGAAGATTTTCATTTCATCCACGGTCATCTCCTTCGTCCACAAATCGAGCCTTAGTGTATCTTTCTTTGTGTGATCCCACATCGACAGAATCATTGCACGGCAGCTAGCCTCATCATAACCCTGCAGATCCGTGGCGCTCCACTGAATGTTTTCAGGGATATTATTCTCATCCAGCTCAACTTCAATATTAATTTTCTTGTTCTTGTCAGACATAAATTCTGTTATGGTTTACAATTTGTTCTCAGTGCATCCAGCACAAACTGAAAATCTTCAGGCAGTTCGGAATCGAATGCCACGTATTCCTCTGTTCCGGGGTGAATAAATCCCAGTGTTTTTGCATGCAAAGCCTGCCGCTCCATCTTTGCAAACAGATTGTTAAACATAGCTTTTCTTGACCCGGTGTTTGGGCCATAGCGAACCGAATCTCCTCCATACGTCCGGTCGCCAAAAACATAATAGTTCTGATGCTTCATATGAACTCGAATCTGATGAGTTCGCCCGGTTTCAAGCTTAATTTGAAGTAATGCAAGGTGATCGAACCGTTCTATCGTCTCAAAATGGGTTACAGCTGACTTCCCCATGTTATCTTTTAATACAGTCATGATTTTTCGGTCCTGAGGCGAACGGCCAACATTGCCCTCAATGGTTCCACTGTCTGGCGGATTCCCCCATACAATTGCCCAATAGGTACGATCTACACTTTTTTTTGCAAACTGTTTTGAAAGCTTTTTGTGAGCAACTTCATTTTTTGCCACGACCAGCAATCCACTGGTATCCTTATCCAAACGGTGTACAATTCCCGGACGCACAGTCTCTTCATCCACTTTAGAGAGGCTGTCGGCATGAAAGAGTAAACCGTTCACCATAGTCCCCGACCAGTTTCCAAATGCAGGATGAACTACCATTCCCGCCTCTTTATTAACTACAATCAGATCGTCGTCTTCATAAACAATGTTAAGAGGGATGTCTTCAGGCTTGGCTTCAGGTGCGGGCGGCTTGGGGAGACTGATCTCGATCTTGTCACCGGGCTGCATAATGTATGAAGATTTCTCAACCTTGCCGTTTACCAGCACGTGCCCGTCTTTAATCGCTTTCTGAACTTTGTTTCGGGAGGCATTCTGGACGAATGAGGTGATATATTTATCCAGACGGATATCTGTATGCTGCCCCTCAGGTACATTGATCAGATACTCGGTTTTGTTCGTATTTTCTCTTTCAACTAACATGACGCCAAAAATACAAAAAATCTCAGTACCAATTCATGAAGGCGTAAAACACTCTAAAAAACACTTAATGACCGGTACTGTCCGTTGAATCCTGTTTTACTTTTTGGCGAAGCTGCATCTCAGTTTCATAGACTTCTCCTTCGCGAATCAATTCAATACGCATGTCATCCCCAACATCGTAATCTCTCAATAGAGCCCAGGCGTGCATTTCACTCATCACACGTTCATCACCAATTCTCACAATTACATCGCCCGGAAGTATTCCACATTCAAAGGCGGGTCCATTTTTATTAACACTGGTAATCAGAAGCCCCTGGACGTACGGTAAGCGGTGACGATATATGAGCTGTTCGGTCATGGATGTAAATTCCATTCCGGGATCATAATCGAGCATAACCACTCCGTTGGTAAGAAGTTGAGATATAATTTTTTCAATACGATTACTCGGAATAGCAAAACTCAACCCCACAAAACCGGCGCTGGTTCCACCGGTATAGATAAACGTATTCATCCCGATCACTTCTCCATTGCTGTTCAATAACGGGCCACCTGAATTTCCGCGATTAATTGCAGCATCAGTCTGGATCATATCAATGTATACTCTCGGATTATTCGGGTTTGCTCTAAAATCACGGTTTTTAGCACTGACCACCCCCACCGTTACTGTCGGCTGCCCGTCATCAAACAGTCCAAACGGGTTTCCCAGAGCGATAGACCATTCGCCTACAATTACGTTGTCGGAATCTGTAAACTCAAGAAAAGGCAATGTATTGTCGGATCGAATCCGGATCAGAGCTATATCCGTCAATTCATCAACACCCACAAGTTCTGCATCATAGGTTGAGCCGTCGCCCAGTGAAATCGATATCTCAGATGGATTGCTCCCCACCACGTGCTGATTGGTAACTACAAGCCCGTCTTCACTGATAATAAAACCGGATCCCATATTGGTATTTTCGCGTGGCATCTGCTCCCCAAAGAAAAATCTAAAAAACTCATCTCTTGGATTATCCGGCCGCTGAACCGGTTCCGTTGCCATGATGCTTACAACCGCAGGACTCCCTAATTCTACTGCGTGTGTTATCGCATTTTTGCGGGTTGACTCAATTCTGGAGTTGAGCTCCTCTGCCTCGCCAAATTGATTTTCAACATCTGAACCCTCAATCTCCTGATCTTCCAGGTAAGCAGCCGAAAATGGCGGTCCCTCAGATGAGTTCTCATCACCCGACTGATTCTGTTCTGTGTCTGACTGGCAAGCTGCCATCAGTAGCAATAGAAAGCCAAATACCGTATGAAGTAATTTTCGACTCAAGCTTTATTCAACTGTTTTTTACCGATTGCAATCACATCTTCAATTGTTTGCTCCAGGGGTCCGGGATGCCATGCGCCTGCGGCCTTCTTGTGTCCGCCTCCGTCCAGCTGGCGGGCCCACAGATTCACATCCACATTACTGCGTGACCTCAGGCTCATCTTAACGCCCTCTTCAGCCAGATCTTTTAATAAAATTGCAGCTTTCACTCCGGCAATACTCAGCGGATAACTCACAAAGCCTTCAGTATCACTGTTTGTTGTTCCCGTTTTTTCAAGCATCTCTTGGGTAACGTACATCACTGCAATCTGATTGCTTTCATACAGTTTAATGGTGTCCAATGCCATGCTCAGCAATTTATACTGTTTCTCCGTCTTTGTGGAAAAAACCTGTTCTGCAACAATATTCGGTTTAAAATCACCTTTTCGAAGTAAATCAGCCACAGCCTCAAGAGTATTGGGGGTTACGCTATCGAACTGCAGGGAACCGGTGTCGGTAAGAATACCGGTATAAAGAGCCATGGCAGCATCTTTGTCGAGCTGATTGATATCATTTTCCTTATAAAGATTATAAATCAGTTCACAGGTAGATGATGCACCGGGAACTGAAATCTGGAGATCAAATTCATCATTCGGGTCGGGGTGATGATCAATCATCCAAACAGGAATATCCAATCCATTGTGCCAACTGTCGGAATGAGAAAACCTGTGCAGGGCATTGCCATCTACAAGAATAAGCAGGTCGCAAGTTGCAATTTTTTCCAGGTCAAACTCTTGTACTGTAAATTTATTCTGCAGCCATTCCAGATTCAGCGGCACATCATCATCGTTAAAGGCCTGTACTTCAAATCCATTTTTTTGAAGCCAAAGTGAAAGCCCTATCTGCGCTCCAATGCAGTCTCCATCAGGGCGAATATGTGAAATAACGCCAACTCTGTTGTATTTTTTTATCTTTTTGATGAATTCTTTAAACATAATTCTTTATTCTGAAAGTCGATTAAAAACGGCGTTTTGTCCAATTTTTGAAAAGACATTAACGTACCTGTTATTGAGGTAAAACGTCAAATAAATTTTCCTCTGATTAACGTTCAAACGAATGGATGTTGTAATTTTATGTGATGGGACTCCGCCAAGGCCTGAACAACTAAAAGATAAGTTGGAACATTCAGCCCTTTTTATTGCAGCTGACGGCGGAGCCTTTATCGCAAGGGAAATGGGCGTTCAACCGGATGTGATTATAGGAGACCTGGATAGTTACCAGGAAACCGGCCAAGAGAATGAGAAAGTTATACATGATCCCGATCAGGAGACAAACGATCTCGAAAAAGCCCTCGCCTATGCGTTAAAAATGGAGGCCAAATCAGTAACCGTTTTTGGCGCCACGGGCAAACGTCTTGATCACACTTTAAAAAATCTCTCTGTATTAAAGCAGTTTTATAGTCAATTCGAATCGATCATATATAAAGACCGGTATTCCGACCTGTTCCTGCTTCCTCCTTATTTTGAAATGGAACTCCCCATAGGCACAACAGTATCCTTGTTTCCTCTTTCCGGTAAAGTAGAACATATAACTACCCATGGGCTTAAATATGCCCTAAATGACGGTGTTCTTGAAAATGGAGTACAGGATGGCAGTTCCAACCAGACTATCGAAAAAAAGATCGAAATTGTCCACAAAAAGGGAGACCTTCTCATCTTCATTAATCATAAATCATGATAGGTAGTGGAATCTACATTCTCTCTGTTTGACTGGGTATTTGTTGCAAGTTATTTCATACTACTCATTTGGCTAAGCTGGAAAAAAGGATGGTCTTCAGATAACGAAGAGGAATTTCTTCTCAGTGGCCGAAAAGTAACCCTCCCCGCATTTGTTGCCACTTTGGTATCCACATGGTATGGAGGGATTTTAGGAGTCGGTGAATGGAGTTACCAATATGGTATTTCACAATGGCTGATTTTAGGCGCTCCGTTCTATATTTTCTCAGCTCTGTTTGCCATATTTCTGGCCGGAAAAATTCGACTGAACAAAGCACTCACTATACCTGAAGCCATTGCCAACCGGTACAGCGAACGTGCCGGCAAGCTGAGCGCGCTGCCTATTTTCATACTGGTCAGCCCTGCGCCATATATTTTGATGCTTGGCCTTCTGTTTCAATATTTATCAGGTGGGGAAGCTCCATTCCTTTTTTATGCCTCACTCGTGGCTCTGTTCTCAGTTCTTTACATCACAATTGGCGGATTTGGTGCGGTAGTCCGCACAGATATCCTTCAGATAATCCTGATGTTTTCCGGATTTATCGTGCTACTACTATTTGCCATGAACACATTTGGCGGGTTTGGTGAGCTTTCCGGCGCCGTTACAGACATACATTTTGATATAACCGGAGGTAATTCCATTCAATATATTCTGGTTTGGTTCTTCATTGCACTTTGGACGTTTGTAGATCCAAGTTTTCATCAAAGAGCTGCTGCGGCAGAATCTCCTGAAACTGCACGAAAAGGAATATTTGTTTCCATTCTCTTTTGGATCGGCTTCGACTTTCTTACGGCTTTTGCCGGGCTTTACGCATTTGCCATTTTGGGATCCGGACTTGAACAGCCCGTACTCGCCTATCCAATTTTAGCCGATGAAATTCTACCAATTGGATTGAAAGGATTTTTCTTCGTCTCCCTGCTGGCTACAATCATGTCTACACTTGACAGCTATCTCTTTATTTCCGGACAAACCCTGGGGCGCGACTTTTTGGTCAAATATTTCCCTAAGGTAAATCCAAATCTTCTCACTCGTATTGGGATTTTGATTTCAGCACTACTGGGAATCCTGCTGATTATCATCTATCCAAGCGTAATTGACCTCTGGTATGTAATCGGTTCCGTGTTTATTCCCGGCTTACTTGTTCCCGTTTTAGGTATCTATCTCAAGCCATTCAGGATGAAAAACAACTATGTAATCGGCACAATTATCGGAGCATCTGCCGTATCTTTCATTTGGCTGATTTTAGGCACCATGGACCCACAGCAGGCAGAAGGTTATGCGTATTTTGGAGTGGAACCGTTCTATCCGGGACTTACTGCAGCCTTCTTGATCTGGTTGGCCGGAAAAGATGGGGAAAGCGATTAATTTAGATCAAGTGGATTTGAGCAGGTGGCTTAAATTCAGCTTATGAATCGGGATTAGGTATTTATTTGAAAAAACATCCTTTTGAATTCCAAGCAGCCCGGTTCCTCTGAAATCGACCACACAGTAATTGTCTTCGGCCCGGACCACTTCACCAATCCCATAATATTCCGGAGAGGGACCGTAGTAGACTAAATCCCCAAGGTGAATGGGATTGATAGCCCTTCGATGATACGGATATATCACAGGCAAGAGGTCAAGCCGATATGATAGCCGTCTGTTTTTCGTACTCATGTTTCAAATAAAATTTCCCGCTGATGGGGGCCGGTTGTTCTGATTGATATTATTTTGGAGCCGGACGGCAGGATTTGCTCAATTCGCTCCGGCCATTCCACCACACAAATACCATCACCATATAAATATTCTTCTGCGCCAATCTCAAGTGCTTCCTGTAAATGTTCAAGCCGATAGAAATCAAAATGGTATACATCCATTTTATCTCCTTCGTACTCATTGATTAACGCAAATGTCGGTGATGTAACATGTTTTGGATCAATTCCAAATTCAGTGACAAACCCTTTTGTGAAATGAGTTTTTCCTGCACCAAGATCACCCTTCAAACAAATCACATCTCCGGATTTACACTGAGATGCAAACGTTTTTGCAATGCGAAACGTATCTTTTTCGCTGTTGCTGATCTCCTTTCTCATATCAGCTTTTCGATTTCAGAACAGAGATGGGCAAAATCATCTCCTCCATCGAAGCACCTCCATGCTGGAATGTGTCACGATATCGGTTTTGAAATTTATTGTAGTTGTTCGGATAGACGAAAAAGAAATCCTCTTTGGCAATGATATAGCTATTTGCCGGAGGTTCAACCGGCAGCATATACTCCTCCGGTTTATCGATATAGATAGCAGCATTTTCTTCAGCTCTTAAATTCCGGCCATACTTGTACCGCAGGTTTGTGGCAGCATCTCTATCACCAAATACTTTTGTGTCGCGCAGCGCACGCACTGAGCCGTGATCACTGGTTACCACAACCGTTACATCCTCGCTTGCCAATTCCTTGAAAATTCTTAGCAGTGAAGAGTGTTGAAACCAGGTTTCGGTCAGAGACCTGAATGCAGGCACATCGGGTGCAATTTGCTTTAACACTTCCGAATCGGAACGGCTGTGAACCAGTGTATCAACAAAGTTGTAAACAATAGCTGTTAGTGGAGATTGGGTATAATTTGAAATTTTCCCTGCAATTCTATTTCCGTCTTCAGGGTCAATGATCTTCTCATATTTTACCTGATCCGCAAAATGATTTCGCTGCAGGTATTTTTTCAGCAACTCCTCTTCGTGACGGTTCAGAGAAGTCTCGTCCTGACCCATTTCCCAAAGCTGAGGATATCTTCGCTTGATCTCCTGCGGATACATTCCGGAAAAAATCGCATTTCTGGAATATGGCGTAGCTGTTGGAAGTATGGAATAGTAGTAGTCTGTATCAATCGTGTAGTACTCCGATAGAATCTGCTGAAACAGTAACCATTGATCATATCGCATGCAGTCAATCAGTATAAACACCACTTTTTCATCATTTCTCAGCCGTGGAAAAACTTTTTCCTCCATCAAAAATGGACTGAGTAGCGGTGCTTCATCATTTCCTTTCAACCAGCTTCTGTACTCCATTTTAATAAAGCGGCCAAACGCCTGATTTGCCTGCTGAAACTGATCTTGCAAAACCTGCTGCAAACCCTCATCGCTCGATTCCAGGTTCATCTCCCAATGAGTCAGGTTTTTATAGATATCAATCCAGCCTTTCCAGTCCGTGTCAGAACTAAATCGGGCAGAAAGTTCATTGAAATTTTTTAAATACGACTGCGCAGCTTTCTCATTCTGGATCCGCTGTTTGTCAAGGATACGCTTTACGGTTAGTAAAATCTGATTCGGGTTCACCGGTTTAATGAGGTAATCCGAGATCTTGCTTCCAATTGCATCCTCCATGATCGATTCTTCTTCACTCTTGGTAATCATTACCACAGGAAGTGAAGGCTGTATGCTCTGAATTTGATCCAGTGTTGCGAGTCCATCCATACCCGGCATCTGTTCATCCAGAAAAACTATATCAAACGGTTCACGCCGGATCATAGATACAGCATCCTCCCCGTTAGCAACCGGTGTGATTTTAAAACCTTTATTTTCGAGAAAAATGATGTGCGCTTTCAGCTGATCAATTTCGTCATCAGCCCATAAAATTCTGTTTGCCATAAACTCTTTTTTAAATTCATCTAAAAATAGTGAATGCGTACGGGTATAGAAAAGCCTATGGCCAAATGAACTAAATCTTTTAAAGTGTTTATCACTTATTAACGATTCGGGCCTACAGACGAATGAGCGGCTTGATGGTTGCCAGCCTTTTTTCACCGATTCCTTTTATCTCGATAAGCTGTTCTTTTGAAGTAAACTTTCCGTTTTCTTCGCGCCATTCAACGATTCTTGCAGAGTAAACCGGGCCAATTCCCGGAAGTTCCTGCAACTTTTCTGCCGTAGCAGTATTGATGTTCACCAACGTATTAACATCGTCATTCGTGCCCTTTTTACTGGAATCGGGATTAACTGTGTCGAGACTGGCGGTTTCCAAACCTGATTCGACAGACTCTTCCGGAAGATCCGGCAACGGCTTGTACCTCATCATGATCTCCGATCTCTCTTTCTGTGCTTGTGCACTTTTGACGGCAAACAGTGAATCTGACCGGCTATAATCATACTCCTCATTTGGGAAAAGTATATCTGAAAAAGAGTACATAGCAGTTAACAACATGGATAACATGAGAAGACTGGTAACAGCAATTCTTTCACTTCTCTTTATCTGAAGCCTTTCAAACAGGTAAAAGAGTTTACGTTTCATAAAACTATATCTTTCTTGAGGTTTACAGGAGCTTTTCAATCAATTCTCTTACCTTTATGAAACAAATTCCGGAAATACCTTACAGAAATCATCTATGACGCCTCAGTTTTTTGAGTTTAAGGACGCCAAAATTTCCTGGCACGCCACAGGAGAAGGAAAACCGATGTTGATGCTACACGGTTGGGGAAGCAGTTCGGCTGTCATGCAAACGCTGGCCAATAGACTCAGTGATATCAGAACGTGCTACCTGATTGATTTCCCCGGCTTTGGTAACTCACCTGAACCAAATTCTGCTTGGGATCTTGACCGATTTGCCGAAATGGTAAAGTCGTTTGTTCAATCAAAGATTGGAGAGAACTCAATAGACATCCTTGTACATTCATTTGGAAATCGTGTTTTACTTAAACTTTTGGCTGATCAAGAATTTAATCATTGGATTGGAAAAGTTATTATAACCGGTGGTGCAGGTTTAAAACCCACCAGGTCATTCTCATTCTACTTGAAAAAATATACTGCCAAATGTTTGAAAGCCCCATTCATGATTCTTCCCGGTTCTCTGAGAGATAAGGGATTGGCCTCTTTGAGAAATTCAAAATTGTGGAAAATGCTTGCTTCAAGTGACTACCGGAAACTGTCTGGAATTATGCGCGAAACCTTTGTAAAAACCGTGACCGAATATCAGGATGATCTTCTTTCAAAAATTGAGCACGAAGCTTTACTGATTTGGGGAGAGAATGATACAGCAACACCCATGGATCAAGCAAAAAGAATGGAAGAAGGGCTTAAAAATGGGGTTTTGGTCCGGATAAAAGATGCCGGGCATTATGCTTTTATAGATCAACCCGGGCAATTTGTATCGATCTGCCGTGCATATCTGGAACCGGACCAGTAATTTAAATCAGAGTGCCAGCTTATAAGATGTGCAGGGGCCTTCTTCTTTACCGTTTTTTTCACACTCTTCACGAGTTTTAAAACCCTGTTTGGAGAATTCAACGATTTCACCATTTTTTTTGGTTCTTCTCCATCTCCATTCACCTTTTACATCTTCGTAAATTTCACATTTTGGCATATCTGTATGTTTCGTTCGAATTTGCATTTAAATAACGGCTTTCTGCTTTTCATATTGCAAAAACACCATCATACAGTATACCGTAACTGGGACGTACACACAAATACGGATCCTGCTGAACTTTTTTTAATCAACCGTAATCTGCAGTACATTGTTGTCAAATAAAACGAATCACAAACCTATTCATGGAACAGGAATTCATTCGAAAACTCGCAGTCTTAATTGATGCAGATAATGCACAACCCTCTGTTATCGAGAACCTTCTTGCAGAAATCGCTAAATATGGCACAGCCAATGTTAAGCGCATATATGGAGACTGGACTTCACCGCAGCTGAAGAGTTGGAAAGAGGTATTACTTAATTTTTCAATCCAGCCCATTCAGCAGTTTGGCTATACGAAAGGAAAAAATGCTACTGACAGCGCGTTAATTATTGATGCGATGGATTTACTCTACACGCAGGAGTTTGAAGGATTTTGTCTTGTCTCAAGCGATAGTGATTTCACAAAACTTGCTGCCCGTATTCGAGAATCCGGGCTGGTTGTGTATGGTTTTGGTGAAAAGAAAACACCTGAACCTTTTGTAGCCGCATGCGATAAGTTTATCTACACTGAAGTGCTCCGCGATGATGAAGAGGAAACAGGCTCAGGCAAGCGACATACGACACTTGACCTGAAGCAGGATACAAAACTTGTCAGCCTGATTCGGAATGCAGTCAAAGCTTCATCCGACGACAGCGGCTGGGCCCATCTTGCACCGGTAGGAAGCCACATCGCCAAACAATCTCCCGACTTCGATCCGCGTAATTACGGATATCCAAAACTTGGAGAGCTTATTAAAGCAACAAAACTGTTTGAACTTGAAGAGCGGCCGGTTGGGCAGGGACAATCAAAGGCAATCTACGTGAAGGACAAAAGGTATTAAACAGGCTCATCATTATCGGCTTTATCCTCATAGCCGAACAAATGTTTTTACACTTTTAAAAACTTCTCATTGTTACTTTGAAGAAAATTCAAATTAACTGAATCTTCTGATATGCTCAAAAAGTTACTATTTATACTAACGCTGGGGCTCATTATCTCATCTTGTCAGGCAGATAATTATGACGTCGTCATTACCAACGGAATTGTTTACGACGGTAGTGGTGACTTTCCTAATGAAGCGGATATCGGGATTCGTGGAGATCAAATTGTAAAAATCGGAACTATTGATAATACATCCGGTGCCAAAAAAGTGATCGATGCAGGAGGCATGGCAGTCACTCCGGGTTTCATCAATATGCTAAGCTGGGGAGCCGGTTCATTGCTTAACGATGGGCGTTCGATGAGCGGAATTAAACAGGGAGTAACACTTGAACTGTTTGGTGAAGGAAGCTCTATTGGGCCGTTGAATGAAGAGATGCAGCGTCAACGATGGGGCGATGACTCGTCCGATTACCTGTGGCGGACTTTGGGCGAAGGACTCCAGTACCTGGAAGATAATGGAGTATCCACAAATGTTGGTTCATTTGTAGGAGCGACCACTCTCCGAATTCATCAAATCGGATACAACGACCGGGAACCGACCGATGAGGAACTGGAAACCATGAAAGAGCTCACAGATGAAGCAATGCGGGAAGGTGCAATGGGACTCGGAACATCTTTGATATATGCGCCGGCTTTTTACGCCGAAACGCAAGAGCTCATTGAACTTTCAAAAGTTGTTAGTAAATATGACGGGATGTATATCTCACATATACGAAGTGAAGGAAACCGACTGGTTGAGTCGGTAGATGAACTGATTGAAATTGGTAGAGAAGCCGGAGTACACGCTGAAATTCATCACCTGAAAGCTGCAGGCCAGCAAAACTGGTCTAAACTGGATGATGTAATTGACCGGGTTGAAAGTGCCCGGGAAAATGGGCAGCCGGTCACCGCAAATATGTACACTTATGATGCTGCAGCTACCAGTCTTGCAGCAATTTTTCCTCCCTGGTCACAAGATGGCGGTCATTCCGCGTGGATTGAACGCCTGAAGGATCCGGAAACCCGCGAAGAGATTATTGAGGAGATCAAAACACCCACCGATGAATGGGAAAACTTTTACCAGATGGCGGGGGGAGGTGAAGGTATCATTCTTGTAGGACTAAGAAGTGATGAGCTTCAAAAATATGTAGGAATGACACTGAGTGAAGTTGCTGAAGAGCGCGGTGATGAAGATGAAGTTCAAACAGCTGTGGATCTGACAATCGAAGACAATAATCGAATTGGGGCCATTTATTACTTGATGAACGAAGAAAATGTGAAAAGACAAATACAGCTCCCCTGGATGAGTTTCGGCTCTGATGGAGGTACATTCGCTGCTGAAGGAGATGTACTGAACAGACAAATGCACCCAAGAGCCTGGGGTAATTTTGCACGTCTGTTGGGTAAATATGTCCGCGATGAAAAAATCATCTCGCTCGAAGAGGCTATCTATAAACTGACCGGCTTGCCGGCAACCAATCTTAAGTTGAAAGAAAGAGGATTTCTAAAAGAGGGGTTCTACGCCGATATTGTCATCTTTGATCCTGATTCTATAGAAGATCATGCAACTTTTGAAGAACCTCATCAATATGCCACTGGTGTTAAGCATGTTTTTGTAAATGGTATTCAGGTTTTAAATCAAGGTGAACACACAAATCAAACACCGGGGCGATTTGTTAAAGGTCCTGGATATCAGGCTGACCAAAATTGATCCAACCTTCTCATTCACAATCCAATCAGAAATAAGATACTTATATCTTTTTTTGGCATTTGTTTCGACTGTGATTAGTTTCTCGGTATAGGTTTTTGAAAATGACAAGACCGTTTATAAACCTTCAAATTCTATCATTCTGACGTCTGAAAATCGTTTCAATAGGGAATTCTTGTGAAAGTTAAATATCAGCAGACGAACAGCCAACTTTTACATGTATGTATTTATGATGGCTAAACTATGGGAAAAGTATAAACTGAAAGTTCGTCAAAACTGTATGGGCGACTTCACGCGCATTGACGGACTTCAGTATTGGCGAAACCGGCTTTTTGCCAGCATTGTTATCTACCTTTTCCCACTCGGGCTACTCATTCTGGTTCCATCCGCTATTGTAGTGTTTTCCCTAAGTCTTCCTACACTGACCGCTGCCTACCTCCTGTTTGGTATTGCAATATCGATGATATCACTTTACAGCGGGTTTACTTTAAATCAGCGGAAATACCTCTTCATAGCCTTGATTTATACCGTGGCAACCGTTTTGATTTTCTTTATGGGTGAACACGGAGCAGGCCTCACTTACCTGTTTGGAGCTACCGTTTTTGCCCTGTTAATTCTCCCTACAAAAGCCGGGGTCTTAACGATCTATCTCAATGTGGCAATATGCCTGGTTCAAGCCGGAATGATTCACTACCAGCTGGTTGACTATCCCCTTCGCGAGAGTTACCAGGTTGCTTCCTGGCTTGCCATTTCTGCAAATTCCATTCTTTTGAGTGTTGTGGCGGTCATATTTCTTCCCATGCTCTTCAGGGGTTTGCAGGAAACCATTGATTCTCAACAAGAACTAAAAAAGAATCTGCTTCAACATCAACATGAGCTTGAAGACTCCCTGGAAGAGAAAGAAACACTTCTTTCCGAAATTCATCACCGTGTTAAGAACAACCTAGCCGTCATATCAGGTATGCTCCAGATTCAGTCATTTAGTGAATCCGATGAGGAGATTCAGCAAAAACTACTCAACAGCACCCTTCGAGTAAAATCTATGGCCAACATCCACGAACAGCTATACCAGTCAAATAGCTTTTCAAATATGGAGTTCGATCAGGGATTAATTAAACTGGTTGAAACTATACTGGCCACTCTGAACAGCTCAAAAGATATTGAAGTGGAGTATGATTTAGATCCAATTCAGCTTAATATGAATCAGGCAGTTCCCTGTTCACTCATACTCAATGAAGTTTTGACGAACAGTTTGAAACACGCATTTTCGGATATGGAATCAGGGCACATTTATATTCAGCTAAAAAAGAAAGAGAATCGAATCTCCATATCAGTTTCTGATAATGGAATTGGAATATCGGAGCCAATACATGATCCCGAATCCCCGTCTATCGGAATTGAACTCATACAAACACTTACTCGGCAAATTGATGGGACTTATATTTATGAAGCCCGTCCTGATCAAAACGGCACACTATTTTCTATCACATTTCCAACCGATAAATAACCGACTTCCCTATTTGATCAATAACACATTCAGGTTTTGACATTCGTTTTCCTATTCCTTCTGAAATTTATCTGAATAAGCTAACACCTGGTCATGCTGCCCGGTCTTTTCAAATAGCTCTATCATTTTTGAGACCGTTTGATTCATGATTTCTGAATTATCATCATTATCCAACCTTTGCAGAGTACTTAGTAAATCTTGTAATATGATCTCTGCTTCAGAAAATTTCTCATTCTCTATCAAATTTGTTGCTAATTTAAATTCACTTTTCAACAATCGCGGATGAGCCGAACTCAGGTTCGATTGCAGCAATTCCACCGTTTGCCGATAGTAGGGTTCAGCCAAATTCGGAGTTCCATTTTGTGTATAAAGTTCGGCCACAGCTTGAACAACCGGTCTCCTTAAAGGACTTGAATCATCCATATCATCAAGCAAATTCATATATATATCTTCGGCTTCTTTAAAAAGCTCATTTTTTAGATAAAAATCAGCCAATGCTTTCCGGCTGATTTTACTCTCCATGTGATCCTGGCCTAATGCAGATTCCCTGATACCCATTGCCTCCAACAGATGGTTTTCAGCATCCCTATTATTTTCTGTGAGCTGATACGTCTGAGCCAAGGTTTCATGTACATTTGCCAGCATAGGATGATTTTCACCATACAACTCATGATACATCTCATACGCTTTTGTTAATAATGTCAAAGATGAATCTGGTTGCTTAGCGTATAAGTATGTCTCTCCAAGCGCATGGTAACTGGATGCAACGTCCTTATGAGTATTCCCCAACAGCTCGGTACGCATATTCAATGCTTTTTCGTGCATCGAAACCGCTTTGGATATGTCCTCTCTTATTGAGAGGATTTCCGCCATTGAATGCAAACTGTTTGCATATTCAACCGAACGATGATCCGGATAGTTTTGATAGATTTCCAATGCCGAACTGAACAGCTCGTCAGCAAGCTCATATTCACCCATATGGTGTTTTGAAGATGCCAGGTGATAGTAGATATCTGCCAGAATGATTGAATCTTTAAAAGTGTCGTTTTTACTATACTCCACTGCCCGTTCCAGTACATTTACAGCATTTTCAAAATCGCCAATTGAGTGATAAACCTGTCCAATCACACTGAACATGTGGGTCTGTACCTCAGGTTGATTTTGTAATTGATCAGCTTGCTGGAGTCCTCGTTCCAATATAACTCTTGCCTTTACAGAATCTCCCTGGTTTTCATACGGGTCTACAGTGTTAAACATGCTTACCAGAAAATCTACAATTTGCTCAGACTTAGAAGCTTCGATTTCGGTCTGTTCCAGCGCATCCTGAATTTGAGCAGAATGCCAAGTTATGGTGAACAGGTAAAGGATGACCAGTACAACTGTGACTGCGGAAGCTATAGCCTCGACCGGGCGACGTTTAATAAGCTTTCGAAATCTGTACCAGTTTGACGCGGGGTGTGCAAGAACAGGTTTTTCATTTAAATATCGATGTAGATCCTCCATCATCTGTTCTACAGAACTATACCTGTTTTTCGGCTCTTTACGTAGAGACTTCAATAAAATATTATCCAAGTCACCTTTCAGTTCCTTTTTTAAAAGTTGTACTTCTAAGCCTCTTTTTTCACTAATCGAATCGAGGTTTGTATGTGAAGCTCTGTCTGAAAAATGAGCCGACGGAAGGACAGGCTTTGCGGTGCAAATTTTATTCTCAATCTCTGCCGGAGATAGACCTTCGACTTGATAAGGCCTGAACCCCGTTAGCAATTCGTACAAAATTACACCAAGTTGATATAGATCTGAAGAGGTGGAAATTGATTCCATTCTGATCTGTTCGGGACTGGCGTACGTAGGCGTTAACGGCAATAATCCCGTACGGGTCATATGGTGATCTGAATTATTTTCACCATCTAAAATTTTTGCAATCCCAAAATCAAGCAGTTTGACATTCCCGTTTCGGGTCACATAAATGTTTGATGGTTTTAAATCCCGGTGCACGATTAGTTTTTGGTGAGCATAATTCACAGCACTGCAAACATTCAAAAACAGTTCAATGCGATCCTTTAAACTTAATCTATTTTCGTCGCAGTGAGTTGTTATGGACTGCCCATCAATATACTCCATGACAAACCACGGTTGTCCATATGATGTGACACCGCCATCCAGTAACCGCGCAATCTTTTCGTGCTGAAGAGAAGCCAGAATTTGTCGTTCAAGCCTAAACCTTTTCAATTGATCCCGTGACGAAATATTGCTTTTCAATAACTTTAAGGCAACTTTCTGATCAAATTCACCATCTGCCCGTTCAGCCAGGAAAACAGCTCCCATACCCCCCGATTCAATATGCTTCAGGATCTTATACTTACCTATTACCTCTCCCTCCATTCGACTCTGACCGGCTGATGAGAGGATTTTATTTCGAATGGAATCGATGGGCTTATCTATAATACTTTCTTCCTCATGGGCTTCTAACAAAGACTGCACATCCTCCATCATGGTTTGATCATCTTTACACTCTTGGATAATGAATTCAGACCTATCTGCTTCACTGACTTCCAGTGCTTTCAAAAATATCTCCTGAATTTTTTTCCACCGTGAATTCATGTTGTACCTCAAATCATGTTACTCATCTATTTTTAATCTCCTGTTCAGCCAGGCTCGTGCAACTTGCCAATCCCTGCACACAGTCGGCTCTGAAATGCCCAACACTCCTGCGGTCTCTTCAATAGTTAAACCACCAAAAAAGCGACACTCAACAACTTTAGCCTGTCGTTCATCAATCTTCTCGAGTTCACTTAGAGCTTCATCTACAGATAGTATTTCTGCTAAATCAGTTTCATACTTTACATGATCAGCTGTTAAAGTGACTTTATGATTATCGCCTCCCCTTTTTTGTGCTTTATTCTTCACAGCGTAATTAACCAAAATATTTCTCATTACCTGAGAGGCAATTCCAAAGAAGTGATTCCGGTTTTTCCAATCTATTTTATTAAAATCGACCAGCTTTAAATATGCTTCATGTACAAGAGCAGTTGCGCTATAAGTATGATCCGGCCTCTCACCCAATAGACGTCCCTCAGCCATTCTATGCATTTTGCTGTATACCATCGGGATTAGTTTATCTAAAGCGTGTTCATCTCCCGATGAATGAGCTTTCAGCAGTGATGTAATTGTCAATCTCTCCATGATTCACCTCGGAATCCTTCATGAGTAGATTCATCATCTCAAATTATGATGATAAGGGATCGCTCATTTTTCTGCTTTATATAACAGACAGTCGAAAAGAAAAAAGCTGTCTTCGACAGGAATAACAAACTAACATGATTAAACGGATCTGTCAATCTGATTTAATTTCATGCAGTATAATTAATTAATCCCTTAGCAAGGGGCATTGATTAGTATTTATAACAAATTATTTAAAAAACATGAGCACAGTACACAAACCATCCGATGCTTCTACACATTTTCTCCGATCAAAATTACACTTTCTGACAGTATCTGCACAGACGATTCGCAGACGCTTTAATTAATCACGGAGCAACAAACCTCGACGCACAGCAAAATGACTTGAGACAGTTTGTTCAAAACTAATCTAAAATTACCAATCCACTGAATCTTTAATTCCAAATAACTTATTACAAACCATGCATTTACTTAAACAATCACTTTTATTGATAATTTTCTGTTTTCTGCCATTTATCCTGATAGCTCAAAGTAATTCTTCAGCAGAGTCAGCACTCGTTTACGGTGCTGAAGCTGAAGAGCTCCCATGGGGTCCTTGTCCGGAATTTATGCCCGAAAGCTGCAGAATCTCTGTGCTTCATGGTGATCCGACAAAACCAAACACGGATGTATTTTTCAAACTACAGGGCAACACTACCGCCCCTGAACATACACACACGTCTGCCGAGCGGATGGTTCTTGTCTCAGGAGAACTTGAAGTGGATTATGAGGGCCAAGAGCCTTCTCTAATGACCGCTGGTGACTATGGATACGGTCCGCCTGAAAAACCACACGTAGCCTCCTGCATTTCTGATGAACCGTGTATTCTGTTTATCGCTTTTGAAGAGCCCATTGACGCATTTCCTGTAAATGAAAATAGATAAATCAACAAAATGTCTAACACTAAAACACTGAAAAAATCTTTTGAGCGAGTCAAAAAACTGTTAACCATTAAACCGGAAAAAGGCCAGTACACCACAACTACCAAAGTTCGTGTACGGGATGGAACGACCTGCGATATTGAACATAAACACTGGACCTTCACATCAGATGTAGGTGAGATGGAGGGCGGTAATGATGCCGGACCGGGTCCGAGCGTTTTACAGAGAGGAGCATTAGGAAGCTGCCTGGCTATCGGCTACGCAAAATGGGCAGCCTGGCTGGATGTTCCCATCGATAACATAGAGGTAGATGTTATAGCCGATGTGGATGCGCGCGGTGCTTACGGTTTAGATGATGTTGAGCCAGGATATCGGGGTCTGAAATATAAAGTAACTATCGACAGCCCGGCTTCTGAAGAAGAGATCATGAACGTAATTGAACAGGCCGACAACCACAGCCCTTTGCTTGCGGATTTTGTGAACCCGGTGGAGGTCAAGCGGGAGGTGAATTTAGTGAAAAGGCCCCGAAGGATCGGGACTGCGAAAAGCACGCAGCAAAGGTGAAAAGCTGAAGACCTTTCAGTGTCCCGTTTTTGAGGCCTGACAGCGTCTGATTTGATAGGCAAATTTTATTCAAAGACATTTTTTAACGCTAAACGCCAGGTGCATGGCGCTTAGCGTTTATACAAACTTTGTGTCATAAAATTTCCAATAACCGGACGACGTCAGGATCTTGATAACGCTGACAGGTCCTCATACCGACTCAATACTCACTACTCAAATACTTAAGAACATGGAACCACGATTACAGCTTCGCGTACAGCGTTACGGATGGGACAAGGCAGCCCAGTTTTATGAAACATGCTGGAAAAAACAGCTGAAACCCGCCCAGGACAAGCTTCTGGAAATGACCGACCTTCAACCCGGCGAATCGGTACTTGAAACATCATGCGGAACGGGTCTGGCTACATTCAGAGCGGCAGAACAGGTTGGACCCGAGGGAACCATTGTAGCAACTGATTTGTCGCAGGAAATGGTAAATATGGCCATGGAAGAAGCTGAAAAGCACAATCTGACAAACACTTACTTTTTGAGGATGGATGCTCAACAGCTCGAAATTGACGACTTCCATTTTGATGCTGCAATCTGCTGTCTCGGGTTGATGTACTTTCCATCACCGCTAAAAGGTTTGAAAGAGATGCACCGGCTATTAAAACCGGGTGGTAGAGCCACAGTTTCAATCTGGGGTGAGCGCAAAAACTGCGGATGGGCTGAGGTTTTTCCAATTGTTGACAGACAGGTCGCTTCAGACGTCTGCCCTCTTTTCTTTCAACAGGGAACAGGCAATGCGCTGCAATATACATTTCAAGAGGCCGGCTTTAACGATGTTGAAGTAGAGCGTTTTAAAGTGAATCTGAACTACCCTGATTCAGAAACGGCACTGATGGCAGCATTCGCCGGTGGACCGGTTGCACTCGCCTATGAGAAGTTTGACGGAGACACAGTTGAAACTGTACACAGAGAATATCTCGAGTCGATACGCCCATACCGAAACGGAGACGGATTTGAAATCCCCGGTGAGTTTGTGGTTGCAAAAGGTGTCAAATAGCAATCAAGTGGGCATCAAACTCTTACTAGAAGCAATTAGAAACACCGACAGATTTATGATAAACAAAACAATTACCTAAACAACCTGGAGTATTTTATGTACAAGAAGAGAAAGAGTAAATCCAATAATATAGATTCGGAAAAAATTGCAACTTTTGAAGCCGAAACACGCGGTCAGCTTATTCAGCCGGATGATCCGGATTATGATGAAGCCCGAAGTATCTATAATGCAATGATTGATAAACATCCACGATTTATCATGAAGTGCAAAAATGTTGCTGATGTCATTGCATCGGTAAACTTTGCTCGAGAAAATGATCTGGAAACAGCCATACGAGGCGGCGGTCACAACGGGCCCGGATTGGCACTGGTGAATGGCGGTTTTGTGATTGACCTGTCATTAATGAAAGGAATGCGGGTGGATCCGGAATCTAAAACAATTCGTGTTGAACCCGGCTGTACGTGGGGTGATGTGGATCACGCCGCTCATGCTTTTGGTTTGGCAACCGTCAGTGGAATCATCTCTACAACGGGCGTGGGCGGGTTAACTCTCGGCGGCGGGCATGGGTACCTTACCAGAAAATTTGGATTGACAATCGATAACCTGCTGAGTGCAGATGTAGTACTGGCTGACGGACAGCTTGTTCATGCCAGTGAAAATGAGAATAGTGATTTGTTTTGGGCTCTCCAAGGCGGAGGAGGCAACTTCGGGGTGGTAACTTCTTTTAAATTTAAACTGCACTCGGTTCAAAATGTAGTGGCCGGGCCAATGTTCTGGCCGATGGATCAGGCCAAGAAAATGATGCAATGGTACCGTGATTTTATCACAAATGTACCGAATGATGTTTACGCCTTTTTCCTGGTGGCGGAAGTTCCGCCGGGTGAACCGTTTCCGGAGGATATTCACGGTAAGAAAGTTTGTGGACTCCTGTGGTGCTGCACCGGCACTCCGGAGGAGACTGAACCCTTTTTGCAGCAGGCGCGTGATGTAGAAGAACCTTTGTTTGAATTTACAGGGGAGATGCCGTACCCGGCTCTGCAATCCATGTTTGATGGATTGTATCCCGAAGGCCTGCGATGGTATTGGAAAGGGGATTTCATCCGTGAACTTTCGGATGAAGCAATTGAAGCGCACCTCGATTTTGCCGAAGTGCCCACCACCCATTCCACCATGCATCTCTACCCGGTAAATGGAGCGGCGCACGACGTAAAGCCTGATAAAACCGCATGGAATTACCGCGATGTAAACTGGTCGATGGTGATTGCCGGGGTAAGTCCCGAACCCTCCGACAAAGAAAAAATTACACAGTGGGCCCGAAACTATTGGGAAGCTATCCATCCTTACAGCGCCGGAGCCGCCTACCTAAACTTTATGATGGAAGAGGGCGACGAACGGATTCGCGCAACCTATGGCAATAATTACAGCCGCCTTCAAAAAGTGAAGAAGAAATATGATCCCGAAAACTTCTTCCATATCAATCAGAACATACAACCGGAATAAATGAAATTGACCTGACAGTGTCCTGTTTTGAGGCCTGTCAGCGTCAATCTATGACATTAATAAAAAATATGGGAGCCATGAAAAGAGTTAAAAACCCAGAATTCAATAGAAGTATTAACTCATGTCAAAACAATTGATTACCAACACATATCGGCTCAACCATATATCTGAGTATTTAAAAAGAAAGTTCGTCCAGCCAGCAGTTTTATTAGCAGTTGTTCTGCTGGCGGTCAGTCCAGAAGTTTTCGGCCAGTTGAAGAAATCTGATGAGAAGTAGAAAGCGCCGGGCAGGTTCTCCGCGTGTTTCAGAACTGAGCTTTAAGGAGCGATAGAATCAGATCAGGATCCTATCGGAGTTGCCCACTGATCTGGCTATCTGAAACAAACAAATTTTATGGATGATCTCAATATCATAGCCATCCAATTTCGGAAAGCCACGGAAGAGTTTGCCGGAAAGATTCAGCCTGCAAAATCAAATGATTCTTAAATCAAAACGAAAAAGATAAAAAGGTATTCGATATGATTATTTTTAAAACACGTTTATTTCAATCAACTTACATACTTTTTATTCAATTAGCTGTCATTGGACTGTTACTATTTAGCAGTTGTGGCGGAGAAAATTCAACAGGTAATAAAAGTGAAGAGATCGTGGATATTGAGATTTCTCCCGATGATGCTACTTTAGAAGCTGGTGAAGAGCTCGAATTTTCAGCATTTGTGGTAACTGAATCGGGGAAAAGGATTAATACTGAAGATATTGATTTTGATTGGGATGGGGAGTGGTGGTCTACCGACACAGATGTGTTCACTGTTGAAAATAACGGTTTAGCGACAGGACAGAATTCCGGAGAAGCATACTGTGTAGTAGAGGTCAACTTGGATGAGACTCGAATTTACACAATGAAAAAAAATGAATCCATTGATGTTGCCGGATTTTTTCCGACAGGAATGAGTTTGAAGCCAGCGATAAAAACCTATACTTTTAAAAAACGAAAGAGGTTTGTCGGGCGTGATTCTGTTGCTGTCATGGTTTTTTGAGTTATTTCTTTTACATGTATTCAGATTCCATTTACCCGTTTAGGGTTGTTAAAAAATACATGTCTATCTATGAATATACCTTTTGTCAGATTTGCTTCTAAAAGGCTTAGAACTCATACTACACCTCTTGAACTAAACCGTCTTGGTGGATAAAAACGCAAAAATAAACTCAAAATCGAATCAAAACTGAGATACACAATTATTCAGAATGACACTGCCTGAGGGGAATTTCGAGGATATACCCAGGGCACTTCAGGAAATGTATCCTATTTTGAAACCCGGAGGGCGAAGACTGTTGCTGTGTTCTACTCGCTCAATAATATTCCGGGATATTGGATCATGACAGATATTTTCGGCCGGGTGGCAGGTGATGAGATAGCTCAGGCGCTGAGCCTCCCCTTTTCTTTGGGCAATCCTGCCGAACTCAGAGCCATCTGTAAAGAAAGCGGACTTACATCGGCGAATGTTACCACTTTTCAAGGGAAATCACGGTTTCCTGACGTAAAAACCATTGTGCTTGCTGATTTGAAAGGATGGTTTCCCCTTGCCGGAAACGAGCTCAGCGACTCACAGATTGATGACGTGATAAATAATGCTGAGTTCGAATTACAGGAGTATATCACTGATGATGGATCGTTAGAATTTCCGGTATCGGTACATTTCATCAACTATGAAAAAAACTAAATAACCGGGTTAGAAATCCGGTGCAGGGACCATTTTTTCAAGGAATATTGGAGCCACTCCGGGTAAAAAGGTAAAGGGGAGTCGCAGAGGAGCGAAAACAACATCACAAAAAGAAAAATGATGTGCTATGAGCCTTTCTACGGCTTAATACTAATAGAAGATAGAAGAGGATCAATTATATCACATAAAACCAATATTTCATGTTTTACCATTAAATAGATTTAGTTACCGGCAGCCACTAATTTTGCCCAGATATGGGGCAACACTATTTCAGAAGTGACTGAAAATTGAATCTGTCACTGGTCGCAAAACAAATATATCAAGACCCTAAAAGAGGAGTCAACATGCAAGAATATAAAGGACTAAATTCACATAAAAAGTCTTTAAAAATCATTCTTCCACTTGTTATCATTGCCGTGCTAATGGCAATTGCCGAATTAGAAATAAATGCTTTCAACATCGCTGAAAGAAACTATAAACAACATGCCATTACTACTCCGGATGACGTTACGCTTAATGTACAGGAATGGGGAAACGCTAATGGACCTGCAATTCTGTTCATTCACGGATATTCTCAGGCCCATATAATTTGGGATAAACAGGTAAACGATCCTAAACTTGCCGATAAATTCCGCATGATTACCTTCGATTTGCGCGGCCACGGCATGTCCGACAAACCTGAAAACGCTGACTATTACAGAGATGGCAAACGTTGGGCTGATGATGTGGCAACTATCATCGACAGCCTGAATCTAGATGATCCGGTGCTTGTGGCCACCTCAATGGGCGGGCGAATTGCCGGCGACTACGTCACTCATCACGGTGAGGATAAGATAGGCGGGTTTAAATTTGTCGGTGCTATCCTTATGGATGAACCCAACCAATGGTTCGGACCGGCAACCAGGTATTTTGAGCCGATGACCTCCGCTGACATGGATACGGCCATTAACGGTACAAAACGCTTTGTGGAGAGCACTTATGTAACCACGCCGTCCGAGGAAGAGGTCCGTACCATGATTGCTTATACCATGATGACGCCACGCCATGTACGGATGGCATTGCTTGGCCGGCCAGCGGATTACGAACGGTATTGGCAAGAACTTAAAGCACCGGTACTGCTAAGCCATGGCCTGGAAGACCAGGTCATCGACCCCGGGATGTCGAAAAATGCTGAAGAGTTGTTTGAGCATGCTGAAACATCCTATATGGACGGAATCGGGCATATACCGTTTCTGGAAGCCCCGGAACGATTTAATAACGAACTTGTGAAGTTTGTCGGGAAAAGCCGGGAGTAATTATGGGGCACAAACCAATCTGTTCATAATAGTTGCTGGCATTCCAATTCGTTGTGGTTCCCGCTATAATCTCAGTTCATTTATCATGAGTATAATTTTTACTCTGGTAAATGTACCTACACTTGTCTTGCAAGTTTATGATGATAAATTAGAACCATTCGAGGCGGAGCGAAGGTTGGCTTCACTGATTTCGGTTGCACGCTTTGTTCCTTTGGAGGGCGGAAATCATATCCTGCTGGAAGATGAGCTTGCCTGGGATCACTTTTTTAAAAGAAGTACATTCTTTCCTTGAAACAGGGATAGAAGAATCCAAAAGCGACAAATTCATAAGCCGGATTCCCGGAACTTATACCCAGAGAACGTGAAGTTCTTGAACTGGTTGCCAAAGGACTTACAAATAACGAAATTACTGACAGGATTTTTATCAGCCCGAAAACCGTGCGTAACCATTGAAACCGAAACTTCAGCAAGTGCAGGTTGATTCCCGTGACATAGCTATTGTGCTGGCCCGGGAGGCAGGTCTAGGCAAGGTATGAGTCAAATTATGAAACAAGATATCCGTTTTTGTACAGCCTCCGATGGCGTTCGTATAGGTTATGCTACGATTGGAGAGGGACCACCCTTAGTTAAAACCGCCAATTACCTGACTCATCTCGAGCACGACTGGAACGGCCCCGTATGGCGGCACTGGCTTAGAGAACTTGCCCAAAATCATACATTAATTCGCTACGATGAAAGAGGCAGCGGCCTTTCCGACTGGGAAGTATCAGAATTTTCTTTAGATGTATGGGTACGCGACCTTGAAGCAGTAGTTGAGGCAGCAGGCCTGAAAGAATTTCCGCTTCTGGGTATTTCACAGGGGGCCTCGGTATCGGTTGCCTATACCGTAAAACATCCGGAGAAGGTTACACATCTAATTCTTTATGGGGGATACGCAAGAGGCCGTTTCAATCGCGATTTGACACCGGTACAAATGGCAGAGGCAGAAACAATGATTGATGTGATCCGGGTTGGATGGGGTCAGGACAATCCGGCTTTTCGCCAACTCTTTACCACACAATTGATGCCGGGGGGGTCTAATGAACAAATGGCATGGCTTAACGAACTTGCACGAATATCAGCCACACCGGAAAATGCCGCAGCCATGGAACGGGCTTTTTATCATATCGATGTAACCAGTATTGCACCAAAAGTTAAAGTTCCGACCCTGGTATTGCATGGCCGTAACGATGCAGCAATCCCATTCGAAGAAGGCCGGCTGCTGGCCACTCTGATTCCTGGAGCCCGGTTTGTTCCCCTGAACAGTAAAAATCATGTCCTTTTAGAGACCGAACCCGCCTGGAATCGTTTTTTAGCGGAAGTATATTCATTTCTTGGAACGGGTATTAAAGAGTCCAAAACGACAAAATCTCAAGACGTATTCCCCGAACTGACATCCAGAGAGTGTGAAGTGCTTGAATTGATTGCCAAGGGGTTTGAGAATGATGAAATTGCTAATGAACTTTTTATTAGTTCTAAAACAGTACGCAATCACATAACCCACATCTTTAGCAAGTTGCAGGTCAATTCCCGCGCCAAGGCTATCGTGCTGGCCCGGGAAGCCGGATTGGGCAAAATATAAGCTATTCTTTTTAATTGGGACCAGAGTCCCATTCATTTTATTCTTTTTTCTGTAAAAATTGAGCCCCTCGCCTCATGAGATACTAATGGTATTTATCTATTTACCGGTATTATTAAAAAAACAAAAAATGAGAGGTAAATTAAATGGATCGGATATTGGCTTTTATTTATGGGATCGTAAGTTATACACTTTTTCTAGGATCATTTTTGTATGCAATCGCTTTTGTGGGAGATTTTTATGTGTCGAAGACGATCAATTCGGGCGAACCGGGAGCCTTTCTTCCATCGCTGCTTGTGAATCTCGGTCTTTTAGGCTTGTTTGCCGTTCAACACAGCGGCATGGCCAGACCGGGATTTAAAAAATGGTGGACCAAAATCATTCCGGAACCGATTGAAAGAAGCACCTATGTACTGTTGGCAAGTGCCGTACTGATTTTTCTCATGTGGCAATGGCGGCCTATGTCAGGGATCGTTTGGAGTGTGGAAAATGAAGCTGGCCGTTGGATATTCCATGGATTTTTCGGACTCGGATGGTTTATCGTATTGGTTTCTACCTATATGATCAGCCATGCTCATCTATTTGGCCTGAAACAGGTTTACAACTTTCTGAAACGGAGAGGGTTTTCGGGGCCAAAATTTCAAACTCCCGGGTTTTATCGTTACGTTCGGCATCCGCTTATGCTCGGTTTTTTCATTGCTTTCTGGGCCACCCCGGAAATGACTTTTGGGCACCTACTGTTTTCTACTGCTACAACAGGATATATCCTTATTGCACTGCAGCTTGAAGAAAAAGATTTGATAAACGTGTTTGGGGATAAATACCAGAAGTATCGGGAGCAGGTTCCCATGATTGTCCCCAGGCCGGGTCGTAAGGCCAGCGTAAACGAGAAGAAGGATTTAAAGTAGAATTAGTTTACGTGTGAAGAAGAAGTGGATTTGGACTGAATTAACACTATTCAGAACAGCCTAAATGTTAATTCAGCTTCCATGGATGTATCGAATAAGCAAAAGGGTATTGCAACCTTTCGGAAGGCTACTGCCAAATATCACGATGTGGCTGTGGCAAAAGAAGATGGTTTTGAACAGATTCTATCTTGTACGGAAAATCCTGAAGGTCCGGTAGGGCTCGGAGTTGTGTTCGCGAATTTGGATCGGTTCGATACAACCATAGACCTTAATGAACCCGAAATACTATTCTATTAGCCTCAAAAAATAAGCTTAGATTGATCGGCGGAGAACCTGTGATACCCATTGAATTGTGCAAAGAGAGCAATCCTCCGACGCTTTTCGGTCAGGAGTTTCACAGAAATGATGAACACGTGCTCTATGGCCTGCATATGTGGGTTTGGAAACACAATTCTGACGGCGTCTTCGCATTCTGGCATCCTAATGTATCGTGCGAATATGCATCAAAAAATGAGTGAAATCGTGAAGTCTGCTCATCTCTGGTTTCAAGATGGTAGAAATAGAAATCTAATCAACTATTGCAATAGATATAGAATCAATTAATGCGCAAAGATTCAATTTTGAAAGTAAATACTTGGTTAAGAGAATCTGGAGGAGCTAACGAGCTAAATCCAGAGTGAAGTCATCACGACCGGAAGCAAATCCTTTTTTAGTCCATCGGCAGAATGCTCTGCCTGAACACTTGCCTGGTTTCTCCAGGATTCACCTATAATAATCCAAAGATATATTTCGATCGGCTTAAAGTATAGAAGAATAATAAACAATGGCTTTGCAAAAGCCTCTATTCAAAAGCTGAACACAATCATTTACATTGTGTATATTAAAAACTTTATAATACAAACAACAAATTGAGGTAAATATGTTACGATTAAGTATTGCATTTCTGATTATCGCCATCATAGCCGCAATCCTGGGATTTGGAGGTATAGCCGGTACGGCTGCAGGAATCGCTGAGATTCTTTTCTATATATTTATCGTTCTCTTTTTACTTTCGTTGATTTTTGGTCGCAGAAAGGTTTGAATACAGGAGACTGAGTTAAGCCTTCCGAATCTCCTTGATTCTCTCCAGTACCGGAGGATGTGAGTAGTTCAGGAATACATAAAACGGATGGGGTGTCAGATTGCTGAGATTGTCCCTGGAAAGCTTTTTCAGCACGCTGGCCATCTGCTCCGATTCGTTGATCGTTTTCGCAGCAAAGCGGTCCGCCTCGTACTCATAGCGTCGGCTCAGCATCTGCAAAAAAATTCCAAGAATCGTTTCGATCGGAGAGTAGAGTAAACCGAAAAAGAGAAGCCCTGCATAAACACTCATCTGATCCATAAAAAAGGCATCAAATAGCGCCGGCACCTGCAGAAATATGGACAAGAGTGCAAACATGATCCCGGTCTGCAAAATTGAAATTCCCATATTTTTGATGATGTGTTTCTTCTTGTAGTGGCCAATCTCGTGAGCCAATACCGCTACCAGCTCATCGGTTGTATGCTTTTCAATCAGTGTATCAAACAGAGCTATCCGTTTGTTTTTGCCAAACCCGGTAAAAAAGGCATTTGATTTAGATGATCGTTTCGAACCATCCATCACATAAACTCCCTGAAGCGGGAAATCCACACTCTCTGCATACTCTTCGATCGCCTGACGAAGATCACCGTCCTCGAGCGGTTCAAACTTGTTGAAAAGAGGCATGATCCATGTAGGTGCCACGTACTGCATGATCAATGAAAAACCGGTAACCGCAAGCCACGCATATACCCATGCCCATGGCCCACCATATTCAAAAAACGCAATGATTCCGGCCAGTATAGGAGCGCCAATCACCACTGAAAGCAACAGGCCCTTCACGCGATCCATCACAAAAGTACCGGGTGTGGTTTTATTGAAACCAAAACGCTCCTCAATCACAAAGGTGGAGTAGATCCCGAATGGCATCGATATGATCATTTTACCCAACACCAGCGCTCCTATGAAGATAAGACCGGTGCCAATCACTCCAAACTCAAATCCCCTCGCCCACTGATCAAGCCAGTTAAATCCGCCAGCAAACCAAAACCCGAGCAGGATCAATACATCGATGGTTCCGGTTAAAAATCCGAACTTTGTCCGAACTTTTGTGTACTCCTGAGATTTTGCATAGGTATCCTCGTCATAGACGTCCTCAAACTCATCCGGCAGTGATTTATCAAGAGCTTTTAGATTGAGCAGGTTTGAAGAAATTCCCAGCACGTAATCGATTAAGATTGCCGCCAGGATAATAATGGTAAAAATGTTCATTTACAGTAAATCAGCGTGTCAGTTTTACAGTTTGTCAATAATACGGAAGTTCAGTTCAAAATAGCAGTACTTCCTCACGGTCTGGCTTTTTATCAGATAGTTAAACACTGTCACACTGAAGCCCCGACATACTAATCACTGAATAGTTTCCTTGCCAGCTTTCTAAATGTTTACAAAAGATTTATCTGAAAAGAGTGCCAATCGGTTCGTTTATAGTTATTATGCTAAACGATTTATTTCACCGGCTCTGCCACCTTATTTCATAACTTTTACTTAACGATTTATGATTCGCTACCGATTTACAGTTCTGACGATTTTTGCCCTGATTCTAAGTTCTTGCTCTACCACGGATCACCTCTCACAAACAGCCCCCGAAATCACCAAATGGGAGTCTGTTGCCACTCCCACCTGGTATGACGCTTCTGAACACGACACCATTTCGGTTGTCACTTGGAATATTGAACATTTCGTGGATGAGTATGACAATCCTTACATCGAAAATGACCGTGAAAATGATCCACCGGAAAATATGGATAAACGCAGAGCACTTTTTGCAGACGCCATCAAAAAAATAGACGCAGATATCGTTGTTCTGCAGGAAGTGGAAAGTGCTGCCTATATGCAAGTTTTCGCCGATGAATACTTTCCTGAACTCAATTACCGCTATTTTACCGGTCGGGAAAGCAACGACTGGTATATGAATGTGGTAGTGATGAGCCGTATACCTTTAGGAATGCTCTATAGCTATGCCAATCTTGACTCATACATTTTAGATATTGAGGATGATGAAGGCCGCATACAGAGGCAGAATTTCACTAATAACCGAATGTTGTCTGTGGATGTATTGGTGAATCCTGAGTACAGTTTCCTGCTTACGGGTTTGCATTTGAAAGCTGGTCGCGGTGAACGGAATGAAAACTGGCGAATCGGACAAATTGACCTGCTGAGGGATCACTTCGAGTACCTGACAACTGTCAATCCCGATACGCGAATTTTAATTGCCGGCGATCTTAATATCCTTCCCGGCGACCGTGAATTTCTTCATCTTCTGGGTGATGATGAAACTCCTCGTTTTATAGATCCTCTCGCAGATGTCGAATCTTTTACCCACACGGCCGATAATCCTGCTCGTCAGCTCGATCATTTGCTCCCCAGCCGGCAGATGATGGAAGATCTCGTCCCGGGATCAGCCGAAGTAGTGATGCCTTTTGACCCGGAGACCATGCGAATCATCAGCGACCACCTACCGGTTATTGCACGGTTTGTTACCACCGATTAACAATTAGCCAATAGCTCTTTTTGCTGCCTCATATCCCTCTTCAATCAGCTTTTCAGTCTGACTGGTATCTGCTTTGTTGTAGGCGGTCAGTTTTGGCTGAATCATAAAAATATCATCATCTTTGATCTGCTGTTTGATCATGTTATTCAGACCAATATCAAATGTGTTGACCAGAACATCCACGATGTCGTCCGGGCGCTTATATTCGCGATTGGTTGTTAAGTCCACGGCAATAATATCTTTTGCTCCCAAATCTTTCAGCGGACTTACAGGTATGTTTTCACACAAAACGCCATCCACCAGCAGCATATCCTCCCATTCAACCGGCACAAAAACACCCGGCAGACAGGTACTTGCCATCACGGCTTTGTAAAGCGGACCTTTTTCCAATACCACTTTATTTCCTGTTGAAATGTCTGTGGCAATCATACTCAGCGGAATTTCAGAATCTTCAATATTTACCTTCCCAAGTTGATCGAGTACATTTTTTCCAAGACGATCATTGCTGAGAATCCCAAGCTTAGACAGTTTAAACCCGGTGATATCGAGCCAATCAAGTTCGATGGCAATCTCTTCAAGCTTTTCGATGGGTGTACCAAACGCAATATGAGCAGCCACAAACGCCCCAATACTGGTCCCAGATATAAATTCCGGTTTGATCCCATTCTCTAACAGGGCTTTTAAAACCCCTACATGTGCCGCTCCGAGTGCAGCACCACCGCCCAATGCAACTCCGAGTTTATCAAATGAGGTCTTTTTCATCACATTAGCAATTTAGTTTAATGTTGAACTATTTTTGATTATCTTCTGTTGAAATAATAAATCAAAAGTAAATGATAATTATACTATGCCTAATCCAATAAAAGGGTTGCACCATATTACAGCCGTTTCGGGACCACCCCAGGACAATTTCAACTTCTATAGAAACAAGTTAGGACTTCGATTCATCAAAAAAACAATCAATTTTGATGATCCCTTTACCTATCACCTCTATTACGGAAATCACAATGCCGAACCTGGCAGCGCCATTACGTTTTTCCCCTGGCAGAATGTTGTAGATGGCCGGCCTAATAAAGGTGAAGCCACCGCTGTGCAGTATGCCGTTCCGGGCGGTTCACTGGATTACTGGGCCGGCCGGTTCAAAGATCTTGGTATCAACACCGGAGATATCCATCAACATTTCGGTTTCAAGCATCTTCCGCTGACTGATAACGACGGAATGAAAATTGAATTGGTAGCAGATTCCAAAGTTGATGAAAATCAAACGAAGGGATACGGCGGTGTGGAAGACGAGCACGCTATTCGCGGATTCTTCGGCACTACCCTGAGCCTGCCCGATATCGGTAGAACCGGCGAACTCTTGACTGAGATGGGCTGGAATCCTAAAGGCGAAGAGAATAACCTGACCCGATATTCATCTGAACCCGATAACAATCTGGGACGTTATGTTGATCTGAAAGCCGAGCCCGTCCTAAACGGACGGTTTGGAAGAGGTTCGATTCACCATATTGCATTCAGAGTGCCTGATGATGAAGCACAGGCTGAGTGGAGGGAAAAGATCCGGAAAATGGGATTTCAAATCACACCGGTGAAAAATCGTGACTACTTCCGATCCATCTATTTCAGGGAAGCCGGCGGTGTTCTTTTTGAAATTGCCACAGACATTCCCGGATTTGACGTGGATGAACCTTTTGAAGAGCTCGGCGAAAATCTGAAAATTCCGGCCTGGTATGAAAAACACAGGAAAGAAATTGAAGCACGACTGCCGGAGTTGAAGACAGATTGAGGTCTTTAGTTTCAATTAAACCTGCGAAACACCCCCCTGTTGAAATTGCTGAACGCATTTTCAGCTGTCCCCTCTCAAGAGGGGATTTACAATTCACTGAATTTAAATCATCAAATAAATATGTTTAAAGCTAACTCAGAAAATCCATTTCATGGGCCTCATCAAAAAACAGCGGTTGTTACAGATGGCGAAGCGCCGGAAAACGCAAAAGGTTCAATTATTTTCATTCATGGACGCGGTGCAACAGCTCCAGGTATTTTAACATTGAAGCACGAGCTGGATGTTGAAGGTTTGCACCTAGCAGCCCCGCAGGCTTCCGCAAACACATGGTATCCAAACTCGTTCATGGCTCCATCGAAGAGAAATGAGCCGGGAATCTCATCCGGACTGCAGTCAATTTACAATATTGTGACAGACCTGGAATTGAAAGGAATTCCAAAAGAGAAGATCATCTTTCTTGGATTTTCACAAGGTGCCTGCCTTGCCACTGAGTTTGTGGCTCGCCACCCTGCCAAATATGGTGGTATAATTGCTTTCAGCGGTGGTATGATCGGAGAAGGTGATTCTGTAAATCCTGACAACTACACCGGTTCCCTCGAAGGGACATCCTATTTCGTAGGTTGTTCAGACAACGATGCTCACATACCTGTTGAACGTGTTGAAGAGAGTGCTGAGGTGATGACAAAACTGGGGGCCGACGTCACCAAAAAGATCTATCCGGGCATGGGACACACAATTATTCGGGATGAAATTGAAGAGGCTCAGAAAATAATTAACACCGTAAAAAGCGCCTGACAATTCTTATATTTATCGCTTGCAAGGAATTTCATAACCAAGATTTATACAATAGATAGATGGACATAATCTGGATAGGTGTCGCATTTCTACTGGGATTTGCTGCATCAAGAATACATCTCCCTCCTTTGGTCGGCTACTTGGCTGCAGGCCTGACTCTGGCTGTTTTTGGGTATGAAAGTAGCGAGATGCTTAAGGAGATCTCTCATCTTGGTGTACTTTTCCTTCTGTTTACTGTTGGACTCCACATTCGATTAAAGAATATTATCAGGTATGATATTCTTGGAATTGGGGCGGCCCACCTGATTATATCTACTGCAATTTTCACTCCCATATCGCTACTCTTCGGGTATGGTTTGGAAGTCGCAATTATAATCTCCATCATGCTTGGTTTTTCCAGTACAGTACTAACGGCCAAGAACCTGGAAAGAAGAAACGAGCTTGGGGCGTTATATGGGCGTGCAGCGATCGGTATTCTGATTATTCAGGATCTGGTTGCAATTGGAATTATAGCCTATACTGGTGGAGGAAGTCCGTCTGTTTGGGGACTCTCAGTTCTAGCCTTACCCCTGTTCCGCCCTCTGCTAATTAATTTGCTCGGCATCATCCGGGATGACGAAGTTTGGATGCTGTTTGGATTAGCTCTCGCATTGGGTGGGGCTACTCTTTTTGATTTTTTCAATCTCTCCGGTGAGCTTGGTGCGTTGGCAGCCGGGATGCTTTTGGCGGCCGATGAGAGAGCAGACCAGATTGGAAAGAAGATGTGGGGTATTAAAGAGGCTTTTCTTGTTGGTTTCTTTCTTGATATTGGACTTACCGGATTCCCGTCATTTTCTGATTATTACTATATCATTGTCATTCTTTTCATTCTGCCAATTAAAGCCTGTCTCTTCTACATCTTTTTCATGTTTTTTAAATACCGGGCCCGTACCGGATTCCTGGCCTCAATTTCACTAACGGCTTATAGTGAATTTACATTAATCGCCGGTGTTGTTGCCAGTCAGAATGGATTCATACCTGAATCGACGATGGTTATTTTAGGGTTGATAACGGCCATTTCATACGCTATTAACGCACCGATAACTATCAACGAAGAAAAAATCTGGAAAAAATGGCAGGATTTTCTCATCAAGTTTGAACGGGAAGGAAAACATCCCGAGCATCAAACTGTTTCGCTCGGATCTGCAGAATATCTGATTATTGGCATGGGAAATGCCGGCCGTGCAGCTTACGACAAATTAAAGGATCAGGGAAAGCCGGTAGTAGGAATGGATATTGACCCTGACAGAATTGAGAGAAATCTGGAGTCAGGGCGCCGCGTTGTGTATGGTGATATTCAAGATTCAGATCTTTGGACGAACATTGACATGAACAACATTAAATCTGTGATGATTGCCATGGGGAATCAGACCGTGAAAGAAAATGCGACCCGAACACTTCGAACGGCCGGCTTTGGCGGATTGATCTACGTGCTTACAATGCGAGAAGAAGAAGCAGAAATCATGCAGAAAGCAGGAGCAAGTGCGGTTTCTATACCTATTAAAGAAGCAGGAGAAAGACTCGCCGAGCTAAGCGCCGAAAGTGAAAAAGAACATACTAAAGATAATCTGAAAGCTAAAAAGCCGGAAGATTATGAGTAGTAAAATTACACTTATCTATGTTTTTGATCCGATCTGTGGATGGTGTTATGGATTTCACCCTGTTATTCAAAAAATAGCTAAACGATTTGAGGATCAGCTCGAAATCCGAGTAATACCCGGTGGCCTCGCAGTTGATGAAAATGCTCAGAGAATCAGTGATGGATACAAAGAACTGCAAAATTCCCTGGATGTCATTGAAGAGAAAACAGGAATTCGCTTCGGCGATCCCTTTAAAAAAATCGTTAAAGACGGAACCTATTACTATGATTCACTACCCGGTTGCAAAGCTCAAAATACAGTAAACCAGCTGGCTCCTGACCATGCCCTACAATTTGCCGTGGAAATGCAGAAATCATTTTTCAGGGATGGAAAGAACCTGAATCAGCCGGAGTCTTTCTTTTCAATTCTGGAAGCTTTCCCCGTTGATCCGGCTGAATTTGAAGCCGTATTCACAAGTAAACAGATTGAGAAAATAACCCGTGCACAATTTGAATGGGTTCATCAAAACAGTGCCTCCGCTTTCCCCGCATTGCTTTTGGAAATTGGTTCTGATACCGGACTCATGTCGAAAGGCTATCGACCTTACGACACGCTCGAATCCCATCTCCACCATCTGATTCGGAATATTGAGAGAATGAGTATTTAACTCATCCACTGTCAAAATTCAATTTCTATTTTTACATGATTTGGCTTAGTATTTCTCTATGAAAAAAAGCCGTTCATCCATCTGCTTTATTGTTAATCCCGCCGCGGGTAAAGAGGACTCTGATGTACTGGTCCAGTTGATTGAAGAGGAAGCAGATTTGAGATGGGAAAAAACTGAAGTAGTATTGATTGAACCAGAAGATTCCGTTTCTGAATTGGCTCATGTAAAAAGTAAGGAGTTTGATATTATTGTTGCCTGTGGCGGAGACGGAACGGTAAACAGCGTGGTAAACGGACTGGCTGCTACAGATGCCACTATGGGCTTACTACCTATAGGCACCGGAAACGATTTTGCAAAAGCTATAGATGTGAAGTGCTCACTGAGCCGCTGTTTTGAGATCCTGCAAAACCATAAAGAGATCCCTGTTGATCTGATCCGGTATTCGGGCGATGCCGATGGCTGGTGCGCCAACACGCTGGGCCTCGGACTGGATGGACTTGCCAATCATTACTCCAAGTCCTACAAATGGCTGAGCGGTCCAACTGTGTATATTCTCGGGGCCATCAAGGCAGCCTGGAATTTTCAGGGCACTCCTGTTGAGTTAGTGGTTGATGGAGTTTCAACCAGTAATGAAATGGTAATGATGACTGCCTGCAACGGTAAGTGGGAAGGTGGTAAATTCTATCTTGCTCCGGATGCGGACCTGACCGATGGGCTCATCAATTTCATAACTATAGAAAAACTACCATTTATCAGGATACTACTCTATCTGCCATTTTTCAGATGGGGACCAAGGAAATGGATGAAAGAGTTGAGCACACAATTGTGCAGTAACATTGAAGTGAAGGCTGAATTACCGATTGCAGTTCATGCAGACGGTGAACATGTAGGTACGGATATTCGAAATCTGACAGTAAAAATGGTGCCCGGTGCCCTGAAAGTAATCACCGGTTATTGAATTTGTAAATACTCCTCATAAACATACTCCCACAAACCGGCCAAATCGGACCCTTTGTTGTGGGGATTTTTTGATGATGAGGATTTCATCGCATCAATACAAGCACGTTCACGAGCATGATGAATCGCCTTGAGCTGATGTTTAGTCGGATTTTCAATCATATCTTCGTATTTCTCTTCTTCGGCCATAATCAAATTACATTTGTTAACAGATATAGCTTAAAATGGAAGAAATCATTAATAAATCAAGACTTTTCCTCCACACTTTCAAAACAACTGTAGGCCTAAAAACATTCGATTACACTATTCATACTATTGATAATTAATATTTTAAACTGATGGTAAATAAAATAAAAATACACCCTGACGGTCCAAAAATCTCTGAACTATCAGCCGGAATGATGCGGCTAAACAATTGGGATTTTTCACTTTCTGAACGAGTGGACTTCGTTCTTTTCTGTATGGAGCAAGGTATCACAACGTTTGACCATGCCGATATTTACGGTGGATACGCCAATGAACAGCTTTTTGGTGAGGTTCTTTCAGAGCAGCCAAATCTTCGAGAAAATATGGAGATAGTATCCAAGTGTGGAATTTGTCTTGTGAATGACAAACGGCCTGAGAATCACATCAAACACTATAACACAACTGAGGAGTATATCTTCAACAGTGTTGAAAGGTCTCTCAAAAATTTACAAACAGACTATCTTGATCTCCTGTTGATTCATCGCCCCGACCCTCTGATGGACTATACTGAACTGGCCGACACACTTATGAAGTTGAAAATGGATGAGAAAATTCTTCATGCAGGAGTCTCCAATTTCTCCGTTTCTCAGTTTGATGCCCTTCAAAGTAAACTGGATATGCCTTTGGTAACCAACCAGGTTCAGTGGTCACCCCTACACCTCGATCCACTTTTTGACGGGACATTTGACCAAGCTCAGCAAGTAAATGCCTCGCCTATGATCTGGTCGCCCTATGCCGGCGGAAATATATTTCACGACCATTCAGAACGCACAAACCGTATTCGAAGCACGCTGCATAAACTTTCTGAAAAATATAGTGCAGCGGTTGATCAGATTATCCTGGCCTGGCTGAAAAGACATCCAGTTAATGCGGTTATTATTCTGGGAACAGGCAACCGGGATCGAATTGCGGGAGCTGTTGATGCCATGGAGATTGAACTGAGCAGACAGGATTGGTTCAAAATCCTGAAAGCTTCGCAAGGTTTTGATGTTCCTTAATTTTACAGTAACTGACTTGTAAAATGGAGGGGTTATATTTGTTTTCGAGTATCAAAATTCGTTAGATTCCGAAGATTTTTTGAATGAAAATTTGCGGATAGTCATTGAATTATCCGGACAAATAAGCTAATACCCTGCTGAAACCACTTTTTTATGGATTTATTTGATAAGCTCGAAACCCGACCAGGTCCACTTGGTGAATTCACATCTGAAGGATACGGCTATTATACGTTCCCAAAGCTTGAAGGACCTATCGGGCCGGAAATGAAGTTTAACGGCAAAGATGTCGTAGTCTGGAGTGTAAACGACTATCTGAGTGTGGGAAATCATCCCCACATTCGTGAAACGGATACGAAAGCCGCTGAAAAGTATGGCTTGAGTGCCCCAATGGGAGCCCGCCTGATGACGGGCAATTCTGATGAACATGAAGCCCTGGAGCGTGAGCTTGCCGACTTTATCCATAAACCGGAAGCTCTCCTTTTAAATTATGGCTATCAAGGGATTATGAGTGTAATTCACGCCTTGGTTGACCGTAATGACTTCCTCATTTATGATGAACTTAGCCATGCTTGTATTGTGGACGGCAAACAGCTTGCCATGGCAGAAAAATCCGTATTTAAGCATAATAATTTAGTAAGTCTTGAGAAGCAGCTGAAGCGAGCTTCAAGCAAAATGAAGCCTAACTCCTCCATACTGGTTGTTACCGAAGGTGTATTTGGAATGACCGGAGATCTTGGAAAGCTGAAGGAGATCATCGCCCTGAAAGAAAAATACCCTTTCCGACTGTTAGTGGATGATGCACATGGATTTGGAACACTCGGCCACGACGGGTCCGGAGCCGGCACACAGCTTGGCTGCCACGATGGAATTGACATCTACTTTGGTACGTTTGCAAAAGCTGTAGCGCTGATTGGAGCGTTTGTAGCTGCCGAACCCCGGGTTATTGAGTTTCTGAAAGCCAATACACGAAGCCAGATTTTTGCAAAATCTCTCCCGATGCCAATAGTCGTCTCAGCCAGAGAACGCATTAAACTGATTCGCCAACATCCTGAATGGAGAGAGAAGCTGTGGGAAAATACCAAGAAATTACGTGCAGGTTTAGTTGAACTCGGATACAATGTATTGCCATCCGAAAGTCCGGTTACTCCGGTATTGACCGAGGGAAGCACTGAACTTGCGCAAACCATCATGCGGGAGATGCGCGAAGAATATGGCGTTTTTGTAAGTGGTGTAGCTTATCCTGTTGTTCCAAAAGGCGTGGTTCTACTGCGTCTGATTCCTATGGCCGGCCACACAGATGAACACATTCAAAAAACACTGGATGCCTTTGAGGCCATCAAGTCGACAGTATTCAGTGAAATGGGTGAAGCTGTTTCAGCTGAATAGGTTTTTCACTTTAATTGAACTTCCAGCAAGGCACAGAGCTCCCGGTTCTGTGCCTTTTTTTGTAAAATAATTGGATTGGCATGAATCCACTTTCAGATATCAGCCAATTTCCTATTTTAAACCATCTTTCAACCCAAAGATTCTTATAGATGAGAAATAAAAGCTACGTTTTTGTAATTCTACTGATTTTCAGTTCCATTTCCGTTCCGCTAACAGCCCAGGATGTGCCTGAAAACCTGACTTTAAAAGAGATTTTCCACGAGCCAGTAATCCCCGGAATCCGGCCTTCCTTGCGTTCATTTAATTCCACTCAAGATTCCATTTACTTCTCCTGGAATGACTCCTCCTACTATGATACCGGTCTGTACAAAATGGCTCTAACCGGAAGTGATCCGGAGCCGGTTGACAGTGATGATTATACAGGATTTACGATGTCTCCCAATCAGCGATTGATTGCTTACACAAAAGATGGAAATATCTTTGTAGCCAATAGCGACTGGAGCAATGAGCGCCGGATTGTAGCGAGCCGGGAGAATGAGTTTTCCCCGGTTTGGTCACCCAACAGCCGTAAACTGGCATTCGTGCGTGACGGAGACGTATGGGTAACGGATGTGACACGACCTGAACTGATTCAGGTAACAAAACGTCCCTCCGATGATCCGGGCATCTCCATAGAAAGCTGGTCTGGCAATAACCGGCTTGTTTTGAGACAAACCGACAACTCTGATTCCCGAACCATTTACTTCCCGGAGTATGTGGATGAATTTGTAGAGCCCGGAGCTTCTCAGCGAGGTATTCCGTCAGTATCCTTTTACACGACCGACCTGGACAGCATGGTGATCGACACACTTTCATCCGGTGTTCAGCGAAGTTCTGCTGCAGGAAGCTATACCGGCAATTTCTCTGTTAAAGATTCGATGGATGCAGCTTTAAAAGAGCGTAAGATTATTGCTTATGATCATCGCAGCGGAGAGAAAAGCGTAATTTTTGAAGACGACACCGAAGGCTGGCTTCACGGCACATCCATACAGTTTGCTCCAAGAACGGACCGTCTGTTAATCATATCTGAAAAAAATGGCTGGAACCATATCTATATAGCCAATTTGAGAAATGGAAATGTTGAGCAGTTGACTGATGGTGAATATGAAATCACCTGGGCCCGCTGGATAGATGATCAAACATTGATCTATGCAAACAATGAAGCCGACTACGGTGAACGGCATCTGTTTCTTCATGATCTCAGAAATGATACTGTGGATCAGATCACCTCTGATGAAGCATACAGATATCAGTTCAGGCTTTCGGACGATCGTACCAAACTGGTTTATGCAAAAACCTATTTCAATGAACCTTATGATCTGTTCATGCTAGATCTTGAAAATCCCGGTGATGAAATTCAACTGACCCATTCTGTACCGGATAAGTTCAATGAGTACAGTTGGCAAAAAGAAGATTATATCAGATTTACAGGTCGTGACGGCGAAACGGATTTGTCGATGTCACTTCTCTACCCTGATAATTTTGATAAAAGTAATACCTACCCGGTTGTGGTATTTGCTCACGGCGCCGGATCACTTCAGAACGTTTACAAAGGCTGGTCCAACAACTATTGGAGGGAATATATGTTTCATCAATACCTGCTAGGTCAGGGATACATTGTGGTTGAAGTCGATTTCCGCCACAGTACCGGTTACGGCCGTAAATTCCGCGAAGATGTGACCGATTGGATGGGCAAATATGAAGTGCAGGACATCGTTGACGGACTGGATGAAGCTCAGGAACTGACCGGCGGAGCACTGGATCTGGATAATGTCGGGATTTACGGCGGAAGCTACGGTGGTTTCATGGCACTTTATGCTGTCTCAGATGCGCCGGACCGTTTTCATGCCGCTGCTGCCCTTCGGAAAGTATCCAACTGGAGAAACTACTACTACGCCAATCCTTGGTATACGCTTCCAAGACTGGGTGACCCTGAAGAGGTGCCTGAACATTATGATCGCAGCTCACCCCTCACCTATGCGACTGATCTTGAGCGACCGGTGATCCTTCTTCACGGACTCATCGATGATAATGTAGGCGCCCAGGATGCATTTCAATACGCCGAAGAACTGATTCAGTCGGGCAATACTAATTTTGAGATGATGATCTACCCTTCCGAACGGCACGGTTTTACAAGCCCGGACTCCTGGTATGATGAGTATCTCAGAATTTTTGAATTTTTTGAGAAACACCTGAAGTAAATTTTACGGAATACACTCGTGGCACGACTCCAAGGCGTGCCATGATTATTTCAAACCTTCATTTATTTAGTTCAATAATTTTTGAACTAAATAAACTTCTCTGTAACTTTTCATTATGGATAACGAAAAACTGATGTATATCGAAGAGTGCGGATTGCTATTTGACAAAATGGGCCTGACCCGAATGGCCGGACGCGTTTTCGGTTACCTGGTAGTTTGTGATGAAGATCATGTCTCATTCGACCAGATCAGAGAAGCCCTGAAAGCGAGTAAGGGAAGTATAAGCGGAACCATGAAACAACTGGTTCAGACAGGAATGGCGGAAGCGGTAAGTTTGCCTGGCGACCGAAAGACTTATTACAGAATCAGCCGGATAAAAATCGGAGATATGATTCGTCAGCGAATCGGACAGTTTATTGAGCTAGCTGATACTCTTCAGAAGGGAGATGAACTGAAAGACAGGGACGATAACACTTCCGAGTGGCTAACTGAAGCCTCCACATTTTATTACTGGATTGGTGATCAGCTTGATGGGATCATCAAACAGTGGGAAAACGAGAAGCAGCAAATTATCCATCAGTATCATGAAAACAGAGAAAAACATCCCAGCTAAATCCAGAAAAGAGAATCAATTTCTGTTCAAACTGATTGACCTGAAAATTGAAGTTTGGGTTCAGCACCTGGTTGAACAGATTGAGTATGTAAAATCACACTGAGACTTTTTCATAATAAGATCAGGGAGTTATTTATGAATCTTGCCAAAAAAGCGCTTCCGGTACTCTTATTGCTTTTCACCTGTGTTTCGGCTTCCCACGGGCAGTCAGCAGAAGATATCATTAACCGCATGGAAGATGTGATGCGCGGAGAGTCGAGTTACGCGGAAATGACCATGACGGTTGAACGACCCAGGTACGAAAGGGAGATGAGTATGAAGGCATGGGCTATGGGAGAAGATTACTCTCTTATTTTGATCACGGACCCCGCCAGAGATCGCGGCACAACTTACCTGAAAAGAGAAAATGAAATCTGGAATTATGTACCCAACATCGACCGTACGATAAAAATGCCTCCATCTATGATGTCGCAATCGTGGATGGGATCCGATTTCACCAATGATGACCTGGTCAGAGAGAGTTCAACACTTGAGGATTATGAGTACTCTGTATTGAAGGAAGAAACACTGGATGACCGGGAAGTGTGGGTTCTGGAGCTCATTCCTAAACCGGAGTCTGCTGTGGTCTGGGGTAAAGTGCTGATCTGGGTGGATAAGGAACACTACATCATGCTCAAAGAGGAGAATTACAATCAGCGGGATGAGCTGGCCAATACCATGATATTTTCTGAAATCGAAGAGATGGACGGTCGTGTCTTCCCCACCAGAATGACATTAACTCCGGCAAATAAACCCGGGCAAAAAACCATCATGAAATATGATCAGCTCGAGTTTGACATTGATATTAGCGAATCGTTTTTCACGCAACAGAATATGAGACGTGTCAGGTAACAGTGTCAACAGTGTTACAGTGCCAACAGTGTTACAGTGCCAACAGTTATACAGTATGTCAGATGGGATACTTAATTTTTCTGACAAACTGTTTAACTGTAGCCCTGATCCACTGTATACTGAACAACTGTAATCATCTTTTTCTTGTTTTACTGAGAATTGTATAGAGAATTTTTGCTAGTTCGTCAGCATCATCATACATACTTTGAAAAACTTTTTGATCAATGAAATTTGTGTCTTTTAAAAGTGATAGCCAATATTTCGTCTCCAAGCACTCTTTATATGAAATGAAAAGCTTGGCAGAGAAATCAGCTTTTGATATTGCGCCATTGGCTTCGGCAACATTTGCACCAATGCTAGTTCCGCTGCGCAATAACTGTTTTGACAAAATAAATTCCCGTTTTTCATCACTAAGATATTGATAAGATTTCACTACCCTGATAGCAAAAGCATATGATTTATTATAGAGATTATTATCCATAACTAACTTGATTAATTTGAATGCTTGGTTTCTTATACGAACCCAAAAACACATAACCCTTACAGTTTTTTCAGTGAACAGTACGTCAGTGCCAACAGTGTGTCAGAATAGTTTTTTTAATAGATATTCTTCCCACCTGATAACTGATACACTGATCACTGGCAAACTGTTGACACTGTAAACTGAACTATCATGTACCTAAAACTGGCCTGGCGGAATTTATGGAGGAACAAGCGACGGACGCTGATTACCGTGAGTTCGATCATGTTTGCCGTTGTTGCTGCACTCTTCATGGAGTCGCTTGGGCAAGGCACACGGGAACAGCTATTGGATAATATGACCAGTTTTCAAACCGGTTATATCCAAATTCAGGACTACAGGTATGAAGATGAACCCTCACCCGATAATGCATTTCTATATGATGACTCCCTCGATCAAAAAATATTGGATACACACAATGATGTAGAATATTTAATTCCCCGAATCGAAACCTTTATGCTCGCCGCCGGTGAGGAGATCACCCGGGGAACCATGGTGAAGGGAATTGATATCGAGAAGGAAGACCAATTCAATCAAATCCGCGACCGGTTGAGATCGGGACAGTTTGGGGAGCCCGGCAAAGAACGAGCCGTGATTGGTCAGGGTTTGGCCGATCGACTAAATCTGGCCGTCGGAGATACCCTGGTTCTGCTGGGTCAGGGCCGTTTTGGCATGACCGCCTCCGGGCTGTTTGAAGTCAGCGGCCTGATTGAATATCCGATCCGGGAAATGGACAACCAAATCGTCTACCTCCCTCTCGAGGATATGCAGTGGATGCTGTCGGCAGAAGAGCTGATTACAAACTTGGTTGTTGTACCCGAAAACACCCGAAATGCAGATCAGCTGGCCGGATCACTCAAAGAAACACTCTCTGATGAAGAACTGAGTGTTTTTACCTGGAAAGAGATGATGCCGGAACTGATCGAGGCAATCGAGTTTGATGAGCTCTCCGGCAGACTTATGCTCGGCATTCTCTATGTTGTAATCGGATTTGGAATTTTCGGCACTATCCTGACCATGACCCTAGAGCGAAAGCGTGAATTCGGGATTTTGTTGTCGGTTGGAATGTATCGGACAAAACTGGCAATTGTTGTCTTTATTGAAACGTTTTTCATCAGTATCCTGGGGGTACTTGCAGGATTCGGGCTGGGCTCTCTTATCATTTTCTATTTTTACCTCTACCCGATCGAGTTCACAGGAGACATGGCAGAACTGATGCACGATTTCGGTTTTGAGGCAACCATGGAGGTTACTTTTTCACCTGATATTTACATCATGCAGGGCGCTGCCATTTTCATGATTGCCACGTTTATCTGTTTTTACCCCGCTATTAAAATTGCCCGCTTGAATATTCTCGAATCTAAAAAGTAACACTCTATGAAAATGATTCTTTCCATAGCATGGCGAAACATCTGGAGGCATCCGGGGCGAAGCGGTGTTCTGATCGGATCGATTGTTGCCGGACTCTGGGCCGGAATCATGGTCTCATCCTGGGCAAATGGACTGATTGATCAGCGGGTAAACAATGTGGTCAATGAAGAGCTGACGCACATCCAAATTCACCACCCGGATTTTCAGGCCGAACGTGAACCGGGAATGTTTATCGAGCCTCATGATGAGATTACAGCATTTTTGGAGAGCGATCAGCGTATTGAGTCTTACGCCTCCCGTATTCTTTTAGACGGCATGGCCCAGTCATCAGCCACTACTTCCGGTGTGCGCATTATCGGTGTGGATAAACAGAATGAGCGGGAAACCACAACCTTCCATCAGAATCTTACGGATGGTGATTACCTGAGCAACGATTATCGCTACCCGGTTTTTCTGGGTGAGAAATTACAGAACAAGCTCAATGCTGAGATTGGCGACCGAATTGTACTGACGTTTCAAAATATTGAAAATGAGATCACGTCTGGTGCTTTTATTATCAGTGGGGTGTTCAAAACAGGACAAGCACTGTATGATGAACAGACTGTGTATGTGCGTCAGGAGGATTTGAGCGACCTGGTAGCCTCTCAGAACCTGTTTCATGAAATTGCCATCATGCTGAAGGATGACGAGCAGATTGATGAAGTTGCTGCTGCCATCAACCGGCAATTCAATTCAGTCGTTGCGGAAACCTGGCTTGAGCTTTCGCCCGAAATGCGATACATGACAGAGACCAGCGGCAGCTATATGTTCTACATTATGGTGGTGATTCTGTTTGCCCTTGCATTCGGAATTTTAAACACCATGACCATGGCTATCTTTGAACGAATGCGGGAACTGGGAATGCTGATGGCTATCGGGATGAGTAAACTCAGAATTTTTTCCATGATCATGCTGGAATCGGTGATGTTAACGCTGAGCGGTGCAGCCATTGGAATTTTTCTCGGTTACCTGACCGTCAGCTACTTCAACAGAAATGGGCTCGATTTGACTGCGGTGGGCGGTGATTCGTTTGAGATCTGGGGATACGGAGCTTTGGTCTATCCCTACGTAAATCCCGAAGAGTATCTATATGTCACATTTTTGGTGATTGTGACAGCCATACTCGCAGCGATCTATCCGGCACTGAAAGCTCTCAAGCTGGTTCCGGGAGAAGTCGTGAGAGAATAAAGTCAAAATTCCCCCCTTTTGAAGGGGGTTGGGGGGAATGAAAAAATATACTTTAAAGAACAGGCATCTTTAAAAATTTAAAGATAATTCAATATGAGTTAGAAATTATGACAGTTCAGTCAGTTTATAGTTTTGAAAATTCATCCCCCTGCCCCCTTCGAAGGGGGAACTCTTTAAAACGTTATCCGATAAATTTTAAAATCATGCCAATAATTACCACACATAATCTTTCAAAAGTTTACAATCCCGATACCGTACCTGTTCATGCACTCAGGGATGTCAACCTGGAATTTGATGAGGGAGAGTTCACAACCGTTCGCGGGCCGTCCGGGTCGGGCAAAACCACACTGCTTAATATGATCGGAGGGCTGGACAATCCGACGGAGGGATATGTAAACATTGAAGACACACGCATCACCGGAATGAAAGAGAGTAAACTGATCGATTTTCGCCTGCACAATATTGGGTTTGTTTTTCAGGCGTATAATTTGATTCCTGTTTTTACGGCTTACGAGAATGTGACCTTCATTATGCTTCTGCAGAAACGAAGTAAGAAAGAAATGAAAGAACGGGCTCATGAACTGCTTTCAGCCATGGGATTGAAAGGCAAAGTTGATTCCCGGCCGAATGAGCTTTCAGGCGGTGAACAGCAGAGGGTGGCAGTAGCCCGGGCACTGGCCTCAAGGCCAAAATTCATTCTTGCGGATGAACCGACCGCAAACCTGGACACAGAGTCTGCCATGAACCTGCTCGATCTGATGGAGAAGATGAATCGCGAGGAGAATGTAACGTTCATTTTCTCAACGCACGATCAGCGAGTGATAGACCGCGCACGTCGTGTGATTACAATGGTGGATGGGTCAATCCATAAGGATGAAAAGAAAGTCTCCCCTTGAGGGGAGTCCGTGCGTTAGCATGGGAGGGGTGTAATGAATTATTAGTTTCTAAACAATCATTTTAAAAACCAATATCTCAAAACACCCCTCCCGACTGAAGTCGGTTCTCCCCTCAAGGGGAGAATACTTTTCAACAACATTAAATTTTCAAGAATGAAACTCCTGATTCTCATATCAGCACTATTCTTCTGGTCAGCAACTGCTTGGGCTCAGTTCAGCTCGGATGATGTTGAAATCTCCGGTTATGTACAGGCCATGCCGGTCTGGATCAATGCGGATCTGCCTCCGCCTATTGAGGGTGATTCATTCTGGGAGTACAGGCTACAGAACAGACTCAATCTTGAGTGGTATCTCAGCCCCGACCTCACCTTTAACTGGCAAATGCGCACTCGTCTGTTTACCGGGGATCTTGTTGAGGACATTCCATTTTATGCGGATGCGATTGATCAGGACGATGGCTTTACCAATCTATCCTGGCTTGTTGCAGATCAGGACAAATGGCTGCTGCACTACATTCCGGACCGTCTCAATCTGGATTGGTACAGCGGAGACTGGCGGGTGACAGCCGGCCGGCAAAGGGTGAACTGGGGAATAAACACAATCACAAATCCGAACGACCTGTTTAACCTCTATTCATTTTATGATTTTGACTATCCTGAGCGTCCCGGCTCTGATGCTGTACGCATCCAGTATTTTTTGGACTGGGCTTCACGAATAGAACTTGCTTACCGCCCTGCCCGCGATATCAAAAACAGCGTTGCAGCCATGCTTTACGGATTCAACACGAATGGATATGATATTCAGCTTATAACAGGATATTATCAGAATCGGTGGGCAGCCGGAGGTGGATGGGCAGGCAGCATTCGTCAATCCGGATTTAAAGGTGAGGTCATGTTTTTTGCAAATCTTGAAGATCAACCCGGAGAGAAATCAACGAACCTGATTGCGGCCGTATCAGCAGACCACATGTTCAATAACAGCCTCTTTTTGGTTGTTGAAGCCCTGTACAATAAGAACGGTGGCCGGGATGATTTTCTGCTTTTAGGTGAACCTCTCTCTGCAGACAACCCGTCCTTTTCACGTTTTCAAATATCCGCCCAGGGGTCCTATCCATTCTCACCCATTTGGAACGGTTCACTGGCAACAATCTACTACCCGGATGAAGAAGCTCTCTTTTTATCCCCTTCGGTAACATGGTCTGCATCTCAGGATATCGACATCAATCTGTTCACTCAAATCTTTATCGGAGGCGATGATTCCGCTTTTTCAAATGCGGGCAATGTGGTAGCCGGTTCCATCAAGTGGAACTTTTGACAGCAGAGCTGTCTTGATGTCGTCGGGGAGCGGAGCTCCCGACGAGGAGCATCCTCTCGTCCACAGCTCCGCTGTGAGACGCTCCTGCCGGCAGCTCCGCTGCCAAAACATTTTGTCCCACTAAAAACCAATAAATCATGTAAGGAAATCCAATTTCCCGGTTCATATCTATACACCATCAATAATTCAGAACTATGGAACCATGGGACGATCAAGATATCGGGTGTATGATTCAGACTATCCGTACTTCATCACAAGCAGTTTAGTAGAAGGTTACCCGATCTTTTCAAATCCACAGGCTGCACAGGTCGTTCTTGACGCGCTTAACTTTATGCAAACAAAAAGAACCGCAAAAGTTTATGCCTATGTGATAATGGATAATCACATTCATATGGTTGTTCAGGGTGATAATCTCCCGAAACAAATACAGACTTTTAAATCCTGGACGGCAAGGGCGATCATCGACCTTTTTTCTGATAACGGACATTATTCCCAGTTGTATAAACTCAAGAAAGCCAAAAATCCCACACATATCGATTCGGTCCACCAGCTATGGCAGAAAGGGTTTTACCCGAAGCAGATAGTCAGTGATGAGATGATGATTCAAAAAATTGAGTACATCCATAATAATCCTGTTAAACGCGGGTTTGTTGATAGGCCTGAAGACTGGAGATATTCGTCTGCAAGAAATTATCTGGGAATTAAGTCATTGATACCTGTCACACTATTTGAAATATGACAGCAGAGCTGTCTTGGTGTCGTCGGGGAGCGGAGCTCCCGACGAGGAACACCCTCGTTTCACAGCTCCGCTGTGTGACGCACCATCAGGCAGCTCAGCTGCCCAAAAAAGGAATTCACACTAATATTCCGTATACTTCCTATTCACATTTTTAAGCCCGGCTTTTAATTTGAAAGCGGGCTTTTTCATTTTATACCCTATATGACATTTAATTCATTGAATCTAACGGATCCAATCCTCAGATCCCTAAAAGAAGAAGGATACACCAAACCAACCCCAATTCAATCTCAAGCCATCCCGGCAGCCCTCAAAGGGACCGATCTTTTAGCTTGCGCACAGACCGGTACCGGTAAAACAGCCGCTTTTGCTATTCCAATTCTGGAAAGCCTGAGCAAGAACAAGAGCAGTGATCGCAACAGAAAAATCAGAAGTCTGATTGTTACACCTACACGCGAACTTGCGATCCAGATTGATGAGAGTTTTCAAAACTACGGACGTTATACAGGCTTGAATACCGCGGTAATTTTCGGCGGTGTAAATCAGAAGAGCCAGGTAAAGAAGCTGAAACAGGGCGTTGATATTTTAACAGCAACCCCCGGTCGCCTGCTTGATCTGATGAACCAGGGATTTATCACTCTGTCAGATATCGAAATTTTTGTACTGGACGAGGCCGACCGTATGCTCGACATGGGATTTATCCATGACATCAAAAAAATGCTTGTCGTGCTGCCCAAAAAAAGGCAGAACCTTTTCTTTTCGGCAACCATGCCGCATGAAATTGTAAAGCTGTCCAGATCCATCCTTCACAATCCTACAAAAATTGAGGTCACTCCCGAGTCTCCTACCGTTGATGCAATTCAACAGGGAATCTACTTTGTGGATAAGGGCAACAAGAAGAACCTGCTGATTGACGTCTTGCAGGATGATGAAATTACCTCGGCCCTTGTGTTTACACGAACCAAGCATGGTGCAAATAAAGTTGTGAAGCTTCTGAACGGAAGAAATATCCAGGCTGAAGCCATTCACGGCAACAAGTCGCAATCCGCGCGGCAAAAAGCACTGGGCAATTTTAAGGATCAGCGAACCCGGGTGCTGGTAGCTACCGATATTGCCGCTCGAGGAATTGACGTTGATGAACTGAACTACGTGATCAATTACGAGATCCCAAATATTCCGGAAACATACGTTCACCGAATCGGGCGAACCGGACGTGCCGGATCAGACGGAACCGCTTTATCCTTTTGTGATGCCGTAGAGAAAGAATACCTGCGAGACATTGAAAAGCTGATTGGCAAAAAGATTCCCGTTATTGATGAACATGAATTTCCATTGCAGGATAACCATCCTCCACAGCCGGCAAAGCAGCAGTCACGCCGGTCACAAAAAAATCGCGGGAATGGCAGTCGAAAGAAAAGCAGTAACAGCAGAAAAAGAGTCAGAAGATAGTTATAAACTCTAACTTTTGTATCTGCTACCAAGATTAAAATCTTATTTCAAGGAGTTCATAAAGGCATATTTTGCTTTTTGTGAATTCCTTTTTTGTTGACTGAAATAAGCTGAATGAAAATTGAAATATTCTTGCCTAAACTGCTGTTAGATAAAGCAGATAGACTCATAATTGCTCTATGAATTCGAAAGGAGTATACACCTTAAGTTTAGCTTTTTTATAGTCTCTAGCATTTCTCGTTACGATCGCCTCGCATGATGAGTCAATTGCATAAAAATATTGAATAGCGTCTTCAAAATCATTCCATCCTGCATCCAATGCCTGGTTAATCACAGAGCCCCTGAGGTCTGTCACCTCTACCAACGAGCGCATCTCTCTTAGTTTTGTTGTTATGTGTTCTGCAGTATGGAATTTGCGAAGTACATAAAAAATGTTAGAAAATGATTCCGGACTCACAACTGCATCCAATTGATTGTTTTCAGCCCTCCAGAATAATTTCTGAGCATATGTGAAATATGGAGCTCTTCCTGTCAGAAAATCGATACAGACATCGCTGTCAATCAGAATTTTCATCAATACCATATTTTCTTTGCAACTCTTCTGCTAAAATCTCTTTGTAAGAGCGATTGTCATCTATGGGTAAGCTTCCGGCCAGCCTCTCAACTGCAGATCCTTCCGGCGGATTCCATTCTTCGTTAGAGGAAATTTCATTAAAATACTCCTCAACGATTTCAGATATGCTTTTGCCCATGGCTTTAGCATGGCGTTTAGCTCTCTTTTTAGTCTCCTTGTCTATGGAAAGAGTCAACTTTTCTTTCATGGTATTTCACTCATTCGTTTTCTTTACGTATTAAACGTAAATATTATACGTATCATGTGCAAAACTTCACTCTTCTCTTAAGGAGCAGACGGTACCGCACTCTCCTTTTGTGATGCCGTAGAGAAAGAGTACCTGCGAGACATTGAAAAGCTGATTGGCAAAAAGATTCCCGTTATTGATGAACATGAATTTCCATTGCAGGATAACCATCCTCCACAGCCGGCAAAGCAGCAGTCACGCCGGTCACAAAAAAATCGCGGGAATGGCAGTCGAAAGAAAAGCGGCAACAGCAGAAAAAGAGTCAGAAGACAGCGGTAAAATCTGACCTTCTCTTTGATGTAAATATCAAAGAAGCTTTGATAAGGGATTCATATAGGAAACTTGTGAATCCCTTTTTCTTTTTGGGTTGTTCTTACAAAATTTCCAAATCCGAAAATATCCCCCTTCATCTGTTGTGAAAATATATAAACCGAATTCATTATCACGACAAATCTTTTCAAACCACTTTTTGCTGTCTGTCATAGATTTGCAGCGGATCCCTTAGCTGCATCTTCCAGGTAAAAACTCACCGTTGTTTGAAAGCCCACATTCGTGTTTTCCATGTTTAACTCTGCATCTAACTGGTGGCTTAATATCCGGATTAATGTCATTCCCAATGAGCTGCTAGATGCAGCATCAAAATCATCATCAATTCCTATTCCACTGTCTTTCACTTGAAGAATCACCCTGTTAGCTTCTTTATAAAAGTTTATTGTAATTGTACCCGTCTGGGAATTTGGAAATGCATGTTTTATAGAATTTGTAATTAATTCATTGACAAGCATACCACAAGGTATGGCATAGTTTATATTCAGTGGAATCTGTTCAATATAGGTTATAAAGTTTGGTTTAAACCCGGAATTGTCGATCGTCAATTGGATTGTATCAAGTAGGCTATTAATGTAGTCCTTGAAGGGTATTTTTGAGAAGAATTCTGACTCATACAGAAGCTCATGAACTTTAGCCATCGACTGAATCCGCAGCTGACTACTTTGAATCAAACTTGTCAATTTATCATCTTCAGTTTGAGATGCACTTAATTCAAGGAGACCGGAAATAACAGCCAGATTATTTTTCACCCTGTGATGTACTTCTGCCAGCAGTATCTCCTTCTCCTGTAACGATTCTTTTATGACCCCTTCGTGCTTCTTCTGATCTGTAATATCCAGTGCCACACCACCGATACAGTTATCGATCCCTGGAATATCATGCAATGGAAACATGTTGATCCGAAAATATCGATACTCTTCATCTATTTTAAGCCATGTCTCAAAAATAAATTGTTTATTAGTTTTTAAAACAATCTGATCATTACGTTTAAACTGAGCAGCTCTTTCTCTATCAAATAATTCATCAACTTTTTTGTCCAATAGATTTTTTCCTTTAACACTAAAAAGCCTTTTATACTCTTCATTCGTAAATATGAATTTACTTTCAGAATCCCGGGCCCACACAGCTGCTGATGTTTGATTGGTCAGTTCATCCAACAGTTTCCAATGTCTTTCAGAGGCCTCTTGCGCTTTTACCTGCTCGGTGATATCAGAAATTGAACCGGTAACACCTACCACCTCATTATTTTTAATAATAGGTGCTTCATTTACTATGACCCATCTTTTACTGCCATCAGGCCTTTCTACCTGTAGGCGATAACTAGGCTGAGCTTCACCGGTTTCAATTGCATTGGCAGTGTGCTTTTTTGCCTTCTTATTTTCGGGATGACCCGTGATGAAATCGGTCCAATTTCGAAGAGCTTCTTCTTGACCTACCCCTAAAATTTCTCTTGCTTGAGGACTCACATATTTCAAGTATCCTTCAACATCATGAGTGAAAAACATACTTGTGCTATACTCCACTACATCCCGAAGCTTTTGCTCTGTTCTCTCTAATTTTTTCACTGCTTCAATTTCATTAGTCATATCACTAATGATCCCAATTCCACCGGATGGTTCAATAGGTTGAAAGATGGCTCTTACAAAAATTGTCTTATGAGAAGTAATCGTCTCATATTTGCCCTCAAATATACCTCCTTCCCCTTTGAGTACATTATGGAAAGTTGCCACCAACTCCCGGTTAGGTAATTCATTTAAATTAAGCCCCATCAATTTATCTCTGGATGATCCAATGATATTAACAAAATGAGAATTGCAGGCTGTAATAACCCCATCTTTGTTGAAATGCAGAATACCTATGGGAGCTTTTTCAAAGATCAGCTTTTTTAGGTTTTCATCCTCTCTTGAATCAATCTTCGACGTTTCATGACGTACTTCATCAAGTAGATTGAAAACTTTTCTATTTATTTCACTTCTTGGTTTTTCCCCATTGATTAAACTTTCAATCTGAGAAAGCTTCTTGAGAACACGACTGCGATGATACATTTAGTTAATTAAGACTATTTTATCTGATATCAATAAGAAACTTAACAAATTCAATCCAAAAATAATATAAACATATGGTTTTCTATAACATGTAATTAAATCTCAGGGGAATCAAGAGGTTTTCTTATCGTTATGCAGATACTAACCCAAATAAACAGATACGACTTTTCTTGCCCCATAAATATGCAAAGTACCCCCTCCAAGTTGATTAAAAAAAAGGTACACCCACTTGGTAACTGGCCCCCATAGTGGCCCCCACAGCTCGAAACTGGCCCCATACTGGCCCCCACAAATGGGAAATGAAGGGAATAGATTTGCGAATTTTGTTCCCCTCCGTTCCCTAACAGATTGTGAGAAAACGTACAAAAAAAGGCCGTTAACGCATTTTTTTGCTGCGCTAACGGCCAATTTTTTAGTGGTACACCCGACAGGATTCGAACCTGTAACCGCCTGATTCGTAGTCAGATTCAAGGCTTTTCCGTGGAATTCCGTAGAAGCCCGAGGAGTTCGGTAAGTTACTGTAAAATATCACTTTATAGTCATTAATTATTCTGTATATTTACGAGGGCTTTTGGCCCAAACCAGGTATTCTGTTACCCAAATGTTACCCAAATATTGATTTGGGTAACAGGATTGAAAGACAGAACACCCACTCAATACACAGATAATTCTAACACTCAAAAGTGAATAACTATGCCAGGAAAAAAACTAACCCATAGATTCGTCAAAGGATTACAAGCACCTGAAAAGCCAATAGAGTATTACGATGAAAATGAAACAGGATTGATACTTAGGCTTTCAAAAGCCGGTACTAAAACCTTCGCATATCGGTATCGTTTTTCGGGAGAGAATAGAAGGTTCACCATCGGTAAATTTCCCGAAATCACCCTTTCGGATGCCAGAGCAAAGGTTAGAGAATTAAAGGTTAGAATCAATAATGGTATTGATCCACAAGCGGAGAAAAAGAAGCTGAAGTACAAACCAAAAGAGCTTACTTTTAAGGAATTGACAGATATATTTTCAAAACAGCATCTTCAAACTTTGGCAGAACGTACCAGAAAGGAATATCAACGGCATATAGATGTGGAATTGTTAGGAAAACACAAATGGGGGGATATTCCGGTCTCGAATTTCACTAGCCAGCACGTACGAGGGGTTCTTAACTATAAAGCTTACGAGGAAGATGCCTTTACTTCCGCTAATCGGCTTAGATCAACTATATCCAAAATATTCGCTTTTGGCTTAAAAAATGTTGGAATTAAACTTGCATCAAACCCAGTAGAAAATACCCCTGTCTTTGAGCAAGGTGAGAATGTACGGGATCGTTATTATACCGAGGATGAGATAAAAGAGCTCTGGGAGTTTTGGGAGGCGAAACCTGAGCCCATTCAATCTTACTACAAAATATTGTTGCTCACTGGCCAAAGAAAAACAGAAACTATGCATATGGAGTGGGCAGAAATTAATTGGGGCAAAGCCTGTAAGAGAATAAAAATTGGCCTTGATGGAAGACCAGAGCAGGAAGCTTACCTTGCTGATATTTGGACAATACCTGCAGATAAAACAAAGAATAGTAAGGAGACCGATGTCCCGTTATCGGGTATGGTCAAAGATATTTTGAAGAAATTAAAACCTATCACTGGGAAAAGTAAATGGGTATTTGAGTCACCACGTCTAAAAGGGAAGCCGCTGAGCAGCGTGAAATCAACGACTAATAAAATTAAAGAGGAAACTTCTGTATCAGATTTTCGGCTCCACGACCTTAGAACCACTCTAACAACGCATATGGAAGAGAACCTCATTGATGAAAAGATTATCAAAAAAATTATAAACCACTCAGACGGAAATGTTACTGATAAGCATTACCAGTGGTATAACTACAACGACAGAAAGCTTGAGGCCCTAAACCGGTGGAGTTGGAGAGTACAGAGCATTATATCAAGTGAAAAACCAAAAGTTAAACTTCACAAGTTAGGATAACAACAAAAGTATGAAGTTAGTAGACCGAGAAATTATTCAAAAGCAATACGATCGCTATGTGCAGTTCTATAACGCGTCAAGTAGACCCATAGCTGCTTATTCTGAATTTTTAACGATAAAAAATGGCCTTCAACAGAGGCTTAAAGAGATAAAAGATAATATCGATTTATATGTTGATGATATTGAAATCTATTTGGGGGAGATTTACGACTCTACTATTTCATCAGAGGGTGATAAATCAAATGAGATACATGCAACTAATCACAATAATTTAATTGAGAATATAGTAAACCACATCAAATGGGAGGTACAGAATTTTTCCCATATTTATCATTCTGAAGATTTTATCAAGCATAATTCTCAACAGATTAAAATGGTTTATGAGGCTTATAACCAAAATGGTCAAGAGCAAAATTCAATGCAAGCTTTAGCGGCCATAGTTCGAAGCGGGAAAAAATATGAACAAGCTTATTACCATTTAAAAGGAATAAAAGCTGTCGCGGCTAATATAATTGATGAAGACTATCCTACCACGCTAAAGGATTATGTTGAATTGGAAGAACAAGAAAGGAATGAGATTCTTGATGGTAAAAGACCAGGTGCCAACCCTAAGAAAGAAGTTCCTCAAGCAAAAATTGAAGAATTGGTGCAAGAATGTATTAAAGACAAATCAAATAGGAGATTTGTTCATCAATCAGGAAAACAAAAAGGTAAAGCTAACCAAAGCCAAATCTATGAATTCATTGAATCAAACTACCCCATAATGGTTAAGGGTTTGGGGGCATATCCAGACAAAGGTGCTGTAAAACGAACCATAATAAGAAGAATAGTAAAAGCGCTTCCAGATGACATGACATAATTAATTATGTCAATGACATTTTATTATGTCGTTAACAAGTTCCGAGCAACTCTCTTAAACTACGGTTGGTATTTAACTAAAACAGTAAAACAAACCAACCAATATGGACCACTTAATAAGACCACAAACCCTCGCAGATAGATTAGGCATTGGCCTATCCACTCTTTACGACAGAATGAAGGAACCTGACTTCCCTCGAAAAGTTCGGATTTCAAAAAATGCAGTCGGATTCCGTGAATCAGAAGTCATGGAATGGATGGAAGCTAATACTGAAATCAAAACACAGGAGGGCTAAGACATGGACGATCTACTGAAGAAGTTAGAAAAAATGCGTTCAAGTTGTCTTCATAAGCACTTGGATAAGGATTTCAAGTTAACCCCGGAAGAAAAATTGGAGGCGAATTATCGTTACTTATGTACGAATCAACCCTTGAAAAAAAGACGCCGGTATTACATTGACCCATTTGATTATGGAATTCCTGTATGGAAACTAAAGAATCAATCTGAGTCATATCTTACCCTTAAAGAAATAACGCAATTGTTTAATGAGGTTGATATTGACTTACCTGTACGGTTACATAATAAGATACTATCCTCTTTTAAAGCCGCACTTGTGAATTCTCCCTCTCCCATTGAATTATACATCTCTGAGAGAAATGCCCAGTTAATCTTCGGAGTCAGTCTGTCCCGATTGCACCTCTACCGAAAAACGGGGTTAATCAAAGTAGCCAAATACAAAGGCTCATACTGCTATCCCTGGATTCAACTCCAAGAGCTTTTCGGCTAATCCAATAAACCAAATACAAATATAAAACGGGAGTCAGACCCTCATCTGACTCCCATAATTCTAAATCTTAATTGTAAGACAATGGCAAAACTACGTCAAAAAACGATTACATCAAACCACAATACAGACTTAAAGCAAGCCATCTACTACCTTCCACCCGAGTTTGACTACCAAACACTTTACAAAGCTCTACGAGCCGTGTATGGTGAAGATGATGGCAAGGACATAGCGGTGGAATGGTTTGCAAAAGCCAAGGTAACACTACCATCCACATTCGATGAAGACTGGGAGAATGCCTCTTTAACAGCCTATCAAAAGCACGATATAGACAAATTCTTGAGTGACCAAGTCTATGAAATAGCCAGAAAAGCAGGTTGGATGCCAAAAGCCTTCCGTAAAGGGAAAAACACCAAGAAACCACCCAGTAAGCGAAAGCTGAAAGAAGTTGGGAAACAGCTGCAATCCGGGGAAAAGCTGGAAGAAGGTTTAACCAAATCTAAAGAGTCAGCCCTTCCTCAGTCCAAGCGCTCGTATATTCCCCCTCATATTACCAATATGAATGGAGCCTGCTACTTCCATCCCTATATGAAAAAACACGATGTCCCGGAGCAGCGGGAGGACTATCTCGACCAGTTGGAAAAAATCGTCGACTGTGAGGTGATCGTGGGAGAAGCCATCGAGATCCTTATCGAGCGGCCCGGCCAGCAGGTGGAAGACAAAGAGGTTCGATACAAACTTCGTCTAACCAACCGGAGAGATAAAGACGTCATCACGATAGCCAGCTTTGAGGAGCTTACCACTATGGCTCGCTTTTCTTCGTTCTTAGTATCCAAAGGGTTCGTCAAGTTTATTGGTGGCAAGGAGCGCTTTGATCAGTTCCACTCCTTTCTAATCAACGAGCAGGAATACCAAACGGTTAAAAAGCTGACCAGTTGGGGCGAGAATAAGCCAGGTGAATTCCTCTTTGAAAACGGATTGTTTGATGTTAACCGGGGGTTATACTATCCCGCTGACGATCAAAATCGGATCGAGAAAGGCCTTCACATGCTTTCATGCCCTGCAGGGAGCGACTTAATTCGCCCTCCTCGCTTGTCAGTACCGAAAGACCCAAAGGAATCAGCCCGCTTTTTGGCTGAAAAGTTTAGCCTTTGGGAGTCTTTTAATGGACGGCTCAATGTTCGCGTGTCTTTAGGGTATGCGGTAGCCTGCCTGTTTAGTCGAGACATCGTAGAAAATGAGGGCGGTTTTCCGCTTTTGTTTAAATTTGGTGAGCGTGGAACCGGAAAGAGCTCAAGTATGGACTGGTTTATGGCCCTGTTTGGCTATCAGAGTGGGAACCGGCAGTCGGTCTCCAAACAAAACACCATCAAAGGACTCATTCGGAACATGACCTTGCCAACGTGTTTTCCTTTCTTTCTGGATGATTATCGTAATCACGAGACCAATAGTCAGGTGCCGGATCTAACCAGCCCGGTTCTTAATTGGTATCACCGCATCGGAACCTCGATGGCGAAGAAAAGCACCGATAATCAAACCATTGACACCCGCATGAAAGCCAGTGTGGTGATGACGGGGAATGACAAACCGTTTGATCCAGCCGTACTAAGCCGGCTCATCATACTTAACTATAAGAAGTTCCTGACGGGTGGTGACCTGGAGAAAGTCCCGGAGGTAGCCCAGCATACCCATCGCTTCTCAGAGTTCACTTACTTAATCCTGAGTTCGTATGACGAAATGAAGGGTTACTACATGGATTTTCTGGAGGACAATAAAAAAGCGTTAGCCGATCAGGGCTTCCAAGGCCGAACGGTTAATAACTGGGCCTACGTAATGGCCGGAATTCAATGTGTTCCGTACATTTTAGGCGACCTACACCATTGGCAGAATGAATTTGAGGCTCTTAAAAGCGAAATTCACGAAGCCATCCGTAAAGAGATCGTCCACCAGAAGGAGCACAACCCACTCCATGAGTTTTTTCAGGCCTTGGAGTACTACGCCACCCAAAAGATCGACGCAGGTTCGGAATATAACCGCAGATATAACGTCTTAGATCACCGGCACTTTCGCTATAAAGCCTTCAAAGAATTTGAAGCCGAAGGCGAGGTGTACAAAGGAGAGGTGATATACATCAACCTTCCTCGACTGTGGCAAGCCCTAAGAGACGTCAACGCTGAGGTAACCAAGCAAACGACGCTGCCCAGCATTACCGACCGGTTAGAGCAAAGTTCTTACTTTTTAGCCCGCAGTGAGCAAATTCTACTGACACGGGCCATAGATGAACCAAGTAAGGAAAGTAATCTCCGTTGTCTGGTGCTGAATGTCAGACAACTAAAGGAAAAGGAGGTACTAAGCGAGCTGATAGAAAAGGCGAAGGAGTATGAGATGCAGCGATCTGCCCGATTGGGGGCATAACGTATAACATATTTAGTCCAGTTTAGTGCTTAGGTGCTATAAATAGGGCTAAATATGGGTTTAAACTCACATAATGATGTACCAACTCTTCTGCTAAACACTGCTAAAGGGTGCTTAGACCTGTTAATTTCTTAGCAGTGTTTAGCACTCTTTAGCATTTATTTTAAGTGTTTGCTTAACCAATAACGCCTGTCTGGAGCCTACTAACCCTATTTTACTAACTCTTAGCACAAATAAGCAACTTAGCAGCCTCAATGTATATCATTTTTTTAGTGGAGATTATTGATCCCCCCCTGGGCACCATCTAACAATCAAGGGCCGTATTAATAGACAGAGCCTTAATTTTGTTATACCAACTTCTGTATCATCATTTGTTGGTATCATCAAATCAACAATTCAACAAGCCAAAACCAACCATTATATTAAACCACAACCGGGTACTTTTACAAGTTTGTATGACTAACAAGGGTAGTTAAGAGGGAGAGGTAATAATACACTCAGGCTCCATATATGGTAGAGAGAAGCTCAAAACAGCCCAAAAGCGTTACGTTTGTTATGCAAACAGAGCTATGGATAATTGTAGTTTTCTACATTTCTACAAATCTACATAATAAGTTGATCTGGATGTATATTTGTAGGTTGCGAGGATCTACATTTCTACATTGGTATTACAATCTTTCCTTTTTTGCCTTTTCTTTATCCCCAAATAGCAGTTCGTAGGCCAACTCACTGGACGTCATAGGACGGTTAGTTAAACGAGCATCGGATTCATAGATCTTGCCAGCAAAGGTATCCGGAATCGGGAAATAGTAATACTCTCCCCGTTCAAAGTCGTATTCGATAAACCGAATCTCGAAGGACTGCCCCTCGCCATCGGTTATATATTGTCGCTCTTTGAACTTAGGTTTGGGTAGGTGGGCGAGTTTGTTAGTCATTTGCCTTGTTTTGCATACGTTATGTTTTTGTAAGACTAATATAAACAAGTAATTAGTTAGATAAAATTATCATTTAATCCCTATTATCAACAAATGTTTAACCATAGTCTCAACATTTCAACAATGGTAGGTATGGCAATTCTACACAGGTGGTAAGCCATTTTTCTGCATGTACTCAAAATAATCTAAATAAGGAAAGTCTTTGGTTCCCACTCGTTGTAGTTCCAACGTTTTTTGTTCAATATCGTGCAGTATCTGGGTGCCCTCCCAAATCCCAGGTTGATCTATCCATTCGATATGATAATCCCCAAAGCCAGAGCCATACCAATAAATAACCCTGGGGTGATCGAGATGAATCAATCCCAGCTGTAAGTATCGTTCGATATGAGCGAACTTTTGTTTATTCTTTTTACTGGCTTTCATAGTGGATAGTCTCATTTAGAACTCGTTCTTTCAAGTAGTAAATTCAACTCAACCCCAAATTTAGTTAACAGCTATGTGCGGACGATACGTTTTATATAACGAACTCGATGAAATCAACCATTTCCTGAGCTCCGTTGATAGTGGAAGGTATAGCTCCGATGGAAATGGAGGCTTTCGAAAGAACTATAATGTTGCTCCCACCGCTATTATGCCAGTGGTGTACACCAACCCGGATGGTAAGCGAATCCTGGAGCCAATGCACTGGGGCTATATGGGCTGGAAAACAAAGGGGGATAAGAAACCATTTCTGCCCATCAATACCCGCGATGACTCTGTAACCAAAAAGCCGATGTGGAGCAAAGCATTTACCCAGCGACGGTGCATTGTCCCAGCCAACGGTTTTTATGAGTGGACTGGAAGCAAAGGAAATAAGACCCCGCATTTTATCTATCCAACTGAAGGCAAGCTAATGGGGTTTGCAGGGATCTATTCAGAGCTTGCCCCGGAGGACAAAGACACTGCTTTTTCCTATTCCATCATTACCACCGATCCAAATAAAGTCATGGAAGATATTCACGACCGCATGCCGGTTATTCTTCACCCTGAAGAATTTAATGATTGGCTGAATCCAGACAATAAAGATCCCAATTACCTAAAGGAGTTTTTGAAGCCGTATCCAGATGATGGAATTGAAGAGCATATAGTTTCTCAGGCCGTGGGGAATGTGAGGAATAATGAACCGGGGCTAATTGAAAAAGCAGATTTATTTGGTTAAATACATGCTTATGAAATACTATTTATCAGAAATACTACCACGACTAAAGAAATTTAGTGCCGGTTTAGATCAAACAGCGTTACTTATCGACAAACCATGGGTTGTATCTGATAATACTCAGGAATATCAAAAGCTGATTTTTCGAAGTGATGGAAGGGTACATCTTTCATTAAATGGGACTATCAAAGATGGTAAATGGGAATATTTGCCAGAAGCTCAGTCTCTTATCATTGATTATGATGGAGTTAAGAAACTCTATAGGCATCAATACTTAGATGAGGCAGTTTTAGCACTTAAAATTGATGGCAAGAAAAATTCAAATAATAAAGATTTTTACCTCCTTGGAAACGAAAATGCTATTCCTGACTTGGACGTTAAACTTTATTTAAGAAATAAATTCTTAAAAGAAGAAAATATTAATGTTGTCACACTGAAAAATGGAACAGAAATAGAGCTTCATGGAAAAAGAAGTGAATACCCAAAGGCTAAAGTAAATGGAAAATTATTAAGTAATGGCACTTATAAAATAAAAGATGATATTAAATTAATAATAGAAAACGGCCATGTTATCGATAGAGTCCATAAAGTTCGATTCAGTTCTGATATGTCGATTTGGATGTCGGGGAATTTTCCTGAAGTTGGGGATGAAGTAGAGGGATTATTAAATGGTAAATTTACAGGGTCTAAGTATAAAATTACAGTTGAGAATGGGAGAATTGTCGGTCTAAAGGATTTGGAAATGAGAATGGTTGGTATTATTGTTTTGATAGTTGTTTCAATCTTATTGTTTGCAGTATTTTTTAATTAAAATTGTTACACAAAAAATAACTCCTCATCCACCTCCTGCATAAACCGCCAATCCAGCTTATCCAGGATATAGACCAGGTGAAAAAAGCGTTCATTGTCTGCTTGCACAACGTAGTTTAGCTCTTTGGTGATCATGGTATTTTCCATGTGCAATGTTGGAATACTGATCACTTGATATGGTGTTTTGCTCCTTAAAAATCGGTACGGCTGCACACGCTTAATAAGGGGCTTTTCTGTACCGTTATATTTTAATTTGGCCAGTTCCTCCGGAAGCAGTTCAAACCGGAATGGGATAATTCGATGAGCTCGTGAAGACTTGTGTTTATGTCGTTCCATGAGCACTAAAACCCGATCTATGGCTTGGTCTTCATATCCCTCCGATTTGTCCAATGACCAGAGAAGTTCCTGTTCATTGAATACCAGGGTGATCAGTTCTCCCTGTTTGGTTTCCAGCTTATAAAAAGAACGAATGACTCCTCCCTGAGTCTTTGTAAAACACGATCGCACCTGTTTCACATCCCTTCGGTACGGCAATCTCCAGTCGGAATGAGGAACCGGCTCATACCGTGAGAAAAATGCTAACATTTCGACTAAAGGATATTTGTTCATGACCAAGAATTTTTTGGTCGTAATAAATTATACACATATTTTTTACATATCAATATGTGCGAGCAGAAAATGTCAAAAAAGAAGTCCCATCCATACCAGCCAGAGCAAGATGTTCACCGGATCACTCTGTACAACACCATTTATCCTGAGCATCAGCATACCTCCAGAAAACCGAGGCTATATTTGCATTTCGACTTCGCCTGTTTTTACGCTCAAATCGAGCAGTTATGGAATAAGATGTACGGGCTTCCGCTCATTGTTGGAGGCTGGAGAAAAGAGAACGGACAAGTAAAGGGCATTGTAGCCACGGCCTCCTATGAAGCCCGGAAGTTTGGCATCAAAACCGGAATGAGTGCTTACAAAGCTTGGAAATTATGTCCACACGTCTGTATGAAGCAGGTGGATTACGATTCCTACAAAGCCATCTCCGAGCAAGTGCATTATATCTTCAAAGAGTTTGCCCCGATTATTGAGCGATACAGTATGGACGAGTATTTCATGGAAGTGGATTTCTTATTAGACAAATCAAGGGATGAAATTGAAGCTTTTGCCAAACGACTCCAGGAAAAAATTTACGAGGACACTTACTTGGTAGGAGCCGTGGGCATTGCCCGATCCAAAACCTACGCCAAGCTGTGCAGTAGTCTGGACAAGCCCAAAGGCAGAACGCTGATTTTAACCGATGACGATGAGCGAACCAAGATCTGGCCACTGGAGCTGGATGAAGTCTGGGGAGTGGGACGAAAGCGACATGAACATATTTTAGCTGAGGGATACAAAACCATTGGTGATGTAGCCGAACGGGGAAATGTGAACACCTTCATCCGTCTGTTTGGAGCCAATTTTGGGAAGATGCTCTATCAAACCATTACGGGACAAGATCAGGGGCGTGTGATGGAAGAGATCTCCGAGGACTACCAGCCAAAACAAGGGGTTAGCTATGGCCATACCTTTTCAGAAGGCTCCACGGAATTGGATCGCATTAAGGGAGAATATGCCATTGCCGTTCAGCAGATATGCTATCGGATGCGGTCTTATGGTATTCGAGCCAATTCCTACTTTGGTATGTTTGGCTACAATGATCCGAACTCACCCGGAGTAGGCTTCCGGTTTGTCACTGAAGCACATACCAATATTGACGACTACGTGTACCAAGCTCTGATGGACAAAGTAGAACCGGCCTTAAAAAAAGCTTGTGAGAATGGCATTGAGATACGCAATATCGGACTCGGCACCAAAGAGATTGACAAAACCCAGCAGCTTAATGTCTTCTTTCAGGATGATGAGGAAAAAGTGGCCCGAACCAAAGCCGTGGATGAGATCAAAAACCGGTTTGGGCGGCAGTATATCACAAAAGCAAATACGCTAACTCGAGTGGAGGGGAATACGCATTTTTTAGAAAGGAATGGATAAAAATTTGATTGCTAAGATCACTTATAAACCTTCCTTAATACCTTTTCAGACATTTCAAGCTTCTATTTGTTTTTATATGGTTTTAAGAATACCAACTATAAAAAATTTAAAACATATCATAGTATAATAATCAATACTTTTTGCATCATATATAAATACCGTATTACCAAATGTTCGAAATTATTGTAAGCATATTCTCAGATAGAATTAGTCCCTCCTTTAACAAAGTATGGACAAAGCTAAAATACTACTGGTATCATTTTTTTGTTGCCAAAACTCCTTATTCAGATAAAGAAGCAAAAGAATATGCCTACAGTGTAGTTTCTGGGCAAATAGATAAGATTACTTCATTCCATAACTTCTCTGAAAACAGATCCTACATTCTTGCTACCGTAAAGGAAAACAAGGAAGACTTCTTTTTAAAATTGGTTTTGCTCAAAAAAATGGGTAATACATTTGTCCTGGATTGGGAGCATAAACTCATCAGCTACGTTGATGACATCACCACCCTTGATATACAAAAGAAAGGGCTAAACTTTATCCTCTTTATTGAAAAATCTTATGGATCAGGTGGGGGGACAAAGACGTTACATGCATTCAATTCGATAACAAAAGAATCTTTTCAAGTTATCGAGCATTACAACTGGTCTGACCTTACTCGCTCTTCTACACCTACCTTAGATCTTGTGCCAAAGAATATGGGAAAAGAGTTTTTTGAACTCTTAGAGACATATGCTTTGACAAAGGGTATGCTTAATGGAACAAGAGTTGATTTTTCTAAACCCGAGCATGCTATTCAAAACTGGCATCGCATGAATGGTGATATAAAGAACGGCGAGGTTAACTTATTCTTTTATCCTGGAAAACCGGTCTATGGTAGTGGAATTTTAGAAATGGAAGACACATCAAAAATAAAATGGATAGCCTATTTCAAAGGTCCTTTGTTTGGTTACTTAAAACAGGATAACACTCATTTTGTAGCCTACTCACCAGGATGGACTTATAACTGGCCTTATGATCTCAAGGGTAGAAGTCAAACTGTTTCATTTAAATCCGGCAAGGATAAAATCGTATTTGAACTAAAAGGAGATAAAGGAATATTGAGGTAAATTTCACATAAGATTATTCTCAACAATTATTTTCTCTAACCTCTTAAACTCTGGCTCATTCATTAAACTTGGGTCTGCTTCACCAATTTTATCAAGAACTTCATCTAGTTTTCCATACCATCTAGGTATTTTATCTGGTGTTGCAGAATTGACTAGGTATAGTATTTCTTTAGGATAATTCTCTATATAATCTGAATCAACAAAATTGCCCAAATGCCAGGTATTATCACTTATAGGAACAATAACAGGGAGCACTGATTTGACAGCCTCAGAAAAAACACCTTGTGAAAAGAAAAGAATAGTAAAAATCTTGTTCGTAACTGTTTCAGATTTAAACTTATTTTCTTTTGGCCAAACATCACTAAATAGTTTTATTATTTTATCAGACCATATCTTTTCTTGTTCTGTTACTTCTTCAGTATTGTCCAAATAGTGTTCAATCCAAGTTATAAACTCTGCCCTATCCTCATCAGAAAGTAGTTTTAACAGAGCATTTACATCGCTTTCTGAAATTTCATACTCATCTAGCATATAGACTAAAGCTAAAATTTGTCCAAGATTTTTTGAACCCCCACCAAGCTCATTAATATATTTGAAGGCTTTCTTAAAATGAGGTTTAATATATTGCCAAAGCTCGATATTGACAGAGGGACTCCATAAATATCCTTGCCATGCAAAGATTGAGATTTCTTTATTTGACCAATCAAAAAGTGGAACTAGTTTAGTAGATACCCATTCCTGATCAATACTTAATAAAAACGGTAGATATCTTGCCAGTAAGACCTTAGCTAAATTCGTACTGTCATTTTTATCTTCAAGTATAACTTCAAATCTATTAGTTATTTCATCTGGCAGAGAATCTTCCTTTCCAAGCTGGTATGCATTTAAAACCATAATTAATGAATAGGTCAAATAGCCCGTAGGATGATTAATTGCCTGGTTTAAAATATCGGCATTCTCCAGTGATGAAGTTGATTCAACTGAAATTGGGAAAAGCTTATCCCAAACTTTGAAAAACTGCTTTAATGGAACATTTTCATGCTTTTCCGCAAGTGATTGTAAGCTTTTGGAAACTGAATTAATTATGGTCTTTAAATCTTCAACATCTATTCTATCTACCAAACTAAGTAACCTTGACAAATCGATATCATTTAACTCCAACCCATAGAAGAAGTGAGAATATATCTGTTCATTGAATTCACCCTCTTTTACCATTTTCTCAAGAGTTTCTAATGCTAAATCGGGAAATTTTGAACAGAAATTGCGCCACTCATGAAGCAAGCCTCTTCTGTTTTTTTCATGATGAAGTATTATTTCTACTCTTTCATCTATAGTTAATTCCTTTAATTTATCAGCTATATAATCAGATTTATACCCAACTGATCCAGATTCTGACCAACTTAAAAAGTCTTCTTTCTCAGAGCCTTCATATTGAAATTCATGTTTCTCTTCTAAGCGGTTTATTAATTCATTTCCTTGCTTCTTTAATCCATCATCTGAATTCACTTTAATTCTAACCAGGAAGCTCCAACGGTATCTATCAATTGCTTCATTTAATTCATCTTTCTCCAAATCCTTTCTAAAAAGTTCCGGTGATGGGCCTGTCTCTAATAATCTATACAATTTCTCTTTTCTGTCAGTTTGTAAATCATCCCAAAGTTTTGGCAATAATTCATAAACCTCCTTTCTGATATTAAAATCCCATAACCATGTCTCAGGGTCATTTATCATTTTCAGGTGAATATAGGTCCTTTGTTTACCTCCCATTATCTCTGCAGCATAAATAGCCAACCTTCTGAAAACTGGATAGGGTTGCATACATAGATACTCAAAAAATGTATTCCCTTCATTTTGCTTCTTTAAAGACCAAACATCAATTGATTCTCTCAATAAGTCTATTAGCCGGGTGTGGTCTTGAAAATGTTTGTTTTGTTCATGTGGCTTTATTGAAGGATGATGTAAATAACTGTGATCGTTTTCTTTTGATACTGTACCTGCTATTTCAAGAAGCTCCATTGCTTTTCTGAGATGAACAACCAATGAAAAACTTATATCCTCAAGAATATCACTCCAGTCTTTTCGATTTCTTAAATCTCTGACAAAAGAAGATGTTCTACTCCCTAATACCATCTTAATTTCACCCCTTACGATCTGAGAGGCACTCTTTATTTCATCTTCATCTTCTTCGCCAAATCCCCAGTTTATGTATTTTCTTAGCTCAATTTTTGGAACCAAAAACTCTAATAATGATTGCCGAGATGATTCATTCCATTCCTGATTCTTAAATTTGGTGTAGTCATAAAACCTATATCTATCTAAGTATAAATCGTCACTAATAATAAGTGACCAAACAGGCCAAAAGGGCTCTTTAATTTCTTCTGGTGTATAAAGCAACTTTCTATTTATTTGCTCAGAAAATCTCGGATGTAGGTGTCCCCCTTTATCTATTATCCAATCAATAAATTCTTTTTCATTTAAATAATTCGTAAGCCATTCACCTAATGCAATATCAGTTTCATTCAGGTGTGGAGGTTTTTTTACTTGTGGATGCCCAACAAGAAAATGATTTGTCTTTAGCTTGGTTCTATTGTTAATTCGGTCTCTTTCTTCAAATGTTTTCAACCAGCTTAATGGAGGAGTTGGATCAATTTTTGAAAATTGTTCAGCATAAGAAGAAGTTTCAGAGTCAAAAATAGCCCAGCATAATTGATCAATCTGTTCTAATGAAAGACTAGTAGGATCAATTGGCGCGACTTTCTTTACAATATCTTGTTTTGATGTTACCCCTCCCTCATAAATTCTTGACCACTTATCTAATGTTTCATGAAGTTTACTATGGGTAGCATCACTTTGATATGGTATTGGTATAATATTTTTTGCTGACCAGCTTTCCTTAACTTTTTGAAGCTCTTTCTCACTTTCATAATCCACTAACGCGTAAGCTTTTTTAATACGTTGATCATCTTTTCTTTCTACGGCTAATGCATCAACCAAATAGCGCATTACCGGATCGTTAAGACTGTAACCTATAAATAACACAGTAAAGTAATTAAATAAGTCCGTCACAAATCTACTAGCCCACCTTTCAGTTAGGTAAGCTGTACCAAAATCACTTGAGGTTAGTACCAGGTTTTTACCTACTGGATCATCTTTATTAATCTTACCATGAAGGTGAACAAGATTATTCCATTTATGTGGTTTCGGAGGTGGTAATGTAGGTGCACAGGCGGTACTAATATTAGGCTTTACTTCTTCAAATAGGGTATCAAAATTTGTTGTGATTAGCCTAATTTCATTATTTCTAAGTGTGGCCAATTTTAGTATCGCTTCATGTGTAGATAGGTCTGCTTTTGAAGGTGTTTTGAGAATTTGTTGGATCGATTTTCTTACTAACTCATGGCCAAATCTGTTTTCTCTTTCAAGGAGACCTATTACACGATCATAATTTTCGTTATTTAACTCTTGATCCTCAATTGAGTCAAGATCTGCCCCTAAATCTTTAATTAATTCTTCGACTAACCCCTTGAAGGATGGTAATCCCGCTTTTCTTGAAATTCCAGCCCCACAGATTATAGCCAAACGTCCCTCCTCCAGTTCCTGTATAACATCTAGCGGAATATTTGGGCCATCTTTTATGAAGCGCATTATATATGAGAATAAGTTTTAATCATCTTAGTCTTCACACTCATCATCAAAAATCCAATCTCCATTAATTCGTTTATGTACATAGGAAACATTGAAATTTGGGGGTGAGGGCTTATATACCTTTGTTTTTGATTGAAGGTGGTAGCCCAATTCTTGAAATTTTCTAAACTCGTCAATTTTTATTTTTCCGATGACAACAACATCATTTTCTCCTCCCTTTATTCTAACAAGATCTTTTTGCTCAGTTTTGGTTGGCTGTGTTAGGCGAGTATCACCATAATCTGAAGTATTTACTTGTACAACAAAAGTGTTTAAATCTCTTGCGGAGGATTCAACGATATTTGAAAAATAGTTTACATCATGGTTAAACTCAGGAGCAGCAAGAAAATCTATTTTTGATCTAAACCAACCTCTGTGTTCAATGTCAGACAATTCAAAACAATAAAAGGTTGTGTAATATGAGTTTCGGAATTTAATCAAATGGTAATGAAAATTTTCAGGAAGAAGTGGTTCTAATTGATGCCCATTGATTTCTATAACCTCCTCGTGTGAATAATGATTTTTAAGTCTCGGAAGGAAAATAGCATCATACATCTCATTATTTACCTCTACCGGTAAAATCGAATGAATGAAATTAATTCCTAAACCTCCAGCTCTAACATGTTCAGTTCCTAAAAGCATAGCAATTTGATGCTTGACACTATAAAAACTGAAATATAGAACGAGCTCATGGGGTACCGAAATTTCAGGCAATAGGAATAAATCTGGTTCCCACTCTTGCTCCTCTGATAATTTATTAATCAATCTTGCAAATCTTTGTTGCCTATTTATTGAAATTCTATTTGGACGATTCTTTATAGCATTAACTGCTTCTTTATTCCAATCAACCTTTATATTAGCTAAAGCAAGGTTTATATCTTTTTTTCCATAATCATTCCCATTTTCATTATTAACATGAATTTCATGTATACAAGAATCATGGTCAGGATCAGTTGAATTTTCAAGTGTGCGTATTTTTTTACAATGGGTTTTAAAAAAGACATTTTTTCGGTCTCTCCCCCTTGAATCTTTACCAGCATTTTCAGAATCGAAATTAATTAGGGAGTAAATTCTCCAAGCTTCATCCAAGAAATCATTGGCTTCAAAAATATTGGTTTTGTTATGCCCTTCATTATCAAACTCTTCTTTCGCTTCTATTATTCTAAGTCGCCAGAGGTAGATACAGATTTCATAGAATTTTATAAAACGTGGGAAATCAATTTTTTTTATTAAATCATCAGTTAGCTTATAATCTTCAGTTGACGTGCTGTCATAATTGAAAGGGCTACCAATTAATGGCAGAAGTGAACTTATATCTTCAGATGAGCTAAAGGGACTATATTCGATTAGTGGATGCTGTAAATAGAAATGCCTTAGTAAATGGCTCTTTCGGATTGAATTAGTCAGACTTTCAATTTTGGAAAGTAGTCCAAAAGGAAATTCAACTACTTCACTGCGGTGATATGAGTTTTCCAGCCTGGTTATTGCCCATTCATTGCGTAAGAAACTTGGATTAAGCGCCAATGCTTGTGATAAGGATGTGCAAAGTATCTCCGCTAAGTTTTGCTTTAACTTTCTATTTAATTCTTTTGAATCCTCAGCAAATTGCACTTTTTCTATTTCAGTAAATATTTCATCTATTAAATCATTTAATTCGTTTTTTCTATTAGCAACCACGAAATATGTAAATAGCCTTTCCCACTGTTGATAAAACCGAATAATGTTACTGCCCTTAAAAAAGGATAATATTTTCTTTGCCTCGTCTGATACTTCTGATTTCGAAGACCATAATGCAACTGCAGTTCTTTTAAATAAATAAGAAGCAATGCCAAAGCGATTCTCTTTGTAATCTTTTAAGGTTCTTGGCTTTCCTACACTATCATCAAATAGTAAATGAAATGCACTCTTATCAAAATCTGCATCCTCCGTTGTAGGCAAAAATCTAAACTCACTGCTTCTCTCTTCTAAATCTTTTTTAAGCTTTTCAATTACTGATAACGAATAATCAGATTTAAACTCATAAATCATAACCTTTTTATTTTGTATAAAAAGATCATCTAATCCCTTTGTTTTAAACACAAATTCATACAATTGTGATTTTGATACTTCCGACCCTTTATTTTTACCTTTGTACTTAATTTTAAATATGGCATGAAGGTTGTGATATATAAATCTGGTAGACTTAGGAATATTCCAGCCCAAAACTTCTGGTAAAGATTTTTCAGGTATATTGAATATTTCTCGAAAGAAATTTGTATCAACAGTTTTCTTAATAGTAGGCTTTCTGATAACTATCAAAATATCATCTACATACCGTCCATAATAAATAGGTTTAATCTTATCTATTACATCATGATCAAAGCTTAAAAGATGATAGTTAGCCAATATATAAGATGAGGGAAGACCAATAGGTAAAAGAGTGATCTTATTCTCTTCTGAAAAGGTTTCTTTATTAATATCAAAAATCTTACTGTATTCACTTTCTATCAACAGGGAATAGTGCTTGTAAATACTATAAATAGACTTATGAATTGGACTTCTTTTATCAACTTTTAATTCCTTTTCAATGTCATTCCAATCTAGCCTGATATTATAGTAGAACTTGGTTATATCAAGATTTACGAATCCAACATCTATGCCTTCTTCAAGTTGCGTTTTTGCTGCATTTATTGCTTTGTCTCTCCATTCCTGATATTGGTTTATATAGGGTTTCAGGAGTGCCCGTCCGTTCTTTATCGTATCACCATTTTTTTCAGTCCAAAGCCTGTTTCCGTAACAATGGTCACCTAATTGTTTATCCAATTTGTAACCATATTTCATAAGCCAATAGACGGATAGAACAAAAAGCTCCACCGGTCCATCAAACATCAAATTAATACCAGATAAGTTATTCTTCTCTTCTTTTCGGTAATTGGTTAGTATGTTTTCATTCTCATGATTTGTCTCAACGCCTTTTGGCACAAGCTTTGTATCAATTCTTTTTAAAAACTCCTCAATATTGCCTGATCCATTAATTATATCAGATACATTCGTAATTATTTCATCTCTTTCACCAGCTGCAATACGAGTAGCCATTCTGGATCGTAGATGTAGCATCGTACTTGACTTGTCGTAGTAGACAAATGATAGTAATTTTTTAAAGGCTTGTTCAATTTCAGGGTTACTCATAACAAGAGAGCTATCTTAAAGTTTAAATACCTGATATTGTAATAATTAATAAGTTGGATTTGAAATCACATAAGAAATAGCTAAGTCATAATTTCCTAAAGTCTTGTTGCCCTAAATAAGCTCTTTCAAAACCCCTTCCTCCATATCAAATTGCTGATAATGAATTGGAATATCGAATCTATCACGTAATAACTCCATGTATTCCTCAACCCACTGATCAGGCTCATGTGGGCTTGTAATTATTAGCTGATAATCTTTATCAACTTCAGGCCTGCGGTAAAAAGCATATTCTAACAACTGTCCTAATGCATCTCGAATACATCTGGATACATTTGCAAAGGTTTTAATTTCATAGAAAATAAATTCATTTGGAGTTTCCCAAACCATATCAACTGACTTTTGTCCCAGTCCTCTCTCAGCTATTATACTATCACCATTAGATTTTTGGGTATTTAAATATGATTCTAGTTTCTCACTTAACTTAATATGCCGTTTTCTGCTTTGATAGGACCCGGCTGAACTATAAACAGTTCGTGTTCTTTTATCACCTCTCTCATGCCCCGAATCGGAAAGCTCTATTAAACCTTGTTGAGCATCCGCATCAGTTGCTATTCCTTTATCGATATAGTCAGATAAGGCGCCTTTATGAAGCTGATATCTATGAAATTTTTTGGTGTCAAGATTAATTGGCACAAGGTCATCTTCTTCTGGATAAATCGCATCATCTATCTTAAATCGAATATTTACAACAGGTGCTTTCTTATAATCAGGAAACTTTGCTAAAAGGCTTTTACGCTGTTCAACAGTTGTATTATTCTTAATGAAATCTGTTATATAAGAATCATCACCCTTAAACTCCTCTATTTGTTGTTGAGTAAGTACTTCAACATTCTTAATCGAAGCCACATAAAATTGCGATAATCCGTTATGTTCTTTTTTCAGCGTATAAAGGTCTACATCAAATGCCCCAGAAACACTGGATAAATTTTTTGCTTGGAGAAAGCCATACTGATAGTTCTCAAACTTAAAATCATCAGAAAACAACCATTCTTCATGACCAATACCTGTAATACCTTCAAATGTAGATTTGTTCTTGCTTTTTCCGGCAGGGCCACTTGGTTGTCTCCATCCTTGGGTATTCCAGCAAATTCGTGTGAAATATCTTCGATCTCTTCTATTAATCTCCTCAACAATGTCGTAATACTGATCTTTATGATTCTCAATGAATTTTACTGATTCAGCAATTAGTTTGTCCCAGTTATAAATTGATAACTTGTTGAGCAAAATCTTTTTTTCAAATTTTGCTTCACCATGAGGTCGCAAGTGTTTTCTTGCTATCGATTGTTGCTCTGAATTCAGGTATTTCGGAGTCTCAAACTGATAGTCGAGTTTAATATGTAAATATGGTTCATTTTTGTCTCCATTGATTCCCAACGTGAAGTATACTTCGCTTTCAGTAGTAGAATCATCCCAAATTCTGCCCCAGGTATACGGCCTGAATTTCAACCCGCGTTTAAGCCAATTTCGCACAGATTTAAAAGTAAAATCTGTTTCTCCCGCGGTCTTTTTTACCCAGAACTTTGTTTTAGTACTTGGACCCAGTTTTAAAGACTCTCCAATCTTTTGATGAGTTCTATCCTTGGGATTGTAATCTTTATTTCCCCATTCAGATACTAAATTTAAGTCTGACTCGCTAAAGAATTCCATATTTATGTTTTCTTCAATTGAATTAAAGTCTAAGATCCTATCTAATCATTGATGGAACCTCAATAAAAAAACTGGAAATAAACACCTATTCCAATACTTATAAATCCTAAGATAATTCCGCCCCAACCCAAACAAATACTTCTTCTTCCGTATTTAAGAGAGTCTTCTGTTTTCAGATTTCTATTGTGTTTATTTATGAAATCTTCGATTCTTTGAATCTTTTCTACATGGCGATAGTAACTTCTTTCAAGACTATCAATTCTGCTGCTGAATAAATCTAAATAATGCCTGTAGCTGAGATAGACATCAACTTCCGGCTTGAAATCAAGAGTAGGGTTACCTCTGAAATCTGTTGCCCGCTGAAGCAAACCTCCAAAATCTTGTTCAAACTGCCTCAATTCTTTATATGCATCATTTAGTGAATCCGATAAAGAAATTTCTTGTAATGAAACTAAATCTTTGGGCTTTGGCAGAGATGTTGTCATCTCATTCAGCTTGTCAAAGCTTGAATTTATTTCATTCATAAGATCCCGATACTTATCATTTTGAGGTGGACCAATTTTAATTTCATTCTTTTTAGCCATCCTGACTCCTTTCCAAAACCTCACCAACCAATCCCTTAACCAACCGCTCATTCACCACCTGCCGCTGCTCCAGTTGAGCTTTGTGCCGGTCGCAGATAGCAAAGAGCTCTTCGATGCGTTGGACTATACGATCTTGTTCTTTGAGAGGGGGGAGTGGAAAAATATAATTCTCAATATTTCCTTTATTGATACTTGGAAAAGTAGACCCTGTCCCAAAATCGTATATATTTTTTCTTTCACTTACTATGAAGTAGTGCAAGTAAATGCCTTCAAAGTATGGTTGAATCGCAGCTACTCCTCGTCCAATGCAAGCATCAAACCCAGCAATATTTGTTCTTCCCAATGTTGACCCTCTTACACAGAGCAATAAATCGCCTTCCTTACAATACTTTTTAGGTTTGGTAGAATACTGTACAACTTTTGTTTTTGCTAAAGGACCTTTTCCAAACTCTACTGGCCCGTTTATTAATGGGACACCGTCACCATCCTTATTATAAGTGTTCCCTGGTGGGCTTTGTCCCATTTCAATATTTGACACAGTTGCCAATCTCGTCAACTCCCAACTCTCCGGTATCTCAAACGGAACCTCATCATCTTTAACAGGCGGTAGATCTTTAGGCTTTCGAATTTCACCTTCTTCATACAGCCGTTCTTTCTCCGCTTCAATCTTTTTAAGAAGTTCAGAGACAGGTTCGTCATTGGGGTCTTGTGGAACCAGCCTGCCGCGAACGGCCTCGTTCAGAATGTTCTTTTTGAGGTTATCGATGGCCTCCGGGGTGTGGTAGAGGGTGTCGAAATTGGAGGTTATGAAATTCCAGGCGGTTTTGGAGGCTTCGGCATTCGGGGCTTTCTGTACTTCGGCATTGACGGCCAGCTGCAGCTTCTCATCCAGTTTGGTCTGCTGTTTCAGCTTTGCTTCCAATTCATCTACTTCCGCAAACAGGGATTCGATTCTTTGAACAATGCGGTGTTGTTCGGCAAGTGGGGGGAGTGGAAACTCAACATTAGCTACAAATGTACCTGAAACCTCTTTGAAAGTAGTTCCAGAGGCTCTTTCATCCAAAACTTTACCAACATACTTGAGATAATAATAGATGAAATCATTAGTAGCGGTTATGTAGGGAATCGCTGATTGAAACCCTTGGTTGGTACAAATATCATTTTCTGCAATAGCTACATATCCTATTGGTGCTCTACTTGAAAAAAGAACTGACCCTTTGGGTAAAAGAAATGTAGAACTGCCTGATAATCCAGTATCTGAAATATCTCGCTTTCCTCTTTGAATATATTTTGAATCGAGATTATTTAAATCAGCAGGTGTTACCCAAGGAATTCCTTCATCTGACCAGTTTTCGTTTTCTGATGTTTTGGGTGTTCCGCCACCTTGAACCTTTGCAAGGTCTCCAATTCTACACCAGAGCCAAGAATCCGGTAAATCAAATGGCAACTCATCTTTTTTCTGTGGTTTTAACTTTCGTGGCTTCCGAATTTCGCCTTCATCATAGAGTCGCTCTTTCTCAGCCTCAATCTTTTTCAACAATTCCGATGCCGATTCATCATTGGGATCTTGAGGGACCAATTTTCCGCGTACGGCGAGTCCAAGGATCAGGGAGCGGAGTTCGGCGAGTCCTTCAGGAGTGTGTATGACGACGTTAAATTCTTTGAGTAAGTCTTTAATATTCATTGAGAAAAACAGCTATTGTTATAGCGTATTTAAAAAATTGAAGAATTCTGTGCTATGTACAATTAAAACACTTCGGTCCTGTGCTTCATTAAGCTGGTAGAAACTTGAATAATTTACCGGGTGATTGGTGTTTAAACGAGTCCAGAGTGGCTTTTGAAAAATGATAGATTTAATCTCTTCAAAGTCCTTTTTCCCTTTAATTATCCCGGTTTCCAAATCAACGTCAGAAGTATCATAAGTACACAAATAGAGGGGAGTATTTGTTATAATTACGGGATAGTAATAAGTGCTTCTATCGTCATTAACATGATATCGACTCTTGTAGTCATTTTTTGCAAATGCTTCCGTTGCCATTAATATTTGTGTACAAAGCCGTTCAAGCATTGGGTTTCCTTCATTCTGCCCGCTTACAATACAAAAAGCCGATCGAGTTTTTATTGGCTCAAAACTCAATTGAGACCATTCTAAGACATCATCTCCCATAGATCTACATACACCATTGAGTGTTATAACTCCACTACCTCTTTTCTTTCTTTTCCTATCAATCATAAAAATCCATTCCCCACCGGAAGTTTTTTTCACTTCAGTAATAACTTTTTTAGATAGTATTGAGTGACCATAAACACTATCAATAAAACCAGAATGTCCTTCAATCTCCCAGTACAATTCCTGACCCTCAACCTTCCAGTTTGGTGCATTAGATTGAATATCTTCCAACTTTAATTGCAGTGGAAAACCAGATTTATCAACTATTTTATTTAAATGCTCTTGTTCTTTATCAGTCATTATTAAATCATTAAAAAACACTTCATACTAAGGTCTCCTTGAGTTCATTCAGCAGTGAGCTGCTCAGCTTCTGAATCTCATCATTCAGGCTGTTCCGCTTGGCCAGCAACGCCTCCACATCATAGCTCTGATTCTCGTCACCATTCGGATTCTTGATATCCAGGTTATAATTCCGCTTTTCAATTTCTTCTGTGGTGATCTTCCACGCCTGATCGATTTCCTTGCGATCGCTCCACCACTCCTTCTCCACATCAAACTCCTCAATGCGGATGGGTTTGGTTTTGGAGTAGCTTTTATAGCCTTCAGGATAGCGGTGTTCAAAATACCATACCTCATCGGTGGAGCCGCCTTTCTCAAAAAACAGCAAATTGGTGTTAATGCTGGTGTAGGGTGCAAACACGCCTTTTGGCAGTCGGACAATGGTATGCAGGTTATTCTCCTTCAACAGTTTCTCTTTGATGCGGGTTTTCACGCCTTCCCCGAACAGGAATCCGTCGGGAAGTACCAGGGCGCATCTACCATTTTCTTTCAGCAATCGCATGATGAGTACCAGAAACAGATCGGCGGTTTCCCTCGTCTGAAACTGCGCCGGAAAATTCTTTTCGATGCCGTCTTCTTCCTGTCCGCCAAAGGGAGGATTGGTCAGCACCACATCCACGCGGTCTTTGGCTTTGTACTCGTTGTACGGCTTGTTGAGGGTGTTATCCCGCCGGACCTTGGGCACGTCAATTCCGTGCAGGATCAGGTTGGTCGTGCAGAGCATGTGGGGCATCGGTTTCTTCTCCACACCTTGAATATTTTCCTGGAAAGCTTTCAGATCATCGATGGATGACGACTGCTCTTTCATGTGCTCGATGGCATCCACCAGGAATCCCCCCGTACCGCAGGCCGGATCAAACACCGTTTCTCCAATCCTCGGATCTACCATCTGCGTCATAAACTTGGTGACCGCACGAGGCGTGTAGTACTCTCCGGCATTCCCCGCACTCTGCAGGTCCTTCAGAATCTTCTCATACAGATCATTGAATTGATGGCGATCAGCCTTCTTGTTGAAGTTGATCTCATTCAGCTTGTTCACGACCTGCCGGAGCAGCGTGCCGGATTTCATGTAATTATAGGAGTCTTCAAAGATCGACCTCACCACGAAGGCCAGTCTGGGACTATTCTCGTCCAGCTCCATCTCCTTCATCTCCTTGAACAGCTCATCGATGAACTCAAGCAGAGCATCCCCTGTGATGCCCTCCTCATCATGCGCCCAGTTGCGATACCGGAATCGTTCAGGGATGGGAGATTCATAGTCATCAGACATCAGCTCCTGCTCGGTCTCGTAATCGTCAAAAACCTTGAGGAAGAGCATCCATCCAAGCTGCGAAATCCGTTGCGCATCGCCGTCAACCCCGGCATCCTTACGCATAATGTCTTGAATGGATTTGATGGTGTTGGATATGGACATATGTAGAATTAAAAATGAAAAATTTTGGATTATTTTTTGGTGTAATGCTTATCAAATTCTTTAAAAATTTCAGTACTGTAATATTCTTTAGTTTGACTTTTCGGATTTTTAGGATCCAGTTTTCGAATCAGACAATATTTCTCATCTTTCTTTAGTGGTATTCTAATATTGTGATATCTCTGATTTTGCTTAAAATCGATATATCGTTTGACTAATTTTTCAGTGAGCTTCTTATAATCTAAAGGGTATTTTTTTAACACGTCTTCTTCTGTAATTCTCACTTCCGGAGCATTGGGGTCATCAGTATACCTAACATTCATAGCATCTTTGCTTGATGACTTAACAAACTTCGTTTCAACCCTGAGAGTAACATTATAAATTGAATTTTCCTCAGAGGTATGTTTACCCTGTACACCTTTTAGATATTTAAGAAGGTTTTTTGTTTGCTTGTTATAGTTGTTTACAGAGAAACTTTCTAATACTTCAGCTTCATGAAAAAAGGTTAGCGGCATTAAGAAGAAATTGTACTTTGACATATCATACTCGAACCATCTATTTACAATTTCAATGTAATTTTTTAGACATGCAGTACCAACTTCTTGTAGTTTTGCTTGAAGGCCAATGTCATGATTAGTTAGGTGAATAGAGTTATCTCTTATTTCAGTCAATAGCATTAAGTTTGCTACAAGCCTATCAGTAATATTTTCTGGGTCCTTTCGTCTGAGTATAAGAAGTGCACCGCCCAATGATACGGTCATTGGGTTATCAGATCTATTTCTTTTTATATATCGCTTTTTAGACTTACTTCCATCCTTATTTGTTCGTTTTTCTTTCTGATATATAGAGGAAAGCTTATTGTTATTATTGTGTAAAATTTTTGCCTTTAGTAGCAGCTCCCAAGCATTAACAATTAGAATTGAGAATATCTCAGCTCTATATTTAAAATCAGGTTTATTGTAAATTTCAATACCTGAAACTGCAGCAGCAACAGATTTTTCAAGAATTTGATCTGATCTTGATTTCATTTTTAACCAGTCTTATAAAGCTCATCCTCAATTTCATGAATAGCCTTTAGGTATTCATCTCTTCCGCCAAACTCCTCGATGATTTCCATCGGAGTCCCCATTTTACTGAAGGGATCTAACCGAAGAATATTCACATCCTCCAGGTTTTCAAGCCCTTCATCCTCATACTTATCAAGCAGCCCTTCCAGCACTTCTTTGGCGGTTCCCGAGTATTTACCAAAATAGTTTCGCTTCTTCACGTTATTGGCCCGTTCCTGCCGGGTGAGTGGAGGCTGTTCAAAGGCTACGTGACAAATCATATCAAAAGGATCGAGCTCTTTATCTACGTCTTTCTTCAGCTCATCAAAGACCACACCGGCCTCTTCCAGCTCTTGCACAATGGCCTGCTTTTTTTCCGAGTCCTTCCACTTTCGAAGAAACTCATCCAGTGAACTGTACCTCTCATTAATCTTCTTGCGGGAGTAGTCCTTCAACGACTCGGTGATAAGTTTTCCATCATCACCGTAGTACTGCACTCTCTGGTTCAGAAGCTTCACCTCCACGTTATCCACGTAAAAACGCTTCACCTCTTCATCGTCTATCGGTCCGCCGTCATCATCGCCTTCCCAATCCGGATCATCTTCTACAATTGTGGGAGGCTGATCATCAGGGTGTAGTTCATCATCCGGAACCGGAGGATCATTCGGGCCAAAGTTTGTTGCCTGTACCGGCTCACCATCAAAGTCCGGATCGGCAAAGTGGCGGGTCACATTCCGGAAATCCATTATGGTAAAGTACATCTTCCCGTAGTCCTCACTGATACGTGTACCACGGCCAATGATCTGCTTGAACTCAGTCATAGAACCAATATTCGCATCCAAAACGATGAACTTACAGGTCGGAATATCCACTCCTGTGGTCAGCAGCTTGGAGGTGGTAGCGATCACCGGATAGGGTTCCTCTTCATCCATAAAATTATCAAGTTCCATCTTGCCGGCCTGCTCATCTCCGGTTATACGCATGACGTACCGCGAGTCTTTTGCTACCAAGTCTGCATTCAGATTCATCAGCGCCTGACGCATGCGTTCTGCGTGATCAATATCAATACAGAAGACGATGGTCTTGGCATAGCGATCCGTCTGTTTGAGATACTCGGTAACCTTACGAGCCACCAGCTGGGTCCGCTTCTCAAGAATCAGGTTACGGTCGTAGTCTTTCTGGTTGTATTCACGGTCAGGGATCACATTGCCATATTTGTCGGCAAAACCATCAACAGGCCGCCACCCTTCAGCATCCTTATCAATGGTAAACCGAACTACTTTGTATGGAGCCAGAAATCCGTCCTCAATCCCTTGCTTGAGTGAATAGGTATAGATCGGCTCACCAAAGTAATCGATATTGGATACCGTGTTTGTCTCTTTTGGCGTTGCCGTCAGGCCGATGTGGGTGGCACTGTCGAAGTACTCCAGAACACGCCTCCAGGCGGAATCGGCAGCTGCACTTCCCCGGTGGCACTCATCGATAATGATCAGGTCAAAAAAGTCAGGAGAGTACTCTTTAAAAATATCTTCATACCCCTCATTCCCCGTCACAGCCTGGTAGAGGGCAAAGTAGATTTGGTGGGCCTTGCTTACATTACCCCTCTGAATCTTATGGACGATATCCTTAAGATCACCGAAGTATTTCCGCTTGGGATCATCCACAAGGATATTGCGATCTGCCAGGTACAAAATTCGTTTGTTCTCACCCGACTTCCAGATTCTCCAGATGATTTGAAATGCTGTCAAGGTTTTCCCGGTACCGGTGGCCATCACCAATAGTATGCGATCCAGTCCTTTGGCTATCGCTTCTATGGTCCGGTTAACGGCAATCTCTTGGTAGTAGCGAAGGGTACGGCTTCCCTGTTCAAAGTGGTAAGGTTGTTTGACGAGTTTCTCCTGCTTTTCATCAAACCCTTTGGCCTTGGAATATCTGTTCCAGAGCTCTTCAGGAGAAGGAAACTCATCGAGAGTAAGCTCACGAATAATCTCCCCCTCACTCTTTGTGCGGTCGTGCTCTATAAACCCATCGCCATTCGAGCTATACACAAATGGAACGTCAAGGATGTCAGCGTAGTAAAGCGCCTGCTGCAGGCCGGCTCCGACGGAGTGGATGTTGTCTTTGGCTTCAATGACCGCCAACTGCAGGCCTCTTTTATAGTAAAGGATGTAATCCGCCTTCTTGCCCTTTTCCCTTTTTGCTACAGACCCACGAACGCGGATGCGTCCATCTGTAAAGTACTTCTCTTCTCGAATCTGTTTTTGAATATCCCATCCGGCCTTTTGCAGTGCAGGAGTAATGTACTTTGTTCGAATATCCGTTTCAGTAAGATCCCGTTTATTAGCCATTTAATTCTATTCTATAATGCGTTAAAGAAAATAGAATAAATGGTGGATTTTAAAAACTGGAAAAATTTTGTAAGGAATTGGTTTGGGATCACTCTTACTATTAACAAACAACTTTAATGGAGACTAATTATGGCCAGTTATTATGTAAATAATAATGCTCAAAGTAATGGGGATCATGAAGTACATAAATCGGGATGTAGCTACATGCCGGATGCAAATAATAGAATCTATCTTGGTGAACACAGCACGTGCAGTTCTGCAGTTTTAGCAGCCAAACAACATTACAAGCAGGTCAATGGGTGCTATTATTGTGCGAAGGCTTGTCATACTGGTTGAGGTTATAGCGCTGCGTTTTTTAATCCAAGGGAAGCTGGAGTTGTTGCAATTTCGCTTCTAAGCCCGACCTCTAACTGCAATATTACTTCAACTACTATGCCAATGATGTCATTTAAAGAAACATAAAATTGATGCGCATAAATCAATTTTATGTTTTTCACGCACAAGAAAATCACAATCATTGAAATTTTCATAATCACATTTTGGGTACAAAAGCGAAAACACGCACGGTATTCTGTTACCCAAATGTTACCCAAATCTCGATTTCATACCTAAAATTATTGGAAAAAATACCAAATAAAAAAAGCCTATAAATCATTGCGATTTATAGGCTTAAGTAATGGTACACCCGACAGGATTCGAACCTGTAACCGCCTGATTCGTAGTCAGGTACTCTATCCAGTTGAGCTACGGGTGCATGATCAATAAATAGGTGAACTCTGCAGAACTGGTATTTGAAATCCAATTTCCTACAGACCCCAAATATAGGGAGCTTTCCCGGTAAGTTTCAACCAATTTCATAAATCTTTGGTTTGTCTGATCAATCAGCAAAGCAGCAAATGGAAATAATCTGATATTCGTTACATTACTTATATAGACTGAATTCAATTACATCCGTTATTTTATTGCTATGCAGGAACTTCATGATATTACTCTTTCTCTTTTGGTGGCTCTGGCCATTGGATTGTTGATTGGAATTGAACGGGGATGGAGCGAGCGAAAAGAAGAAGAAGGCGACAGAGTTGCCGGCATTCGCACATTCAGTATTGTAGGACTTTTGGGTGGTATTTGCGGGCTGCTGGCTATTGAATTTAACGGCTGGATCATTGTGGCCGGTTTTTTGAGTGTCGCGATTTTAAGCGTAGTTGCTCACCGCGAAGATGTCAAAATGAATGATGACATTGGAGCAACTACGGCATTCACATTGATTCTTACATTTGCACTTTCAGCATGGTCTGTTTTTGGGTATGAATTGCCCGCCCTGGGAGCTACTGTTATTGTATCCGCACTTTTGGGTTACAAACCCACGCTTCACCGCTGGTTAAAACATATAAAAAAGAAAGAAATCCGGGCATGGACCAAGCTGCTGGTGATCTCACTGGTTTTACTGCCACTGCTTCCGAATGAAGGTTACGGGCCATGGGATGCGTTCAACCCGTATTGGGTCTGGTGGATGGTCGTATTAATCAGCGGTCTCTCTTTTGTGGGGTATGTCGCCATTAAGATCGCGGGGAAAAATCTTGGCACACTCCTTACATCATTTGCCGGAGGTCTTGCTTCCTCCACAGCCGTCACCATCAGCCTGGCTCAATTTGCAAAGTCCAGCAAAACCACCTTTGTATTTATGGCCGGGGTATTACTGGCATCTTCCATCATGTTTATACGTGTATTGGTTGAAGTCAGTGTGGTCAATTATACGCTCCTGGAATTACTCTGGATGCCTGTCGCGGCCATGTTTATCGGACTGATTCTCGCAGGGCTTTGGCTCTGGAGGTACAAAATCTACACGGAGGAGTCTGCTCCCATTCAGCTTAAAAACCCATTTCAGCTATCCACTGCCATTCAATTCGGCCTGTTGCTGGGAGCCATTCTTGTTCTTTCTGAAGGAATGCAGGAGTGGTTTGGCGATCAGGGCGTGTACGGCCTGTCTGTCGTTTCTGGGCTGATGGATGTGGATGCAATTACACTTTCACTCTCCAAAATGTCGACGGAGGATTTACGCAACGAAGTTGCCGTGATGGGTATCATTCTGGCATCTGTCACAAATACGCTGGTCAAAGGATTTATCTTCTCTTTTTATGTCGGATTTAAAAAAAGCATTCTTCTGATTCTGCTTCTGCTTCTTGCTGTTGCGCCGGGTTTTTTGATTGCCGGTTTTATGCTTTGGTTCTGATCTCAATCAGCTGAAAAAATCATTCAGCGAACATGCCAGTAGTTTTAGATCTGCTCGCTCAATCGGGTGAGGAGTATTTGGCAAAACCATCAGTTCACCATTTTCCAGTTTTTTACAGACATCCAGGCTCTGCTCTATGCCGGCTGTGGCATCCCGGTCACCGGTGTGAATTCGTACCTTATGAGCGATCTCCATCCACCCCGTATCTGAAATCCTCGGATTACTTCCCAGATCCAGCAACAGGTCTTTTGTTTTAGCAGCCACTTCCTCCCATCCGGAAGGATGACGCTTTTCCAGTTCTTCGGCAAATTGAGGTACTTTCTCTCTGATCTTGTCAGTATTCAGAAATTTGACCTCCCTCTCTGCAACTTCGCGACTCCACTTTAAAACCGTTCCAAGTGTGGCAATTCTTCCAACCCGCTCCGGCTGTTGTTTAGCCAGGACCATCGCCACATATCCGCCCATGCTGTATCCAAATATGTTTGCCATCTCAAAATTATGCTCATCCATATAGTGCAATACATTTTCTGCAAAATGTTCCATTCGAAACGGACGATCCGGAATGGAATCGGAGCCGTGTCCTTCAAAATTCAACAGATGAGCAGGTCGATGAAGATTCAGCTGATCAACAAGAGGTTTAAGCTGGTCTGAGGTTCCAAGGGCTCCGTGAAGAAATAGAATGGGGTTCATTGTATATGATGATATTTTTTTGAATTGTATTTAGGGTAGGAAAATAGTGCTAAAATAATCCGTAATCGTCAAATCAATCCAGATAAAGTCTTTAGATTTTCAACAATTCTGAATTTTTCCCAGAATAATCCTATCGTTTGAGTTAGAGTCTATACTCCATGACATCTATTTGAATTCCTGCATCATTAGATAAAAGTGTATAAATCCTTTCCTGCCCAACATGCAGAATCCTCCTCTCTCCCTCCAGGTCAAAACTGCCAATCGGTTCACCGGATGAATCCAGAACCAGGTATTCAGGAGAATCATAAGTTTGAAGCCAGAAATTTCGATTTTCATCAATCCACATTTGAGAGGCTACCGGTTTGGTATCAGGCATGTGTTCGGCGGCAAGGGATCGAAATAGATCAAGCCGGTCTAATCTTTCCCGACGCTCTTCTGTTGAAATCGGCTGATTGGGTATCAAAGCCCGGACCGAATCAACCAGCGCCATTTTTGCGTCATATACGGCAACCTCAAAATCTTCATTCCAGGCCATATAGAGCTTGCCATCGTGTCCCCTTGCAAGCAGCGTGGTTCTCCCAAACGGAATCCCATTCATCATTCCATCATTTCGTACCAGGTATCCCATCTCCCTGAACTCTATTGCATCATCATCCATCAGCCCCTCTTGCAGATTACCGGTACCCAACACATGTACATACCAAAAAGCTCCGGGTTCAGGCATCCGGTTACGGCTCTGTCTCACGATGTAGTTTCCGGCTTTGTCAACGGTTTGAATTCCAAATCTTGTTCCCTCTATGGTCACAAACTCTTCAGGCTGCCACGATCCATTCTCTTCCCTGAAGAACACGCTTCGATTATTTGCCATGTCGAAAATAATCAGCTGATCGTTTTCATCCACAAACATATTCAGTATAGCCCTGAATTCATCCGGACCGGCACCTTCCCGACCAATTGTGGTTTCAAAGTTCCCGGATGCATCATAAACCAAAACATGATTAGCCTCCTGATCTGCTACAAAAATCCTTCCCTGTGAATCAGTTTGAATAAATTGAATCCTCTCAAAAAACATACCCTCCGGTTCTTCCAGGGTAAAAAGGTGGGATAGTTCAATTTCCGGAAGATCGGACGTTCGTATTTCGTCCGCACTCTGTTGCTCTGATCTGCAGGAGACCATGATTGCGAATATTGTGGCCAATAATACTGCTCTTAAGAATGGATGCATAACTGAAGTTTCTGGTTTTGGTTTGATTGATTATCTGTATGAAATGGGTGGTTCACCGCGGAGGCGCAGGGTGCGCGGAGGTTTATACTTTTCACTTATAATCCCCTCTGAATATCCCCCTTAGTCCCCCTTTGATAAGGGGGAATTTAAAATTCCGGTTTTATCAAGATTACCTATATCCCCTCTGCGGTCACTGCGGCTCTGCGGTGATTCTTTCTTTTCTTCCTTTCTCCCATACTCCCATCAACAGTAGAATGAGCGTCAGGCTGGTGCCGAGGCCCCAGATTACCACCACGGCCAGGTCGGTCCAGAAATCGTTGGAGCCGAATAGGATCAGCGGAACCAGTCCGCCCATGGTAGTCAGTGAAGTGATCATCACCGTTCGCATCTTATTTCGATAGACCCGCACCCAGCTTCTCAAACCGTGAATATTGAGTGACCGGCAGCGCTGCTTCTCATGAATCAGCAGAATGGAATTATTCACCACCACCCCGACGGCCAGAAGAGTCCCCGCAATCGCCCCCTGGTCAAAATTGATATCGTGCCAGAGCGCGCCGGCCATCACCCCAATCAGGCTGAGCGGTATGGCCAGCAGCACCACCAATGGATCTTTCCAGCTTTCGAGAAGCGCCGATACAATCATCCAAACACTTAGAATGGTAAGCAGAAAGAGCAGCAGGTAGTTTTCAAATTGCTCACTCTCTCCCCATGAGAAAAATCCTCCGCCAAACTGAATCGATGCTCCAACCGGAACCGGAACCTCATCCAGTACCGACTCGATATAGTTATTGGCAAGCCGAGGTGGGCCCAGAAAATCAACCCGCACCGTTCGGCTGTATGATTGATCCTCTCGAATAATCTGATTCATGGTCCGCTCACGGGTCAGATCGGCAATTTCACTAATCTTAAACAGCTTATTATTTGAACGACGCGCATCTTCTAAAAAATCATCTTCGTACTGCGTTTGTGCAATATTTGCTCCAATCAGATACATTCGCTCCCCCTCCAGCTCCACCTGCCCGCGGATGTTGGTCGGGTTTACATCAAGCTGAATGGCGTCGAGTACGGATCGGCGATCAAGATCTTTCATCGCCATTCTCTCCTCATCCAGGTTCAGAACATACTGAAACAGGTCATTAGCCCCCCAGCCCACGCTGTGAATATCCACCTCCTGCACTCGCGGATTTCGTTTCATCCGGGCGGCAATATCCTCAGCCAGAAGAAGCAGCTCATCGTATGAAAAACCCAGAAGTGTGATCCGCTGCCCCGACACCCCTCCGCCAAAACCGGTGCTGTGCCCATCCCCAAGACCGCTGACTGAAATACCAGAATTTCCGGTTTGTGATGCCAGGTATATCGCCTCCCCGTAGTATTGATAGGGCTCGTTCTCAAACAAGTATTCATCTTTGATGATAAACTGAAGCCTGGCTCCCGAGTATTCGGATATATCCGTTTCAAAATATTCGAAGGCTTCGGCATAGGGTATGGCAAGCAGCTCGAAACTCCTGGCCATCTTGTTGATCTCCTCCAGCGGCGTGCCCTGCGGTGTTCGAATATTGATAAAGATTCTCTCCTGCTGCCTTCTGCCCCATGGCGTACCGAAATAGGTTTCATTGAAAAACTTGTAGGTGAGGCCTCCAATCTTCGGATCGATCTCATTACGGTTGTCGAAATAGGTGCGGGTGAACTCCGGCCAGCTTGTATCCTCCCAGTCCGGCTCTTCAATAGCAAAAAGTGGTATCCCAAAGAGTGCGAGAAGCCCAATGTAAAAAGCCCATCGAAACTTATGCCGCCAGTAGAATGCCCGGTGCAGAACCCGGTCGATCCACCGGCTCACCTTTTTCTTCAGCGGCTTCTCCTCTTTTTTGATCGCTGAAGGTACCAGCCAGATCAGCGAATAGGGAATCCAGGTGAGGGCGATCAGCACTGAACACATCAATGTTAGCGTGAGCGCCACAGCCAGCGGAACCAGGAAAAGCTGAAGCTCCTCCATGGCAAAGAAGAGCGGGATAAAAATTCCTACGGTGGTCAGTGTACTTCCAAATACCGGCACGAGCGTATAGGGCAGCTCATTTCGAACGTGTTCAATCCGCTCATCTCTTCCTGAGGGCAGTTTGGGATTGAGCTGCTCAAATACCACCACGGCGTTATCAATAATCATTCCCAGGGCTACCGTCAGTCCCGCAAGTGTGAGCACATTCAGCGTATAGTTGATGAAAAATAGAATGGCAAGACTCATCATCAGGGAGAAAACGATACTGCCCAGGATTACAAACGGCGCGCGGAACCTGCGGATAAAGAGCATCAGAATAACAAACACGAACAGCAGGCTGAAGGCAGACTGATACTGCAGATCCCCGAACTGCTCCCGCAGATCTTCGGTCGAATCGCGCTCAAGCTGGATGGTAATATCATCAGGGAGTATAGATTGAATGCGCTCCATCTCCGATCGCATCTGCTCGCCCAGTCTCATGGCGTCGGACCCGCTCTCCCTTACAAAAATCATCGTAAGAGCCGGTTTGCCGTTCAGGCGTTTCAGGCTTTTCACCGGATAGTCTTCTATCTCCACTCTTGCGATGTCGCCAAGAACCACCTGCCGTGAACTGTTGGGAACCGTTATCTTCATTTGACGGATATCCTCAACCGATTCGAACTGGGGTGGAATCAGCATACTGAGCCGGTTGCTGCTCTGCTCAATAAATCCGCTCGACCTCCAGGTAAGCCGATCGCGAACCTGCATCAAAATCTGATCGGAATTGAAACCGTACTGCTCCAGAATTTGCGTGTCGAACCGGACGGTGAGGGCGGGATCTTCCGCTCCCTGAATGTCAATATCGGCCAGGCCCTCGAATCCTAAAAGCTGCAGCCGGATCTGCTGCATGGCAAACTGGTAGAGCTCCCTCGACGACCTTTCGCCGCTGATGGACCAGGCCATGAACGTCTCCTGCTCCTGAAGTTCCTGCGGAATAGAGCGGTTGATCTGTGGCTGACGAACCTGGGGCGGGAATTCATCCTGCAAGCCGTAGAGATACTCCTGAAGTTCCAGAACCCTGTATTCAACCGGGGTATCCTGCTCAAAGGTAATGGTAGTTCTGGACCTCCCCTCCTGCGAAACCGACCGGATCTGCTCTACATTTCGCAGCCGCGTGGCTACCGACTCTACCCTTCGGGTAATCTCCTGCTCCATCACTTCCGGCGAGGTGCTGCCCCATCCGTAGCTCACCGTAACCGAAGGCAGCCGCAACTCCGGTGCCATCTCCATCGGGATATTCATCCACGCAACAATTCCGACCACAGCAATAAGCATGTAGCTAAGCGAGATGAAATATTTTCGACGGAAGATTTCGCGCATTTTTTTAGGTGAAAAGTGAAACTCCCCCTTAATAAAGGGGGATTGAGGGGGATGTTAATCTCCTCTCTTCATAAATTTCCGATTTCTATTTATTTACACTCGTTCATATTCGTTGATCCAACCTTCAATTGACATAAGTACATTTTTCATATCTTTTTTCACATCTATATCATCAAACCTCAAAATTGTAAGGCCGATAGATTCCAGCCACTTCTGTCGTTTTAAATCATATTTATAATTTTGATCATCATGGGAGTCCCCATCAATCTCAATCACCAATTTTAATTGATTGCAGAAAAAATCAACAATATATTCGCCAATCGGCTTTTGTCTTAAAAATTGATAGCCTTTCATTTTTCGGCCCTTCAACTCTTCCCACAACAAAATTTCAGACATTGTTGAGTTATTTCTCAACTTACGGGCTAATGGTTTTAATTTTGGGTTGTAGTAGATTTTCATTTCTACCCATTGAGGTTATGGATCATTTGGCATTTAACACCCCTCTAAATCTCTCCGCCAGCCGGCGGATAACTTTTATCCAAAATTCAGAGTAATTCCCCCTTAATAAAGGGGGATTAAGGGGGATGTTTTCATATAATTATTTCAATAATTAAAGATTTCTATACCCTTCCGAAATTTCGTTTTACGTGTCGCTATCGCTTCGTGGGATAAAAGAGGAGCGCTCGGAGCCTCCTTGATAGGGGAAACTTTACACGTATCTATATATCATATTAAAAAGCTTATGTTTTGAGTATTAGGTTTAACACCCCTCTAAATCTCCCCTTGTTAGGGGAGACTTTCCTGTCCTCCGTAGCTTAAGCGAAGGAGGATTGCCTTTTCACTTTTGCGTTTTGCGTTTTCACTACTCAACACCTTACTCCTCCACACCTTCCCTTACCATTTGTCCGGACATTCTGGGGCGAACCGGCTGCAAGTGGCTGATGGCGAAGTGTCGGTCCACGGCGATGGTGTCGCCGGGTGCAATATCCTCGTGGTTGATAATCGCCCAGTCGGATGTTGAATATTCCGGATCCACATAGACCCACTCTACTATTTCGCCATTGAGTTTAAACAGCAGAGTCCGTCCGCCTTCCCGCTCCAGAATTGCGGATCTAGGCACGCGTACAATGCCGGTGTGCGATTCAACCCTGATCCGTCCCTCGACGGTCATTCCGGGACGCAGGATCCGATCCGGATTTTCCACTTCAACCACAATCTGTCCGGTTTTACTTTCGGAATCCACCACCGGAGACAGGGAGCGTATCACACCCTCCTTTCTCTCCCCTGATGGAGTAATGAGATCGGCCACCATTCCGGTTTGGAGGCGATTTAGCTCCGATTCCAGCACATCAAATCGTATCAAAACGGTTGTATCATCAATCAGCCTGCCAAGCTCACTGCCTGAACTGATATAGGCGCCTGTAGTAATCCTTTCCGGTACGGAAAGCTCCCCTTCAAACGGGGCGTTTACTTTGGTATAAGAGAGATCGAGTTTTGCACGCTCCAAAGCCAGTTCCGCTGCAGAAAGGCCTGTTGTAATCCGCACCAACCGCTCTCCATTTTCTGATTGATCCCCGCTGTCCCCATCCCTGACTTGACGCTGACCCATCTCAATATTATAGGCTGAAAGCGCCGTTTCATACTCATTTTCCGCCTGACTGAACTGATATCTCCACTCCTGATCGTCAAAAGCGATAATCGTCTCACCCTCCTCAACCCGGCTTCCATCCTCCAGCAAGCTTTCCGTAATAAACCCGCTGATTCTCGGGCGGATAGAAATTTCGCGAATGGGCTCCACAACACCCTGACTTTCAATGTAGATATGTAGAGGGTCATCATCCGCAATCGTAAATACCACATCAGGGCGGATCTCCACATCATCCGGAGTCTCCGGGCGTTCAGGGTCGTCGGCGCCGGTGCAAGCGGAAAACATAAACAGTATTCCAATTAGAACGAGAAACAAATCCCCCCTAACAAGTGGGGCGTAGGGGGGTGTTAAACCCCTAACAAGGGGGGCGTAGGGGGGTGTCTTACCACTAATAGGAGAAGCGCCCGGGGGTGTTTTAGCCCTCATGTTCAATGGAACTAAATTCCCCCCTAAAAAGGGGGGCACAGGGGGGTGTCTTTCTCCTAAAAGGTTTGTAGAAGTTTGTCTATCCGTTTTCTTTTCCATGATCTAAAACCTGATTCTTTAAAAATTGAATATCATACCTTTGATTTAACATCACTAATCGTTCCTTTTAATACCCTTCGACTCTTCCCAATCTACAATCCATCCCTCAATGGCCGATAGTACATTTTTCATATCCTTTTTTACTTCCAAATCATCAAAACGCAAAACATTGATCCCGCGAGATTCAAGCCATTTCTGCCGGATGACATCGTATTCAAACTTCTCTTCTGTATGCGAATCTCCATCAATCTCAATTATCAGCTTCAGCTTGTTACAGAAGAAATCTACAATGTAATTTCCAATCGGCTTCTGTCTCAGAAATTTATATCCAAGCATTTTTCGACTTTTCAGCTCCTCCCAAAGCAATACCTCGGAAAGAGTAGAATTCTTTCTCAATTCTCTCGCACGCTGTTTGAGTTTTGGGTTATAGTGGATTTTCATTTTGATTGATGTTTACAACTCGTGTTAATGACACCCTTCTATATTTCTCCGCCAGCCGGCGGAAGACTTTTTTCCAACAATCGGAGTTATTCCCCCTTAACAAAGGGGGATGTTTTTATGTAATTATTTCAATGGTCAAAAATTTCTATACCACTCGAAATTTCACTTCGCAAAAATATTTTTTTACTGAGTTGTAACATTTCAAGAAAGCTCTTCAATATTAAGTAATTCATTTATGACACCCCTCTAAATCTCCCCTTACTAGGGGAGACTTTTCACTTTTGCGTTTTCACTTTTCAGTATACTTTTCATCCATTCAAAAAGAGATTATACATATTTTGTAAAGCTGTTTTGGATTATTACATCGAGTTATCTAAAACAGTGTAGCGGATCTCAACTTCATCTTCTGTAGTCATAGTGGTATAAATACCACCTTCATCATCTACGGTAAAGGATAACGTTCTGTGGTCCAATTCATAGGCATTGATCAAATTCAGATCGAAGTCAAATTTGTGAATTTTATTGCTGTATAGTGGATTGATACTCTCTTCCGAAGTTCTGGTTCGAGGTGCACCGGAATAGAGCGCATAGATATAATCTCGATTGCTGTCTGCTTTCAGATACGCTATAATACCACCATCATCAATCGGATGACCATTATCCAGCCTGACTTTCGGCACCGGAAAATTACTTCCTCGCACCTCAATAAGCAGATCACCTTCAAGTGAGTACTTTTCGATATATTCAGCAAAATGCGAGAACAGATATAAAGCCTCTCTGTCCGGATGCATCGCAGCCCGAGACAACCACGCGATCGCATTTGCACTTGGAGGAAACTCTTCATCTAATTCAATTAATTCACCATAGCCACCAAGTGGTTCTCCTTCCATGCTGAACATCTGAAATCGATTGTGAAAAAAGGTCCCGGAAGCAACTATCCTTTCCTCCGAAACAGTAAACATTGAATTGGGTAACCCTTCGGTTTGCAAAGACTCTTCAATTTCCGGAAGCCGATTTCCCTGAAGGTCGTAACCTGCAAGTTTAAACTGTCCGCCATCATAAATGTAAATCAGCGAGTCGGCATCAATAATTTCCATTAAACGTGTAAACTCTCCGGGGCCCTGCCCTTCTCGTCCTTCACCCCGTTCATAAACCAACTCACCATTTTCACCAATATTCAGTATATGGAAAGAGGGTGTTCCGGTTTGCTCTGATATAAATAACCTGTCTCCAATAATTTGTAAAACATTCGGCTGATAGATTTGATCAAACTGCGATACGGTTTGAGTTGAGACAGACTGATAGTTTAATTCCCTGTCAAAAACGTTCTCTTCCTCTGCTGAACAGCCCACAGTCAAAAACAAGAAAACCACGAAAACAAGGAACAATTCCCCCCTAAAAAGGGGAGCAAAGGGACGCGTCTTTCCCATAAAGTTCAATAGAACTAAATTCCCCCCTAACAAGGGGGGCAAAGGGGGGTGTCTTTCTCCTAAGAGATCCGTAGTGGTTTGTTTATCCATTTTCTTTTCCATGATCTAAACCTGATCCTATAATAATTGAATATCATACCTTCGATTTAACGCCAGTAATCGTTCCTTACAATACCATTCGACTCTTCCAAATCTACAATCCATCCCTCAATGGCCGATAGTACATTATCCATATCCTTTTTTACTTCCAAATCATTAAAACGCAAAACATTAACCCCACGAGATTCAAGCCATTTTTGACGATTGATATCGTATTCAAACTTCTCTTCTGTATGTGAATCTCCATCAATCTCAATTACCAGCTTCAGCTTATTACTGAAGAAATCTACAATGTAGTTTCCAATCGGCTTCTGTCTCAGAAATTTATATCCAAGCATTTTTCGGCTTTTCAGCTCCTCCCAAAGCAGGACCTCGGAAAGAGTAGAGTTCTTTCTCAGTTCTCTCGCACGCTGTTTAAGTTTTGGGTTATAGTGGATTTTCATTTTGATTGATGTTTACAACTCGTGTTAATGACACCCTTCTATATTTCTCCACCAGCCGGCGGAAGACTTTTTTCCAACAATCGGAGTTATTCCCCCTTAACAAAGGGGGATTAAGGGGGATGTTTTTATGTAATTATTTCAATAATCAAAGATTTCTATACCCTTCCGAAATTTCGTTTCGCGAAAATATTTTTTTACTGAATTGTTACATTTCAAGAAAGTTCTTCAATATTAAGCAGATCATAAATAACACCCCTCTAAATCTCCCCTTACTAGGGGAGACTTTTCACTTTTGCGTTTTCACTTTCCTGTCCTCCGCAGCTTTAGCGAAGTTGGCGGCGAAGGAGGATCACTTTCATTCTGCATTACCTTTAGTTTGGGCCTCCATTGAAACACCCCCCTTCGCCCCCCTTTTTAGGGGGGAATTCTCCATCCAGCCAAAAATAACCGGAATCAGATACAGGGTTAAAATCGTACTTGTAATCATTCCGCCCATTAAAGCCAATGCAAGCGCTTGTCTGAACGCGTATCCTTCGCCGAAGGGTATCAACATCGGGACGAGGCCCAAAATAGTGGTTACACTGGTCATCACTACGGGGCGAAAACGGTGTTTGCCGGCCATCTCAATCGCCTTGCGAAGATCTCCGGTATCGGCAAGGTATCGTCGCATAAAATCTACTTTCAAAATGGAATCATTCACCGCAATTCCCGTCAGAATCAGTACGCCCATGAACGACATCGCATTGAGCCCTGTGCCGGTCACCCACATAATCAGCAGAGACCCCACCCAGGCAAACGGCACGGCCAGGATAATAATCAGCGGATATTTCAGGCTTTCGAACTGAACCGCCAGGATGATGTAGATTATCAGGATGCTGAGCAGCAGTAGTTTACCCATATCCAGCATCAGGCCCTGCACCATCAGCGCGTTCCCGGCCACCTGCACCTCCTGCCCGGTCGACTGCATGAAATCCCGCATCGTGTCCATCGTCTTGCCGCGGTTCCACCACCAATCGGCCAGATCCCAGTCGGCAACAAAACTTAGAACCGGGGTTTGATCGACCCGTTCGAGCTGCTCCGGTTCAGATGCACGCTCTATGTCGGCAATATAGTTGAGAGGAATTTCCCGGCTGCCCAGCCTCAGGCTAATCTCTTCAGGAGCATAGATCTGTGACTGAGATCCCATCAGTCGGATGGCGATCCGTTCGTCCTCCCGACTCCAGTCGGTTACAAAACTTCCCCGGGTAATCGACTCCAGGTAGCGGATCACATCCTGCTCCTGAACACCAAGCTGCAGCATCCGGTCTGTTCGAAACCGCAGGTTCCAGGTATCCACCTCCTGTTCATACTGTTTGCGAAACTCCACGGGCAGACCCGCTTCATTTAACCTATTTTTCAATTCGGCAGACATACGCTCACTTTCGGCGCGGTTCATCCCGATCATCCGAAACAGCACGGGCGGCTGATCCGCCCCAATCAGTGCGCTCCAGCTCTGGGTGGACGCCACCGGTTCCACCGACCAGCCCGGAAAATCGAGATCAAACTGCTCCATCCTTTCCTTTACACCGTCAGTCTCGTCCTGCCCGTTCACCGGAACGGAAACGGTAAATTTATTCAATCCCTCGCGGGCCAGGTTGGCAAGATTTGTCTGATCGGTAAAGCCACCCTCAACCTGAATGTTCTCCCCTCCCAATCCTGCCGACTGCAGCCGCACCCTCAGCGCATCCGCCGCCTGCATGGTGGATGTGAGCGACGTGTTCCCCGGCAGCTGAACGCGGTAAGTGACCAGAGACGGCTCATCCTCAGGAAGCATATTTTTGGGAACCACCATAAACGCATAGACAGAAACGGCGATCAGCACTGTAGCCAGGGCCACCACCGGCAAGGGCTGCCTCAACGCTCCCTGCAAACTGATTTCGTAGCGGTCCAGCAGCTTGTTGAAAAAAGGTCGTGTGTTCAGCTGGCCGTCGCTATTACTGTTGTTTTCCTGGTTTTTCTTCGCTCTTCGCTCCAATATTTGAACCACCAGAACCGGCAGAATAATAAGCGCCACAAACAGGGAAGCCAGCAGACTGGTCGACAGCGTGTAGGCCTGATCCTGGAAAAATGCTCCCTCAAACCCACCCAGGAAGATCAATGGAAGAAAAACGGAGATGGTTGTAAATGTGGAGGCCGTAACCGCAAGAGCAATCTCCTTGGTTCCGGCTCTTGCCGCATGGTTGACTGACTTTGTGAGCGGCATGTGCCGGTTGATGTTCTCGAGTACCACAATGGCGTTATCGAGCAGCAGACCGATTCCCAGGGTGAGTCCGCTTAAGGAGACAATATTGAGCTGAATGCCCGACGTAAACATCACAAAGAAGGTGATAAAGATGGAGACGGGAATGGCCACCCCGATCGTAAACGGTGTGCGCACGTCATTCAAAAACGTAAAGAGTACAAAAAAGGCGAGCACACCGCCAATGAGAAGGGTCTGCAAAAGGTTCGCAACTGCCTTGCGGATAAATGTAGCGTCCTCCCTGAGCACCTCAATGCTAATATTCGGATAGAGTTCTCGCATCTCCTCAACCAAAGGCATCAGCGTATCATACACCTCCACGGTGTTGCTCCCAAACTCTTTTTTCACTAAAAGGTTGAGCACACGTTCCCCGTCGAGCGTGGCAAAGGAGGCCGGGTCCGACTCCTCAAGGGAGATCTCCGCAATTTCACCCAGGGTGAGAATCCGCCCCATGCCTAGGCGGGTAAGCGGCACATTTTCAAGATCCTCCAGTTCGTTGACGCGGCTTTCGATCTTCACCGAGTAGCGGTACCAGCCATCGCGCAGCTCACCGCTGGAGGTAAAGATATTGGCGTCCCGCACCAGGCTCTGCACCCGGCTCAGGCTCAACCCGTAGCGGTCGATTTCGCGGGGCAGATAGCGGATCTGAACTTCCGGCTCCACCGCCCCCACCGATACAACCTGCGCAATTCCCTCGGCCTGCTCCAGCCGGCGCGACAGTACCTGCTCTGCCCAGCGCTTCAGGGCGAGACGGGTTTCAAACTCTTCGTTGGGGCGATCTTTTGAGGTTACGGCAAGCACGGCAATCGGTTCGTCGGCTGTGGTGTTGAAGATGAGTTGTGGTCGTGACGCCTGCTCCGGCATAATGTACTGCACCTGGTCCAGCTTCTCCCTCACATTCAAAAACGCGAGATCCATATTGTGGCCCCACCGGAAGTTGAGGTAGATCACGCTCTGTCCCTGCCGGGCAAACCCGTGCACACTGTCGATACCCGGCACTGTGCTCAGCACCGCCTCCAGGCGCTCATTAATCCGGCTCTCCACTTCGCGGGGTGATGCCCCCTGCCAGTCGGTCCGAACCACCAGATTGGGGGAATCCACATCGGGCAGCAGATCCACCGAGAGCTCACTCAGCGCAAGACTCCCAAAGATGAGAGCCGCCAGAATCAGGATGATTGCCGTTATGGGTCGGTTCAGTAACAAATGGGCTCGATAGGTTCTGAAGGTTTATAGTTGGAGCGAAAGAGATGGGCTTTACACCGCCTGCGCATTCATTTTCACTACGATGATATTAGTTTCATAAAACAAGAACTGCAAGTGTTTATTTATGCATCGGATGTGTGCAATTTTAAAAGTTCTTTCAGGCGCTAACACAGCATAAATCAGGTTAGCTTTTATGGTCATTTATAATGGCAGTAATTTATAAAATCAAAAGTATTGCCACAGAAGCACGGAAGAACACAGAATTTTCCGTGGCTTTCCGTGATTCCGTGACATTAGTATCATGTTTTGATCTCACTCCGCCTCCCTGAATTCCATCCGATACTTCACGACAAACTCCACACCGGTTTCTTCATCCGCCTCCTTGGTGTAGAGGTGCCCTTTTTTGATGTCGATAACCGAGTGGTCTTTAGGCTGTGGTAACTTTGCAAGAAGTTTGCCAGATGGGCCGAGAATCCACCACTCGAAGAACTCTTGCTTTGGATCAGGCTGCACCCCTGCCCATATTCTATGTTCATCATCTACCCTCAATGCAACAAGTATTATATTCGATTCCGGAAGTTCTTCTGTGCTATCATTGAAAGCTTTTCTGATATCGCTAAGGGTATATCTCGATGATTCGGCATGGTCATTGAGATCAAACGGTGAGCCCGTCACCGGGTAGTAAATGGCGGATTGATAGACCCCGTCAGCACCATGCTTTTTGATCAGGAAGAATTGAGACCAGGCCGAGTACAGTGCATCATCCGGGGAAAGAGCAGTTATTGTAGTTCCCATAAACGGCAGCGAGATGGAGGGGCTCGGCGGAACGGTTTGTGGACGGATTGTGAACCCTCCCGGAAAAACAAGCGGCTCGGGGTTCAGCACATCTCCATTTGTATTAACCAACAGAAATTTAAAAATCTTTGGACTGTCGTTATCCGGTACACTGTCGATAAACCTTGCCAACAGGTTACCGTCATGTCTGAAAATCGGTGTTCTGCTCAATTCTAAATCTATCACCGCCTCATGCTCCCGAACGTCCCACTGTTCAAATAATACCGTCTTTATAAACGAGTAATCTTCGGCACTGTAGATATTTAAACGGCTACTCGAGATGTCAACAACATACACATTGCCGGATTTTACATCGGGGATACCTGCCAGGCCAAATTCACCCGGCCCTTTACCCAAGCGGCCTATTTGGGTCAGGTATGTCCCATCAGTTTGGAAAACAATGATTCGATTTTGCGGCGGAAATGTATCTCCCTCAAAGTTAACATCCAGAATAATTAATCTGCCATCTTCATCCACGGCACCTCCAATAATATTCGTCAGATAGGGTTCTCCATCAACCCCAAATCTCTGCACAGGAACCAACTCTACCGAATACTCAGGCTCCGAATCACCCCGGAAAATGGTTAGGTTTTCAATCTCCTGAATGTGTTGAGGTATTTCATCCAGAACCTGCATTTGATCGGGGTTATTCTGTTCTGAACATTGCACAAAAAACAAACTGAGAAAACACATTACAAACAGGGACACCGTAAATTCTGTATATTTCATCTTCATCCTTTTTACTAATAATCATTTCTTAGAGTACATAAATGAAATTCGAAACTCTCCTTAATGTTTTGGAGAGCTTCAATTTTAAGTTTGGACAATTTCAATCAAGATTAAGGTGACGAACAGGCACTATCGCAGTCCTCCCATAACTCCAATACCTCATCCATACAATCCCCATAAGTGGCATCAGGATCACCCGGATAGTTACCTTCTTCATAGCTGCAAACACTTGCATAGCAATTATAAACCGAGGAACAGGCACAAGGGTCTCCCTGATATCAACCAAAATCACCCGCCATAATATTTCTCATCTCACTACGACTTAAAACGCCTACTGTACTTCCACCTAAAATTGATGGTTTCATAATTTATCTCCTTTTTATTTAAACCCGTTTCGCCACTCGACGGGTGTACGGGTAATAATTCACCCCAGTTTGATCTCTCAAACATTCGTTTATTTCTCTGAAATAGTTATCCTTCTTCAAACGCAATCCGATACTTCACCACCTGTTGCAATCCGGTTTCTTCTTCGATTTGGCGGGTATATACATATCCATTCTTTATAACCTCAATCGGTTCATCCCGCGGCCAATCAAATTTAGTAATCACTTCACCTGTGTTTTCAAGCACCCACCATTCATAGATATCAAAATCTTCCACTATTGTTGAAACCCAGATTCGGTTTTCATTGTCTACAACCAGGTCATTGAGGGCAGGCCAAAAATCAGGAATCTGTTCCTCCGGGGCTTGTTCAATCACGCTCACACGCCACTCCACCACACCTTCTTCATATTTGTGTTCCTGCTGCTGAATTGCTTGTTCGCGAGTAAACACTTTTTTCTGAAAAGGGTAGTAGTACGCCCGCAGATAGCTTCCATCAGAATCATAAACCTTAATCAAAAAATCTTCAGATCGGGCCATATAAATGGTGTTCTCTGTAGTAGTGATCAGCGTGGAACCCAAAAATTCAAACTGCGTAAATCGGTACTGTCCGTTAACCGATGCCGATAGTGCCTTGTAACCCGGTTTTTTAAATAAATGCTCCAGATCAATTCTTCTATCCCCGCCCATTAGATGATATGTCCGGTCGTTATCGTTCAAATTATATCCGGCATGATCAGGATTTGGCACAAGCCTCGATGTAAAATTGACGAGAAATCTGTTTGGTTTAATAAAGATAAATCCACTTTGATTTAACCCGGACAACTCTTCTACTTCTCTTTTATTAATCGCCTGGGTATAGATGGTATTGGATTCTTCGTAGGATTCCGTTGAAAAAGTACTTAGCCTCATCATGAGAGGATCATAAATGTACAGATCACCCTGTGAATAAATTAGAGCACCCATCGCACGAAATTCGCCCGGGCCCGCCCCTTCTCTTCCAAAATGGGTGAGATACAGTCCTGCCGGATCAAAAACATGCACTCGGTGCTGCATTGCATCCGCTATATACACGCGGCCGTCATCGTCTATGTCAAATTGCCCTAACCTGCCAATAAGATTATCTTCCGAGCTTGCAAATACGGTCTCTTTTTCCAGGTAAATGGGTAGTAAACTGTTATCCCTTTCAGATACAAGTATTAGGTTTTCAAGCTCCGGTATGTTACTTGCTTCTTCATAAGAACAACCCATCATGAATGAGATCAGTACTCCAAATTGTAAAATCCAGATTAAGGCAGTTGTTACATTAGACATAGTAATGTTATTTAAAAATGAAATAAGGGCATAAAAAACTCTGCCCCTGCTTAAACCTTAGTGTATTGCTAAATCAGAACACTGCCCCCAAGAACCGCTTGAATATGGGCCATTCCGTCGGCAGGCCATATCTGGATCTTCAGTAGTCAATTCATATGTAATTTCCACAGCATCAGATCCATCATTATTCCAGCAGATCAGGCAATTTGTGCATTCATTTCCAATGCAATTGTGATCAACTCCCGCCATTATATGCTTCATCTCGTTTCTACTCATGACTTGAATTGTATTCATAGCTACTCCGCTTTAATATAAAGATGCGACTGTTTTATCCTATCCCAACAACAAACAGGACCAGAACCAGGTACAGACTTTATTAAAAACCTGTTGTTTGATCACTCAAACACTCTTTACTTCCCGGAATCTCACCTTAACTCCTTCGTAATATTGTTATACACTCTCTCGAGTAATCGCATATCCTGAGTTATAATCTCCGCCTGACCGGTCATTCCGTTTCTGGGTGGTATTTCATGACCATAGCTGGTCAACAGCCCGTCGGGAAATTGAACTTTAGCAAAGAAGAGGCTGTCACGCACCGGAAACTCCGAAAAGTACTCTACCTCTCCATACACCGATCCAAACTCATGATAAGGGTAGCCGCTGAACCGGACCATCACACGTTGACCTTCTACAACTCTTCCAAATGACTGTTGAGAGACCGAGAGCTCTCCAAACCAGGCAGTGTTATCAGGCTGCAGATAGAACAACTCCTGTCCGGTAGCCACTGTCTGATTCTCCTGCACAATCCCCGCATACACCACGCGTCCGGCAAAGGGTGCCGTTACCAGGTAGTTACGCTTCCACTCTTCGATGGCGCTTTTCATCAGGTTCAGAGATTGAAGGAATACCGATCGCTGCTCTTCAATTCTCCTGTCCAGTTCCATGATCTCCTTCTTTTTTGCGGTTCGGGAAATATGATTGCTGATAATGGCTGACTCTGTCTGCTGGAGCGGAAGTTTACGGGATGCCAGCTCACGCTCTGCCCGGGCAAGCTCCAAAGGTGAAATAAAGTCCCCATCCGCTAGCTGTTTTTGCATGTCAAATTCCCTTTCAGCAAGGGTAAAATCGGCTTGTTGTACCTCTTTTTGATCGTGAAGCATATCCAGTTGCTGCCGGGTATATTCCAATTCCTGAAGTAGAATTTCCCGTTGGCGGCTATAAAACGCTCCCGGCCGATATGACAAGTACTCTCTCCACACCTGCTCAAATCCCTGAAATGTATTCTGTAGCTCCCCGAGATTCCCAAATGACGCCAGATTGATCTCCACGCTATTTGCTTCGGTTTCATTTTCATTCAGCAGGTCTTCCCGGATCAGGTCAACCTGTTCCGAAAGAAGCAGCACTTCCCCATGATGAGCCGTGCTTTCTAGCCATGCCAATATGGCTCCCTCTTCTACATCCGTGTTGTTTTCTGCAGCAAGGTGTACAATTTTTCCGTTACTCCGACTTTCGAGTGATTGAGGTGCATAAATGGCTGTCAATTTCAACGGTGTATTTACAACTTCAGGATATTTGATCACGGCTGCTGATAACAACACCAGGCCCAGCACCCCGAAAAATGCCGTAATACCCCATCGTACCAGCCAGTGCGGCGGCCGCCCGATAATCTCCTGCACCTCCTCGCTGCGCACTTCCAGTTCGGGAAATGGATTTTTTAAAGATTCTGGTTTGGTCGGTATGTGGTTGTTGTTTTGTGGCATATTTTAAGTGAAAAGTGAAAGGTGAAAAGGCAAAAGTGAGAAGGCAAAAAACCTGAGTTGAGTCGAAATAATCCCCTCTTGAGAGGGGAAAAGCGAAGGCAAAAAGGCGAAGCCGGATTTGCCAAGCGAGGGGTGTGTTCCTGTTGTTAGCTTCCGGCCCTGCCAAACACACCCCTGTGTTTTGAAGACGCGCTCTGCGCACTTCTTCAACTATGTCCCCTCTCAAGAGGGGATGTCCTTCTCACATTTCACTTTTGCTTTTTCACTCAAACCCCCAGTTCCAGTTGATTTTTTACCAGTTCAAAATAAGCTCCTTCCCTTCCGGCCAGCTCGCCATGGGTGCCCTGTTCAATGATCCGGCCCTCTTCGAGCACCACGATGTTGTCTGCGTTTTTGACCGTGCTGAGGCGGTGCGCGACGACCACCACCGTTCGGTTTTGAAAAAATTGGTTCATGTTGTCCATAATGGCGCGTTCGTTGTTGGCGTCGAGCGCATTGGTTGCTTCATCGAAAAAAAGAAACTCCGGGTCTTTGTACACCGCGCGTGCGATAAGCAACCGCTGGCGCTGCCCCTGGCTGATACCGTTCCCTTCGGCCCCGATTTTGGTATTGAACCCTAGCGGGAGCGATTCGACAAACTCCCGGATATTGGCCACATTTACGGCGTGCTCCAGTTTTTGAATATCCGGCACTTCATCACCCACCGCAATGTTGCGTGCAATGGTATCGGAAAAAATAAACCCATCCTGCATTACCGCGCCGCACTTACTGCGCCATACCCGCGGACTCAAATTCACAAAGTTGCTCTCCCCGATTCGAATCTCACCGCTATCCGGCGGATAGAATTTGAGCAGCAGCTTGAGCAGCGTTGTTTTCCCGCTGCCGCTCATTCCTACAACCGCCGTTACTTTGCCTTCCGGTATCGTCAGATCAATATCCCGAAGCACCGGTTCATTCCCTGCACCGGGATAGGTGAAATTGAGCTTTTTCAGCGTAATATCTTTGGATTTCGGCAAGCTGTATGTGAACATCTTTTCGGCCGGCTCCTCATCCTCCTTTTCGTGCACTTCATTTAACCGCTCCATGCTAATGATCGCATCCTGTGTGGACTGAACAAATCCGATAAGCTGTTGAACCGGACTGTTAAGTTGTCCGATGATGTACTGAATGGCGAGCATGGCGCCCAGGGTAAGCTGGCCATTCACCACCGCAATGGCTGAAATAAAGGTGATACCGATATTCTTCCCCTCATTGATAAAAAAGGCTCCGCCCTGCTGGTACTGCTCCAGGGCAAGATTCTTGACCTGATAGCGAAAGAGCCGGGCCTGAAGGTGCTCCCACTCCCATCGCTTCTGCTTTTCACAGTTGTTCAGTTTGATCTCTTGCATGCCCTGGATGAGCTGGATGACCGTACTCTGGTTGCTGGAAGAAATACCGAAACGGCGGTGATCGAGCTCACGCCGCTTTTTCAGAAAAAGGACGATCCAGATCACATAAAGAGTGCTTGCCACCAGGAAAACGGTAAAAATCATCATATGGTAATACGCAAGCACCAGCGAGAAGACGATCAGGGTAACGAAAGAGAAGAGCGTGCTCAGGGTCTGCCCGGTTAAAAAATTCTGGATACGGGCATGGTCGCCCATCCGCTGCATAATGTCGCCCACCATTTTGGTGTCGAAAAAGGGCATCGGCAGCTTCATCAGCTTGATCAGAAAATCGGAGAGGATGGAGATGTTGATGCGTGTGCTCATGTGGAGCAGAATCCACGAGCGGATAAATTCTACTACGGTGCGCCCGAAAAAAAGCATCAGCTGCGCCATAAGGATAAGGTAGATAAAGTTGATGTCGCGGTTCTGGATACCGATATCGACCACCGCCTGGGTGAGAAAGGGGAAGATGAGCTGCAAAATACTGCCGGCCAGCAGGCCTAATCCCAATTGAAACAGCAGGTTTTTGTAGGGCAGGATGTACCGAAACAGGATACCAAAACTTAATCGGTTGCCCTTCTCTCCCTCCAGATCGTAAAAAGCAGGTGAGGTATAGAGCAAAAGGGCAATACCATAAGTCCCCCCTAAAAAGGGGGGATTAAGGGGGGTGTCAGCTCCGTCTACGGCCACATTTACAGGCACAGATTGTTTAACCAACCACTGCTCCAAAAACTCCTCTTTTCTATAAGTAACTTTTCCTTGTGCCGGATCAGCAATATAAACCTTATCCCCCTTTATTTTGTACACCACCACAAAATGAACCTGGTTCCAATAGATAATGCACGGGAGCGCCGCCTCATTTTTTAACTGCTCCCACGTCAGTTTTGCGCCCACCGTCCGGAACCCGATCTCCTCAGCCGCTTCATCCCGCAAGGGCGGGAAAGAGATACCCCCTCCCGATTGATGCCACTCTTTTGCCGCAGGCTATCCATTGAATAGCGACGGCCATGATGTTTGGCAATCATACGAAGACAAGTTGGCCCACAATCCATTTGATCGTATTGGCGGTAAAATGGAAATCTTTTCATTAAATATTGTTAAATCCGAATATTAATAAAGTCAAATTTATATTGACCATTTCAATTCTTAGTGAACTGTTCACCACCGCATAAATACAACTGTTTTTTATAAATGTATAGTATATTTAAGCCAATTGAATGATCCGCTAGTCCGTCATCTGATTTTTTACGATACGTTTTCTATTTAGTCTATCATCCCCCGCAACCCTTATTCAAATCCGATTTTTTATCATCAATAAACATTCTATATAAGTACAAACCAAAAATAAGAGAATCTGTAATTTTATATTAATAATGGTTATACTTTCTATTTATTAATGAAAACTCAAAAAGTATATTCTCGGATTTCAGCTTCTTCGGTTGCAATAAATATTTTGTCAGCTGAATGATCCAAATCAAAAACCGGAAGTAATTCTTCATTTGCACTCAATTCATACCTGTAAAGCAGGTTTCCAGTATTCGAAAAATGGTGTATAATCAGCTTCTTTTCATAATCAACATACCCGTATGTTGCAAGGTACAGTTCTCCATCTTGGCTACTTACCCCACCCCAGTATTTTCTTAGCGGTACGACCATGTCCACGAAATCCAAAACATGATCAGCCGTTTCATAAAAGACTGTTTCTGTCGATTCGGTTTCCGGGTTATCAGGAACACCTTTTTCCCACAGTTTCTTGCCCGACAGATGGTATTTTGCAATTTTCGAATTGGCGCTATACACCAGAAAGTACTCTTCAGGATTTGCTTTATCCTTTACCAAAAACGTGTTTTGACTATAAACTGATGGGATTTCTCGATTTGAAATAGAATTTTTATAGTTCTGAAAATCTACGCCAAAACTGCTCCCTTCTGGCATATCACCAATAGTGGCGTCTATATTTCCCTTCTTATCCTTTAATTCGTATAAGGATGTGGCTCCTGAATCATATGCGGTAGGCAATAGTATATCCCCGTCCAAAGTTATATGGGGTTGATTATCTAAATTGTACATAAATGCAAAAGTGAGGAAGTTATAGAGATCTTGAGGGATGGGTGGAAGTGGTGGAGGTGGTGGCAGCTCGTTTTCGGGTAGGGTAAATGTGATTGAAGAAACAAAACTGCCGTCCTGTTCATACTTATGAATCAAAAACTGATTGGTATCGAGTATATAAATATTATCATTTGCAAAAAAAATATCCGATACCTCCAAAAATTCGCCAGGGCCGCGTCCTTCACGACCATATACACTAACATTTTTCCCCCTGGTATCAGTTTTTAAAACTTTATTTACTTGTGAATCATACAAATACAGATGGCTGTCATTGAATTTTAATATTGTAGGGGAACCTAAAATATTATTTTCATATGAAATTATTGTTTCATACTCCCCAAGTTTTATTAATTCAGTTTTTATTTCTGATGTAACATCGGACTTACATCCAATTATAAGTACAAGTACAAAAATTGATAGAATAATTGTAGTAATTCTATTCTTCATATATAGACATTAATAGTAATTATTAAATATGTAGCCACACTAAATTATTTATTTACCTATTGGTTATCAAAAAAAATGTGGCTACATCTAACTTTATCCTTCTACATCTCCACCTTCGCACGAACATGAAACTCCGTGAAGACCTGATCCACAATCGCAGTCAGGACCTGAACAATAATCCACACAGGTACTGCAATTACTTGGATTGTCATCTTCACAACACATGCCGCAACCATCACCTGAGGATCCCGCCATTACCATTTTCATCTCACTACGACTTAAGATTGCTTCTTTATTACTTATTCCAATCATAATTTACCTTTATTTCATTAGAACCCGTTTAACTATGTTAGTGGGGTACGAGTTATGATATGACCCCTGTTTGATTACTCAAACATTCATTCACTTCTCTGATATTTTCACACTTCCTGTAATTCCTTTCATTGTATTCAACCCATTCTGGCTCCCAAAAGCATCTGCCAATCCCGGAATCAATGCAGCCAGATCCTTCACCCGGTAGGCCGCCGGCAGTTCATACCCGTTCATAAAGGTAGTCGGGGTTTTGGTGATGCCGGCCTGCTTGATCCAGCTGTAATGAGCCCGTGAATACTCCTCTGCTTCTTTATCTGATACGGCTCCATTTACAGGGTGTGAATCCACAAATTTCCCTACATTCATATCCTCATACCACGCTTCGATCAACGCCTGCCCGTCCGGCAACCCGTTGTTTCGTTGCTTTATTAAAGAACCCACCCAGGTTTTTAACAGCAAACCACTGGTTTCTCCTTTATCCCCGCTTTTCAAAAACCGCAGGGAGAGACTTATCTGTCCGGGATAGATATTCAGTAGCTCCTTCGCCTGCTCCAGCTCGCTTTTGCACGGGCCACAATAAAGGTTAATCGCCATAGTAAGTTTTACAGGAGCATCGGGCTTTCCGATCAGGAAGTCATGTACAAAAGGTGTCGTGTCCACCTGTCGCTGACGGAACAGCAGGCTTGTGAATACATCCGGTGAGTTTTTAATGCGTGCAGCAGAAATCTCGTTTTGTACGGCCCGGTTTTTCTGCTGTACGGTCTGTTTTAAAAGAAGAAGTGATGAACCAGCCAATCCGAACAGAAAAAGTGTAATTACAACATTGGGGAGAGCTAGTGCCATTGGATTGATCAACCCGGAGTAGAATAGGTAGCCGAATATGTACGCCTGAAGGATCAGAATCCCACTTACCACCAGGCAGAGGCGACACCACTCCTTAATTTTCACCGCTTGCAGCCAGAGTGAATAGCCTATCATGGGCAGAGCAAGTACGCTTAACCACCCAAGTACTGTTAAAAGTGTACTTCCTGTCCACAAAGGTGACAACAAGCCTACTGCAAAAAGCTGAGCAGCAAAATAGCCCAGAGTCAGATCAGAAAAGGTGATAAACCCGAACAGTTTTCCCTCCTCCGACCGGAGCACCTTCCCGCAGCCGGACCCGGTACCCGCGTTGCAGAAGCTCTCTACGGCTTGGTAGGTGATGCCCAGGTCTTTGGCAAACAGAACGTAGCCCGTACCCACACCGGCCATTGCCGTTATGAGAAACAGAAGCTGAAGCCAGGAAAAGGACAGAAGCAGCGGAATCGTTACCATCCCAACCGCTGCAATGAACAACATGGAAGTAAACATTTTGAATCGTTTCTCTTCGTCGAGCGCTTTTGCGTTCTCTTTATCGGCAATCTGCTTGGTTGATTCTGCCTTTAGAAGCACCCCGCTCCAGTGGTTCAGTTTTTCTTTAGACTCTTCCAGGTCTTTTGCATTGTATACCGGCAGCAGCGAGCCGCCTGCAGTTTCCAGATGTAGCAGAACCGGGAGGGGCAAATCATTGAGATTTTCTTTGTTGGATCTTGCCACAGTGTGGGAGATACCGAGCTGCTGCAGAGTGTCGGCAACCGCCAGGATGGAGGGATAGTCCGGATGAGAGGCGATTCGTTTTTTACAATAGCGATCGGATACCGGAATATGTAAATATCGTAGATAAGAGGTAACAGCCTGTTCCATATCAGAGCAACTTACGGGTTAATTATTGTTCTTGTTTATCATCACGCTTACACATTAATAAAAAATAGATTAAGATTATCCCCCATTATTTTGTGGGATGAAGTTTGATATTTTTTTGTTATTATAGTTGGCTCTTAACTTTTTCGTCGGCTCCTCACCCACCGTTTTACCACTCCCCTGCCGTTCAGACCAAGCTTTTTACCAATTCGGGTAATATGGTTTTCTACTGTTCCCTCTGCTAAGTAAAGGTCGGCAGCAATCTGCCGGTTCGATTTACCCTGACCCAGTTTAGTAAGTACACTACATTCTCTGGCACTTAAAACAGTGTAAGCTTCTAATAACGTAGGACCGTTGGTTGGTTTGTTGACTTTCTCTTTCCATCTTGACATCCACTCCTTTTGTTCTCTTTCTCCATAGTTAATAGCTATTTAGCGTACCTTTTTACCCAAGAGTAAGAAAGAGGTGTTTTGTTACAAAAAAAGTATAAACAGGGCTTTTAGCCTACCGTATTGAAGCCGGTCTCCTCGACTGCTTCATCCCGCAAAGACGGGACAGTGCCCCCTTCCCGGTTGATGCCGCTCTTCTGCTGCAGGCTGTCTATCGAATAACTTCGGCCGTGGTGCTTTGTGATCATCCGCAGGTAGGCCCGCAGTCCATGGCGTCGTATTGTTTATATAAAGGAAACTGCTTCATACAGACGATGTATAATTAATCTTCTTAAATATCAATCCGATACCTAACAATTTCTCGCAATTCAGTTTCATCATTTCTCTCCATTGTGTAGAAGTATCCATTTTTTATAACCTTCATATTCTGTGCATTTCGTAATGGCCATCCGTAACGATCACCTTGATAGGAAAATGTACCAAGAAGTTCACCGTCTATATTTAAAACCCACCACTTTAATTGATCCTCTTTATCTGTAAACGTTGAAATCCAGAGTTGATCCTGATCGTCAAACTGCATTGAATTCAGAACCGGCCAATAATCCGGCAGATCTAGGTTTTCAGCAATATTTCTGCTCATCACATTTGATGACTTGTACGCGTCTTCTCTCGTCACTTTTATTTTATCATGAGGGTAGTAAAACGATTTTAAATAATTCCCATACTGATCGAGCTCCTTTACAAAAAAGTGGTTCGACTTTGCTGTAAATATTCTGCCTTTACCCGACACAGCAATTAATGATTTTTCAAAAAATGGAAATGTTTCCCTTATTCTCCGTCCTTCAAAATCACCCCAATGATGTGAAATTTGTTTCAACTCAAAAGTTCTGGAAGAACTCAGGTTAAACTTTTCATTAGAATAAAAGTAAGCATTATTCAAGCTGTCGCTATTTTGATACTGATGTACAGGCGGGGAAAATTCCATCAATATTTCTTCGGGAGTCACAAAATAGTACATACCTGTAAACATGCCATCTGTGACTGACTCCGGTAAATTTATTCTATCAATTCTATAAACATCTAAAAAATCCAAGGTGTTTAATGAAAATAAGCTCATTCTTCTTTGAACCTGATCGTATACATATAGTTTTTCCGAATTTATTTTCATACAACATATATCCTCAAACTCTCCCGGCCCTTTACCCTCTTGGCCTAAATTTTTTAAATACTTACCGTCCGAGTTAAATACATGTATGGTTTTTCTGCCAATTGCTCCCTCTACTATAAATATGCGCCCTTCATCATCAACAATAAACTCACGCATACGGGAAAAGAATATCTTTTCTGTATCTCCGTAAGTCTGATCTTTTATTAACTGGATTTGATTAGCATTCTTTGACAATGAATAATTCGTGACATTATCGGTATTACGAACATGAGTTGGTAAATTTTCGTGTGATATTTTTTTTTCATCACAACTTATTAACAATACGATTAAGCAGATCACTGTTTTTTTCATATATAAAAAAATATGTGGGAAGTAATCTTTCACTTCCCACTTTTATTAGATTATCATTTTTATGCTTCTTGTAATTCAGAACATGCTCCCCAGCTTCCCGTTACATCTTCTTCATCATATGCTGGGTATATTTCTTCGCATGTTTTATCAGGGTCACCTACTGCAGACCTCTCCCATTCTTCAGAACCACCAGGTGTGTGGCAATGCAAACAGCTGGTGGCTCCATTCCCTGCCATCAGCTTTTTCATAGCGCTGCGGTTCAATACACCTTCTGTATTTTGTAAATCAATCATCTTTATATCTCCATTTTATTAAGAACCAGTTTCACCATTTGGCAGGGTACAGGTTATAAATAAACCCCTGTTTGATCGCTCAAACATTCGTTCACTTCTCTGATAATTTTATACTTACGGAATTTCGTTTTATTGTATTCAACCCATTCTGGTTACCAAATGTATCCGTCAGACCCGGAATCAATGCAGCCAGATCCTTCAACCGGTAGGCCGTCGGTAGCTCATACCCGTTCATAAAGGTAGTTGGGGTTTTGGTGATACCGGCCTGCTTGATCCAGCCGTAATGAGCTCGTGAATACTCCTCTGCCTCTTTATCTGATACGACTCCATTTAAAGGGTGTGAATCCCCGAATATCTCTACATCCATCGCCTCATACCACGCTTCGATCAACGCCTGCCCGTCCGGCAACCCGTTGTTTCGTTGCTTTATTAAAGAACCCACCCAGGTTTTTAACAGCAAACCACTGGTTTCTCCTTTATCCCCGCTTATCAAAAACCGCAAGGAGAGACTGACCTCATCGGGATAGATGCTCAGCAGCTCTTTCGCCTGTTCCATATCAGTGCAACGTACGGTTTAATCATTGTTCTTATTTATCATCACGTTTACACATTAATAAAAAATAAATTAAGATTATCCCCCATTATTTTGTGGGATAAAGTTTGATCTATTTTTGTTATTATGGCAGATTATAAGTTTTTATGCCGGCTACTCACCCACCGTTTTACCACTCCCCTGCCGTTCAGACCAAGCTTTTTACCAATTCGGGTAATATGGTTTTTACTGTTCCCTCTGATAAGTAAAGCTCTGCAGCAATCTGCCGGTTTGATTTACCCTGACCCAGTTTAGTAAGTACACTACATTCTCTGGCACTTAAAATACGATAAGCTTCTATTAACGAGGGACCATTGGTTGGTTGGTTGGTTGGTTGACTTTCTCCTTCCATCTTGACTTCCACTCCTTTTGTTCTCTTTCTCCATAGTAAATAGCTATTTAGCGTACCTTTTTACCCAAGAGTAAGAAATAGGTGTTTTGTTACAAAAAAAGTAAAAACAGGGCTTTCAGCCTACTGTATTGAAGCCGGTCTCCTCGACTGCTTCATCCCGCAAAGACGGGACAGTGCCCCCTTCCCGATTGATGCCGCTCTTCTGCCGCAGGCTGTCCATCGAATAGTGCCGCCCATGGTGTTTGGCAACCATCCGCCAGCTGTCGGACAAGTTCCGCAGGCAGATCTGCCCTCCACAGTCAATACGACGGAGGGTAGGGCCGCAGTCCATTTGGTCGTGTTGGTGGTAGTAGGGAAACTTACTCATTCAGGTATTTTTTACACTTCTTCCAACTCAATCTTATAACGCACGATTTGCTCTAGACCGGTTTCTTTATCAGTTTGTCGGGTGTACATATAGCCGTTTTTTACCTCTTCGATGGGTTCATCGCGGGGCCATTCGAATTTGGTTATCAGTTCACCGTTCTCCTTCAATACCCTCCATTCATAAACATCCATATCATCCACAGTTACGGCAATCCATAATCGGTCATGATCATCAATTTTCATTTCTGTCAGAACCGGCCAGTTTTCTGGTAGTTCCATCGAGTTAATTTCATCAGTTAACTGTTCGGGTACACCAATTTGATTAGCAAAATCCTGAGATATGGGTCGTGTGATGGGGATTTCTTCCAGCGAATAATAAAAAGCACGCTGATAAACTCCTTTTTGATCATAACTCCTAATTAAAAAATAGTTTGGTTCTGCAAAATGGATGTGATTATTACTTGAAAGAACTGTAAATGCAGTTCCAAAAAAAGGCTCTAAGTGCAAACCTATAATAGCATTTCTGAAAGGTAAGTGAGTGTGTATTGCATGCGTAAATTCAAGCAGTTTTTCAGATACGATTTCTCCTGTAGTATCCAAGTGAAAGAGTAAACCCTTTCTTTCAAAATTTTGCCATTCAATTTCTTCTACACTATTATCTGAAATAAACCTAGCTACATAGGTACTGTCATCCCTAATGTGTAATTCGTCAATAGAGGGTAACGCCCCAATTAAATCCTGATGTTCCCTTCGATTGGAGCCAAGTGAAATCGTTTTCTCTCCGGCCAGATTATCGAGTGTAAAAACCGTTACTCTATTCGGGCCCGGATCAAATGCATATAACCTATCATTTCTTATCTGTAATTGAATGTAACTGCTAAATTCCCACGGACCTCGACCATCTCTTCCAAGTCGTTTGGTTATTCGGCCGTCAGGTTCGTATACATTGATAACCAAATTTGCAGCATCAGTAATAAAAACCCGCTCCAAATCATCTACAGCTACTTCTCCAATTCTTCCAATTAAGACTTCGTCAGTATCACCATAAACAGCATCTTTTGTAAAAGATATGGTAGCCTCAGGTGCTGCATTCGAAGAATAGACGTTAAGATTTTCAAGTTCCCGGAATTGTTCAGGAATCGATTCTGACTGTGGAGCTAAACACCCCCATAGAAAGATAATTATAAGTGCAAAAAAAAGTTTTTCCATAGAGTTTTTATTATCTAATGCCATTGTTGGCACTATTTAATGCGTACGAAGTTGTACTGAAAAGCTACTGTCCCCATCATCTCAAAAGCTGATGAGAGAGAGGGACAGTTTGTATATTTTTAATTGTTGTTAAGCTGTACTTTAAGGATGTTCTTCAGGAAATGTAGCACATCCGTTACAACTGGTTCCAAATAGATCTGCACATATTCCAGTACACTCCATCAATGTTGCTCCAGAGCAGGACCACTGATTATTGTCACCAGAATTACAATATATATTGCCACCATCTCCAGCAATTATTTTTTTCATCTCATTACGGCCTAATGCGCCTTCTATATTTGATAAGGTTGAGGTACTCATCATTTATTCTCCGTTAAATTAAACCTGTTTTGCCATTTAGCGGGGCACAGGTTATTTAATGAACCCCTGTTTGATCACTCAAACATTCATTCACTTCTCTGATATTTTTGCACTAACTGAATTTCCTTTCATTGTATTCAACCCATTCTGATTACCAAATGCATCCGTCAGACCCGGAATCAATGCATTCAGATCCTTCACCCGGTAGGCCGCCGGCAGTTCATACCCGTGCATAAAGGTAGTCGGGGTTTTGGTGATGCCGGCGTACTTTATTCCCACCGTCCGGAAACCAATCTCCTCGGCCGCTTCATCCCGCAAGGGCGGGAAAGCGATACCCCCTCCCGGTTAATGCCGCTTGTTTGTAGAAGGGTGTCCATAGAATAACTTCTGCCACTGTATTTGGAAATCATCCACCAGCTGTCGGACAAGTTCCGCAGGCCTGCCCTCCACAGTCAATACGACGGAGGGTGGGGCCGCAGTCCATTTGGTCGTGTTGGCGGTAGTGGGGGAAGGGTTTCATAATAACATATCCCCTTTATATTTCTTCAAATTCAATATTATAGCGCACAATCTGTTGCAGGCCGGTCTGTTCGTCTATTTCCAAAGCAAACATTTTTCCATTATTCACATGTTGGATTTCTCTTGAATACCTATGCCGGTTACCCGGCCATTTAAATTTACCAATAAGGTTTCCCTCATAATCTATAACCCACCATTCATAATATTCATCAAGATCTGTGATTGTCGAAACCCACAACCGATTTACATCATCAATAATGAAATCATCAATAGCCGGCCAATTATCTGGCAAATCAATATTTTTAAAAAATTCTGCACGGCTTGGATCAGACAGATTATCGATAATATTTTTTTTTGAAAGTGAATTTCTTTCAAATGGAAAATGAATCGTTTCTTTTAATTCTCCCTCCACATTATATCTCTCAATTAAAAACTCTTCGCTCCAGGCAGAAAATATAGCGCCGCTTGGAGCAATATCAATTAACGGTTTTCCTAGAAAAGTAAAATTAGCAGCTATTCTCCTGCCTTGAACTTCAGATGTTATAAACGGGGTATCAGGCAATTTCAAAACTTTATCGGATATAATTTCTGATTTGTTATTTACGAGATAGTAACTTCTATATCGAACCTGCTCAACATTCCTGAGATTTCTTAGTTCTGAAAAATTAACTAAAAAGGTGCTGTCGTTTATGACCTTTGAAAAATTGAGCTGAAGACCTGACAACTCCGGAAATTCTTTTTGATTTGTAGGGTTTAGATTATAGTTGTCTATGAGTTCAAGGGTTTTAGTTGAAAAAACATTAACACGAAACTGCATAGTATCAACTACATACAGTCTCTCCGAGTGAATAGAAATTTCACCCAAAAACATGAAATCTCCAGGTCCGCGACCCTCTTTTCCTAAACTTTTTAAATAAGTACCATCCGGCTCAAATATGTGTATTTGTTTTTTCTGATTATCAGACATGTATACCCTGCCTGCCTCGTCTGACACTGCCTTTGAAATTGCACCGAACAGGACATTGCTATTTTCTCCAAATGTCACCTCTCTTTCAAAGGAGATTCCTCTTTGGTGATTTGACTCCGTAGTGTCAGTAATCTTTTGATCAGACTGTATGGAACCGTAGTATTTCTCATTGTCGAAAGAACATCTAGCATTCAGAGTTAAACACAGATATGTCCAAAGAATATGCTTTAGGAAAAATCTCATTAATGATTCTTTTAAATTTATCGGGAGAGTTTTCACCACTCCCGATACTTTACAATTTTATTTATTTAACTATTCGTCATTGATATTAACAAGATCCCCAAATTCCGGTAATAGTTTGACCTTCCGGATACCAAATATCATTATTGCACACATCTGTCGGATCTTGTCCGTCAAATTCAACTTCCCAAGATTCCGCCCCATGTGATTCTGATATACAAATAACGCAATTAGTCTCACCAGCCATTATATTTTTCATCTCACTACGGCTTAAAACACCTTCTGCACTTCCAGTTAACATTGATAGTTTCATCATTGATCTCCATTTATTTAAATCCCGTTTCGTCACTCGACTGGGTACGAGTATAAATGAACCCCTGTTTGATCACTCAAACATTTGTTTACCTCTCTGACATTTTTTCTTCTTTATCAATTACTTCAGTGTTAATCCTTTCATTCTGATTGCCGAATGCATCCACAAGTCCCGGAATTAACGTAACCAGATCTTTCATCCGATAAGCGGCCGGTAATTCATACCCGTTCATAAAGGTAGTTGGGGTTTTGGTGATACCGGCCTGCTTGATCCAGCCGTAATGAGCTCGTGAATACTCCTCTGCCTCTTTATCTGATACGACTCCATTTACAGGGTGTGAATCCCCGAATATCTCTACATCCATCGCCTCATACCACGCTTCGATCAACGCCTGCCCGTCCGGCAACCCGTTGTTTCGTTGCTTTATTAAAGAACCCACCCAGGTTTTTAACAGCAAACCACTGGTTTCTCCTTTATCCCCGCTTATCAAAAACCGCAAGGAGAGACTGACCTCATCGGGATAGATGCTCAGCAGCTCTTTCGCCTGTTCCATATCAGTGCAACGTACGGTTTAATCATTGTTCTTATTTATCATCACGTTTACACATTAATAAAAAATAAATTAAGATTATCCCCCATTATTTTGTGGGATAAAGTTTGATCTATTTTTGTTATTATGGCAGATTATAAGTTTTTATGCCGGCTACTCACCCACCGTTTTACCACTCCCCTGCCGTTCAGACCAAGCTTTTTGCCAATTCGTGTAATATGGTTTTCTACTGTTCCCTCTGCTAAGTAAAGCTCTGCAGCAATCTGCCGGTTCGTTTTATCCTGACCCAGTTTAGTAAGTACACTACATTCTCTGGCACTTAACATACGATAAGCTTCTATTAACGAGGGACCATTGGTTGGTTGGTTGGTTGGTTGACTTTCTCATTCCATCTTGACTTCCACTCCTTTTGTTCTCTTTCTCCATAGTAAATAGCTATTTAGCGTACCTTTTTGCACAAGAGTAAGAAAGAGGTGTTTTGTTACAAAAAAGTAAAAACAGGGCTTTCAGGATATTCCAGAACAGTGCAAAACGAATATTGCAATCTGCATCAGGCAATTCTTCAAAATGATGAGGTAAGGACTTTGTGGGTACTGTAATCGAATGCAGAAATTCCTTTCTACTTAATTCAGAGTGAACGTTCACATCACTTATGATGGAAATAGTTCATTGTTTTAACTCAATGGAAAGTATGTCTCGCTCTCCCGTATCTGTGATAAAATCAATACCATATACAGTTTGGCCACAGACAGACATCCGGTCAAGACCGTGCGGTATTTTGAAAAAAATTACATCTTCGGTTTTTTGGTCAATATATAGAGAAAGACCATATTCAAATGACGGGAAAAATATTGGAAGTAAAAGAACATTGTCCTTTGCATATATCTCCCAAAAAATTGGCAGATGCTCACTTTCCTCCAATACTGCCCAATATTGATCCTCATCAACTTCATGGTTTAAACTACCGTACTCTTCCTTTATGAATGTTGCTAATTCTCCGTCAGTATTTTCTCTCTTGCCGAGCTCTAAATCGATGTGTTTCAATTGACCGGATTGCAGGTTATAAGCTGTAATGTTTGATTGATGTGACCTTATAAAATAGAACCAGCCCTTGCTGAATGACCAATAACTTCTTTTAGCAAAAATATTTTCCAGATACATCGTAAACTCTGGAAATTCGTACTTCGGACGCTCATTGCCCGGAATCTCTAATAACCTTTCTACAATCTGAAAAGTATCATCTAGCCGATACAAAAAATATTCATTATCCGGCTCAAAATAACTTTCAAACTTTGAAAACACTCCAAACCTATCGTCTCCATCTACAAAAATAGACTGCAAATGATAATCAGGCGGGTATTTAAATGGAGTAGAGTTGACAAAAACCAATTCGTCATTATCAATAATAAATTCAGAAATTCTAAATAAATCCCCATCTATAATATACAACCGATCATCCGGTCCAATATAGGGGTTGATTAAGCTTCTGAATTCACCAGGCCCGTCTCCTTCACCACCGGCTTCACTCATCACATCACCATTTGGTTTCACAAGTTTGATTGTTTTATCGGCGTTGTCAACAATAATCAAATCACATTGACTGGTCGTAATAAGCCAGTTTGCGTTCAAGATTTGATCTGAATGATCTAATGCTTTGACATCAACTCCAATCTCAGAATATTTTTCTTTGAGATTTAAAATCAATTGGCCTTGATGATCTTCACCGGAATCTACCCCTTTACAGAAAGTGACTGTGAAGAAGCACAGAAGGGCTATGGTAGTATGCTTTAAAGATTTCAAACTTGTGATTATTTGATGGATGAGTAACTCCAAAAATTGAAGCTATTGTTTTTTTGGGCTTCTTTAATTTTAATAGGCTCCCTGTTCTAATATTAAAACAGGAAACCTCTCATGATATACTAACAAACGGTTCCCATACACTGTGCCTGACAACAGTGTATTACTCTAAAACACATCAATTCATCATAGCCCGCTTCTTCGAAACAACGGTTGCCAATATATTGACATTCACTCGTGCAACCTCCAAGGTCATCTTCCATACTTCCGGCCAGTATACTTTTCATTTCGCTTCGCGGTTCTTCACTTCGTTACGAATCATCGCGATTTAGTACTTCCATATCTATCCTCTTTAGGTTATATCCAACTTTGACCACACTGTAAACTTAGCATGATGGGCATGGATGTTTAATCCCTAAGAGATTATAATGAATATTTTTACGTCGTAAACCCATGTTATTTTGTGGGATGAGATTTAATAAATTTTTAGTATGTTGATAAGCTTTAAGATTATTTTGTGGTTTTTTGGAGTGGTGCCAAAAATAAAATTAGTCGGTTTTGGCAGTGAATCATTCCCACTACTTCCCATATGCTTCAAAGAAAAGCCCTCACCCTTTCTAAGGTGGGATTCTGTGGTTTTCTGTAGTTCTGTGGCAAAAACTGCGAGTGTGGCGATATCGTATGAAGTTGATTTATTTTAGATGTATTGTTTTTACTACAAAAAGATTACTCCCAATTTGTTAGGGGGGATTATTTTTATCCTGCACAAACTTTAGGTTCTGAAAAATCTCTGTGGCCTTTCGTGATTTCGTTTCACGGCAAAGTATGAGCGTGGCAAACTTACCTATTTGTAATTTCATCCCGGCTCTTTGAATTCCATTCGATACTTCACCACATACTCAGCTCCCGTCTCTTCATCAATCTCTTTAGCGTAGAGATATCCGTTTTTGATATCGAATATCGTTTTCTCGCTGGATCGCTGAAGTTTAGCCAGAAGCTCCCCTGATTCATCGAGGATCCACCACTCAAACATTTCTCGTTGTTGATCCATGGGTACTGCCGCCCAGATCCTATTTTCGTCGTCTACCATCAAACCGGACAGAACAGGGTTGGTTTCGGGCAGCTCCCGATCAATGTCCGAAAATGCATTTTTGATAACCCGTGCGGATGGGCTGAATGGCGATGAGTTCGTGTGCACGTCAAGATCGAACGGCAGGCTCTGCACGGGATAGTAGAAGGCAGATTGATAGATGCCGTTTGCATCGTATTTCCGGATCAGAAAATCCCGTGTAAAGGCCGTATACAATTCATCGTTGCGGGAAACGGCTTCCAAAGTACTCCCCATAAAATATAGCGGCATGATGGGTCGTGCGGATGGATCAGTCTGTATTCTGAATCCTGCAGGTAATGTAAGCGATGGGTCCTGTACAAGTCGCCCCTCATAGTCCATAATCTTGTACCGGTTTGAAAGCTGCCCGATAGCTGACCGTGGGTCAGAAAATATCAGCCAGTAATTCCCGTCCTGTCTTGCGTAAACATAACCAAACCTGGCTTCACTCCCGCTTTCCCACTGCTCGAAACGGATGGAACGTATCACGGAGAAATCGGCAGTTGAATATTCGTTCATGCGCTGATTGGTTACATCGGGTACAAATAGCTTGGTTCCCGTAACCTGCGGCCCTAACATAATACCGTACTCTCCGGGCCCTCCTCCCCGGCCTCCAATAACCGTCAGAAAGGCTCCCTCACTTGAATAGGCGTGAAGAGACTGTTGGTAACTGGTATTTGTACCCAAAATAATGACCTGTTCTCTATCATCCACTACGGCATCAAGAACACGGTTCAGGTATGGGCCTTTTGCATCGTCGAACGTCACCTCCGGGATCAGCTCCACGTCATACACCGGCTCGGAATCTCCCGGGAATATCGTGAGATTTTCGACTTCCCGGATGTGCTCAGGGATTTCATTGCGGATTTGGATGTGTTCAGCTACCTCTGAATCGGTTTCATTTCCAGAACAGGCTGTGATGGATACAAGTAAAAGTAAAGCCACGGAAGCACGGAAATACACGGAATTCTCTATGGCTTTCCGTGAGTTCGCTTCGCACCAAAGTATGAGCGTGGCAATCAACCTTCTATTTTCAAGCATCATTTATCTTTTTGAGTTGATATTTATAACCTGCACCTCATTCTCTACAACTCCACTTCATCGGTTCCTCTGTTCATCGGTTCATCAGTTTCTTCAAGGCATTTCTATCCGATACCGCACCACTTCCTGCAGCCCCGTCTCTTCATCCGTCTCGCGGGTGTAGGCTGATCCGTTTTTTACCACCCGTATCTCCCTGCTTTCGGGCCAGGTAAAGGTTGCAAGAAATTCACCCTCTTCCGAGAATACCCTCCAGTTAAACATCTCTTCTTCATCAGAGTAAAGAGCGGCCCAGATACGGTTCTCATCATCCAGTACCAGGTGCCTGAACGCCGGCCAGGTTTCCGGCATATTGTCATTCCGAACCATACCCCGCCACGGCTCATCCCGGTCGGAATACTCTTGCAGTATCTCGTTCCGATTCAGCGACATATTTTCATTCGGCTGCCAGATTGCCTTCTGATAAGTCCCATCCAGGTCATAAAATTTGAAGAGCAAATCTTCGCTGAACCCGTATGCTAAATGATTGTTATTAACAGCTACGATAGAGCGACGTTTATAGTCCGGACTCATCACGCTCATCGAGGTCCCCTCTCGGTGCACAATCGCCTCGCTTATCGGAAACTCATACACAAACTCCTCTTCAAACTCACCGGCCGTTCGGTTCAACAGCCGTCCGCGATCTTTAGGCTCAACATCCGAATCATCCATCGCAGCACTGTAACCCGTACTAAAGTGAACGAGATAGTTTTCATCACTCACAATGTGAAAATTACCAGGAAAGCTCACAAAACCACCTTCCGACTGAAACTCAAAGGGAACGGTAAGGTTGTCGACGAACGAATGTGTGTCGAGCGTAAATCGGGAGATTCGCATAGCGCCGGTATCCAGTACGTGCAGATGGCGGTCACCCGGCCGGATCGCATTAATTCTCCTGAATTCACCCGGGCCGTCTCCCTCCCGGCCAATTTGTCTCAGGTAGCTGCCGTCCGGAGCGTACGAATGAATCATGTTCTGGCTGAAGTCGGCTATGTAGACTCGACCGGCATCATCAACGGAAAACTGCCCCATCTGCCCGATGATAACATCCTCCGTATCTCCATAAGAAGCTGCCGGGGTCAAACTGATGGAGTGCAACGGACCAGCGTCCGCCTCAATCACACTCAGGTTTTCAAGTGAGGCGATCTCTTCCGGAATGTCCATATCGGGCGAGCCGGAACAGGCTGCCAATAGTAGAGGAATCACAAGAAATGTGACAATGATCTTCTTCATATCTGTATGGTTTATTTTAAGTCCAATTCCCTTTTAAAGAACCTTGTGAGCCCGCTTCTCTAAAATTATGTACGGGCACAAAATACTGCCGACCTTTCTAAGTAACTCTATCTTATGATAATTCAAGAACATAGATGAACCGGACCGGGTTTGCAAATTAGAATATTAGGTGGGTAGTATGAATTCAGGAATGATCTGAGAGATAAATCTTGTGCTATTTCGCATAACATAATAGGTCTTTCCCCTTTTTTTCAAATAAGCCATGCTAAACCCTCCAACTTTTGAGAGTTTGCGACTGGGGGGACCATCTGATCTTTGGCCCCCCTACTGGCCCCCACACTGGCCCCCACAGATGGGAAAAGAAGGGAAAAAATCGTCAAATTTTGTTCCTTTCTGTTCACTTTCAATTTGTAAGTAAAATCAAAAAAAGCGCCTGACAGATGGTTATTAAGCCATTTTTCAGCCGCTTTTAGGAAAGTACGCCCGGAAGAAAGCATATTTCTTCACTCTATTGCCTTTAAATGCACTTTATTGTGCATTGTGCAGTGATTATCGCTTTCCTTTAAGTGGGTAAAGAGAAGGTAAATGAAAGATTTGTTTGCCGGAAAATCAATAAGTCTAAATGACATTAAAGGCGGCCTCCATCAAACGGCGTTGTGCCGATGGAATTCCGATATTTGCAGCTACCTCATCCCAATTTGATACAACCTCTTGTACTTTTTCAATAATTGCATCCATTTCTTTTTTATCGAGCTTAAAATACTCACCGACGGATCGTGCGAGTTCATAGTCCAGCGCATTCAATTCAAGATCGATATTCAAAGCAAGGCCGGCCTTGTCAATAGATGGGTTCATATCATATGCGGGAGACAACCTCCACCCGTCTTCAGTAATGATGAAACCGTGATTTCTCAAATGATCATCTGTATTTGAAATGGCGATATTAAATATGATACGTCGCCATAATTCTTGTAGGTCTTCATCGGGAGAAGCTTCGTTGAATTGGATAAACTCAGCCAATTCCAAATAGCTCGGAGTTTGATCCCTGATCCCGGTTTCAAAATGGCTGGTCATCGTCATAGCTGAAGCAAAATGAATTCGCTTGTCGCCGTTGCGATCAAAACGTTTTGAGAAAAAGGTGTGATACTTCCCTGTAATTTGCTCCACCCTGGCTTTAGGTACACTTATGCCCGCGGATTTTGCCAGCTCCCATGCCACATATTCCCACGCACCCTTGTCAACGGTGTCCTGACGGGAAGGAAACTTGGCAATCCATAGTTCTCCATCCTCGCCTATTACGGATGATTTTGGCCGGGCACCTCCTAATGATGATCCCGGAGCAAGCAGAATTCGCAGCCACTTTCTTACAGCTTCTGAATCTTCGTCTGATTCCACAATATCAGCACCCACCTGTAATTCACGAACATCTGTGATAGGAGGGATGGACTTTTCTTCATCGTTATCAAGAAATGGACCGTCTTCATCCAGTTTAAAACGTAATCCACCCATTCGCGCAGGATCATAAACCCCCAACAAAAAATCGACATCTGTTAACCTGCGCCTTTGCTCACCATCCGGTTTCAGCAGGGCTTCCCGCTTTTGCATAAGCGTGCGCCCCCACGTATCGGGCATGGAATCTAAAAACATCCCAAAATTAGGTTTGTCAACCTTGGAGTATTGAGGCCCCGTAAACCATTCAAGGTCGGGATCTAACTGTAGCTGAGATTGTGTATCGAGCCATTCCTTATCGTAAGCAAAACTCCATGCTAAATGACCTCGTGCTTCCTGAGCAGTGAGTACACCCATTTTGATTGGATCAGAGATTCCCTGCCAATGGGCATATACGAAGATATCTGTTTTATCAGCAGCCATACTTACAGATCCATGTCTTGCAGTTTTCGTCCAAACTCATCATCGGCCGCTAGTTTCAGAAAATCCTTGTGTAAATTGAGCACTCGCAATACATTAAAGTACGCTCCAATTGATACAGAAGATTTACCCTGCTCAATATGGTATAAGGTGGTCCGGTTAATATTAGCACGCTCTGCGACCTGAGTAGTCGTAAGTTTTCGGCGTTTACGGGCCAGCTTAATATTCTCACCAAGTTCTTCTAAGATCCTGCGATGCTGTGGAAATATTTTTTGCTTTTTTGATTTCATTTTGTTGAATATTTTAAACAAATTTAGCCTAATTGTTTATAATAAACAACAATATTTATGAATAGCCACCATTTAGAATCAAAAAAGCTATTGCTGAATCTTTACAAATAGGAAGAACGGTTTGCATATGGCAATAAAACGCATTTAAGTAAAAATGTTTGCCACATGTTGGACCAACCCAAAATAAAAAAAACCCGCTTTAAATCACATTAAAGCGGGTTTTTGCAAGTGTACGCCCGGAAGGATTCGAACCCTCAGCCTTCTGATCCGAAGTCAGACGCTCTATCCAGTTGAGCTACGGGCGCATATGTTGTTTATCAGTAAATCAATAAATCTTTTGCTCACTACTCGGACCTAACCTTCTGATCCGAAGTTCATCCCGACAGCTGTCGGGACAGTTGAGCTTGCCTGCCAAAGCTTCAGCGTAGTCTGGCTACGGGCGTATGTCAATAAAATAGATTCTAAAACCTTGATGTACGTAAGAACTTATAGCCTTTTTGAATCAAGACTTCAAAGTTAACCGTTTTTGAAATCCTACACAACTGAACAACACTTCTTTTTCAAATTCCCTGAATTGTTTTATCGTAAAGGAAAATCAGACTCTTTCTGTTATGCTATCAACTCGGTTTACATTCCACGATTCTGAAAATATTGAACTAAGCGCAGTTCGCTGGTCACCCGAGTTCGAAAAGGTTAAGGGTGTGATTCAGATCGTTCACGGTATGGCAGAACATTCTGATCGATATCAATCATTTGCAGAACATCTAACCCGGCAAGGCTTTACCGTTTACGGGCACGACCACAGGGGACATGGAAGATCTGCCAAATATCGGCTGGGTAATGTTAAAACTGAAGACTGTTTTCACACCCTCGTCGACGGAATTCAATCACACTATTCAATTATTAGTAAACAGCACCCTGATCTGCCTCATATAGTTTTGGGACACAGCATGGGTTCATTCCTTGTGCAGCGACTCATGCAAATTACAGATCTGAATCCTTCCGGTATCATCTATTCAGGCAGTAACGGAAAGCCTCCATTTCTCCTGAATGTTGGAATTGTACTTTCTAAATTCTTGACCTCTGTCCGAAGTCCACAAAAGAAAAGTCCCCTCATCAACTACATAACGTTCGGTGAGTATAACAAACACTTCAAACCAAACCGTACTGAATTTGACTGGCTGAGCCGCGACACCGATGAAGTGGACAAGTACATACAGGATCCGTTTTGTGGCTTTGTCTATTCAACTAAATTTTATAGAGATCTCTTTCTTGGATTGAAAGCCCTTCACAATAACCGACCTTTTGCAGATCATCCCGGGGATATTCCAATTCTTTTGATTTCCGGTGATCAGGACCCTGTTTCCGATATGGGCAAGGGTGTCCGAAATCTGGAGAAGTTGCTGATCAATTCCGGCGTCAAGGATTTGACCTTAAAACTCTATCCCGGTGGCCGGCATGAGATGCTTCATGAAACCAATCGGGATATCGTCATGAAAAATATTACTGACTGGCTGGAAGAAAAGATCTGACTGTAATTCAAAGCGCTAAGGAAGAGGGTCCACTGTGACCATTCCGATACTGCTTCTTTTTGCTCTCTCGAAATCACTATCAGTCGGACGTGTAGTCATAACAGGTTTGCTCATATTCTGCACCACTTTTTCTGTGATAGAACCCAGGAACAGGTGAGCAAATCCGCTGTAACCGTGTGTTGCCATTACTACCAGGTCTGCATTCTCTTCTGAATATTTTTCTATTTCGTAGTGAACCGAATAACCTGTCCGGATAATTGTTTTTAGCGGTATATATTTTTCCGATGCTGCTTTACCTGTTTTCAAGCTGTCCAGAAACAGTTTATCACTACGCTTTAATTCTATTCCCTCTTTCTCACGGTCTTCGAGGTAATACTCAACTTTTTCCATTAACTGCTCATAGATCTTTTCACGATCAATCAATTCCGGATGATATTCTGCGTCCTCACCTCCGCCTCCACCGCGCAGCTCAACCACATAGAGAAGTGCCAATTCCGCACCAAAGGCGTGAGCAAGTGCAGCTGCATGAGGCAGGGCAGATATTGAGAGCTGTGATGAATCGGTTGGCATAACCACTCTTTTGATATCTCCGGGCTGAATATTTTCAGCCACCGCCAATACCGGGACTTCCGAATTCCTGAGTGTCCTGAGTGTAACGGATCCTCTTTTTAAAAGTGAATTACCCTCCCCTTTTGATCCCATTACGATCAGATCATATTTTTGATCTTTTGCATAGTGAATGATCGAATCGGCTGCTTTTCTGTTTTTACCGATATGGATTTTTCCACGTACCTTCTCATCAAAATCGGATAAGGTATTTTTAAGACGCCTTTCAGTCTCTTTTACAATTTCAGGTATTACATCATTGTCCGGATCTACCGCAGCAGGAATATTTCTCAAACTGTCTCTTAAATATTCCGTTGGGGGCAATACATTCATCAAATCCACTTTACCACCGAACTTTACAGCTACCTGGCGTGAGATTCCATACGCCGTTTCTGCTCCTTTTGAGAAATCTGTCGGCACAAGAATTTTTTGATAATTTTTCATAAGTCACAAAATCATAAGTCATCCACGGCAATATCAATCAGCTCTATTGCATTTTCGTAAGCCTCATCCGGTGTTTCACCTTCCGCCGTCAAAAATTTGCCTTTTTGGTTTTTGACAATTACTTCTACACCGTCAAACTTTTTCTTGGTTGATTCGATCGTGAAGCCGCGATATCCCTGGTCTTTTAAATAGTTTACTCTTTCCTGTAGTGCAGATTCCCTGCCTGAGTTCTTATCGTCAAACATAACCCCTCCAATAATTGGTTTCTGTTCTATACTCAAAAAAACGAATCCTCCGGTCAATTCATATAAAAAAATCGCTGAATACATTCTAAGGGAAAACCTTACTCCTCTAAAGCCAACGTAAAATATAACGGCACAGTGTTTTAATCCATCACACTAAATCTATTTAGTTCAATATTAAATTATTTTATTTGACCGGGAGCGGAGATCCGGTTATATTTAGTTCAACATTAAACTTTTATACATCAACTTAAATAATTTCAACATGAGTACCCAAACATTAACGAAGTGGACGATTGATCCTACACATTCTGAAATCACATTTAAAGTAAAACATCTGGTGATTTCAACCGTAACCGGGAAATTTCAGGAATTCGATGCCACCATTGAATCTGATAATGAAGACTTTGAAGATGCAAACATCACCTTTGAGGCAAACATTAACAGCATTGAAACCGGCAATGAGGATCGCGATAATCACCTGAAGTCTGAAGATTTCTTCAATGCTTCTGAATTTCCAAAAATGACGTTTAAGTCGACTTCATTCAAAAAAGTGGGTGACGGAGAATACAAACTTATTGGCGATCTGACTATCCGCGGCAACACAAAGCAGGTTGAACTGGATGCTGAGTATGGCGGAACGGTAGTTGACCCATACGGCCAAACCAAAGCTGGATTTGAGGTTACCGGCAAAATAAACCGTAAAGAGTTTGGATTGACCTGGAGTGCGGTAACGGAAGCAGGTAGTGTAGTGGTTTCAGACGAGGTAAAACTGAACCTGAATGTACAGTTTACAAAAAGCTAATACCCCATAGTGAGAGGTTAGATCCACCGCCATGTTCGGAAGAGCGTGGCGGTTTTTTTTATGGGTGCTCAATTAAAATAAGAAATGTGAACTTGAGGAAGATCTTATTTTCTTGTAACGAGATGGACGAGAAATCTCCCATCGAGGGGAGATCATTCTGTTCGTTCAGAACAGAATGTGAGGGGTGTTCTGTACTAATTATTAAATCAAATAATCATCATCCCCCAAATCCCCCTTCAAAGGGGGCACTCCTTAAAACAAGAAAAGCGTGAGTTATGCACCCACGCCTTTCAAACGTTCAAAGAAATCTAGCAATTAATACCGGTACTGATCGGACTTGTAAGGCCCGGTAATTGGAACACCGATATACTCGGATTGCTCTTCGGTCAGTGTTTCAAGTTCCACTCCAATCTTGGAGAGGTGCAACCTTGCCACTTTTTCATCCAGTGATTTTGGCAGAACATGTACACCCGGCTCAAATTCTTCCGGTCGATTCCAAAGCGCAATTTGTGCCAGTGTCTGATTGGTAAAACTGTTACTCATCACAAATGACGGATGCCCTGTTGCATTACCCAGGTTCATCAATCGCCCTTGAGAAAGCAGAACCAATTGTCTTCCCGTATCATTAATTGTAAACAGGTCCACCTGTGGCTTGATATTCTCTTCCTGTGCATTTTTCTTCAACCAGGCTACGTCAATTTCGTTATCAAAGTGGCCGATGTTACCAACAATTGCCTTGTCTTTCATCTTCAGGAAATGACGATCTTTGATGATATCCTTGTTTCCGGTTGCGGTTACAAAAATATCACCTTCTTCAACAGCGCTGTCCATGCTTTTTACTTCATATCCGTCCATGGCGGCCTGAAGAGCACAAATCGGGTCGATTTCAGTCACAATCACACGGGCACCTGCGCCTCGAAGTGAAGCAGCCGTTCCTTTACCCACATCACCGTAACCTGCAACAACGGCAACTTTTCCGGCCATCATTACATCGGTGGCACGGCGAATTGCGTCCGCAGCAGATTCCCGGCATCCGTATTTGTTGTCAAACTTGGATTTAGTCACAGAGTCGTTCACGTTGATGGCAGGCAGCGTAAGTGTACCTTTTCGCTCACGCTCAATCAGACGCAGAACACCTGTAGTGGTTTCCTCGGAAATTCCTTTGATGCCGTCCACCAGTTCCGGATAGCGGTCGAGCACCATATTGGTGAGGTCACCGCCGTCATCCAGAATCATATTCAGTGGCTGACCATCGGGAAAGTGCAGGGTCTGTTCAATGGCCCAGTCAAATTCCTCTTCTGTCATCCCTTTCCATGCATATACGGGAACACCCGCTTCTGCCATTGCGGCTGCGGCATGATCTTGTGTTGAGTAAATATTGCAGGAAGACCAGGTTACATCGGCACCCAGTTCAATCAACGTTTCAATAAGGACTGCCGTTTGAATAGTCATATGAAGACATCCGGCGATGCGTGACCCTTTCAGTGGTTGTTCATCTTTGTACTCTTCTCGGATTGCCATCAACCCCGGCATTTCCGCTTCTGCCAAATCAATTTCTTGACGCCCGTAATGAGCCAGTGAAATATCTTTTACTTTATATGGGAGTTTTTCTACTTGTTGCTCCATGTTATCCGTTTGTTAAAATTAAAATCTTCACTGTTTTGAAAACAGCTTTTTGTCAATTTATGTTCAGCAGTTATCAGAAATATTGCTGAATCAGCTCTTTAGTTTTATTGTAATCACCTTCGCGGCCATACGATCCCATTTCAATGGAGATCAGCTTTCCATCAGGATCCACAAATACTTTGAATGGAATTCCTTGTCCGCCAAGTTTTGCAAAGACACCGGTATCGTCATACAACCAATTAAAATCGTAATCATTCTCCTCCGCGAATTCTCGTGCATCTTCAGGGCCCTCGTTCATTCCTACTGTCACTGCAAGAACTTCAAACTCATCAGGATACTCTTCTCTGAGGTCATCCATGGTTGGAAACACCTGAAGACAGGGACCGCACCACGATTCCCAAAAGTCAATCAGCACCAGCTTACCCTCAAAATCTTTGATGCTCACCTGATTTCCGTCCAAATCGGCAAATACTGCATTTTCGACTATGGCTTCTTCTGTGTCATCGGAACTTCCGCACGCTGTGAGCGATGCGAACATCATTGAGATAAAAATAAATTTAATCGCAGTTCTAAGTTTCATATGTCGTGAAAAGTTGGAGCTGATCTTCAGATCCGTTTTGAGTTAACATTAAGAAGGAAATAAGTCTAAAAGATAAGGATTATCTGTTAAAATACGTATTTCCTATACGGCTTGGAATGGACATTATTACTGTAGAATCAGTACAATATCTTAACGTGAGTCTGGATTTAACAATTCTTATATTTTCTGCGTTTGTAAACGGAAAAATTATTTATATGATATTTGACTTTACAGTTGTCGGGGCCGGGATTGTTGGATTATCCACAGCATATAAACTATCCCTTACCTATCCGGACGCAAAAATTTTGGTTTTAGAAAAAGAGGATCGCATTGCGCCCCATCAAACCGGACACAATTCAGGGGTTATTCACTCCGGTATCTATTACAAACCGGGTAGCTATAAAGCCAGAAATTGCATTGACGGGCGGCATCAGCTTGTTGACTTCTGCCGGGAAAATGATATTGCTCACGAAATCTGCGGGAAAATCATTGTGGCATCCGATGAGTCTGAGATTCCTAAACTGCATGAAATTTATGAACGGGGGCTTCAAAATGAGATTGAGGGAATAAAGATTATTAACCAAGATGAAATGCTCGAGATTGAACCGTATGTGAGCGGAGTCAAAGCCATTCATGTTCCCTGCACAGGTATTGTTGATTTTGTTGGAGTTTGCAAAAAACTGGCAGAAAAATTAGTAGATAGTGGAAATCAGGTAAAACTGAATCGCCTGGTACAGAACGTATCCAGAAAAAATGGGACTCTTATTGTCCAAACCTCCTCACAGTCTTATCAAACGAACTACCTGATTAACTGCGCCGGACTTCATTCTGATCGTGTTGCGCGCTCCTCGGGCATTCAAAGTCCCGTAAAAATCGTGCCATTCCGGGGAGAGTATTATGAGCTTACACCTGAAGCAGAACACAAAGTGAAAGGGCTGATCTACCCCTTACCAAATCCTGAATTCCCATTTCTCGGGGTTCATTTCACAAAAATGGTACTTGGCGGTGTGGAGTGCGGGCCCAACGCAGTATTCACATTCAAACGGGAAGGCTACAAAAAAGGATCTTTCGATTTTCAGGATACCATTGAAACGGCCAACTTTCCCGGGTTCTGGAAACTCGCCTCGCAGCACTGGAAAATGGGTATCGATGAAATGTACCGCTCCTACTCCAAACGAGGATTCCTCAAAAATCTCCAGAAGCTGATCCCCTCAATTGAGCTGGATGATCTGACAGGATCACCCTCCGGAGTTCGTGCAATGGCGCTCAAACCCAACGGTGAAATACTGGATGATTTCTATTTCGAAACCACCGACCGGGAAATTCACGTGCTGAACGCTCCGAGCCCCGCCGCTACCGCCGGCCTCTCAATTGGTGATGAAATCGTGAAAAAAGTGCAGGAAAATTTTGAGCTGGTTTGAAATCATTTAAATTTTAAAACTAAAAATATTTTAAAAAATCCCGCTTACCTTACGTGTTCATGAAAAAATGCCACGGCCCATCTTCTGATGCTAAGCGAAACACGAAAAAGCAGGAAATTCCGTGCATTTCCGTGCTTCCGTGGCAACAAAACAGAATAAATTCGTTAGGTGAACAAACACCCCACCCTCCGCTAGCCGCGAAGGACTCCCCTCGAGGGGATATTTTTTACTTATAGTTTAGTTGAATTGGTTTAGATTTACATGTACACTCAAAACTCAGGAGTGTACCGCATCCTGTTCAGCTGATAATCACATTCACAAAGAGCTCTATTTTGCCAACCATTCAAACTGACTCCCTCACCCGCCGGCTTTACGCAAATGACGCCTCTCTTTATGAAGAGATTCCGAAGGGTGTTTCTTTTCCAAAATCCCGGGATGACATCCAGACTTTAGTCCGCCGATCCAAAAAAGAAAATTTTACCATCACAGCCCGAAGTGCCGGAACCAGTCTTGCCGGACAGACAACCGGAGCCGGCGTCATCATGGACACTTCGCGGCACATGAACAACATCATGGAGTTAAATGCGGATGAGAGTTTTGCCAAGGTCCGGCCGGGAGTAATTCGCGACACGCTCAACAGGGAAGCTGCAATACATGGGCTCCAGTTCGGACCCGATACTGCCACAACCAATCGCTGTATGCTGGGCGGAATGATTGGCAACAACTCCTGCGGGTCGTTCTCCATCAAGCATAAAACCACACGGGAGCATATTCTAGAAATTGATGCTGTGCTGAGTGACGGATCGGCTGTCACTTTCAAACCGCTCACTTCTGATGAGTTCAACCATAAGCTGAAACTTGACTCACTTGAAGGAGAAATCTACGGGGGGATGATTGACCTCCTGAAAAAGCATAAGGAACAGATCCTCGAGCACTACCCCCACCCCGATATTATCCGGAGAAACACCGGGTACGCACTCGATCGACTCTGCGAAATGGATCCGATCACTCCCGGAGGCCGGCCCTTCAATCTTGCCGAACTGCTCTGTGGAAGTGAAGGCACCCTGGCCATGACCGTCTCAGCCAATCTGAATCTGGTTCCGCTGCCGAAGTATAAAATCGTTATCATTCCTCAGTTTGAAACGCTTCATGAGGCAATGCTGGCAACTGTCGAGGCGGTTAAACATGAACCCGCCGCAGTTGAATTGGTGGATGATATTATCCTGAACGCCACAAAAGGAAATATCGAACAGCGAAAGAATCGATTCTTCCTTGAAGGTGAACCGAAGTGCATTTTAATCATCCAGTTTGAGGGAGATGATCCGGATGAACTGCAAAACAAAGCTGCGACACTGGCTGAGAATCTCAAAAATTCGAGACTCGGATATGCTCATCCCATCGTTTCTGACGATGATAAGATGCGCCGAGTATGGGATCTTCGAAAAGCCGGACTCGGACTGTTGATGGGACTTGGTTCCGAAAATCGCTCCCCAACATTTGTGGAGGACACCGCCGTCCGGGTTGAAGACTTGCCGGAATACGTGAAAGAGTTTCAGGTAATTCTGAAGCGGCATAATACCTCATGCGTGTTTTATGCGCACGCCTCAGTCGGTGAGCTTCACCTTCGCCCCGTTGTGGATACCATGACCGAAGAAGGATTAAATACAATGAAATCCATCGCACAGGAGGTGGCGGATTTGGTAAAAAAATATCGCGGTTCGCTTTCCGGCGAACACGGTGATGGCCGGGCCCGTGCACCTTATATCGAAACTGTTCTCGGCAAAGAGATGATGCCGCTGCTCCGCCGGGTAAAAGAGTTATGGGACCCGGACTATCGTTTCAATCCCGGAAAAATACTGGACCCAAAACCGATCGATACCGATCTGCGATTTTCACCGGAGTACAAAAAGCCCGTTGTCGATACAACCTTCAACTGGAGAAAAGAAAAGGGTTTTGATTCAGCCGTAGAGCTCTGCAACGGCGCCGGTGTCTGCCGAAAACTGGCAGAAAGTGGAGGCACGATGTGTCCTTCGTACCATGCAACACGTGATGAGAAAGACACCACCCGGGGACGGGCAAACCTGTTTCGCCAGCTATTCTCCGGAAAACAGCAGGATGCATTCAAGTCTGAAGAGCTGAAGGAAGCTTTGAGTCTCTGCCTGAGCTGCAAGGCGTGTAAAAGCGAGTGCCCGGCCAATGTGGATATGGCCAAGATGAAAGCAGAGTTCATGAACGGCTGGCACAAGGAAAACGGGTCAACAATAGACGAAACTTTTTTTGGCCATCCCGAGAAGTTCTATCCGATTGCATCCTTTTTTGCTCCTCTGACCAACTTCATGAACCGGCAGAAACCGGTGAAGAAAATCTTACAAAAAGTAGCCGGAATTGATGAGCACCGGAACCTTCCGGAGTTTGCTTCACATACTTTTTATAAATGGTATCAAAAAAGGGAAAATGAATTTGTTCAGCCCGGCAAAAAACAGGTCGTATTATTGGTTGATCTCTTCTCAAACTACCATGAACCGGAAATTGCGAAAGCAGCGTGTCAAGTCCTGAGCCGGCTTGGTTTCAGTGTGATTGTGCCGGGAATCTTTCCGACCGGTCGTCCTCAGATCTCCAAAGGGTTTCTGGATGAAGCGAAAGAGATCTGTGATACGAATATTCAGCGTCTGATTGCTTTTGCCGATCAGGAAATTCCCATAGTTGGACTTGAACCAAGTGAAATCCTGACATTACGCGATGAGTACATCGATCTCTGCAGTGATTATTTATTGACAAAGGCAAATACTATCGCCGACAACACCTTTTTATGGGAGGAGTTACTGGCAACAGAGCTCGCTGCCGGAAAGATTGAAAAGCCCGGGCAAAACAAGAAGGTTTATGTTCACGGACACTGCCACACCAAAGCGCTGGTTGGAAATGATCCGCTTATTCAAAGCTTCAAACTTCTTGGGTTTGATCCGGTAGAGTTGCAAACCGGCTGCTGCGGTATGGCCGGCAGTTTTGGGTATGAGAAGGATAAGTATGAAGTCTCGATGGATGTCGGGGAGCAGACACTTTTTCCACAACTCAGAAAAATGAATGCTGAATCTGAAATTTGTTCAGAAGGTTTTTCCTGCCGTCATCAGATATCAGATGGAGTCGGTAAAAAAGCAAAACACCCGGCGGTGATTATGTGGGAAGCGATGCAAGCGAACACTGTATAATTTATACTACTCCCATACTGAATAATCTTATGAGAGATCAATCTCTCCCCTAACAAGGGGCTCCGAGCGACAGCGACACGTGAAACGAAAGAAAGAGGGGTGTTTTATATAATTTCTCAAAAATCGCCACGGAATCACGGAAGAACACAGAAGTACTCTGCGTAGCTCGGCGATTCATCTGCGTAAATCTGCGAGAAACCAAACCCATTCTATTCCACTTCTCTCATCTTCAATGTGACTTTTGCCACCCGCTCCCCCAGCAAAAATCCCTTTTCAATAAAAAGCTCTTCAATTTCATCCGGTTCAACCGCTTCAAAAATAGCCTCACCGGTGATTGCTGATGCGCCAAACGGCTGCGTCCAATCCGGGCCGCCAACTACAATCATCCCGAACACCAGCATGCTCTGCAGAATATTCATCTGAACAATCTCCTCGCCGGCTGAGATACCGCCGGCCGTCACAAATGCGGCACCAATTTTATCTTTCAATGGCTGTCCTTCAAACGGCCAAGAAGCGATGAATTTTGAGATCTCCGGTGTCACATTCGTATTATAAACCGGGCTCCCCACAATGATGGCATCCGCTTCAATCAGTTGGTCTTCCGAAACTTCATCCACGGATAATAGCTCAACCTGTACTCCCTCAACAGACTGAACCCCTTCAGCAACAGACTGAGCCATCCGTTCGGTATTGCCGGTCTCAGAATGGTACACAACCAAAACCTGCTGCGCCATTATGGATTGAGTTATGAAAATGAAAAGAAAAGATGTTATTAAGATTCGCATCATAGTTCAGTATTAAATGCCACAAAGATTTATAAAATGATTCTTTTGATTCCCTGTTTCATCAATGTAGTATATAACTTTCCAAAACGACTACTTATGAATTCTAAAAGAAGGTTTGAAACTGAATGACATTTTCTTTTTCTCGCAGAGTTACGCAGATAGTGTCGCTGAGTCTCGCAGAAATTCTGCGTAAATTTGCGGTTGAATCAGCGATATTCTGCGAGAACCATCAATAAGACCTGAAGAGGATCCTCAAAACTCAATTCCGCATCCCGCTTCTCTCGATCAGCTCCTTCGCGCTGCTCATTGCCGACTCGGTAATCTCCTCTCCACTCATCAATCCTGCGATTTCACGTATATGTTCTTCCTCTGACAGTGGGATAATTCTTGTGACCGTTCTCTCTCCCTCCTCCACTTTCTCCACTTTGTAGTGTTTGTGAGCCTGACTGGCAATCTGAGGCTGGTGCGTGATCGCCACAATCTGGCAATACTCCGACAGTTTCCGCATTTCACGCCCAACCTTTTCAGAGATATGTCCGCTGATGCCCGTATCGATCTCATCAAAAATCATCACCGGCAGATGGTGCTCCTTCGCCAGGATTGACTTCAATGACAGCATCACCCGGCTGATCTCACCGCCCGATGCAATTTTGGCGAGAGGTTTTGGTGACTCCCCTTTATTCGTTGAGATATAAAACGTAATTTCATCACAGCCGTCAGCCGTGCAATCAACCGGAGCTCCGTCGATCTCAATCCAGCCGGAACCGGGCATCATCCACTCAACACTCACCTGAAACCGGCCATGCTCGATTCCCAGATTCTTCAGGGCATCAGCAATATCTTCAGAAAGCTGATTCCCAACCTGTACTCTGATCTCATGCAGATCCACTGCTTTCTCTTTTAAAATTTCGGCCTGATCAGAAATCTTCTTCTGAATCCGCTCAATCTCCAGATCAAAATTTTCGGCTACGTTCAGCTCAGCCTTGATCTCATTGTAATACTTGATCAGATCAGGAATATCCCGCTGATATTTTTTCTGAAGCCGGTTCAGCTCTGACTGGCGCTGCCGCAGGGTTTCCAGCCGCTTTGGATTGAACTCAATTCCATCCCGGTATCGCTCCGCAAACTGAACAGCCTCCTGAATGCTGATTCGAGCAGTGGCTACCTCCTCCAGGTATGTTTGAAACTCCGGTTCAATCCGCGCCATATCTTCCAGGTGCAGCTTGATTGTATTTAGCAGGTTCATCAAACTCACATCATCCCCGTTGCCGATCTCTGAAATAGCCGCCGCTTTTTGATCCAGGTCCTCTGCGTTATCGAGCAGATTCATCTCAGACTCTAGCTCCTCTTCTTCTTGAGCGTCCAGCTCGGCTGACTCCAGCTCTTTCACCTGAAACTGATAGAGCTCCATCTTCTCATTCAGATCCCGCTCCCGGCGTTTCAAATCCCGAAGTTCCTTCTGCAAATCCGACATTCTTCTGTACTCGGCCCGATAGGCTTTCAACACCGGCTGAACCGAGTCAAACTGATCAATCACACCCTGGTGGTTCTCTTCTTTTAACAACATCTGATGATCGTGCTGGCCATGCAGATCCACAAGCTGATCTCCCACCTCTTTCAGCACAGAAATATTCACCGGAGTATCATTAATAAAAGCCCGGCTACCGGTCTGACGAATTTCACGGCGCAAAATGAGCTCTTTGGAAACCTCTACCGCACTCTCTTCCAACAGCTCAAACAGTTCATCATTTTCTCCAACAAAAATGGAGGCCTCAGCAATGGCTTTCTTGGCTCCCTGACGAATGACTTCCGTGTCGGCGCGTTCACCCAAAATCATATTCAGCGCTCCGATAATAATCGACTTACCCGCCCCGGTCTGACCGGTCATAATATTGAGACCTTTCTCAAACTGAACATCCAGCTCATCGATCAGAGCAAAATCTTTTATGTAGAGGGATTTTATCATGTCCTTTGGAATGTTGAATTGTGAATGATGAATTTTGAATTCATTTTCTCAGAGATTCAGAAGTAGTTTTAACAATCGAGGTTAAAATAGAGTTTATTTCATCTATTTCGCTAAAATAATCATCAGGAACTTCAATGATTCTCTATCCGCGATACTCTGCGTTTAAACCCCGAATATCTGCGAGAACAATTCCTTTTTTCTTAATACTTCGCTGCGTCCGGGAGTAAAATCTTTAAACAAGTATAATGATCAAGCTTAAAAGAAAAATGAGTCTCTTTTCTCGCAGAGTTACGCAGATTATTCCGCTGATTTACGCAAAGTTTAAAGCTTATTTACGATCCGAGTCATTGACTTATTTAAATTCATGCAATTAAAGTTTATTAAAAGACCAAGCTTTATGTTACTCAGTTTCAGATAAGTGAGTAACTGTTTATGATGAACATCCAGTAACGCCTCAACGGACTTAATTTCAACAATGACTTTGTTGTTTACCAATAAGTCTAATCTAAAACCGTGTTCCATTTTTATCTCATCATAAACCACAGGCAAGGCGACCTGGGTACGAACCTCAATTTCTTTTTTCCTTAATTCGTGAGCCATTGCAGATTCATAAACCGACTCTAGCAAGCCGGGTCCCAAAGTGGAATGCACCTTAAAAGCTGCTCCCCGAATTTCGTATGAAAGATCATTCTCATGCATAAACTCATCCTGATTAGCTTTTTCTGCGAAACTTCTGCGATGTAATCCGCGGAAATCTGCGAGAAATATCTCTGCACTCATAGGAAACTGTAAATTGTAATTCCTTACAAAGAATCTGTCTCAGGATTAAGAAGAAGTACTTTTAAGTAGACACCAATCACTATTACCCCGGTAATTGAAATGAGTACCTTCGATAGCAGCCAGCCATTGTTTAATAGATTCATCACTACCGGCTCCAGAAAGACAAGCCCGGCCATCACTGCCATCACCCCGAAGCTTTCCGGCAAACGGTATGGTACCTCCATCACTTTCTTACTGTAGAGGCCCAGTGTAACCGCCATCGCGCCATAGCTGAAGAGTGTTGCTATTGCTGAACCGGTCATGCCGAAATATGGGATCAAAATCAGGTTAGCAACAATGGTGATGGCCGCCCCCATCAAGGTGATTTTGTAGAAAATGCGAGTCTTCTCTTTAATGAATACTCCCGATGAAAAGTTGATATACCATCCATGGAACCAGTAGGCCAGCAGCAGAAAGGGCACGATCTCCAATCCACTCCAGTAAGCACTGTCGATGAGCGTTGCATTTGTGCCGGGAATTGGTATAGCCACAATCTGATCTTTGAGGAGTGCAACCCCTAAAAAAAGAAGCGCCGAAAAAGCATTGTACCAGATAAACGCCTGACCAAACAGCTTACGCGATTCCCCATCCTTTGCATACCGCATAAAAAACGGCTGCCACGCCATCCGGTACATCTGAACCAGAAGCAGCATAAACACGGCCAGTTTATAGCAGGCATTATAAATACCCACAAGATCCTCAGGAGTAGTGCCAACTCCATACAGGCGTTCTGCATTGGCCGGGTCCATACTGTTCAGTAAAAATCGGTCAAGTGTTTCATTTACTACAAATCCAATTCCGGAAGGGACAAACGGCCAGCCAAATTCAAAAGCGGTTCTCATCCACTTTTTGTTGAAAGACCCTTTCAGAAGATCTGCCGTATAAATCCACACGAGGATCGTCATTACAAAAGAACCTGCAAGATTTGCAAAAAAGACCGCTTCAATTCCCCATCCGAGAGAAAGAATCAAGTAGAAGTTGAGACCAAGGTTGATCAGGACATTGAGCGTCTTCAGAACTGCAAAAAGATAGGCTCTCCGGGTTAGGCGCAGTTCAGCCATCGGCACAATTGAGAGCGTATCAAACCAGAGTATCCCGAGCATCATCAGAAAAATGACCGATGTCTCCTCACCCAAGTTTAACAGCGGCAAAAGGGCCGGCATTGCAAGGTATAGGACCAAACAAAGAAGAGAAGCAAAAATCAGCAGACCGGTTTGAAGAGTTTTAAATACTGCAGGTGCTTCTTTCCGGTTTTCAGCATATCGCAGGTAGGCCGACTCCATCCCGAACGTGAACACAACATTCAGGAATGCGATGGCCGCGTACACCAATCCGATCACCCCGTACTGAGCCGTATTGAATACACCGGTATGAAGCGGCACCAGCAAGTAATTGATAAACCGCGCCAGCACGCTGCTTATGCCGTAGATGAGTGTATCGGAAAAGAGTTCCTTTAGCTTTTGCACAGATTACTTTTTTGCGAGGATTTTCAATGCCGCTTCCACACCCAGCAGGTAGCTGTCCACTCCAAATCCGGTAATGATTCCATCCATCGCTTTTCCGGTAATGGATCGCTCGCGAAATTCCTCTCGCGCATGGATATTCGACAGGTGTACTTCCACTTTGGGAATCTCCAGAAGTTCCAGAGCATCGTGTATGGCAACCGAAGAGTGCGTGAACCCACCCCAATTGGCAATCAGCGCATCAACAGATCCTTCTCTCGCTTTTTGAATTGCATCAATCAGTTCACCTTCGTGATTACTTTGAATGAAGCTGAAATCAATGTCCGGAAAGTTGTCACGAACTGTTTGCTCAACATTAGTGAGGGTTTGCGATCCATAGACTTTTGGATCTCGTTTACCAAGCAGATTCAGATTGGGGCCGTTCAGTACAAGAAAGTTCATAAATTAAATCTCCACTGCTTTGGAGACGCTCTCGGCAATCTCTTTCATCCGATCTTCCGACACATCCACTTTCCGCCTCAACGAAACTTCCTGAGTCTTTTTATAAATCGGAACCAGGTGAATGTGTGCGTGCGGCACTTCCAATCCCTCCACGATTACTCCCGTCCTGATCGGCTTCAGTGCTTTATCCAAACCGGCTGCCACTCGCTTGGCAAAGTTCATGGTCTCAGCCAACAGATCATCAGGCAGGTCAAAAGCGTAATCGATCTCTTTTTTAGGAACAACCAGCGTGTGCCCCTCTGCTATCGGATTAACATCGAGAAAAGCAATATGCGTATCATTTTCCGCAATCTTATGACACGGAATCTCACCGTTGATAATTTTTGTGAAAATCGTAGCCATGACGTTAAATTTATCTGAAAGTTTAAACGATTGAGATTGTCTTCATGTTCAGTTTATATAAATGTAACAACTTCAAGTAACAAATTAAGAGTTGTTCTTAAACGCATTTCAAAACCTTTACTGACGAAATCATTTTTGCTCAAAAAGTTTACAATTGTGTTTGATTTTTTCGCTATCGAATTCTTATCTTTTGAGTCTTGGAACATTTGCTGAATCGGTAGCTCAGTTGGTAGAGCAACGGCCTTTTAAGCCGTGGGTCGAGGGTTCGAGCCCCTCCCGATTCACGACTCTTTTATGAGTTACTCACATTTTAATGACTCTCTCTTGATTAACCTCAGTCGGCTGATACCCGGCTGGGGTTATTTTTTTGTCCACCCCCTGCACTATTCACTCTCACCAGTTTTAATAAATAACAATATTTATTCATCCTATGGCTCAAACTTTTGTTTCGGTCGGAATTTTAAGCTAATTTCGAAGAATAATCATCTGATGCTATGAACACCCAACTGCTAAATCCTTTACGCTGGAAACGCTCCTATCTCATAGGTGCTTTGGTTGCCTTTATAGCTATATGGTTTCTATTCATTGATACGTACAGTTTCTACACCCGGGTTAACCTTAACGTTAAGAAGGATGAACTAATCCAGAAAACGGAAGAACTTCAGGAACAGACCCGCGAACTTGAACAAAAAATTGAAGAACTGGAGAGTAACCCGGATCTGCTGGAAAAAATTGCTCGTGAAGAGTATGGTATGAGAAAGCCGGATGAAAAAGTTTACAGAATTAAATCTGACGACTAATCACTCATTTGCTCATTTTTCATTATTTTCGGGCGTTCTTATCCATCAAAAATGAGACTTTATGATTTCCATCGGTATTGATCTGGGCGGTACGAACATCAAAGCTGCATTGGTTGATAACAAGAAAGGCTTTATTGAGACCACTTCCATTCCTACACACGCAGATCTCGGCAAAGATCACGTATTCGACAGGATTGCTATGGCTGTAAAAGACCTGCTCAACGAATATGACGTTCAGCCGATCGGCATCGGAATGGGACTGCCGGGAATGGTAAGCATGGATCGAAAGACCGTCAAAAATCCACCAAATCTCCCCGGCTGGAAAATTGAAAATGTAGCTGATGAAGTAAAAAAACGAACCGGGTATAACTGTGTAATCGAAAATGATGCAAATCTGGCTGCTCTCGGATCAGCTTTTTTCGGAGCCGGTGAACCTTTTGATAACTTTATCATGGTAACGCTGGGAACAGGCGTTGGTGGCGGCATCATTATAAATAACAAAATTTATCGTGGTGCACACGGAATGGCCGGCGAGTTGGGTCACGTTATCATAAACTATCACGGCCCGCTTTCGAACAGTAACACTCGTGGTGGTATTGAAGCTTACCTGGGGCAACGTTTTCTGAGTCGTTTTGCCGCCGATACCATCAGGCAAAATCCTGACAATCCACTCTATTCCAAATTTCAGAAAAATTTTGATAAGCTCGAACCCGTTGACCTTTATCACGCAGCTGAGGCCAATAACGAATTGGCTATAGATATTTTACGCCAGGCCGGCGAAAAACTTGGTTATGCTATCGTGAATTATATTCACATTTTAGATATCAATAAAATTGTGGTGAGTGGCGGTGTGGCCAAAGCCGGTAAATGGATTCTGGGACCGGCAGAGGAGACAGCCGTAAAATATCTGATGCCTCCTTTCCGTGAAGGATTTGAAATTGTTCATGAATCACTCGGCAATGATGCCGCACTCCTGGGAGCGGCCAGCCTTGCTTTTGAAGAACTCCGTTGATTAGCTTTTATGCATGCAAAACTGCCTGTCCAGAAATCGTAATTTTATCGTTTTAGCGCTGCTCTGTATCCTCGGGCTATCCGTGTGGAGCAGCGTATCGGCACAGGCTGTCAGTGACTCACTCCGCTCTGCAGTCAGAGATACCATTCCTCCTGCTGAAGCTGATACGATTCCTCAACCTGCGCAGATGGAAGAGGAAACAAATCAAACACCGCAAACCGGGCAGACAGATCTTCAGTCATCTCCCGAGGCCGTTAATTTTCAGGCTAAGGATTCACTCACATTTAATTTTCGGGATCAACGCATAGCAAACCTTTACGGATCGAGTAATGTAACGCATACCAACGGTGAGCTGAGTGCCGGCACGATCGAGCTCAATCTCGATATGGATCAGGTTGAGGCAAGAACTGAATCTCCTGAAGACACACTTTCATATCCAATTCTTCGAAGGCAGGATGATGAAATGCGAAGCACCCGAATTCTCTTTAACTATGAAACGGAGAGAGGGAAGTTTGAAGTCGCAGAAACGGAAGTGGAAGATGGATACCTGGTCGGAACCAAAGTGAAAAATGTGTCCCGAAATGAAGTATTTATTGAAGAGGGGATCTATTCCACCTGTCCTCCCGAACATATGTACTACTACATACAAGCTGACCGGATGAAAGTGGTTGATGATGAGGAAGTGTTTTTTACCAATGCCAGACTTTTTATTCTCGACATCCCGTATCCGCTTGTATTCCCCTTCGGATATGTCCCGGCCGGTTTAGAGAGCCGGCAATCGGGTCTGCTCGAGCCTACCTATGTCTATCAAAATACATCAAATCGCGGCATCGGACTCCAAAACGTGGGCTGGTTTCAATATTTCAACGATTATTTCACTGCTCAAACATCGTTCGACCTTTTTACTTCAGGCACATTTTTTAATGAATCCAGATTCCAATACAGAAAAACCGGTCAGTTTAATGGCAACCTCGTGCTGGGATATTCCAAAGAACGCGGGCTTGAACCAACGGATCCCAGTTTTACAGAAACAACCAGTAAACGGTTTGCCCTATCCCACGATCAGCAGCTCTCGCCCTACGCGAACCTTACTGCAAATATAAACCTGCAGACTCGAAACTACTTTCAACGAAACTCCTTTGATCCGGACGAAAGAGCACGAACCAATTCAACTTCTCGATTATCCTATCGCTACAGCCATCCTGAAGGTGCATACAACTTTAGTGCAACTTCGAACCTGAATCAGCAGCTTTCAACAAATCAAACCAGGCTAACCGGTCCTGAGTTTACATTATCTGCCAGACAATTTTCACCATTTGAATCTGACGAGGTCGGCCTGCAGGATGAAAAGTGGTATGAGAGAATTTCAATCAATTACAGGAACAATTTTAAATCAGAATATAATTTCAACCCGATTGATGCAGATTCAGCCGATGTAAACTGGCTGGAAGCACTCCTCGATCCTTCAAAATACAGGGAAGCAACCGGTGACGATGAACACATTCAATACGGGTTCTCCCAGAGTGCAGGCATCTCTGCAAGTCAGCTCATTCCAAGTCAGTTCCTGAATGTAAGTGCCAACTTTGACTTGAACGAATACTGGTACCCTTCAAGCATACGCAAAGAGTGGAATGAAGAGGAAAATCAGATTGAAACGAACCGGATCCGGGGTTTTGCATCGGCAAGAGAATTTTCCAGCAGTTTAAACTTCAGCACAACCTTTTATGGGATCTCACAGTTGAAAATCGGTAATTTTGAAGGGTTCCGACATACCGTAAGACCCAATGCAAGTTTCCGATACAGTCCGGATTTTTCTGATCCAGTCTGGGGTTTCTATCGTGAAGTACAATCCGATTCACTGGGCAACACACAGGAATACTCCATTTTTGAGGATGAGATTTTCAGTGGGCCCGGGCGGGGTGAACAGAGAACTCTCTCTTTTGGCTTAACCAATATTTTTGAAACCAAACAGGTGAAGCGAGATTCCACAGGAGAAGTTCAGTCCAATAATCTGCGCTTAATCGACAACCTCTCTGTAAATTCCGGTTATAACTTCGCTGCGGACAGCCTCAATTTTCAGAGGGTCAATATGTCACTATCCTCCAGGGTTATTGACGGACTTAGGGTTTCAGCAAGCGCATCCTACTCCGTTTATTCCAGAGATGAAAACGGGCGGGAAATCAACACTTTTATATGGGAAGACACCGGGAAATATTTGCAGCCGTTGAGCTATAACTTAAATCTATCAACGTCTTTCAATGGAGGCAGCAACGGACCAAGAATTACAACACCTGAATATCGCCCTTACGATCCGCTGGATCAGACATTTTTCAGCCCTGTTGACGAACGATTTAACCTTCAACCGGTACAAAGGGCAGATACTCCATGGAGCGTCGGGCTGGATTTCAGGTATCGATGGTCTTACCAGTTTGGGCAGGATGCGAGAAAAAGTGCCGTATTGAATGCAAACAACATACAGTTCAACCTAACTCCCAAATGGCGTGTAAGCACCCGCCTGGGTTACGATTTTATTGAAAAAGAGCTCACTCCCTCACAATTCAGTCTGCAGAGGGATATGATCTGCTGGAACCTCTCCTTCCAGTTCAGTCCGTTTGGAGATTTCCAATACTACTACTTCAGACTATCCCTGTCGAGCTCTCAGCTTCAGGGACTTTTCCAGAAACTACCCCTGCTTAACAATCTGGAGAGAAGTTCTTCGCCTACCGGCAGAAATCCAAGATTTTAGAGATCGGGTCTCAGTTATTCTCACGGTTACGTAGATACTGGACGATATACTTGCCAAAAATATCAAACTCAAGATTCAGACGATCTCCCGGATTCTTGGAATGCAGATTGGTTTCGTCCCAGGTATATGGAATAATTGCGACTGTAAAAAGATTCTCTTCATTCCTGGCAATCGTTAGACTGATACCATCAATTGCAATGCTGCCCCTTCCTACTATATAATCTTTAAACTCTTCCGGATATTCTATGGTGAGAAGCAGGTCAGCTCCATATTTGTCAACTTTTTTAAGCGTTCCCGTTGTGTCGACATGCCCCTGCACGATGTGTCCTTCGATCGCTTTTTCTAGCGTTAACGAGCGTTCAAGATTTACCGGGCTCCCGGCTTTTAGATCACCCAAATTGGTTTTACGCAGTGTCTCCTCTACACTCTGCACTTTAAAGCTTTCATCATCGTGAGATACAACTGTATGGCAAACTCCATTGATGGAAATACTCTCATCCACGTGAACATCCGCAGCAAATGAGCATTTAATAGTGAGTTCCTGCCCGCCTTTTATTTTTTCAAATTTTGTAACGTTTCCTACTTCCGAAACTATGCCTGTAAACATAATCTATAAATTTGCTGTTAATAACATATCACTGCCGGATTGCTTCCAGCTATAACTTCTGAACTCACGAATATCTTCCATTCGATGGATTCCTTGGTTTACCAGCGACTTGGTTCCACCGCCCAATATTTTTGGCGCTATAAATAGCTGCAGACGATCCACAAGATTCTGTCGCAGCAGTGCACTTGAAAGTTGTTGTCCGCCTTCGACCAATACAGAATGTATTCCCAATTTGTAAAGAGAGGTAAATGCTTCTTTCAAATCGACGTGACCTTCATTATTTCCGGCCACAACCACCTGACCTCTGAAATAGTTTGACTGCAGCATCTTCAACATCGGATCGGCATCCTCTTCCGCTTTCTTTCTATTGTGAGTTATGACGATTGTCTTCTCTTCAAAAGAATCAGAAAAAAGATTTAGATTTTTTGGCAGTTCAAAAGGCCCATCAATCACTACACGCCTCGGCTGCCTTCCCTCAACAAGCCTGACGGTGAGCTGGGGATTATCATAAAGCGCTGTACTTCTGCCAACCATAACCGCATCATCCTCACTCCTCCAGCGATGCACCAGCTTTCTGGACTCTTTACACGAAATCCAGCTGGAATCTCCATTGGGGGCGGCTACATAACCATCGGCTGTTTGGGCAATTTTGAGGGTAATAAATGGCATTGAAGTCTCTATTGCATGAAGCCATTTTTCATTTAACTTTTCGGCTTCACTTTTCAACACCCCCGTTTCCACCTCAATACCCTTTTTGCGTAAAATATCCAGACCTTTTCCATTCACATCAGGGTTTGGATCCTTCATCGCCACAACAACCCTATCGATCTCTAATTCTGCAAGCATTGGCGCACAGGGAGGTGTTTTTCCGTGATGTGAACATGGCTCTAATGTCACATAAACAGTTGCACCTTTTAAAAGTGAAGAGTCTTTTACCGACCGAACTGCGTTCACTTCAGCATGTGCTTTTCCGTATCGCTCGTGGTATCCTTCACCAATCACGTCACCACCTGCTGAAACAATCACACAGCCAACCATCGGGTTGGGCGATACATAGCCCAAACCTTTAGCTGCGAGGCTAAGCGCACGCTGCATCCATAGATTGTCATTTTGGTTCGGCATAAAGAAAACTTCTGGTTCAGTTGATAAATTATCAATAAAAAAAGGGTAAGAGAAATTCCCCTACCCTTATAAAAAACTTGTGATAGAAAAGATTATCGAAGCATCTGCCGGCGATTGTCTTTGATATTTGCCCCTTCTTTCAGGCGATCAATAAATACCTGATTGAAAGACGTAAATCGCTCCTGTTCCATTCTGTTTCGGATCTCTGATCTGTCAGCCGAAGTCATTTCATCAGCATTGGCTTTGTCGATATCCAGTGCCCGTACGACAAATACGGCATTTTCACCTTCAATTACACCGGAAGTTTCTCCTTCCTCCATTTCAAAAATGGCGCCGATCACACGTAGTTCACGTCCGGCACCGGGGATGGATGACCCATTCATTCGAATGCCTTCAGCTAACTGAACATCTCGTTCGGCTGCCGTGGCAAGGGATTCCAAATCACTGTTACTACTCAGCAAATCACTTACTCGACCTGTCATCATTGCCTTTCTCTTATCTGTTCTGACGGCATTTTCAACTTGCGAACGTACGTCTTCAAATGGTCGAGTTCCTTCCGGAATACGTTCCAGTAATTGAACTACAACAAACTGATCATCAAGCTCAACAGGATCAGAAATTTGGTCGGATCTCAGATTTTCGAGTTCACTTAGGGTTTGCTGTGAAGCACCGAGTCCCGGTATAAATGGATTCTCTTTTGTAGCGGATGCCTCTCGGATTTCAAGTTCACGCCGTTCTGCTTCTTCTTCAAATCCCTCAGAATCAGCATAATACTGAAACTCTTCAGCTTCTTCCGCCAGCCGATCTACAGTTCCGATCGGATCGGCCTCAACATTGTAAGAAAGAACAGCAAACTTTATTTCATCTCCCCGCTCATCAACTTTCTTAAATACGTGAGGATCACCGTTGATCATCACAACATCAGATACCTCTCCAACCTCCAGATCGAGAACAGGTCTATATTCATCCCGGAGATCGTCTCTTGCCACATAAGATCCTCGGTACGGTACAGCAGACTGATATCTGAGCACAAAGAGTGAATCATTAGTCGATTCTGCAAAAGGTTCCCGTAGCTCTTCAACTTCACGAACAGTATTGGTTGTATCATCAGCTGTTGGTGTTTTATCCCAGCTTACAAAGCGAAAACGATAGGTTTCACTTCTCTGGAAACGTGAAGAATTGTTGTCATAATAGTCACGAAGTTCATCATCCGTTACGGTTATCTCATCGTTTGAAATATCACTGTATGGAAATCTTACATACTCGACATCTGCAAACGAGTTTGATTGTATGTATTCATTTTGAATATCAAGCGAGCTGATCTGCATTCCAGAGGAAATAAAGTTATTCAGTTTTTCCTGACGTCTGTCTTCACGCAGTTGCTGCTCAATCATAATCCAGATCTCACTGTTTTCAGGAGCTTCAATAGCAGCCCGAAGTGCAATTCGGTCAATCGTACCGTCTTCTTGCTGAAACTGCTCACGAATAAATGGTGCTGGGTTATCACCGGTTACCATATCCATAAGCTCACTGTCGGTAACTGAGATCCCCAGATCGTTGATTTTCTGTTCAATTAACCGGGCAGCAACCAGATCTTCCCATGCCTGGTTTTCATACATTGCCCGCGTCTCAGGTGACATCGATCGGCCTGATTCCTGATTAAACTGATCGGTGTAGTAACTAACTCGCTGGTTGTATTCCTCCAATGAAATTTCTTCACCGTTAACCGTTCCCAGATTTCTCGGGGCAGCACCAACCGCATCAAATACCTGTGTGTCAGCTAATACCCACAATACACCAAACGAGAATATCAGTATCCACAAAATTGATGCGGTACTGTTTCTCATTTTTTCCATTACACCCATGAGACAAACCTCTGAATATTCAATTTAGAATTAAATGTGACAATTTTTTTGAGCCTGAAAATATACGACAACACATCGCGAACCGCAATTTAATGCAAAGATTGTAATGCGTATTCAACCATCTGTTATCAGAATATTTCGATGACACTCATATGTTTCAAATAACGACCGGGATCTTCATTAATTCCCTTCACCAGCTCACCCATATCTTTGGAAAGCTGATCAAGATTGTTGTATAGGGATGGGTCATTCACCAACCGTCCCATTGTGCCCTCGCCGCTGTTAATTTTTTCGAGAATTTGATTCAAATTGACGGATGCAGTTTCCAGCTCAGTTCTCACCTTATGAAGCTCATTCACGTTCTCCTCGAGAGAGGCAAGCAAACTGTCAACCCGCGGACGATTGTCCGTTGTTAACGTATCCAGCTGCATCATAGTCCGGCTTGTGGCTGAAATGGCCTGATCGATATCCTGTTTGTTCTGATCCAGTGTCTCCGCAATCGTTTTCATTGTAGTATCTGCATTTTTCAATGTCTGATCTACTGATGTTCGGGTGTCATCATCTAGCGTTGCGTTTAGTTGCCGTAAAAATTGATTAAGTTCGGAAAGTGATTGAGAAACATCACCGGCAAGTTCCTCTCCTTTGCTTCCCAGCACTTCAGTAACCCCTTCAACATAGTTGCCCTCAATTTCCTCACCGTACTCAATATAGTTATCAGAATCACCGAGCTGTAACACAATCGACTTCCCTTCTACAATTCCGAGAGAGGTGAGCAGTGCAATAGAATTGTCAGGTATTTTCAGATCTTCATTCAGCTGCATTGTAATACGAACCATGTTATCAGATGTCAAATTTACACTGCTAACCGATCCAACTTTAACACCCTTCATATTAACAATACTGCCACGATTAATTCCGTCTCCTCGCTCAAAAACTGCTGTCACTTCCAGGGTTTGACGGAAAATGGGTACATCTCGCATAAAACGGAACCCGACAATAGCTACTATTATTGCCAGTAATACCGTTATTCCGATTTTCACTTCGTTCTTCATATCTGTTTTAATTTATAAGTCTTACACTAACTAATTTGGTATTCACTGGCTTTTGTAAAGCTCAGGAGCTCTTTATGTCCACTGGACTTCATCTCGTCAACAGAACCGATCCAACTTAACTTCTGCTCATCCAGAAAAGCAACTTTGTCTGCCACTTCCAATACGCTGTGCATATCGTGAGTTACCACGATAGACGTAATATCAAATGCATCAGACATACTGTTAATCAACTCATTTATCTCTTCAGCCGTTTTAGGATCCAGCCCCGAGGTAGGTTCATCATACATGATATACTCGGGCTCAAGCACAATTGCACGAGCAATTCCCACACGCTTCCGCATTCCGCCTGAAAGTTCCGAGGTCTCTTTATCAGCGGCTTCTTCAAGGTTTACATATTTCAGAGACTGCATAACATTTTCACGAATTTCCTCTTCGTTTTGATCCGTAAAGTAGCGAAGTGGAAACGCAACATTTTCAAATGTATTAATAGAATCAAACAGAGCCGATCCCTGAAAAAGTATTCCGAATTTCTGGCGCATGATCCGCTGATCCACATAGTCCTGGTCAAAAATATTCTTCCCATCTATGAGCACTTTACCGCTATCCGGCACCAGCAGGGCATTAATATGTTTCAAAAGCACAGACTTACCACAACCCGAACGACCAATAATTGCAATTGTCTCACCATCATTGATGGTCAGTGAAACATCTTCCCAAACCAGGAGATTGCCAAAGTATTTTGTTAGGTTTTGAATTTCAATCATAATAAAAGTGCTGCTAATACAAAGTCTGCCAATAGTACGAGGATACAACCAAGTACGGTTGCATCGGTTGTGCTTTTACCCACACCTTCGGCCCCGCCACGGGCAAAATACCCTTTATAGCAGGCAACAGAGGTAATGATGAAGCCAAAAACAATCATTTTGGTAAAACCAAAGATCACATTCCAGGGATAAAAATACATTCGTGCACCTTCTAAAAAATCTGCCGGGGGAACTTGACCCGAAAAGAAGCCGGCTGCAATACCTCCGCCAATTCCAAAAACACTGGCCACAATGTAGAGAACAGGAAACATCAAAATACCTGCCAATACCCTGGGCACTACCAAAAATGAGACCGAATTAAACCCCATCGATTCAAGTGCATCAATCTGTTCGCTCACACGCATCGTTCCCAGCTCTGTTGCAACTCTCGCCCCTACTTTACCAGCCAGAACCAAGCTGGAGATAACGGCAGCAAGTTCAATCAGTATCGACTCAGAGACAATCGCTCCTATTGTGGATAACGGGATAAATGCTGATTGCAGTTGATATGCGGACTGAAGAGTCATTACAGAACCGGTAAAGACACCTGTCAGCATGATAATTGGTACAGAATCGTACCCAATTTTCACAAGCTCCTGAAACAGGTTTTTGCGGTAGGTGCTAAATTCTGTGGAAGATCTCAGTGCCTGATACAGCAGAGAACTATATTTTCCCAGCTCTTTGAGATAGTGCATTTATTAAAATCAGATGATTATAAACATCTCCGGAATTCTGATTTATATTATTCCGGTTTAAAGTCTTCAATATTACAAAACTTTTATTCCAAATGTGATGTTAATTCACACCTTGTTTTTTCTGTATTCACAAAGCAGATTGAATTAATTATTCATCCACTGAATTGAGAACTTAGACCTTAAATCCATTATCTTCTCCATTCAGAAGGAAGCTTTTAATTATATTTACACCATGTTTCGATATTTCACAGCAGGCGAATCGCACGGCCCCGGTCTTACAGGAATTATTGAAGGAGCTCCTGCCGGGCTCCCAATAACGGAAGAATTTATAGAACAGCATCTTGTACGGCGACAAAAAGGATATGGACGCGGCGGACGAATGGCGTTCGAAAAGGATAAAGCCATTATTCAGTCCGGAGTCCGGTTTGGCAAAACAACGGGAGCGCCAATTGCACTCTCCATGATAAACCGTGCATTTGAAAAAGATGACAGCAACTGGCCCAAAGTCATGGCTAAAGCCGGAGAGCGCGGCGATGTTGAACGAATTACACTGCCCCGGCCCGGTCATGCCGATTTGGTTGGTGTACAAAAATACGGCTTTGATGACATTCGCCCGGTCATTGAGCGCTCAAGTGCCCGCGAAACTGCAATGCGCGTTGCGTGCTGTTCCATAACCCGTGCATTTTTAAAAGAACTTGGAATTGAAATTGGCGGACACGTCCTTCAAATTGGGTCCATTGGATACAATAGCTGGGATGAGGCCAGAGCCATTGCCGATCCGCTTGCCTCTGGTGGAGCGGAAAAGATCTACAAATCTGCAGACAAATCTGAAGTTCGATGCCTGGACGAAAAGCTCAGTGCAGAGATGAGAGAAGAGATCAAGCTTCGCAGAAAAGAAGGAACGTCGCTGGGTGGTATTTACGAAATTATTGTTACAGGACTCCCCGCCGGTTTGGGCAGCTACGTTCACTGGGACAGAAAAATTGACGGGCAGCTTGCGCAGGTTATCGTAAGCACACAAGCTATGAAAGGGGTTGAAATAGGCCTTGGTTTTGAAGCCGGCAGAAGCCGCGGACACGAAGTTCATGACGAGATTACTTATGAAAGTGATCGGTTTGAGCGGCGAACCAATCGTGCAGGAGGAATTGAAGGCGGAATGACAACCGGAATGCCGGTTATTATTCGCGGGGTGATGAAACCGATCCCAACGATGATTAAACCTCTGAAAACAGCCGATCTCGAAACCAAGGAAGTGCAGGATACCCGGTATGAACGCTCTGATGTTTGTGCCCTTCCCCGTGCAGTTGTTGTGGCTGAAAGCGTCATTGCACCGGTATTGGCCAATGCCATTCTTGAAAAATTTGGTGGCGATTCTATGGAAGAGATTAAAGCCCGATTAAGCAAATAATATCATGATTCAGAACGATGATAAAATTAAGCGCCTCGCCTTAAACCTGAAAAAGAATCCCAAAGATTCGTTTTCAAAGTTTGCACTAGCGTTGGAACTCCTGAAACGCAATCAGGTATCAAAAGCTGTGGTTTTGTTTGAATCAATTTTAAAACAAGATCCCGACTACTTAGGCGTTTATTATCATTTGGGAAAACTTTACCAGCAGATGGGCAATCATCAGCAAGCCGGAGAGTTATTTACAACAGGGATTGATTTGGCTGAGAAACAACAAAATAGCCGCACCGGGTTGGAACTGGCTGAAGCTCTGGAAAACCTTAAGATTGAAACTGACTATGAAAATTGACGTCCGCTCGTTTATTCTTTCAATAATAGCGTTACTGGCACTCTCATTATTCATTACTCCTGCCGAGACCCAGGCTCAGCAATCATCAGAGACACATACCGTTCAGAAAGGTGAAACACTTTTTAGTATAGCACGCCAATACGATCTGGCCGTGGTAGACCTGAGAAAATGGAATGACCTGGACAGTGATGATCTCTCGGTCGGACAAACTATCCGAATTGCACCACCGGAAGCTGACAACCAAATAACCCACACCGTAGAACCCGAAGAAACCCTTTTCTCACTGTCAAGACGCTACAATGTAACCATTGCCGAAATACAGGAATGGAACGACCTTGAAACAGCAAATCTCTCTACGGGTATGGAGTTAACCATCTACAGGCCGGAAGATGATAATTCTGCAGAACCGTTGGAAATGACAGAACCGGAAGACTCAGATTCACTCGAACGCGTTTCGATTGTTCGGGAGAGAGAGAGCAGCCTGAATACTTACTATACTGTGCGAAGCGGCGATTCTCTGTACAGAATTGCCAACCAACACGGCTTAACTGTAGATGAACTGAAAGAGCTCAACAATCTTGAATCCGACATACTCCGTGTAGGTCAGCGCCTTACAGTACCTTCTGATCAGCCCTCCGCTCCTTCCGTGGCTGAAGGAGCTGAAGAATCAACACCTCAAGGTCGTTTTGTTCAATACCGGGTACAATCCGGTGAATCCGGCAGCTCAATCCTTGAGAAATTTCAGATGACTGAAGGAGAGCTTTTTGCACTCAATCCCGGATTAGGCATGAATCATATTTCATCGGGCCAGAGAGTAACCGTACTCCTCCCCCCAACCCGCACTTTTGACAATCCTTATCAATCCGGTTCAGACCTTGAAAACCTTGGGAGCGTCTCCGTCTTTAGATATTCACAAAACGATGTCGCAAGTCCAACCACCAGCGGTGAACTTTACAATCCGGATCAACTGACCGTTGCCCATCCGAATATTGCTCTTGGGAAAGTGATTTATATTGAAAATCCATCAAACGGCAATGGCATTTTTGTGAAAGTGAATGACCGCCACTCCGGAGATGGGTTAAAGATCTCTGCAGCTGCTTTTGACATGCTCAATTTCAGTTCTATTGAACAGGCCCGGGTTACAATTTATCTCGATCAATAAAGTATACACCGCAGATTCAATTTATGGAGAGATACTTTAAGCAGACCGGCGGATTACTCTACAGTTACCTTATCTCTTTACCGCTGCTGTTGCTCTATGAAGTATTGATCATTATATCTCAGCCTTCAGGAGTTTCGGCCCGGATTTCAGTTGATATCTGGTTTAAATCCTTTTTTAACTATCTGGGGTGGGATGCAATATCTGCCACCCTCATTATAGCTGCTATTGTTGGCGGAATAATTGTTTATCTAAAAAGAAGGGAACTACAGACTGTCCGAAGAAGTTACTTTCTTATAATGATTTGCGAAGCTGCAATTTATGCAGTTTTTGCAGCTCTTGTTATTTCAAATATTGTAGATTTTTTACTGTTGCAGTCCGCAAATGGTTCTACTGCCAGTTTCAGCAAACTCCAACTGATAGCGCTATCTTTAGGTGCAGGCTTGTATGAAGAACTTTTTTTCAGAGTGATTCTGGTGAGCTTGCTCATCTTATTTTTCAACATTTTTTTTGATAAAAAAAAGTATGCCGTGGTGTTGTCTGTAGTCGTTGCGGCATTCATATTTAGCGGTGTCCACTACGTAGGAGAATATGCCGACTCACTCGTTCTGAGTACATTTTTATTTCGGTTTTTGTTTGGCTTAGCGCTAAATCTTATTTATGTTATTAGAGGATTTGGGATGGCAGCATGGACTCATGCAATTTATGATCTGATCGTAGTTTTAAACATGTAAGACTTATTCATACCAACACGTCTTCAATATATTCTACATAACTGATCAATTCTTTCAATTGGACAATAATGTTGAGAGAAAATACATTAGTCTATTGATTCAAGCGGTAAAATATCTGGGGTTTGGATTACTCGGATAGAATTACAAATAATCTAATTAAAGCAGACTCGCTCTGACGAGGAAGGGATGACGTCACTTTCAAAAGAAGAAATAAGAAAACAAGAAGACTTCAATGAGGAAATTATTCCTCACCTTGATGCTTTATATAATTTCGGGCTGCGCCTGACCTCTGATCCCAACGATGCGGAAGACCTGGTTCAGGACACTATTGTAAAAGCCTACCGATTTTTCGACAGTTATGAGAAGGGCACCAATGCCAAAGCCTGGCTTTTCCGGATTCTAAAAAATTCGTACATAAACAACTATCGCAAAAAGTCTAAAAAGCCGCAGGAAGTTGATTATGACGAAGTAGCCTCATTCTATGAGTCAATTCGAGCAGAACGTACAGAAACTTCCGACATGGAAGACAAGATGTTTCGTGAATTGATTGACGATGACATCTCAAATGCTCTGGATGAAATTCCTGAAGATTTCAGAACCGTTGTTCTTCTTTGTGACGTTGAAGATTTTACTTACGAAGAAATTGCCAATATGCTGGACGTTCCGATCGGAACCATCCGATCCAGATTGCATAGAGGACGAAATCTCTTGAAGGCACAACTGATGGATTACGCCTCAAAAAAAGGCTACACTCAGGATTGATTTTCAGACACCGGAATAACAATCCGGATAGTAGTGCCTTTATTAACTTCGGAGTTCAACACAAACACTTTACCATTGTGATAATCCTCAATTATCCGTTTGGTTAAGCTTAAGCCAAGTCCCCACCCTCTCTTTTTTGTACTGAAACCCGGTTTAAACACATCACTCAGATTCTTCTTGTCAATTCCGGTTCCTGAATCTTCAATATCGATGAAAAGTTGCGGACCGTCCTGAGTTACTGAAATCGACACATAAGCATTTTCGGAGCTCGACTTGATTGCATCCATTGCATTCTTAATCAGATTCTCGATTGCCCACTGAAAAATTTCCGGATTAAGATTCGCTTTGGCATTCGTCTCTATTGATTTTCTAACTTCAATATTTTTCCCAAGCTGAGGAAGTCTCTTCTCCATATAGGCAATCACTTCATCTATGATAGGATCAATACTAACCCGCTTGAGCTCGGGCTGCGACCCGATTTTGTTAAATCGTTCAGCAATTCCCTTTAACCGGCTTACATCTTTCTCAACCTCATATGCTATGGATAGTGTCTGTTCATCCTCCTGGTGGCGATCTTTAAGCAGCTGAAGCCAACCGTACATGCTGGACAAAGGAGTTCCCAGCTGGTGGGCCGCTTCCTTAGCCATGCCAACCCACAAGTTAGACTGTTCGGACCGTGTGATACTCCGGTAGGTTGTAAAACCCATCCCCATTAAGAGAAGAAGGATACCAAACTGTATATAGGGGAAATACCTCAGGTACTGGATCGTGGGACTCTCTCCATAGTAGGCGTATTGACGGCGAAGCCTGGGCTCTTCACCAAATGTAATTGGAATAGGAGGCGTACTAACCGAATACTTATCAATAAACTCCGCAACTGAGATATCAGGATCATCAAGATTCCTGGCATAGACAATGAAATTGGGTTCATCCACCACAATAACCGGTATATTGAAGAGATCCGGCTGAATAATCTGGCTGAATACAAACCCTGCCGTGGACTCATTGGCTTCCGCCTCCAGTATCATCCGGGATAGACTGTCTGGCACTTCATCATAATTTCTCAACTCATTAGCTACATAGTTGAGATCACTGCTGGCCCGCTGATGTGAAGGAAGGTTATAGAATTCAAATGCTTCGACCCACAGTTCAATACTCGTCCGCTCCTGTTCCATCAGCTGATTCAACAGAAACTGATTGTAGAAAAAGGAGACTCCCGCCAATACAATCAGGAGAATAACCAGTATAATTTTAAGCCTGTTTAGCGGAAGCAATTTTCGCATAAAAGCAAGAAATATCGTTTGATCCAATATCCAAAAAAGATTGCTCCCAATCTAACATCGAAACACGAGTGTTAAAACGGATGAGTACTAAGCGGATGCTTTCTGCTTTTCGTACACCGGAGGAGCTTTTTTCTCTATCGTCTCACGTGTAATAACACATCTCTTGACGTTTTTCATGGACGGCAGGGTGAACATCACGTCAAGCATGGCATCTTCTAGAATAGACCGAAGGCCACGCGCACCTGTTTTCCGCTCAAGTGCACGCTCTACAATTGCGAAGAGAGCATCATCTTCAAAAACCAATTCAACATCTTCCATATTAAACAGTTTCTTGTACTGTTTTGTAATTGCGTTTTTTGGCTTGAGCAGAATTTCAATCATTGCCTGATCCGACAGCTCTTCAAGGCCGCAAATAATTGGAAGACGACCTATCAGCTCCGGAATCAAACCGAATTTTTGCAGATCTTCCGGCTCAATTTTGGTAAAGATTTTGGGATCATTTTTATCCACTTTTACCTGATCTTCAGATTGAAAACCCATCGAGCTGGTGGAGAGACGCTGTGCAATGATCTCTTCGAGTCCGCTGAATGCCCCGCCGCAAATAAACAGAATGTCAGCTGTATCAAGCTGTATAAAACTCTGCTCCGGGTGCTTACGCCCGCCTTTCGGTGGAATATTAGCTGTCGTCCCTTCCAGAATTTTCAGAAGCGCCTGCTGAACACCTTCACCGGATACATCTCTGGTGATAGAGGGATTGTCGCTTTTGCGCGACACTTTATCAATTTCATCAATGTAAACAATACCACGCTTGGCTCGTTCAACATCGTAGTCGGCTGCCTGCAGAAGGTTACTGAGGATACTTTCTACATCTTCCCCAACATAACCCGCTTCTGTCAGTACGGTAGCATCCGCAATTGTAAAGGGTACATCAATAATGTTGGCAAGAGTTCTGGCTAAAAGCGTTTTACCGGATCCGGTAGGGCCAATCATACAGATATTACTCTTCTCAATCCGGGTCTCGTCGTAATCGGGATCTTCGCCTATGGAGATTCTCTTGTAATGGTTGTAAACTGCAACAGAGAGTGCTTTTTTAGCATCTTCCTGTCCGATCACATATTCATCCAGCTTGGTCTTAATCTCAAGCGGTTTGAGCAACGGTTTATATTTCTTCTCTCTTCGCTTGTTAAGGGCAGCCAAATCACTTTCTATAATACTGGCTGCATCTTCAACGCAGTAATTGCAGATGTAAACATCCGGACCCGCAACCATTGAACTTACTTCCTGATTTGACCTGCCACAAAAAGAGCAGGTTACCTGTTCTTTATTTTTGTTACTCATGGCCGCTGCTTTTACTATTTATAATGTTACTTCTTCTCTTCCCGACGCATCACACGGTCAACGAGACCATACTCCTTCGCCTCATCAGATGTCATCCATTTATTCCGGTCAGAGTCTTCAATAATCTGTTCAATCGATTTCCCGGAGTGATGAGCCAGAATTCCACTCAGTTCTTTTTTCAGTCTAAGTATCTCCTGTGCTTCGATTTCAATATCACTTGCCTGACCCTGCACACCGCCTAATGGCTGGTGAATCATGATGCGGGCGTGTGGCAATGCATTTCGTTTGCCTTTAGCTCCTGCAGTCAGCAGTACAGCCCCCATAGAGGCTGCCATCCCTACACAGGTAGTTGCAACATCACACTTGATATACTGCATCGTATCATATATGGCCATTCCCGCAGAAACAACGCCGCCGGGACTATTAATATATAGGTTAATGTCTTTTTCCGGGTCTTGCGACTCCAGAAATAGTAACTGAGCAACAATGGTACTCGCAACAGCATCATTAACAGGTGTACCCAAAATCACAATCCTGTCTTTCAACAGTCGCGAATAGATGTCGTAGGCGCGCTCTCCTCGGTTGGTAGTCTCAACCACCATTGGGATCAGGTTTGCCTGTACAGGTTCTACTTCGCTCATTTTAGGAAACTCAAAAAGGGGTTGCTTGATATTCATGACTGAACCGTCTGTTTATTGATCGTCGTTATTCTGTTTTTCTTCTCTCTTCTTACGAAAATCTTCTTTTGAGAGTTCGTTAATAGTAACGACATCATTTAATTTATCAAAAACTTTGTTCTCACGAATACTTGTTCTGAGACTCTCAAGCTGGTTTGGATTCTGTGCATAGTATCCTTTCAGCTGATCGGATGACATTCCATACTTGGCAGCTTCAACCCCGATAAAATCATCGATGTCTTCAGGCTTGATCTCAATATCATCAAACTTCTCCTGCAGTTTTTCACTGATAAAGGCCCACTTACCTTCTCTGACAGCCTGCTCACGCATGTTTTCTTTGTATTCGCTAAAATCGAAATCCGGTGGCAACTGGCCGCCTGATTGTTGTTTCGCATACTCAACGTAAGAGTCCAGAATCTGATCCTGCATTACTTCAGGCACATCAATTTCGTGTGCTTCCGTCAGTACGTCAATTACATCCTGCTTGAACATATCTTCTGCAGACTGGTCGTAGTACTCCTGCATTTTGCTTTTAATAAAGCTCTTGAACTCATCCAGGTTTTTGGCTTCACCGTTAGACTGCTCTTTTGCAAAAGCATCTGTCAGCTCAGCTTTTTCCATCAGCTCAACACTTTTAATGTGCATTTCAAAACGGTCAAGCTCATCACCTTCACCGAGCTCCATTTTTACGACATCACCTTTCTTCTTCCCGACCAGGTTCTCTCGAAAATCTTTAGCTCCTTCCTGTCGCAGATCCAGCTTCTGATCTTCATCCTTTTCACCTTCAATCGGATTCCCATCTTCATCCAGAGATAAAGCGTCTACGGTTACACGGCACTCTTCGGTAATCTCTTTATCCGTTTCCTTCCAGTTTCCTTCGCGTTCAAGTGTTCGCTCAATCTCTTCCTCAACTTCTTCATCCGTTACATCGTGAACCATTTTGTCCACTTCAACTTTTTCGAGGTCGGTCAATTCAAACTCAGGCTTTTTACCCACTTTGAATTTCACTTTAAGCTCATCGTTTTCCCAGCTCAGGTCGAGCATTTTCGTCTCACCTACCGGCTCATGCTCAGGTACAATCTCCTTCTCGTACACTTCCTGAACATACGTATTGATCTCCTCCATCTCGATCTCTTTACCAAATCGCTTCTTCACAAGACCGAGAGGAACATGTCCGGGCCGAAATCCGGGCATCTGGATCTGCTTTTGGTACTTTTTATACGCTTTGTCGAATTTTGAAGAGAGATCGTCCCTTGTAGCCTTTACGATAATCTCTTTGTCTACGGATGTGATATCCTGAACAGAAATGTCCACTTGCTAATTGATTTAATTTTCAGATATATGTGTAAGATTGGAAGTACGAGAGGGGGGACTCGAACCCCCACACCGGTAAAGGTACTAGATCCTAAATCTAGCGCGTCTACCAATTCCGCCACTCTCGCAACAACCTGATTTCTACTTGAGAATCAGAGCCTAATAAGTTAGGGGTTTTTTATTCTGAATTCAACTCACCTAATGCATTTTATTTCACTCCTTGACTGAAATTGATTCCTCTTTTTTCGTAGTTTTAAAGGTAAAACAGACCACATTCAAAAAGTGTATCATGTTTAGAAATTTACGTGTCGTATATATCACCACCAAAGATCGCGAAGAAGCCCGCAGTATCGGTAAGAAACTGGTTGAAGAGAAACTTGCCGCTTGTGTAAACATCATCGACAATATGGAGTCTATTTATCGCTGGAAAGGCGACGTTTTATCTGAAAATGAAACGATTCTGATTGCCAAAACAACTTATAGCAATATCAATCCGCTTACACAAAAAGTGAAAGAGCTTCACTCATACGACGTCCCATGTGTCATAACCTTCAATATTTCTGAACAGGAGGGAAACAGCGATTACCTTGATTGGCTGACCGGCTCAGTGAGACCTCCCCTTTCGTCTGAAGAGAAGTTGAAGAACTCCTGACCATGCCTATTCATATATCCAGAAAGAAGTATATCCTGAAGGCAGTCATTGATCGCCCAGAAGCAATGAACGCCATCAATTTTGAGGTGATGGATCGCCTGGAGTCGCTGCTTGATGAGGCTGAAAAAGATGATCAGCTCAGACTTTTTATGTTAACCGGTACGGAAAACCGTTTTATTTCCGGCGGTGACCTGAGAGAATTTCATCAGATAGAAAGTGCGGAGGGAGCGCGCCAAATGTCGAAGCGTATGCTCTCTATCCTGGAACGTATTGAAAACCTGCCCTGCTGGACCCTTGCTGCCGTCAACGGTCATGCCTATGGCGGCGGCTGGGAAACCATGCTAAGTTTTGATTTTCGTGTTGCAAAATCCTCAGCTAAATTTGGGTTCACACAGGGGAAATTTTACCTGCCTCCCGGCTGGGGCGGTCTCACCCGTTTAAGTGATACAGTTGGCAGAGAACTGGCCGACTACTGGCTTGCGTCGCAAAAAGTGATCAACTCTTCAGAAGCCCTTCGCAGTGGTTTGATTCAGGACCTTTTCCCGGATGAAACTTATGAGGAGCAATTACTAAAGCTGATTCAGAAATTAACCCTCAATGACCGCAGCTTCATTGATTATATAAAAGGTGATAAACAGAGAGATATCACCAAAGAACTGAAACCATTCAGCGAATTCTGGGAAAGTCGTGAACACATCGATCGCGTTCAAACATTTTTGAATCGTCGTAAATAATTTTTTTACAACTCTTTAAATTTTTCTTCCCGGAATCAGGAATTTTGCAAACGTTTCTAAAATCACTCCTGTTATTTAGATGTAAATAATTTCACATTAAACAATAAGAACTATGAGTGTTAAAGAAAAAATAGAAGACGTTTACAAACACGTACAAAACGGAACAGCGCTTGAAGCGTTTGAAAAGTATTACGATGAAGACGTAACCATGATTCTGGAAGACGGAACAGCCGTGGAAGGTAAAGATGCTAACCGCGACCGTGAAAATGAATTCTTCGCCAGCGTTGAAGAGTTTCACGGTGCAGGCGTTGAAAGTATTACTTCTAATGAAGATGAACAAACCACCGCCGTCGAAAGCTGGATGGACATCACGTTTAAAGAGGACGGCCGCATGAAAATTGAACAAGTTGCGACCCAGCAATGGGAAGACGGTAAAATTGTCCGTGAGCGATTTTATGGTACTCAGCAGGGTTAATCACTCTCTGAGTTTTCACTCCAGGGTCCTTCAGAAATGAAGGGCCCTTTTACTTTAAACCCAGTTTCGTGGATTCTCGAGTACTTCAATCAATTCTGCTTCACGGCTTCCCGGCTTCGGATGAAAATCGTAGTCCCAGCGAACCTGGGGAGGCAGACTCATCAAAATGGACTCAATACGACCATTCGTTTTCAGGCCAAATAGCGTTCCCCGATCATGAATCAGGTTAAACTCCACATACCGTCCCCGGCGAATTTCCTGCCAGTAGCGCTGTGCCCGATTATATGGCTCCTGAATACGATCTTTTACTATAGGGAGGTATGCATCCACAAAAACTGATCCCACATCTTCAGTAAAGGAGTGCCAGTCATTTATACTTCGCTCTTCATTTTCTCGCAAATAATCAAAAAAAAGACCACCGATCCCCCGTGCCTCTCCCCTGTGCGAATTGTAGAAATACTCATCACACTGTTTTTTAAAATCCGGGTATAAATCCTCACCATGACGATCGCAAGCCTCCTTTAATGTTTTATGAAAATGAACCGCATCCTCATGCCAGAGATAGTAAGGCGTTAAATCCGCACCCCCTCCAAACCATCCGTCCCTGCGGTTTTTCATCTCAGGATCTTCATACAGTTCGAAATATCTGAAATTGGCATGAACCGTTGGCACCATTGGGTTTTTGGGATGAATTACCAACGAGATTCCCCCGGCCCAAAACCAGCCGTGGTCAACGTTAAAATGCTTTTTTATCGGATTCGGAAGTTCTCCGTGAACCGTTGATATATTGACGCCTCCTTTTTCAAATACGTTCCCTTTTTCAATAACCCGTGTTCGGCCACCACCGCCTCCGTCACGTTCCCATACATCTTCCTGAAATCCGGCAACCCCATCCACCTCTTCAAGAGCAGAACAAATTTCATCCTGAAGATTTTCGATGTAATCGGTAAATTTTTCCCTGATTTCAGACATAGTTTTTTTCAGTTTTCTAAGAAGCTCAATTCAATTTATCGGCTATAGTTTTTAACACTATCTACAAAAGCCCTGGCATGATCTACCGGAACATGCGGCAAAATACCGTGGCCCAGATTGGCGATATAACGCTGAGTACCAAACCGGTCGATCATCCGTTTTGTTTTCTTCTCAATTTCAGGAATGGGAGCCAGCAAATGTGTTGGGTCAAAATTCCCTTGAAGAGTAATTTCATTCCGGGTTTTCTCCCTCGCAAATTCCGGGGCTATGGTCCAGTCGAGACCCAGTGCCGAAGCACCACTTTTGAAACTCAGTCTCTCCAGTGCGTACCAGGCACCTTTTGCAAACAGAATGACCGGCACATCCTTGATTGACTGAGTAATCTCCATTAAATATGGCAATGCCCATTCGTTGAAATCGTCCGGACTCAGTAACCCGGCCCAGGAATCGAAAAGCTGAACGGCTTGTGCACCTGCATCAACCTGAGCCTGTAAGTAGTCGATTGTTGCTTTTGTGAGCTCTTTCATCACATGACGAGACGCATCCGGGTGCTGGTAGAGAAACGATTTAGCTTTGTCAAAGTTTTTAGACCCTTCGCCCTGAACCATGTAGCAAAAAAGCGTCCACGGGGCGCCGGCAAAACCGATAAGGGGCACACGTCCGTTGAGTTCTTTACGTGTCAAGGTAATCGCGTCCATCACATGACTCAACTTACCGGGTACATCTTCAGCCAGAATAGCAAAAGCGTCGCCAACCGTTTTTATCGGATTTCCCATCACGGGGCCTTTTCCGGGCACCATCTGCACATCAATATTGAGAGCCTGTGGTACTGTTAAAATATCTGAGAAAATGATGGCCGCATCCGGCTCCAACTCGTCAATCGGCTGAATAGTAATTTCACAAGCCAGTTCCGGGGTCTCTACTCGTTCAAAAAATGTGTACTTTTTTCGAAGCACCATATATTGAGGCAGATAGCGACCGGCTTGACGCATCATCCATACCGGCGGTCGCTCAACCTCTTCCCCTTTCAGTGCACGAAGAAACAGATCATTTTTTAATTCCGGAAATTTGTTGGACATGACTCTAAAACTTTTATTTAATTAAAATGACTGGCCAAGGGGGTTTGCTTGCCCTTAACTTTATGATTGACCAGAGGAAATCTCATTCAACATTCTAGCCGTAAACTTTAAAAATTGTGATGTATTTGGTTCCGGGGAGATATGTACATTTTGCCCGGACTCAATACTCAGTTCCTGTCCGGTTGTCCGGCCAATAGCAAAAAGTTCCGGAAGATCACTATTCATAAACCCTCCGCTTTTTCGAAAAGCTTCCACCGCGCTTGGGCTGTAAAATAGAATTCCTTCAACATCCTTCAGATCCGGATTTATACGATTCAGCTTCGTTTCATAGACTACAATGTCCTTCACGGTTATATCTGATGATTCAAGAACCTGTCGCATCTCTTCCCGCCTGCGATTTCCGCAGAAATGCAGTACCATCACCTCGCTCAAATTGGTCAGTTCAATATCACCGGCAATTTTTCGCCCCAAAACTTCTCCGTACTGCACTTCCGGCACCACTGCCTGAAAACCAATTTCAGACAAGGCTTCAGCCGTCTTTTCGCCAACTGCGTAGTAAACTGCGTTTGAAGGTGGTTTGTATCCCTGATCCATCAATCGCCTCAACCCTTCAACTCCGTTTTGGCTCGTAAATGCAAAAACAGGATTCTGAGCCGATTCAATGACTGAAACCACAGAACTCCAGTTATCCCGGAATTTAAACCGAATCGCCGGTTCAACAATTACATTCAGGCCAAGATTCTCAGCATATAACAACTGCTCGTCAGAAAGCTCGCGGGTAACCAGAATGTTATGCACTTTCATGTTCGGCATATTATTCGAGGTTGGCGGTCAGGATCTCAGATCAGAAACAATACCGGAGGCTCCCATTTCGAGGAGTTTTTTGGCAGCCGTTCTCCCTAGACCGAGAGCTTTATCTTTTTTTGCCGTCAGCTCAACATCATACTGAGTGGATCCATCAATGGTAAGGGCTACTGCTGCAAGGTGCAGCGTATCTCCTTCAATTTCCGCAAACGCTCCTACAGGGGCACTGCACCCGGCTTCCATTTCATTCAGAAGTTCTCGTTCAACAGCAGTACAAAGCTCAGTCTCTTTATGATTAAGCTTTGACGTGATCTCAGACATCATGCTGTCTTCGTCCCGAATCATTACCGCCATGGCACCCTGCGCCGGAGCCGGCACCATCCAGTCTAGGTATTGTGATATGTTATCATCCAGGCCAATGCGTTTCAATCCGGCAGCCGCAAAGATTGCACCGGACCATCCATTCTCATTTACTTTTCGGAGCCGGGTATTCACATTACCACGAATATTGGTAATTTCATGATTTGGAAATCGGTGGAGCCATTGTGCCTTTCGACGGTTGGAACTTGTTGCCACAACTGCCTGAATGGACTCATCACCTAAAAAATCCACGCCTTGCGGTGCAACCAATGCGTCGCGTGGATCTTCCCGTTCCATGACCGCACTTACTATCAAAGGCAGCGGATTTTCGGTCGGCAAATCCTTGTAGGAGTGTACGGCAATATCTATTCGCTCTTCAAGAAGTGCATCGTCCAAAGCTTTTGTAAATACACCTTTCCCTCCCATCTCGGTAAGCGGAGTCGTCAGATCCAAATCCCCTTCAGACTTAACAAAAATCAGTTCAGATTCGTGGCCCAGTTTTTTCAGTTCAGTCTGTACCTGTTTAGCCTGCCACGTTGCCAGTTCACTGTCACGAGTTCCGATTCGGATCCGTTGCTCACTCATCGTTGCCGTTTTTGGCTTCAAGTTTGAACATCTGTTTTACCATCTCAGCAACATCTTCAGAATCGTGATGATCCCGCAGGTGTTCGATGCTATAGGCTGCAATTTTGTTAACAATCCTGCGGGTCATGTTCTCGATCTTATCAAAATCGTTTGTTTCGATTTTATTCCGGAAAAAATCGAGCTCATCATCTCGGATTGATTCAAACTTCTGAGTAAGAGCTTTGATCGTAGGCACCACGCGCTGTTCATTCAGCCAAAGCTGAAAGTCAGAAAACTCTTCATTAATGATCTTTTTAACAGCCGGTACCTGTTCCTCACGTTTTTTGTAGGCCTCATCTGTTACATCTCCAAGCATGTCCATGTTGGCAACATCTACAAAATCGAGTGTGGCCACATTCGGATCAATATTCCGCGGTACAGAGAGGTCGAGCATCACTTTAAATTTTGGATTCTCCATCGATGGCTGCATGTGCTCGGGCCGAATTACGGGTTCGGTTGAGCCGGTAGCCACAATTACCAGATCGGCATCAGCAATTTGCTCAGGCAGCTTGTCCATATCAGCCACTTCCAGGTTAAACCTGTCTGCCACAAACTCTGCACGATCCCGTGTCCGATTGATCAGTGTAAGCTTACTCGCACCAAGGTTTACCAGGTTTTTACAGGTTACCTTTCCGATCTTGCCGGTTCCAACCAATAAAATATTTTTGTTGGCAAGGTTCTCAAACGTTCGAAGAGCAAACTGCACTGCCGCATAGGCCACGGTGGCTGCTCCGCGTCCAAGAGTTGTTTCATTCCTGGATCGCTTATGAGCTCGGAACACATGCTGCATGAGCCGGTGAAATTCACCGGAAACCATTTCCTGTTGAGCTGCTAGCTCATATCCCTCTTTAACCTGCTTCACAATCTGAAGATCACCCAGGATCTGGGAATCCAAACCGGTTGCAACTTTAAAAAGGTGTTCTGCTGCTCGTACTCCTTCATGCTCGAACCCATATCTATGAAACTCATCCAGTGTTCCATGAGAATAATTCGTCAGGAGCCGGATCAGCTCTCTGGTAGATACATTTTGGGCAAAAATCTCAGTACGGTTACATGTTGAAACCAAAAAGAGACTGCAGATTCCCTCACGGCGCGCACCTTGTAGCAAACGGTTTTTCCCTGCATCACTCAGGCTGAATTTCTCGCGTACTTCAACCGGCGCATCCCAGTGATTGATCCCAATAACTACAAAATCCTGTATTGTTGGATGAACCATCCTAATTACGTTGTTACAGCTTTTTTATTCACTTTTTCAGTGTTATCCCATTGTACGGCATCGGCAGGAATTTCATGTTTCATTACGTTAAGCGTCTCCTCTGCCAATGCTTTGATAAATCCGGGGTGATCGTTCAACCCATTCATCACCTTGATATTCTCAAATTCATAACCGTCCTCTTCCAGATCTTCCAAAAGCTCTACGCCCAACTCATAAAGTGTTTCAATATGATCCGTTACAAATGCAATCGGCACCATCAAAAAGTTTTTGATTCCATACTCAATATGGCGCATTACCAGTTCTTCGGTATTTGGCTGCGTCCACTTCTGGGGCCCTACTTTCGATTGAAACCCAAGCCAGTATGAATGTTTCTCCTCCCGTCGCTCCATCACCGCTTCCATCGTCTCCTTAATTTCAACCGTGTAAGGATCACCGCTTCTAACCTCTAGCAAAGGCGTGCCGTGTGCACTAAAAATAAGATGTGTTTTCTCACGGGTTTCCGGATCCATCTCCTCCAGTGCCTCGTCTATTCTGTCGTTGATGGCTCCCAGGTAGGACTCATTCTTGTAGTAATTTTTTACGTGAAACTCTTTCCAGGGCTTCTCTCCATTTGGAAATTTTTTCTGAATCCAGTCTTCCCAGTCCCTGAAACTGCTTCCGGTTGTGGTCCATGAAAACTGAGGATAAAGCGGCATCAATACAGTATGTGTGATTCCATCCTCTACCATATCATCCATAATCTGGTCTGCAAAAGGCAGCCAGTATCGCATGCATGTGTAAACTTTCACATCATGTTCAGGCAGAATTTTCTTGAACATCTTTTCCAGTTCTCGTCGCTGACTTTCAGTCAATCCATTGATAGGCGAACAGCATGTAGAAACCTCTTTATTTTGCCGATTGAAACAGTGCTTATTTCCGGTACATCCCTTCGGACAGCCGTTAATCTCTTTATAATCTTCTGCAACTGAAGGAGCCCGAAATTTAGAAATTACATTCGCAAAAACACTCTGGAACTTACCGCCTCCCAGTTTGATTATATCTTCATCACTGAAAAGGTTTTTTAAGAATGTTCGAACATTGTTCTCATGGGTCGGCCCGCCCAGGTTCATTAATACTACGCCTATACGCATGTTTCGAGAGTTCAGTTTTTGGGATTTACAGTCACGAAATTAACCCTTTTTTTATGAAGCGATCGTGAAGAGTCCCGTACAACAATCCCGATCAAACTTCATTTAGATCTCATCTAAATAACCGCCGGCAGATCGTAAATTCACTTTTATATACTTAAGAATATCCTATTGTATTTTTTGGTCAAATAAAATTAATGCAATGGTTGATGCATGAAACTTTTACATAATCCCAACTCATTTCAGCAAAAACAGCTTATTTTTATTTGCATCCTTGGCGGATGTTAAAGTAGATTCGGGCGATGAGATAATTAAAATATCTGCATGCTCAAATACACTATCGAGTTTTTCGGTACTTTTTTACTGGTTACAGCTTTAGGAATTTCCGGCAACCCATTGGCAATTGGCTTATTACTGGCAGCACTGATCTATATCGGCGCTGATCTTTCAGGAGCCCATTACAACCCGGCAGTAACTCTGGCCGCTTGGGCATCAAATGAGATACCCGCCAGGAATCTTATATCCTTGATTTTTGTCCAGATTCTGGGAGCCGCGTTTGCTGCAGGATTTATCTGGTGGCTGAACGGTTCTACTTTTGTAACGGAACCGAGTTCCAGCACCAGTATTGCTGAATTTATTGCCATTGAGTTCATCTTCTCTTTCATATTTATCCTCACATTCCTGACACTTGTTTATCCCAATAAAAACCGGAGAAACCCGGTATATGGGCTGCTTGCAGGTGGAGTACTCGGTGCGTGCTACCTTTTTTCAGAAGTTTATACAGGAGTAGGTTTAAACCCTGCCCTGAGCATCGGTTATATTTCGGCAGACACCATAAATCACGGCAGCACATACTTTCATCTACCGTTTTACGTGTTCAGTCCGCTAATCGGAGGGCTGGCAGCGGCATATGCACATCAAAAAATATCAGCTCGCAGAAGGTAAAGTGAACCAAAATGAAGACCCCTTACCGGGAGTGCTTTTAACCTGAATATTGGTACCATGCGCACTTAATATGCTCTTCACTACTGCCAGACCCAATCCTGTGCCCCCTTTATCTCTGGACCGCGCTTTATCAGTTCTGTAAAATCGATCAAACAGACGCCCCAGGTGCTCGTTTGAAATTCCTATACCGGTATCATCTATATAAACGTAGTAATCGGCACCACTCTTTTCCACCCTTACCTGGATTTTACCTTTATTTGTGTACTTGACGGCATTTGAAATGAGGTTTTCCAGAACCTGTTCAATTTTATTGGGATCAGCATAAACACGGGCTGACTCTCCATCGTACTCGATACCTAACCCTTTTGATTTCGCCTTCACTCCGTACACACTCAAAACCTGGGTAATGACCTCCTTCAGATCAAAGTTCTGTTTTTCGATAAAGTGAGAATCAGAATCGTAATGCTGCAGGGTTTTTAAATCCACAAAAAGCCGGTTAATTCTTTCGGTCTGGCGTGCAGCGGTTTTCAGGTAGTGTTCACGCTGCTCTTCTGTCAGGTTTTCCAGCTCAAGCATTTCGAGAGAACCGGAAATTGTGTGCAGTGGATTGCGAATTTCGTGAGTAATATCCGCAAAAAACTGGCTCTGTTTATCATATAGCTTTTTCATCTCTTCATTGTCTGACCTGAACCGCTCTGCCATTCGATTAAGAGAATCCGCCAGCTGCCCAAATTCATCCTTCCGGTCCAGGTTCAGTGTTCGGTCAACATTACCTTCGGCAATATCCCTGGCTGCGGCTTCGAGTTGTAAAATGGGACTGGAAATGTAGCGTGAAAAGAGGATGCTCACCGAAATTACCAGGAAGATTGAGATGAACATTCCGGTGTAAATAATCCAGCGAATGGTCTTGATCGGTTCATATATCTGATCTTTTTCGATACTGATCAGAAGATAGCGCACCGGATTTTCCTGCTGATTCATTTCAAAAAAAGCTCTCAGATTCTCGCCATCCGATTGGTTTTGAAGCAATACCCCCCGTTCAGCCTGATCAAATGAGGATGAAAGGCCATCAATTTGCCCCGGAGCAGTCTGTTCCTCGTTGTAGGGTACTTCTGCAAATAGTTCTCCATCCTGATCATAAACGGCAATCTTATATCCCGATGTTCGGGCAGCCTCATTTAAATTGGTTTCGAAATCATCATCAACCTGAAGATTTTGAATGGTAATTGCCAGCCATTCGGTATCGTTAATGATTTGCAGCTCACCTTCTGCAAGCAGGTAATTTCTGATAAAAAGAATGGAGTAGCTACTGATGGCCGTAATTCCGAAAATCAGCAGCAGGATAAATGTCCATGCCAGTTTCGATCGGATACTCATGCTAAATCAGATCCCGGTTCATTCCGTAACCGAGGCCCCTGTATGTTTTAATCATATCTGCTGCCCCGCCCATTTTTAATCGAAGATTTTTAATGTGTACATCCACGGTTCTGTCAAATACAAAACGGTCATCTCCGCCGATATGCTCCAAAATCTCCTGCCGCGAATAAACCCTCTTGGGGTTTTGGAAAAACATCTCGGCGATAGCGTACTCCGTTGAGGTCAACTCAATGCGCTTCTCTTTATAGTACAGATCCTTTCCACTGGTATCCAGAAACAGATCGCCATACTGTATCCATTTACTTGTCTGAGGCTGCTGTCTTCTGAGCAGCGATTCAATATGGGCTTTTACCAGCTTGAGGCTAGCCGGTTTAGAAATATAATCGTCGGCGCCCAGCTCAAGACCCTCAATTTCATCCTTCTCTTTATCTTTGGCAGTCAGAAATATTACCGGGATATCGCTCAAAACGGGGTGTTTGCGAATAACACTGCAAATCTCTTTTCCATCCACATTGGGCACCATTATATCCAATACAGCCAGGTGAATATCACTGGCATGCTTTTCAATCAGTTCCAGTGCTTTATTTCCTTCATGAGCCATCAATACATTAAAATTGTTCATTTCCAGGTAGTTAGCCAACATTTCGGCGGGTTCCACTTCATCTTCTACCAGTAAAATAGTCTGTTTTGGCTGCATGTTATCAGGATAGATTCGGTTTAAGGTTTTGACAGGCATAAAATAACAGATTCACAGACGGAATCAGAATAGCAAACCGCGGTTTCACAATTCGATTTAGAGTTGCCGCTGAATAGACTATATTTTATGCAAATGGAATTAATCAGCTTTTAATGGGACTTCAAAAAAAAGTTATCTGGATTACCGGAGCTTCATCAGGAATTGGTGAAGCTTTAGCGTACGAATTTAACAAAAAAGGCGCACTTTTAATTCTTTCCGCCAGGCGCGAAGAGGAGCTGGAAAGAGTCAAAACATCATGCGAAAATCATGAAGATACGATAAGAACCCTGCCGCTTGATCTCGCAAAATCTGAAGAGATGGAACTGAAGGTTCTCGAAGCTCTTGCATTTTTCGGGCATGTGGATATGCTGATTAATAATGGAGGAATTAGTCAGAGATCGTATGCAGTAGATACTGAAATGTCCACTGTTCGAAGAGTCATGGAAGTCAATTTTTTCGGAACCGTTGCCCTGACGAAAGCCCTGCTCCCTGAACTCATCAACCAAAAATCGGGTCACATTGTGGTGATCAGTAGTGTTATGGGTAAGTTTGGTACAAAATATCGCACCACCTATGCCGCCTCCAAACACGCACTGCATGGCTACTTCGACTCCCTCCGGCAGGAGCTCTACGAGCATAATGTTGACGTGACCCTCGTCTGCCCGGGTTATGTGAAAACTGATGTCACGATAAACGCACTTACCGGCTCCGGTGAAAAGTATAATAAGATGGGCAAGGGGCAGAAAAATGCCATGCCTCCAAAGGAGTTTGCACGGAAACTTCTGCCAAAGCTTGCCTCAAAGAAAGAGGAGATTTACCTGGGGGGAGCGGAATTGATGGGGGTCTATCTGAAACGGTTTGTGCCCAAACTGTTTAACAAAATTCTGAAACGAGTCAGCGTAACCTGATCATCTTAGCCGAGACGTTTTCGTTTATTTAGGTATGCCAGCAGGGCCAAATCAAACGCTTTCTGTGTGTCAATCTCTTCAAAATCCACTCCTGCTTCGCTGCAGGCAATCTTGAATTTCCTGGTGTATTCGTCAACTTTCTGTTGATAGGAATCTCTGAATTGAGAAGGGTTTAACTCCAGTTGCTCTCCGGTTTCCATGTCCTCAAACAGGTATTTTCCGTCAGGAAATTCGAGACGGCGTTCACTTTTATGCTCCAACACATTAAATAGAAGCACCTCATGCCGTTTGTGCCGTAAATGCCGCATAGCAGAAATCAACTTGTCGTGATCTTTCACATTCTCAAATAGATCGGTAATGATTACGATCAGGCTTCGCCTGTCCAAATTCTCAGCGAGCTGGTTCAGTGCGTCCGCCGATGCTGACTTACGCTGTTCATTACCCTGCATATCTTGATCATCCATCACCTTTTCAAGATGGTTAAAAAGCATTCTCAAATGTGTATATGACGATTTAGGCGGGATCATCTCCTGGATCTGACTATCAAAAAGCACCAAGCCACATGCATCACGCTGCCGGTTCATCATGTGCATCAGTGCTGCAGCATAGTGAACGGCATACGTAAGCTTACTCCACTCAGCAAAATATTTGTAGTTCATCGAGCTGCTTACGTCCAATACTACATGTGCCCGCAAGTTGGTCTCTGCTTCATACTTCTTTACATAAAAGCGTTCCGTCTTTCCGTAAACCTTCCAGTCGATATGCTTAAAATCATCGCCCTGGTTGTAGGGCTTATGTTCCGCAAACTCAACACTGAAACCGTGGTAGGGACTTTTATGCAGACCGGAGATGAACCCCTCAACAATTCTGCGGGCCTTCAGTTCAAGCGGAACAAGTTGTGTCAGTAAATCAGAATCTAATAGCATACAAGAACGTATCCTTTTTCGACTTTATCGGCAAAAACAGATTTTTCTAAATGACGATTGTGGAAGATGGCGGTTAAATTTCTTAACCTTGTAAACTCTGAAACAATGGACTTGGTTCTGAAAGACCAGTTACACTGATTAACTGAGAGACAGACTTCACATTAGATTAACAACTTCCACATGAAAAAAATATACACTTCTGCTGCTCAAATTGACTTTTCATTGTCTGATATTCCGTCGATGCCTGCGCCTAAACAGGTGATGACTGTAAAACCCACCTACTTTGATGTGGAGTATGTGATTAATCCCCATATGAAAGATCACATAGGGCGAGTAGACAAAATGCAGGCACAGAATGAGTGGGATCACCTTGTGGATGGTTATGAGGAGCTTGGATTTACCGTTCATCAGCTGGATGGCGTTGAGGGGCTGCCCGATATGGTATTCTGTGCGAACCAGAGTCTTCCGTTTATCGACGAAAATGGGAACAAAAAAGTGCTGATGAGCATCATGCACGCCCCGGAACGGAAAGATGAGGTTCCGCACATTGAGAAGTTTTATCGGCAATTGGGTTATGAAATTGAATATCTCGACAGCTCGGAAGTGGATGACTTTGAAGGCATGGGAGACGCGCTCTGGCATTTCAAAAAACGACTGCTGTGGGGCGGTTACGGCTTCAGATCTTCACTTAAAGCTTACGATCAGATATCAGATAAATTCAACACACCGGTTGTTGCCCTCGAGCTGACGGATGACAAATTTTATCACCTCGATACATGCATGGCCATGCTGAATGAGGAGAGTGTTTTGATCTATCCGGATGCATTTAAAGAGGAAGGACTTGAGATGATTCACAAGCTCTTTAAAAACGTCATTGAAGCTACACAGTACGAAGCCGAAAAGCTTTTTGCCGTGAATGCAACCTGTCCCGATGGGAAAAATGTCCTCATACAGCAAGGCTGCACAGATGTGAATCAAAAACTGCGGGATGCCGGTTTTTCCGTACACGAATACAGCACGTTTGAATTTATCAAGAGTGGCGGAAGTGTATTCTGCATGAAAATGCTGCTCTGGTAAACAAACCACTATCGTAACTTCTCCGGTAAACAAAGTACTACGTAACCATATTTCAAATGCGCACCGGCCGTTTTGTGCCCGTGAAACAGGTGCATTCAATATATTCCCATTAACAATCCCGGCATGCACAAGTCAATAAAATTCTCTCTGATTTTAGCCTTCTCACTCCTGCTGGCTGATGCTGCCTCATCCCAGGTTTTAAACGTTGAACGCAATCGGGCTGACGGCAATTCAACCGGTTGGACAGGAGAGCTGGGCACCGATTTCTCGCTGAACAAATATAACGACCGTGTCATCAAGATCGGAGGGCAAGCCAATACTTCATACTTTTCTGATGTCAACAGCTACCTGTTATTGAGCAGTATTGACCTGGTGAATGTAGATGGCAATTCTCTCGTTAGCAACGGGTATATTCACCTTCGATCCACCTTTTTGCGAGATAGTGTGCTCTCACCTGAACTTTTTGCACAGTACCAGTACAACAATAATCTTGGTCTGCTGAATCGCGCACTGACCGGAGCTGGAGTACGCTATACCTTTCTGAACAGAGAGCACTTGCGGGGTCACTTCTCCACGGGGTTCATGTATGAATATGAAGAGTGGGGACTGGAGAATGAATTACGTGTTGAAAATCAATTTTTAAAAAGCACAAGTAACCTGGTCATTCGCGGTGATTTAAATTCACAAACCTCCCTCACCATGATTGGGTACTATCAGGCTCGGCCTGGCAAATTTTTCAAACCGAGGGCAACTTCTGAAAATCAGTTAAACATCAGGATGAGTCGTTCTCTCACATTCAGAGTCAATTTCACAATGACCTACGATGTTGAACCGGTGATCGATGTTCCAAACCTGACCTATGAACTGAAAAACGGAATCGTTCTCTCTTTTTAGTGAACACTTTTGGATCGGAAGTAAACTTTTCCGTTTCGGTCAATTTTGGTAACGTTGTCTTGTCTAATTCAAATAAGCGCTGATGAAACTGAGTCCCAAAATTTCCGCAACAATATTCGCAATTCTTCTCCTTTCCACACTCTATTTTTTTTCGGTTCCGTTAGGACCCCTGCCACCCGTCGGATCTTTTTTCCATCCCATTAGCGGTTTCTGGTCTAATGCTGAAACAAATTCCATAACAGGTGAAATTGAGCTTACATCTGATGAACTCAACGACGATGTGGAGATCTTTTTTGATGAACGGGGGGTCCCACACATTTTTGCTCAAAACGATTACGATCTCTACTTCACCCAGGGTTACATAACCGCTCGAGACCGACTTTTTCAAATGGAACTTCAGATTCGTGCAGCCGGCGGATATATGGCCGAATGGCTGGGAGATGATCTTATTGAATATGACAAAAATCAGCGCCGTCTCGGCATGGTGTATGGCGCCGAACAAGCGATGAAAGAGATCGGCTCCAACCCTGTTGTTTCAAATGCAGTAAATGCATACGCCGACGGCGTAAATACATACATTAAATCCCTTACCTTCGAAAATCTTCCTTTAGAGTACAAAATACTGGATGCAGAACCGGCCGAGTGGAAGCCAATTAATACGGCAATCCTACTGAAATACATGACTCAGATGCTGGCAGCTCGTTCCGAAGACGTCAGAACCAGCAACACGATGGCCCATCTTGGTGAGGATTTTGTGAACCAGTTTTTGAGCTCTCGCCCTGAACTGATGGATCCCATTGTACCGGAAGATACCGACTGGAACTTTGAACCGCCTGCCGCAGATGCCCCTGAAGTACTTCATCAACCGGCCTTTACTGACCAGATTGAGCTTTGGCAGCCACATCCGTTTAATGGCAGCAACAACTGGGTAGTGGATGGAAGCAAAACAGAGGGCGGCTATGCCATGCTCTCTAACGACATGCACCTGAACATGAGCATGCCCTCCATTTGGTATGAAATTCAGCTGCATACACCCGATCAAAATGTTTACGGTGTTAGTCTTCAGGGAACACCAACGGTTATCGTAGGCTTTAACGAGTACATTGCTTGGGGTTCCACCAATACCGGTGCGGATGTTATGGACTGGTATGAAATCACATTCAAAGACGAGGAACGTTCACACTATCTGCACGATGATGAATGGCTGCCGACTGAAGAGCGAATCGAAGTCATTCAATCTAAATCTGGAGCTACAGTTCAGGATACGATTATCTTCACACATCACGGTCCGGTTTATGAAACACGTGAGGAAACTCCTGTCACAGAAACCATTCAGCGGGATCATGCACTTAAATGGATTGGACATGAACCATCGAATGAACTACTGACTTTTTACAAGCTCAACCGTGGAAAGAATTATCAGGATTTTAAAGCAGCGTTTGAAACTTACAAAGCACCCGCCCAAAATATGAACTACGCAGGCGTTGATGGTAATATCTCCGTTCAGACCGGAGGTAAATTTCCATTAAAATGGGAGTTTCAGGGCAGAACAGTCAGCAACGGTTCCGATTCACGGTATGACTGGAATGAATACATCCCATACGAACACAATCCGTTTTCCCTGAATCCTGAAAGGGGTTATCTGAGCGCGGCAAACCAATATCCTGTTGCGGAAGACTACCCATACTACCTGGGCGACTCTTTTGCCCCTTTTGAACGCGGCAAACGAATCAATGACAGACTCAGGGAGATGGAAAATATCACCGTAGATGACTTTAGTGATCTACTGATGGATTCCTACAGCTATCACGCTCAACGAGCTCTCCCACCAATGCTGGAAGCCATTTCATCACAATCACTTGAAGAGTCCGAACAAAATTTAATCCGGGAACTTCAAAACTGGAATTATGAAAACCTGCGTGATTCGATTGCCCCAACAATCTTCAGGGAGTGGTGGAGAGAGTTATACAAGGCAATTTGGTCCAATAAATTTGATCCAAATATTCCTATGCGACAACCTGATCGAGATGTGACAGTAGATTTGATTGTAAACAATCCGGACTCCCCCTGGTTTGATAACCCTGAAACGGATCAAACTGAAACATTTTCGGATCTGGTTTTCCCTGCATTCAATCAGGCATTGAATAACCTGAAAGAACGATTTGGTGTTTCTCAGGAAAACTGGAAATGGGGTTTCTACAACAACACCAGTCTGAATCATATTGGACAAATCCCCGGCCTCGGAATTTATGATCTCTTTACAGATGGTAGTAATGAATCGGTGAATGCCGTATGGGGAAGTCATGGTCCGTCCTGGCGAATGGTAGTCGAACTGGATCCGGATGGTGTGCGCGGTTATGGAGTTTACCCCGGCGGTCAAAGCGGAAACCCCGGTTCAAAAACATATGATGAGTTTGTAGATTCATGGGTTGAAGGAGAACTATTTGAACTTCAGTTTCTACGGGAAAAACCAGACAAAACTACAATGCCGTTATATTTACGCCTTGAGGCCGATCAACCCGATTGACATCCGGCATCTACAAATTTTGCCTTATGAATCATATTTTATTTAAAAGTCCGCCTCACCAAAACAATTCGGATGGTCAAGAACGTCAGACCGGATATGAGTTTGAATTTACGGGCATTTCGATGGAGGATGCTGCAGGATTGATCCAAAATCTTTATGGCGGATCGTTTAAAAAGGATTCCACTTACATCTTTAGAATTATTGAGAGTTCACTTGGTGCGTTTAAACTGGAGCTGGATGCTCAGTTGCTTCGCGACAAGAAGTATGAAAAGTTTCTGAAAAAAATCGGTATCAACCTTTCTGACTTTAAGAAAAAGAGTTCAATCGAAGATTCGTTAAAAGAGATTGCTTCATCTGTGGTGCCCTTTGAAATCATCACACCGCCTATCCCACTGTCAAAAATGCCTGAATTGAATTCCCTGGTTCACAGTCTCAGGGAGCGAAAGGTAAAAGGAACCGGGAGCTCATTTCTCTATGCGTTTGGGTTGCACATAAATCCCGAGGCTCCTGATCTTTCAGCAGAAAGTATTCTCCGGCATTTACAGGCGTATGTATTATTGGATGGATGGATTCGCAAAGATGCCAAAATCAACATCAGCCGGCGGCTTACACCGTTTATAAATGAGTACGACGAGAATTATATATATCACATTTTACAAGCCGACTACCGTCCGGATCTGGACAGGCTGATTCGGGATTACTTTGAATATGGAAACTCCAGAAACCGCCCGCTGGATCTTTTACCACTCTTTATGTTTTTGGATGAAAAACTGACAGCTTCGCTTATTGAAGAAGAGTTAACCTCATCCCGCCCAACCTATCATTACAGGCTCCCGAACTGCTCTATCGAAGATGAAGAGTGGACACTGGCAGAGGAATGGAACCGCTGGGTTCTGGTTGAGCAACTTGCTAATGATGTGAAATCACTCGATCAATATTCGAGAGCATGGCTAAAAATGAAACGGGATACTCTGATTGGGTTTGATCAAAAATGGGTAAAACTAATGGGACGCTGGGTAGAAAATGTTAACTAGCAACCGACCCATTATCGGTGTTACCGGACCAAATCACGGTGGAGGTGCGGCTTGGTTTTTTACAGCGCTTTCTGTCAGGCTGGCAGGTGGTAAGCCCCGTCGAATCCAGCCCGCTCAACCGGCCGGCATTGAAGAAATTGACGGTTTGATTTTAGGTGGAGGCGCGGATGTAGAACCCCGCCGATATGGTCAGGAACGCCTCGAAAAATCGACACTTGTCAAAAATAAACGCACAATATTTGAATGGGTTCTCTCCATCCTCTTTTTCCCTATTTACTGGATCAGCAGATATTTCCGGTCAACGAAAACAGCCCCCATAGATATTGAACGGGATAAACTGGAACTCCAGCTTCTGGACGGAGCATTAAAGCAAAAAAAACCGGTTCTGGGTATCTGCAGAGGAATGCAGTTGATGAACGTGCACTTTCTTGGAACACTACATCAGGATATCAGCGGATTTTACACCGAGCGTCCACAGATTGCTACAATTTTTCCCAAAAAAAGAGTGAAGATAGAACCCGGCTCAAAACTGGCCGAAATTTTAGAGACAGACGTATGCAACGTAAATGCACTTCACAATCAGGCAATTAACGATCCTGGAGACGGTGTTAAACTTGTTGCACGGGAATTAAATACCGAAGTTATTCAGGGGCTGGAGCACGAAAAGCATCCCTTTGTGATTGGTGTGCAGTGGCATCCCGAATACCTTATACAGATCAGACGACAGCGGAATATTTTTAAAACGCTGGTTTCAACAGCTTCAGAAATGTAGATAAGGGAATTCATTATCAGACGTTCAATATTTAAACTGATACTGCCTGATGAGACAATTTCAAATAACACTCCTACTTATTTTACCGATCTTATTTTCTGCATGTTTAAAGCCGATAGAAGAGATCTACCCCAAAGCCCCATCTGATCGCCCCATATCGGTTTATATTGTGAGCCATGGGTGGCATGCCGGTATTGCAATAGAATCACAACACATTCAGGAGCATCTCCCTGCACACCATGAAATTCCCGAAGCCAGATATTTTATGTTCGGCTGGGGGGATGCCCGGTATTACAGCGAGCCTGATGCAGGTTTTTTGATATTAACCCGTGCCGCGTTGCTTCCTACAAAAAGTGCCGTTCATATCGTTGGGTTTGACCACTCTGTTGAACGCTATTTTCCATCAAGCGAAATTGTTGAAATACAAATATCACAAAAAGGTGCTGATAGTCTCGGAGAGTTCATCACCAACAGCCTGAAAACTGCAGATGGCAAACTCATCTATTATAGCGATGGGCTCTATCGTAATTCAGCATTTTTTGAATCAAACCGAATATATATTTTACCCCGGACTTCCAACAAATGGACTGCGCAGGCACTTCGGTCTACAGGTTACCCGATCTCACCATTTTACGCATTCACATCGGGGAATGTCATCAAACAGGCCAAAAAAGATGGCCGGATAGTACAACAAGATTAGCCTAAAGCAACGTCCAGAGTCATCATTATCACAAATCCAACCATGGTTCCAAGAGTGGCCAAATCCGTATTTCCATGCAGCTGCGATTCAGGCACCAATTCCTCAACAACTACATAAATCATGGCCCCGGCTGCAAACGCTAGTGCAAAAGGAAGAATTGGCTGTACAAAGATAACAGCCAGTGCTCCCAAAACGGCAAATACAGGTTCAACAAAACCGGAAATCTGTCCATAAAAGAAACTTTTTCCAACGCCTACCCCTTCTCTCCTCAGCGGAACAGATACCGCCGTTCCTTCGGGCAGGTTTTGGATGCCGATCCCGACTGCTAGAACAATAGCTCCGGCAATTGTAGCGGTACCCGTCGGATCGATACCTGTTGCAGCTGCACCAAATAGCACACCGATAGCCAAACCCTCCGGAATGTTATGCAGTGTAATCGCCAAAACAAGAAGTGTGGAACGTCTCCAGCTCGTACTTACACCTTCCGCGTCTGATCTCGGCAGGCCAATATGCAGATGAGGCAGGTAAGCATCACATATTCTCAAAAATACTCCACCCATTAAAAATCCGGTTGCAGCCGGTATCCAGCCGATACCTCCCATCGCTTCCGTCATCTCAATAGCCGGGATAATCAGCGACCAGACACTCGCAGCAATCATTACACCGGCAGCAAATCCCAACATGCAGTCGAGCAGCTTTTGTCCAACATTCTTTGTCATAAAGACGACAGCAGCACCAAGTGATGTCATCCCCCATGTGAATATGCCGCCCATTAGCGCCTGAACCATTGGGTTCAGCTCAAAAAACCATTCAGGAATCCATTCCATAGTTCAATTTTTATTTTCAAAATAGAAATATTTAGTCAAGGCTAAAAATAAATTCTGCTATTTTATTTCAATTCTCAAAACAACGAATTTGCACCGACAATTGAGATGCTATCACAATGAAAAAATCGTATCTTTTGCGATGAAAAATGTATTGGAGCATTAACCATTTGATGAACTCAAAATCAGCACTCCGCTGAACCGAATCTCATTGAATATTGTTAACACTTCAAATTAAATAACAGCTCAAAATAGGATTCCCATTTCATGAAGATTTCATTTGATAAGGAGCGATTCGCGACCCGTCACATCGGCCCTGATGAAACTCAAATCGAAGAGATGCTGCAAGCTATTGGCGCATCATCTATTAAACAACTCATCGAAGAGACAATTCCTGAAGATATCCGGTTGGAAAAGCCCCTCCAGCTCCCGGAACCGCTCAGTGAGGTCGATTATATTACCCACATCAAACAAACGGCAGCAAAGAACAGCGTTTACAAATCGTTTATTGGAATGGGGTATTATGATACCATTCTGCCGCATGTGATTCTCAGAAATGTGATGGAGAATCCGGGCTGGTACACTGCATACACTCCCTATCAGGCAGAAATTGCCCAGGGACGCCTGGAAGCATTAATCAATTTTCAGACGATGGTGTCGGATCTTACGGGTATGGAGCTGGCAAATGCATCCCTTTTGGATGAAGGAACAGCTGCAGCGGAAGCTGCCTCCATGCTTCACGGCCGACGAAAAGGAAAAAAACGTAAAACAGCCAATACTCTTTTTGTAGCTGAAAATTGCCACCCGCAAACACTTTCCGTTCTCAAAAACAGAATGGAACCCCTTGATATCGTTCTACAGGTCGGAAATCCTGAAGAGGTGGATGTAACCGATCCGGAACTGTTCGCAATGATTCTGCAATATCCTGACACATTCGGCTCAGTAAAAGATTACACCTCCCTGATTGATGCTGCACATGAAAATGATGTATTTGTAGCTGTTGCAGCCGACTTGATGGCGCTCACGCTTCTCACTCCTCCCGGCGAAATGGGGGCAGATGTGGTATTTGGATCCACTCAGCGATTTGGAGTGCCCATGGGCTACGGCGGGCCACACGCCGCCTATTTTGCTACACGTGACGAGTTTAAACGACAAATTCCCGGTAGAATCATTGGGATTTCTCAGGATACAGAAGGCAATGTAGCGTACAGGATGGCACTCCAGACCCGCGAGCAGCATATCCGGAGGGAGAAAGCTACATCCAACATCTGTACGGCACAGGTTCTGCTGGCTGTAATTGCCGGATTTTATGCTGTTTATCACGGACCGAAAGGGCTCAAAAAAATTGCTTCAAAAATTCACGGATTGACCAAGCTCACGGCAAAAGGATTGCAGGAGCTTGGATTCCAAATTTCCGGCGAGCACTTTTTTGATACCATTACTTTAACAGGTGTTGATGATTCAGTTGCGAAGAAAGTAAAAGCACTTGCTCTCGAGAAAGAGATTAATTTCCGCTACGCTGACGGGTTGATTGGAATCTCTTTTGATGAAGCTAAAAATCTGGAAGATGCGGAAGAAGTACTTCAAATATTTGCACAAGCTGCAGATAAAAAGCTGACGTATAATGTATTTGAAGCATCAAATGATCTGAGTGTCGAATTTCCGGAGGAGTTAACCAGAACGTCCGAATATCTGGACCACCCGGTATTCAACCAATATCACTCCGAGCACGAAATGCTCCGTTATCTGAAAGAGCTTGAAAACAGGGATCTCGACCTGACTCACTCCATGATCTCTCTTGGATCCTGCACAATGAAATTGAATGCAACGGCTGAAATGATTCCGCTCACGTGGCCGGAATTTGGTAAAATTCACCCGTTTGCACCTTTCGATCAAGCCCAAGGATATCATCAGTTATTTGAGGAACTGGAGGACTGGCTTGCTGAGATCACAGGTTTTGATGCTATCTCTTTGCAGCCAAATTCAGGAGCACAGGGTGAGTATACCGGACTGATGACCATCCGGGCCTACCACCTCGCCAACGGCGATGAGAAGCGAACTGTAACCATTGTACCTTCATCTGCTCACGGAACGAATCCGGCTAGTGCGGTAATGGCAGGGATGGAGGTTGTTGTAACCAAGTGCGATGACAATGGGAACATCGATCTGGATGACCTCCGCGATAAAGCCGAAAAGTACAGCGACAGGCTATCGGCACTGATGGTGACCTATCCATCTACCCACGGAGTTTTTGAGGAGGATATCCGGGAAATATGTGAAGTAATTCACCAGCATGGCGGGTTGGTCTACATGGATGGTGCAAACATGAATGCCCAGGTGGGTTACACTTCCCCCGCTGCAATTGGTGCGGATGTCTGCCATCTGAACCTGCACAAAACATTTACAATTCCTCACGGAGGCGGCGGACCCGGAATGGGGCCTATCGGAGTTGTTGAGAAATTAACTCCATTTCTTCCCGGCCATGATGTAGTACAAACCGGAACTAAAGATTCAATTTCGGCAGTAGCTGCAGCCGCTTGGGGTAGTGCAAGTATTTTAACCATCTCCCACGCTTACATCCGCATGATGGGCAGTGAAGGCCTGACGAAAGCCACAGAAGCAGCTATCCTGAATGCCAACTACCTGAAAGAGCGGCTTGATGAACACTATCCCGTTCTTTATACCGGAAAAAACGGACGCTCTGCTCACGAGTTTATCATTGATGTGCGTGGGTTTAAGCAAAGCGCCGGCATCGATGCACCGGATGTTGCCAAGCGCCTGATGGACTATGGATTTCATGCACCAACGATGTCATTCCCGGTTCCAGGTACGCTGATGATCGAGCCCACAGAAAGCGAATCAAAAGAGGAGCTGGATCGATTTTGTGAAGCAATGATCGGCATACGAAACGAGATCCGCGAGATTGAAGAGGAGAAAGCTGACAAAGAAGACAACGTACTGAAAAATGCACCCCACACGATGCGTGTCATAGCTTCGGGAGAGTGGTCACATCCGTATAGTCGAGAAAAAGCAGTTTTCCCTTTACCACACCTTCGATTTAATAAATTCTGGCCGGCAGTAAGCCGAGTTGATGACGCCTATGGCGATCGAAATCTTGTGTGTGCTTGTCTCCCACTCGAAGAGTATAGTGAAGGTCAGGAGCCGGCATCCGTATAGCACACATTAATAAATTTACGAAGGCGGCGTTATTCGCCTTCATATCTTATTAATTTTCAGATATTTGTATCTTGGTTAACGAAAGCTAACAGAAGTTTTCTAGCTGAAGTGCTATTTTATATCAGTCTAAAAGTTCACTCTACAAAATTGATATGAATAAAAAAGTAGTCATAGTTGAGGATGATCGCTTGCTCACGATTGTTTTACGCAAAATGGCAACATCTATGGGATATGATGTACTTGCCACTTGTCCGGGCGGACGCCATGCAATAGAGATTGTGATGAGCCATAAACCTGACCTGGTTATCATGGATATCATGCTTGCTGATGACGTTTCAGGTATAGAAGCCATGAAATCCATTCGGGACTATTCGGATGTACCCGTCGTTTATATTACAGCTCAAAACGACTCCAGAATTCGACAAGAGGCTTCATCCATCGAAAACTCAGCTTATTTACTCAAGCCGATAAAAGTAAGCCATCTTCAGGAAGCCATCCAAACTGTACAGTTTGCGGCTTAAGCCCAGCCGGGCAAACCAATTTTTCTAGTTGACGCTTCAAAAGGCTCGGAATGCTCTTCCGGGCCTTTTTCTATTTTAACCATGTCCAGCAATTTTTTTCCGGTATCTATCTCAAGATCCCTGACTGAAAAGGACTTCCCCCTGTCGCCGGAGGCTACATAAACCGTTAACGTACAGAGCTCCCTTAATCTCTGAAACGGACTTTGACTCAATGTTATATCCTGAATTCTGTTTCGATTTACAAATGCTGTCGATTTCGATAAACCTCTGCTTCTGAGTACATAAGAATCGTCTCTCCATCCAATTGCGGCATCGTGATATTTCAGCCAGCCCCAGAAAACTGCAAGAGCGGGAATAAGCCATATCCAGTTGTTTAAATCAAGCCAGAAATAGAGCGGTACAACCACAGCTGTAATTAAAAATGTGGATCTGAAAATATAGCGGCGTAATGACCTTGCTGGCAACACTTCTCCCTCCATCTCATTCCTGTATGCAGGTACCACACTGTTCAAAAACTGCAAAATTTCTTCTCTTCTAATTAATGGATAGAGTACGATAGATCCGGTTCCGGCTTCATCACCATACCCTGCACTTTCGAGGTGAACGGATGCATAGCCCAGTGGCTGGCGAATCATCCCTTCTGATACATGGATAGCCTGAATCCGATTATAAGGAACGGTTACTCGTTTTTTCTCAAAAACACCCCTGGTAATTACAAGCTCGCTCTTCTTTACTGTAAGAGTGAAATTTCCATAGCTGAACAGGGTACTAAAAAAGGAGAGCAGCCACGCGAAAACGACAAATATCACAATAACTGTAATAAAAAAGACAGCATCTGTCTGTGAAGGGAGCCGATCAAAAAGAAATTCATAAAGTTCCGACTCACTGATGAGCGGTTCTATTTGAGAAAAAACCGTAGCCAGAATAGAGAATGCAATCCCAAAACTGCCGGAAGTTGAAGCTGCAATAAGAAGCTCTTTTGGAGGCAGGTTGAACTTTCGCACGATATCACTCTCTGAATATTGATCCATCTCTGAATCACTTTCCACATCCACACCTTCATCTCGCAACAAACGGTTTATTTCCCGAGCTGTCTCCAGGGTGGTGGCTTCAATAGCTGCTTCTCTCGACGTGGACCCCGCCGTTTGAATATCAACACGAACCAAACCAAATATTCGCTGAATGATTCCTGCCGTTATGTCGATTACCTGAACCCTGTCTTTTGACAAATAGAGATTTTTCCTCACAAATATACCACTTCGAATATGTAGCTCACCATTTTCCAAACGAAACTGAAACCGCCACCAATTGGCGACCCCCATAACCAGCAGAAAAGCAAAACCGCCTCCAATCCACCACAGAAATGGAAAACTCTCACTTCTTGCACCTACAAACAAAAACACAATGATCGTCACCAGATTATCTTTAATAAGGCTAAATGCCCTGCTAATAGCGGCAACCGGATGTTGTCTCTGAAACTCAAACATCTTCTTCTGCCAGCCGTGCGTATTTAGATATCTGGTCTCTGACTCTGTCGGCAATAACTTCATCCAGCGCCGTAATTTCATGAGTGGTAGCTGCAGTTGATATAGTTACGGAAGCAAGATTGTACCATCTCAAAATTGGTCCCTGCCGGGTATCCACGTGCTGTACACGACTCAAGGGAATTAACGTACGGTTCTTAATAATTACACCTCGTTTGAGATCAATCTCGTCCGAATCGACAGCATAGCGCCAGTTCTTCCATACCATAAATGGCAGGAGTGTGAAGGAAAAAATCCAGTACGCAAGTATTACCGTAGATGACAAAAGAAGAATCCAGAAATGGAATGAGTCCATTCCAAACACAGAATAGTAAACAACCGGAATTCCCAGAAAAAAGAGATTTCCAAGTGCATTAGTCCATTGCCAAACTCTGATGGCTCTCGGGGGTAATTTGTGAAATGGTGTTTTTTTCATAGCCTGGATTCTTTAACCGGCTTAAAACTAATTGAAAGAGAAGTTAGATGACAGTGTTACACAGAAAAGATTTTTGCCGGACCTGAGCAAATAAAAAAAGCTGCCCCAATTAAATTGAGACAGCTTGAGCAAATCAGTCAGGAAATTTTATTCCTTATTCTTGATGTCCTGAATCTCAAGTCTGATTTCCTGAGAGAGCTTTTTAAGATCCTGAAGTTGTTTACGGGCACGGGTACCTGCAGCTTTATTTCCTTTATTGTAAAACTTGTCAAGATCACCTTCCAGTTCAGCTGTCAGGTTTTTAATTTCGTCCATTCTGCTCATAACAATATTCCATTTAGTTAGTAATTATTCTGATGGATGTTTCCATCACTTTCAGTACACAGATTTTCCCATCCCTGTACTTTAACCCGCTTAATTTAACATATTAGCCATTAAAAGCTACTTTTTTTTCACTTTTTCTCAGGAAAATATCCAATCCCAATCTTTGTAAAGATCACTTCCGATTGTTGTGGTACCAATCTGCAGACTGTTCCCCTCGTTTCTCATCCACAAAAAGGCAGACCACTACTGCAATTAGAAATAGTGCTGCACAAAACAACACCGACCTCTGTAGCCCAAATTCGGCCTGAAGAAGCCCCAAGCCTATAATACCAAATACACCCGCAATTTTATTTGAAAGACCCCAGAACCCGAAAAATTCGGCTGCCTTTTGTTCCGGGCTGAACAGTCCCACCAGTGCCCGGCTAGCCGACTGACTGGAACCCAGGCTTAAACCCGCTATTATACCGATAAACAAAAAGACATACTGTGCCTCATACTCCTTGCTGAATGTCATATTTATCCAATCTGTGATATCTGTCACAGCCCAGATACCAAGCACTCCCAAAAACCATAGAAGGAGCGTGATATTATAGGTTAATTTGGCACCGATTTTATCTTGTATAAACCCAAAAGAAAAAGCGCCTATCGCTGCTGTAATTTGTACCACTATAAACATCAAAACGCGCACTGTTTCATCCCACTTCACTACCTGATCGCCATAAATAAAAGCGAACGAGATAACGATATAAATTCCAGCCATGGCAAAAAATACGGAGATCAGGAAAATGGCGAGATCCCTGAACTGGCCAATTTCGCGCATGGTATCACCCAGTCGCTTAAAGCCCATGGAGACGAACGTCTCACCGGAAGGAAGCTCTTGTCTGGCACCCGGTTCCTTTACCCATAAAAATGTGGGGATGGCTGTAACCATAAAAAAGAGAGCCGCATAGGGTCCTACCCACCGTATTCTATCGAAGTTTTCTGCAGTGGCATCGCCTAAGAATACAATCACAAAGCCGGCAGCAACCAATCCGCCCAGATAACCCAAAGACCAGCCAAAACCCGATATTTTCCCCAAATCACTTGGGGGACCAAGGCTTGGTAAAAAGGAAGCAATAAAGTTCTCACCGATTGAGTATGCGAAGTTCGATACAATGATTAATATCACACCGAGAACTACAAGCCCCGGCTCTACAAAATAGAGAAGTGCCGTTGATACGATGGTAAGAAGGTAGCTGTAGAAGAGGAATTTCTTTTTTAGGGCTGAGTAATCCATGATTGCCCCAAATATTGGCCCCGACAAAACCACTAAAAAGTAACTTACAGCCAGTGCCACGCTCCAGAGAAGGTTTCCCATGCGGAAATCGTTGTCAGCATCACCGACAATTACTGTCGTAAACAAGACCGGAAAAATAACCGTGATGATCAAAAGCGTGTAAGCCTGGTTGGCAAAATCAAACATTGCCCATCCAAAAATCTCTTTATTGGATGCACGCGGTGTTTCATTTCTGGCTCTTCTCATATAGTAGAAAATAAGTTAAATGTGGGCCGCCCTACAGATACTTTTGTGACTCTGCAACTGCAAGTGCATCCACACGATTGTTGAGTTCGTCATCTGAATGGCCTTTCACCTTGATCCAGCTCACTTTATGACGCTTTGCAGCTTCCAGCATCTCCTCCCAAAGCTCACGGTTCTCTACCGGCTTTCGGTTCGATTTTTTCCAGCCCTTTTTCTGCCAGTTTTCAATCCAGCCTTGGGTAAAGGCGTTGATGATTAAGGCACTGTCGCTGTGTATTTTTACATGACAGCTTCGATTCAACGCTTTTAATCCTTCTATTACAGCACGCATCTCCATCCTGTTATTTGTTGTTTCGGGTGCGCCTCCGCTCAGCTCTTTCTCTTTCCCATTCCAGATTAGCAGTGCACCCCATCCGCCCGGACCCGGATTTCCGCTGCAGGCACCATCCGTATAAAGAATAACTTCCGGTAATTTCTTAGACATATCTATCGGTAATTTCTCGAAGAGAATCTTTCAATTCGGCAGCTGCCTTCGCAACAAGCTCTGTCCAGTTTTCAGCGTCTCCACCTGCATAAATTATTCCCCTGGACGAATTAATTATCGGACACCCCTGATGGCCGTACAGTGTTTTAGCCAGCTCACTTATGGAACCGCCCTGTGCCCCTATGCCGGGAATTAGAAGATGCGATTGGGGGAATGCATCCAAAACTGGTTTAGAGGATGCCGCGTGAGTTGCTCCTACAACCATTCCAATTTGAGCAGGTGAACTCTTCTGTTTTTTCGAAAGCTCTTCAGCGATATACTCTCCCAATGACATCCTTCCCTGAAAACTTCTCTGGAAAAAATCTGCCGCCCCCGGATTCGAGGTCATTGACAGTACAAAAACCGCATGCTCTTCACTTTCAAGAAAAGGATCGAGTGTTTCCAGACCCATCAGCGGATTCAGAGTTACGGCATCCACCCGGTAGCGGTCGAAATAGGCTTCTTTATATTTTCCGGCCGTATTTCCAATATCTCCGCGCTTTGCATCGGCAATAACAATCCGGTTTGAAGGTATGTAATCGAGAAGTTTTTCAAACGCCTGCCAGCCGGCCGAACCCAATGATTCAAAAAAAGCAATATTTGGCTTGTATGCACATGCATCCACTTTTGTGGACTCTACCACTCTTCTGCAAAACTCGAAAATCAACTCAGACTCGTTGCTGTATTGTTGCTTTAATGGCTGAGGAATCCGTATCGGATCGGGGTCAAGTCCTACACAAACAAGGGAGCCGGATGATTGTATCGCCCGCTTTAACTTATCTGTAAATGTCATAATTCATTTCTTAATTGAGTTTTGGAAGATAGTAATTAAAAGGCTAAGATTGAGGCCGTATTCCAATGAGTAAAAATTGCTTAACAAGTTATCTATGAGTTGGTTTGAAGATTGGTTTAACAGCCCTTTATACGAAAAATTATACTCGAACAGGGATTTTTCTGAAGCGGAAGTAGTTGCAGACCTGATCGAAAAAGAGCTTCCTGTTTCAAAATATTCTGAAATCCTGGATCTGGGATGCGGACGCGGTCGTCATTCAATCACACTTGCCAAAAGAGGGTATAAAGTTATCGGCATAGATCTTTCCAAAAAAGCGATTGAAAAGGCGAAGGTTGAAGCAAATAAAGAGCGCCTGAAAAATGTGGAGTTTATAGTTCGGGATATGCGGAATCCGGCTCCACGTCTATTCGATGCAATCGTTAATCTGTTTACCACCTTCGGATATTTCATAGATGATCAGGAAAACGAAAATATCATTTACAGTGCCGCAAAAATGCTTAAAAGTGATGGCATTCTGTTTCTTGACTATCTGAACCCAACCTATGTTGAATCGAGTCTGATTCCATCTGAATCCGGTGTTTATGAGGATCTCTACTACCAGATTACCCGAAAAATTGAACAGAATATGGTTTATAAAACCATACAGTTCAGTGGCCAATCCATTGACGAACCTGTCTCCTATACCGAAAGAGTAAAACTTTACGATCTGGATTGGTTTGCCGGGGTGTTTCAGAAATACGGCTTTAAGCTGATTGAAACCTACGGCAGTTATAAGGGAGATCCATTTGAAAGCGATTCAGAAAGGATGATCATGATGGCCGAATTTTCCGGGTCATAACACAGTCTCTCTGAAAACCTCCTCTGCTCCATGCGGGGGACGATCCAGCGTCCATGTTTCAAAATAGAACTTACGTTCTGAACGGATTTTCTTTCCATTGATACTGAAAAACCGGAATTGATCGGACACCAAAGGTTTAATCTGATTAAAAAAGCTCTTGTAAATATTTTTTTTCGAAAAAAGGTGCAGGTCAAAACCATCATGGGCGTTCTCTTTGTAGAGTACCAGGTCACCTGCCTCTAAAACCTTTGCAATACCCTCTTTCTTATGGCCGACATTGCTTTCATGATCCAGTTTAAGGTCCAGATGTATCCAGCTGTTCTCACCTTTTTGAGTCAAAATGAGCGGAATCCCCATTTCCGTAGTCTTGATTGATTCGACCAGATCAACACGTTCACTTTCACGAAATACGGAAAACTCATTTAATGCATCTGCAAGCCTTTGCAGCACCTGATCATATTTCAGCAGCTGATTCAGGCCGAACAAATTCTCATCACCCAGTCGCGTGCCGGTAATGTAAAACTTTGAATAGGTTGGGTCTGGTTTCAGAAAGTCCTCGATTGAACCGGAAACTTCCTGCTTATCCCGGTCAAGATGTCTTTCCCGCAGTTGATCGAGTCGAAGGTCGTGTTCAAATATTAATTTAAATATATCATTCATAGTCTGTCCGTCGATTTATCCTTGCCAAGTGAAAACAAAGAAAAAGCCCCGACAATTTCTCGCCGGGGCTTTAATTTCTTGTTGATTTTCAACCAAGTCTTAAATCATGGTTGCAATCACGAGAGCAACAACAGCCATCAGCTTAAGCAGGATGTTCAGTGATGGTCCGGAAGTATCCTTGAACGGATCACCAACCGTATCACCAACAACGCTGGCTTTGTGAGGCTCAGAGCCTTTGCCATACTCAACGCCATCGATAGTCACGCCTTCTTCAATCATCTTCTTGGCGTTATCCCAGGCACCACCGGAGTTTGACTGGAACAGAGCCATCAATACACCTGCAGATGTAACACCTGCAAGCAATCCACCCAGCATTTCAGGGCCGCCAATGAAACCAAAGGCAACCGGTACAATTACAGCCAAAAGGCCCGGTGCAACCATCTCACGAATAGAAGCGGTGGTAGAAATCTCGACACACTTCTCATACTCAGCTTTTCCATCTGCAGCTTCAAAAATCTTGCGGTCATCATCAGACCAGTCTGCAAGTTTTTTACCTTCGTTGCGGTTCATCGCGGAAAGAGCCTGTGTCAATTCCGGAATATCCTTGAACTGACGACGAACTTCCTCGATCATACTCATTGCCGCACGACCTACAGCCTGCATGGAAAGAGCAGAAAAGAGGAACGGCAACATGGCTCCAACAAACAGAGAGGCCATTACATATGGATTCGTTACGTTGATGGAGATGGAAGCTCCGGGATTCACAGTTTCATACGCTGTGATGAAAGCGGCAAAAAGTGCCAGTGCTGTCAGAGCAGCAGAACCGATTGCAAATCCTTTTCCGATAGCGGCAGTCGTGTTACCTACGGCATCCAGTTTATCGGTACGCTCACGAACTTCACTTGGAAGTTCAGACATCTCAGCGATACCGCCTGCGTTATCAGAAATAGGACCGTAAGCGTCAACAGCAAGCTGAATTCCTGTGTTGGCAAGCATTCCCACAGCGGCAATCGCAATACCGTAAAGTCCGGCAAAGTGGTAGGCACCAATAATTGCAGCAGCAATAATAATAATAGGGATTGCGGTTGAGATCATTCCAACCCCAACACCTGCAATGATATTCGTAGCAGATCCGGTTACGGACTGCTTTACGATAGACCAAACCGGCTTGGTTCCGGTTCCTGTATAGTGCTCAGTAATCAAGCCGATCAACAATCCGGCAGCCAGACCAAAGATAGTGGCCCAGAATACACCCATAGAGGTCAATAGCTGACCGTTGAACGTCCATTCAGCAGGAAGCATCCACTGGATAATAAAGAAAGAGGCAACAAGCATTACAGCTGCAGAAGCAAATTCACCCACATTCAGTGCGGTCTGTGGATTTCCACCTTCTTTTACGCGTACAAAGAAGGTTCCCATAATAGAAGTGAGAATACCTGTTGCGGCAAGTACCAAAGGTAGCAGTACTGCAGAAAGTCCGTTGAAGTTGTCGCTCCACTCAGGGATAGTCATAAAAGCAGCACCCAATACCATCGTACCAATAATAGATCCTACATAAGATTCAAAAAGGTCGGCACCCATACCTGCAACATCACCTACGTTATCACCCACGTTATCTGCAATGGTTGCGGGGTTGAGCGGATGATCTTCCGGGATCCCGGCTTCAACTTTACCTACAAGGTCGGCGCCAACATCGGCAGCCTTGGTGTAAATACCACCACCTACACGGGCAAATAGTGCGATTGAAGAAGCACCGAAAGAGAATCCGGTTACAATGGCGAGCACTTTATTTACAGCTGCAGCTCCTTCAAGTCCAAAATAAGAACCAAATCCAATAAACAGGAGCGACAAGCCCAATACACCAAGGCCAACAACACCAAGTCCCATTACAGAACCTCCGGCAAAAGCAACTTCAAGACCCTTGCCCAGGCTTGTTCGGGCGGCATTCGTAGTACGCACGTTTGCTTTGGTAGCAACTTTCATTCCAATGAAACCGGCCAAACCGGAACAAATAGCTCCAACAACAAAAGAGATGGCTACCATCCAGCTTGAGACTTCAGGATTAGCACTCCACCCAAGAATGATGGCTACTACTAATACAAATATTGAAAGAACTTTGTATTCAGCTTTCAGGAAAGCCATAGCACCTGCGGCAATATGCTTGCTGATGCGTTCCATTTTTTCGGTCCCGATATCCTGTTTCTCTACCCATTTAGTACGGATAAAAGTAAACAGCAATGCCAGAACTCCGGCTACCGGAATAAGGTAAATAATTGTGTTAACCATGATTTATTTATGTGTTAAGGTTAGCGGTAATTTTCGCTTGGTAGTTAGTTAAATTCATTCATTGCAATGTCAATTCCACCACGAAGAAACGTTAAAATCGCATCTGATGCAAGGTCAATCGACTCATTCACAAGAGTGCGCTGTTCAGCCGTAAAAGGCGACAGTACATAATCTGCCTGTCTTCCTTTTGGAAAATCGTTACCCACTCCAAAACGAAGTCTGGCAAACTCTTTTGTGTGAAGTTTATCGATGATGTCAGTCACCCCGTTATGGCCACCTGCACTGCCTCCGGGACGCAAGCGTATCTGACCCGGCTCTAGATTGATGTCATCATAACAGACCAATAGGTCAGACAAATCTGACCCGGTTTCTGCCAGGGCTTTTGTGATGGCTTTTCCGCTTCTGTTCATAAATGTGGTGGGCTTAATCAGAACAACGGATTGTCCCTTAAAACGGCCTTCACCTTTGTGGTAAAGACCGTTATCGGGCTCAAATGATATGGATAGCTTTTCTGCAAGGTTATCCAGAACCTCAAAACCAATGTTATGGCGCGTACCTTCGTATTTTGCACCCGGGTTCCCCAGGCCAACAATCAGAGCCATAACAGTTGCTCAAGCTTATTCTTCTTTTCCTTCTTCAGTTTCAGGAGCTTCTGCACCTTCTTCGCCCTCTTCTCCTTCAGCAACTTCTGCTGCCTCTTCACCTTCAAGAAGTTCTTCTTCATCAGGTTCGATGGAGGTCGTAAACAGTGCTTCAGATTTAGGAGGAGCAATGGTTACAATGGTACGGCGCGGATCATCCAGCGGATCGATCCCTTCCATATTCAGCTCACTTACGTGGAGAGAGTCTCCAATATTAAGGTCTGAAATGTCCATCTCAAATTCTGCCGGAATCTTGTCAGGCATTACCTTAACCCGGACAATGCGCATGGTTTGGAAAACACGTCCACCACCGTCGCGCACACCGATTGCTGTTCCTGTAAGTCGGATAGGAATTTTCAGTTTTACACGCTGGTTTGGATCCAGTACATAGAAGTCTGCATGCAAAACCCGATCGGTAACAGGATCATACTCTACATTTTTAAGCAGTGTATTGTAGGTCTCCCCATCAATGGTTAATTCCTGCAGTTTGGTTTGAGATGATGAAAGTATCTTCTCAACATCCACTTCCATAACGGAAAAATGAATATTCTCTTTGATTTTTGGGCCGTAAAGAACAGCAGGTACTTTCAGTTCATCTCTTAATTGAGCTACTGATTTTTTCCCTAAATCTCTTTTTTCGCCTTCCAGTTTATATATTTCCGGTTGCTTCATGGTTTTTTCAATTATTGATTAGTCATCAAAAAGTGCACTGATAGTGTCATTTGTGTGAATCCGCTCAATTGCTTCTGCAAAAATCCCGGCCACACTTAAAACTTTAATCTTATCCGATGGTTTTCTCAACGGTACGGTATCTGTTACCAGCAGCTGATCAATCGGTGAATCTTCAATTCGCTGATATGCAGGCCCGGATAAAATCGGGTGCGTGCAAGTTGTTACAATATTTAGCGCGCCGCGTTCTTTCAATGCCACTGCGGCATTGGTAATAGTTCCTGCTGTATCGATCAGATCATCCACGATCAATACATTCTTGCCCTCTACCTCACCGATAATATTCATCACTTCTGCAACATTCTGCTTCGGGCGGCGCTTATCGATAAAAGCCAGGCTTGCTCCCAGTTTTTTCGAATAAGCTCTTGCCATTTTCAAACTTCCCACATCCGGTGCTACCACTACCAGATTGTCGATCGGGTTTTCAGTAAAGTGCTCAATAAATATCCGGCTTGCATACAGATGATCCAGCGGAATATCAAAGAATCCCTGAATCTGGGATGCATGAAGATCCATCGTTAAAATCCTGTCTGCCCCGGCCTCTACCAACACATTGGCCATTAGCTTCGACGCAATCGAAACCCGAGGCTGATCTTTCCTGTCCTGACGGGCGTAACCGAAATATGGAATGACCGCCGTTACCCGCTTCACAGAAGCTCTATTAGCCGCATCCAGAAGCAACAAAAGCTCCATGATATTGTCGCCCGGCGGCGGGGTTGACTGAATCACAAAAATATCTTCACCGCGAATGCTCTGCTCATACTTTACGTAAAGCTCACCATCAGAAAATGATTTGATCGTCACTTCGCCTAACTCGGTACCATAACTTTCAGCAATGGCACGTGCCAGCGCCAGGTTACTTCGACCGGCAAATATTGCTAAGGGCGTATCCAACGGATTGACAAGTAAAAGGATTAAAAAAGAAAAAGGAGTACCTCTCTGGCATCCTTTTAAATCGTGTTGAGTTGCCCGGGGAGGATTCGAACCCCCACTGACTGGACCAAAACCAGCTGTCCTGCCATTAGACGACCGGGCAATTCATCGAATTGACAGAAACCAAAGATAGAAACAAGAATTTTATCTGTCAAGGATTAATTGCACTTTTAAATACCTCGCAACGATGGCAATTCCTCGCCCGGCAGTATCTTTTATATTGGTGGGCAAGCCCGGCCTTTTTTACTCTTTTTGAAATTCGGAAACCGGACTCCCTGAATGGCCGAACGACCTCTTCAGGCACCTGAAATTTTTCATCCCTCCACAACTGATAGGAGTGATCTTTCAAACGTATGGAATGCAGCAAATCTCCCAGCAGGTAGATACCGGGCAAAAAGACTGTATTGTAAAGTATATTGAGCCGGCCTGTGCCCGGACTTTTCTCTGGTGGCAGGCTTTCTAGAAGGTCATTCCAGCTATCTGCTCCTTTTTTCAAATATGTTTTAAGGGACAGTTTCATCGCGGCATGATGAATTGCCGCAGCTTGCACAACCCGTTTTTCAGGACGACTTCCGGGACGCATTCCGGAATACTTCCAGCCTAACCGTGAACAATCCTCATCTGAAAAAGCCGCTTTTTTGACCAACTCTTCAAATGCCTGACCTACCTGCCCTTCTCTATATAGATTTACTGCTTTCAGGAAGAGCTCTTCCATGGCCTCGCGATTGTGAGGTATACCCAGAGCATTGTACATTTTCCGGATCAGTGCATGACGCCATGCATCCTGTATACTTTCTTCGGGCGGATAAACCTGAAGAAGCTCATCCACTTTATATTCAAAATACTCCCGGTGGGCTTTCTCAATTTGGCGCTCAAAAGCTTTTTGGTGAATAAAGCGGGGTTGACCCGCACAGGGAAGTGATGTCGTCTCTTTAATTTTTAATAGCCGGTAAAGCGCGTCATCCAAATATTCATTCAATACGAGAGTAGGCGGTGAACTCCCATCGTGTGTAACAGCCGGATGAAATTCAGGATGCAACACCACATGAAGCACGACGGAATTAAAATTGCGGTCGTTGTGATGACCGTGTTCAAACCATTCACCTTCTGCCATGTGGATTTCTATTGACCCGTGAAATGTCACCGAACCAATCCTAACGGCTGCATCCAGGAAATCGGGGCCGGCACCATGGTTTAATTTCCCGGGATCTTCTATATGCAGTTCTTCACCGCTGCGCAATTTCAAATTACCGCAGTTGAACTGAAAATTCTGCCATATCCACTGCAGCAGTGATTCACGATATCTGACAGACCGGCCGTCCATTATTTTGGCAGTTTCAGATTTAAATCATCCACCGTCATCGACTCCGTTGCTTTATACAAATCAGGAATCGGATCACTCAAATTTCTCTTCAGCTCTTTACTAAAGTTTGAAACCTGCTGTTTTCCAAGTTCAGTCAGATTTTCACGATGTTGATTTGCATTTTGAGACCACCGGCCGACCCGCAGCCTGGTAACTTTAAACAAACGATCAAATTCATCTTTATTTTGACTCACTAAATAGCCCGCCAGCAATCCTCCTGCAAAACCACTGCCGGCAATAATCAATTTTCTCATAATGCTCTCCTTCCTATCTATTGTATAATAATTAATCAGTACTTGTTTTAAGTATAATAAATTGGATACTTTCTATTTAGTTTCCATTAAATTTATTTCCATATGATTTTATCCGACAGCAACAGAATTGAACGAACCGCCAAGCGCATGGCTTACCAGATTGTTGAAGAGGCCCACGGTGCCGACATTTTGCTGATCGGATTAAATGAACGCGGATTTGGATTGGCCACACTTCTGAAGAAGTTTTTGATCAAAGCCTCCGGGAAAAATATAGAAACCTTCCAGCTCCACGTCGATAGCAGTAAAAACTCCACCCTTCCTATTGAGGGAAACGAAAACACCGTCCTTGTCATTGTGGATGATGTCATATTCAGCGGTTCTACAGTAATGAAAGCTCTGGATAAAATTACAGACAGGGATCGATATCAAAAAATCTTTGTTTCGGTACTTGTGGATCGTGGTCATAGAAAATACCCGATCGAGGCCGCTGTGATCGGCATCAAAATACCTACTAAACTGGACGAACAAATTGATGTTGGGCTGAAAGACGGTATTCCCAACACGATTGTTTTAACTGAAAATAAAGCGCAATAACTAACAGTAAGATTTAAGAGACTACAAAATGAAATTACATCTACTTGTTCTGGCCCTGACATTTACCGCGGCCAACACCGCACAATCCCAGGATGTAGCAATTCCGGATTCACTTGATGGCTGGGATCTCAATTGGGTGGCCGGACTGAACGGCTCACAGGCAGCCTATTCTAACTGGTCGCAGGGTGGCGTCAATAACATTTCGTTTACAGGCAACTCTACTTTTTTAGCAACCTATAAAAAAGAGAGATTCTCATATATTTATGAACTGGGAACTCGTTATGGTCAGGCGAAAATTGACGGTGAAGGGGTTCGAAAAACAGACGATCGCCTATCTGTTAAAAATCGATTTCTTTTTGACCTTGGAGACGAAAGTGAAGGTGACTTCAAGTTGTTTGGAAATTTCAATTTCAGAACTCAGTTTTCAAAAGGATACGAATACGGTGAAGGACCGGATGGCGGTGATATACTCATTTCCGACTTTATGGCACCCGGCTACCTGAGTGAAAATGCCGGCCTGGCCTACGTTCCCTCCGATAATTTTTCATTCGAAACCGGTTTAGGCATGCAACAAACGTTTGTCAATGACGAAAGCCTATCCACATTATACGGACTTGATGAAGGTGACACGTTCAGAAATGAAGCGGGTTTGACATTTGCCATCGCCTACGATCGAAATCTTGCGACCAATCTGAGTGTTTCATCATCTGTTGAAACATTCACGAACCTGAACAGAACCGTAAGCAGCACCGACGTGATCGTTAACAACCAGTTTACCGGAAAAATCAACGATTTCATGAATGCATCGCTGCGACTCGACTTCATCTATGATGATGACTATTCCAAAGAATTGCAGGTAGCTCAGGTACTCTCAGTTGGAGTTTCATTCATCTTAATTTAATCCGGCATCTTGAACCATTTCACTCCGTACATTCCCATTTTGGAACAGGCGCTGCAAAAATTAGACACGTGGCGCTCGCAGTATGGGCAGGATAGAAATGAAACACTTTTTGAAGGGGAAGAAATTGAAAAAATTCTGAATCTTCTCAATGAGCGCCTTGAGGGCAATTACCCTTTTCATCACCCATCCTATGCCGGGCAGATGCTCAAACCGCCACACCCGATTGCATGGCTGGCATACACCCTTACTGCCACCATCAACCCAAACAATCATGCCCTTGACGGCGGGCCGCCTACGTCCGAGATGGAGAAGGAGGCCGTTAATGATCTGGCAAAAATGGTGGGCTATGGAGAAAATTACCTGGGCCACCTTACATCAGGCGGAACCATAGCAAATCTGGAAGCACTCTACGTAGCCCGGGAAATTCATCCCGGAAAGGCGATCGCAGCAACTGCCAATGCACACTACACTCATAGCCGAATGTGTCGCGTGCTAAACATTCCGTTTCTTGAAATCCCCGTGGATAAGCAGGATAATCCCGATCTGAGATTTATTGAAGAACATGCTGAACAGATCGGAACCCTGGTTGTTACGATGGGCACAACCGGATTAGGGGTTATAGAACCACTGTCCAAAATCCTGGAACTAGCTGAACGATACTCCTTCCGGATTCACGTGGATGCAGCCTATGGTGGATTTTTCTCACTAATCAAGGATGAACTTCCAAAATCGTCTGAGTGGTCTCTTTTACACAGAGCCGACAGTATCGTGATTGACCCTCACAAGCACGGGCTGCAACCATACGGCTGTGGAAGTATTCTATACAAGGACCCCGGAGTTGGGAAATTCTACAAGCACGACTCCCCCTATACTTATTTCACGTCTGATGATCTTCACCTCGGGGAGATTAGCCTTGAATGCTCCCGCGCCGGTGCATCAGCGGCAGCTTTTTGGGCAACACTGCAATTGTTGCCGCTTACAAATTCCGGCCTGGGAACTGTTCTCCGAAGTGCACGATCGGCAGCCGTCTCTTTTTCAGAACTTCTGGAAAAAAGCGGAACCTTTGAACTCTATCATAAACCGGACCTGGATATTGTCGGGTATTTTAAAAAACCGGACAAACTCAAACTTTCTGAAGTTAACAAGCTCAGTCATCAAATTTTTAAGAAAGGTATGGATTCAACATCCAGGGATCAGGGCTTCCACCTGAGTCTTTTTAAAGTTTCAGCGGAACAATTTACTTCCCGATTCCCCGAATACGATACGGACTCCGACACTGCTGTCATACTTAGAAGTGTCTTCATGAAAGAGGAACATGAGAAGTTCATCCCTGAGCTTGCCGCGCGAATTGGCATTTAGTCAGAACCGGCGAGCCAGTACAGCCGTTTCTTTATATTCTTTTCTCTTTCCAGTGGAAGCATCGTACGCTTCAATATGAATAATATAAATTCCAACACGATTACTGCGACCGTCATCCATACTGCCATCCCAACTCAGTGAACCGTTCAACCCGGTGGCATGACTGTCTGCGAGTTTTCGAACCAATCGCCCGTAACGGTCAAATATCCGTACTTTTACAAGGTAGTTCGGTTCATCAAAATTGAATGAAATCTGCAAATCATCATCAACACCGTCCCCGTCTGGTGAAAAAGGATTTGGACTCAGCTCAACTTCAGAGTTTCCATTCATACCGTCTGCGACTTGAAGCATAGAATTTTGCGCTGCCGGCGTTCCTCCCATCACCGACGTACTTGAACTCCAGTTGGACGAGTCATTTGTTTCTTCATCCGGCTTAATACGCTCCAGCGATATTCCCTGCGTTGTTATAAGATTGGGATTGTGCCAATCGGGATGATAATAGACATGGTCAATAACTGTGCCCGTACTATCGGCCAGATATATCGGCCTTCCGGCGAGTACCAATCCCATTCCGGCACGTTCAAACCTCAACCCAAATGGGTCGCTCTCTTTGGACAATCCAAAAGCTTTACCGGTACGGCTCTCAGATAGTGTCATTTCCTGAGGTTCGGGATAGAGTACTGCGAAACCCCGGGGCGGAATCATTTTCAACTTACTATTTACCGGATCCATGCGGCTGTAATCTCCCATTTCATTTGGCTCATCGTGTAAATACAGTCCTTCAAGTGAGATTGAGTAGTTCATGCGATTGTAGATCTCCAGGTACTCGGATTGCCCTGAAAACTCTTCCGTTTCTGAAAGAGGGTGATACATGATCTCATTAAATACCAGTGAACCGGGTTTCACAGGTTGCGCAACTGCCTGTTCAGTCGAAGTTCTGTTCCCTTTATAATCCGACAACTCATCAGCTTGAAGAATCAGCTCTTCATTTGCCGGCAACGAGCTCCCGTCCAAAATAACTCTATCTGCTTCACCCGGATCGAACTCCAGAACCCGCACGTTCTCATCATTCACAGAAAAACGAGGCTCCCTGCTTTCATCTTCCGAATTAGGATCCGTAAAGAGGATAAACTCATCAAAAAAGACACTCAACTTTTCGTCTCTCAGTGATGCAAATAGTAATTCAGGCGGTATAAAATCTATTTCATACCGGCTATTCTGTTCTCCGGGTGTTGATCCTGAACTGCTGATGCTCTCACTCCAGTTAGCCGGATCAATCGATAAACCATCAGGATCCTTTCTCTCAAGTGATATTCCGGGACTCACATCTCCCCAATCCTGCTTGTAATTAAGGCTGTCTGAGATCTCACCCTCAGCATTATAAACCACTATTGAACTACCACCGTCTGTCAAAACCGGAAATTGAGGCAGATAGTGAATATCATCAGACTGCGCGGCAAATCCTTCATGATCTGTAAACACCGCATACCCGTTTGCCCTAAGCAGGATCTCTTCATCGATCACTACGGAATTGGAACCCGCTTTTATTCGCCAGTTCTTCAAATTCACGGTGTCGGCTGATCTGTTTAACAGTTCCACAAATTCCGGACTCCCGGCACTCTCTCTTCGATAAAGAATTTCATTCACAACAATTGCCCCGGTTTGCAGCTCTGCATCGTAAAAATGCTGAACTGATGGATTTGAAGGCTCTACAAAATCCATGGCAGCAACAAGATTGCCACCAATCAGGATTAGAAAACCTGCGATCAACACTCCCTGAAGGACTCCCCTTAAATTTTTCATCGCTCCTCTCGTCTTGTTTTTATTGTCGGCGATTTACCCTGAATTTAAATTTTGAAAAAGAACCCTGCAAAATATTCTCTGTTTTGAATCAGTTCAGAAACCGATACTTTATTTGCAATCAACTTGTAATTCTCTATGTCAAAACGCATCCCTTTTCGAATAAAAAACCTAAATCACGGCTTTTCAGAAGCTACGGGATTACTGCATCTGGAAGAGGAAAAACTTGTGCTTGAGTTTGAAACAAAAGACAGTGTTGTGGGAATTGTTAAGTCGGGCTTGAGGGAAGTTTCTATACCCTTTTCGGAAATTGAAGAGATCCGCTATACATCCGGATTCTTTAGCGGTAAGATTGAACTCACAGGAAAATCGATGAAAGCAATGGAGGACGTTCCGGGAGCACAGCACGGAATTGCCGTACTGCATGTGCGCCGGCGGGATAGAAAGAAAGCCGGGCAGGTATTGAGCAAAGCCCGGCTTGAACTGTCGGAATTCAGACTAAAAGAGCTGGAAGATTAGTCTGTAAATCAGGTCGCGAAAATCTGACCTTCATCTCTGAATGCCTTGAATTCGAGCGCATTCCCACTGGGATCCAGGAAAAACATGGTTGCCTGTTCCCCGGGCTCTCCTTCAAACCGGATATACGGCTCAATCACAAAATCGATGTTGTGATTTTTCAGCCGGTCGGCCAGTTCATGAAATTCATCCCAATCCAGAATCACACCAAAATGCTTAGCCGGAACTGCATGCCCGTCAACATCATTCGAAGCTGATTTGCCTGCATCTTCGGGACTTACATGAGCCACCACCTGATGCCCCCAAAAATCAAAGTCAATCCACTTATCGGAACTGCGTCCTGTTTTGCAGCCCAGCAAATCTCTGTAGAATGTCATTGTTTTCTCAAGTTCCTTAACAGGAAACGCAAGATGAAATCGAGGTACTTTAGTATCAGACATAGTTATTTTTCAATATAGATTATTGGTTACTTGCCGGCTGAATAATAACAATTATTCAAATTGATCCTGAAGATCGTCCAAAAATCTTTCGATCCGTTTTGCATTAACTCCCAAATCACTTCTGCCAATTCTCGATTTTGATCTCATATCCACACGAGTACCATTCTCAGATTCCGTAAACCGTAACACTACATCATCTTTAAAACCGAACCAAGCAAGCTTTTCGGTAGCTTCAATTCGTCCCTCATTCCGGTTTATTGCCACAAGATCCCACCTTCGCCCTACGATCAGTGTCACAGCCTCATCCATCACTTGTTGCAGATCTGCAGAAAGTTCCAGGGGCTGAATATCCGGATAGGCCTCACGCTGCGCTTCAGCACTTTCTTCTCCTGCATACTCAGGTGGATTAGGCGCATCGGCGCGAAGCCTCACCATTGCCACAAATTGAGGCGGATTCTGAATGTCTGTTGTTATATCGTGTATAGCCGGAACTGAACCGCCAACCTGCTGCCAGTATAGGGCCGTACCTGACGCAATCCCGGAGATCAACAGCACAATAACGAGCAACGCTTTTGGCCCAAATCCCGAATCTTTGACAAAGTAGAATCCAATCAGACTTATCACAAATATGGCAACCGATGCATATGCCGACCACCTGAGAACGGTAAATCCAATACTTAATTCCCACAACCCCCACTGATAGCCATACCCTGCCATCAGGAAGAGTGCCGCAACAATTATGATTAAGTAAAATAATATTTTCGAAAATTTCATAAGAATCACTGTTAGTTAAGAGCTTTAGTACATCTGAATAAAGAATTGGATTTCATTAGCCTTCGTTCATAAATCACCGTATTTTTAAAAGCTAACTAAATTTCATCATAAAACAAGTTTCATGGAAGGATCAGTACGCGTGCGCTTTGCACCATCACCCACAGGTTTTTTGCACATCGGCGGACTCAGAACCGCTCTTTACAACTACCTATTTGCAAAATCTCATACCGGTGGAAAATTTATTCTCAGAATCGAAGATACCGATCAAAGCCGATATGTTGAGGGAGCTGAGCAGGATATCATCGATTCGCTGGAATGGTGCGGAATGGAAATCGACGAGGGCCCAAATGAAGGAGGCGACGTGGGTCCGTACCGTCAGAGTGAGCGCCAGGATTTATACCACAAATATGCGAAACAACTGATTGATGAGGGAAAAGCTTACTACGCATTTGACACAACCGATGAAATTGATCAAATGCGGGAGCGACTCAAAAAATCCGGGAATCCATCACCTAAGTATGACGCTGTCACACGGCAGTCGATGATAAACAGCCTCACGCTTCCACAGGATGAGGTGGAGAAACGTTTGAAAAACGGAGACGAATATGTGATCCGCCTGAAAGTGCCTCGCCGTGAAACGATCCGTTTTGAAGATCTGATTCGCGGCCATGTCTCTTTTGAATCGAAAGGACTGGATGATCAGGTACTGCTTAAATCGGACGGAATGCCTACATACCATCTTGCTAATGTAGTTGACGATCATTTGATGAACATATCACACGTAATCCGGGGAGAGGAGTGGCTCAGCAGTACCCCCAAACACATCCTGCTCTACCAGGCATTTGGCTGGGAAGCTCCAAAAATGGCCCATTTACCTCTCATCATGTCGCCAAGCGGTGGAAAGCTCTCCAAAAGAAAAGCAGAGGAAGAAGGGATTCCGGTAAATACCAAAGAGTATATCAAACAGCATTATGAGCCGGAAGCACTTGTAAACTTTCTCGCGTACCTGGGCTGGAGTCCCGGAGACGACAGTGAAATTCACTCATTGAATGAGCTCTGCCACCTCTTCTCTCTCGATCGTGTGAGCAAGGGCGGTGCTGTATTCAATCACAAGAAATTACTTTGGTATAACGAACACTACCTGCGTGAAGAAACCGACAAAGCCATTGCCGAGCGACTGCAGCCTATCGCAAAGGAGAAGGGAATAGAACTGCCTGAAGAAGAATTTCTGATTCAGGCTATCGCCCTTCTGAAGGATCGCGTTAGCAAGGTAGACGAACTGCTCGACATGGGTCGATTTTTCTTTGATGATCCTGACGAATACGATGAAAAAGCTCTGAAAAAATGGAAGGATGACAGTGCCGACCTGGTAACTCAATACCGTGAGAACATCAGCCGGCTGCCTGACAATGAGTTTGAAGCTGCTACGCTGAAAAGCCATCTCGAAGATGTAATCAATGCCAATAATGTAGGTTTTGGCAAGCTGATGATGCCGTTACGCATTGCCGTTACCGGCCAGGGTTTCGGCCCCGATCTGTTTGCATCCATGGAGCTTCTCGGAAAAGAGACCGTATTGAAACGGATTGATACAGCTTTGGATAAACTGGACTGATTTTTATTCAAACAACTTTTTAAAGCCTGTTTTATCACATTTGATAGAACAGGCTTTTTTATTGACTCGAGAGTTCTGAATTCACAGGAAACTATTTCAGATTGCTCGAATTTATCTTAAAACGTGTTATCTTCATGAAAAACAGACCTAAATTAGTGGGAGATTTATGAAAACATTTGTCAAGATTCTCGCCGGCATCGTCATCTTCTTTACAATTCTGATCATAGCCCTCAACCTCTATTTTACCGATGAACGGCTCAAGGGAATGATTCTTCCTGAAATTCAGGGACTCACGGGAAGTGATGTACAGGTTGAGAGTATGTCTCTTACCTTTTTCAGAACATTCCCTCAATTTGGAGTGGAACTGGAAAATTTTGCTTTCCCAACCCCGGAAGGCGACACACTCGCTACTGCCGATGATGTTTTGGTTGGTGTGGAGCTTTTCCCACTGATACGAAGCGAGCTTTCGATCTCCCGGCTCTCCCTTAACAAACCGGTTCTTAATTATCACGTTTTTGCTGATTCTACGACAAACATCGACTTCTTGCTTGAACTTGGGGAGGATGAACCCGTTGACCCTGAAGAGGATGGAATGACCATCGCCATTCCGCAGTTTACCATTCAGGATGCAAATATCTCCTACACCGATGAGACCACAGCTACGGAAGTTCAGCTTGAAGACCTGGACGCTGATATCTCTCTTCGCTTTGCCGACCTGATTGAAAGCACTGTAGATGCACAACTGGCTTCCCTCAGCGCAACCGTTGATGAAACGAATTATGTACAGAACCTATCTCTCAGCCTGAACCAGACCTCTACGGTTGATATGGAAAATGAAGTTCTGACACTGACTGAAGGTATTTTTTCTATTCGAGGCCTTGCACTGAACCTGACCGGCGATATAAGTAACTGGAGCTCCGATGCACCCGGAATCGATCTTCAATTTTCATCTTCGTCGGACAATTTCGGTGAACTTTTAGGTCTTGCTCCACCTCAGTTTGATGAAGTACTGACCGGTTTGGAGTCCAGTGGTTCCCTGCGGCTCGAAGGCTCCGTTTCCGGTGAGCTTGCGGAAGATGAAATTCCCCGGTTCGATATGATCATTGACGTAACCGACGGATATCTTCAGAATCCCGACCTGCCCGATGCCATTGAGGATATTCTCATTCAGGCAGAGATAAATAACGACCTGGCTACAATCCGGAATTTTCAGGCACGGGCCGGAGATAACATGGTTACCCTAAATGGATCTGTGGAACGTCCCCTGGAAGAGGACGCCGTTTTTTCACTTGACCTGGACGGAGATGTGGATCTCGGCACAGTAAGCCGATTCTATCCTATCGAGGAGTTCGGTGTTGAAGAACTTGCAGGTATTCTTGAGGCAAATGCGAATGCCAATGGCCGTATCGATCAGCCGGAAGAAGCTATTTTTAACGGAGGTTTTGTTCTTTCCAATGGATTGCTGAAATATGCCGATGTACCTCGTCCGATTGAAAATATTGATGCAAACATCGATGCCAATCAGGACAGAATCACAATCAACAGTTCCGGTTTCCGGGCGGCATCAAACCGCTTCTCAATGTCCGGCTTAGTCTCCAACCCGCTCAATGAAGAAACCCGATCCGTGGATCTCTCTGCCGGTATCAACTTCGACCTTGCAAGTATCCAGGAGTTCTATCCTATTGATGAAGACACCCTGATGATGAGAGGACAACTCGATGCCGAGATCAACCTGCAGGGACAACCTGATCCCGACAGGCTGGAAACCTTGCTCAGACAGAGCACTGTGGAGCTCAGCAACGGCTATCTTGCACACCAGTCCATCGCTCGCCCCATCGAAGACATCACATTTAATGCAGAAGCGAGTGGTACAAGGTTATCCATTGAAAATGCACAATTCAGAACGGGAGAAAATGCGCTCTCTATGAACGGAACGGTCAGCAACTATCTGAGTGAGGATCCTGATTTTGATCTCACATTTGACGGGAATGCCCTCTTTGGTGATATCTCAACCTATTACTCCCTGGAGCCGTGGATCAATGAGCTCAATGGAAATGCCACGATGAATTTGAATGCACGCGGTCCCGCGGGCGATCCAACGCAAATTGCCCTGAACGGTTCGCTGGAAGTTGAAAATGTGAATGCCTCAGGCGACTCCATCCCTCTGCCGGTAACCGATCTTCAAGGAGTTCTGAACGTAACTCCCGAAGCGATGACACTAGAGGAGTTCAGCATGAACTACGGCTCATCCGACTTTGGACTGGAAGGATCTCTGCGCAGGTATCTAGCATTTCTTGAAGAGAGTCACAGTACAACAGCAACAATGCCGAACATCACGGGCAGTTACTACAGTGGATTTTTAAATATGGATGAGATGATCGACTGGGAAGAGGAAACCGACGAGGAACCGTTACCGATCGATCTTCCAAATCTGACAGCAGATGTTACAGCTCGGATTGACAGCCTGACCATTTTTGGAGTACCTGTTACGCAAATTTCCGGCTCGGGCCGAATGAACCCCGAAGAGATCATCCTGGACGAGGCAGAAGCGACACTTTTTGAAGGCCGGGCTGATGGAACCATGATCTGGAAGGTGCCCGAACCTCTGCGAACAAACATACAGTTCAATGGCTCTCTGGCCGAACTCCGTGCTAAAGCGTTTTTCAGGGACTCAGGTTTTATGGGCAGTGACAGCAACTTTCATGAGTACATCTCCGGCTTGTTCAATTCTGAGTTTGAATATTATACTGAACTGGATGAAACGGCATCACCGGACATGACCACTACCGTAGCAGACGGAACATTCGGCATCACCGATGGGCGAATAGAAAATCATCCGATTCAGCAACGTTTAGCCCAGTTCCTGCGCGCAGAAGAACTCAACCGTTTAAATCTGGATGAGTTCACAGCCACCTTTGCTATTCGAGATACCGTAATGACCCTTGAAGATTTCAGACTCACAAGTGATAACATCGGAATGGAACTTGAAGGAACACAGCACATGATTAACGGAGAAATCGATTACACCGCAATCCTGCTTCTGCCGGAACAGTTCAAACGAACGATTGCAAGCGTGATCTCAAATGAAGCGGCAGATGCGCTTCAGAGAGAAGATGGAACGATGGCCGTTCCGGTACTCATAACAGGAACATCCGATGATCCCCGCGTGCGGCCGGATACCAGCATCATTCAGGATATAATCCGGGAAAGAGCAGGAGATGCACTGCGAAGACTTTTTAACAGAAACCGATGATAGAGTTTTTGCAAGAAAACGGATGCAGCTTCGAGCGCTCTTTTATATATTAGACGACTCCATTCGCAATCAATAAAAGATATGAACAACGAAAATTATATCGTCTGGGACTTTGATCCGGTTCTGGTCAACATTCCTGAAATTACATTTCCGTTTCCAATTTCCATTTGGGGGCTCATCATTGCTGCCGGCCTGATCTACTTCGGCTGGAGTAAAATAAAGCCTCCGGCTCAAGAAGGTTCCAAAACTGAACCTGAATTATGGAAAGCAGCCTTGCTAATACTTGGAGCATTCATTGTAGGGCAGCTCCCGTTTCTGTTTATCGACTCCCCCTCTATTAGTTCATTCGGCCCGCTCCAGCCCCGCTGGTATGGGTTGATGTTTGCCATGGCATTTATGTCGGGTTACTTCATCGGGCTGAAGATGTACAGAGATGCAGGCCGTAGCCAGGAGGAGCTCGACCGGCTTCTGATTTACGTAATTGTTGCAACCGTAATCGGCGCTCGCCTGGGGCACGTATTCTTCTACAATCCTGAGTATTTTCTCCGGAATATCCACCTGATTCCACAGGTCTGGACCGGCGGACTTGCAAGCCATGGAGCTGCAATCGGTATCATCATTGCCATGTATCTATATGCAAAACGTACCGCAAAAACTTCATTCATGTGGGTGGCAGACCGGGTTGTGCCCGGAGTTGCAATCGGGGGGATGTTTATCCGGTTTGGCAACTTCTTCAACTCTGAAATCATCGGAAATCCAACAGAAGTTCCCTGGGCCATCATTTTCAAAAATTCAGCTCATCTTGAAGAGGCTGAAAGAATGTTGCCCCGTCATCCATCCATGCTCTATGAAGCATTTTTATGCATCATCGTCCTTGCCGTTCTTTGGATGATCTACAAAAAATATAAAACCAATCCTCCGGAAGGATCACTCTTTGGCACCTTTCTGATCGTTCTCTTTACCGGACGTTTCCTGATTGAGTTCACCAAAACAACACAGGCTGATTTTCTTGCAAGCGCCACATTTGACATGGGGCAGCTGCTCAGTATTCCGTTTGTGCTTATTGGAATCTGGATACTCTGGAAGAAAGTGAAATGGTAGAAGAAATTTCCTGATACCAAAAAGGAGTGCCGAAAATTTAATCGACACTCCTTTATCATTTCACTTTGTAATTCTACTTAAAAAGCATACTGGAGTTTTGCCGACACTCCTGCCTGATCATCAAAACCATCATTCATTTGAAAAAGACCGTTGATCTGCAAGCTGGCAAGCTCGGTCATCTGATAATTCCATCCCAGCACAATCCGGTTAGAATTTGGGTTCACCAGGTCGTAGGATAGGTGATCCCACCTCGCCAGGAGCTGACTCTGATCCGTTACATTACTTCCTGCAGTAACATAAAATCCGGTAATCGACTCTTCCACACCACCGGAGTTGAACAGCTCAAAATCCGACTTCAAAAATTCAACGGTACCAAAAAGTGTCTCGCTGTCATATTTGACAAACGCTCCATAAATGGTTCGGTCTCCGTCAGATATTAGCCCTGTATTCCCTACCGCCTCACCCTCAGAAGTGTTAATAGCGCCGTTCAATCCGAAGTTTACATTACCTCCGTCCTGCAGATCCACGGTATAACCAAGCCTTGCAGTGTAGAGAAAACGGTTATCATCATTCCCCAGCTGGCGCCCATTTCCATTATACATGCCAATCCGGTAGTTAAAATCCTCCGACTCACCCAGTAAAGTTACACCTACTTCACGGGAGTTCATCATCGCTCCAACCAGCCGCGCTCTGTTGATAAATTCTGTTGCGGCCGGACTGGGATCGAGATCTGCACTTAAAAACGGCTTGAACATCCCTGCAACTAACCTGACCTGATCTGAGAACCTGTATCCTACCTGGGCATCAAAGATACTGGGTGATCTCCTGAAGTCGAGCTGCATTCTGTAGATAAACTTACTTGGAAGTTCTCCCCTGATGTCCAGCCTTGTGGCCCCAAGACCAAACTCTCTTCCTCCATTGAAATTGTTATCCTGAAATGAAAATGATCCCACGGATTGGAGCAGCAGGCCAACACTGAACTCTTCAGATTTGAGACGGTCTTTCATATCTCCGACCACTTCCGAATCTGACTGACCCATTACCACCGAAAATGGCAGAAGAATGAAAACAATAAATAGCGGTAATTTTTTCATTGTATCCTTTTTTGTTATTTGTCTGTTTCGGACTTATCGACTTTAACTACTTTTGACTTGAACCACTTTCTGTTCCTGAACTTTATAAATACCTATTAAAAGTAAAATTGGAAACTGGCTGATGCACCACCTTGATCGTCTGAATGATCATTTAATTGGTAGAGCCCGTTCAGCTGAAGACTAACCAGTTCACTCAACTGGCGGTTCCACCCAAGAACAATACGATCTGAGTCCTCAATTCCGGAAACATCAAACGAAAGATGATCCCATCGAATCAGAAAATCGCTGTTGTCTGTGGCGTGATAACCAAGTGTGCCATAAAAACCTGTAATCGTCTCCTCTATTTGTGTATTGTTCAGGTTGAACTGTGATTCGAGAAATTCGACTGTCCCGAACAGTTTATCTCCCCGGTATTTTAAATAAGCGCCGTAAAGTGACCGGTTACCGTCGGAGGTTAGACCGGTATTCCCAACTGACTCGGCCTCTGTGCCGTTCATCGCCAGGTTAACACCGAAATTAAAGTTACCTGATTGATACCCAACTCTTCCCGTATAGAGAAAATGGTTATCATTAGCCCGGGTAAAACCGGTACCGTTATAAATTCCGGCCCGGTAATAAAATCCGTCAAAATCACCTAAAAATGCCACACCTGTTTCTCTTGCATTCAGCATGGCTCCTACAAGTCTGGCACGGTTAATCATATCCGTTTTAGCAGGGCTTGGATCCAGCTCAATCGACATAAACGGTTTGCTTACACCGGTAACCAATCTGAATTTATCAGAAAAACGATATCCTACCTGGGCGTCTATTATTGAGGGCGTCCGGGTAAGTTGCAGCTGCATCCGGTACATGAACTTGTTGGGAAGAGACCCCTTAAAGTCCAGAAGTGGCACGCCTACTCCAAATTGTCGTCCGCCGTTAAATGCATCATCCTGAAATGAAAAAACGGCCCTCGACTGAAGCAGCATGATGACGGTCAGCTCTTCAGATTTAAAGCGGTCTTTCATGTCATTTACTTCCGTTGATGTCTCTTCCTGAGCATAAGCCGTTGATATTGAGAGCAGAGTAATTATGAATAGTACTATTATCTTTTTCATCTATTTTATTTTCCTTCTCTGTTTTTTTTATCCCCTGCAGCAGATTATTTAGCGAACACTTAACGGGTGACCGGCCATTTACAAACAGGGTCTGATATTTTCCGCTGGCCGCTTTATTCTTAAGGTAAGGATGATTGAAGACCAAATCATTTCGAATCGTTGTTTAAAATGCTAATATGCAGTTCACATTTTTGATGTAGCTTACACGTTGAATCTGAATGTTTTACACAAGTAAATTCATCTGATGGCACACACCCACTCAAGCGGTTCAAGAGAAATTATACTCACCTTTATTTGTGCTATAGCTCTTGTAGCGGGTATAATTGCAGAACACACCGGGCTTTTACCTGAATCACTTGCTATCTATTTCTTTCTTCTTTCTTATGCATCCGGCGGATATCAGGGACTGATTGAAACGGTTGCTCACCTGCGAAAATTTGAACTGAACATCGATTTTCTGATGATTGCCGCAGCCATCGGAGCCGCAATTCTTGGGGAATGGATTGAGGGTGCTACCCTTCTTTTTCTATTTTCACTGAGCGGTGCGCTTGAATCGTACGCACTCGGTAAAAGCAGAAATGCCATTCATTCACTCCTTGAACTTCGTCCATCGCAGGGACTGAGAAAAAATGATGACGGTTCTGAGGAACTTGTACCGATTGATGACCTGAAAGTTGGCGACATTGTTATCGTTAAGCCCGGCGAACACATCCCTATTGACGGAAACGTAGTGAAAGGCCAAACTACGGTTGATCAGTCAACCATTACCGGTGAAAGTATTCCGGTTACTAAAGAGAAAGGAGACTCTGTATTTGCAGCCACACTAAATGAAAATGGTGTGATTGAACTGGAGGTCACCAAACCGGCCAAGGACACCACTGTTTCTAAAATCATTGAGCTGGTGGAGAGTGCCCAGAAAAACAAAGCCAAGACTCAACGCTTCCTCGAAACCTTTGAACCGCGATATGCAATAACTGTTATCAGTGCCGTAATTCTGCTCATCCTGATTCCATGGCTTGTTTTCGGCCACGACTTCGACCCAACCTTTTACCGGGCAATGACGGTTCTGGTTGTAGCATCTCCGTGTGCATTGATTATCAGTACGCCGGCATCCATCATTTCAGCAATAGCCAATGGTGCCAAAAATGGTATTCTGTTTAAAGGCGGAGTACATGTAGAGCAAACCGTTGAAATCGACACAATTGCATTTGATAAAACCGGTACTCTCACGCTTGGAAAACCGGCAATTCAGGATATAATTTCCTACAGTGCCAAATCCGGCTCATTTGAAACAGAAGGTGAAGAAGTGGACAAAGTGCTGGCTTTGGCTGCAGGCTGTGAGATGCACTCTGAACACCACCTGGCTGATGCAATTGTAAGCTATTCCCGGGAAAAAAACATCACACCTTACAGTGTTGAAAATATGCAGGCAACCCCCGGGCAGGGAGTTGAAGCTGTATGGAATAATCAGAAGGTTACTGTAGGGAACCTTAAAATGTTTGAATCGCAGCTTGAAAGCTGGGATAGCAACATCCAGGACAAAGCTGCAGAATTGCGAAAAGAGGGGAAAACAGTCGTTTTTATTGCTGTTGAAAACGAACCTGCCGGACTCATTGCCCTTGCCGATGAAGTACGTCCGGACTCAAAAAAATCACTAAAGCTGTTAAAAAATTCCGGCATCAAGAAAATTGCAATGTTAACCGGAGACAATCGCGGCGTTGCAGAAGCCATTGCCAAGGAACTGGGAATTGATGAGGTTTACGCCGATCTGCTGCCCGAACAAAAAGTGGATGTTATAGAAGAGATGAAAAAGTCCGGTACCGTTGCCATGGTTGGCGACGGAGTTAACGATGCGCCGGCTCTTGCAACCAGCCACATTGGAATTGCCATGGGTGCAGCAGGAACCGATGTAGCTTTAGAAACCGCCGACATAGTTTTAATGGGTGATGATCTTAGTAAACTTCCCTATTTGCTTCAACTTTCCAGAAAAGCCAAAAGAGTTGTGTGGCAGAATATCGGATTTAGCCTGGCTGTTATTATTATGCTGCTCTTCGGTGTATTTCTGATTGATCTTCCGCTTACACTTGGAGTTATAGGGCATGAAGGCAGTACCCTGCTTGTTGTACTAAATGGGCTGCGCCTGTTAAAACTCCAGGAGTTCAAACCGCAAGAGGTTTAATATTTTCCTAATCAGCAGAAATTTTACTTTCTTAACATGCAGGAAACACCGCATGGTACGAGCGGTTAAAGGTGATTTACCCCAATAAAATCATACTTTTAAATTATGGTGTTGCGAATTTTTAGCTTCAGCACTCTTATGCTGTCATTCTGTATCTTGGTTACTTTTCACAGCCCTGCAGAGGCTCAGGGGAAAAGAACCTACCAGAGTTTACAGCATGCGCTCTTTTCTGGTGGTCAGCTGATTGGAGATCGCGGTCCGCAAAGTGTCAATTGGTTAGACGATGGAAATAAGTACTCTTTTGTAGAGCAAAACCTTCAGCATTTTGCTCCGGAAATACGGATTTATGATCCCGTGGCGGATGAGGATACCCTCCTATTTCATCCCGCCGAATACACCTTTCCAAACTCCGATATTCCCTTCCACTTTGAAAACTTTGAGTGGTCATCGGATGACAATTTCATCCTTTTTCAAACCAACTTCAGTCCACTATACCGCTACTCCGGCACGTCCGATTACTATCTATACGACCTGGCTGAGAAAGATCTTGAACTGATCACTGATTCTGCACTGAATGCAAAAATATCACCGGATGAGAAAAAAATTGCCTATCACAAGAATGGAGAGATGTTTTTGCTTGAAATCGGTTCAAATAATACAAAACAGCTGACAGATAGTGCGGATGATTATCTGTATAACGGACGGTTTGGATGGGTTTATGAGGAGGAGTTCGGAGTGGCCCAGGCATGGAAGTGGAGCCCCGACGGCAAATATCTCGCCTATTGGCAAACAGATGAAAGCAAGGTCGAGCGTTTTGTTTCAACGGATTATGAAGGAATTTATCCGGAATATACAGATATCCCTTACCCAAAAGCCGGCAGCCAAAACCCTGAAGTTAAAATCGGGATCTTAAATGTTGAGACCGGTGAGAATCGATGGGTAGACCTCAATGCTGACAAAGGTTTGATCCCCCGCATCTACTGGACTGCCGACGAGGGACAACTTGCCGTATTATGGATGAACCGAGAGCAAAACGAATTGAAACTCTACTTTGCTGATGCAGCAAAAGGCTCCTCGAAAGTAATTTATGAAGAGTCGTCAGATGACGGGTGGATCGATATCTACAATAACCCTGAAGGATTGAGCGATATGTTCTTTTTCCCTGATGATAAACAGGAGTTTTTTCGGATCTCCGACAGGGATGGCCACGACCATATTTACCGCTACAACTACAATGGGGAACTGATTAACAGGGTGACCAAAGGCAATTGGGACGTGACCGGCCTGCATGCTCTCGACACTGAAAGTGAAACGATCTATTATGAATCGACCGAAGCCAGCCCCCTGGAACGGCATCTCTATTCAATTCGCTTTGACGGTTCAGATCAAGTTCGATACACATCTGAGCCGGGCCGCCACCAAATTAATATGAGCCCCAACGGAAAATACTATATCGATCAATGGTCCGATACAACAACTCCCCCCCGGGTTGAGCTTTTTAGTACCGACAGAGGTGGTGAAAAGATCAAAACCTATACACGTAACGAATCCGTTCAGGCCTATATTAGTCAGAACGCTTATCAGCCCCGGGAGCTATTTACGTTTACCACGGACTACGGGGAGGAACTGGACGGGTACCTGGTACGTCCTCATAATTTCGACCCGGATGAGGAGTATCCTTTGATTTTGATGGTGTACGGCGGACCCGGCTATCAAGGGGTTTTTAATGAATTTGAAAATTCGCCTTGGGTTCAATATTTATCGCAACAGGGATACGTTGTCGCCAATGTAAACAACAGGGGAAGCGGCGGTTATGGGCGTGATTTTAAAAAATCGGTTTACAAAAGACTGGGACTCCTGGAAGCCGAAGATTTTGCAGAAACGGCAAAACACCTCGCCAAATACGACTGGATTGACCAGCACCGAATTGCTATTCGCGGACATAGCTATGGAGGCTTTATGGCTGCACTCACACCCCTTCTATATCCCGGCACGTTCAGAGTAAGCCTGGTTGGCGCTCCGGTATCTGACTGGAGACTCTATGACACGATATTTACAGAACGATACATGGGATTGCCGCAAGACAACGAAGAGAATTACAATCTTAGTTCCGTAATGAATTATGCGAGCAATTTGAGATCCAAAATGCTGGTCACTCACTCTTCTATGGATGAAAATGTACACATTCAGAATACCATGCAGATGATCACTGCATTCGTTAATGCAGGCAAAGACGTGGATCTGCGTATTTTCCCAAAAGGCAGGCATGGAGTACTTTATAACGAACAGAGTTATCTGCTGCTTTATAAAGTTTATACCGACTACCTGAATACCCATCTTAAGCCCTGACGGATGAAACTTCAAATGCAGATCATGCAGGCAGCTATTGATGTTGCTGAAAAGAACGGTACACCTTTCGGAGCGGCACTTGCCATGGGTGATGAGGTTTTTGTAACTGCAGCCAATCAAACCAAAAAACTGCACGATGCGACAGCACATGCTGAGGTGCACGCCATCAGAAAACTCAGCAAAATGCTTCGGAAAAGTAATCTCTCGGGCTTTACCCTATACACTACTTGTGAGCCCTGCCCGATGTGCATGAGCGCTGCAATCTGGTCTGAAATAGAAACAGTTGTTTTCGGCTGTTCCATACCGGATATATCTAAAACTATGCCGCAAATTCAGATTCGCTGCCATGAGGTCGCGAAGGAAAGTTTCAGAAAGATTGACGTACACCCGGCTTTCATGGAAAAGGAGTGCCTGGAACTGTTAAATCGATATTCATGAATCTACAGAATTATAATTCCGATACGAGTGTCTAAAATGGTTGAGAATCAACACTCAACATTTACCGAAAAATATGATAATTTAATCCTGTTCAATTAGAAATAAATTCTCCTGTATTGAAAATAGTAATAGCCGGTGCCGGTGAAGTGGGATACGAACTCAGTAAAGTTCTTTCCGAAGAACGACATGACGTAACCGTAATCGATGAACGCCCAAAATGTCTGCAAAGGGTTATAGAAAACCTGGATGTTCTCACCGTAGAAGGAAATGCCACCTCACCAAAAGTACTCGTCGAAGCCGGAGTGAATGAGGCAGACATGTTGGTTGCCTGCACAAGCGGCGATGAAGTAAATATCATAGCCTGTACCATGGCCAAACGCCTGGGCGTAAAAACCGCGATTGCACGTGTACGAAATGATGAACTCTCCCAAAAAGATTCTCCAATTACCCCCTCTGAACTCGGTATAGATGTAATGATTCATCCGGAGGAGAGTGCCGCTACCCGCATTCACCAATTGATAAAGCGTGCTTTTGCAAGTGATATTGTACCGCTTGCAGAAGGAAGGATGCAGCTTGTAGGAGTCAGGGTTGAAAAAAATGCCAGTATAATTAATAAAACCCTTCGTGAGCTGGCTCTTGAATATCGCAATGAAATATACCGAATTGTGGCTATATCGCGGAGAGGCACCACAATTCTGCCAACCGGACAGAGCCGGATTATGCCGCTCGATAATATTTTCGTTCTGTCCAAAACGGAGGGGTTTGAAAAATTAGCTGCGGCCACCGGTCATGAAGGTGAGCGAATCAAGCAGATTATGGTTGCCGGGGGAAATGAAGTAGGCCGAATTCTGGTAAAAAAATTAAGTCAGGATGATCAAAACTGGAAAATCAAGCTTATTGAACCCGATAAAGATATTGCGACTCATCTGGCAGGTGAGCTTCGGGATGTGCTGGTTTTGAACGGGGACCCCACAGATCCAAACCTGCTTGCTATAGAGGGAATTCAAGATATGGATGCCTTTATCTCCGTCACAGAAGATGAAGAATCGAACATCATCTCTGCATTGATGGCCAAACACCTTGAAGTGAATAAAACGGTGGCCCTGGTATCCAAATCCCAATATGTACCGCTCAGTCAAACCATCGGCATCGACTCTATTGTTAACGTAAAAGCTGCTGCAACGGATGAGATTCATCGAAATATCCGGCAGGGAAATATGCTAACGGTTAAAGGTTTGCACGGAATTAATGCTGAGATAATTGAAATAGAAGCTGGGGAAAATTGTAAGATCTTAAACCGACCACTCAAGGATATCAAGTTCCCGAAAGGGATGATTATAGGAGCTCTTCTTAAAGGTAATGCACTGGAAATTGCGGTCGGTGATTCGGTCATTGAAAAAGGTGACAGAGTTATTTTATTTGTCCAGCCGCATGCCGTTTCTAAAGTAGAAGAGTTATTCCATGATTGATTTTTTGAATCAGAATACAAACAGGCCTCGAATCGATTTTAAAATTGTTATCGGGATTCTGGGTGGTTTGACTTTCTTTTTAGGGCTCTCACTCCTTGCACCTATTTTCGTTGCACTTTTTTATGATGAATCCAGCTGGCGTGCATTTCTATTCACCGCTGTCCCTGCAATTGTAATTGGGGCTACACTTTTCATCATATTTAAGCCAAGGCACGAACTCCGAATGCGTGAGGCATTTCTTATTGTAACTCTCACCTGGTTTGTCGGTTCATTAATCGGAGCTTTACCCTTCACCCTGTCCGGTACTCTCCACAGCTATACAGATGCTGTTTTTGAAACTATGAGTGGCCTTACTACCACAGGAGCGACTATTCTGGGAGGTGTTACAAGTGATGGAATTCAGAATCCGGCGATTGAAGATATCGACAAAAGCCTGCTATTCTGGCGATCCCTGTCGCACTGGCTCGGCGGTATGGGTATTATTGTATTGACACTGGCACTGTTACCTCTTTTGGGTATTGGCGGGATGCAGCTTTATAAAGCTGAATATTCAGGTTCCACATCCGACAAGCTCACACCGCGAATTCAGGAAACAGCACTTCTGCTCTGGTCTGTCTATGTGGGAATGACCGGGGTGCAGTTTCTGCTGCTATGGGTACACCCGTCTATGGATTGGTTTGAAGCCATCAATCACGCGTTTTCTACTCTTGCCACAGGCGGATTCTCAACCAAAAACGGATCGGTTGCCGGGTTTGATTCGGTTTACATTGATGTTGTAATTACGGTTTTCATGTTCCTGGCGGGCATTAATTTTGCCATGCATTTCAAACTTCTCAGCGGAGATAGTAAGAGCTTTTTCGAAAACAGAGAAGTTCGGTTCTATTCGCTTTTAACGGTACTATTTATCGTTTTGATTTCCGGAGGTCTGTGGCTCATAGACAACTATGAGTTTGGAGATGCAATCCGCTATGGCTCATTTCAGGTTGTCTCAATTATTACAACGACCGGTTTTGGAACTGACGATTATGCTCTTTGGATGCCATTCACCTCTTTTCTGTTGTTCTTGCTCTTTTTCACAGGAGGAACTGCAGGATCTACCGGCGGTGGTATTAAGATGATCCGTATTTTAGTGATCCTCAAGAATGTTGGTCGTGAATTTAAGCAGATTCTTCATCCACAAGCTGTTCTTCCGGTACGACTTGGCAACCGGGTAATTGAATCGAGCATATTGAAAAACATCCTGAGCTTTTTTGTTGTCTATTTTATCGTGTTCGCTACAGGTGCAATCATTATGAGCTTTATGGGCTACGATTTTATTTCGTCAATGGGTGCCAGTATTGCCAGCCTTGCAAATATCGGCCCGGGCTGGGGAGAGTTTGGACCAACTGACGATTTTGCACAAGTTCCCTATATAGGTAAGTGGGTGCTGTTAACTTTAATGATGATCGGGCGTCTTGAACTATTTACGGTTCTAGTGATTTTTACCCCCTGGTTCTGGAAAAACTAATTCAAACTATTCCAGAAACTGTTTCGTAAAAAGCACTTCTCCTTCATTTGAACCGATAAGAACAATTTCATCGTCCTGCTTGAGAATTCGGTCTGGCGGAGGGTTCACAAGCATCTGTTCGTTCCTGCAATTTACAGCAATCACCGTACAACCTGTTTCCAGGCGGATTTTTGATTGCATCAAGGATTTACCAGCCAAGTTTTCAGATACTCTGTGGTTAAAAATATTCAATCCCTCGGCAAGCATAATTACATCTTTGTCTTCCAGGATGTTAAAGATTGAACTGGCTCCCATTGAGGCGTACGACATTACAAAATCGGCGCCTGCACGGTGCATGGTATTCACATTTCTCTCGTATGTTGCACGGCTGATGATCTCGATATCCGGCTTTAGCTGCCGACAGTAGATCGTCAGGTAGATATTTACGTCATCGTCATGTGTAGTTATCAAAACTGTATGTGCTTTTTCCAGACCGGCCTTATTCAGAACGTTGAGATCTGCAGCATCTCCGTATATATAATTCCCATTATCATGCTCTTTTATTCTCTCCTTATTCTTATCAATAATCCGATAATCAATTTGTCGCTCTTCAAGGCTTTTCGCTGTAGCACGTCCCACCCGTCCGGCGCCGATAATTACAACCGGCTCGTCCGATACATGGTAGATGCTCACTATTTCATCATATTTACGAAGCTGTTCCACCGTCCCGGCCAACACCAGAACGCTTTCATTATGAATGACCGTATCAGGGTCGGGATGTATAAATTCACCGCGTTCCCAAATCCCAACCACATTGACGCCCACACTTTCCCTCAATTTACTCTCTTTTAGAGTTTTGTCGATCAATGGAGTCTCTTTCACTGTTGCTTCACCTATCACCAGACTATCGATATGACCAATCACATGGACCCTCGCATTTCCACCCAGTGTTCGCCTGGCAAGTGCTTTTCCAAGAATGTCTCCCATTTGCAGCACATGATTGGCTCCGGCGAGCTTTAATACATCAACAGAATCAGCTGAATTTGCCGTTGCTACAATATGAATTTTATCACTGAATTCTCGTGCAGTAAATGTCACATTTGTGTTGATCGTGTCACTATCGGCGGCTACCAGCATCGCAGCCTTCTTAATTTGTAACTTATTGTATGTGTCAAAATCAGTAGGATCCAGATTTACCACCTTATAATCCATGTCTGACAAATCCAGTGCTTTTTGTAAATCGGGTTCCAAAATCACGTAATCAATTTTGTAGGAGACCAGTTTTTTTATCAGTGCCTCTGTAACGGCATTAAGCTTTGTGATTACGACATGATCCGAAACTTCGTCTTCCAGCTTTTTGGGTGCTCTGGCCTGATTTTGTGCCTTCATCCACGGAGCGTAGAAAAACTCAATAAATGTGAAAGGCAACATCACCAGCAGAAATAATACTCCTGAAGAAATAACAAGCATAGAGAATATTTTCCCTAAATCTGTTGTAAATACAATATCCCCAAAACCCAGGGTAGACATTGTCACAAGCACCCAATAAAAACCGGTCATCCAGGAAAAATCCTGACCTTCATAAGCTGCTACATAGTGAAATGTGATCGAGTAGGTCACATACATCAAAAAGAGAACGCCGACAAACTTCATCAGTTCCTTTACGTTTGTCTTTGTTCGCCGGTTTGCAAAAAAGTATGAGAGCTGAGATCCTAAAAACTTCAAAAAATACCTCGCAGATGGTTCAGGTTTAAGAACAATTCAAAAAAAGAAATTTACAGCTAATTCCATAAACACATTTAAAACAACCGCTGAAAATAGTGGATATTCATGCTTGTAAATGATTACTTTTGAGTGCTCGAATATAAGCCTAAAAAATCAATCTAATTCAGTGTTCCGCAACGTACTTGTCGCTGCCCTATTACTAACTCTTCTGCCGGAGCTTTTGATCGCCCAGAGTTCCAGTGAATTAGACCCGATCCCAAATGTCTACCTGGATTGCAGTTCTTGTGATGTCTCTTACATTCGTTCAAACATCACGTTTGTAAACTACGTTCGGGATCAGGACGATGCTTCCATCTACCTGCAAATCAAGGACCTGCCTACCGGTGGCGGAGGGCGAGAATACACACTCATTTTTTCTGAGACCGATGCAAGCGCTGCAGAAGCAGATACACTCAGGTATACTTCATCAAGTACGGATTCAAATGATGAGCGCCGTGTTGGGCTTAACCGGTTCATTAAAATTGGTTTGATGCCTTATGTATCCAATACTGTAGCCATCCGGTCTATGGATATCTTTTATGAGGCTCCGGATGAAGTCGATTCGGATGAGGAGGATGATATTATTGATCCGTGGAACAGCTGGGTTTTCGATGTGAATGTCAGATCCAACTTAAGCGGTCAGTCCAGCGAAACGAATTTTGGACTCTACTCGGGTTTTGAAGCCGAACGAACCACTCATACTTGGAAAATAAGAAGCAACTTGAGAGGAGAGATTCGTCGAAGAACACTCGATGTATCCAGCGGAACTCTTAATATCAACCGGGACTGGGGTAATTTCTGGCAGATGGTTGGATACAGTCTCAGCGACCACGCTACTGTGGCCTTATTTGCAAGTGCAAATTTTAACAGAACAAATAACATTGCTCTTCGTACGTATCTAGCCCCGGCATTCGAGTATAACTTTTTCCCCTATAACGAGTTTCAGGAACGACGGTTTATTGTGCAGTATCAATTAACACCCACATTCAGGCGATACTACAATACAACCGTATTCGGAAAAGATGAAGAACTTATTATGTCTCAGGAACTCTCCACACGGTTACGTTACGATCAGCGCTGGGGACGTATTGATGTAAGAATTTCCGGCCTGAACTATTTCCATGATACGGCTATCAACCGGGTTGAAGTCAATCCCTCGTTTAATATTCGAATTATGCGGGGACTTTCTGTCAGTCTTTCCGGACGCTACAGGGTGATCAACGATCAACTCTCACTCGAAGGAGCCGTTGACCCGGATGATCCGGAGAATATTATCAGCGGCGGACAGCGACCAACTTCTTACGATTACAGTATCTCTTTTGGTCTCTCTTACACATTTGGATCAATCTACAATAATATTGTAAATCCTCGATTCTAATCACCTGAGGTATCATTTCCGCTGCATTGTCCGTAAGTTTAAAGTTATGATAAAAGAGAAGGCCGAAACCATTCAAAAGACAGATTTAAAATCCCTTACCAAAGAGGAGCTCTCCGACTATTTGAGCGAGCTTGGCCTTGCCGGCTACCGTTCAGACCAGGTTTTTCAATGGCTCTACGAAAAAGGTGTTTCATCATTTGATGAGATGACCAACCTCTCCAAAGATCTGCGAGCTAAACTTGCTGAAATCGCAGAGGTTAAACGGATAAAAGTACACAGCAAGCAGGAGTCGAAAGACGGAACCATTAAATTTCTGTTTGAGCTGGATGATCCGGAGGCCTACAAGGTAGAAGCCGTGATGATTCCCGATTTCTACCCCGATGGCGCTGCGAACCGATTGACGGTTTGCGTTTCCTCTCAGGTAGGTTGCATGTTCGGGTGTTCATTCTGTGCAACCGGCAAAATGGGATATTTCCGAAGTCTTACTCACGGTGAGATTGTTGACCAGGTGCAGATTATAAATGAACTGACCGAAGAAAGATTCGACAAAAAGATCACCAATATCGTCTACATGGGAATGGGCGAACCGCTGCACAATTTCAAAGCGGTTGTGGAGTCGGCAAAAATCATCTCCGATCCACTGGGAATTGACCTCTCACCTCGACGAATTACCGTATCTACCGTTGGCCTTACCAAGCAGATCAAGCAGCTTGCAGATACCGGCATTGGAGTGAACCTGGCAATATCGCTCCACGCGGCCGATGATGAAAAAAGAGATGAAATTATGCCGATCAACGAATCGCTGAATCTCACAAAGCTTGAAGAGGCGGTGAAATATCATTTCATGAAAACGGAAAAGCCGCTCACCTACGAATACCTTCTGTTTGATGAGTTTAATGATACACCCCGGGATGCGCATAACCTGGTAAAAATTGCGCGCTGGGTTCCTTCTAAGATAAACATCATCATGTATAATGATGTAGCCGGCGTTTCTCTGAAAAGAGCACGTGAAGAGAGATTAAACAAATTCATGAAAATTCTGACTGATCATGGGGTAACTGCAACAGTTCGCAGAAGCCGCGGTGATGATATTGATGCCGGCTGCGGACAGCTTGCTATTCGCGAAGGTCAGGAGAAAGGGAAAAGCCTTGCGAAAGCGTAGATGCAGGTAACAGGTAACAGGTAACAGGTAACAGGTAACAGGTAACAGGTAACAGGTAACAGGTAACAGGTAACAGGTAACAGGTAACAGGTAACAGGTAACAGGTAACAGGTAACAGGTAACAGGTAATTTTTAGTTTAAAAATAACAAACTCAAGTATTCAATACCTGTTACTTTATACTCAGTACCTGATACCTAATACTCAATAGTTAATGGATCAAATTAAAGAGCCTGCTGAATCGCGGCAGCCATCTTTCACCGTCCCATGAGAAGTAGATCATACCGGCTTTACCAATAATGTGGTCATCTGGTACAAATCCCCAGTAGCGGCTGTCTTCACTGTCGTCCCGGTTATCGCCCATCATAAAGTAATAATCCTTTTGAATCGTATAGAGATTCGTCTCCTCACCGTTGATAGTGAATTGATCCCCATCTCGGTCCACATCATTTCTCTCGTATCTTTCCAGAATATCCTGGTAAATGTGCCAGTTATCGTCGGTTAATTCGACTTCCTGTCCTTGATACGGTACCGTAAACTCGTCGAGATTGTCGTGATTCATAAAACCATCAGAAAAATTGAATGACCGCCGGCTAAACTCATCGTAATCTTCAGGAAGAATAAAAAACTCAACATCGGTAACTTCAGACCAGTTGCTCATCTCTTCTGCCAGGGCCGGTGTCATATTGATAATTGCAGTTCCATTTTCGGCCTGCAATACCGATCCACCCGCTTCCTTGACTTTTGTGGGACTCAAGCGAATTCGCTCACGGGTCTGAACCCGGTAATTGTACATTAATGTTTCATACTGTTCAGAAGCCTCTTCATTCACATAGAGAATCTTGTCTTCAATTCTGAGGCGGTCACCGGGCATTCCTACCGCCCTTTTGATGTAGTTTGTCTTTGCAGAGACAGGGGCCACATCAACCGGATAGTTGAAAACCACAATATCATCCCGCTTAATTTCAGAGTAGCCCGGAATTCTAGTCCAGGGCAAGTTTACTCCTGGCAGATACATGTCGGTAAAAGGAATGGAGAGAGTCATGGGAGTACGCGGGCCGTAAGCAAGTTTGGTTACGATCAAAAAATCACCCGTTAACAGTGTCTTCTCCATACTGGGTGTGGGAATTCGATAGGCTCCGAAGAAAAATGTGCGAAGTATAATGGCTGCAATGGCTGCCCAAAGAAAAGCATCCAGCCACTCTCTTGCCCAGTGTTTTGCTTTATCGTCTAAGGGGTTCTTTTTGTCAGATTTTTTTGACGACTGCCAAAATTTCTTTTTTTGATCCGATTCTTTTCTTCTTGCCAACGGTTATACTCTGTTAATTGAAATTACTGGGTCTTGTTATCGCTTCGTGTGAAAAATCACCATCCTTATATTCTACTAAATACCACTGATCTCGTTCAGGAGAATAGAAATAGTCACTGAATGACTCCAGATCCTCTGATTCGTTCATCAACATTCTATTAAGAACTCTTTTAACCTGCGGCATCATGTCAATGTATCGGCTGGCTCCCACATATACCAATCCATTTTCAAACGGCCCATCCAAATCTAAAATCATGAGAGGCATCTCATCGTCAATAATGAACCAGTATTCGAATTGAACAGCTTTAGCCGGTCTGAAATTTTTGCTGTTAATCAGATCATCGATCGTCTGAGTAGGGTCCCCAAAAACTGCCTGAAGCCGCGAACGGATCTCGACAGTTGGAATTCGGTCGATCGTTGTGGGGTTGTATAAGCCCTGTCCGGTCCAGTTGATATCAGCAAATCTTTCTTCAAACTGAGCTCTTTCGGAGTGTTCGACCTTTCGGATTTCAGGATCATCAAATTGAGCATAAACCTCAACACTGAATAGCGTGAGAAATAAAATGAGGATAATTTTTCGCATAATCGTTATTAATCTTCTTCGTCCATCGATAATACAGCAAGGAAAGCTTCCTGCGGAATATCCACAGAACCTACCTGTTTCATTCGTTTCTTACCTTCCTTCTGCTTTTCAATAAGTTTTCGTTTACGGGAAATGTCTCCGCCGTAACACTTAGCTGTAACGTCTTTACGCAGTGCCCTTATTGTGTCTCGCGCAATAACTCTTGAACCGATTGCAGCCTGAACCGCAACTTCAAACTGCTGTCTTGGGATCAACTCTTTCAGCTTCGCACAGATTTTTCGTCCCTGGTAGTAGGCTTTGTCACGGTGCGTTATACTGGAGAGGGCATCCACAGGTTCCCCGTTTAATAATATATCGAGCCGGACCAACGATCCGGTGCGATATTCCAAAAATTCGTAGTCAAGAGATGCGTAGCCGCGTGTACCGCTCTTCAACCTGTCATAAAAATCGAATACCACTTCGGCCATTGGAAGTTCATAGGTAATTTCCACGCGGTTATTCTGCATGAAATGCTGATTCACATAAACCCCTCTGCGCTCCTGACAAAGCTTCATAATTGGCCCGATAAACTCGGCAGGTGTAATAATACTCGCCTTGATATAGGGTTCCCATACTTTATCAATTTCACCGGCATCCGGCATTTCGCTCGGATTATCAACCTTTAGCCTGTCGCCATCTTCCGTATCCACTTCGTACTGAACGTTAGGAACCGTGGTAATAATGTCTATATTAAATTCACGGTCAAGACGTTCCTGGACGATTTCCATATGCAGCATTCCTAAAAATCCTGCCCTGAAACCGAAACCCAAAGCCTTGGAAGTTTCCGGCTGATAGGTTAAAGAAGCATCGTTCAGCTGAAGCTTTTCCAGCGCGGCACGCAGATCCTCAAAATCCTCAGAACTGGTTGGAAAGATTCCACTGAAAACCATTGGCTTCACTTCCTTATAACCGGGAATCGCCTTATCAGCCCTGTTTTTTTGGTGTGTAATTGTATCACCGACCTTGGCATCCTGAAGAGATTTAACACTCCCAATCACATAACCCACATCCCCTGCCTTCAGCTCTTTAACCGGCTCCTTTTTTAGCTTCAGATACCCGATTTCTTCCGCATCATACTCTTTCCCGGTTGCCATAAAAAGGATCGGATCGCCCTTTTTGAGAGTACCCTCCATCACGCGAACATAAGCAATAGATCCACGATAGGTATTAAAAATAGAATCAAAAATGAGTGCCTTCAGAGGCTTATCCTCATCCCGAGACGGACCGGGAACTCGCTTTACAATTTCTTCCAGAAGCTCTTCAACACCCTCTCCTGTTTTCCCGGATACGTGGATAATATCTTCATGATCGCAGCCAATCAAATCTACCACCTGTTGCCCTACACCTTCGGGATCAGCACCGGGCAGATCAATTTTATTCAGTACGGGTACAATTTCAAGATCCTGGTCAATAGCTTGATAAAGGTTTGAAATTGTTTGTGCCTCAATTCCCTGAGCTGCATCCACTACCAAAAGTGCACCCTCACAAGCTTTTAAAGCGCGAGACACCTCATAAGCAAAATCAACGTGACCGGGTGTATCAATTAAATTGAAGGTATAAACCTCGCCATTGGGACGTTTGTAGTCCATTCGAATGGCGTGACTTTTAATCGTAATTCCACGCTCCCGTTCGAGGTCCATGTCATCCAGAACCTGCTCCTGCATCTCTCTCTCACTGATGGTACCGGTACGTTCAAGCAAGCGATCGGCCAGGGTAGATTTTCCATGGTCGATGTGTGCGATAATGCAAAAATTGCGAATATTATTCATAAAAATGGGTAGAAAGTGCAAAATTTGAACAGCCCTAAATATACAAAGCTAAAACGGTCATTGCATTTAAATGTTATGCTTTCTTATCTCTTGATTTTATTGCAATAGGGCTACTCGGGAAATAGAGTTTGAATAATAGTTCAAGAACAAAAATGGCTCTAACAGTGTCGCTGATGATCAATCATTGATAGGACTTAGCAGCTCAATATGGAATCTGAACTTCTGACCTTCAATAGCCATTGTATCATAAATCTCACGAATCAATTCAAAAACAATTTCTGTATCCCCTTTAATACTAGTAGAAAGATAGTTCACATCAACTTCAACATCGTGCTGAGCAACAAATTCGAGCAGATCCTGCACTTGTTCCTTGGGGTGATCTGTATATAGCGGTATAAAAGTTAATTGAGCTAAAGTCTTCATTCTAATTGGTTTCCATGTTAAAATTGCAAATCATACATTCCGGAATCGGAACATCTTACGTTAAATCGCTTAAAATAGAGTGAACCAACGCCAAAATACAAACGAAATTGAGAGTATGAAGATGAGATTACTAACTACCATTACATCAATACTAGCAGCGGCACTACTGCTTGCTTCGTGTAGCGATTTATCTAATGACACAACAGAGCAAACCGGCTCCCTTCAGGTATTGCTGACAGATGCACCCGCAAATTATGAAGAAGTATGGGTTGACATTCAGGAAGTTCGGGTTCACCGATCAGATGACGCCGATGAGGAAGAAGGCGAAGAGGAAGACGGCGAGTGGGAAACCATTAACGATCAGCCGATACGGGCGAACCTGCTTGAACTCACAAACGGAGATTATGAAATACTGGGTGAAGCTGAACTCGAGCCGGGAACATACAGCCAAATCCGGTTGATACTGGGTGATCAGAATGAATTGGTTATTGATGGAGAAACTCACCAGCTTACAACGCCAAGCGCTCAACAATCCGGACTTAAACTGAACGTAAATGCCGAAATTGAAGGTGGAGAGAACTACACCCTTCTTCTCGATTTCGATGCATCACGCTCAATCGTCAAAGCCGGTAACTCAGGGAAATATATTTTAAAACCGGTTATAAAAGCGGTCAACCTGGCTCAAACAGGTGCTATTGGCGGTACTGTTGAACCTGCTGAAGCACTTCCGTGGGTCTATGCAATTGCTGACGAAGACACCCTTGCCGGTACCCAAGCTACCGACGAAGGAGAATTCCTCCTGATTGGTTTACTAAACGGAAATTATCAGGTATCCGTAGAACCAAGCACGGAAGATTACGACCCTGAAATTATCTCGGACATTGAAGTGGTTGCACCGGATACAACCGTTATAGATACAGTTTCACTTTCTGAATCCGGATCAGGTGAATAAATAAAACCGTATTATATTTCTATACACAAAGCCCGTCTCTTAACTGAGTCGGGCTTTTCTTTTTTCTACCAGGAATGATAGAGGCTTAATGAATTGTTTTTCAACTTCACATGGCATCCTAAATTTTAAATGCATAATTTTAAGTCGTGAAAAAAACGAACCGACATATCTCCCTTCATCATCACTCCCATCATGGAGATCACGGGCTTACTGTGCATCATCACTAGGACACATCCCTTTACGCACAGTTTACAACCATTTTTACTCTCTCTTTTTTAACAATTAACGATTATTGATTTTATGAGAACTCTGGATTCTTCCACCTCACTCAGAATTGCCGTTCAAAAAAGCGGCCGATTAACCGATAAAACATTAAATCTGCTCAACGGAATTGGCTTAAAGTTTGATGACTACAAACGAAGTCTTGTGGTAAAGTGCCGAAATTTTGATGTAGAACTGCTTTTAATACGAGACGATGACATCCCCGAATATGTACAGGATGGAGTTTGTGACCTCGGGTTTGTCGGTGCCAATACTGTAGCAGAAGATGAGTCTGACGTCACAATTCTAAAAGGATTGGACTATGGCGTATGCCGGCTCTCCATTGCCGTTCCCAAAGACGGCAATATCAAATCTGCAAAAGACCTGGACGGAAAACGAATTGCCACAAGCTATCCTGTATTGACCCGGAAATTCCTGGAGAGCAAAGGTGTACAATCAGACATCATTACGCTTTCCGGCTCCGTTGAAATTGCTCCCCGTTTAGAAATCGCGGATGCCATCACCGATCTTGTTTCAACCGGTGGCACACTGAAGGCAAACGGCCTCAAAGAGATTGAGAATATTTTTGATTCGGAAACTCAGCTTGTTAAAACCAATAAGCCGCTTTCTGAAGGAAAACAGGCTTTGATTGATAAATTTCTTCAGCGAATTGAGGGGTACCAGCAGGCTGAAAAAAGCCGCTACATTATGATGAACGCTCCTGAAAAGTCGGTTGAAAAGATCAAGGAGATTATCCCTTCACTAAAAAGTCCTACGGTAATGCCGCTTGCTGATAACGGGATGGTTGCCATTCACACGGTGATCACAATCTCCGCTTTCTGGGACCTGATGGAAAACCTGAAGGATGCCGGCGCTACCGGAATTGTTGTACTTCCAATTGAATCGATGATTGTTTAATAAAGTAGAGATTTGAGATAGGAGTCTTAAGATAAATTGAAATGAAATAATATGAAAAAGTACTCACTGAAATCCCTGAATGAAGTAGAACTTGAGAAAATCTGCAAACGTCCAAAAATGGATTTCGGAGCTGTATTCAGTCAGGTTCAGCCAATTCTGGATGATGTTGAACAGAACGGGGATACATCCATTCGCCGCTACACTCAGAAGTTTGACGGTGTAAAAACGGAAGAGATCACTTTAGATCCTGCAGGCGTTGAAACCGATCTCGATCCGGAAGTTAAGGCCGCGATAGACCGCGCAATGCAGAACATTCACCTTTTTCATCAACAGCAGATGCCGATGGACCTGGAGGTTGAGACCATGCCCGGTGTAGTTTGCAGACGCATTGCAAAACCGATTGAACGTGTTGGACTCTATATTCCCGGTGGTACGGCTCCGCTGCCATCCACAACCATGATGCTGGGAATTCCGGCTATGATTGCCGGGTGCAAGACAATTGTGATTGCAACACCACCCGATAAAGACGGAAAGGTACCGGAATCCATCATCTATATTGCTCAAAGAATCGGAGCAGAAAAAATTATCAAGGCCGGCGGTGCACAGGCCATTGCCGGAATGGCGTTTGGAACTGAATCCATCCCAAAAGTGGACAAGATTTTTGGACCCGGAAATCAGTACGTGACTGCGGCGAAAATGATTCTTCAAAACAGTGATGCGATGGTTTCGATTGATATGCCTGCCGGGCCATCGGAAGTACTGGTAATCGCCGACGAAACCGCTGATTCTTCGTTTATCGCCTCCGATCTGCTTTCACAGGCAGAACACGGATCCGACAGCCAGGTGGTTTTGGTTGTTACGGAAAACGCCGATCCGGAAGCCATCGAGAATAGTCTGAAACATCAGCTGGATCAGCTTCCACGAAAGAATCTTGCCCAAGGTGCACTGGACAAAAGTTTTATCCTGGTGGTGAAGAATACGGCAGAGGCGATGCAATTCTCAAACCGATACGCACCCGAACACCTTATCATCAACACGAAGGATGCAACCAGTCTTGCTGATGATGTCATGAATGCGGGCTCTGTGTTCATCGGGCCTTGGACACCGGAAAGCATGGGCGATTATGCATCAGGCACCAATCACACGCTTCCAACTTATGGATACGCAAAAATGTATAGCGGAGTATCCCTTCAAAGCTTCCAGAAGTTTATCACAATGCAAACCGTGTCAGAAGAAGGAATCAAAAATTTAGGCCCGGTTGTAGAAACGCTGGCCGAAATTGAGGGATTGCAGGCACATAAAAATGCTGTAAGTTTACGACTGGAAAAACTGAAACAATCCTAGCATCATTAATCAATAAAACGACCACATTAAAACCGGACTTTACCACTGGCATGCCAACTTCAGTTAATATAGAATCACTGGTTCGCGACAATATTCGTGAACTCACACCCTACCGAAGTGCCCGCGACGATTTTGACAGCGGTACTCTTCTTGATGCAAATGAGAACAGTTACGGATCTCCTGTCCGGAACCCATTAAACCTGCATCGATACCCTTCCCCCACGCAGGATGAACTTCGTGATAAAATTGCAAAATACCGGGGAGTGGAGAGGGAGAATATTTTTCTGGGTGTGGGCAGTGATGAACCGATCGACCTGCTCATGAGAATTTTTTGCGAGCCCGGCCACGACTCCATTCTGATTACTCCGCCCACCTACGGCATGTACAAAGTAGCTGCCAACATTAACAATGTAGAAGTTAAGAGTGTAGAACTGACAGAAAAATATCAGCTGAAACCTGACGAAGTCATTGATGCTGCAGACGAAAATACAAAACTGCTCTTTCTCTGTTCTCCGAATAACCCGACCGGCAATGACCTGAAGCGTACCGATCTTTTAAAACTGGTTGCCAGGTTTAAGGGAATAGTGGTTGTGGATGAAGCCTATATTGATTTCAGCCGGCAGGAATCGATGGCACAGATGGTGCAGCAATATCCAAACCTGGTGGTTCTTCAAACTTTTTCCAAAGCCTTTGGAATGGCGGGAATCCGGCTGGGAATTGCTATTGCCAATCCGGAAATCATAGACTATATGCTGCGGGTAAAGGCTCCGTACAATATCAATAAACTTACAGCGGATACTGCACTAAAGGTTTTTGAAAATCTGGATCTGGCCAAGTTCAACATCAAAGCGATTCAGGATGAACGGGAATATGTTGCCGAACAACTGAGCCACAGTCATGCCGTCAAAAAAGTGCATCCATCCAACGCCAATTTTATTCTCTTTCAAATCGAGAATGCCAGGGAAGTGTACAATCAGCTTGCAGAGCGTGGCGTGATTGTTCGCTACCGGGGAAATGAGCCGCTATGCGAAGATTGCTTGCGGGTCACCATCGGGATGCCGAATGAGAATGTAAAGTTTCTCAAGGCCCTGAAGGAGATCGTCGGATAAAATCCGCTTCAAACATTCAATCGACAGGATGAAACAACCATGAAAATTTATATTGAATCACCCGCACTGGCCGGCAATTCTGAAAACCTTCTTCAACCGGGGGTTATTTATGCACTGGGCACTCTTACTGAACACGGGCATCAAATCATGTGGGATAACGGTTTAACCCAACCGCAATTAATCCTTCTGGCCAATGAAAAGCTGGAAACTTTCCAGGATCAATCAGAACGGGATGCCACAATTACCCGGAATGACAATTCATTCGTTTTCAAAACCATAGATCAGGTTTTGGAAGAAGCAGATGACTGGAATCAACTGGTTCGATTAATTCTTTTCCCAACCCGCAAAGCTGAGATCAAACGAAAAACCAAAGAGACGGATATTGAAGTTTCTGTTAATCTGGATGGCTCCGGACAAAGTGACATCCAAACCGGGCTCAATTTCTTTGATCACATGCTGGATCAGATTGCCCGCCACGGGTTGATTGATCTGAAAATTCGGTGTAACGGTGACCTGGAAGTGGATGAGCACCACACCATCGAGGATATTTCGATTGCGCTGGGGCAGGCAATCCATCAAGCAATTTCAGAAAATAAAGCGGGAATTCAGCGCTACGGTTTTGTTTTACCGATGGATGAAGCCCGGGCCACGGTTGCCATCGACCTTTCAGACCGGCCCTATCTGCAATGGGATGTTGAATTAAAGCGGGAGTACGTAGGCGATTTCCCTACTGAAATGTTAGAACACTTTTATTACACCCTGGCCATGAACGCAAAGGCAACCCTGCATGTTAGCGCTATCGGAAAAAATGATCACCACATCATTGAAGCTACATTTAAAGGATTTGCCAAGGCATTGCGTTTTGCCATCTCCCGAAGTGAGCGAACAAAGGGAATTCTCCCTTCTACCAAAGGCACTATTTAGATTAACTGATTTGAAGCACCCAGAAAATTGATAGGAATTATTAAATATCAGGCCGGAAATCTGGCATCCGTAGCTAATGCTCTTGAACGGCTGAATGCAGACTATTTTATATCCGACGATCCAAAAGAGCTCAACCGGGCTGATGGCATTATCTTTCCAGGTGTGGGTCATGCAGGAGCCGCCATGGATGATCTGCGCTCCAGAGATCTCGATGTTTGGTTGAAAAATACCAAAAAGCCGGTTCTTGGAATCTGTCTCGGTATGCAGCTACTCTACGAATCTTCTGAGGAGGGAAACAGCGACACGCTTGGAGTCATACCCGGAAAACTCAAAAAGTTTGACTCCTCAAAAGCCAAAGTTCCACACATGGGCTGGAACCGTTTTGAACCTAAAAAAGATCATCCGCTGATAAACGGCATTGATAACAAGCAGTTTCTCTACTATGTACACGGATATTACGCTCCGGCAAATGAATTTTCGCTGGCCACTTGCAGGTACATCAAAGATTTCTGTGCTGTGGTGGCTAAGGATAACTTCATGGGAGTTCAGTTTCATCCTGAAAAATCGGGAACTGTAGGATCACTGTTGCTTCAAAACTTTCTGGATATTGTGAAAGAATCAGCCGGAAAAAAATCAGCTTAATTCCGTAAATCCACAGCTCGTCCTTCCATCTTAATTGTTATCTTTTGAGCAAATTTCCAGATCATTCAATCTCAATTCGCTTATGAATATCATTCCTGCAATCGACCTTCTTGACGGACAGGTCGTACGATTGCAAAAAGGTGATTACAAGAAAAAAACAGTTTACAACCACAATCCGGTTGAAGAAGCATCCAAGTTTAAAGCTGCCGGTTTTGATCATATCCATGTTGTGGATTTGAATGGTGCCAAAAGCGGATCATTTGAGAATTTGCCGATCATCAAGACGATTATCAAAGACCTGGAGCTCTCGGTTCAAACCGGAGGCGGGGTTCGTTCAACTCATGACATCGAACAGCTTCTGAATGCCGGCCTCAGCGGGATTATCTGCTCCTCCATGGCTGTGAAAAAGCCGAATAAATTTTTAAAGGCAATTGAATCAAATCCGGATGAAATCATTCTTGGGCTGGATTTAAAGGATGGAAAGATGGCCTATGGTGGCTGGCTTGAAACATCTGACCGGCCAATCGAAGATTTTCTCAATCCTATGATTGAGGCCGGACTCCAAACGGTTTTAAGTACAGATATTGCACGTGACGGTATGCTCAGTGGCCCAAATGTGGATATGTATAAAGATCTTCAAAAACGATTTCCTGACTTAAACTGGATTGCTTCGGGTGGAGTTTCCAACCTGCAGGATCTTATCGAGTTGAAAAATATTGGGATTTACGGAGTCGTTGTTGGCAAGGCATATTACGAAGGCCACATCACGCTGAATGATCTCAAACAGCTTCATTCAACAAATTGACAATATATTCCCGTACATTTTCATTATTTTTATTTTCTGATTAATTGCTTGCAACCGTTATGCTTACAAAACGAATCATCCCCTGTTTAGATATTAAAGACGGTCGCACCGTTAAAGGGGTGAACTTTGTCGGGCTCAGGGATGCCGGCGATCCGGTTGAACTGGCGCAGAGATACACGGAAGAGGGAGCAGATGAACTCGTCTTTCTGGATATCACCGCAACCAAAGAAAAGAGGCGAACACTCGTCCAACTGGTCAGAGAGATTGCGGCACATATCAACATTCCATTCACAGTGGGTGGCGGAATAAAAACGGTAGACGAAATTGAAGAAATTTTAAAGGCCGGCGCAGACAAAGTCTCTCTGAACAGCGCAATTGTTCGAGATCCCGATTTGATTACACGGGCATCCGACGCTTTTGGGTCACAGGCGGTTGTTGCAGCAGTAGATGCCAAACGGGTTGGCGATCACTGGGAAGTATTTGTAAAAGGCGGATCTGAACCAACCGGCCTGGACGCCGTGGAGTGGATACAAAAAACAGAAGCTCTGGGAGCCGGTGAAATACTGCTGACCAGCATGGACCGCGACGGTACCAAATCCGGTTTTGACAACGAATTACTTAAGATTGTAAACAATAAAGTAACCATTCCGGTAATTGCAAGCGGCGGTGCCGGCACCATACAGCACTGCATTGACGCAGTTACGATCGGAAATGCCGATGCCGTTCTGGCTGCAAGTATTTTTCACTTTCGGGAAATCGAAATATCGAAACTAAAAAAAGAGATGGCGAAAAGCGGAATTGAAGTAAGACTATTGACGACGTAAACAATTATCTAACTAACTATTATGGGAAAACAAGAAGTGGAATTTCTATACGACCTGGAAAGAGTATTAATTGAGCGCAAAAAAGATTTGCCAAAAGGCTCCTACTCTTCAAGACTCTTCAAAAAAGGGATTGATAAAATAGCTCAAAAACTTGGAGAGGAAGCAGTTGAAACAATCATTGCCTCCAAAAACAAAAAAGACTCCGAGGTAATCTATGAATCTGCAGACCTGATCTACCACCTGATGGTTCTTCTGGTAGAGAGAAATATCCCGCTCGATACGGTTCTTCAGGAACTGATTGTGAGAAGTAAAAAGTAGTCCTGAGATTTGAGTCTTGAGATGTGAGAGAATTTCTCACGACTCAAGACTCATGACTCATATCTAATTAATTAGCAGGATAGACGTAATTCGCCTCAAAACTGAGCGGAATTCCAATCCACCAGTAGAGCAGCAGGAATATGGTCCACGCGATCAGGAAGATGATCGAATACGGAAGCATCATAGAGATCAACGTTCCAATTCCTGTCTTCTTCACATAGCGCTGACAGAACACAACCACAAGCGGGAAGTAAGGCAGCAGCGGTGTGATGATGTTTGATACTGAGTCACCCACACGATAGGCTGCCTGGGTCAAGTCAGGAGAGATTCCCAATTGCATCAGCATTGGCACAAATATCGGAGCGATCAGTGCCCACTTCGCTGAAGCAGATCCCACCAGAATATTTACGAAAGAACTCAGAAACACAATTCCCACAATGGTAACCTGTCCCGGCAGTGCCAGTGACTGAAGGAAATTGGCTCCTTTCAAGGCAATCAGCAGACCAATATTTGATTTGGCAAAAGCGTCAATAAAGAGCGCACAGAAAAAAGCCATCACAACATAGTAGCCCATGCTCTCCATCGACTTGGTCATATTGTCGATCATATCCTTTGAGGTCTTATACTTTCCGGAAGCATAACCATAAACCACACCCGGTATCAGCAGCAAAATAAAAATGAGCGGTACAATTGCCTGCATCAACGGAGCCTCAAATGAGAAAAGTGAACTTACTTCCGGATTATCCCAATTTGGATCGCGCAGTGCAGAACCTTCCGGCCATGCCCAGATAAACAGGCCGATCAGACCGAGAATCATCGCAGTAAAACCAAACCAAAATGCCCGGCTCTCTTTTGCTGTTACCTCTTCCATCTGAGGCATCTGATCCTCATCGCCGTCAACCTTAATACCTTCGAGGCGCGGCTCCACAATTTTATCGGTGATATACCAGCCAACCGATACAATCAGAATACTGGACAATGCCGTAAAGTAGAGATTATTCAGCGGATTCAGTGCCATTTCAGGATCCAGAATCCTGGCGGCTTCCAGCGTAAAACTCATCAAGAGCGGGTCGATGGCCGAGGGGATAAAGTTTGCGGAAAAACCACCGCTCACCCCGGCAAATGCCGCTGCAATACCTGCCAGTGGATGCCGGCCGGCCGCGTAAAAAATCACCCCTCCAAGTGGAATTACAAGTACATACCCGGCATCAGCCGCTGTGTGACTTACAATTGCAATTAAAATCAACATTGGGGTTAGGAGTGATTTGGGTGTAAATCCAAGAAGCTTCTTCAGACCTGCATCAATCCAGCCAGAGTGTTCAGCCACCCCCACACCCAGCATCGCCACCAGCACAATCCCAAGCGGCGCAAAGAGTACGAAGGTTTCGATCATGTTGGCAAGAAAATCCGCCAGGTTCTCACCGGTTAGCATATTCTGGACATTCAGCGCCTCACCTGTTCTCGGGTGAACTTCCCCAAAATCGATAGGAGACAGAAGTGCTGAAAATACCCAAACGATCACCAATAAGAGAAAGAAAAGCATTGCAGGATCAGGTAATTTATTCCCTGCTTTTTCAATAAAATTCAGAAACCTGTCAAATAATGTGCCCCTGCCTTCCGACTCGGGGACTTCATCCTCGTTTTTATTCTTTTCGTCAGCCACGTTAACTTATTTTCGTTAATGTTTGAACCATCAGTTGATGAAAATACGAGATTCGAACCTCTATGCAAGTGGAAATGAATAAACTAAACCATATTTAAAAAAAATAGATTACATGGGTTATCCGTCTGTAACACAACCTTTGCTTGCTGTAGATACCAGTTTGGCATACTTATAAAGTGTTCCACTTTTTACCTTCAGTTTTGGGGCCTTCCACATGTTACGCCTTTCCTTAAGTTCATCATCTGTCAGTTCAACCTGAAGGGTTCGATTATCTGCATCAATATTGATAATATCGCCGGACCTAACCAATCCAATCGCACCGCCCAGTTGCGCTTCGGGTGTCACATGGCCGATCACAAAACCGTGAGTGCCACCCGAGAACCGGCCGTCGGTAATTAACGCCACTTCTTTACCCAGCCCCGCTCCCATGATAGCCGCAGTAATTGAAAGCATCTCACGCATTCCCGGACCACCTTTAGGTCCTTCATACCGAATCACCACGACATCTCCTTTTTTCACCGCACCACTTCGAATCCCCTCAAGGGCCTCCTCTTCCGATTCAAAAACCATAGCCGGACCCGAAAATCGGGTACCCTCCTTGCCGGTGATTTTTGCCACACTTCCCCCGGGTGAGAGATTACCGTATAATATTTGAAGGTGACCCGTTTTCTTCACCGGGTTGCTCACCGGGTGAATGATATTCTGCTCCTCAAACAGCGCCGGCACTTCGGCTACATTCTCGGCCAAAGTTTTGCCGGTTACTGTAAGGCAATTGCCCTTCAAGAACCCCTCTTCAAGCAGCAGCTTCTGCACGGCAGGTACCCCGCCTACATTATATAGATCTTCCATCACATACTTACCGCTGGGTTTTAAATCGGCGAGGAACGGTGTTCGATCACTTACGGCTTGAAAATCGTCAATGGTAAATTCCACTTCGGCAGCATGGGCAATGGCAAGCATATGCATTACGGCATTTGTTGAACCGCCAAGAGCTATAATCATGGCCACAGCATTTTCCATAGAATCCTTTGTGATGACATCTTTTGGCTTAATATCTTTTTCCAGAAGAAGCCGAATCGCAGCTCCCGCTTTTTCACACTCTTCTATTTTTTGATTGTGCGTAGCGGGTATCGAAGAGCTAAAGGGCAAACTCATTCCAAGTGTTTCTATGGCGGATGCCATGGTGTTGGCCGTATACATTCCTCCGCAGGCTCCGGCTCCGGGACAGGCGTGTTTGAGTACACTGTTCATCTGTTCTTCGTCAATCTCTTCCGATAAAAATTTTCCGTACGACTCAAATGCCGACACTATATCCAGTTTCTCCCCATTCAGATTTCCGGGCCTGATGGTTCCGCCATACACCATAATCGAAGGCCTGTTCACTCTGGCCATTGCCATCACGGCACCCGGCATATTTTTATCACAACCCACTACCGAAATATTGGCATCATACCACTGAGCATTCATCACCGTTTCAATCGAGTCGGCAATAATATCGCGGGAAGGGAGGGAGAATTTCATCCCCTGCGTCCCCATCGAAATACCGTCGCTCACACCGATGGAATGAAACACAAAACCGACCATTTCATTTGACCAAACTCCCTTCTTTACAACGTCAGCCAAACCGTTGAGATGCATGTTGCACGGATTGCCGTCCCAGCCGGTACTTGCAATCCCAACCTGAGCCTTTTTCATGTCATCCTCGCTCAAACCGGTGGCATAAAGCATTGCCTTGGATCCGACCTGCGACTGAATTTCGGTTAATCTTGAGCTGAATTTGTTGATTTTATGAGCCATTTAGGTAAAACTTTTTTAACTGTTAAAAGACAATAACTTACATGTCTATTTTTAGATTCATGGAAGCGCTTTTTAAAAATCTATTATTTCATCTACATGATATTCAAAGATTTATTTAAAAAAAATCTTGACTTATGTGAGCTGGTTGTATAGGTTTTTTGGAGCGATAAACAATCACAAACAAATTCGATTGAATTCACAACAATCACATAGCGTTTCTGCTGCTCTTCTTCGGGAAGATGCCATGGGCGTGATTGCTGTATTCAATTCATTTTTTGTTCTCTTAGCTACTCTACCTGTTATCGCTTTAAGTACTTTAATCATTTCTATAAGTACTATTGATATTATTATCAGCCTGCTGCTGATTATTCTATCTATTCTAATTTCTGGCATTCTAATTCTAAACCTAATTATTAGATAACCCACCCAGCCAGAGGTTAGAAACCAAATCCAACACATCGCGATTTAATTTTTTCCTCTGGCGGGTAAAGTATACCCGTGAGTAAAAAATGACTTCAAACCACTCGACTTCTTCCGCAAATACGAAAGCTCAACAGCCATCTCTTATAACAGTTGGGAAGCCACAAAGCCAACCCCACAATGGCGCTGAAATTCTTATAAAAACCCTTACTGACCTTGGGGTCGATACTCTTTTCGGATATCCCGGCGGTGCTGTTCTTCCGGTTTACGACACCCTATTTGACAATCATGACCTGAATCACGTTATGATTCGTCATGAACAAGCAGGCACCCATGCCGCCGACGGCTATGCCCGGGCTACCGGTAAACCCGGTGTGGTACTGGCAACATCGGGTCCGGGTGGTACAAATACCGTAACCGGAATCGCCACCGCAATGATGGATTCAATTCCACTCGTAGTATTTACCGGCCAGGTACCCACCGGTGTGATTGGCAACGATGCTTTTCAGGAGGCTGACATTGTGGGTATTACGCGTCCCATCACCAAACAGAACTACCTGGTCAGGGATGTCGATGAGCTGGAGCACGTCATCCGCGAAGCGTTTCATATTGCAACAAACGGACGTCCGGGTCCTGTACTGATCGACCTGCCAAAAGATATGCTGAATACCAAGGGACGGTTTTCCGGAATGAAGAAGGTGGATATTCCCAGCTTCAAACCCCATACAGCCGGACATCAGCCTCAAATTGCCAAAGCTGCCGAGATGCTCACTCATGCCAAAAAACCGCTAATCTATGCAGGTGGGGGCGCAATTCTGGGCGAGGCATGGGAAGAACTGACAAGATTTGCAGAACGAATGAATATACCTGTAACGACCACACTGATGGGCCTGGGAGCATTCCCGGAAAGCAAGCCTCAGTCACTCGGCATGCTTGGGATGCACGGCACCTGGACTGCCAACATGGCCATCACAGAGTGTGACGTACTGCTTGCAGTTGGAGCGCGTTTTGACGACCGCGTCACCGGCCGCCTCGACGGATTTTCCCAAAAATCCCGGAAGATACACATCGACATCGATCCCTCGAGTATCGGCAAAAACGTTGCCGTTGAATTGCCGATTGTTGGTGATGTAAAACGTGTAATTCCGGCTATCGATAAACTCGCGAGCCCGCCCGATACCTCGGAGTGGTGGGATACCATCCATACCTGGCAAAGGGAGCACCCGCTCAACGTTCCCAAAGCTGACGACCGCATCTATCCGCAACAAATGGTAAAAATGATCTCGGAAGTAACCGGGGGCAATGCCATTGTGGTAACCGATGTGGGACAGCACCAGATGTGGGCGGCCCAGCACTACCGATTCAACCACCCTCGATCGTGGATCTCATCGGGCGGGCTCGGTACGATGGGTTTCGGTTTTCCGGCAGCACTGGGTGCAGCCCTGGCCTGTCCCGATCGTGAAGTGGTCTGTATTACAGGAGATGGTGGATTCCAGATGCTCTCTTGTGAACTGGCCACAGCCGTTGAATACAACATCCCCGTTAAGATCGCCCTGATGAATAACAACTGCCTTGGTATGGTGCGCCAGTGGCAACAGCTGTTCTACGAAAATCGAACCAGTTACTCTGTTTTCGGGTCCAACAATCCCGATTTCGTTAAAATGGCCGAGTGTTATGGCGCCGTTGGCATGAGAGCAACAACCCCTGCCGAGATGAAGCAGGTGCTATCGGAAGCGATGAAGATCAAAAACAAGCCGGTTCTTATGGACCTGCGCGTGGTTGAAACCGAAAACTGCTACCCTATGGTTCCGGCCGGTGCCGCACTCGATGAAATGGTAGAATCAGATGAGGAGTGCAGCAAATGAGCAATCATTCCGTATCTAATGACTCCCGACACACCCTAACGGTACTGGTAAAACACAACCTGAACACCCTTTCGAGAATTCTCGGAATTTTCAGCGGAAAAGGATTTGAGCTTGAAAGCGTCACCTTCGCCTCAGAAGCCGAACAGGGAATGGCTCGAATTACCATTACCACCTATGGTGATGAAACGACCGTCGAACAGATCACCAAGCACTTGCACAACGTAGTCGATGTACTGAAAGTGACCGACCTGACACACAAAAAGTGCATTGAACGAGAACTCGCCATCGTCAAGGTCTCTACGGCCAAAGCCGGCCGACCTGAGATTATGCTGATAGCACAAGCCTTTAAGGCCAAAGTGATCGACATCACCGATGATAAACTGGCCCTCGAAGTAACCGGAAATACCGACAAGGTAGATGCTATGATTGCAGTGCTGAAACCCTACGGCATCGCAGAGATGTCACGAACCGGAAGTATTGCTCTGAAACGGGAGTTTCAGGGAGCGGTGAATATTAATTGACATAATGAATTCTCCCCTTGAGGGGAGTGCCCAGACATCAGTCGGGGTGAGGGGTGTTCACGGAGCATTGATCTGAATCAGTTCTTAATTCAGAATTCATCGCCTGTACTAAAATCCCCCAAATGCGATAGCTAAACGCTCTCGCATATCCCCCTTCTAAGGGGGACATTTAGTCACCAATTTTTAAATAACAACACAACAATCAATACCCAATGAAAGCAAAAACATATTACAACGGAGATGCAAATCCCGAACTCCTGAACGGGAAAACAGTAGCCGTTATCGGTTATGGAAGCCAGGGGCATGCACACGCTCTAAACCTGAAAGAGAGCGGCGTCAATGTCGTTGTCGGACTCAGAAAGGAGAGTTCCTCTTGGGGTGATGCCGAAGCTGAAGGACTCACTGTGATGGAAACCGCCGAAGCAGCTAAAGTGGGTGATATCATCATGGTGCTGATTCCGGATCAGCACCAGGGCGATGTCTATAAAAAAAGCATTGAGCCCAATTTGGAGCCCGGCAATGCCCTTATGTTTGCACACGGATTCAACATCCATTTCGGACAGATCAACCCGCCAGACAATGTGGATGTCTTTATGGTTGCTCCAAAAGGCCCCGGCCACCTTGTTCGAAGAGTATATACGGAAGGTTCAGGAGTTCCCTGCCTGTTTGCCGTTTACCAGGATGCTACCGGAACAGCTAAAGAGACGGCACTGGCCTATGCTAAAGCAATCGGCGGGACACGTGCAGGTGTACTCGAAACAACCTTCAAAGAGGAGACGGAAACCGATCTTTTTGGAGAACAGGCGGTACTCTGCGGTGGTGCATCCGAATTGGTCAAAACCGGATTTGAGGTCTTGGTTGAAGCCGGATATCAGCCCGAAATTGCCTACTTCGAGTGCCTTCACGAACTGAAGTTGATTGTCGACCTGATGTATGAAGGCGGTATCGAGCGAATGTACTACTCGGTAAGCGACACGGCCGAGTTTGGCGGACTGACACGCGGCACCCGTGTTGTTGATAATGAGACCAAAAAAAGGATGCAAGCCATCCTTGAAGAGGTTCAAAAAGGTGAGTTTGCCAATGAGTGGATGAAAGAAAACAGTGACGGACTGCCAAATCTAACAAAAATGAGAAGCAGCCTTGGCGATCACAAAATTGAAAAAGTAGGCAAAGAACTCAGATCCATGATGAACTGGATTCCCGGAAACAAAAAACAGAACCCCGAACCGGAACCTGCGGAATGAAAGATGTCGGTCAAAATCTCAAAATCCCCTCTTGAGAGGGGACTTCTGAAACCCGAACCTGAACAAAAACACCAAACATAAATTCTCCCCAAAATCTCATTATAAAGTTCCCCCTCTTTACGCACGCGTAGAGAGGGGGACAGGGGGTGAGTCAAACCACAGCTCAATGACCAAAACCATTCAGATATTCGATACAACTCTTCGAGACGGAACCCAGGGCGAAAAAGTCTCTTTTTCAGCCGAAGATAAGTTCCGTATCGCTAAACGGTTGGATGAATTTGGAGTACACTACATCGAGGGTGGCTGGCCCGGTTCAAATCCGAAAGACATGGCTTTCTTCAGCAAAGCCAAAACACACTCTTTTAAGAGTGCAAAAATTGTCGCTTTTGGAAGTACGTGCCGAGCCGGCAACTCCCCGCATGAAGATCCCAATCTGAATGCATTGATTAAAGCGGAAACTCCGGCTGTATCACTTTTTGGCAAATCGTGGCTGCTTCACGTTACTGAAGCTCTCTACATAACACCCGAAGAAAATCTTTCGCTCATATCAGGTTCCATCGAATACCTGAAACAGTTTAAAAAAGAGGTGATTTATGATGCAGAGCACTTTTTTGACGGATATAAGGACAACCCCGAATACGCCCTCTCCACGTTGAAAGCAGCCGAAAAAGCAGGTGCCGATATTCTTGTTCTTTGCGATACAAACGGAGGCACCCTCACACACGAGGTATCGGAAATTGTGAGTAATGTGGCTAAGGAGATAAAAACACCGCTCGGAATTCATACCCATAACGATTGTGAACTGGCTGTAGCCAATTCGTTGGCAGCTGTTGAAGCAGGTGCTGTGCATGTACAGGGAACGGTAAATGGATATGGTGAGCGCTGTGGAAATGCCAATCTCTGTTCAGTAATCCCCAATCTCCAATTGAAGATGGGTTATAGTTGTGTTCCATCAGAAAATATTCAGCACCTCTCCACCCTCTCAAAATTTGTGAGTGAGCTGGGCAACTTAAGCCCGGACTACAAGCAGCCGTTTGTTGGGCGAAGTGCATTTGCTCACAAGGGTGGTATTCATGTGAGTGCCGTCATCAAAAATGAGCAGACGTACGAACACATATGCCCTGAACTTGTGGGCAATGAACGCCGAGTACTGGTCTCTGATCTTTCGGGTAAAAGTAATATTTGCTACAAATCCGATGAGCTCGGTCTTGATTTGGATAAATACTCCGGAGATAGTTCAGAAATCGTACAGAAGCTCAAGAATCTTGAAAACGAAGGTTACCAGTTCGAAGCAGCGGAAGCATCTTTTGAACTGCTTGTAAAACAGATGACCAACAGCACTCCGGACTTTTTCAAACTTGAAGGATTTAGAATTATCATGGAGCGCGACGCCAGCGGGAAATCCCGGTCTGAAGCAACCATTCGAGTCAATGTAAACGGACGCGTTGAACACAGTGCAGCGGAAGGAAACGGCCCTGTTCACGCTCTTGATGCTGCCCTGCGCAAAGCCCTGAGGGAGTTCTATCCGGAAATTAGTTCCATGAAATTGCAGGACTATAAAGTACGGGTGCTGAACGAGAAAGACGGTACAGGTGCGCGTGTACGGGTACTGATCGATTCCTCAAAAGACAGAGCCACATGGGGCACAGTGGGCGTTTCAGAAAATATAATCGATGCAAGCTGGCAGGCTCTCTCTGATGGGATAATCTACTACCTGATGAAGCAAAACAGTAAACCAAAAGAATTTAAAGCTATAAACGAAAGTGAAATCTTAACAGGCTAGAAATCTCCCCTTGAGGGGAGTACTCCGCCAACTGGCGGAGGGAGGGGTGTAAGCTGTGTGTTGATCTTAATCGATTCAAATTTAAAATCAATACCCTCAAAAATCCTCCTGCCCTTCAAAAGGGAACAATCAAACAAACAACAAAACAACCAGTACAATGGACAATCACATCACAATCTTTGACACCACACTTCGAGATGGCGAACAGTCGCCGGGATACAGTATGAACCAGCAGGAAAAATTGCGTCTGGCTCTACAGCTCGAAAAACTGGGTGTTGATGTGATTGAAGCCGGTTTCCCAATTGCATCAGACGGCGATTTTGAAACAGTACGAGAAATTGGGAAGGTCATCAAAAAAAGCAGTGTGGCAGCTCTTTGCCGTACCCGCAGTATCGACCTTGAGCGGGCGGTTGCCTCCCTTGAATTTGCTAATAAACCGCGTGTTCACACCTTTATCGCAACCAGTGACATACATATGAAACACAAACTTCAAAAGTCGCGCGAAGAGGTTCTCGAGTCTGCCGTGCAAGCCGTAGAGTTCGCAAAAAAATATGTAGACGACGTGGAATTCTCAGCTGAGGATGCCTCACGTAGCAATCCGGATTTTTTAGTTGATATTTTTACAGCTGTTATCGAGGCCGGCGCTACAACCATTAACGTGCCCGATACAGTCGGGTATGCCATGCCCTGGGAATATGGTCAGCTGATTAAAACGCTGAAGGAACGCATTCCAAACATCGACAAAGCTACAATTAGCGTTCACTGTCACAACGATCTTGGTGTTGGGGTTGCAAACTCCTTGATGGCCATCCGGAATGGGGCTCGCCAGGTTGAGTGTACGGTTAATGGAATTGGTGAACGGGCCGGAAATGCTTCTCTCGAAGAGCTGGTGATGGCGCTCGTAACCCGGAAAAATATCATGGATTACACCACCTCGGTAAACACAAAAGAAATCTTCCCCTCAAGTCAGCTTCTCGCCCAGATAACAGGCAAGGGAGTTCAGCCCAACAAAGCTATTGTCGGAGAAAATGCATTTGCACATGAGGCGGGAATCCACCAGCACGGTGTCCTGAAAAATCCTCTTACGTACGAAATTATGACTCCGGAATCAGTCGGGCTCACATGTAATAAAATTGTAATTGGAAAACATTCCGGGCGATTCGCTCTCTGCAAAAAGCTTGAAGAACTCGGCTACTACCTCAACAAAGAAGATTTAAACCAGGTGTATCTGAAGGTGACGAAAGTTGCCGATAAAAAGAAAGTAGTGGAAGAGCAAGATCTCATAACTATCATATCTATGATGAATGACATGCCTGCACGGCAAAATCAATCAATGGCTTCCGGAGGATAATAAATGAACTGAAATCCCTTATTGAAAGGGGCCTATTGATACCAGACAATTTTAAAAACTAAAACTTAAATATCACTCCCAAACTTTTTTCAAAGTTCCCTCATTCTACTCTTAGAGAGAGGGACAGGGGGTGAGTCAAATAAAAAAAACACCTTAACCATGGGAATGACACTAACCGAAAAAATTCTTGCCAAACACAGCGGACGCGACCGGGTTAAACCGGGTGATAGTGTGTGGGTAGACGTAGATGTACTGATGACGCACGATGTTTGCGGTCCGCCGGCCATCTCAATCTTTCACAGAGAGTTTGGAGAAGACGCCAAAGTGTGGGATAAAGATAAGCTGGTTATCATACCTGACCACTACATCTTTACCAATGACAAATATGCAAACCGAAACGTAGATGTGCTCAGAGCGTTTGCCGCTGAACAGGATCTGCCTCACTTTTATGATGTAGGCACCGACCGTTACAAAGGCGTTTGCCACGTAGCGCTGCCCGAAGAGGGGTTTACCCGTCCGGGTGAAGTACTGTTCGGTACCGACTCACACACATGCACAGCCGGAGCTTTCGGGCAATTTGCCACCGGAATCGGGAATACGGACGCCGCCTTTATTATGGGTACCGGTAAGCTCTGGGTAAAGGTACCAGAGACAATGCGCTTCGTCTTTACAGGAGCCTCCCTGCCTCCCTATCTGATGGCTAAAGATATCATTCTGAAAATTATCGGGGATATCGGTGTAGATGGAGCAACCTACAGAACCATGGAGTTTGCAGGATCTGGTATAAAAGCATTAACTATGGAAGACCGTATGACTCTGACCAATATGGCGATCGAGGCGGGTGGAAAAAATGGCGTGGTTGAACCTGATGAAGTGACCGAAAAGTACGTCAAAGCCCGCACTGACAAGCCATTCGAAACCTTTCACAGTGATTCCGATGCGAACTACTTCAGCGAACACTTTTACAACCTGGAAGATATGGTTCCGATGGTTGCAAAACCCCACAGCCCCGACAACAAGGCAACTGCCGAAGAACTTGAAGGTGTAAAACTGGATCGCGCGTATATTGGATCCTGTACAGGTGGAAAACTCTCCGATTTTGTTGCAGCCGCTGAAATCATCCGCGGACACAAATTGAAAATCGATACCTATATCGTCCCGGCCACTACTGAAATAGCACGCGGGTTGGAAACCGAAACTCTGCTCGGAACTCCGCTTATTGAAATCTTTAAGGAGGCCGGCTGCATGATCGGGAATGCTTCCTGCGCAGCATGTTTAGGTGGTCCATCCGACACTTTTGGTCGTCTGAATAAAGAGGAAGTCTGTATTTCATCCACTAACCGGAACTACCCGGGGCGGATGGGGTCGAAGGCGGCTCAGGTTTATCTGGCCTCGCCCTACACCGTTGCCGCTTCGGCAGTAACCGGAGTCATTACCGACCCCCGGGTTTTTATTCAGGAGACGGTGATTTGACAGGATGCAGGGTTCAGGGTGCAGGACCTGCCAGCATGCGGAGCTTCTGGCAGCGTCACAGTAATTCTCAAGTCACGCAAACCGTACAACAGAACAACCGAGAAACCGCAGAACCGACAAAGTGGAATTCAATGTTCAGGGTATAAGACTACTGACTATTATTTAATCAAATAACAAGGAAATCATGACTAACAAACCAACATCCATTAAAGGGAAAGCCTTTGTGCTTGGAAAAAACATCGACACCGACCAGATCATCCCGGCTGCTCATCTGGTCTATAGCCTGAGTGATCCCGAAGAGCGAAAACTATATGGAAAATATGCTCTTTCGGGAGTGCCGGCACCTGAATCTGGATTACCGGATGGCCACATTCCACTGACCCAGGAAGGAGCAACCGAAAGTGAATTCAGTATTATTGTAGCCAGTGACAATTTCGGGTGTGGTTCCTCTCGCGAACACGCACCGGCTTGTCTTGAAATTGCAGGAATCAAAGCGATTGTATCACCATCTTACGCCCGGATATTTTATCGTAACTCGGTCGACGGCGGATTTCTTACACCCTATGAAAGTGAGGAGGATCTAAGCAAAGAGATTCACACTGGCGATCATCTCGAGATAGAACCGGAAGGCCCGTCCCTGATCAACCACACCCAGGGCAAAACCTACCCGTTGAAATCACTCGGAAGTGTAGCAGATATCGTTCACGCCGGCGGTATCTTCGCCTATGCACGTGAAACCGGGATGGTGCCGCAGTAGTTTGTAAGAAGTCTTCCCTTGAGAAGAGTGCCCCGACAGCTGTCGGGGTGAGGGGTATTCCCACAGCATAAAATTGATCCACAACTATGTAACCTTCGTGTGCCTAAGTGACTTCGTGGCAAGAAGAACCACTCAACATCTTTGATCACTAAAATTTCAGGAATTACAAATATCAATCCGAAAGCAATGAAAAAAACCATCATCACACTACCCGGCGACGGAATCGGCCCGGAGGTAACAAATATAGCCGTAAATATACTCAAAGCTGCCTGCCGCGCCTTTGATGTAGAGATCGAAACCATCGAGAGAAACTTTGGAGGCATGGGGTATGACCGCGACGGCGAACCGGTAACTGAAGAGACACTTGAACTCTGTAAAAAACACAAATATGTGCTTCTGGGCGCTGTCGGCGGTCCTAAATGGGATGACCTCAGCGCTGATAAGCGTCCGGAAGCCGCTCTTTTAAAACTCCGAAAGACGTTGGGAGTCTATGCAAACCTCAGGCCTATTCAGATTTATCCTGTTCTTGCCGGTGCCTCCACACTCAGGCAAGAGGTCATTTCAGGAACAGATATCCTCATTATACGCGAGCTCACCGGTGGTATCTATTTTGGAGATCCGCGGTTTACATCCTCGGAGAATGGAGATCCCTATTCGGTTGATACCATGAAATACAGCCGTTCGGAAGTGAAACGAATTGCCCGTAAAGCGTTTGAAGCAGCACAATTGCGAAATAAACGGGTATGCTCTGTGGATAAAGCCAATGTTCTTGAAAGCTCCAGACTGTGGAGAAAATCGGTTATTGAAGTGTCAAAGGAGTATCCTGATGTGGAGTTGACACACATGCTAGTCGATAATTGTGCCATGCAGCTAGTCCGCGACCCAAAACAATTTGATGTGATTGTAACCGGAAATCTGTTCGGCGATATTCTGAGTGATGAAGCCGCCATGCTGACCGGCTCGATTGGCATGCTCCCTTCTGCAAGTTTGGGTGACATTAACGGGTTGTACGAGCCGGTGCATGGTTCTGCTCCCGATATTGCGGGACAAGGACTTGCTAACCCATTGGCTGCAGTAGCATCAGCAGCACTGTTGTGCCGTTATTCACTAGGGATGGAAAATGCAGCAAACATAATCGAAGCGTCAATCCAAACTGTTCTTGAGGAGGGTTTCAGAACTATTGATCTGTACAGAGAAGAACCGGAGACAATTAAAACAACTACAAATCAAATGGGCGCATACCTTTTGAGTGCGTTAAGGAAACAGCAGATATCAACTGAAAACATCACTGCTGAAGGGATCACTTCATCTTAACTCTCTAAAATTACTCCGATAGAACTGAAGTAGAATTGATAATCAGCAGCAACATATTCCCTTTTTTGAGATAACCTGTTTTTCTTCATTTTTTTATTTGCCAAACATCTTCATATTAGTGATCCCCTCATCAACAAGGTGAATAATTGGTAAAACTATGATTAAAGACGTTACAAAAATAATGGCTCGTGATCTGGGTCGGTTGATCTCGGAAATTGAATCATTTAAAAAGGAAGAGAACCTCTGGAAAACTACCGGTTCGATTTCAAACACAGCCGGAAATCTGGCCCTCCATCTGGTTGGAAATCTGAACTACTATGTTGGTACAAAAATTGGGGATACTGGATATGAGCGCGACCGCCCTGCGGAGTTCAGTGAAAAAAATGTACCTCGCGAACAACTGATCCAGCAAATTGAAGAGACTCGCGAGATGATATCCGCCGTACTCAGTAAAGTTGATGAGAAGGATTTGAATGAAGAATTCCCCGAAGCGCTTTTTGGACACCCCATGGCACTCGGTTATTTCCTGGTTCACCTGTCCGGTCACCTGATGTATCATCTAGGACAGATCAACTACCTCCGCCGCGTACTTGAATGACCAATTTCGACATAAGAAGTAATTTTTTTGACATCGATCTCATCTCAATTGAATGAAAGAGGACTAATTTCTGTCTTTTTTCTTGTAGCCAACAAATACAATCTGTCACTTTAACACTCTCTACTGATTTTATGGAAAAAACCTATTACAACCCCGAAGACCTTAAAAAATTTGAAAGCGTTACCGATTTCCAGGAGAAACTGGGAAAGAAATTCTTTGACTACTACGGCGCTGTTTTTGAGGAAGGAGCACTCACTGCACGGGAAAAATCGTTAATAGCCCTGGCCGTTGCTCACGCTGTTCAGTGTCCCTACTGCATCGATGCATACACTGAAGACACACTCGAGAAAGGTTGTTCCGAAGAGCAGATGATGGAAGCCGTTCACGTGGCAACAGCCATTCGCGGAGGTGCCTCACTCGTTCACAGCGTTCAGATGATGAACAAGGTGGATAAACTCAGTATGTAGTTGTTTCACCTCGGTCTTGTACCAAAATCAACATTCTCCCCTAACAAGGGGAGATTAAGAGGGGTGTTATACTATGATCGATATAAATTGAATTACACCCCTCCTGCCTTGCGGCAGCTCTCCCCTTAGCTTGTCCCGATATATCGGGAAGGGAAGAATTCAACCTTTTTCACTTTTGCCATTTGCCTTTTCACTTTTCACTCAACAACTATGAAGTCCCTAATTGCACAAAGCCATTCACTCTCCGATCCATCCGTTCAGCTGGATGTGATCAACAATCACACTGAGAAAGTAAGATCTTTCGACAAGTTTGAGGATAAACTTGAAGAGATTGGACTTTTCCCACTCAAGCCGACCGGAATTGAAATCTTTCAGATCAATGTTGGCTACATGTGTAACATGACCTGCAAGCACTGCCATGTAGATGCAGGACCGGATCGGAAGGAGATCATGACAAAGGAGACGCTTCAGTATTGCTTGGAGGCGCTTAAGGATTCGGATATTGAGACGGTAGATCTGACCGGAGGAGCGCCGGAGATGAATCCCCATTTCCGATGGTTTGTGGATGAAGTATCCAAAATGGGTAAACATATTATCGTACGATCCAACCTGACCATTCTGGATACCCGTAAGTTTGAAGATCTTCCTCAGTTTATGGCCGATCGCGGCGTTGAAATCACCTGCTCCCTGCCGTTTTACAGCAAGCGCAGAACCGATATTCAGCGCGGAGATGGGACCTACGACAAGTCAATGAAAGTGCTGAAACTGCTCAACAATATCGGATATGGAAAGGAAGAGACGGGGCTGATGTTGAACCTGGTTTATAACCCCGTTGGGGCATTTCTGCCGGGTGATCAGGAGGGCTTAAAACTGCAGTACAAAGAGCGCCTTTGGAAGGATCATCAGATTGTCTTCAACGATCTGTTCACAATCACAAACCTTCCAATCAGCCGGTATCTGAACTTTCTGATGGAGAGTGGTAACTTGGAGGAGTATATGGAAAAACTGATTACCTCGTTCAATCCTTCAGCCGCTAGGGGCGTGATGTGCCGGAATACCATCTCCATCGGATGGGACGGTTCTCTCTACGACTGCGACTTTAACCAGATGCTGAAGATGAAGACCAACCATGGCGCACCTGATCACATAAAAGAGTGGGATCTGGAGAAACTGAATAACCGGGAAATTGTCACTGATCAGCACTGCTTTGGATGTACGGCCGGAGCCGGCAGCAGCTGTGGGGGAGCAGTTACCTAACACCTGATTCCGAAGTCACTAATTTCGTACCCCGATCAGATTTAATTCTCAGACAACCGGTTTAAAATCTGACCTGATATCTGAAGCAGCTCAATTTCTGAAAGTTTTGCCTCCACGCGCTGAGATATCAGATCCTGACGCGTTTCCAGCAAATTCAGTTGAGCTTCCCTGAAATCCGTATTTGAAACCTGTCCCTGTTCAAACGCTCGCTCCGTTCGTTCAAAGTTCAACTCTGCTGTCTCCACATTTAGCTGCTGTTTTTCGAGCAGATATAGGTTTGAATTATACGTCTCGTATGCGTTTAAAAGCGCACTTTCGATCTCTTTTTCTGTAAGACGTTGCTGTTCTTCACTGTTTTTTACCCGGATCTGATCATTCTGAACTGATATATTTCGTCTGAATCCATCAAATATTGAAAAACTGAAGGTGATGCCCGCACTAAACCCATCCGTCTCCTGAAATGTAAACTGTCCTGCATCGCTCTCCTGCCTGCTGTAGTTGTAGCTGGCATTTGTAGAAATCTGTGGATAGCGTCCGGAGCGGGTTTCCTGTAGCTGGAGTTTAGCCTGCTCAAACTCAATGGCAGCAGATCGAAGACGTGCATTTTGAGAAACCGATTCACTTAGCAGGTTGTCGAGCGAGAGTTGCTCATCGATTTCAAACTCCTGCTCAACCGATACATCCCCGGAAGGATTCTCGCCCAACAGAACCTGTAAATTCCGCTTGGCCCGGTTCAGATTCACTTCAGTTTCAACCACCCGAATACTATCCTGATTCAGATTTACTTCCGCATTCAGCACATCCACCTGAGACCCTCCACCTGCTTCGAAATTTTCCTTTGCCCGGCGATAGCGTTCATTTGAAATCTCAACAGCTTCTTGTGTGACATCCAGCAGCTGGGCCTGAGTACTTACGTCAAGATACCTTTCAATCACCTGAAGCATCGTGGCTTCAATCTCCTCCCGGGTTTGAACTTCACCCAAGTCACGGCCCCGCTCCAGAGATTGCAGCCTATACCTGTTGCCAAATCCATCAAAGAGTACCCACTCCAGATCCAGACTGGCATTAAACTGGCTCGACCGGCTTTCATCCACATCCTGTCCCTGCTGATTGGAAAATTCCAGCCGTGAATCCTCAATTGCCTCTCTGTATGAGCTGTTCAGGGAGAGATTTGGCAGATACCCTGCATTCCCAATCGCCGCACTGTTTTCATCAATCTCCGCCAGGTTTCTGGAAATGATAATTGAATGATTCTCTTCCAGTGCTTTGTTAATTGCCTCACTCAGTGATAAATCCGGAGAATCCTGCCCGTCAACCACTAACGGTAAAAAAACCAAAATGACAAGCAGGTAAAACGTTCTATTCTTCATTTTCTCGCTCCCAGTTTAAATCTTTTACGACAGGCTGAACCGATTCAATGGAAATCCACTCTCCTTCCCAGATCCAGTGTGCAGCGCGTATCAGGTTACTTGCCGTGATGAGCATGATGGGCAGTAAAATTAATAAAATAAATGTGGCTCCCAACAATCCGTAAGCTACACTTACTGCCATGGGAATCAGGAACTGTGCCTGAAAACTTTGATCCAGTATCAGTGGTGCCAAACCGGCAGCCGTAGTAGCTGTTGTAAGAATAATCGGTCGGAAACGAGACCGGCCGGCTTCGGTAATCGCTTCGTAAACATCCATCCCTTTTCGAAGATAGTCATTGTAGGCGGTAACCAGTACGAGCCCGTCATTGACCAGAATTCCAACCAGGGCAATAACTCCCAGCAGGGAGAGAATGCCAAGCGGAATCCCGTGAATGTAATGCCCCCATACCGCGCCTACAATCCCAAACGGAATAATGGCAATAATTACCAGCGCCTGCGAAATAGATTTGAAGGTGAATGCAATGACCGCAAATATGAGAAGTAATATAACCGGCAGTACCGTTTGTGCGGCCGCAAATACTTCCCCGGTCTCCTGGGCTTCACCTTGCAATGAATAGCTTATGGACGGATAGGTGGATATGATTTCTGGAAGCACATTATTCTCAAGGTTACTGAGTTCTTCAGGTGCCGATACAGTTTGATCCGCTACGTCCGCTTCAACCAAAACCTCTCTCACACCATCGCGGTGATAAATGGCCACCAAGCCCTGCTCATAGCTCAAGTTTGCCAGTTCACTCAATGGATGGCGGTTTCCATTGGGATCCGTAACCTCCATATTGAGAATATCCGCCTCGCTTCTTCGCTCATCCACATCGTAGCGAACCCATACCCGAACCTCATTTTTTCCGCGCTGAAGTCTCTGGACCTCATTTCCAAAAAATCCGTCTCTTACCTGCCGGCTCACCTCAGCGGTTGTCAATCCAAGCGCATACGCCCGGTCTTTCAGCTCGATGTGAATTTCAGGCTCTTCATCATCCCGGTTGTCGAGTACATCAGCCAGGTTTGAATTATCTCTCATCTCCTCCATCAGCCTGTCGGCAGCAAGATTCAACTCTTCAAAATTGGCCGAAAACAGTGAGATTGCCACCGGTTTACCGAATGGCGATCCGCCTTCAAAAGAAACCCGCTCTGCCCGTGGAATTTCTCCTACCTCCTCACGTAAATCAGAAATGATTTCTGATGTTCGAATGGGGCGTTCCTCAGATGAGATGAGATAGTAGGTCATGTTCAGCTCATTCGTTTCATACCCAACCCGCATCTCAATATTCCGGATGATATCTTCATCCGTATTGAATTCATCGCGATATTTTTCATTGAGTCTTTCTCCTGCGGCCACCATTCGTTCACCCTGCCGTTCGGTATACTCTACATTAATTGCCCGGGTCAGAAGCACCTCAACCGAAATACTGTTTTCTTCAATATCCGGGAAGAAGGTAGTACGGATGATAGATCCGTTAATAGCGGCAATGCTGAACACCAGAATCGAAAGCGTACAGAGGAAAACAAATGTCTTATTCCGAAGAGAGTATTTATATACCGGCACATAATAACGATCCCGGAAAGTCTTGATGGAGTTTGCGACTTTTTCTTGAAATCGACCGTTCGATCCGTTTTTCTTCAGTGACTTGGAGTGTGCGAGGTGTGCTGGTAGAAATATGAATACTTCAATCAACGATACGATCAGGGTGACTGAAACTACGAATGCTACATCCGAGAAAAACTCACCCAGTTGGCCCGGAATGAAGAAGAAGAACGAGAATGCCAGCACGGTTGTAATAACTGCAGAAGTTACGGCAGGAGCAACTTCAAGCGTTCCCTCAACCGCCGCTTTAATTGGCGGAAGTCCCTCTTCATATTTCTGAAAGATATTTTCGCCGACCACAATTCCGTCATCCACCAGAATACCTATCACCAGAATCATCCCAAACAGGGAGATTACATTGATGGTAAGCCCATACCATATCGCAAGAATGAACATTCCGCAAAGCGAGATTGGTATACTCATAGCTACCCAAAAAGCGAGACGAACCCGCAGGAACATACCCAGCAATAAAAGAACCAGCGCCGCACCCAGCAAACCGTTGGATTGCAACAGGGCTATACGCTCTCTCAAATTCTGAGTGGCATCATCAACGAGCACCAGCTCAACTTCCGAACGCCCTGAGTTAAATTCCTCGATATACTCTTTGATACTCTCGGACGCCTGAAGAATATCCTCATTGTTGGTCGTATTCACCGAAATATTGATTGAGCGCTCCCTGTCAAGAAAAACCCGCTGAGCCCCTTCCTCAACATCATCTTCAACATAAGCCACGTCACTCAGGCGAATTATGGTGCCGCCTTCGCGGGTAACCACCGGAATGTCTTTAAATCCAGTAGCATAGTAATCTCTCTGCTCAACCCGGAGTCGGTACTCCAGCTCACGTCCACGCAGAATACCGCCTGTTGACCTGATATTCTCTGCGGCGATGGCGTTTGCAACATCATCAATTGAAAGACCGTAATTTCTGAGGGCAGACTCCCGAACGCTAATCTCAACCTCCGGATCGTTATATCCGAAAATGCTTACACGTGATATGTTGTCATATTTTCGAAGGTCATCCTCAACCTGATCAGCCAGCTCCTGCAGAGCCGTTACCGAAACGTCCCCGCGAAGCACCAATTGACCGGCAGGATTGACCTGATCTTCCTTAGAAACCGTCAGTTCCTCAAGCCCTGAAGGAAAAGTACTGATGCGATCTACCTCATTCTTAATCTCCTGAAGGGCCACATTCGGATCTATTCCCGTCTCGATCTCAATCGTTACCGTGGTCCTGTCTTCCTCGGTGCGGGATGTTATCTCTTTCACCCCGTCAACCGCCTTCACATTATCTTCGATTTTCAGAACGATGCTCTCCTCCATTTCAACCGGAGAGGCACCGGGATAAACTGCCTGCACATTGATGAGCCGTGTCTGCTGTTCCGGAAAAAACGTGGAGGATAAATTGAACGCGGCAAGCACACCGAAAAAGAGAATCACTAAAATTGAGAGATTGACCAGAACAACATGCTTGACGAAAAAACGGATCAGATTTCGCATCTACTGATCCTCCCGTTCCCTTACTCGTGCATCTTCAAACGCCGCATTTCTGAATTCATCAATAATTTTGGTTCCGGGTTCGAGTCCGGTTACAATCATGCTGTCGCCCGCACTTGCCATCAGTTCCACAGTCTGAAGCTGAGCCCTGTCATTTTCAACAATAAAAAGCTCATTATCCCTGACGAGGATATCTTTGTGAACTTTGAAGGCATCTTCAAAACTCTGTCCGCTGATTTCTCCCTCTAGGTAATTTCCCGGCTCCAGTCCGGATTCTTCAATCTCCATATAAACTTTCAAACTCTGGGTACCCGGATCAATCACTGCGTTTTTACGACTGATTACTGCGCTGTAACTCTCAGAATTTTCGCCTTCCGACTCTATGGTCACTTCATCCCCAACGGAGATGAACCGTGCCTCAGATGCCGGAATGGACGCTTCAACTTCCAGATTTTCGGTTCCCGTAAACTGTCCGAGCTGCTGACCGTTCTGCACAAGCGCTCCGGGATTGATGGCATGATCCGTAACTACTCCATCATACGGAGCACGAATCGTATATTTCTGAAGCCTCACTTCCTGTCTTCGAATTGAAGAAAAACGGCTGTATATATTCTGCCTGTTCAAAAACATCCTGAATTGACGATCCGAAACCTCAGGCAAAGGTTGCAGGGATTCCGTTGCATCCAGTTCATCCAGATAGGCCTGCCATTCATCATGATGGTCGGAGTAATCTATGCTGATGTCGGGCAAAATCTGCGAAATGAGAGCAGCAAATTCAAACCTGGAGGCTTCCAGATCTTGTCGCTCCTCATCATCATTGATTTGAATAATTACCTCTCCGCGATTAAACGCCGATCCTGTTTTAAACTCCCGGTCGCTCCCTTCAAAAATTCCAGATACTTCAGCTGTAATATCATATTGATCAAACGGAATGACGCGTCCGGTAAAGCGAATGGTTGACTGAATCGTTTTGGGATCGTATTCCATCATCAAAACTTCCGCTCCCTCACTGTCTTGAGATGGCTCTTCTTCCTCCTCATCTCCTGAAATGATATACCACGACAGAAAAAGAGTTGCTACAAAAATAAGTATCCCGGAAAGCACCGAGAGTTTTCGGGTGTCCATACAAATTCTTTAAAATTACGATTCATTTTACGACACCCTAACTTTCGTAAAGTCTGAATAGTTCAATTTCCGAAGATTTTTATTTATTGAACATTTATTTGCAACCGTACTTTAAGTAGGCAAAATTGATGAGCAGTGAAGTTGAAAATGAGTAGTAAAAGGTAATTGAGAATACATTCTCTCAGTCAGTTACCATCCTTCTAATCTGCAATTAAAAATGAAAATGAGAATGTGGTTCCATCCCTTTCATTTGAAGAGTATGATATTTTGCCATCCAGTTGTTTGACAAGTGTCTGCACGATACCCATCCCAATAGACGCTGAATCTAATGAAAAGTCCTTCGGTAATCCGATTCCGTTATCTGAAATTTTCATCAAGAGCTGATTTCCATTGATACCGGCCTCTATTTTAATCTGCCCCTCTTCCCTGCCAATAAAGGCATGCTTATAAGCATTCACCAACAATTCTGACAGAAGTAAACCCAAGGGCACGGCCTGAAGCAATGGTACGGTGATAGTCCCGCAATCAATATCGATTTGGATCTCTTTGTCAGGCAGGATAATAATCTCATCCACACTTATTGTCATCTGTTTCAGGTAGGAAGCCAGGGAAATATTGGCATCCAGTTCGGCGTCTTTATAGAGTTGCTCATGAACCTGAGCAATGGATTGCAAGCGACAATAGGAGGTTTTAAGGCTTTCAACCACACCTTCGTCAACTGAGGCTTCAATCTGCATGTAGAGAAGACTGGCAATGATGGCCAGATTATTTTTAACCCGGTGATGCATCTCTGCCAGCAAAATAGATCTCTCATGCAGATTTTTCTGAAGCTGCTTTTTGGTCTCTTTCTGTTCGGTTATATCCCTGATTACACTCACAACTCCTTCTTCCCAACCACGATCTTTATGAAGAGCACTCACGGTATGGTACGTTTCAATAACGCTCCCATCCTTTCTCTTCATCTGGGATTCCCCTCTGTAAATCTCATCCCGATTAAGAACAACTTCGCTCTCCTTTCCAAAAATCTCATAATTTTCCCGGCTGAGGTGCAGAATGGATGTCTTTTGACCAATCAGTTCACTTTTACTGTAACCAAAAAGGTCTTCGGTTACAGAATTGCAATTTTTGATGGTCCTATCTGCGGGATCAATAATAATGACGGCCTCGCCGATACTGTCCAGAATAGCACTATTCATCTCAACCGGGTTTTTAATGCTATTTAACATAGTGCTATACTGTTTGGGATGATGGATATGATTTAGAAACCGTTCACTTCTTTAACTTAGCGATATGCTTTCTAATTAATTTTTCAACTCTTCATATATCGATCAAGATCATAAAAATTGACACCTTGGGCAATCTTAAATGTACGGTTAAAATAGGTATGCACACCGCACTTAAGTCATTGATACTATTATAAGCCTAAATATATCTGTCGATTAAATCTCGTTTGAATTGGTCGGTCATGATTATTAAGCTATTATCGATTCTGGATAACGTAGAATTGGCATACTTCTGCCGACAGTTGTCGAGATTAAAATGATAGCATTGAATTTTAAAAAAACCTCTTTAAGTATATAGAAACCGCTTTATATTTTTCTTTGGCGTTTTTTCAAACTCCTGATCCACAAGCTCAATTCCAGAGAGCTGCTCGTATGAGGCAACAGCTTCATTGAACGACCGGCGGGTTTTCTCCAGAATGTCATCCAGATCCTCCTCTTTGGTCCCGGTTGATGTTATCATTTCAGAATCCGGATAGACTTTAGCCACCAATTTGTTGTTGCGCTGAATAATGACACACTCCTGAACAAACGGAAAGTTCATAAGCCGCGACTCCAGCTCCTCGGGATATACATTTTGACCGCTCGGCCCCAACAACATATTCTTTTCACGCCCTTTAATGAAAATAAAATTCTCTTCGTCAATGACTCCCAGGTCTCCCGTCTTGAACCAGCCATCTTCTGTAAATGCCTGCTCATTGGCTTTTTTATTGTTGTAGTAGCCCAGCATCAAATTCCGTCCTCTTACCTGAATTTCACCGGGTTGCTCAAATGGTTTTTCACTGTCTATTCGAACTTCCATCCGGTCCACCAGCTTACCTGATGACCCTTTTTTTGTCACATCATGTGGAGCATAGCTGATGAGCGGACCGCACTCGGTCATTCCATAGCCGATCGTAAATGGAAAATCAATTTTCCGGAAGAATGCTTCCACTTCAGGACTCAGTGCCGCACCGCCGACAACCGCCTCATGAAAGTTACCGCCAAAACTCTCGATCAAACTTTTCCGTGTTTTATTGTAGATCAGGTTTCGGATTCCCGGTATGGCCAATAGCGCCTTGATCGCCGGTTTTTCAAGGGAAGGCACAATTCGCTTTTTGTAGATTTTCTCGATGATCAGCGGCACTAATAGTATCAGATGCGGTTTCACTTCTCCAAGTGCTTTCAGCAATATCTGCGGGGTCGGTACTTTGGTCAGAAACGTGACATGACACCCCAGCGAAACCGGAAACAGATTTTCAAAAGCCAGCCCGAAGATGTGCGCCATAGGCAAAATAGAGACAATCCTGTCCCCTGCTTTAAGTGGCATATTCTCTCTTGCGTATTGTATATTTGATTGTATACTTCGCACCGTGAGCATCACTCCTTTCGAGAACCCCATGGACCCTGAAGTGTATGAGAGAACCAACAGATCCTCTTCGTCACGTTTAGGAAACGCAAATTCCTCCTTTTCTACCGTCAGTGACTTATCAATTGCCGACTCGCTTGATGAGCCTGATTTATCATTCAGGATTCTGAAATCATCCGTGGAGATAATGAGGTTTAAACCTTTCAGTTCCGCTTTGTTCAAATTCGTATAGAGAGAGTCAGCTGCGAACAGTACTTTTGAGCCGGAGTGTTCTAAAATATGATGAGCATTTTCGGGTGTGAAATCCGGGAGAATGGGAACAACAACTCCCTCAAATGCCATGATTGAGAAGAAAGCCGTGGCCCAGTTGGATGAATTACGGGCATAGATCGCAATCTTATCCCCGGGCTTTAATCCTGCTTTCTTCAGAGTCTTTTTCAGTGATTCAATCTGATTGGCCACCTCTCCAAATGTCGCTGATTCACCTCCATAATCCGTAAATAGGGGACTGTCCCAGTTTTGCTGAAAGGCAGTGGTATACATCTGGTCTAAGCGTGTTTGAGAAGCTGAGTTTTTCATAGGTGAGCGATAAAGTTTTTTTATTTGACCGACATTGCTATTTCAACAAAATAGAGTGATGACTAATCTGAATTTTTACAAGAAAAATGACTTTAGTTCATGCACTGAGCAGTAAAATCCACTTAAAATTCTGATTATGGAAATTTCTATTCGATTTCTAAAAAATTACCGGGTTCATGATCTTTTATGACTGATGGTAATTTTTCAACCAACGGCAGCATATCTTCATAAGTATTGGTTTTGGCTTTCAAAAGTACAACCTGAATAGAAGAAGAGAGGATAGATTGTTGAAAACTCAGGTTTTTGTCACTGGTTATAAAAACATCAAAATCATTCTCAGCCACTGATAATAACTCCCCATTCGCAAAACTTGCCCATCCTTGTTCAGGAGTAGTCCTAACAAAAAAGGCCGAGTCTAATTCTTCAATTCTGTACTTCAATTTTTTTGGAAAGCATTCGTCCATCAAAATTTTGATCATTGTGGCTGAAGTAGTTGATCTTTAAATCTCTCCAGAACCTGAACAGCTTGTTGCCTGGTTACAGTGGGAAAATCTTCCAGAAATTCCTGTATGGAATGGTCAGCCTCCAGATATTCAAAAAAGGTACTAACCGGTACTCGGGTACCTTTAAAAACAGGTGTCCCGCCGAGTATATCTTTTCGCCTTTCTATAAGATTATTTGGAATAGACATTTTTGTGGAGGAAAAATTTATCGTTGATCAAGTAATATAGATAACGAATGGGCGACTTGGAAATTTTTGAGGATAGCTGTGTGAACTTTGGTTATGTTGCTATAGAGGTTTGGCATTTCTTTTGAGTGGAAAACATTCACGATATAAGTAACAATCGTTTATAAAATAATTGGAAGTGATTTTTATAAAAAAGTAAGATTTATTTGTATTTTGTACTAACGGATTAGTTAAAGCTTGTTATAGCTTCCAAAAATTTCTATAGAATAGGGAATCTCTTCGTTAAAGCTTCTTTGTCAATCGAAAATGATACGAGGACATTTAGCCGTTCTTATACTTTTTTTTTATTAATTTAATTAAATTCAATTATCCTAAAACCCAGAATACTTAGATAGATTTGCGATATCCAAAATTAGATTCTCAAATGATTCTTTATTCCAAAACCTAGAATGCATATAGCCGTGTACAACACTATTTCTGTTATCACCTTTATCTGTTTTTTTTGAAGGTGAAAAATATTGCTTCAGATTTTCAAGCAGGGTTAAAAATTCGGTGCTCTTGTGTTTGTTTTCTTTTATTGCCAAATCAATCAATCGTATACCTACACTTCTTCTTTTTGGATATCCTTTATCATCATATATTTCAATACCGTACTCACTTGTTGTTGATCTAATTAACTCCTCTAAATAGGCATAGGCAAATGGTGATAAGACAGAGTAAGATTCAGGAAATGTTTTGTAAATTTCTTTTGCTACTTGCCAATCAGGAACCCAATTCCAAAAGTGTGCATACTGCATAATTTCTTCAAAAGCATCTAATACATCTAAGTAATTATTGCCCTTCAATCTATCTATAGGTTTTGCTTAATTTTCACTTTAATTTTCTTCATCTTCTCTTGGCTTTAACGACATTTCGCATCAAGGATCTCAAATTGACGTTTAATTTAAATTAAAATGTACTACGGAAACTGATAAAATCTAAACTTCAGCTAACGGTGAGTCTTCCCTAATGCGATGTTTATGCCCACTGTGATTTCAAAGCCTTAATCATTCCTGAATATTTAAGTTGGTAAGCGTCTTTATATTGTTTTTCGAAATCTACAATTTGGTCAGGATCGTCTATCATCCAATAGTAGTAATGATATTTATTAGTAGATTTTATTCTTGGCTCAATATCTTCTATCAGATTCTCATCTATATCATCCGGTAAATTTTCTCTGATTATTCTACACTGTCCTGGTTGAATTTTAGGTTTACCAGTTTCATTATCTAAGAAAGCTGAAACATAAGCATTTCCAAAAATCGGGTTCTTTGCGATGCCATGAAATTCTACACGGTTATGATAAGAAAATGGCCCAAAGGCTATCGAAGTTGTTAACATTAAATTTTGAGCCAAAAGGTTTCTATTCAACTGTGATATTGTGTCGAGTAACAAGATCAGTTCACGCAATTGATCCCTATTTTGTGAATTGACAAACAACACCCCAGAATCTGATACAAATAATCCTTCAATACTTGTAAGATTATTTAGTTGATTTTCTTTCAATATTCGGTAGCCATTTGAATAGAAATGGTCAAGTGCTTTGACTGCTTTATTATCATCCTTCATTAATTCTTTAAAACCAGAAATATCACAGAAAGCAACAAATGTGTTACCGTTAAATTCATTAATAGGCATAGAATCATAATTTAATTAGTCAGTAGGAATAACGATCTGGCAAATAATTGGATCAGCTAAGTCCTTGAATCTGAGAAACCAAATACAAATACATCCGCTTGATTTGAATTGTTAATTGCCATTTATCTTGACAATATTGTTTAATAACACTTCGTAGTGATCGATACTATGATACTTAATACCATACATTAATGGAAAAACTCTTATCAAATTTCGTAGAGTGTGATTCTCTCTGATATTAGTCTTAGTAAGATTATCATTGAGTAGAAACTCAATACTGCTATTTTCATAACCCATAAATCGCGACGGTATTTGAGGAATAATATCATCAGAATTGTAAATATGAAAAGGATTGCTAAATAAACTAACTGCGTTTCTGTCTCCATATCTAGGCATCCCAAATGTATAACAAGAAGGGGCTCTTTGTGTATTCCAAAGATAGTAATAACGATAGCGTGAATAGATCAGGAGATCCCACAAACAATTTAATATAGAAGATAAAGCTCCACCTAAAGAGTGCCCCGTAATATAAATTGGGATATTGTTTTTTATGTCATCACTAACATTAGTAATGATGTCTTGGAAGCATTCCGATATAGCTCTATAAAAGCCTTTATGAAATTCAACAACTTTTGAAAAAACATTCAATTTTTGTTTGAATAAATTCAAATTAATTTTCCAATCATATAAGTATTTAGTCCCTCTTATTGCTATAAATGTCACTTTTTTTGTTCTTACTCCTATAATCACTGCATATTTTCGAAATATTGTAAAAACATTTCCAAAATCGGAGTTTTGAAGAATTGTTGTAACTTTCGAAGAACTTCCCTTCTTAATCAATTCTCTATAATCATAACTTGGTATAACATTGATCCTTTTCCTCCCCTTGAGTTCATAATCAGGAATCTCATTGTAAGTTAGTTTTGATAGAAGAACACAAAGATATGCTTTGTCGGATGAAAATGACTGATCTGTCCAATCTACTTTATCAATTATTCTCCAAATATCAGATGTGCTTCTTTTTATATCCATATTTACCAACGCAACTAAATGCATTTATCGGCAGCACATTTTATGCTCCCTTTTTCCGAAAATAATCCAATCATTTCCACAAAGCAAATAAACACAATATTTTGCCGGATAAATGACTTATAAGGCGCACTGAAATGTCCGAATAATTCGCCGAATAAATTTTTATTCGGAGATTTATCAGTTCCGTTGCTTGAACTGGATACATAATGATTCTCGTCTACATCCCTCCCGAAATTTCGCTATTTTCAGACCGTAAAATCTTTTAACTCAAATACAGTTTTAAATCAATATGAAAATTACGATTCAGCGCCTGAACGACGACGTGCACATGGAAGCAAAAAATGAGGACGGAGCTACCCTTCAGATGGACGGCTCGGGTGACATTGGTGGCATTAACGGTGGCTTCCGCCCCATGCAGATGCTCCTGGCCGCTGCCGGTGGCTGCTCCACCATCGACATCATCGGTATCCTGAAAAAGAAACGCCAAAACCCGGACGACATTCGGATTGAAGTGACCGGTGAACGTATAAAGAAGGGAACCTACACAGAGTTTTCAGAAATTCACATGCACTACATTTTCAAGGGCGATCTGGATCCCAAACATGTAGAAAAAGCGATTGATCTCTCCCTCGGCAAGTACTGCTCCGTTACCAAAACCCTGGAGAAGACGGCCAAAGTGACCAGCAGCTATGAAATAGTGGAATAGTCATGAGACCTGAGTCTTGAGACTTGAGACATGCTGTGTCCCCCTTTGAAGGGGGCAATGGGGGATGAAAAAGTCTTATTAAAAACCAGTAATTGAATGTTTAAATATACTCACTACTCAATACTCACTACCTGATACTTGATACCCACTACTTAATACCAATACCTGATGCCCAAAAAGAAACATTTCGAAACGGATGCCATCCGGACGCAAACACCGGCTTCGGATGAGCGGGAGCACTCCACGCCACTCTATATGACCTCAAGTTTTACCTTCGAGTCTGCCGAGCACGCGCGGGCCATGTTTGCCAACGAAATGGAGGGCAACATCTACAGCCGCTACTCCAATCCCAATACGGATGAGTTCATCACCAAGATGTGCAGGCTCGAGGGAGCGGAAAGCGGTGTTGCTACTGCATCCGGAATGGCAGGAATATTTTCAACTCTTGCCGGAATACTCAGCCAGGGAGATCACATTCTGGCCTCGCGGTCCCTGTTTGGATCGTCACACCAAATCCTCAGCCAGATCCTGCCGCGGTGGGGCATTGATTTCACTTATGCCGATACGGACAGGCCCGAATCATGGCAATCGCTGATTCGCCCAAACACAAAGATGCTCTTCCTGGAAACACCGTCCAATCCCGGGCTCGACCTGATCGATCTGGACTGGGCCGGTAACCTGGCAAAAGCACACAACCTGATCTATGTGGTGGACAACTGTTTTGCCACACCCTACCTGCAAAAACCGATCGAGTATGGAGCAGATATTGTGACTCACTCCGCCACAAAGTTTATCGACGGACAGGGACGTGCCATCGGTGGTGTGATTGTTGGATCTGAAAAGACAATGGAACAAATTCAGTTTTTTGCACGCCATACCGGTCCTTCGATGTCGCCGTTTAACGCCTGGCTGTTCAGTAAAAGCCTGGAAACACTGCCCGTACGAATGGATCGACACTGCGACAATGCCGAGAGAATAGCTGATTTTCTAAGTGATAACGAGAACGTAAATTTTGTAAAGTATCCTCATCATAAAAGTCACCCGCAGTACGAACTCGCCAAAAAGCAGATGAAGCGCGGCGGTGGAGTTGTCTGCTTTGAAATATCAGGTGGAATTGAAAAAGCAAAAACCTTCATAGACCGGGTCCGGATGCTGTCGCGGTCGGCCAACCTGGGCGATACACGAACGATCGTTACTCACCCGGCTTCCACCACGCACTCCAAGCTTACGGAAGAGGAACGGGATGCGGTCGGAATTACACCGGGACTGATCCGGATTGCTGTCGGGCTAGAAAATTCGGACGACATCATCCGCGATGTGGAACAGGCTTTGGGAACGATGTAAGAATGGAAAATATTTAAAACTGTGATATTAAGAGAACTGGCAGAAACTCCACTCTTTTCCTGTTTTGAAATGATACTTTATTGCCACGGAAACACGGAAAAAACAGGGAGATTTCAGTGACATTCCGTGTTTCGCTTCGCGTCAAAAGATGAGCCGTGGCATTTTATACAATACCTATTTAGATGAAAATTCGACTCAACCACTCCAGCCCCTCTTTGCGAAGAAGGAGAAATAAGGGATTGAAAATTGAGTATTAGAATCTACTCAACACTCAGAAAGAATCATCCCTCTAAATCCCCCTTCAAAGGGGGAGTTTCCTCCGATTCACTTTTAAAATTATCACTCAAGCTCAATAATCATTGCATCCAGTCCGTCTACTTTCATTGTTTCTCCGAGTTGAACGGTTCGATCATTTGCAACATCGTAGCCTTCGGCGTGTCCGTCAATCATTTCTGAAAATCGACTCAGATCCAGTTCCTGGGTTTCGTCATTCGCATTCAGGACTACCATCACTTTTTCTTCCTCATTATGTCGGAAATAGACATAGACATTATCCTGAGGGAGGAAGTGTGTGAGTTCTCCGTTGTGAATCACATCTTTATCCTGGCGCCAGTTTGCCACTCGGGTCAGAAATTCATGTGACTCCACGACCGGAAATCCGGTCTCTTCGGCCAACTCCTCACGCCCTTCAGCCGTAAACCCGTCAATTGGGTCTTCTTCCCATCCGCCGGGAAAGTCTTTTCGCTTGAGTCCATCGGGTCCGCCACCGGTCATCAAAATTTCATCTCCATAGTAGAGCTGCGGAATACCGCGTGTTGTCAGCACAAAACTGAGTGCAATTTTGAATTTCCCGTAGTCCTCGCCCAGCACCGTGAAAATTCGATCCAGATCGTGATTACCGGGAAAAATCACGTTCAGGTTCGGATCGGGAAAGAGGAAGTCCTGGCTCAGAATATCATAGAGACGATAAATTCCTTGATCCCAGCTCTCTTCTTCGTTGAGTCCGCCCGCAATCGCATCGTAGAGCGGGAAATCGGTCACGCTGGGCAAATAGCTCTCATATCCGTCAGGGCTTGGGAAGCCGGTCTGCCAATAAGCCGTTGCCGGAGGATTGGACATCCACGCTTCACCAACCATGTTGAAATCGGGAAACTCCTCTAATACACGCCGGCTCCACTCGGCCATGTATTCTTTATAGGGGTAGGGATGCGTATCCATCCGGATTCCGTCAATTCCTGAATACTCAATCCACCAAAGCGTATTTTGAATCAGGTAGGTTGCCACCAGCTCATTTCGCTGATCCAGGTCGGGCATATCCACCACAAACCATCCTTTCACCATTGCATTTTGATCAAAATCTGACGCGTACGGATCCATTACCGTTCCAGCGCGATAGTTGGTTGTTCCGACCTCTTCCAGATCGTGCACCCAGTCGGACGTCGGAAGATCTTTTACAAACCAATGCTCGGTTCCCACGTGGTTGTGAATCATATCCATGATTACTTTCATACCCCGGTCGTGAGCTGCATCGATTAGCTCCAGATATTTCTCATTGGTTCCGAACCGGCGGTCCACGCGATACATATCGGTCGCTGCATATCCGTGATACGCTCCGTACTCCGGCGGCATATCGTTTTCAATTATCGGAGTGAACCAAACCGCAGTCATCCCAAGATTTTCCAGATAATCGAGGTTGTCAATCACACCCTGAATGTCGCCGCCATGTCGCGCATTCGGGTCAGACCGGTCCGCCCCCTCCAGCATGCCCGAGACGTTGTCATTCTCAGGATCTCCATTGGCAAATCGATCCGGCATCAGCAGGTAGATCAGGTCGGTAGAATCAAAACCCTGGTTCCGGTTTGAATCGCTGTTTCTCTCTTTCAATTCATAGGGAATAGTTGTTGCATCCCCGTCTTTTTGAAATGACAACTGCAGTGTTCCCGGCTCTGCCTCTTCATCAATTCTCAACGTCACAAACTGGTAGTTGGGATTCTCGACAAGAGTAACGCGCTCAACAGTTACACCGGGATAGTCAACAGAGGGAATTGCAGATTGGATATCATCACCGTGAACAAGAAGCTGAACATCCGGTTCCTCAAAACCGATCCACCAGTTTTCAGGCTCAACGCGGTCAATCTGGACAGGCTGAGCAACAAGTGTACTGAATGAGAAGAAGAGTAGAAGTAATGATGAAATAGTCGTTAGTTTTTTCATAGTAAATCAATTAGTGCGTGGTAGTGATCTAAAAGCAATATAGATTCACTTAAAATAAAAAAAAGCCCGCATAGTTTTTATACGGGCTTTTCAACAGAATCAATATTGCTACAACTGTGGCATCTTACAGGATCTTGGTAGTCAGCTCAGCAGTTCTTGCAGAATAGCCGGCTTCATTATCATACCAGCCTACAACTTTCACAACTTTTCCATCTACTTTTGTAGATAAGCTGTCGAAAATGCAAGAGTGCGGATTTCCAATAATATCAGTTGATACCAGTGGCTCATCGCTAAATTCAAGAACTCCTTTCATTTCTCCTGCAGCAGCTTTTTTGAACGCTTCCTGCACTTGTTCTTCGGTCACATCTTTACTTACAACCGCAGTAAAGTCTGTCAGTGAACCGTCCGGCACAGGAACTCGTACAGCCATACCGTCCAGCTTACCGTCCAGGTGAGGCAGAACCAAACCTACAGCAGCGGCAGCGCCGGTTGTTGTCGGCACAATATTGGCAGCCGCAGCTCGGGCTCTTCTGAGATCACTGTGAGGACCGTCTACGATTTGCTGATCGCCTGTGTAGGCGTGAATCGTTGTCATAAATCCTTGCTCAACTCCAAATGCATCGTCCAGTACCTTCACCATCGGTGCGAGGCAGTTAGTGGTGCAGCTCGCGTTGGAGTATACAGTTCGACTTTTGTCCAATTCATTGTCATTCACACCAATTACGATCGTTTGCAGATCTCCTTTACCGGGGGCAGAAATAATCACCTTTTTTGCGCCCGCTTCAATATGTTTCGACACTCCCTTAACGTCACGGAAAATACCGGTTGATTCTACAATCACTTCAGCACCGCGTTCTCCCCATTTCAGATTGACGGGATCGCGTTCAGCAGTAACGCCAATTTTACTTCCGTTGATTACGAGATTGTCTCCTTCAGCGTAAACTTCCCCGTCAAATTTTCCATGAACGGAGTCATACTTAAAGAGATGCGCGAGTGTTGCTGTATCTGTCAGGTCGTTGATTCCTACAACTTCAACTTCATCACTCTGATATTTTAAAATAGAACGCATGACAAGTCGACCAATACGTCCAAAACCATTAATTCCTACTTTTACTTTAGCCATAAAAAATTGCTCCTTTTCAATTTAAATTAATTTGACAGTTTTCACTGTTTCTAACAATAAAATAACGGTTTGGATTCACTCAATCCATTAATTCGTCAAAGTTACAAACTTAATTTCCAATCATTTAGAGTGGTAGCGCTTTTCCCAATTCATGTATGGAGCAGCACTATAAAAAAGCTTCGGAATATGACCGAAGCTTTTTGTACCGATACTAAAATCTAATCCATTGAAAATTCAGAATGAACCTATTATGGTTTCTTAAAATTTCACTCAACCCTACTCATCCAGATCAACGTCATCCGGTATGTCTTCATCGTCACCGGAGATCAGATCATCCACGCTGTCGTCTACATCTGTATCATCGTCTTCATCCTCATCAATAACAGGCACCACTTTCTTGACCTGAGCCTTTGCACCGGCCCGGCGAAGCTGCATAGCGATGTCTGCATTATCATTATCCAGGGCGATGTTCAATGCTGTGTCTCCGTTTTTATCTTTCAGGCGAACATTTGCACCGCTGTCGATCAAAAATTTAACCACATCAGAATTACCTTCCCTGGCCGCCAGCATCAGTGCTGTCTGTCCCCATCGCTGCTGTGCATTGACGTTGGCACCGGATTTAACCAGAAGCTTAACGGCAGCCAGATTGCCCTCACGCGAAGCAACAATCAGAGCAAGGTCGCCAATCGGCGTACCATTGTCCAACAGGTATTTCATCATGTCCAAACGACCGTTTTCCGCAGCTCGGTTCAGGGCAGTTCCGCCCATTTTGGTTTGTACGGCAGGGTCAGCTCCGTTTTCGATCAAATATTTTACTACGTCCATATGACCTCCCTCAGCAGCATAGATCAATGCCGTACTTCCATTCTTGTGGGTCTCATTCAGGTCAGCACCCTGTTCATGCAGTTCCTGTACCTGTTCCAGTTTTCCATTTTTTGCGGCTTCTAAAAGTGGCGAAAGCTCCATGATAACTTATAAATTGAATTAAAAAATGTGTATTTCTTGAATTGAAAATTGTCCCGACGAATTCTGAACGGTATATCTAAAATTAATCGATTTAAAGCAACAGTTTTTCCTCGAATATCGAGATTTTATTCTGTAGCCCAATTAATGCAGCACAACAGAGGTATCATATCCGTTTTTAAACTCCTCTCCGGTCAAGCGTTTTGTGCCCGGCAGTTGTAGTTCCTGGAGTTCCAATAAACCATCTGCACACTGAACGTAGAGTCCATCACTGGTTTCAACAAGATGTCCTGGGGCTGCGTTTGTTGTTCGCGGTCCCGGTGCAGATCGATAGAGATTCAGTTTCTGATCCTCATAATAACACCAGGCAACCGGAAAGGGATTCAAACCGCGAATCAGGTTATGAACTTCCTGAACCGGCAGATTGAAGTCCGCTTTTGTGTTCTCCTTAAAAAGCTTGAGGGCCGGGGATGCTTTTGAGTCATCCTGTTCGATCATTTCCACCGAATCGTTTGCGATATCGTTAATCGAATCAATCAGGAGTTCAGCTCCCCGGATTTTCAGTCTCTCATAGAGATCACCGGTCGTCTCCATCGGCCCGATTTCCGTTTTAAACCGGCTGATAATTTTGCCCGTATCTACTTTTTCGTCCAGAAAAAATACCGTGCAGCCGGTCTCTTTCTCACCATTAATTATTGCCCAATGTATAGGTGCGGCACCTCTGTACTTTGGCAAGAGGGACGCATGAAGGTTGATGGAGCCAATTGCCGGAATTTCCAGCACTTCCGGAGGCAGAATACGAAATGCCACAACAACCAGCAGATCCGGTTTCAACTCTTTAAGCTTGTCGGCAAACTCTGGAGCTTTCGGACTCTCAACATCAATGGTCGGGTACCCAAGGTCCAGCGCTTTCTTCTTCACAATGGTTGGCTGTGGTTTCCCGCCGCGCCCCCTGCGTTTATCCTGGTTGCTGGCAACCGCCACAATTTCGTGGTCGGACTGATGAATTGCTTCAAGTGAGGGAACGGCAAAATCGGGCGATCCCATAAATACAATTCTCAATTTTTTCATCAGCCTTACTTTCAATCTTTCGGTACTACCGGATATTCGACTTTCAGTGTACCCTTGTCAATTTTTTTCAGGAGAGATTTGTGAAGACGTTTCTTAAACGCGCTCAGATAATCCAGAAACAGCACTCCCTGCAAATGGTCATATTCATGCTGGATGACCCTGGATATCCATCCGTCTGCAGTAATTGTTTTCTTATTAAAATCGCGATCCAGGTATTCAATCGTTACCTGGTCCGGCCGAACGACATCATCACGCACATCAGGGATACTGAGACAGCCCTCTTCCATTTTTATTTTCTCCCCGGCTGTTTCCACAATCTCAGGATTGATCAACACCAAAGGGCCACGGCTTACTTCATCTTCAACTTCTTCCGTAATGCTGTCGGCATCCATCACAAAAAGCTGAATCAATTCCCCAACCTGAGGTGCAGCCAACCCAACCCCGCTGGAGTTGTACATGGTATCGAACATGTCATCGATCAGCTTTTGCAGCTCGGGCGTGTTCTCTTCCACCGGCTTCGTTTTTTCTCGTAAAACCGGATCATTATAGGTTACAATGGGTAATACAGACATATAAACTAAATTTCTGGGTGTGCTTCTAAAAACTGCTGTAAAATAAGGGCTGCTGCTGCCTGATCCAACCTTCCTTTCTCCTCTCTTCTTTTTTTTGATACACCGGATTCACGCATCGCCTCCATCGCTTCCTTCGATGAGAAACGTTCATCCATCTTATACACAGAAATGTGTTTATACTTTTTTTGAAGGTGATTAAAATAATCTTCCGCCAGGTGGGTGGCATTTGTTGGATCGCCATCGGGGGTAAGGGGCCAGCCAACGACAATTGCGATGTAGGGCCCCGATTCATTAATCTGCCTCTCCACTTCAATAAAAGAGTCCTCGGGTGAGAATGTACCGACAGGATTTGCGGCCGTTCTTAATAAATCGGTCCTGGCCAGTCCAACTCTCTTCCCGCCAACATCAACCCCGAGGATTCTGCCAAATTCAGCCAAAAAGCTACTTCTTATTGCTTTTCTTTTTCACTTCTTCCAGTGGCTGCTTCAAAAACTTCTTCAAACGCTTGCTTGGCTTGAAGTGTGTTTTTCTGTGTGCAGGCACATAGATTACTTCATTGGTTTTAGGATTCCGAGCCTTTGGTTTGGCTTTGGTCTCCTTTACTTCGAATACACCAAAATCCCGAAGTTCTATTCGGCAGGTTGGGTCAGCGGCAAGCATCTTACTTCGAAGTGCATCAATTACAGCATCTACCCACGGTTCGGACTGGTTGAGCGGTACGTCCATTTGGTCGGCTACTGTTCGCACGATATCACGTTTTGTATAAGTCACCATCTTCTTGTTCTGTTTTTATGGTTTTCACTCCAAATACATCAAAAATAATGTATTCTATCTACAAACAATTATTAATAAAAGATTTGAAAATAAAAATAGGTGAATCAAACATATTTATATACGTAAAAATGCCTATAGTAAAGACGGAAATACCTCTTTATTCGTAACGAAGCACATTTTTCACACCTTCTATTCTTTCCAGTCGATTAATGATCTCTTCAAGATGTTTCAAATCACTTACATACAATGTGAGTATTCCTTCAAACATCCCTCCTTCACTGCTAACGTTTATACTCTTCATATTCGTCTTAAGAGATTTCGACAGAACTTCTGTAATATCATTCACCAAGCCAACCCGATCCTCACCAATAACTTTTACAGCACCCAGGAACTGAGAGTCAATATTTTTCGCCCAGCTTACATCGATTATTCGTTCGCTGTCGGTCCTGATCAGATGATGAGCATTTTTACAGTTAGACCGATGCACTTTCACATCTCCGTCGCGACTGATAAAACCAATCACATCATCACCCGGGATAGGATTACAGCAATTGGCGTAGGAATATTTCACGCCACTAAGTTCCCCCTCAACCAGCAGGGCTTTGCTATCTCCTACAGCTCTTGCCGTAGAAATATATTTTTCCTGTACATCGTCGTTTGATTTTTCTTCATGCTCATCAGGATCTATCCGGCCTTTACTCTTCAGTTCTTTTACTGCTTTATAGAGTTCCTTTACGTCAAATGCGCCGGTTCCGATTTCGTAAAACATCTCCTGGGTGTTCTCAAACTTGAACCGATGAGCCACTTTCATCAGTTCCTGATCAGAAATCTCAAACTTCCCTTTTGAAGCTTTCTTCTCCCAAAGTTCACGTCCCTCATCAACTACCTTCAGTTCTTTCTGCTTGATAAACTGCCGCAAACGCGCTTTGGCTTTATGAGTTACCACATCCTCAATCCAGTCGGCGTTCAGGTTGATTTTGTTCCCGGTAATGATCTCAACCTGATCTCCGCTGTGAAGCTTCTGGCGCAGAGGAACCATTTTCCCATTCACTTTTGCAGCAACGGCGCGTTCACCGATTTCACTGTGAATTTCGAACGCGAAGTCAATACAGGAGGCTCCCTTTGGAAGTGTCTTTAATTCGCCCTGTGGAGTAAATACATAAATTTCATCCTGATATAAATTCAGCTGAAAATCCTTCACAAACTCCGTAGCCGCATCAGGACGGGGACTGTCGAGTACATCTCGTACCCAGTGAACAAATTTGTCGAGTGTGTCACTGCCACCGCTTTTTCCTTCTTTGTACTTCCAGTGAGCAGCAACCCCGTGCTCGGCAATATCGTCCATTTTCCGGGTCCGGATCTGAACTTCAACCTTCCGTCCCTGTTTGGTAATCACCGTGGTGTGCAGCGATTGATATCCATTCGCTTTGGGAACGGAGATGAAATCACGAAAACGTTTGGGAATGGGAGTGTACCAATCCGTAATAACTGAGTAAACTCTCCAGCAATCTTCTTTTTGATGCGGATCTTCGAGTATGATTCTAATGGCAAACAGATCGTAAATCTCTTCAAAAGGTTTCTGTTGCCTCTGCATCTTCCGGTAGATAGAGTAGATGTGTTTTGGCCTGCCTTTTATCTCAAATTTAAAATCCTGCTCTCGAAGCTCCTCTTTAATAGGCTGCATGAACTCATCAATAAACTCCTCTCTTGCGTCTTTCTTTTCGCGCAATTTGCGCACAATAAATTTGTAGGAATTCGGGTCAATTACCTTAAAGCAAAGATCTTCAAACTCATTCTTGATCTTGAACAACCCAAAGCGATGCGCCAGGGGTGCGTAAAGCTCCATCGTTTCGGTCGCTTTCTTTAACTGCTTCTGACGCGGAAGTGCCGAAATGGTTCGCATATTGTGAAGTCGATCGGCAAACTTAATCAGTACCACACGTATGTCCTCTGCCATGGAGAGGATCAACTTCATAAATGTCTCTGCCTGTTTGGTATCCCGGCTTTCAAAAACACCGGATATTTTTGTAACACCATCTATCAAATTGCGCACTGTCGGGCCGAATACTTCCTCTGTTTGCTCCAGGGTTACAGGAGTATCCTCTACCGTATCGTGCAGCAGAGCGGCAATAACTGATTCATCATCAATGTTAAAATCTCCGGCCATGATCTTTGCAACCTCAACGGGATGCAGATAGTAAGGCTCCCCTGATGCCCGCTTTACTCCTTCATGCGACAGGCAGCAGAGTTTAAATGCTTTCGTGATGTGGTCTTCATCCACTTCATCAAGCGAGGCATGGCACAGTTCCAGCAATTCAGTCAGCACGGCATGTTGCTGCTTATCTAGTTCGAACGAATCAATCTGTTCGCGGATATCTGTATCCACTTTTGCCATAATCAGTTACGCTAATACGGTTATGTTAACGATAAACACCTGAACCCTAAAAACAGTTCATCAACCAAAATACATAATTTATTAACACACATTTTTCGGTTTCACATTATTTAAAAACGCATAATAACTCCAATCGAAAGCCTTTCAGATTCCGTAAAATCAATATCCCCGGTGTTCAAAAGCTGTACAAAGCGGTATTCAAAAAATGGTTTTATATAGGGGATAAACTTTATTTCGGCGCCAAAGAGTGCAGTCCAGAACATATTTTCTTCTTTGATCCGGCTATACTGGGTCACACCCTGCCTGGGGTTGTTATCGATTCCATCTACTCCAATCCCAGCACCTGCATAAGGACTTACCATACCAACATTGACACCTGCCAACACTGCTGCCCCCACATCAAAAGCCGAGCTGCTCTCCCTCACTTCAGACTGAATTCCACGATTTTCGAAACGTATTATCTTCTCTTCAAAAAAATAGCTGCCGTGCAATCTTACCCTCAAATCTGCCGCAACAGGCAGTTCAAAAAATTTATACTCCAGCCGTATTCCATACCCGTTTGCTGGTTCTTCACTCCGAATATCCAGACCGGCCCCAATCCCGAACTGGGCGATTGCTCTCTCTTGAATACAAACAGAGAGCATCAGAAGCAGCAGGAGAATATGGGGAACTCTTTTTTTATCGATTTTCATGACAGAGCCGTCTACACAGAAACAAGTACTTCTTTGTAAAGAAAGGAAATTGAAGCCTTTAAACAATCAAAGGGTTGAAATTACCCTATAAGATCTGGTCTATCTGCCAAAATCATCTTCCAGACGAACGATATCATCTTCATCGGATGGGTGGCTGGCATCTGTGTGCTGCCATATTTCTGCAATGATAGCCCAGTCATCCAACCCAACCAGGCGATGCCGCTCACCCTGCTTCAGACGAATAGTATCTCCGGTATTGAGCGTTTTTACCGGTGTCTGTTCATCCGTATCACTGACAACAACTCCGGCCTTACCTTGAATCACCCGCCAGATTTCAGACCGACGGTGATGATACTGCCAGCTCAATCTCTTCTGAGGGGCAACCATCAGCAGTTTGGGGCTAAGCTTGTCGAACTGTTTAAAATCTTTTATGTCGAGTTCAGGGAAAAACTCTTTGATAAAAATTGAGGCCTGACTTTCGTCAATCACAAAAAAACCACCCCAGGGTCGATTTTTATCAGAGGATGTAATTCTCAGTTTTTTATTATCCAGGAGGTCTCTGGCTTTTGAAAATATATCCTGTTTGCTTGGCTGAATTTTTAATTTGCTCAACGAATCCCTGCTTATTTTTTATTCACAATCATCACTTAAAGGGATCGAGATTGTAAAAAGCGTACCCTCACCTTTTGTGCTGGATACATCAATCGATCCGTTGTGAAGATCCACAAAATATTTAACGATCGCCAAACCTAATCCGCTGCTTTTTTCTCCGGCTGTACCTTGCTTAGACGTTGTTTCTCCGTTAATAAACAGCTGAGAGACAGCAATCTGATCCATACCTACACCGCTATCCTCTACCAATAACTGCAATGTCCCATCAAGAACTTCAACTCGGCTTCTGACACTTCCTCCCGACTTTGTAAACTTTATAGCGTTAGATAAAAGATTTCCGTAGACCTGCTCAAATTTATCTTTATCGATACATACATAGTTTTGAGCCTGATTCTCCGTTATCAGATCCACGCCTTTCGATTTGGCCACCGGCCGGTAGAGACGCTTCATCGATTCTGATATCTCGGTGAGATCGGTTCGTTTTCTGTTTAATGTAAAACCTTCCGACTCTATCAGAGAGAAATTTAAAATTTCATCGATCATCTGGTTCAGCTGTAGTGCACTCTGCTCAATCAGGCTAATCATCTCATGCTCTTCTTCACCTTCTATGATTTCACTCAGTAAACTTCCAACACCGATAATACCATTCAGCGGTGAGCGCATATCATGGCTTAGCATCTTCATTAATTTCAGCTTATGATCATTCAGGCGCTTAAGCTCTTCATTCTGTTTTTTTAACTCAAGACGTGCCATCACTTCATCAGCTAAAATCTGCAGCTGATTTTTTTCTTTATCCGAAAGTGATCTCTCCTCATAATCCAACAAGCAGAGTGCCCCAATACCATGACCTTCCGGACTTAACAGTGGTGCACCCAAATAGTAACGCAAATAGGGCTCCCCCGTTACGTAGCTAAAATCTTTGAACCTGAGGTCCTCCGATAAATTCTTTATCTCCAGAGCCTCCTTCTTGTGGATAGTATATTGACAAACAGTCACCTCCCTGGGAACTTCGATGGTGTCACCCGACATCCCGTAAATCGATTTCGACCATTGCCTGCCTGAATCGATCAGATTAATTCTTGCAATGGGCATATCAAAAATATCTGCCGCAAGACGAGTCAGATCGTCAAACTCTTTTTCAGGAGATGTATCAAGAATCTTGTAGGATCTCAGAGCTTTTAATCTCAGCTTTTCAGCTGATTGCGTAGAAGACTTTCCCATTGCAAATGAAGTTAATTGGTTAAGCATTCTGTTTTTCAAGCACTTTTTTCAGCTCAGTAAACGTAATCGGCTTTACCATATAGCTCAGGTATTCGGTTTCACCTGCCTGATTTCGATGATACTCATCGGAATTACCCGTAATGTAAATCACTTCAACAGCTTTTTTCTCCTGAACCTTTTTTACCACGTCAATCCCTGATATGCCGGCCCCGAGAAAAATGTCCACCAGCATCAAATCCGGTTCAAAATCTACAATAGTCTCAAGAGCTTTTTCTCCGGTGTGGGCTTTCTTTATTTCGCTGTAACCCAATTTCTTAAGCATAATTTCCAGGCTTAATGCCAGGATCATATCATCTTCTATGATTAAAACACGCATATAATTTTCGTTATTTCATCTAATTTAGCAGTGAACTTTGTTCAGGTGTTAGCGAACTGCTAGACCCTTTTACGTCCATGCGTTCAAATTCAAGTGTCAAGCGGTTAACCTGGTGGTTTTCAACCTGCATTTTTCCTTTAATCTGGGACAGGAAAATACTGATCAGCAGACTTGGGAAAGATTCTTCCTGACCATTTTTATCAAACAGGGCAACATTTAAAGCATCGCCTTCAAAAATCAATCTGACCATATTATCTTCACAGGCCAGCCTTAATTTGAGTGTATTTCCTTTAAGTTTTTCCGAAAACAGGATATTCATTAACTCGTTGACAACCAATCCGAACGGCACAGCCTGGTTCAAATTCAGCTGCAGGTTAATGGTCTCCATCGATACATCCAGCTCATCTGATTCAGTAATCCCCTTCTGTGGCAATGCTTCCATCACCGTATTGAGGTATTCATCAAATCGGATACTCACCATATTCTCACTGCTGTAGAGATTTTCATGTATCTTGGCAATAGAAAATATACGGCTTCGAATTGCATTAAGTTTCGATTCTACACTTGGTTCCGGCTCTTCCATTATCTGAAGGTCAATCAGTCCGGCCATAATAGCCAGGTTGTTCTTAACACGGTGATGTACTTCCTGAAGCAGGATCTCTTTTTCCCCAAGCGATTTCTGAAGTTCTTTCTCAAGCTCTTTCTGTTCTGTGAGGTCCACGTAAATTACATAAGCCGCTACCACTTCCAGGTCGTGCAGAATTGGAATGGCACTCAAGAGTACGGAGCGTTTTTCTCCCTCTTTCGTATAACGCACCACCTCTTCGGTGTATGTTTGACCGGAAAATACCTTCTCACTCACCTTTTGGTCATTATCAAGCTCGTTTTCATCAACAAGCAGTTTGTGAACATCTTCCCCAAGCGCTTCAAGTTTTGTAAATCCATAGAGCTCGGTAAAACTCTGATTGATCTTGATGATTTTATTGTCCTTTGAAAACATGGCCATTGCCAGTGGCGAACTTTCGAAAAGCTGAGAAAGCATATCGTAATTTCTGTCTTTCTCTTTTTCGATATCCATCATGTCTGTGATGTCGGATCCCATTCCAACTAAAAATTCCTCATCCCCTATTTGAAAACGATTGGCCGTCAAATGGAAGAGACGTTCACCCGTTTTTTTGGAAATAACTTTTGAAATGATATGTGTTGTACCGGTTTCAAAAGCGGCCCTGACAGACTGCTCAATTTTTTGATGCTCCTCTTCCGGGAAATAAATCAATGCGTTATTCTCTTCAACTTCCTCCTTGGAGTAACCAAGTTCGTTAATAAACGCTTCGTTATATCGCAGGAACTCCATCTCTTTATTTATTACATAAAACGTACCTGGGATACTGTTGATAATCGCTTCTGTAAACGATTTTTCCTCTTTGAGTTTTTTAAGTGTGCTTTTTTGCTCAGAAATATCACGAAAAGTATTCAGTGATCTGAGTTCACCTTTATCATTTTTATATAGCACCGATGAGGCTTCCACATAAAGCTCTTTACCACTCTTATGCAAGTAAACTTTTTCACCTTCAAACAGAGATTTTTCATTTCGAATCTTGTTTGCCTTTTTATTGACCGGATGATTCACATCCAGAATCAGTGACCTCCCGCCTTCGATAAGTTCACTTTTGGAATAACCAAGAATTCGACAGGCTGCAGGGTTCGCGTCAAATATTTTGCCATCCGGAGATGATATCAAAATACCCGACATGGAGTGCCGGAATTGTTGCATGTAGCGCTCCTCCGACTCCCGGAGCGCTCTTACAACACTCATGTTTTTCGATACGTCCTCAAAAAATATCAAGACATTGGAGGAATCACCTTCTAAAGCAGTTACGGTGATTTTACACCACTCAGTTTGATTCCTGCCCTCTCTACCTGAGCACGGCATAGTAAGTTCAAACGAGTCTCTCTCTCCATCTATCACCTCACGCATGCCGATAATTATTTTCAAGGCGTAGTCGTCACCCTTTTCCACTGCATTTTGGCAGTGTGCGAAGAAGTTATTGTCTGACTCTGAAATGCCTAAATCGAGATGGGAATAATCTTCGCCAGTCCACTTATCATTTGTTAAAACAATCTCTCCGTTTTCATCCATTACCGCAGCTGCTCCGGGTAATGCATTGAACACGGCTTCAGTAATTTTTTCCATTTCTTATTCTTGAGAACTATTCACTCTGTTTACTTCTCTTTAAATTTCTAAACCTAAGCTAAACTTTTTAGAAGGAAAATATAAGACAGAGAACACCTATTTTAAATATTGTAAAACAGCGTATCCTTAAACGGAATAGAGCGTAGCAGAAAACACTTAGCCCGAATAACTTGGATAGTGCTTTTCCCCGTTCAATACATTTCTCACAGCCGTGAAAAATTCCTTGCGGGTCGGATCACTCGAGATATAGCCGTCCACTCCGTTATCAAACAATGGCTGAATCAGTTCATTTGATTGATAGATGTGCAGAGCAATTATTTTGGATGAGGTAAAGTTTGATTTCAGTTTTTCAATCGAATCATATGCAGATCTTTCAAAGTCCATCAAATCAATGATGAATAGCGTATTATCCGGAGTGATATCAGACTCAATTACGTGGTCGTATGACTCCACTGCAATCCGTATATCCTTATCAAACTCCTCCTCCAGGAGATTGCGAAAATACCGGGCCCGCGGCGTCTGCTCTGCAACGATAATAATATTTGAATCTGCCAACTTCATTCTACACCAATCTATACAGAGTCCGGCAAACGTGATATTAGTAGTTAAACCTAAATTTTTATTTTGTTTGTACGTATAATAACCTACTTGGTTATCAACTATCTCCCTTGCCGGATGAAATAAGATTGTGCTGAAAAGCATATTTAACGAGACCGGCCGTGTTCCTGGCACCGGTCTTCTGGAGCAAATTTCGTCTGTGGGCATCGACAGTCCTTGAACTAATATAGAGCTTTTCGGCAATCTCCTGGTTTGTGTGCTCTTGTACAATCAGTTCCAGGATTTCCAGCTCGCGATCGGTAATGTGAATCGGGTCTGGATCCGTAGATTTCCCCTTCCCTTTCACCAGGTCCATCATAATACTCTCCGTTGCTTCGTCACTGAAGTAGTGCTTTCCATCCATAATAGAATCAATAGCCTCTCGAAGCTCTTTTCTGCCTGCACTTTTCATGATGTAGCCTGAAGCGCCGGCCTGAATCATCTGACGTATGTGGAGATCATCATTGCTCATCGTCAAAGCCAGTACCTTAACATCCGGATAGTTCTCTTTCACTTTACGGGTAGCGGTAATCCCATCCATTTCCGGCATATTGATATCCATAACCACAATATCCACAACGTGATCTTTTAGTTTGTTCAGAACTTCCTTTCCATTCTGAGCTTCATCTACTACATCAATGCCGGCTTGAGGCTCCAGCATAAGTTTAATCCCATCCCTTACTATTTTGTGATCGTCAGCCAGCAGTATTTTAACATTTGCCATAACAGTTACTCTTTATTAATTGGAACGACAACAGATACGATTGTACCTCTACCTAAGGTACTGATAATATCTAAATTTGCAGACATTGCACCAACTCTGGTTTTCATACTTCTCAAACCAAGCCCGCTTCCCTCCTTCTCATCAACATCAAAACCAATTCCGTCATCTTCTATTGTGAGCAAAATTTCATCCATGGAGTAGATGAGCTGTACATTTATAGTTTTAGGCTTCCCGTGTCTGATTGCATTGCTGAGAGCTTCCTGGGTAATCCGGTAGAGATTAATCTGAATATTCTCTGAAATTTCTGCATCTCCCAGGTTTTCATACAGGTAAAATAAAATATCTGTCGATTTCCTCAGCTGATTGACAAGTGATTCAATTGCAAGCTCCAAGCCGTAGTCCTGAATGGCTTTCGGCAGCAGGTTTTGCGAAATATTACGGGTTTCAGAAATCGCATAGTTCAGAAGCTGGAGACCATTGTCAAATGTGTCAGACAGTTTTTCCGACAGACCCTCCGCATCTTCATAGACAGATTTCAGGTTCATATTGGCAGCTGACAGGTACTGCCCAAGACCGTCGTGCAACTCCTTGGCTACACGCTGTCTTTCACGTTCTTCACCTTCAATAATTGCACTAATTGCCCTCTCCTCGGCTTTTCTCTGCTCGGTGATGTCATTCACAATCACAAGCCGTTGATCTTTTCCCTTATAATAAATATCGGAAGCGGAAACTAATACCTTGAGTTTTTCTCCACTCTTTGTGGTGTGCGTCCACTCGTCAAAAAAAGCAGGGCCGTTTTTTCTGTTTAACTGAACCGCATGTTTCACTTTGTTTCTGTCTTCAGCCGGACGAATCTCCAGAATGGTCATATTTAAAAATTCATCGCGAGAATAACCATATTTCTCAATTGCTGCCTGATTCACTTCAGAGAATCGATATGTATCCGGATCGTAAATCCACATCGGGATCGGGTTTTGTTCAAACAACAGACGATATTGTTCTTCTGACTCTTTAAGCTGGCTTTCCGCCTTTTTTTGCTCAGTAATGTCATTGGCAATGACCAGCCGGTGAATTTTATCCTCATATAAGATTTCAGACCCGGATAATTCAACAATCAGCTCTTCTCCATCTTTGGTAACCTGGATCCACGGATCAAATCCTGTGCTTTTCCTCTGAATACTCCGCTTGATCTCTACCTTAACTTGCTCCAGGTCTTTTTCCCGATGCAGTTCATAAAGCTTCAGCTTTTTAAACTCCTCTTTACTGTATCCGTATTTAAGAATGGCTGCCTTATTAACGCTGACGATGAAGAGCGATTCAGGGTCATATATCCACATCGGAAGCGGGCTGTTTTCGAATAACAACCGGTACTGTTCTTCAGATTTCTCCAGTTCTCTTTTTGCTACCTCATCAGCCGTGATATCTGAAATGGTTCCCACCAGATGAAGCGAACCGTCATCCCCTCTGATAAAGTATCCCTTATCCGATACAATTCGGTAATCCCCCGTTCCGTCTTTGATACGATAATTACCGGCCCAGAATTCATCTCCCGAATCCAGGGCTTCTCTCACACTTTGTGTAATAAACTCCTTGTCTTGCGGATGCAGCAACGACTCCCACCATATAATGTGATTTTTAATCTCATCCTTGTCAAAACCGAATCTTAGAACCCAGCCTTCACTCCACCACACTTCATCATTCTCAAAATTGTGGTCGTAAAGTACATCATTCGATGATTTGGCAATTAGTTCAAACCTGTTTCGCTCGGCCTTCAACATCTCCTGATATTCCTGAACCGGAGTCACATCAACCATTGCCCCAATAATACGCTGAAGTTCACCCTGCTCATCCCTGAATAGTACTGCTGAATCTTTAACCGTCCGGATTCGGCCGTCTGCAGCATAAAACCGATAATCTGCTTCCCACTCTGTGCTATTGTTATTAATTGCTCGTCTTAAACTTTCAGATATTTCCTCTCGATCCTCTTCATGTATATGACTTTTCCAAAAGTTGTCTGAATTTTCAAATTCATCTCTGCTATAGCCTAAAACCGTTTCAAGGCCTTCCCCCCACCACGCTTCACCCGTTAATGCATTCCAGTCCCAAACAACATCTGATACTTTATTTGCCGCAACCTCAAACCTTTTCCTCTCTGCGGCGAGCTGATCCTGAATATTTTTCAACTCTGAAATATCCTGAATGGTTGTCACACGATAAGGTTCCGACACCCCTTTATCCCGAACAAGAGACATATTAATCAAACCTTCAAACTGAGAACCATCTTTTCGCAGTAATTGGGTCTCAAATGAAATGGACCCGCTTTTATTAAGTTCTTGCAAATAGTTCTGAAAACTTTTCTCTTCAGTATCCCGGTACAATTGCTGAACGGAAGCCCCCACCAGTTCGGCCTCACTGTACCCGAAAAGTTGCGTGCATGCGCGGTTTACACGTTTAATCACATTCGTTTCATTTCCGCATACAGCCAGTGCCGTGTTTGATTTTCTAAAAACATTAGCCAGCAACAGGTTCTCTTTCTCATATTCAACCCGTTCAGTAATATCAATATGCGTACCCACCAAACGAGTTGGGTTCCCTTCTTCGTCCCAGTCAACCGTACGCCCCCTATCGAGAATCCAAACCCAGTGCCCGTCCTTATGTCGCATTCTGATTTCGCATTCATAGGATGGAGCATTCCCGCTAAAATAATCCTCAACGGCATCTTCAAACACCTGGTGATCATCCGGGTGTAACAGATCGTTCCATGTCTCTATACTGACCGGTTCAAGCTCTTCAAGAGTATACCCAACCAAGTTAGCCCATATTTCATCAAACTTTGTAACTCCGGTTTGAGGGTGCCACTCCCACAGACCAATACCGGCACTGGTTGTTGTTAACTGTAAGCGCTCTTCATTCTTTCGGAGCTGTTCCTCCATTTTTTTCCGTTCTGTAATATCAAATCCGATTCCGATCGACTTATTTTCACTGACTGTTACATTGATCCAGGTTGTGGAGATGATTTCACCATCGCTTGTTACCAGGTCGAAATCCACCCAGCTTCCATCCGACTTTGCGATCTGTTGCTTCGCCGTTTCATAATCCTTCTTTTGTGTGATAAGCCGAAGGATACTTTCCCCTGAAACATTTTCCTGAGAATAGCCAAACCGCTCTGCAAAAAATTTGTTGACCCTGCCGATTTCTGCATTTCTATCGTGCAGATTGATGAATACCGGCATATTGTCAAAGATCACCTCAAGCTCTTCCCGCTCTTTTTTTATTTGATCTTCCAGCTCTTTTTGATCGGTGATGTCATAACCGATACCTACAAAGGTATTATCGCTCAAAGGTATATTGGTCCACATCTGCCATCGAATCTCTCCCTCCTTGGTCGTCACCCTGTACTCTTTCCACCCTTTGTCCATTTTTATAATATCCTCAACAACCTCTTCACGATAGTCCGGATCGGGATAACAAAGCTTTAACAGAGAGTACTCTTCGATATCCTCCTCTGTCCAGCCAAGCACATCCCTGTGATATTTGTTGATAGAAATTAAATTTTGCTGGTCATCATACATATTGATGAGTACAGGAATCCGTTCAAATAGTTTTTCGAGCCTCTCTTTTTCAATATTCAGCTCTTTTTCAAGCTCTTTGTTTTTTGTGATGTCGATTGTAACACCGCTTACTGTCTCAGTTACTCCATTTTTACGAAATGGTTCGCCGCGCGTCCATAGCCACTTTTCTTCTCCATCCGGAAGAACAATTCTATACTGAACATTGAATTCATTGCCGCCATCAAGCAGTTTAACCACCTCTTTTTTAAAATATTCCAAATCAGCAGGGTGGAGTCTTTCATAGACATCCTCAAGCCTGAATCCATGCTCTTTATTATACCCAAATATCCGATGGTGATTTTTTGAGGTTACATATTCATCCTTATCCACAAAGTATTCCCAGGTGGCCATTTTGGCTGAATCGAGTGCCAAATTAAGGCTTTTTTCTTTTTGCCGAAGTTTCTCTTCATTATGCGTTACAAACTTTTCATAGCTTTTCATCATAAAAAAGAGGCCAATAGCAGTCAGTGTAATATAAAAAAGGCCTTTTGCAGTCTGAAATGAGGTGAGTAACAACGGATCATCTACCAACCACTCAATAAGCGTATCAGTTGAAGTAATCCAAATAACCGCGAATGCAAAATAGATAAGCGTTATTCGAAGCGGTGTAAATTTCATATAAATAACCGGGTTCTGTTTTGAGAACTTTAGCAAATAGTAGTGTACCAATCAAGCAATATACAGATCGATAGCGATGTTATTATCAAAAGATCGTCCCTGAATATAAATCCCATTCGCTGATAATTCTCTGCCTCAACATGGCAATAACTATATGCTTTTCAAAGCCCTCTACCAGTTCCCTTTTCTGACGGGATAACTGCCCAGCACTTTTATAAACTGGGTCTGCCTTTTCAGTTTTTTCAGTGCATTTGCAAGCTTCGGATCTTCACGGTTACCTGAAAGATCCAGGTAAAAAAGGGATTGCCAAGGGTGACCCAGCCTTGGTCTTGATTCCAGTTTCGTCATATTAATTCCTGAATCCCCCAGGATGTTCAAACATTTCAGCAAAGCTCCCTTTTCATCAACTGTTGCAAAAATCAGTGATGTCTTACAATCCAGCTGGGGGTCGCACGATATAGGATCACCTGATACCACCACAAAACGGGTAAAGTTCTCTTTCTGATTGGCAAGATCACGCTGAATAATCTTCAGGCCATAAATCTCTGCGGCGAATGCCCCGGCGATAGCCGCTTGGGACAGATCTGCATCATCCCGAACTTTTCTGGCCGCCATGGCCGTATCAAAATAGGATTCAACGTGGCATCGGTCCAGGCCGGCAAGAAATTTATTGCACTGTGCAATCGCCTGAGGGTGTGACAAAATCCGCCGAATATTGGATAGATCTACCTGTTCAGGAGCCATCAGGCAGTGATTTACCTGAAGCACTTCTTCTCCAATAATGTAGAGATCTTTTTCAGCAAGAAGATCGTATGTATCGTTAATTGATCCTGCCGTGGTGTTTTCGATGGGTAAAAAAGCAACATCGACATCTCCCTGTTCCACAGCTTCAGCCGCTTCATCAAATCTTTTATAGCCGATACACTCAACTGTTGCATATCGCGGTTCGAAATGGCGCATTGCCGCCTGATGACTATAGGCACCGTCCGTACCCTGATAGGCAACCTTGATCATCTTTTCACTGGTCTTCTTGTTCTGATAATCTACAAGTGCATGCGTCTGGTACCTGACGGAATACTGAATAATTTCACGATACATCTGTTCCAGGAAATAGGGATCAACTCCCTCTTTAGCAGCGATTCTTTTCAACTTTTCAATCAGCTTCTCCTCCCTTTCGGGATCTCTTACCTGAATGGATGAATTCAGCTTATCGGCCAGCACTTTCTTTACAATCCGCTGCCGTTCGCCCAGTGATTTGACAATCTTTTCGTCAATCCGGTCAATCTCCTTCCGAACATCATCAATCGATTTATCTGCCATCTGCTAACGAATCCTCAGTTTCAGCTCTTCAATTCGGTTCAAGATTTTATCTCTGTTCATCTTTCGAAATTTTTCAGGGAGCAGAGATTTTGAGGTACACTCAATAACGGCCACTAATGTTTGAAGTTCCACCTCTTCAGGATACGTTGGAGGAATAAAATCCTCGAACACTTCATCCAGCAGTTGCGGGGAAACTTTCTCGGAGTTTTCCGAAGCCGCCCGGAATTTTGCCCTGGTCAGAGCTGCTTCCATATCGGCCCCGGAGTACACGGCTTGATCTTTTTTAATCGCCTTTGGGATATACTCCTCTTCAAGCTGAAGACCCGTTTTTCTTTTCATAACATCAAAAAGCTCCGTTCTTTCCTCTTCAGTTTCAGGTGGGAAGAGCGAAATATGTTCTTCGGCCCGGCCCTGCCGCTTCAGGTCAATCGGCATAAGATCCGGACGTGCCGTCATTAAGAACCAGATAATCCTGCCACGGTTGGTTGTATCGCTCATGGCGGTTGCTATCTGTGAAAACACCCTGCTCGAAACCCCGCTGTCTCCCGACGCCGAACGGTCGCCAAGATATGCATCAGCTTCATCGATCATAACGGCCACAGGAGACATAGCTTTTAAAAGCGAGAGAATTTTCTCCAGGTTTCCTTCCGTAACTCCCTGCCACTGGCTTCTGAAGTTTTTGAGTTTCACCATGGGTATTCCAACTTCCCCGGCAAACGAAGTAACCAGAAATGTTTTGCCTGTTCCAACAGGGCCGCAAACCAAGTATCCCATCGGCAGCACATCCCGGCGGCCATTTTTAAGTGCCTGAACAGCAGACCTCAGATGTTTCTTCACGTGTGTGTGTCCGGCAACGGCATCCAGTGAACTGTTAGATGGAATAAATTCAATAAGGCCGTAGGCCTCTTGTTCGATCAGTTCCTTCTTAATCTCTGTGAGTGAAGAGTAAGTGATCGGCTCATCATTCTCCACTGCATTGGAGAGAATTGCTTTAAGTTTCAAATAGCCCAGCCCGGCTGTCATTTGGGCTACAACCTGAACCGGAACCTGTAAAAATTCTTTTAAACTGTGCTCCTTATCAAAATGCTTAAGATATGACAGGCGGCCTTTTTCGTCCGGAAGTGTAATCTTTACGCTTGAAGTGTAAGGATTCTGAACCAATGACCGGTTCAGGTCGGAGAGATTTTCTGTGAGCAGAGTGGTTGTAAAGTCAGAAGCAAGAAAAAGCGGATCGTGCGCCCATTTAAGCAGGTAAACAAGCGCATTACGGTCTTCCGTACCTGTGCTGCCGGCTTCGTTGGCCGGTGTTATTGTTTCGGCATAATCCACAATCAGGGCAATACTCTTCTTTTGCTCCAGCCGGATTCTGAAATACTGCTCCAATACCGAAAATGCACCGACCGGATCTTTGGGGAGTTTTTTGGAATACTCTGTGCCGGTCAGTGTATCACGGCCGGAAAGTGCACGGTTAAAATCTTTTTGAGTTTCCTGATCCCTGAAATAGATACCGGAGGAACGGTCATAAAAAATGACAATATCCCTTGCCCCGAAAAAATCCTCTGAAAGAAAGGATTTCAACCTCATGAATCGTTTTTTCTTCTCATTTCCGACCGAAACCAGATCGTGAACATTCCCGTGAAGGATAAACTGATTCAGTGTACGGCTTAAATATTTTTTTGCCAGAAATTGAGCCCAGCTTGGGTATTGGGGTAACATAATCGTCAGGTTTGTTCAATGCCGGTATTGGCAAGAATTCTATTCGGAAGTGCGTAAAATAAGTTTCACCGTTTCAATACGGCTTGGTGTTGCTTTGCTGATTATAAATGTATTGCCTTGTATATGAATCTCTTCATTCACTTTTGGAATCCGACCGATATGGTCAATAATGTACCCGGCAACTGTTTCAAAATCATCTTCTGAATCCTGAAGTTTAATTTCCGGATAGACTTCCTCGAGCTCATCCAGCTCTACATTCCCTGAGATCACATAGGTATTATCAGCGATTTTCTTAATCACTTCATCTGTTTTATCATACTCATCCTGAATATCACCCACCACCTCTTCGATCAGATCCTCGATGGTGACCATTCCTGCGGTACCGCCATATTCATCTATCACAATGGCAACAGATACATTGGCTTGCCGAAACTCCTGAAGCAGGTCTTTCGATTTTTTACTGGATGGAATTAGTTTTACCGGTCGCAAAATATCGCTGATGGATTCCGGACTGCTGAACAGATCGTAAGCAAAAACAACCCCGATTACGTCATCAATAGTATCCTGATAAACCGGAATTTTTGAATAACCCGAAGTAATAAATAAGTTCTTCAGATCCTCCAGCGGTGCAGTCTTATCAATAGCTACGATTTCCGTTCGCGGCACCATCGTATCTCGAACCCTCTTATTGGAGAGTTCCAAAACGTTGTGCAGAATTTCTGAGTCATCCTTATCATTTTCATCACTCCCCCCGCTGTCGCGAAGTACTTTAAAGATCATCTCTACATCCTGCCGGCGAAATACTTTATCGCTTCGCTCATTCCCAAACCTGAGCCATTTAACCAATAAACTTGAGCTCGAATTTGATATAACAATTAGCGGACGCAAAAGATAGTTAAGGATGCGCAGAGGGGTGGCCACAACCTTGACCATTAAATCAGCCTGAATGCGGAATATTGCTTTAAATAATATTTCACTGATTAAGAGGATTATTATCGAAGCAATCATAGTTAAAATAAAAAGCAGCACTCCAACCGAAGGTTCATCACCAAAAGATGCTGAATAGATTCGGATCACAGGTTCAACCAGAAATATGGCCATCAATGTGGCATAAAGCACATTTACGATGTTATTTCCAACCAATGTTGTGGTTAAAAAGATTTCAGGCTTTTCATTGAATAATGCCAGAGATCTTCCGGTAAGGGTGTTCTTTCGCGACTCGATCTCAAGTTTAAGCCTGTTGGCAGATACAAACGCCATTTCAGACCCGGAAAAAAATCCGCTAAACAGAACTGTAATAGTAATGATGATAAATTCAGGCATTCTCTAAGATAGCTTAACGGCCCTGAAAATTTGGTTTTCTTTTTTCCAGAAATGCAGTGGTGCCCTCTTTGAAATCGTCCGTTTCGCAAAGTTCACCAAACTGTTCTGCTTCCTCTGAAAAACCTTTCAAACGGTAGCCGGAATTTACAGCTTTAATCGCTTTCGCAAGTGCAACCGGTCCGTTTTTTAACATTTTACCGGCTAACTCTTTCGCCTTATCAATACCTTTACCCGGCTCCGCGATGTGTCCGACCAAGCCGGTTGCCAGTGCATCTTCAGCTTTCATCTGGCCGCCTGTTAAAATCATTTCCATCGCTTTGGATTTGCCAACCAGCTGCGGAAGTCGTTGTGTACCACCGTATCCGGGAATGAGTCCCAGTCCAACTTCCGGAAGCCCAAAAACTGCGTTCTCTTCAGCAATACGGATGTGGCATGCCATAGCCAGTTCTGAACCGCCCCCAAGAGCGTAGCCGTTTACAACAGCAATCACCGGTTTTGAACAGTTTTCAAACATGAAGAACACTTTTTGTCCTCTTTCGGACTGCTTTTCACCCTGCCTTCTATTCAGCGTGTTGAGCTCCTTGATATCTGCGCCGGCAACAAAAGCCTTCTCTCCGGATCCGGTTAGAATCACGGCACGAACATCATCACTTTTTTCAATGCTTTTTATCGCATCCTCGAGTTCTTCAAGAACTTTGTTGTTCAGAGCATTCAGCTTGTCCGGACGATTGATCGTCAGAACTGCAATACCATTTTCATCGGTTTCGAGCAGCAGCGTTTCGAATGTCAATTCTTTCATGTTTTGGTTTTTACTTTTTGTTCTGTCTCTTTTTGAAGGGCTTCCGCCTCTTTTCTCAGTTCGGCAAGCTCCAGTTCGTGGTCAATATTTTCAAATCCGGGCAGAAGATCATGATCCAACTCCTCGATAATCTGCGTGGTCTCCTCCATCTCTGTAACCAGGTGATCGAGCTGCAAACCAACATCCTCCGCATTCGGCATTGTCATAGACTGCTCGTAAATATAGCGAATTGCGTCTTCAATCGTTTCGAGATGTGTTTCGCAGATTAAAAATTTCTCCTTGGCCGCATCAAATTTCTTCAGGCGTTTCCTTAGAATTTCAAGGCGTCGCTCCCGGGTTTTCTTCAGTTTTTCAGAGTCTATATCATTCAGCTCGGTCTCCTGCTCTGACACCTTATTGCGAATCTCTTCCTCAGCCTCAGAGTTCATATAGATCTGAAAACGCCGGTTCATCTCCAACAGAGTCAGATAGGTTGAAAGCAGGTCTTCCATCTTGTTCTGAATATGATCCAGCATTCCCTGCGAACTGTACGGCAGCGTCTCAAAGTTTTTGCGCACATCATTTGTGATGTGCTTCAACACTAGAAACCGTTTTTGTGAACGCGGATCCAGCCCGTGAAACAACGTCTTATCGCCATTTATTTCATTCCGTTCTTTCTTCTTTTTAAGCGTGACGCTTTTGCGGTATGATGTCAGATTGGGAACTACACCCAGATAAAAAAGCTCTGCCCCGATGGTAAAGGTTAACACCGTGCTGGAAATAAAACCTATATCATTAAATACAAACGCTGATATGGTTCCGGCGAGCAGGCACACCAGATTAACCGGGTGCAGAAAAGCCTCTTTTGTAAAATTGATATGTTCTTCGGTATCCTTACTCATCCTTGTCATCTTTTTCACCGGCCGGACTTTCATCCGATTCCGGTTTCCTGCCAACTGTTTTATCTACATGGAGGCCATTTGCCTGTTCCTCAATTTCGCTGTAGAGCAGGCCCATCTCCAGCTTGATCTGCTTGAGAGTATCCTTTGCCTTCTCTTTTTTCATCTGCTCATCCAGTTCCGCTTCATCCGGTTTAGAATCCATCAGGTGATCCATCGCCACATCCAGCCTGGCCTCCATACCGGCCATTTTATTGCGAACTTTACCCAGAAACTGATCCACAGATGCAAGAAGTTCGTCGGCGTTCATCTGCTGAAGCGCTTCATTTACGTTCTTCACATAACCCGATCTGCGAAGTTTCTCTTTCGCTTCCCGAATTTTTCGATAGTGCTCTTTGTACTCCTCTTTGAGCTTCTCCCGTTCACGTTCACTGTCTGATGTGGCCGACATACTTACTCACCTCACCTAAGAGTTACGATTTCGTGCGGTCTCGCCCCACGGTTTTTCCGGAATCGGTACTTTCCTTTTCAGCTTTCTCTACATCAATCTTCTTCTCCTCCTCTTTCGGAGCTTTACCCATCTCCTGCTTAAACTGGTTGACCAGTTCCTGGGCTCGAAGTTTCTCAGCATTTGCCTCTATTTCCATCGTTTCTGTATCCACACTTTCGAGTGCAATTTCCATTCTTGCTTCATTTCTGGCCGTGTTTTCATTCAGACGATTCAACATTTCGTTGTGTGTCTGATCCAACCCGCCGGTTTCAAAAGACTCCAACGCATCGGCAACCCTGCCCTGCCATTCGGCTCGTTCGCTGGCCCGCAGTGCTTCTCTTGCCTCTTTAATCTTGCGATCCTTCTCGCGCATAAACGCCTTTTTCACTTTCAGAGCTTTTTCATACGCCTGCTCTGCAAATTTGAGCTGCTCTTGGGAGTGCTCCAGATTTTCCCGTGCTTTCTCAAGCTGGAGTGCATAACCTTCAGCAAGGTCATCACGGTCTGCATTAATAGCTGATTTTATTTTAGACGTCACTTCATTGATCTGCTTCTGATAGCGGTCCACCTCTTTGCGGAGCATAACAGCATTCGCTTTAACAGTGGCGATATTTTCATTCATCTGCGGAATCTGATCATTCAGTTCTCTGATGTTTTGTTCCAGAATCAATTTTGGATCTTCCATTGAACTGACAAATCCGCCAAACATAGACTTGATTGCTCTAATAAATCGTTGAAACATAGTATTGGGTTTTGTGTTAAGCCGGAATCACTGGTTAATGTAAATGTACTCTTTTTTCCGGGTTGAACAACGGTTTATCCATCATAATCATGAATTCCATCCTTATCAACCCGATGCGTGATACTGCGAAGAGGTTTAGGCTCGATGTCTCTAATTGTTACCGCGTCAAGCATTCCTTTTTTAGCAGTATCTAACATTTCTTCCTTGTTCGTATGAAGAGTGGCAATTGTTTCACCCTTTTCAATTTTATCACCAATTTTTTTATTCAGAAGGAAACCCGCCTGCGGGTCTACTTCATCCTCTTTTGCTTTGCGTCCGGCGCCCAGTTCCACAGAGACCATTCCCATCGCAAAGGCGTCCATTTCTGTAATATACCCGTCTCGGTCTGAAGTCACTTCTACTACAGTATTTGCTTCCGGATAGGTTGACGGATCTTTTATTACACTTGTATCTCCACCCTGTTCTTCTACAATATCAATCCATTTTTGTAATGCTGTTCCATCCTCAATCGCCTGTCTGCTCATCCCGATACCCTGTTCAACAGATTCTGCTTTCTTGCCAAGATAGATCATCGTCCCAGCCAGCAGATGTGTAATCTCCATCACATCCTCAGGTCCCTCGTTGTTCAGGCAGTCGATCGACTCTTTCACCTCCAGCCAGTTCCCAACCGCATTTCCAAGAGGTTGTTCCATATTCGTCAAATAGGCAATCGTCTGTTTCCCGAACTCTTCTCCAATTCCAACCAGGGTTTTAGCAAGCTCGACAGCATCTTCATGCTTTTTCATAAACGCGCCGGATCCAAACTTCACATCCAAAACCAGTGCGTCAATACCCTCAGCCAATTTCTTACTCATAATACTGCCTGCAATTAATGGAATAGACTCCACCGTGGCCGTCACATCGCGCAGTGCATAAAGCCTCTTATCGGCCGGGGCAATCTCTTCGGTCTGACCAACCAACACCAGATTCTGCTTTTGCAAAATCTCTTTGTACCTGTCCAAATCCACATCTACTGTAAACCCGGGTATGGATTCCAGTTTATCCAGAGTTCCACCGGTGTGTCCCAGTCCGCGGCCTGAAATCATGGGAACCGGAACTGCGCATGAAGCAACTATTGGCGCCAATATCAATGAAAGTTTATCCCCTACACCGCCGGTTGAGTGCTTATCCACTTTTATACCGGGAGTATCACTCAAATCCACAACAATACCGCTGTGCAGCATAGATTTTGTGAGAAAAGCCGCCTCTTCTGTGTTAAGACCGTTCAGATAACTTGCCATCAGAAATGAACTCATCTGATAATCCGGCACTTTATCATCGGTGTAGGCGCGAATCAGGTAGGAAATTTCATCTTCAGTAAGTGTATTTCCGTCTCTTTTTTTACGAATAAGAGAAACAACGTTATAACTTTGGTCAGACATTCTGCAAACTTAATTTATCAATCTATTTAAAACTCAACGATTTGTTAACTGTATCAATATACATAATTTGAACGTTCATCTTTTGAAAGCAAAATGAATTCATGAGCGTAAAAATCCTGTCTGATCTATATGTGAAATACCTGGATAAACTGTTGCCCGAACAGGTTGAATCTAGTGTTTTTGATCCGGCTCACGGGCTTCCTGAAAATGCCATTCATTTTGATGCGCTGCTGGTTCGAACAGTGACCCCGATCAACCCACTCACTCTGCCAAACGCAGGAAATATAAAATTCGTCGGCACGGCAACTGCAGGAATAGATCACATTGACCAAAGCCATTTACAAAATCTGGGAATAGAGTTTTCACAGTCTGAAGGTTGCAACGCCAATGCCGTTGCCGAGTACATTATCACTGTTCTATATCGTTGGGCAGAAAAAACCTCTGCTGATTTATCACAAAAAACTGTCGGTGTTGTCGGATGTGGACACACCGGTGCAGGTGTGATTCGACTCCTCGAAAAGTTGGGAGTGAGCTATATAGCCTTCGACCCACCCAAATCTGAACGTGAGCCCGGGTTTGCATCTGCTACAGAAGAGGAGCTGATGCATTCAGATGTACTCACGTTTCATACCCCGTTAACGCTTACCGGCAAACATTCTACAAAGCATATTGGCAGCGATTCCTGGTTTCAAAAAGGATTTGATCTGGTTATCAATGCCAGCAGAGGTGGCGTTATAGATGAGAGATCCCTTTTTGAACATCACCGCCGGCAGAATATTCACAATTACATTCTGGATGTGTGGGAAAATGAACCTGTTTTCAATAATACATTTGCCAGAGACGCTTTTATTGCAACCCCTCACATTGCTGGCTATTCCATCGAATCCAAATTCAAAGCTACAAAAATTGTGCTCTCGCGAATGCTTCAACATTTTGGGTTAGACGTCAACCCGGATGCAAAGCCCGATCTGTTTCCCCTCAAAGATTTCAACAGGTGCGAAAACTGCTCTATTGGAAAGCTTCTCTGGCAAAATAACCGAATACACTACTACGATTCAGAACTCCGAAAGCTGATCGGAATACCCTCGAATGAGAAACGCGCTCGTTTTGCTGAATTGCGATCAAAAACAGCCCTGCGCCACGAGTATCGAGCTATGATTGAACAGGCCAAACTGACAGAAAGTGTCCCGGAACCATTCCAGGTTTTTCGAAAAGATTCTCCTCAATAGAAAATCCACATCAGCGTCAAGATGATAAAAATCCAGACGGCAATTTTTACGGATTTTGGCTGTTCCGGGAATTCATAGCCGCATATAGGGCAAATTTCATGTTCGGCATCAACCTCCATCGCACAACCGGGACACTCTTTCTTTTTCATGGGTTTTACAGCTCGTAATTTTTTGAACATTTTTCACATATTGACGTAGAGTCAACTAAACAATAATAAAACTGAAAAATTATGGCCGGACAAGGATCGGGCGGAAATGTTCTCGCTGCACTCGCAAGTTTAATCATCCCGGGACTGGGACAACTTCTTCAGGGCAGATTAATTATGGCACTCATTATGTTTGTGCTGGCAGGCGCTCTGTGGATTGTACTCCTTGGTTGGATTATTCACCTTTGGTCTATTCTCGATGCTGCCAAATTTAATCCCAGGACCTGATTCTTCCTAAAATCCGGTTATCGAAACGTTTTCGGGCTTGAAGCCGTAAATTCGTATTTTCCATTCTGAAACATCAAATGGCAGACTTTAACTTCGATTTATGAATTTACGCGTACTACGCATCGTCGCTTTGATAGCGATACCACTTTTTATTCTATCTATCTCGTCCAGCTACATTTTTGAGTGGTTATGGCTCAACGAGCTCGGATACACTCAGATATTCTGGACACTGCGTGGCACCCAGGTTATTCTTACGCTTATTGCGTTCACAATAGCCGCCGTCTTTTTTATTCCAAACTTCAGGTTTTTGGCAGGACAGCTCAAACATGCCAACCTGAATGCATCCCCGCTTCAGGGTTCAAACATCAATCTGAGTTCTGAGTTTGCCAATAAACGTATCAAGCAATTTTTTACGCTTGGCGGACTTATTATGGCTGTTATTTTTGCCCTCAGTTTCTACATCCGATGGGACGAATCCCTGAGATTTATAAGCAGCAAACCGTTCGGCGAAACCGACCCAATGTTTGGCCGGGATATCAGCTTTTTTATGTTTGAACTGCCCTTCTGGGATCTGGTTCAATCTTCACTGACTTCCATCGTCTTTATTACTCTACTGATTGTTGCGTTAGCGTATATCTTTACAGGGCTACTGATGGTGCGCTCTTTTACTGAATTTAGTGCGAGCAAGAAAGTTTTTGGACACATCAAATTAAATCTCTCCCTCTGGCTGGTACTTTTAGCCTGGGGATTCTTCCTGGATCGTTACAATCTTGTATTTAAAGCAGACGGAATTGTGTTTGGAGCCGGTTATACAGATGTGATGTACCAACTCCCCGCAATTTGGGTTCTCACAATTCTCACACTCCTGCTTGCCATTTTAGTACTGGCAAGCCGACGGGTAAAAACCGGAAAAGCCATGCCTTTACTTGCAGGCCTGACTCTTGTAATACTCATTGTAGGCCGGGGAGTTATTCCCGGAATGGTGCAACAGTTTAACGTGGAGCCAAATGAGTTGGAGCTGGAAAGGCCGTACCTGGAAAGAAACATCGAAATGACTCGGCTTGCCTATAATCTTCACAATGTGGAAGAAGTTGAGTACCTGGCTGATGACACCCTCAGGGTTTCTGATATTGCCGCTAACCGCGACGCCATCGATAATATCCGGCTATGGGATTCCCGACTCCTTATCAATACATATAAGCAGTTGCAGGAAATCCGTTCTTACTACGAGTTCTATTCAGTTGACAACGATCGATATACAATTGATGGCGATGTTAAACAGATGATGCTCTCAGCGCGAGAAATTGCCAGTACACTTCCCAGTCAGTCAGATACCTGGGTAAACAGGCACTTACAGTACACCCACGGGTATGGCCTGGTGATGAGCCCCGTAACAGAGACCAATAGTCAGGGAGAACCCCGGCTAACCATCAGAAATTTACCGCCCAGCTGGGACAGTGATGACGTGCGGGTTGACAATGCGGCCATTTACTATGGCGAAAACAGCTCCGGGTACTATTTTGTAAACTCCAGTGTTGAAGAACTGCACTATCCCGATGGTGATGAAAACGTATATACGCATTACAGCGGTCAGGGAGGGATGCTGATCGACAGTTTCTTTAAAAAACTGCTCTTTGCCTGGGAGCTCGGAGATATTAATATCCTGCTTACTGACTACATTACCGATGAGAGCCGGCTGCAAATCTGGCGCAGTGTTCAGGAGCGAATCACAAAAATTACCCCGTTTCTAAAATTAGACAGTGATCCATATCTGGTATTGAATGATGGCAAACTCTACTGGATTCAGGATGCCTACACAACTTCTGACGACTTCCCCTATTCGCAACGATATAATAACAGTTTCAATTACATCCGAAACTCTGTCAAAGTGGTGGTTGATGCCTATGAAGGAACGGTCGACTATTACGTAGTGGACGACGAAGATCCTGTTCTGAATGTATATGATTCAATTTTCCCCGATCTTTTCAAGCCGATCGATCAACTGCCTGAAGGACTTGAAAGTCAGTTTCGCTACCCACAGGATTTGTTTAAAGTTCAGATCGAAACCTATTCACGTTACCACATGACTCGTCCACAGGTTTTCTATAACCAGGAAGATCTCTGGACGCGACCCAATGAGAAATATGGCGGGCGCCGGCTGTTGATGGAGCCTTACTACGTACTGGCACGTTTACCACAGTCGGATGCGCTCGAATTTATGCTGATCAGTCCGCTAACACCTGAAAACCGAGACAACATGATCTCCTGGATGGCTGCTAAATCAGACCCCGGGAACTATGGCGATCTGGTCGTATATAAGCTTCCTAAAGAGCGCCTCATTTACGGACCGGCGCAGATTGAAGCCCGCATTGATCAGGATCCGGAAATTTCACAACAGATTGCCCTTTGGGATCAGCGCGGTTCGCGGGTGATTCGTGGCAACCTGATGGTGATTCCCATCGAAAATTCATTCCTCTATGTTGAACCGGTATTCCTGCTTGCGGAAGACGTGGATATCCCTCAGCTACAGCGGGTGATTGTTGCGATCGGAGATGCCATTTCAATGCAACCAACACTTGATGAAGCCTTATTTGATCTGTTTGGCGACGAGGCTGCACCCATTGTGGCAGACACTCCGCTTGTTAATCAGGAAGGTGGTTTACCCGAAGATGCGCTCCCGGAAGAATCCGCTATCGACCGACAAACCCTTGATGAGATACGAACTATCTGGGAAGATCTGAAATCTGCTCTCGAAAATGGCGAGTGGACCCGTTATGGAGAACTTCTCAACGATCTTGAAGAAAAAATTAACGACCTCTGACTTTAACCCGGAACATAAGTTTTTAACCCCAACAAGGTTCTATTAACAAATTAAAATCAACAAAAACAATTATCTGATACAATGAACAACACAAGAGTTGTAATTACCGGCCTCGGAGCTCTCACACCGCTTGGAAATTCAGCACCTGAATTCTGGGAAAACGCTGTCAACGGAAAAAGCGGGGCAGCTCCAATCACCAAGTTTAACCCCGAAAATTTTCCGGCTCGCTTTGCCTGTGAAGTCAAGGATTTTGATCCAAAAAGCCGCCTCGACCGTAATGAAATCAAACGCTCGGACCTGTTTACACAGTATGGGCTTTACGCTGCCGCAGAGGCGTGGGAAGATTCCGGGCTCGATCTCGACAGAGAATCACCCTTTGACATCGGTGTGATCTGGGGAACAGGTCAGGGAGGAATGGGAACGTTCGAAGATGAAATGAAAAACTATGTTAAGAATGATTTCAAACCCCGCTTCAGCCCGTTCTTTGTCCCGCGCTTGATTCCAAACATGGCCTCCGGGATGATCTCCATGAAATTTGGGCTGATGGGCATCAACTACACCACAATTTCTGCCTGTGCGAGTTCAAACACAGCAATTATGGATGCCTTCAACTATATCAAGCTGGGTAAGGCAAAAGCGTTTATCGCCGGCGGATCGGAAGCACCGATCACCGAAGCAACCATCGGTGGGTTTACCGCAATGAAAGCGATGAGTACCCGGAATGATGAGCCGGAAACCGCCTCGAGACCTTTCGATCCTTCCCGCGACGGATTTGTAATGGGAGAAGGAGCCATAGCTTTGATCCTTGAAGATTATGAGCACGCAAAAGCACGCGGGGCCAATATCTATGCAGAAGTTATCGGAGCAGCTATGACGGCAGATGCATATCACCTTACAGCAACACACCCTGAAGGACTCGGTGCACTGCGCGGAATGCGTCTCGCTCTGGAAGAAGCTGGATTAACACCGGACGACCTGGATTATATCAACACCCACACCACCTCTACTCCTGTTGGGGATATCAGTGAATCCAAAGCCGTTTCCAAGCTTTATGAGAACAGTAAGAAAAAACCGGTAATCAGTGCTACCAAATCGATGACCGGTCACTTACTGGGCGCCGCTGGTGCTGCAGAAGCTTTTCTTTCGGTTATGGCCGTAAAAGACGATGTGATCCCTCCAACCATCAACACGGAAACCATCGATCCGGAAATCCCCGACAATATCGACATTGTATTGGGTGATGCACGCGAGACAAAAGTAGACGTATCGATGAGCAACAATTTCGGTTTTGGCGGACACAACGCCATTACCATGTTTAAAAAGGTGTAATCACTTTTTTCTCTCAATACTTAAGGGGTGCCCGATTCATTTCGGGCATCCCTTTTTCTTTAGTTCACACAGGAACGCAGATACCACAACACAATGTTACATAAATACATAGCAAGAGTAACATAAAATGTAATGACCATGGAAAAAAAAGAGGCATATCGAGAAAAATTTCAGGCAAAATTGGATGAGTGGAAAGCCGAGATTGATAAACTGAAAGCAAAGACTCGCCAAAAGCAGGTTGATGCAGAATCCGAGTATCATGAAGAGATCAGCAAGTTCAAGCAGAAACGTGAAGCACTTAAGGCCAAATTGGATAAGCTCGAGGATGCGAGTGAAGATGCTTGGGAGGATATGAAAGAGGGGATCGAAAAATCCAGTAAAGAGTTAAAAAAGGCTTTTGATAATGCCGTTAAAAAGTTTTCCTGACTCTTTTTAATTACCGGCTGTCTTTTCATATTGGAGAGACAGCCTTTTTTTATTTTTAATTCATCTCAAATGAGCGCATCACTTCAGCTTGGACGAATTGCCGGAATTAAAGTACAGATTCATTGGACCTTCTGGCTTCTGTTTCTTTTTATCGGGTTTATGGTGTTTGCCAACGACGGCTCCTACACAGACCTTTTTTGGAATTTCGTTTTTATCACAGCACTTTTTATCTGTGTTGTTCTGCATGAGTTTGGTCATGCCCTGGCCGCCCGTCGATACGGTGTGGGTACACGAAACATAACCCTTCTTCCCATTGGCGGCGTTGCCAACCTGAAGGACATGCCTGAAAACCCCAAAGAGGAGTTTATCATAGCTATTGCCGGTCCTCTGGTTAACGTTGTAATTGCCTTTCTTCTTTGGCTTGTAGTGCCGGTCGATAATTTCCTGGTGGATGATCCCGAAATGCTGGAAGAGCAGCTAAGCAGCATCAACGCAAGCAATTTTCTTTTTTATCTGCTTGCCGTCAATGTAGCACTGGTTGTATTCAACATGATCCCGGCTTTCCCGATGGATGGCGGACGCGTTTTCAGGGCGATTCTATCTACCCGCATGAGTCGTGTTCAGGCCACTCAGGCGGCAACTGCCCTTGGTAAATTTCTCGCAATGATCTTTTTCCTGTTCGGATTGTTTTCGAACATCATCCTCGCCGTGATTGCCGTCTTCATCTATTTCGGTGCTCACTCCGAAAACATTGTCATTCAGCAGATCAGTCTGCTCCAGGGAAATGACATTGAAGATGCGATGATCACTGATTTTACCACCCTCAAACCCGATGACACACTCCAGAGTGCCATAGACCGCATTTTAGATAGTACGGAACAGGATTTTGTAGTGGAGGAGAACGGCCGGGTAGTCGGAATTCTATTCATGTCTGACCTCGCTCCGGCTCTTCGCGAACGTGGTAATGAATCCCTCGTTTCTGATATTATGGAGAAAAATATCGTTACACTGAATGCTAAAGATCCATTACCGTCGGCTTACCGCGAATTGAAGAGAGGAAATAAAAACTTCTTTCCGGTTGTGGACAATGAAAAATTAGTGGGCGTACTGGATATGAACAACATCAATGAGTTTCTCACTTTCCGGGCCGCCCACGATTATTAACAAATTCAGTTTCTATCCTTAACTACTTCTTCTCTTTCATTAAATCACGGATCTCAGTAAGCAACTTCTCTTCGGCCGATGGTTTTGGAGGTTCATCCGGCTTCACATCCTCTTTTTTCTTCATTCGCTCAAAAGCTTTAATCACCATAAAAATGGCAAATGCTACAATGGTAAAATCCACGACCTGCTGAATAAACGCGCCGTAGTTGATAGTTACCGCAGCAGCTTCTTCAGTGGCATCCTTCAGAGTGATCATAAATTCGGTAAAATCAATTCCGCCCAGCAACAGCCCAATTGGTGGCATCAATACGTCATTCACAAAGGAAGTTACAATCCGGCCAAAAGCAGCACCGATTACGACCGCAACGGCCAAGTCGATAACATTGCCCCGCATGGCAAATTTTTTAAAGTCGGCAAGTAAGCTCATATGTATTGGGATTTGTTAGAGTTCAGGTCCGTAACAACTTTAATATTCGATCTTTTTTTTGTCATTTCCTACAGTCCCGGAAAACTGTTTTTTCAATCGGTAACTCCGGGAAGATCCACACCTTTTTCTTTGGCAACATCTTTAGCAAGATCATAACCCGCGTCGGCGTGGCGCATCACTCCGGTTCCGGGATCGTTGGTGAGAACGCGGCGAAGTCTCCTGTCAGCCATAACGGTGCCATCAGCCACACAGACCATTCCTGCGTGGATGGAATACCCAATCCCAACTCCTCCACCGTGGTGAAGACTCACCCAACTTGCACCGCTGGCCGTGTTCAGCATCGCGTTCAAAAGCGGCCAGTCGGCTATGGCATCTGAGCCATCCTTCATCGCTTCTGTTTCTCGATTGGGTGAGGCAACAGAACCTGTATCCAGATGGTCACGTCCGATTACGATCGGAGCCTTAACTTTTCCATTTTTGACAAGCCAGTTAAATTTCTCTCCCATCTCTGCACGTTCGCCATACTCCAGCCAGCAGATTCGCGCCGGTAACCCCTGAAAATGAATTTTCTCCTGAGCATGATGAATCCATCGCCGAAGAGCCTCTTTTTCCGGAAAAGTCTCTAAAATCGCTTTATCTGTTACGGCAATATCTTCGGGGTCACCTGAGAGAGCAGCCCAGCGAAACGGTCCGGATCCCTTGCAAAATAGTGGACGGATGTAGGCCGGCACAAATCCCGGAAAGTCAAACGCATCATTCATGCCGCGGTGATCGGCAACCTGGCCGCGCAGGTTATTGCCATAATCGAAAGTAACGGCACCCCGTTTCTGCATTTCAAGCATTGTTTGAACATGGGCAACCATCGAGTCTAATACATCGTTTTCATACCCTTCGGGATCGCTCTCGCGTTTTTCAGCAGCTTCCTCGAGTGTGTAGCCTGCCGGAATATATCCGAGCTGCAGGTCGTGGGCTGATGTTTGATCCGTTAGAACATCAGGAATCACACCTTTGTGCATCAGTTCAGGAAGAACTTCAGCCACGTTTCCGAGCAGCCCTACAGAGAGTGCTTCTCCCTCTGCTTTGGCATTCATTACCTTGTCGAGAGCATCATCCAGATCTGTACACTTCACATCACAATACCCGGTTTTGATGCGCATATCAATCCGGCTCTCATCCACCTCGATTCCCAGAAAAGCTGCGCCATTCATCGTAGCTGCCAGCGGCTGAGCCCCACCCATTCCACCGAGTCCGGCCGTAACTACCAGCTTTCCCTTCAGTGAGCCATCAAAATGCTGCCGGGCACACTCGGCAAAGGTTTCGTATGTTCCCTGAACAATTCCCTGCGAGCCGATGTAGATCCAGGAACCGGCCGTCATCTGTCCGTACATCGTGAGGCCCATTTTGTCGAGTTTTCTAAACTCTTCCCACGTAGCCCAGCGCGGCACCAAATGAGAATTGGCAATCAGAACACGTGGAGCCTCTTCATGAGTTCGGAAAACACCCACCGGTTTACCGCTCTGAATCAGCATCGTTTCATCGTTTTCAAGCCGCTGAAGGGTTTTGATGATCCGGTGGTAGCTTTCCCAGTTTCGAGCCGCCTTTCCGCCTCCTCCATAGACAATCAGTTCGTCGGGACGTTCTGCCACTTCAGGGTCCAGATTGTTCATTAGCATGCGCATGGCGGCTTCCTGGTGCCACCCTTTGCAGCTTAATGTAGTTCCGTGCGGTGCTTTAATATTCTTTTGAATTCGTGCCATGAGTTAAAACAATTTAAGCTTAAAACGGCCTTGTTAAGAAAACCAAATATGAAAAAATATCGGTGTAGTGTAGTTTACTATTAATAAATAAATGCTTTTGGGGTATGAATCTCTACACTGCTGAGATTCAAACAGTTACATCAAGAATAGTAAAAATAGATATTGGAATAAAATGACTAAAACAAAGATGAGATGCTCTCTGGGCACATTTTTATTGCTCGCTTTTTTTACAGCTGATGCTTTTGCACAGGATAGCAACGAATACAGAAGAATAGGACTGAGCGTTAATGCCGGATTAACATTGCCGGACACCGGAGGTGGTGGACAGCTTCTTGGAAGTAATTTCAGCGGAGAAACAGAAACCACTTATAATATTGGCGGTGGCCTCTCATATGATATCACGCCGATGTGGACAATTTATGGCGGATATAGATATAATGAAATTAAAGGAGCGGGTAGCACTTCGTTCATTACCGATATTCATTCGGCAACTCTGCAGGCAAGAATTAATTTCAACAGATTGTTCAGGCGATCTGCAGTATCTGAATTCCTGAACCCTTATGGTATTATTGGAGCAGAGCAGGATTTCTACAAATTCTCATCAAATACAGAGTCGATCAGCAGTAACGCATCCTCTGTGATGGCAGGTACAGGAATTGCATTCAGAATCAGCGATACGTTTGACCTGTTTACTCAATACGAAGTCAAATTTTCCACCAATTCCCTGGATAATGAAACAGGAGGAGTTCCATTCGATCAAATCGGAATGCTGAGTGCCGGAATTAAAATCAACTTTGGCAAAAAAGGCAGCAAACCGCTTAGAATGTACCCTCCGATTAAGCGCCTCAGTGATACTGAGTACCAGGAGTTCAAGGACAAGGTTGGCGATATCGATCGGGCAACTGAAGGAGTGGCAAGACAAGAACGCAATCTGCAGGATCTCAATGAAAGGTTAGGAAGATTAACTGAAGCTCAAGATTCTGACATCCACCGGCTTTCAGATGAACTGGCCGAGGCCAATCTCCGTATTGACGATCTGGAAGAGCGTGTATCAGATCTTGAAAACCGGTTAGATTCTCTCAATCTCAGTGGAAATATTGGCATGAGAATCAAAAAAGTTGAAAGCGGCCACTATGTGCAGGTTTACGCTTCACGTGATCTGGATAGCGCTGTTACAGTTCGGGACCGGATGAACCGGCAGCTTTCAGAACGATTAGAAACTGAATCGGTTTCCGTTTTTATCATCCACCGAAATACATTTTATGAAGTACTGATTGGAACATTCGAACAGTATAGTCCGGCCGCCGAAGTCAATGACAGAGCAGCTGAATTATTTAATGACTCATTTGTTATAACATTCCCCCGGCCTGAACACCTGCTTGAAGTATACCGTGATACGCATGTATTAGACTAATGCACAACGGGTCGCCTGATCCGTTGATACATATCCGGAATGAACGGCTGCGGTAAACAAATTTACTCTACTATCACACTGCAGCAGGTGAGTCCGGCTTCGGCTTTGGCCATTTCAGACTGATCAACTGAGATAACCTCATAGTCTCTTTTGGCAAGTAAATCAGCAGTTCGCGGGAAAGCTTCAGAACAAAGAGCCCAATTGTCCCGCCTCAATACATTAGCTCCGAACGGTTCATCCGGATGGATAAACAATGTGTGAAATCCCTTGAATATATCTTTATCAACCCATTTGGGATTAATCAGTAACAGATCCTCTTCCAACTGTGAAATGGCTGTTTTTAAATGGAGACAATCTGTAACCTTTATTCCATTCACTTCATACCCGATCGGGTTTAGTATTTTATCAAACTGCCGGATCGCCTCCCGGTTGGTGCGCTGAGAAATTCCGATATAAACTTTTTTTCCAAGTACAAGCACATCACCGCCGTCAACGGTACCGGGCGCTTCTATATGATGGAGTCCCCGGTACTCTTTCAGCACTTCAGCCATACTTGACGTTTCCGGTCTTCTGGATTTTGCACCCGGTCTTGTAATAATCGCCAGTTCATCAAAGACCACAGCGGTATCTTCTACGAATACTCCATCCGGCAGGTCCGGAGTTTCGGAAAGTCTCCGGACAGTATAACCCATCTTTTCCAGCGCCTGTCCATACTTCTTGTGCTGCGATTTTGCTTTGGAAATATCAATAGGTTCCCGATCAAGATGAGTAAGTTCACAGTCGATGAGTTTTGGACTTACAGGACGAGTAAGGGCGATTGGTTTCACAAATATTGATTCAGGTTTTACAAAGCAGAAGTTTAATAAATCATTCCGTGAATTGTTAATTAGTCAATTTATGTTTGATTAGATAAATACAGCATAAATTTTTTTAGTACCATTAAGAAGGTTCTGTGTATAAACAACTTCAGTGATTAAGTTGATAAAAAGATAAATGGAAAAACAATCTGAGAGCTCTCTTCAAAGACAGGTGGACAAACAGAAACAGACTACGCAGCAAAAGTATGGAACCTTTGCCGGTGTGTTTGTACCTACACTCCTTACTATTCTGGGAGTTATTCTGTTCTTGCGTCACGGGTGGGTAGTCGGTAATGCAGGACTCCTGGGGAGTCTTCTGATAGTTACCATAGCTTTTGTTATTGTAACATTTACGGCATTATCAATGTCCTGCATTACCACAAATATCAGGATTCAGGCCGGGGGAGCTTATTCAATTATATCTCAATCACTCGGTCTCGAAGTTGGCGGTAGTGTTGGAATTCCTCTCTACCTGGCTCAAACTTTTGCAATCACAATGTATGTATTTGGATTCAGAGAAGGTTGGCTCTATATCTTTCCTGACCACTATGCCATTATAGTCGATTTAGCTGTTTTCGGCACTCTTTTCCTTGTGGCATTTCTGAGTGCAAAGCTTGCTTTTCGGGTTCAATACGTTATTCTGGCAGTGATTATCGGGTCTCTGTTGTCTGTAGCCGGCTCGGTTTTTACCGGAGCCATGCAGTTCGATATTCAGTGGTGGGGAGAGTTTCCGGGCGCACCCGAGGACGATTTTCCCGGAGTAAGTTTCTGGGTGATATTTGCTGTTTTTTTCCCGGCGGCAACCGGAATTATGGCTGGCGCCAACATGTCCGGTGAGCTGAAGAACCCGAAAAAAAGCATTCCTATTGGTACCATTTCGGCTGTATTGATTAGCTATATCATCTACGTGGCCACAGCATATTGGGCGTCAAGAGTGGCGAGTACTGAAGAGCTGATATCGAATTACAATATCATGATCGATAGGGCACTTTGGGGTCCTGCGGTGATAGGTGGACTGCTCGGTGCTACTTTTTCTTCCGCTCTCGCTTCAATTGTTGGAGCTCCGAGAATACTACAGGCACTCAGTGATCATAAAATTTTTCCGGGCGGAAATGCATTCTCGAAACTGGCTAAAAATGGTGAACCCAGAAACGCAATTCTGTTTACCGGCCTGATAGTTCTGGTAACATTGATGTTGCGTGACCTGAATACGATTGCGCCTCTTATCACAATGTTTTTTCTGATTACGTATATGATGATTAACCTGGTGGTATTTATTGAGCAACGAATGGATATGATCAGTTTCAGGCCAACCTTTTCAGTTCCGAAATTTGTTCCGATTATCGGAACACTAGGTTGCTTGTTCACGATGTTTATCATTAATCCGGTATTTGGTTTGATTGCCCTGGGAATTGTCATCGCAACTTATCTATATCTTTCAAACAGAAAGCTTGAGGTTCCGTACGGCGATATGCGCAGCGGACTGTTTGTATCACTGGCCGAATGGGTGGCCAAAAAAGTTTCACTACTCCCTGAGAAGAATGAACGAGCATGGAAAGCAAACCTGCTAGTTCCCGTCAGAAGTACCCGTGAGTTGCGGGGCAGTTTCAGTTTAATTCGAAATCTGGTTTATCCGAAGGGTTCAATCAAATTGGTGGGAATATCAGATAAGGAAAATGTGAGTGAAATGAGAGAGTCAATGGTGAATCTGGCAGATTCTTTCGCAAAAGAAAATGTATATACAAGATGGTCATTTGTTCAATCTGTTGATTTCAAAAGTGCTGTAATGAATGCCCTTCAAACCTTGCAGGGGACATTTTTCAAGCCCAACATCTTATTTATGAGACTATCACAAGACAAAAGATATGATGATGAAATCCATTCTATAATCAATGAAGCCAGACATTATAAAATGGGCATTCAGTTGTATGTTGAGGATTACATTGCTCAGCTTGGACGAAGTGCCTCGATTAATGTCTGGCTTCATGAGAGAAGTCCGGAATGGGATCTTAATATGGAGATGGGTAATATTGACTTGGCCTTGCTATCTGCCTTTAAGCTTAAGACCAACTGGAATGCAAAAATGCGGGTGATTACTGTTGTGGATGAGTCTGAAGTTGAAAATGCCTATAAATATCTTGATAACCTGCTGGAAGTTGCACGGCTCAAGGATGTGGATTCACACGTAGAAATCGGGAGCTTTAAAGAAGCCCTGGAAGTATCTCCGCAAGCCGACGTGGACTTTTTCGGGCTTCCCGACGATCCGGACCTGGATGAGTTGCGCTCCTACGTGGAAATGACTAAATCTGCTTGTGTTTTTGTGGCCGATTCAGGAAACGAAAATGTATTGGCTTAGCAACAGCAACAAACCGAGAATTTTGCTATTCCTTTACCCTGAAGCTAATTCCCTATTGTTTGAAATACTAGAGCTGGTGAATCTCCAATTTTGATAGAAACTTCTATTAAATTAGAGATTCAAATTTGAAAATCCATTATGAGATTAACAACCAGTGCAAACTAGCATATTGAGATTACTCCGTAAACTCCTCAATCGCATCACTAAGCTCTACATCTTTTTCGTAAAACTTTTCCCATTTCTCTTTTGGATCAGGGGGAGTCATAAGGGAAACAACTATCAAGACAATGATTGAGAGTCCGGCTGCCGGCAGCACGATGTAATCGAACGGAATCAAGGGTTCGGGAAGTACGGAGTTGATTACCGTTATGATGAGCGTGGCGCCCATTCCGGTCGCAATTGAGGCAACTCCACCGGCTGTGGTAACCCGTTTCCACAGGAAGGCCGCCAGCAGAGCAGGCGTCAAGCCGGCACCAACCATCGTGTAGGCGGTAAAGGCCATATCGAGAATGGTACGGAACTGCGTAAGCAACAGGTAAGCACAAATCCCCAATACAAGAACCATCACTCGCTGAAAGGTGATAATTTTCTTCTCATCCGCATCCGGATTGATAAAACGCTGGTAGATATCACGGGTCAGGTTCGTGGATGGAGCCAGCAGAAAGCTGTTTCCTGTTGAGGTAATGATTGCAACGGCAGCACAGATCAGCAGAAGGCCGCCGGCAAGAGGAATTCCAATTTCCGTACCGTATCTGGCTGCGTGAAGTATTACGCGTTCACTCTCCTCCACGCCGAGGAAAAATGCGCTGGAGGGATCCAAAGAGTTGAAATGACTAAACGCCAGAATAGCGAGTGTAGCGATGGCGGTTTCCACAATGATCGTTCCGGACACCCACCAAACCACTGCGGTTTTGGCTGACTTCTCATCCCTGGCTGAGAAGAATTTCTGGTACATGTTGGATTCACCCATCAGCAGAAGAAATGTGGGAAAGAAAACTCCCATCGCCCAGAGAAAGTTGTATTCACCAAATACGGTGAAAAAGCTTGGGTCGATGTTGGCAGAAATATACTCACCACCGCCCAGGTTGCTGAAAACAAGCGGGACGGCCAAAATCACAGCCGCAGTAATGACGGCACCGTTGATAATATCCACGGAAACGATGGAGAGCATTCCGGCAAATGCAGTAAAGGTGATGATAAATCCTGCGGTTAGCAGAACTCCCTGCCACTCCGGAATGTCGGCAACAAGGTTCAGGACAAATCCGCCTCCGCGGAACTGATAGCCAACAATGGTGGTATAAGCGATAACAATGACAATGGTGCCTAAAATTCTTGCGTATTTATTGTATCGAAGCTCCAGGATATCCGGAACGGTAAACTGGGCGATCCGACGAACCCGTGCGGCCAGGAAAAACACGATGATAATCCCAATCCAGGCACCGGCGGCCATCCAGAGCTCAGAGAGACCTACGCGGGCAGCAAGCCCCGCTCCCGCCAGCAAACTCCCGGAGCCGATCCATGTACAGAGAAGTGTCCCTACCAGCTTGTAAGTGGGAACTGAACGACCGGCCACCATAAAGTCCTCCTGACTTTTAACGGCGCGGCTTTTATAAACAGAGATTCCCATCAAAAGGGAGAGATAGAGCAGAACAATCCAGAAAAAGATAGACATAGAATCAATGGATTAAGTTAGGAGACAGTCAGATCAAGATTTTAACTCTGACGAAAGTAGAGAAATAATCTGTGTAAATCATCCTGTCAGTCTGATCTATTTATCCGGGTGGGTTTTGCATCTCTAAGTAAAAGGTTTTCTTATCGTAGAGTTGCACAGATTGGATCACGGATTTACGCAAACAAAACATAGAGTCTTAATGGCTTTATGAAGTCGGACTACCATTTTATTGCCACGGAAGGGCACTGAAATTTCCGTGACTCCGTGGCAATTATTTCATACTAAAGGAGGGTATGTGAGGTTTTAAGAGTTCGGGAATCAGAAATTATACTGCATTCCCGGAGTCTTCAAGTTGGAGTTTAAACTCAGGAATTCCGGAAGCATTCATGCTGAATGTACGCAGCCCAAACTTCAGAAGTGTTTGTGTCATAGCCGGATCACCGGCCATTTCTCCGCACATCGATACAGGCACACCATTTTCCTTAGCCTTTTGAATGGTCTTTTGAATAAAGTTCAAAACGGCAGGCTGCTGATAGGATGCCAAATCCGAAACTTTAGTGTTGTTCCTATCGGCAGCCATTATGTATTGGGTTAAGTCATTCGTTCCGATACTTATGAAATCCACAATTTCTAAAAACTCTTCTATTCGAATAACTGCGGCCGGAACTTCGACCATCATGCCTACCGGAATATCTGTGGCAAAAGGAACTCCAAGATTGGTAAGCTCTTTTTTCACACTATCCAAAATAGATCGTGCTTCTTTAAACTCTTCCGGGGTAGAAACCATGGGGAACATTATTTTCGCCTTCCCATCAACCGAAGCCCGGAGCATTGACCGGAGCTGTGTTTTAAACAATTCTTTTTCATCAAGCGAATATCGAATTCCACGCCATCCCAAAAACGGATTCTCTTCCCGTTCAATATTCAGGTAGGGTATCGGTTTGTCACCTCCTATGTCAACCGTTCGAAATGTGACCGGACGACCGTTCATATTTTTCAAAACCGTGCTGTATGCCTTAACCTGATCCTTTTCAGTTGGCGGATGATTTTCTTTCATATACAAGAACTCCGTTCTGAACAGTCCGACGCCTTCAGCACCATTGCTAAGCGCAGAGTCCACCTCATCAACTACAGCAATATTGGCTTCAATGGATATTCTGTTGCCCAGGTCATCAGTAAACTCTTTGTCTTTAATTTTAGCAGCTCGTTCGCTTCGTTTCAGCCACCTGCTCTTTTTCTCCTGATAAGCTGTAAGAGTTTCATTGTCAGGCATTGGGATGACAATACCTTTTTCGCCGTCAACAACTGTAGTTTTGCCACTTTGAATTTCCTCTAAACGATCTGCAATACGAAATACAGCAGGAATACCAAGCGATCGAACCAGGATGGCACTATGAGACGTTGCACTTCCTTTAGCTGTAACTATCGCTAAAACGTTATCCGTTTTAATTTCGGATACAATGGATGGCGTCAACTCTTCTACAATCAGGACTGAAGGAGTGTCGGGTATCTCCATATTATTACTCAAATTCGTCAGCTTTTGAAGTACCCGGCTGCCAACATCCATCAAATCAGCGGCGCGATCGGCCACCACTTCCGAATTACTTTCGCGGTAATCAGCTATGAGCTTATCCAGTGTTTTTTTCCACGCATAAGCCGCCTCAACTGAGTCCTCTTCAATCATCTTCTTTACGCTATCAATCCACTCCGGGTCTTTCAGCAGAAGAATGTGGGCATTAAAAATATCTGAATCTTTGGCCCCGCTCTGTTTCAGTTCTTCAAGCTCTTCCACTGAACTGCTCAGAGCCTCTTCGAGCTTTTGAATCTCTTTACCCCAATCATCTGTCTCTTCCATCTCTATGTCAGGAAGTGTTGTATCCAGAAAAAATGCGGGGGCAATTGCTATCCCATTACCTACGGATATCCCATGAATTTCGAAGCTTTCTCCCTCAACTTCTGAGTTTGTTTTCTCTTCTTTCGATTTGGGTAGTTCAGCAGGTTCATAAAAGCTCTCACTTAACATCGGGTCGAGTTTCTCAAGCACCTCCTTCGCCTGGCTGCCACGTATTCTAATCTCCAATTCATCTCCGCGGGAAGCCTGAAGCGTAATCAGTCGGTTAAGACTTTTGGCGTTTACCCATTGGCTCTCTTTTGAACGATTCCGAACCTGAATAGTAGCATCATGCTCAGAAGCAATTGCAGCAACCTTTGCAGCCGGGCGCGCATGTAGACCCAGTGCATTATTAAGATGATATTGTTTCAGATAGGTGAATTCTTCATCAGTTTCATTATCCGAAGACGCGGATTCTATATCAGGAACACTTTCATTTTGTAATCCAAGCTGAGCACGTTTTCCATAAAGAGCTGTCTCCACTTCTTTTTGAACCTCCTCAATGGATGCCCCACCGGTTGCTGCTACTGATGCAGTGATTACTCCTTCAACGACCGGAGCACCAGAGAGTACAATTTTTGATTTCTGATGTTCATCCAGGAAGTCGATCGCCATTTCCGTGCTTAAAATTGCGCTGCCCATATCCATAAATACAAGCACACCGTCATCTGAATATACCTCCTGAATAGCCGCCAATATTTTCATCGCATCCGTACCAATGGGGTCATCCGGATTATCTACGCCACCGGCAACTTCAATTTTTAGTTTTCCATGCCCCATCTGTTCCGCCAGCACCTTTACACCGCGGGCCAGGTCTGCACTATGTGATACAACAACAATTCCAATCATGGATGTTACTCCTGCCCTGCCGCAGCATCACTCAGCGCACGCATAAGCATGGCCGCTGAGGTTGCCCCCGGATCCTTATGGCCTTTACTCCTCTCTCCCATATAGCTGGCCCTGCCTTTTTTAGCTATCATAGGTATCGTGTCTTCAGCTCCTTTTTCAGCTGCAGAAGCGGCTGCTTCCAGGCATTTCTGAATGGTTTCATCATTCTCAGCGGCTGTGGCATATGCTTTCAGAGCAGGATCAAACGCATCAATCATAGTTTTATCTTCCGGTTCCGCTTTACCGCGCATTTTCACTCCTGCCACACCTTCCTTCAGAAGCTCTTGCATGTCGTTGACTGAGAGTTCCGTTTTGCCCTCTGCTGTTTTGGATGCATTCAGAAAAAAGGTGCCGTACAGAGGTCCCGATGCCCCTCCGATAGAGGAAATCAGAGTCATGGCAACTGTTTTCAGGATCGTACCAATATCTTTATCGGCCAAAGAGTCGAGCTGTGCGGAGACTTTACTGAAGCCCCGGTTCATATTGTTTCCATGATCGGCATCACCGATTGCCGTATCCAGTTCTGTGAGGTATTTTTTTTGCTCCGCATATATTTCACTGCTGGATTTTAACCAAGTAAGAATTTGAGACGTTTGAACCATAATTATTCCTGAAACTAAATGTGAATCGTTAAAATTGATCTAGCAATGAGCAAATAATTCATGTACACATCTGCCTTTTCGTAACATATACAAATATAAGTGGTTATGACACGATCTCATGCCACAACCACAAATTACAAAGGCTAAATCTATTTAGTACAAGTGAATTATTACATTCCTCTTCTCATGGCAGGTGTGTGTACTGCATAGTCCCAGTATTTTACAATTTCACTGTCTGCTTTAAGCAGTGTGATCGAACACCCCTGCATTTCTAGTGATGTAATGTATGGTCCAACCAGGCTGCGAACAATTTTAAGACCTTTTTTCTGAACTACTTCCTCCATCTTGCGATATATCGTGTAGAGTTCAGACACGGGAGTTCCGCCCATACTGTTTACGAATGCGATAACTTCATCTCCTTTTTTGAATGGCTCGTCGGTTTGCTTGTTTTCAATCCATTCTTCTTTTTCAAAGCTCCACTCTTTAAGCGTTCTTGTATAGGCTTCATCTTCCAGAATGGCCAGCGTCATCATCTCCGCAATTTCATCGGCATTTTTAATCTTCTCACGCTTGATACCCGGCTCACCGTGTATCCCGATTCCAATTTCCATTTCATCATCTGCAATCTCAAAACTTGGTGAACCATTTGCCGGGGTAATACAAGATGTTAAGGCCATTCCCATGCTTCGCCCATTTTGATTGAGTTTTCCACAAAGATCCGTCAACTTGTTGAGGTCATAGCCATCCTCTGCAGCTCCACCGCATATTTTTTCAATAAGAACTGTCGTTCCAACTCCCCTTCTGCCGGCTGTGTACAAGCTGTCTTTTACAGCAACATCATCATCAATAACCAGATTCTGAACCTTGATTCCATCACCGTGGAGAATATCCGCAGCCATTTCAAAGTTCATCACGTCACCGGTATAGTTTTTCACTATGTTCAAAATTCCTTTGCCCGTATCCACCGCTTTACCAGCCTCCACCATTTGATCGGGTGTGGGCGATGTGAATATCTCTCCGGGACATGCTGCATCAAGCATTCCATACCCAACAAAGCCTCCATGCATGGGCTCATGTCCACTTCCACCACCGGAGACTAACGCCACCTTATCCGATTTTTTATTCGCTTTCCGCGTAATAAAATTTGGATCAAAATGAACTTCCACCAAGTCGCTATGAGCGTTATTAAAACCTTCAAGTTGCTCTTTCAGTACATCATCCGGGTTGTTGATCAGTTTTTTCATAGTTCTGAATTAGATTTAGGGGTGTAATTTTAAGAAGGTAAAAAAACCGGATGCCGGTACACTTCTGCACACCGGATCCGGTTTTCTTTGAAATAATGCTCAAAAGTTAAACTGCATTCCCGCAATAAAGGCACTGTAATCCGATTGGGCATCAGATTCAAAATTCTGGACTTCACCGATAAGAGTCAGTTGATCCGTCAGACTGTAGCGGGTGAAAACCATCAGCAGTTGATTGGTGATGTCGGGTGAGCTTCCAACAGCGGTTGAATTCGCGTCCTGTGAACCTTCTCCGTAACTGGCACCAAGTGTAAATTCACCGGAAGTATAAGCAGCCTCAGTATACCATTGAGTAGCATCCACTTCTGCCTGATCCAAACCGGACCCGATCAGGTTTAAACCGATCAAACCATCGGCTCCCACACCTGAGGTTTGAGAATAGGCTCCTGTTAGCTGTAAACCACCTGCGTTCATCCTTGCGCCGGAATCCCAGCCGGATATGGTGTACTCAAAATCCTGGCTTACCACATCCACTGACTGTGCCATTCCGCCAAACCATAAATCAACTGTACCGGCATCAAACTCCACCAAATAGTTTACCTGACCTTCAAATCGGGGCATAGAAGTTTCAATATCGTCAGTCAAACCATCCGGTTTTTCAGGGTTGATCAAACCTGCTTTGAGTGTTAAACCGCCAAGATCAGGTGTGGTGTAGGTTATTCTCGGATTGAAGTTGGCGTAAGTATAGCCGCTACCTATACGGCCGAGAGTTGCATCGGCGGCATCAGGCCCGCCAAAACGGCCGATTCCCATACCGCTTCCCATATCGGCAATAGAACTGCTTCCAAAAATCCCGAATCCTTTACCCATATTCACGGTACCAAAATCTCCGGATATCTCTATGTCAGCGATCCGGCCTTCAAACAGACCATCGTTCTGAATACTGGCACCCTGCAGGTGGTGATTGATTTGAAAAATACCTTTTACAGATATTCCGTCCACTTCTGGAGCGGCTACCGTAAAAGTGATATTTCCGGGATTAAAACCGGACATGATCCGAGTGGAAAATTGGTCACTTCCGTCGTCACTATATGAATCGTGATTTGAAAGATTAAGAAAAACAGGCAACTGGCCTGATACATCAAGACCCCAGCCTGAATCTGTATCGTATTGAACGCCCTGAGCGTCTAATTGATTGGTTTGCAATAAATTAAATAGTATAGCACCGGACAAAAGTAGTGTGGCGAAGTAAAATTTCTTAAGTTTCATGGTAAGGCTCCTTTAAATTCGATTTGAGCCTGCGGTCATTTTTTGATCAGTAACCGCAGGTTTGATTAGAGAGTAAATGGGAGTTACGGTGTGGATGTTTGGCGTGCAGGCCTTTCATCCACACTTATTTATTGTAGAATCAGATAGAGTCCTGCTGCTAAGGCTGCTCCAATGACTGGCCCAACAACAGGCACCCATGAGTAAGCCCAGTCGCTGTCTCGCTTACCCGGAATAGGCAGGATGGCGTGCATAATTCTGGGGCCCAGGTCTCGAGCCGGATTGATAGCATAGCCTGTTGGTCCGCCAAGTGATAAGCCAATACCCAATACCAAAAGGCCTACCGGTAGAGCTGAGAGAGAGCCAAGGCCAAATCCAACCTCCATACCATCAATAACGATGACTTCCAGAAATTCACCATTCGCGTCTATAAATCCAGGTGAGGTTAGGTAGAAGACACCAAAAACAAGCATCAGCGTGCCAATGGCTTCTGTCATCACGTTACTTGGATATTTTCGAATGGCGGGTGCGGTACAATGTGTAGCCAGAATCAGATCAGCATCCTCTTCTTTGGCATAATGATCTTTATACGTCAACCAAACTAACAGCGCTCCGATAGCAGCACCAATCATTTGTGCACCGATGTACATGGGGACTTGAGCCCATTCAAACAGGCCTCCAAATGCCAGGCCAAGCGTTACGGCAGGGTTAATATGTGCGCCACTGTATTGCCCCACGACATATACAGCGGTAAATACGGCAATTCCCCAACCCCATGTGATGGTGATCCAGCCGCCGCCATTTCCTTTACTTTCTTTGAGCAGTACGTTGGCAACAACACCATTACCAAGCAGCATCAAAATTGCAGTACCAATTATTTCAGCGATATACGGACTCATATCTAATTACTCCATTTAGTTATTGTTTGAGAGAGAAACTGCAGCCACTTAAGGGCTGCAGTTGAGATGTTATTTATCGTCGGCCCATGCAATTGCGGCCCTTACAGCGCGCTGCCAGCCGTTGGTCAGTTCTTTCACTTTGGCTTTTCCCATTTCCGGTTTGAACTCCTCATCGACCATCCACTGATCGCGGATCTCTTCGATGTCGTCCCAGTAACCCACTGCCAGGCCGGCCAGATAGGCAGCACCAAGTGCCGTAGTTTCCGTTATTTTTGGACGAACTACCGGAACCTCAAGCAGATCGCTTTGAAATTGCATCAAAGTGTTATTGACAGTTGCTCCACCATCTACTCTCAGCTCTTTGATTCCAATTCCGGAATCAGCGTTCATAGCTGTTAGTAGATCTGTAACTTGATATGCTATGGAATCCTGAGCTGCTCGTGCGATGTGAGCGCGGTTTGTTCCCCGTGTAATTCCAACCATTGTGCCGCGAGCATGTTGATTCCAGTGAGGTGCTCCAAGGCCGGCAAATGCAGGTACGAGATAAACACCGTCAGAATCGTCCACCTTGTTCGCAAAATATTCGATATCCATCGACTCCTGAATAATGCTCATTTCATCCCGCAGCCACTGAACTACAGCACCGGCGATGAACACGGACCCTTCGAGAGCATACGTGGTTTTTCCGTTCACTTTCCAGGCAACAGTTGTAAGAAGATTGTTTTCCGACTTAATCGGCTTGTCGCCAATGTTCATCAGCATAAAGCAACCGGTGCCGTATGTGTTCTTAACCATGCCTTTCTCGGTGCACATCTGACCAAATAGTGCAGCCTGCTGGTCACCTGCAATTCCGGCAATTGGCACCTTGCTAGCAAAAAGTGTGGTTTTCGTGTTTCCATAAACCTCACTCGACTGCTTAACTTCAGGCAGCATGCTTTTTGGAATATCCATCAGTTCAAGTATGTCATCATCCCAATCCATAGTAGTAATGTTGAACAACATGGTTCGGGATGCATTGGTCACATCCGTAATGTGCAGCTCACCCTGTGTGAAATTCCAGATCAGCCAGGAGTCGATCGTACCGAAAGCGAGTTCACCTTTTTTGGCCTTCTCCCTAGCACCGTCCACATTGTCTAGAATCCATTTTACTTTAGTTCCCGAGAAGTAGGAATCAACTACAAGGCCGGTCTTATCCTGGATCATTTCCGCATGGCCGTCAGCTTTAAGCTGATCACAGTAGTAAGATGTTCTGCGATCCTGCCAAACAATAGCGTTGTAAATAGGCTGGCCGGACTCTCTGTCCCAAACCACCGTGGTTTCCCTTTGATTGGTGATACCAATCCCTGAAAGCGCTTTTCCGTTAATGCCTGCAGAAGCTACAGCCTCGGCTGCGGTACCTGCCTGGGTTGACCAAATTTCCTGAGCATCATGCTCAACCCAGCCCGGCTTTGGGTAGATCTGTCGAAACTCTTTTTGTGCGGTAGAAACGATAGCTCCTTTTTTGTTAAAGACAATCGCCCGGGAACTCGTGGTACCCTGGTCTAATGCTAAGATGTACTGTTCCATAATAAGTGGTGGTTTAGGTTATGTTGTGGTTTTAACTGCTGGTTCCGGCCAATATTCTTTCAGCAAATACCTGTTTGCCAGCCGGGTAAATTCTTGAATTTGATTTTTGGCCCATTCATCATCCAGGCCCATTTCCTCCTGCATGATCTCGGCAACTTTCGGCGCCATATCGATAGCTGCACGAGCGTCCAAAAACAGAACACGAACTCTTCTTGCCAGAAAGTCCTCTACTGTCCGAGCCATCTCGTTTCGAACAGCCCATTCAACTTGGGCTTTTACATAAGGATAATTTTTATGAATTTGTTCACCTAATGTAGGGTCACTTGCGATCAACTCTTCAATAGCCTTCTTATCTGAACCATAGAAATAGAGTGGATCTGCGAAGTCTACGGTATCATCTGCACCGTGAATTTTCATGGTTGCAGATTGACTGCCTTTAGCGATTAAATTGTGCACTTTGATTGTTTTATCGACTGTATCTTCACCCATTTTCCGGAATGTAGTCCACTTACCACCGGTTATGGTGATGAGTCCGGAATCGGAAACAATAATTTTATGACTTCTGGAAATCTCTTTGGTCTTACCCGAACCGTCTTTGGGAGCCGCCAGCGGACGAAGTCCTGCAAATACACTTTTAACATCAGCGCGTGTGGGAGCTTTGGTTAAATAAAAAGAAGCTGTATCTAAAATAAACTCGATTTCTTCTTCCAATGCTGTCGGCTCCAGACTGTGCTCATCCAACGGCGTATCGGTTGTGCCAACGACTACCTTATCGTGCCATGGAACAGCAAACAGTACGCGTCCATCGTCCGTTTTTGGAATCATGATTGCATCATCTCCGGGTAAAAATTCCTTGTCCAGCACAAGATGCACACCCTGACTCGGTCGTATGGATTTTTTGTGATCGGGCTGATCCATTTCCATAATTTCATCCACAAATACACCCGTAGCATTTATGACAGCCTTGCTGTTTAAGTTGTAAGTTTTTCCGCTTTCAAGATCCTTGGCGGTAACACCTCGAACTTTATCTCCATCTTTAAGCAGTCCTGTAACTTCTGCATAGTTAATGGTAGCACCCCCATTCTCAACAATTGTCTGTGCAACATTTATTGCAAGCCGGGAGTCGTCAAACTGTCCATCCCTGTAAATTACTCCGCCTGAGAGACCGTTCGATTTAATTGTGGGAAGCCGCTTTACAGTCTCTTTTTTTGAAATACCTTTCGATTTGCCCAGACTCAACGATCCTGATAGCAAGTCGTACATTTTTAATCCCACCGTATAAAACAGTTTATTGAACAGGGAATAACTTGGAATAACAAATGTCTCGTTTTTAACAAGGTGAGGTGCGTTTTTCTGAAGCAATCCTCTTTCACGCAGTGCCTCACGCACAAGATCCACGTTTCCCTGGGCCAGGTATCTCACTCCGCCGTGAACCAATTTCGTACTTCGACTCGATGTTCCCTTTGCAAAATCGGATTGTTCAAGCAACAGTGTTTTTAATCCTCTTGATGAAGCGTCCAACGCTACACCTAATCCGGTTGCACCTCCCCCGATAACGATAAGGTCCCATTGCTTTTCAGGGTCCTTCTCAATTGTATTTAAAATCTCTTCTCTTTTCATGATGATAACAATTTCGTTAAGGTTTCACATCATTCTTTTAATATTATAAACAAAAGAAAACGAAATTCAAACGAAAGTCATTGCTTTCTCATAAGTAGATCTTTCTACGGTTATTGAAGATAATCGTGAAAATATTGGAGCTCAAGGTCTTTCTATTGTTTCATATTGTTTCGTAATATCTTTATAAATTTGATGATATAGCCTGATTTACTATATTTCTTCAAAAATGAAGCCGTATTTATGACGATTTCCGAGCGCCACGAAATAATTTTAAATAAACTGAAAGATAGCGGAAAGGTAAATGTTCAAGACCTTAGTGATGAATTGTCCGTGTCGGAAGTTACTATACGAAAAGACTTGCGGATGCTCGAAGATAAAAACCTTCTATTCAGAACTCATGGAGGGGCAACGCTTTCAAATCCCTATACCAGCGATCGTCCGGTTTCGGAAAAAGCAAAAGTTCAGGAAAAGGAGAAGGAAGCTATAGCCAAAGAAGCCGTTAAGCTGATCGGCGATAATGACTCCATCATTCTTGCATCCGGTACAACTGTATCTGCACTTGCCCGCGAAATTAACCCTCAGCACCGTCTCAATGTAATCACATCCTCACTCGATGTTTCTCTAGGGCTTTCGGGTCGGGACAATATTGAGATCACACAACTTGGCGGACAGCTTCGGCCAAGTTCCATCTCCGTTGTTGGTCCATACGCAGAGAAGTTCCTGGATAATATCATCTGCGGAATACTCTTTTTAGGCGTGGATGGAATTGACCTGGACTATGGGCTGACTACAACAAATCTGATGGAGGCCAGTTTGAACCAGCGGTTTATTGAAGTCTCACAGTACACGGTTGCGCTTGCCGATCATACCAAATTTGGCAAGCGCGGATTTGGCCGCATCTGTACGTTGAATTGCATCCAACATATCATTACCGACGAAGGCGCTTCGCAGTCGGTTGTTAATGAGTTGGAAAAGAAGGGGATTCGCGTCACCGTCGCGAAACTTTGATTAGTCATTAAGAATAGCCAAACAGAACCATAGCCACCATACAGAGGGCAGCAAAAGCGAGTATTTTGGCAAGTAACGGAAGACAGAACCGAAACCAGCGATCGTAAGGCACACCGGCCATTCCCAGAATTCCCATTAGCACGGCGTTGGTTGGGACAATCATATTAGCAAATCCATCTCCAAACAAAAATGCTTGAACGGCAATCTGACGTGAGACTCCCAGAAGATCACTTAATGGGGCCATAAGCGGCATGGTAACAAAAGCCTGTCCGCTGCCGGATGGGACAAAGAGATTTAATATCGTCTGCATAATCATCATCCCCACCGCCGATAGTTCCGGCCCAACACTTGAAAGCGGAACAGACAGTGCATTTACAATCGTGTGAAGGATTTCTCCATCCTCCATGATAAGTGCGATTCCGCGAGCAACACCTACAAGAAGGGCAGTTTCGGTCAAATCCTTGGCTCCCTTTACAAACTCTTTTGCCATCAGGCTCGGGCCTATTTTTCCAATAACAGCCGTTACCACTCCAAGAATCACGAATGCAGCACCCAACTCATTGAGATACCATCCGCGTGTTGCAATTCCCCAAACCGCAATACCCAGTGCCAGCATAAACGAAAATAATATCGCTACATGAGCTGCGGAAAGTTTCGGGTACTCTTTCGGGGTTACATTTGATTCTGGAGGAGCAATGCCGGACATCAGGCTGGTTGACGGGTCACGCTGAACCTTTCTTGAGTAGCTGTAAACGTGATGGGCCCCAATCATTACGAAAGGAATTAGTATGCCAAGCCGTACCTCCCATCCGGAGTAAGTTGGGAGATTCGCTACACCCTGGGCAACCACAACAGTGTATTGATTAAAAGCTGCGGCTCCATACCCAATACCATAACCGGCAACAATGATCCCAACCGCGGTCATCGTATCCATATTCATCGTGCGGCACAAAGCTGCAAGGATCAGAACAAAGGGAATATACTCTGCCGAGGCCCCCATTGCACTGGAAGCAAGGGCAAATACAAAAACCGTAATAAAAATAAGTGTTCCCGGCCTGCCTCCAAGATTTTCCAGCAGCCGGCCGAGAAGTGCGTCTATTGCTCCGGTCTTTCGAATAACTGCAAGAACCCCACCGATAATGAACAGAAAAAAGATAATGTCTTGTGCTGCAGCAAAAGCCCGGGGTATAGCCGTGAAAAGAGTAATAGGATTTAAAAGCTCTGCATCTTCGGCTACCTGAAAAGTGCCAGGCACCACTACTTCTCGGTCATTTACAATTTGAGTCTCAAATTGCCCCTGCGGTATTATCCAGGTTGCTATCAAAGCTGCCACCATCAGAAAAAAAAGCAGCGTAAGGGTGTGAGGCATTTTAAATTTCATTCAGAAAATTTTTTCATTCAACTTTGCAGCAAACAGCAGGAAAATAGTCAGCCATTCAGAGCTAACCAAAAAAACCCGTCCTTAGCAAATTCCTATGATAGTACTTATTTCACATTTAGCACATAAACCAATTGTATGTTGATGTTTAGTAGATTTTTTTCTGTAATATATAGAGGGCTTTGTGAGGATTAATGACGTTGAGAGAAGTAAAGATTGCACGAACTTCATTATCAAAGCCAAAACCATTTGAGAGTTTTTTAAGAAGGAACTATTTAAAAATATAATTCGGAGGACGAGATGGAAGTAGAGACGATAGGAGCGAAAGTCTACACATTTGGAGCGGGAAAAGCAGAAGGTAATCGGTCGATGAAACAACTGCTTGGCGGGAAGGGCGCCAACTTAGCTGAAATGTCGAGTATAGGACTACCCGTACCTGCAGGATTCACAATATCAACAGAAGCATGCCACTACTATTCAACCCACGACGGTCAATGGCCAAAGGGTTTAAAGAAGCAGATGAAGGAAGGGGTGAAATTTATCGAAGAGATTATGGGTACTCGGCTGGGAGATTCTGAACACCCACTGCTGCTTTCGGTTCGTTCTGGTGCGGCGACATCCATGCCCGGAATGATGGATACAGTGCTTAACCTGGGATTAAACGACAAAAGTGTAGAAGCTCTTTCCAATCACACGAATAACGAGCGATTTGCCTACGACAGCTACCGGAGATTTATCGACATGTTTGGGGGTGTGGTGATGGGAATACCTCATGAAAAATTTGAGCATGCAATCGAGAAATTGAAAGATGAGAAGGGAGTTCGGGAAGATACAGGTCTGGATGCTGACGACTTGAAAGACCTTGTAGAACGGTATAAAGCTGTTTACCGGAAAGCAACAGGCCACATGTTTCCCAATAATCCTTATGAACAGCTTGAGTTTGCCATCAATGCCGTATTCAGTTCCTGGGATAGCGACAGGGCCGTAAAATATCGTAAGATAAATCAAATAGAAGGTTTGCTTGGAACGGCCGTAAACGTACAGGCAATGGTTTTTGGAAACATGGGAGACGATTGCGCGACAGGTGTCTGCTTTACACGAAACCCATCTACCGGTGAGAACAAACTTTATGGTGAATTTTTGATCAACGCGCAGGGCGAAGATGTTGTAGCGGGAATCAGAACTCCAAAAAACATAACTGAACTGAAGAAAGTGATGCCTGCAGCTTACGAGGAGTTGTTGGAGCACTGTAATCGCCTTGAGAGAGATTACGGTAACATGCAGGATATTGAGTTTACCATTCAGAAAGGACATCTCTATATACTTCAAACTAGAAACGGAAAACGAACCGGTTCGGCCGCAGTAAAAATTGCGGTAGACATGGTAGAGGAAGGAATCATTGATAATCGGACAGCTGTTAAATCGCTTGTAGAGCCAACCCATTTAGATCAGCTGCTCCACCCACAAATCGATGCGGATAGCGTGGAAGAAGAGGCCGTTTTAGGAAAAGGTCTACCGGCATCACCCGGAGCTGCGGTTGGACGTGTTGTTTTCAGTTCAGAAAAGGCAGAAGAGACAGCTTCCGAAGATAATCCGGTAATTTTAGTCAGAATCGAAACCAGTCCGGAAGATGTGGGAGGAATGTCAGCTGCAGAAGGAATATTAACGTCTCGCGGAGGGATGACAAGTCACGCAGCCGTAGTAGCGAGAGGCTGGGGGAAACCCTGTGTTGCCGGGTGCGGCGATATTGTAATCAACTACAAGAAGAAGCAGTTTACGAACGGCATAAAAACAATTAACGAAGGTGATTGGATTTCCATTGACGGTACCGTCGGTACGGTGATTAATGGAAAACGGGAAGTGGTAAAACCGGAAATGGATGATGACTATTACACCTTTATGAATTGGGTGGATGAGTACCGGGATATGGGAGTGAGAACAAACGCAGACAGTCCTGAAGATTCTGCCCGTGCGCGTGAATTCGGAGCCGAGGGAATCGGTCTTTGCCGGACAGAGCATATGTTTTTCGGTGAAGAGAGAATAAAAGCGATGAGGCGTATGATTATTGCAGAAACGGATGATGAACGCCGGGATGCATTAATGACTCTGCTGCCATATCAGAAAAAAGATTTCAGAGAAATATTTGAAGTGATGGACGGCTTGCCTGTAACGATTCGTCTGCTCGATCCGCCATTGCATGAATTTTTACCTGATGATAAAGAGGAGATAGTCCGGGTAGCAGAAGAACTTGGGGTTGAGGCTCAGAAATTTGCAGAAATTGTAAGATCCCTTAGCGAATTTAATCCGATGCTGGGCCATCGAGGTTGCCGATTAGGTATAACCTACCCCGCAATTACGGAGATGCAGACGCGTGCCATCATAGAAGCAGCTGTAGAGCTGAAATCTGAGGGTAAGGAAGTGTTCCCAGAAATTATGGTTCCGCTGATTGGTACCCCTCAGGAATTTCATAGCCAGAAAATTGTAATTGATCAGGTTGCGGATGAAGTTTTTGAAGAACTGGGCGAATCCGTGGACTACAAAGTGGGCACGATGATAGAAATTCCGCGCGCTACACTGGTTGCAGATAAAATTGCCAAAGAGGCTGAGTTCTTCTCGTTTGGAACCAATGACCTGACTCAAATGACATTCGGCTACAGCCGGGATGATGCCGGTAAGTTTCTGAAGGTTTATCTTGAAGAGGGTATTCTTCAACACGATCCGTTCCAGGTTCTTGATACCGAAGGTGTGGGGCAGCTTGTGGAGCTTGCAACTAAAAAAGGGCGTGAACAGAACGGTGATCTAAAGGTCGGAATTTGTGGTGAACACGGAGGAGATCCAAAGAGTGTGGCGTTCTGCTACAAGCAAGGTCTGAATTATGTCTCTTGCTCTCCTTTCCGCGTTCCTGTAGCTCGTCTATCAGCTGCTCAGGCAGCTCTTGAATAAGTAATCACGAAACCTGTATGATATCAGTCAGCTTCCCGTTAATTCTGGAGGCTGACTTTTTTTATAGGTGATGCTAAGTGTACATAAGCTATCAATGTAAACTCGTTTCAGGCACCTGTAAAGTTTACGATTTATTGTTGAGCCAAAAACCCTATTTTAATTGCGAATAAACTCTTCAAACCTCACAATTCCATCATGATAAAATACCGAAGTTTACAATATCTACTGGCTGCATTTCTGCTGATTTCTTTTGTCGCTTGCGAACAAAACGCAGACGAACCCGCTGTTTCTGAACCGGCCATTAATTCTGAGCAGGTTCTGGCAGACCTGGAGTATCTCGCCTCCGATGAACTCGAAGGCCGTAAAACCAATACGGAAGGAAACCGGATGGCACAGGACTTCATTGAAGAGAGATTTGAAAATCTTGGTCTGGACATGTTTGGTGACAGCTACCGACACCTTTTTGACCATTCCAGCCCACGTTCGGATGAGGAGTTTGTGGATGCGGTCAACCTGATAGGCTATGTGGAAGGAAGTGTAAATCCGGATCGATATGTAGTGGTCACGGCACACTACGATCATCTTGGAAATCAAGATGATGAAATTTACAACGGCGCAGATGACAACGCCTCCGGTACCGGCGGATTGTTGGCAGCAGCCCGGTATTTCACAAATTATCAGCCGGAAAACAGCATAATATTTATCGCTTTAGACGCAGAGGAGCAGGGCCTTGGCGGCGCGCACTATTTTGTTGACAATCCTGTGATTCCGCTTGAACAGATTGTGATGAATGTAAATATGGATATGATCAGCAATAATAATGAAAATGAGCTTTATGCAGTGGGAACCTACCACTATCCATTTTTGAAGCCTATAGTTGAGGAATCCACGGCTGACGCATCAATCAATGTGCTTTTTGGTTATGACTCTGACGAGTGGGATCAGGACTGGACGATGGCATCGGATCACGGGCCATTTCATCAAAAAGGTATTCCGTTTATCTATTTTGGCGTGGAAGATCACCCGCACTATCATGCACCGACCGATACGTATGAAAATACCAATACGGAGTTTTATTTGAATGCAGTTGAGACCATCATCGGGGTGATGGAAGATCTGGATGCACGTTTGGATGAAGTGGCTGAAGCCGATAAAGAATTAGAACCTGAACCCGCCGAATAAGTCAGATTAGCATGCTGAGATTTTTCAGAAGATGGCTTCCGGGCAAAGATGAAGTTACCAAACCTAAAGCAGCGGTACGCCAGGCGGTGGAAATGCTTCGCCGTGAATATGCCGGCAAGCCATTTCTGGAAGAGCATGTAAAAACCAATCCTATTGATCAGTTTTCAGTTTGGTTTGAAGAAGCCGTTCAGAAAATCGAAACCGATCCCAATGCCATGATAGTGGCAACATCAGACAAGGATCGTCAGCCATCAAGTCGAACTGTTTTACTCAAAGGGTATGATGAGGAAGGGTTCATTTTTTACACGAATTACGAAAGCCGGAAAGGAACACAGATTTTGACAAACCCCTACGTATCTCTCACCTTCTATTGGCCGGAGCAGATGCGTCAGATTCACATTGAAGGAGTAGCTGAGAAAGTGTCAGAAGAGCAGTCCGATAACTATTTCAGCAAACGTCCGGCTGCAAGTCAGCTGAGTGCATTGGCTTCTTCTCAAAGTGAAGTTGTTGAATCCAGAGAGGCGCTTGAAAATCGACTAAAGGAGATGGAGAAAAAATTTGGCGGCGGACCGATTCCAAGACCGGAAAACTGGGGAGGGTTTCGCGTAAAACCCAATCGGATCGAATTCTGGCAGGGACGGCTGAACCGGTTACATGATCGGATTTGCTACCATCAAGAAGATGGTCAGTGGAAGATAGTAAGGCTGGCTCCGTAAAAAATCTGACAGCACCCACCGGATCTGTCAGCGTTTATAGAGAAAAATAATCCCTTTTTTGAAATACAGGCAATTATTCAGTGTCTAATTCCCGTTCCTCAGTATTCAAAGAATCAACGGATGTCACCTCTTCATTACAGCAATTTCTTCCATCCTCCACACCTTGTTTGAATGCTTCTACAGCTGACTCCCAGCCAAAAGCAAATGAGAGGCAAAACAGTAGTATTGAACTGATAAAGTAGTGACGTACTTTTTGATTGATTCGAATCTGTTTAATAAACAGTGCACTTATTCCGACAAAAAATAAAGCTACCGATGACAAAAAAAGTATATCTACAAACAGGTCCATATATTCCCCCTTTATTTTTTTGATTAATTCATTCAGAGAATAAATATTTTTGCAAAAATATTATCTTTAAGTACTACATTTCTAATGTTTTACACTCAACTGAATGAATATTGAAGCTTGATCTAACTAATGGATTGAATCTAATTTCAGCCAAAATTTACTGATTAGGAACTTCTCCATTCAGTTCGATACATTGTAGCAAATATTCATAATTATTTTCACAGCCATTGAGCGAAATCAATCAAAAACAGTCTATCGCAGCTATTGCAACACCCGTTGGTGAAGGAGGTATTGCAGTTATTCGTGTATCCGGATCGGATGCCATTCAGAAGGTTCACCATTGTTTCAAGGGAAAAGATCTTACCCAGGTTGATTCTCACACGGTTCATTTCGGGAAAATTATCCATAAGGACGGGCGGGTGGTTGATGAGGTTTTGGCCACCGTGTTTCGTTCACCTAAATCCTATACCGGCGAAGATACGGTGGAGATCTCCTGTCATGGAGGTGTTCTGGTTACGCAAGCCGTTTTGGAAACGATTCTTGGTCAGGATGTGCGATCGGCCGAACCCGGAGAATTTACCCAGCGTGCATTTTTGAACGGGAAACTGGATCTGGACCAGGCCGAAGCGGTTGCGGATCTGATTCACGCCAAGAGCATCAAGGCGGTGGATGCAGCCCATCAGCAACTCGAGGGAATGCTGGGAAAACACATCAAACAGTTTCGCCAGCAGATCATCGACGCTACGGCAATGGTGGAATTGGAGCTCGATTTTATCGAAGAAGATGTGGAGTTTGCCAATAAAGAACAGCTTCGGAAACTTCTATCCGAAGTGGATGAAGAGATCGGCCGGCTGCTCGATACGTACGAAACCGGACGACTGGTGAAGGATGGAGTGAAGACCGTTTTTATCGGGCGACCCAATGCCGGGAAATCTACTCTGCTGAATACTCTGGTTGGGTCCGAGCGAGCGATTGTAACGGAAATCGCCGGAACAACGCGGGATACCATCGATGCAGACTGTAGCTACGAAGGACTTCTGTTTAAGCTGATTGACACAGCCGGACTACGGGATACAGAAGATGTAATAGAAGCGGAAGGTGTAAAACGCTCCCAAAAAGCATTTGAACAGGCCGACCTAGTGGTTTACCTGAAAGATCTGTCAACTCCGCTCGACGCCAATGAACGTAAAGAGATTGCGGGCTTTCAGAAACGAGCTGCTCAAACGCCATTTCTTCTTGTGGGTACAAAACTTGATCTAAACCAAAGTACACCGGACAGCCTGTCCGGTGCAGATGGGAAAAATAAACGCATCCTCTACGATCTCAAAATCTCAGCAATCGAAGAACAGAATATTGATCACCTCAAAAAACTGATGAAACAGCGGGCTCTTGAGAATAAAGATTACGATACCTCAAGTTTGTTGGTCACATCATCGCGCCATCGTGACGCTCTTCAGAAAGCCCGCGAAAATGTCCGGCGGGCGATCGATGCACTCGACCAGGGCATGACCGGCGACTTCCTCTCCATCGACCTGCGCTCAGCACTGAAAGAACTGGGCACTATTACAGGAGAAATTACCAATGAACACGTTTTGGATTCGATTTTCTCGCGGTTTTGTATTGGTAAGTGAAGTAATATTCTTTTAGTTATCTAAACCTTTCTAATACTATCATTTAGACTCTTTATAAGGTAGTAACTTTTCTCATCTTTTGTTGTTATTTGTGGTTTTATTGTTGTTAATTTGTTGTATAAACATTGATAGCAACAAATAGCAACAATTATGAAGGTACATTTAAGAAAGAGAAAGCAGACTAAATCAGGCAGGATCAGCCTTTATCTGGAGATCTATAAGGGTACTGTCAAGACTGAGGATGGCAAGACTAAAGCAATCAGAGATTATGAGTATTTAGATCTGTATCTCAAAGACAATCCTCAGACTAAGCAAGAGAGACAGGCAAATAAGGAGACTCTGGAGCTTGCCAAATCTATAAAGGCAAAGAGAGAGCTTGAGATCAAAAATGGTCAGTATGGTTTCAAGCGGTCAGGCAGTAGCAATGCTGATTTTATGATATTGTTTGAGGAGGAGGCTCAAAAGAGAAAAGCAAAAGAGGGTAGTCTTAGTAATTGGCTCATATCTAAAAAGCATTTAGAAAACTATTTAGGTACTGACTCTCTACCTTTCAAAAAGATTGATAAAAAGCTCTGTGAAGGTTTTAAAGATTATCTCACCAATGTTAAAAAAACCAATGGAGAGCCTTTAGCAAGCTCATCTGTATCCTCATATTTCAGCAAGTTTAGAGCTACACTAAACAAGGCAGTTAAAAAAAGGTATCTCTCACATAATCCAGCTAATGAGGTTGAGACTCCAAGAGTCAAGACTCCTAAGAGAGAGCATTTAACAGTTGATGAGCTGAAAGCGGCATCTAAAGCTGAATGCAGATATCCTGTTTTAAAGAATGCTTTTTTGTTTGCCTGTCTTACTGGTTTGAGGTGGTCTGATGTTCAAAAATTAACATGGTCAGAGATAGAGCAGAATGAGGATGGCTGGAGAGTAGTCTTTCACCAAAAGAAAACAGATGGACTGCAATATGTGGAGATACCTGACAATGCCAAACAGTATGTAGGAGATCCAAAAGATGCTGAGGCAAGAGTCTTTAAAGGATTGAAATATTCAAGCTATATGAATGTAGCTCTCCAGAGATGGATGATGGATGCTGGTATTACTAAGAATATCACTTTTCATTGTGCCAGACATACCTATGCCATTCTACAGCTACAGCATGGAGCAGATATCTATACAGTCAGCAAGCTGTTAGGTCATAAGAATCTAAAGACTACTCAGATCTATGCTGATATAGTGGATCAGAAAAGAAAAGAGGCTGTTAATCGGTTAAATCAGATTGAGTTATGAGTCAACAAAACAATATGAGAAAGGTTTTACTGATGGCACTATCTGAGCCTGAGTATGCAAGGATTGATTATTGGATTGCAGAGCAAGAGAAAGGCAGTTACAGAAAACTCACATTCATAAAAAAATTACTGGATGCTCATAAACATTATGAATATGCGATCTCAAAAAGAAAGGCTGAATTTAAAGTATTAAATCCAGAAGGCACTGTTTCTAATCCTGGTATACCATTGTTTTATGAAACAGATGGAGAGCTTACAGGTCATTTAAATCATAAAGTATTGACTGAGTTAGGCAGTAGCATTGTTGAGCTTTATAAATTATGGTATCCTGAGAAACAGGAGACAAAGATCAAACAGGACAATATCCAGCCTATCCATTGGCTAAAAGGAGTAGAGTCTCTCAGGCAGTTTATTGAGGAGCTTAAAAGCGCCGGTTTGATTGAAAGTAGAGAGACTGAGCAACTCATTCAGGAGCATTTCTATGTAGATGGGCAAATGCCAACAAAGGAGCCTCAGTCAATTAAATGGCTAATAGAGAGTAAATTTTTAGCCTATTTGATGCATAGGTTAGCAGAGGAGTTCATCATCAACATTAAAGGCAAAAAACATCAATTAACAGCCTCTCATTTCATAAGTAATGAGGGTAAGGAGTTGAAAAGCCTTGCAAGCCAATTATCACAAATACTTAAACATGCCAGATCTACAGATAAAAGTATCAGTGCAATTGAGAACATCATTCAAAGAATTAATAGTTAATTAAGCCTCAATTAAGAACCTTTCTTATCCATTCAGTATCTGCTCATTTTAGGTCTGTAATTACTTAAGCAGTACCGGCGCCGGTTCAATTTTAATTCAAAATAATTGAACCATGAAAACTACAGAACTGGATGAGAGGCTCAGCAGGATTGAGGGTCTACTCCTATCACAAAAAACAGTACTCAATTTTGATGAGGCTTCAGTCTATACAGGACTATCAAAATCTCATCTCTATAAGCTCACTTCTACCGGTGGCATACCATGCTATAAGCCGACAGGCAAAAAACTCTATTTTGACAAGTCAGAGCTTGATAAGTGGATGCTGAGAGGTAAAAAACTATCTCAAGATGAGATTGATGATAAAGCAGAAAACTTTCTAATGGAGAGAGGTCTGTCATGAATCAATCAATCATCTATTACAGGTTTATAGCACTACCTGAGGAGGTAAAGAAAGCTCACAATATCAGATCTAAAATGAGGCTGGACTGCATAGAGTATACAGGAGATTATTCTGGACTAAATGCTTTACTCAACCATAAAAAGCAGATGTTTGTATACAAGACTCCAGCAAGAGATTTTGTAAATGCAGACTCACAGAGGATAACTGAGTGGAGCCTCACTAAATCAAGCCTGAATATAACAAGCCTCTACAATGAGGATCTGGACTATCCTGAGCTGTTCTATGGCTACCCTAATGGCAGGAGAAAGCTATCCAATGGATCAGAGAATCCTTTCTATTCATTCAGGCATGATGCTTACCTATTTATGAGTGATAAGGATCTTAATGATCTTGAGATGCTTATCATACCTGAGCAGATCAATCTAATCAGAAGCTGGTATCAGATGTTGATTGATGGAGAGCTGGATCAGGAGATCAAACAATTAAGACAAGACAGCAAGCCATTTTTTGATTATGGCTATAGTAAGCTGTAAGTCTTGACAAATTCTGTCAATTATGTTTGATACTCTTAAACTCTATTTAAGGCAGGACTCAGTCAGAGATGTTGATCTATTGGCTGAGATGCCTGTCTATTTAGAGAATATCACAGAACATTGTAAGAATGATAATGATGAAATCTACTATTCAGGATCATTGAATAATCTGAGGATCTCTGTATCAGAAAGAGGAGTCTCCATTAAAGGCAGTTTGGCTAAATACTACCTGTCTGATAATATGCAGACTCTGAGGAGACAGGATACAGAGCAGGCAATACAGAAGCTGTCAGATGATCTGCATTTACCTATCAAAGAGGCTCAAGTCTCAAGAGTAGATTTTGCTCATAACTTTATCATGAACTATGAGCCAAAGGTCTATTATCCTTACTTAAGGGAGAGTCGGTATTTTGACCGGTTTATCCAACCAGAGAGCCTTTATTACTCTAACAAGAGTAGGGCTCTGCTTTTTTATGATAAGCCGGTAGAAGCTAAATTTAAAGGCTACAAGATACATGAGGTCTGGACTGGTAAGCATGTTCTGAGATATGAGATAAGATATCAAAAAAGGTTAGCTAAACAGTTAAAAGTACCTGAGGTCAGAGCCAGGACTTTGTATGATGAGCAGTTTTACATTAAATTGACTGACAGATATATAAGTGATTTTAAATCAATACATAAGAATGCCAAAATCAGTTTAGACTCAGAGAATATGGCTACTGTAAAAGACTTTTGGGATCAGATGGCTCTAATGAAAATTAAAGAGATTGGTCAGGATGGAGCGGTGGATCTTGTAGAGGAGCTGAGAGCCAAAGAGGTATTTGATAAACCTGAATATTACAGTAGGCTTAAAAAGCAGATCAGAGACAAGAGCAATAAGTTTCAAGCCTCAGACTCTACTCCATTGATTGAGGAGCTTGAGGGTAAAATTTCAGCGCTTAAAAGATACTACAGGTAGCAAGTTCTCTAAGGATTTAGGTTTCAAAACCTGACAAAACTTTACATTATGCCAAAACCATACACTTTTCCAACATTGCTGGATGAGGTCAAGACAGTATCAATCAGCAAGCTCAAAGAGTGGCAGTATTTAGAGTCTGATAGTTTCAGGTCTGGTACTATAACATGGAGCAGAGCAGGAGAGCAGACAGGCAGTATAAGTATCTACTCCAGCATGAGAGAAGAGCCTTATATCAGGTTAGACTACAGAGCCAATAATGAGCCGGTGGACTATAAGGTCAGACTGGTTTCAGTGCCTTCAAATTTAGGTAGAGGCAAGATCTGGTATTTTGTTTGTCCTGTTACCGGTAAGAGATGCAGAAAGCTGTATGGAGTCGGTAAATACTTCTTGCATAGAGATGCCTATCCTAATGCAATGTATGAGTGCCAGACATACTCTAAAAGAGGCAGAATGATAGATAAGGTCTGCAAGATCATGTATGGATCTGATGAGCTTTATGAGGAGCTATACAGTAAACATTTTAAGACTCACTATGCAGGCAAGATGACAAAGAGATATAAGCAGATCCTCAATGAGCTTGAATTTATCAGGCAAAATCAGGATCAGGCTATGAAAGTATTTGAGAGAGAGCTTTACAGGTAGTTTGATTAATCAACTTTATTCAAAATGAGTCAGGATATTAAAACAGTAAAACAGATCAGGTCAGAGTTAAAGAATTGTATCCATGATGAGATCCAGAAACTACCTGAGTCATTAAATGAACTGGAGCCAAAAGAGAGGCTGGAGATGTTAGTCAAGCTGATGCCTTATACTCTGCCTAAGAATGATAAAATAAGTGCTACCTATGGAGAGTCAGAGAATTTTTGATATTTGATATGCTTTTATAATCAAGAAAGGTTTGGATATTTATTTTTAATGTAATTATTTAAACATAAATATTAACTAACTATTGATAATATGAGTGAGAGAACTGAGAAAATAATGTTGGCACAAAATGAAACATTAAATAAGGGTACAATGTGGCTTCTTTTCCTTTTCTTAGGATGGAGTTATGGGTCAATGGGTAAAGTAGGTACTCAGGTACTTTACTATTTCACTTTAGGTGGTTTAGGGTTATGGGCTTTGATAAGGCTTTTTACTTTAAATAGCGCCATTGATGATTACAACAATAAGATCTACATGAGATATGGATTGAATGATTTGATCAGATAAATACAAAATTAGTACTGCACTAAATACTCTCAAATTTGATAGTGTAAACTGAATAACACCTATGATAAAAAACATAGAGTAACATGATGAGAGAGGTTCAAAAAAGGTCAGTATTATTGAATATTGTTGCTAATTTTTTACATTTCACAATACTATCATGCAATAAGTAATTGTAATTACTATTCTTATTTGTATTACTTCACTTTTTGTATTGGAAAATAAGCGGGTGAAATTTCGAACCGCAGAATGTTGAATGAAGAACGTCGAAGTGATCCAACTTCTACATTCATCATTCAATATTCGATATTCTGCGGTTTAATAAAGATGAATTCCTCTTGCTTATCTATACCATGCCATTACTGTCTATGACCAGTATTAAGTGCATTTACTTTGTTTGAAGAGTAGCGTCCAAAATTCCTATAACAACTTGTAGAAGTGATATTATTTTCATAATTAAGTCCAGTAAAATCATGTCTATGAAATCATCAAGGCTATAAAACCCAAAACCTAAATTTTTAAGTCATGAGAAAAAAGGTAGAATCTCCAAAAACGGTAAATAGAATCTGGCCCATGATTTATATCATTGGAATGGCAATCATTGCAATTTCTGTCATTGCCGGTATCTATTTATTCATTCAATCCGGAAGTTCAAACCACGGAGCCGCAATGGGAATGAGTGTGCCAGGTACAGGCGCTTTTGAAATGATATCAGGTTTTTTGGTGATGATACAAGGCTCAATTGCCGGGCTGTTACTGATGGCTTTTTCAAAACTTGGGGAGTCTGTAAACAGGATTGAAAACAGAATGAGTGAACAGGAGTAAAATGACAAATAAGAATATCGAACCGCAGAATGTTGAATGAAGAACGTCGAAGTGATCCAACTTCTACATTCATCATTCAATATTCGATATTCTGCGGTTCATCTCCGCTGTTAATCCAGTTTAAAATCAAACTTCTGCAACATCCCCTCTTCCTGCATCAGTGCTTCAATTCCCTCGATATCACGGGGTACAAAATCGGTGATCACTTCCACGCCATCCTCAGTAACTACAATCATATCTTCCAGGCGAATGTAGATGTTTTCTTCCGGAACCCTGAACTGCGGTTCAATTACAAAAACCATTCCCGACTCAACCGGAGTGGAATAGTCGCCCACATCATGGACGGCAAGACCAACACCATGTCCCAATCCCATATTCGAATTTTGAGTCTGTTCGCGATAGGAGTTGATAAACTCTTCCGCCGCTTCATGGTACATCTGTTTTGAAAATTCCATCTCTTCAAAAAGCGGATCAAACTCCTCTAGTGCATTTACCATAATCTCCCGAGGTGTAAGGCCGATTTCAATGTTATCGAGTATTGTCTCATACCACTCCAGATAGAATCCATAGAGTTCTCTTTGAACCGGATTGAACGTGCCGTTTGCGGGCCACATTCGGGCCATGTCGCTGGTGTAGTAGTTGTAAACCGGACCGTAATCCATCAAGATCATATCTCCATCCCGTGCCGGACGCTCACTGTTATGATAGTGGTTCATGTAGGCATCCGGCCCGATGTGTGTCAGGGCATAATATCCCTCTCCTTCAATACCATTCTTCCAATAAATGTACCGTGCTATCGCTTCCATCTCAAACGCCTTAATCCCGACTTTTGTGGATCGTATTACTTCCATGATGGCTTCAGCCTGCAAATCGCTTGATGTCGTAATCAATTCAATTTCTGCGGGACTCTTGATTTTTCTCATCTCATCCGTAATCGGGTCCAGGTCCTGCATATCCAGGTTCGCTGTCACACCTTCAAGATGCCGGATAAATTCCAGGTGCCGGCCGGGACGCTCATCAAACGGATCATTCTCCCGGTCGCCAAGTGTACGGTTGGCGATGGACCGGGTAACTCCCAGATTTTCATATGGACTCATATGAGTAAAAACAGAGCTATAGTCAGAATTCTGATTCAGATTCTCGAGGTCCGGCTTGAGATCCGTAATGTGTTTTACCTCATCAATACCCGAGAGCTCTTTCACCAAATCTGCATCCTGGAAAGAAAGCATCTTCCCCTCGCCGTACTCCCGACGCTCGTTGCGATCCTGAAGATAAACCGTTGCCGTATCGGATTGCCCATCCAGTATCAGATAGGCATAGGGTGATTTGATTCCGGTCAAATAGTAAAACTCATTGTTCTGACGAAAAAATTGAAAGCCCATCGGCATCGGAGCACCCTGGATCACAGCAATTGCTTCATCCCCGATCGCTTCGTAAACGTGATTTCGGCGCTCAGCAAATTCCTCAGGGGAAAAGTGCTCTGTAAAAAGTGGCCGTTCCTCTTTCTCGGTTGAGGTATTCCAGCTGTGTTGCGACATTCCATCCTGAACCGGAAAAAACATTAAGATGGCCAATAATAGTGGCGGGACGATAAAAGATGGAAAAACGTGTATTTTCATGAGCCTGAATACATTAATTGATTTGAGTTACTCACAGATTCTACATAAAAAAACTTGAAATGTGAATTGTTAATTTTATAGCTATCAACGGTGCCAAACGCGATAAACGAGAAGTCCCTGCTGTTTGTTAAATTGACTCATAACCATCTAAACGAATGATGAAGGATTTGAAAAACAGAACTGAATTTATACATGACTTGCTGAATGCACACAAAGAGGCCTCAAAATGTCCTCCTCCGGAAATGGTCGTTCATTTTTTTGACGCCCTGCTGGGAGTGCTCTTTCCCGAATTTGCCAGTCACCGATTTTCAAGTACTGATGAAATTCATAACAGGCTGGATCAGCTTAAAAGTGAACTGAGAACTATACTCGATCATAACAAAGAGTGTGTGAAAAGCGGCATTCAGGGGTTGGAGGATGAGGTTTTTGATGCATTGCCCGATATCCGGTCAACGCTTCTGTTGGATATTGACGCCATCTTTATGGGAGATCCCGCGGCGCAAAGTAAAGGTGAAGTCATCCGAACCTATCCCGGATTTTACGCCATTGCCGCACATCGTATTGCACATCTGCTGCTAAGCCTGGGAGTAAATCTGATTCCACGAATCATTTCAGAACACGCGCATCGCCAGGCCGGGATCGACATTCATCCCGGAGCTCAAATTGGAGATCACTTCTGTATTGATCACGGTACTGGAATTGTGATAGGCGAGACAACCGTCATTGGCTCACATGTGAAAATCTACCAGGGAGTGACCCTTGGCGGATTGAGTGTAAAAAAAGAGGATGCAAAGAAAAAACGGCATCCGACTATCGAGAACGGCGTAGTGATTTATGCCGGAGCAACCATCCTGGGAGGTGAGACCGTAATTGGGAAAAACAGCATCATCGGCGGGAATGTGTGGTTGACAAAGAGCGTACCCGAAAATTCGAAAATTTACTACCAAGCGAAGATGACGAACGCTGAAGGCGAAACAGATACGATTACATTTAAATAATACAAACCTGACAGCACCAACTGGATCTGTCAGCGTTTTGGCCGGACAGAACAAATTGACAAACTGAAGACTGACAAGTCACTTAGTATAGAAACAGAATTAAAAGAACTTGACGCTGACAGGTACCAACCGCTTTCAGCACGCTGTCGGGTTATATAATTCATAATTTTTAAAAAAATGAAACTTGAAGATCTGATTGGCAATACGCCTTTAATTGAATTAGAGAAAATTCCCGTTAACAAAAACGTAAAGATCTACTGTAAACTGGAGGGACAAAATCCGGGCGGCAGTGTGAAGGATCGTGCGGCTCTGGGGATGATCAACGGAGCATTGGAACGAGGCGACATCAAACCGGGTGATACGTTGGTTGAAGCAACCAGTGGAAATACAGGAATTGCCATTGCCATGATTGCCGCTATGAAGGGATTGGAAATAAAACTGCTGATGCCCGAGAACGCTACCGAAGAGCGGGTCAAATCGATGAAGGCGTATGGTGCCGAGGTGATCCTCACCCCGGCTGAAAAAACAATAGAATATTCCCGTCAGCTTGCTGAGGAGATGGCTGAAAAGCACGGATACTATCAGCTGAACCAGTTTGCCAATCCCGACAACTACCGGATGCATGAAAAGACAACCGGTCCGGAGATCTGGCGGGACACAGATGGGAAAATCACTCACTTCGTTTCAGCGATGGGAACCACAGGAACCATCATGGGAGTATCGCGATTTCTGAAATCTCAGAACCCAAATGTGCAGATCGTTGGGACTCAGCCCACAGAAGGTTCATCCATTCCGGGAATTCGACGTTGGTCACCGGAGTATCTGCCGAAGATTTTTGAAGCGGACAGAGTCGATCAAACCGTGGATGTGAGTCAGGCTGAAGCGACCAAGATGGCTCGCCGAATGGCAAAGGAGGAGGGTATTTTTGCCGGAATGAGCAGCGGCGGGGCACTGACGGCGGCACTCAAAATTGCTGAGAATTTAGACGAGGGTGTGATTGTCTGTATTACCTGCGACCGAGGTGATAGGTACCTAAGTTCTGAGCTTTTTGAGTGAATAGCACACCCATTCAAATCATGAGTCTTACCTGATTTTAGCAGATCGCTTTTAAAAACGAATTTCAGTCACAACTTCGATGATATCAAATGAGTGTGTACCCGTTTCCATATTTTCCCACATCTTGTTAAAATTGACCAAAATTTTTGAATGGTTTGAAAACACATATGCAAGGCCGCTAACAAACTGCCGTGAATGCCAGCTGTCGAGGTCATTGTTGATCAATTCATCAAAACGGAGTGTAAGGGTAACAGGCGTTTCGAAAGCTTTAAATTCGCTAAAAGCACTCCATCCCTTTAGCTGAATAGATTCATCAAGGAGATTAGTAAACCGGCCAGCACCGTCACCTTTTCCGGTGAAACCTTGCAGTATTCCGGCCCATTTTTCAGATTCGTATGAAAATGCAAGAGCGGCCATTTCAAAATCGGGACTTTCCGGAATATTACCCTTCCCAAATGCTCCGAATATACTGGTTTGAAGTCCGGGTAGTTGATCCGGTAGCGGCCTAAGCGAGAGGCGTCCTTCCAGCAGCTTGCTGTTGTTTTTTTCTAAAGCGGCGTATCCACCTCCGTTGTAAATACCAACGCTGAAACTTCCGTAGCGCCCGGGGTTTGATGTGAGTCTGTCTTGAGTACTTTCTGTCAGATCATCACCCAATTGTCCTGAATAGGTAATTCCATAATCTGCGGAACTCAAAATATTATTGTCATCCAAAAACATGGATCTCTGGCTTCGATAGTCATTGATGTCCTGCTCAAAATCGATCCACGGGCGGCTAACCACTCCAAACTCAATACTGGAGTTTTTAATGAGTTTCGTGTCGTTCATTTTAACATTCACGAGCGCATATTTAAGCCGGAGTTCTATATTTCCTTCACCGTCACCGGCCCTGTCTACAGATACATCCTGCGTAAATCGGACTCCCACCCTATCGGAGACATCTCGTTTAAATGTGACATATCCTCTCTTCAATAAAAACTCACTGTTGAGATCCACATCATCAAAATTATGTTCATATGAAAAGAAGAACACTCCGCTGAAACCGAAGTCATTGAGTGTCGATTGGGCAAACATGGAGATTGGAAGACATAGCATGAATATAAAAGCCATGAACAGCTTCTTAAGTGTATGCATGAGAATCAAATAACGGGTTTTATTTCTCTTTATAAATAATGGGGCTTGATGAAGATATGATCAAATCATCAATTTTATGTTAAGAGAATGTTAAACCCTACTCATATCTAAGTGACTCTACAGGATCCACTTTTGCTGCCTTAATTGCGGGGAAAATACCTGCCAGCAAACCAATAATCCCTAATACACTTACTGTAACAATTACCGCCATTGCAGAAATCTGGGGTTTACCGAGAAATTCTCCGGCGCCCGTTGTCAAGTTCATGGAGAGTACTCCAAAGACAATTGCAGATGATATTGCGAGTCCAATTCCTCCACCTAAAAATGAGATAAAAAGAGACTCAAACATAAACTGAGTGATAATATGTACCTTTCTTGCCCCTACAGCAAGTTTGACACCAATCTCACGGGTTCGCTCTTTCACCACAACAAACATAATATTCGCAACACCCACACCGGCTATCATTAGAGTGAAAAAACCTATAGTGAAGAGAAAAATCTCCAACCCTGTTGATACTTTCTGATTCATCTCTTCCTGTTCAATAAAATCCCACATTGGGAGCGCCTGTTCATCAGCAGGATCAAATTTATATTTGGACGATAGCAGTGTTGTTATTCCTGCTTTGATACTCTCCTGCATTTCAGGGTTATCAGGGCGAATTAAAATGGAGCCAACATTCCGATGGCCATAAATATTTCTAAATGAGGTATAGGGTATAATAGCCCTGGTGGCATCCGGACCGTTATTCATGGAGGTCTGCATTTTTGGCTTCATCACTCCCAAAACCGTAAATGGAACTTTGTCCAATTTAACCTGCTTCCCAATAGGATCTTCATCTTTAAACAGCTCAGAAGCAATTTCATCACCTAAAAAAAGCACCCTTCTTTGCTCATCTACATCGCGCTCGTTTATAAATCGTCCGCCGGCAGCAGGGTACATGGTTCTCATAATCTCAAAGTCCGGGTTTACTCCCTCCATATAGGTTGTGGTAACCTCTTCACCATACTGCAGCTGAGCTCCCCACCTTCCGTACTGCGGACTGGAGTGTGAAATTCCCGGTACAGCTTTGTTAATTTCATCCACATCCTCTTCGGTAAATCGAATAGATCGCCCGATGGCAAGCCCCTCATAGTTCATACTGGTCTGTCCACCATAGATTACGATCACCTGATTTCCTGCCCCCAACATGCCCTCCATCATACTATTGCCAAGTCCCCTGCCGAATGCAAGCAGCAGAACCACAGAAAGGGTTCCCCAGGCAATCGCAACAATCGTCAAAAATGATCGGAGTTTCTGTTTTCCAAGATCTGCAAAAAATTCACTGAAAAGATTTTTCCACATAATTCAGTCACAAAAGATTGATGTTGATAAAATTAATTTCTGAGGCAGTCTATAATGTCAAGTCTTGAAGCTCTCCAGGCGGGAAGCATTCCTGCTGCAAATCCCACAAAGCCGAGAACAGCAAAAGCGATAAGCCCGACTTCGGGTGAGAAATAGGGAGCCCCCACAAACTCTTTGATCGGGATATTTTGAGTCGCCTGAACCAAGAGCCATCCGATTCCATACCCGGCCGCAGCGCCAATCCCAATTACCATAAACGTTTCCACAAAAAACTGACCCATTATGTGATGGCGCTTTGCACCAACCGAACGGCGAACGCCAATCTCTTTCATTCGCTCCTGAACTACTACGAACATTATGTTGGCAACCCCAATCCCTCCAACTGCAAGAGTAAAGAACCCAATGAGGCCCAAAAATCCGTTGATACCGAGAAACATGACATTGATAAAATCCCAGAACTCATTGGTATCCCAGATTCCCAAGGCATCCCGGTCGGCAGGATCAAACCGGTGCTTTCTAGCCATTACTCCATACACCTCATCCTGAACCTGTTTTGCAATAGCAGGGTCAACAGGCGTGTACAAAATGTTATTGATAAGGTCGGTTCCCATCATGGCAGAGAACGTAGTGGCCGGAATAAATGCACGATCCATATCTCGCTGGGAGTAGGATGAGTTTTGTACTTTTTCCTGCAGAACTCCGATTACCGTGAATGGTGTATCCCTGACAAAAACCTGTTGCCCCACAGGGTCCTGCTCATCAAATAAGTTTTTTGCAAGCTGGTTGCCCAGAAAGATTACCCGTCGGCGTTCAGAAATGTCGTTGTCATTCAGCCATCGCCCTCCGGGCTGCTCAAACATATTTCTCAAATCCTGGTAGATCGGATACACACCCCCGACATTAGAATTACGGCGTTTTTCACCATTTTTGATCTGTAAACTTTGAATGTATTCGGGCGTTGCTACATCAATATTTTCAACTTGATCCTCAAGCAATTGTGCATCAGACTCCCTGTAGCGAATAGGTCGCCCAACGCCATACCCATCGAATGCTTTTGTGGTCTGACCCGGAAACATAATTGCGAGCTGATCTCCCATGCCCCGCATGTTTAAAACCGTTTGATCCCGGAAGCCAAATCCGAAAGCCAGCAGCAGGATCAGTGTGGCAGTTCCCCACATAATCCCGAAAATAGTGAGGAAACTTCTGAGCCTCTGCTGGTTCAGATTTCTGAAGAGTTCGGTAATATGATTGATGATTGTCATGCGGATCTATCTGTAATTCTGAAATTGCCGGACAAATTGTTTATCTGATGCTCAGTGTTTTCGCTGGTCGTTCAAGAACTTTTTCACCATCTTCCATTCCTTCCAGAACGGCAACGGTTATGGCGTCACTCAACCCAAGTTCTACCTCTTTTTCGATACGGCTGCCGGGTTCACTGCCCGGAACTTCAACAAAAGATTTGCCGTCTCGCATTAAAATAACCCGTTCCGGAATAGTGACGACATTTTCAACCCGCTTGATAATAATATCCGCATTAGCTGAGTATCCCGCGCGCAATACTGCTCCATCTGTATCCGTAATTTTGATCTCAACTGGAAAAACCGTCGCGTTGTCCTGCTGTTTGGCTTTTAGTGATATTCTGGATACTTCACCCTTCACAATTTTGCCCGGGAGCGCACCAATTTTCAATTCAGTGGTCATGCCTTCTTCCATCTTTCCTACGTCAATTTCATCCACAGTGCCTTTAAACAGAAGATGTTCCATTCCGGCAATGCTCATCAGCGCAGTCCCAGCCTGATACGATGTAAGCGGGACAACAGGCTCACCGATATCAACCATTTTTTCCAGGATGTAGCCATCAATCGGGGCTCGGATAATAGATTCAATCATTGTATCACCCATTTTTATCCGTCCGCTCTCCAGCAGCTCGAGTCTCTCACTGTTGATCTGCTCGCGAACTTTCACGTCTTCAAACTGTTGCGCAATCCTGTCGTATTCCTGTTCAGAAACCAGGTTCCTATCCCGGAGTGTCTCCATTCGTTCAAGCTCTTTCGAGAGATTATCTTTTTCAATCTGTGTACGCTCCAGGTTGCGCTTAGCCTCTGCAAGTTCCAATGGAGTAGGATCCGGCCGAACCTCTATGAGCGGCTCACCCTCACGCACAAAATCTCCCGGTTCAGCGTATATCCGGCTCACGACACCTGAGATTTTAGATTTAACTTCAATTTCATTTTCCGGCTCAATCGTACCGACTGCCAGTGCTTTTTCCACAACGGTTCCAATTTCTGCAATCACGTGGGGCTCCTCTTCAATCTCACTTCCCGATGATTGTCCTTTCAGATAAAAAAAAGATCCTCCACCAAAAATGATGACTGCTGCCAGTGTGATCCAGATTCGTTTCTTAGTTTTTCGTTTAGCCATAATAGATCTTAAATATTGTTCGAGATTTGCCTTGCTCTACGGATTGTCGGGTATAAAAGTTACTCCACTGCAAAATTTTATTTGCCGATATGACAAATCTGAACGTATTAATGACCTTCAAAATCAATGAGTAAGGCACTGCTAAATTTCTTCAGAATTCATTCTTTTTTACTCACTTATGAACGATTTATTCGGTTTTATTTTTTTATAAACAGAACGCTAAAAATCAAAAAAAGAAATCAGACTATGAAACGTACCGGAAAAGCAGTTTGGAAAGGATCAGGATCGGAAGGATCAGGAACATTAACTACACAGAGTGGCGCTTTTGATAAGCAACCCTACTCCGTGAAGTTGAGATTTGAAAATGAAGACGGTAAAAAAGGCACAAACCCGGATGAGATGATTGCCACTGCCCACGCCGGTTGCTTTGCAATGGCTTTAAGTGTGGAGCTGGAAAAAGCAGGTTATACTGCAGACGAAATTAATGTAGATGCAAATTTATCACTGGATAAAGAGGGGAAAGGTTGGGCCATCACTAAAATTGAGCTCAAACTGAATGCATCCGTCCCTGAAATTTCAGAAGAGAAGTTTGCCGAGTTGGCAAACGGTGCCAAGGAAGGCTGCCCGGTTTCTAAAGTATTAGACTGCGAAATTACACTGGATTACAAGCTGAATGGTTAGGAACAACGTATCCCGGTCAGCTTGACCGGGGTAATTTCCTAAAACCCTTCAGCAAATTCAGGTTTACAATAATTATATGGCCATTCGCGCCAATTTTTTACCAAATTAATTTTTACCGGATTATTAAGAGTATATCGAATGGTATTGTAAAGCTCGTTGGTATTTCGGATCAACCGATCATAGCTCTCTTCATGCCAGAAAGAACCGGTTCTGTTTAACTCTCTATTAGCCATTAATCCTGTATAAGATTTTAAGCCTTGCATGATTTTTGTTACAGGAAAAGTCTCCCCAATATTTTGATCTTCGTGATTTGAATAGAGATCCCTGAACACCAAGTGTACATGATTACTCATAATACAAAAGGCATATAGATCATATTCCTTATTGTCACGAAAATGAAGGGCCTCCGTTACAATGTCAGCAACGTTTTTATTGCTCAACCAAGTTGGGCCGGTTCCATGTCCGTCTAAAAGTGACTCATATTTTTTAAAAATCAAGACTTCAAACTGACGGTATCTTGACAGATAATCGGCCCTATGCGAGAAGTTTTTTTTAAAATTTTCTTTCGAATCTTTCAGTTGTTTTATCACGTTTTCTGGTAGAGAACCGGCCAATCGGAATGTCACAAAATATTCAGCTCCGGGTTCCTGCCAATGCGGAAGATTTCTTCTGTAAAAAGGCATGACTCTCTAATTTTGTTCTCTCTGTTACCCCACTTGTTAAATGTTAGTGTGTTTACCATAAAATACAACAAACAAAAAGTATCTTGGTCAGCCTGACTGGATCGATGGCGGACGATAAATCCGGACAAGCTGTCCGGGGTACGATTTAAAAAGCCTCACCCGGTTTAACCCGAGTGAGGCTTTTTTTGTGAGAGGTCATCTCACGCATCATCTGCGGCTGAGATCTTCTATGATCGGATCATTTCCGTTCATTAAATCTTGTTTCGAAATTCTGATTTTTGTCTGTCCCGGCAGGCTCTCATTCCTTCCGCGCCAGTCGATGGTGATGGAGAGCATCTCATCATCTTTCAGAGTTCGCAGCGTACTGCCATAATCCTGAATTGCTTCTAAAATTGCGTTTTTCAACAGTTTCACATCACCACTCAGATCCTCACTGTTCTGCTGGTTCATCTGAATTTCAATCTCACTGCGTACTTCCTCCCCGCGCTTTCGCAGCTCTTCACTCCGTTCCCGAACTTCTGCAATCCGATTTCTGATCTCTTCAGAATGAAATGAAAGAGAATCCATATTAAACTTAAACTGAGTACTGTCCGGCATCCGGAACATGAACGAGCCGTCCGCACCATTCCCGGAGTTCATATTTCCCAGATCGAGTTGAATATCTATGTCATCAAAATCGAGAGAATCAATTTCCCGGGCCATCTCGAACAGTCCGGAAAAGTTGAACGATGACCGTCCGGAGATTGTCACGTAAAACTGTGCTCCTAGACCAGGCAAATATTCATAGGATGGTTTCCGGTTAACCCGAAGATGCTCGGCTTCAGCACTGTTCAGAGAAGTTTCCAAAACAGAAGCGAAGATGTTTAAATCACGGATATCCTCAAACTCTTTTAGCTCTTGTATTTCCACTCTGTCCAGGAGTTGATCGTCAGAGATCCGGCCTTCGCGATGGCGTTTTAAGTCGTCGGCCTTTACCACAAAACTCAATTTTGGAATGCTGTGCGTATACTCATTCAACCCGGTAATTACCGCAATGGACCCATCAAAGTTTCTTTTCAATCCGTAAGAAATTCTCAAAACTTCATTCTCCGGCAAGCTCTGCATTGTTGAGGCATACCCGGTGATGTACTCCATAACTTTCTCCTCTACTGACTCATGCGTTGAATTGCTCTCGACGGTCTCTTCCTCACCGTTTTTTCGTTCAATACGAACGCTACCGGATACTTGAACTGAACCGGATGATAAGTTCTCGCCCACACTCAAATGAACGCCGTAACCGGGCAGGTACTCCGAAGAGACATGCCCGCTACGTGCAAACAGAAAGGGTATCGGTGGCTGAGGTTCAGCCGTAAATATTTCGCCTAATATACTCTCCGCAATTTTCATCTCCCTCTGCAGTGCATCATCCTGAGCGTGCACAGAAATATAGGAGAAGAAAAGGCAAGTGAGTGTAAAGACAATGGTTTTCAGTAGCTTCATGGTTTTAGGGTTTTATTTCCGTTACTCGTTACTCAGCGCGTAGATAATTCCATTTAATGCACGATTTGTGCGGTTGATTTCATTTGCAGTAGATTCTTCCAGCTGAAGAAGGCCCTCCGTAAAAAGCATCAAGTCACGATTTCGACGCTCTTCGTAGTACTCAGCCAAAACAGTTAAAGACTCGTTAAACCGTTCATTTTGCTCCTCGCGTATCTGCTCAACCGCACTGTTCAGTAAAAGGGAGTTTTCAGCCTGCACCTGTGCGATGATCTCATTCATCTCCTGCTCTGTAATTCCCTCCGGCTGCACCGTTTCAGGCGGATAGCCAAACGTGAGATAATATCCCTGCTCTGTCTGTCCAAACTGAACCGTTGAAAAAAGTCCGGCAAAAAGTGCTATCAGAAGGATGGCTGCTACAGCAATCCAGTCGTAGGAGAGCAGAGTTCGCTTTGGCCTGTCATTTTCAGATAATAACCTGTCAGAAATTTTGGCCGATGGATTTTCATCAGGTGTTTCAACAGAATACCCGGAAATCACCGATTGGGTAGCTTTCAGTTCATTCAGTTTCTGCTGTAGCTCTTCACTGTTTTGAAGTACCTTCTCAAATTCCTTTCTCTCAGTCGGACTCATCTCATTAAAGAGATAGTCCATTACTTTTTCTTGTAGTTTTTCGTCAATCATTGTTCAGATAGTCGGGTTGAATATTCCACTTCTTTAAGATCGAACTGAGTTGGTTCAATCCTTTATACATTCTTGTTTTAGCCGTGTTCTCCGGAATTTGAAGAATCTCCGAAATTTCACGAAAGGTCAGATCTTCAAACTGTTTGAGAATTACAACCGGGCGCAGCTCCTCCGGCAATTCATTCAGTGCTTTACGGATAATCTCATTCAATTCCTTTGTTTCCAGTTTGTGCTCCGGAGTATTATTCTGAATCTGGCTTTCCAATGTTGATGATTCAAACGGTCTCGATCGGCGTCTCCCCGCTCGTTTCAATTCATCCAGGCAGAGATTATTGGCAACTCTGTAAATCCACGCCCTGAAGGAGGTCGTTTTTTCCAGGCTTTGAATATTCTGATGAATCTTGATCATGGTTTTCTGAGCAATATCCAATGCATCTTCGCGGTTTCCCATGAATCTATAAGCAAACCGGTAAATTTCAGGATACCATTGATCTGCTATAATTCGGAAGGACTCCTTGTGCCCCTGCCGAACCTGGTTCAGTAAATATGATTCATCAACTCTGTTCAAAGCCCCGATTTTGATTTCGTTTAGAGTAAAGACGAGGTAAGCTTGCAAATAGTTTTAACTCTTTTGAAAAATTCCCGGTGAAGCTAATGCTACCGGCCCAGCAGCATATCGGTAAAAGATTGTCTGACCTCTTCACTTGCATCTCTGTAGTATCGGAAAGATAGATGTGCGTCCGGATTTGAAGGATCAACCACCACACCCCAAAGCGGAATGAGCTCTGTTGGAAGCATGGAATATCGGGCATCTCCAATCACATTGGGTTTTTCGGGATGTCTGATCATAAAATTCTCTGACAACTTTTTAAAGCGCCGCAAATCGGAATAAAGCGTGGTGTTCTCGAAATCTGCAAACTGCTCTTCAATAATAATTCTGGACGCTGACTCTCCCTCGTAGATATCAATTCCCGAGATAATACCCGTTCGAAATGCATCGGTATAAATAGTATCACCGGAAATATACGTTGCTCTCCAAAGCCGTTGGTTGGCAATCGTAGGCTTCACAACCAATTCATCGATTGTGTGCCCTCTTTGTTCAGCCAGTGATTTTGCAGCAGTAGCTGCCCGCTGATGCTGCACCCAGCCAAACAGGAGAAAGAATGTGAGCCATCCAATAGCCCAAACGGAATACTTTTTCTCTTTTTTATAAAAAGCCATCCCTGCAAAGAGAAGTAACCCCGCAGTAATTACCGGATCCACAACAGATACAAGGTTCCATGCAAATCTGGTTTCGATGAAAGGCCATAAAAGTTGAGTTCCGTAGCTTGTAAATGTATCTAAAAGTCCGGCAGTAGAAAACCCCAGAAAACTGAACAGATAAGCCTGTTTATATGAGATTTTGGTCCGGAAAAACCACCACATTACAGAAGTAACAATGAAAGCCCCAATCGGAATAAATACAAGAGAGTGTGAGAATTGCCGATGAATTTCAATATTGAATAGCGGGTCGGACGGAATGTGGATGTAGTAGTCCAGATCGGCTGCCATTGCGGAGAGTCCTCCGATAAGTGCTGCAGGGCGCAAACTCTTCTTATCAGATACAGTCAGTGCAGCCGCTGCACCGGTTAAACCGTGTGTTAATGGGTCCATCTAATTAAACTCCCGAAAGGGTATTTCAAGTTGTTCTCCGATAATGCCACCTTCCGTCAGATTCAAGGATGAGACAGATATGCCCAGCAGTCGAACTTCACGCTCACCGGTTTCAGTCTCTTTAAGCAGTGTTTTAGCAACCCCGGAAATCTCCTTGGGATCGTTCGTGAAATGGTGCAGAGTAGTACTTCGGGTAACGGTTTCAAAATTTTTATATCGTGCTTTCAGTGTGATTGTTTTACCGGATGCGTCAAGTTTCATCATGGATGCTGCAATTTTTTCGGATAGGTCATCGAGAAAATTCATAATCCATTCAAGATCAGAAATATCATCAGAAAATGTGCGCTCTTTCCCAATCGATTTGCGAATCCGGTTTGGTTTCACCTCTCGATTATCAATTCCACGGGCAATTCGGTAGTAGTGATGTCCGGATTTCCCAAACTGTTTTACCAGGTCAATTTCATCCCACTTTTTCAGATCAGCGCCGGTTTTAATTCCCAGCGAGATCATCTTCTTTTGGGTAGCTTTTCCAACGCCGTAGAAATCTCCGATTGCAAGCTGCTCTATAAATTGTACCGATTCGTCCGGTGTGATCACGCTAAGCCCATCTGGTTTGTCCAGATCTGATGCAATCTTAGCCAGAAACTTGTTGGATGATACTCCGGCTGAAGCCGTCAATCCCGTCTCTTCTTTAATTCTTTTCCTGATATCACGTGCAATCAGCGTAGCTGAAGGAATTCCTTTTAAATTTTCGGTTACATCCAGGTATGCTTCATCCAGGGAGAGTGGCTCCACCAACTCTGTGTACTCAAAAAAGATTTCACGAATCTGTTGAGAAACCTCCCGATAAACATCGAATCGAGGTTTTACAAAGATCGCCGAAGGACATAGCTTTACAGCCCGGGAAGCGGGCATTGCAGAATGGATCCCAAACTTTCGGGCTTCATAACTTGCGGCGGCTACCACACCCCGGCCCTGCGGAGAACCTCCCACAACCAACGGTTTGTTGCGGTATCCAGGATGATCCCGCTGCTCCACAGATGCATAGAAAGCATCCATATCCACGTGGATTATTTTACGTATCGAATGCCCTTTTTGCGATGATGAACTTTTACGCATCTTGTATGGGTAAAAAAAGAAGAATTTATTACCTTTAACGCCACTGAAAGGTAATACAAATTTAAGCATTGATTGAATGGAAGAATTAAACAGTGTAACGATTTATTGGTTCATTTCGATTGGACTTTTTATCGGCTATGTGATGGACTTAATTATGATTAAGCGTGGTATCGGTATGATTGGAAATATCATTGGCGGGGTAGCCGGGTCAGTCATATTTGGCATCGCAGTTGTTACAATTGGATTGGTCGGACCATTGGTGTATTCAGCCCTGGGATCTATAACATTTCTCTTTTTGGTAAATGTCTTCAGTTTCCATCCTGAAAATCGCGTTGAAGCCAAGGCATAACTACATTTGCATATACAATAATTGAACCCACCAGAAACATCAGGCCTTGTATTTTGGCTCTTGCCCGGGCCTGAAAGTTTTCATCATCTCTTCTCACTAATTGCTGATCTGTCCAAAAAATATCAAACTACCCTATTCTCTCCCCACATCACATTGGGCAGGGTTCCGCACTTAGAACAGCGGGAACTTGTTCTATTAACTCAGAAACTCTCTGAAAAACTAAATCAAGTACAGGTAACGTGCTCTGACCCTGAATGTCGGGAGAACTACTTTCAGAAAGTGGTAATGCCGCTGGACAGTCATTTAATGGTTAATGAGTATAAAATTCCGGCGGATAACTTTTTTGGAAATGAGATTGCGAAACCAGACGACTACCACCTCTCTCTTATGTATGGATCCCTTTTATGCAGCCGGATAGATATTCATGAAATTAACAAAATAACCCGGAACACAAGGTTATTGCATATACAATCTCTGGCGCTTGTGGATCTTAATTTTACACCGGATAAATGGAAGGTTATATTTGAAACCAAGCTGTAAAGAACAGAATCTGCATTGACTGTAAGTAGATTATTTACGACACTGAACTTTGCTAACAGCAACTACCATAACAAGATACTATTTCAAAAATGAGTGAATTTAGATTCTACGAACAAGTAAACAAGGCATTCGATCGTGCTGCAGCCTATACCAAAATTGACAAAGGCATTTTATCTCAGATCAAAGCTTGTAATAATGTGCTACATGTTCAGTTCCCCGTAGAGATGGACGATGGTTCCATTCGGGTAATTGACGGATATAGAGTTGAGCACAGTCATCATAAAATGCCAACCAAAGGCGGAATCCGGTACAGTATGATGGTTAATGAAGACGAAACCATGGCGCTCGCCGCTCTCATGACCTATAAATGTGCCGTAGTGGATGTACCATTTGGTGGCGCCAAGGGCGGTATTAAAATCAATCCAAAGGAGTATTCGGTTGGTGAGCTTGAAAGAATTACACGCCGTTATACTTTTGAGCTATACAATAAGAGTTTTATTGGACCCGGAAATGATGTACCTGCTCCTGATATGGGTTCCAGTGAAAGAGAAATGGGATGGATATTCGACACTTACCGCCAGCTCAGTAACGACATCAATGCTGAAGGGTGTGTAACTGGGAAACCGGTTGGACAAGGTGGTATTCGCGGACGAACGGAAGCTACCGGTCGTGGAGTCTATTTTGGAATTAAAGAGGCGTGCGACCATGCAGAAGACATGAAAGCCCTCGGATTATCAAAAGGAATTGAGGGGAAATCATTTATTGTCCAGGGACTTGGTAATGTAGGTTATCACACGGCCAAATATATGACAGAAGCCGGTGCAAAAATGATAGGTGTGGCAGAATTCGATGCATCTATTTATAATGAAAATGGCATCGATCTGGAAGATTTGATGAGTTACAAAAAGGAAAATGGAGGCGGCATTTCCGGTTATGGAAAAGCCAATGAACTCAATTCAAATATCGCTGTTCTTGAAGCAGAGTGTGATATTTTGATTCCGGCTGCGTTGGAAAATCAGCTTACAGAAAAAAATGCGTCCAACATCAAGGCAAAAATTATCGGGGAAGCCGCTAACGGACCGACTACTGATAAAGCTCACGAAATCATTAAAAAACGTGGTGCGCTTATCATACCTGATAACTATCTGAACGCCGGCGGTGTTACAGTTTCTTACTTTGAATGGCTGAAAAACATTCAGCACGTTCGCTTTGGTCGAATGGGTAAACGGTTTGAGGAGAATAGCTACAAAAAAATCCTCTCCGTCATTGAAACCATTTCAGACCGTAAGTTCACCGATGATGAACTTGCTGTGCTGGCTCAGGGCGGTGGAGAGCGCGAACTTGTCGATTCCGGGCTCGAAGAAACCATGGTGAATGCTTACAATGAGATTAATGAATTGCGCAAGCATCACAATGTAGATTTAAGAACAGGGGCTTTTATTAGCGCCATCAACAAGGTTGGTTTTATGTATAAGGGAATGGGTATTTTCCCATGATCTAAAAAAATAAACCCGACACTTTTCACAGTGTCGGGTTTTCTTTATTTAGAGACAGTCTTATCTGTCATTAACCAAAACATCATCTTCTCCACCCTACGTGTATCAAAAATAAAAGTTACACGATTTGAGAAATTATTTATATCTACCGAATGGAAACCACATAAATTGCCTCATTTTATGCTTTCATTCTATTTGATCATGTTTGTTTTACCTGTCTTGGTAATAGGCGCCACCATCTGGCTCGCAACTAAAAAACCTTCTCGCAATGGATGAGTCTCAATTGATTTCGGTTTCATTTGACTCTACTGCTGCCATCGCTTTTGTTGCTTATTTGATTCTGATCATCGGAATTGGAATCTATGCTTCCCGTTTCTCTTCGAAAGGTATCAGTGAATATTTCATTGGCGGACGTAAAATAAACCGTTTTGTGGTCGCACTATCCGCAGTTGTATCAGGTCGAAGTGCCTGGCTTCTTCTGGGAGTTACCGGAATGGCCTACTCTCAGGGGCCATCAGCTATTTGGGCAGTACTTGGCTACATAGTTGTTGAAATTTTCCTGTTTCTCTACTATGGTCGCCGCCTGAGAAACTTCACAGAAAAAAGAAACTGCATTACCATCCCCGACTTTTTTGCTGAACGATTCAGTGATCATGATGGGAAGCTGCGAATGACCATAGTGACAATCTTTCTGATTTTCATGATTGGGTATATTTCCTCCCAGTTTGTAGCCGGTGGAAAAGCGTTCGCTTCCGGGTTTGGCATGGATACAAACAGCGGAATATTGATAACCGCTGCTATTGTACTTGTATATACAATCATTGGTGGATTTCTTGCTGTTAGCCTTACCGACATGTTCCAGGCAGTATTCATGATGCTTGCCCTCGTCATTCTCCCATTTGTTGCCATACTTAACTTTGGCGGATTGAGTGAAATGCTTCAAATGCTCAGTCAAATGGATAGTATGTACGTCGACCCGTTTGCAATTTCAGTAGGTGCTGCCATCGGGTTTTTAGGGATAGGACTCGGCTCACCCGGGAATCCTCATATTCTTGTCCGTTACATGTCTATCGATGACCCAAAGCAATTCACATATGTTGCAGTTGTGGGTACCACCTGGAATGTTCTGATGGCTTGGGGAGCAGTTTTTGTAGGACTGGCAGGCCGAGTTTATTTCCCGGAAGCAGATATGCTGCCTGCCTCAGATACTGAGAACCTATTCCCCATGCTGGCTCAATTGCACCTTCACCCGATACTGTTTGGTGTTGTACTCGCTTCAATATTTGCAGCAATCATGTCTACCGCCGACTCTCAGCTTCTGGTTGCCGCCTCAAGTGTTGTTAGGGACTTATATGAAAAGGTTATAAAAAAAGGTGTCGAAGTTTCACAGAAAAAACTAGTTCTCTACAGCAGGGTCGTCGTTTTTGTGATTGTTATACTAGCTCTGGTATTTGGATTCTATGCAGAAGATCTGGTCTTTTGGCTTGTCCTTTTTGCCTGGGCCGGACTAGGAGCGGCTATCGGGCCAACTTCCATCTTGGCACTCTACTGGAAAGGAACTACCCGTGCCGGAATTTTTGCGGGACTTTTTACAGGTACAATCGTTACAATCGGGTGGTATTTAACTCCGTTCCTAAAAGATCTAATGTATGAACTAATTCCCGGTTTTATTGCTGCTGGTTTAGCCACCTGGTTGGTAAGTCTGTTTACAGATCCAGCTCCCGATAGCAAAAAGGCTTTTGAAGACATGCTTGATTAACCCTGAAGTGAGTCAAAGGTTGTATTAATCAGACACTGCTATCAAAAAGCTCAATTCACAAAAAATCCGTTTTACCTACTGTTTTTCTTTTTAAGAAAGAACAAAGATCTTCAAAAATCTTGAATCTTTTTGAGTGAATAGGTGCAAAAATATTAGATCTTTAGCAGATCGTAATAAGTTGTATAACTTTTATAGATTTTGACCGTACAAATCCCTATCTAACCAAAAACATCAACCTATTCATACTTATGGATGCAGATCTTCTTACCTGGATATTTCTTGGGGGCGGCCTTTTGTTGATGCTGCTCGAATTGGCACTTCCCGGAGGAGTTGCGCTATTCCTGGGTTTTAGTGGAATTTCAGTAGGTTTGCTTCGCTTTTTGGGGCTGCTTTCAAGTACCGGTGCATCTATTGCCGTTTGGCTGATTTTGTCTGTGGTTTTAACCATTGCAATACGCCCCTTTATAAAAAAGTACTTAAAGCCGGAGAGTTATTTTAAGTATGCGGATGAAGATTACGAAGCCATGGATCAAATTGTTGATGTTATTGAAGAAATTAATGAAGAGAATAACAGCGGGAGAATTCGTCTGGATGGAACAAGCTGGCGAGCCAAATCGCTTGAAGGCACCATCAAAGCTGGTGAAAAGGTGCGGATCCAATACCGTGAAAACACAACCTGGATTGTTGAAGCCCTGGGCGTGAAGGAACCATCAAAAGAGCAACTTAAAAATCGAAATAAAAACTGACTATGTGGACAGCACTACTGATATTTTTTGCCATTCTATTTGTGATTGTTACGCGCCTTTTCATCATTGTGGAGTTTCGCGAAGAGGTCATCCAGGAACGTCTGGGGAAGTATAAAAAGACGCTATCACCGGGATTTCATTTTATGATTCCCTTTGTTGATCGTGCCGCATACCGGCAGGAAATGCGTGAACAGGTGATTGATGTACCCAGCCAAACCTGTATAACCAAAGACAACATTGAGGTAGCCGTCGACGGGCTGATCTACATTAAGGTGATGGACGCATATCGTGCCAGCTACGGTATTTCGGATTACATAGCTGCAGCCGTAAATCTTGCGCAAACCACCATGCGAAGCGAAATTGGTAAAATCACCCTCGATGACACTTTTTCGGAACGGGATATGATGAACGAAAACATTGTGGAAGAGATCGATAAGGCGGCAGATCCCTGGGGAATAAAAGTGATGCGTTATGAGATTAAAAATATCAGTCCCTCCAATGACATTGTAGATACCATGGAAAAACAGATGGAGGCCGAGCGTGAAAAACGTGCTGAAATCACAAATTCCGAGGGATACAGGGAAGCACGGATTAACGAGTCGAAGGGAGAGCAACAGAGCCAGATATTAATTTCGGAAGCTCAGCGGCAGCGTAGAATCAATGAAGCAAAGGGTCGCGCAAAAGAGATTGAATTGATTGCAACCGCAACAGCTAATGGAATTCGCCGTGTTTCCAGGGCTATTGAAAAACCCGGAGGTGATATAGCTGTTAAAACTAAGTTGGTAGAGCAGTATATCGACCAGTTTGGCAAAATTATCAAGAGTACAAACGTCTCGGTTCTGCCAACGGAAACAGCCAACCTTAAAACTTTCTTTGAGGGTGTAGGAACACTTAAGCGTCACACTCAAAACAGTAATCCATCTTCAACAGCTAATCCACAGGGGCCAACATCATGAGTGCATTAAATATGTTCAGCCAGGTAGTTCTGGCGATTTTTGCGATCTATCTGACGTTCAAGTTTTTGCAGGCACTTCGTCTTGTGCCAAACCAGTACGCACATATTGTAGAACGGCTTGGTAATTATCATAAAACGCTCGGACCCGGATTTCACGCTCTGATCCCCTTTGTGGATAAGGTTGTTTACAAGCAGGATTTGCGTGAGGAAACCATTGAGGTAGAACCCCAGGAGTGTTTCACGAAGGATAATGTGAAGGTTGAGGTGGATGGTGTTCTTTACCTGAGTGTGGTCGATCCGGTAAATGCCAGTTATGGAATTACCAACTACCGATACGCTGCAGTGCAGCTTGCACAAACCACCACACGCTCTGTGATTGGACTACTGGACCTTGACGAAACATTTGAAGAGCGAGCCAAAATGAGTAAGAAGGTTGTTGAAGTTCTGGGTGATGTCGAGCGTTTGTGGGGAATACGTGTACACAGATATGAAATCAAAAACATAAACACTCCCCGAACGGTACAGAAAGCGATGGAGCGCCAAATGACCGCTGAAAGAGAGCGACGGGCCGTAATCGCTAAATCTGAAGGGGTTCGAGACTCTAATGTGAACGAAGCCCAGGGACGGAGAGCCGAGATCGTGAACATATCTGAGGCAGAAATGCAGCGAAGAATTAATGAGGCTGAGGGATGGGCCAATGAGATTGAGGCGATTGCTGAGGCGACCGCTGTTTCTATTGAGCAAATAGCCGCGGCTATTTCGCAGCCTAAAGGAAAAGAGGCGATGAAGCTACAGCTAAAGCAGAAATATCTTAATGTGCTGGATGGATTGGGTAAAGTTGAAAATCAAATTATCCTGCCTAAAGACATTACAAACTACGATTCATTGATAGAAGGTCTTTCCCTCGAGCAGCTTGACGAGGTTGAGGACACAGCTAAGAAATAACCTCGTTCAGGTTCAGAATTTTCATTTAGAAACTCATTGGGATAGGGTGAGGCCATTAAAAAACTGTAGAACAGAGAAACCGATAAACCATATGGTAAACCGTAAAACAGACAAACCGATGAACCGTGAAACCGATAAAGTGTATTATAAGGGATAATAAATTCATCTGCTTCTGCACCTAATTCATCGGTTCCTCTGTTTTTCTGTTCTTCGGTTCTGCGGTTTTATTTCTCTGCTCAGCGGTTTGAATGCTTTTTACATAAATCGCATAATCTTTCAAATCCAAGGCAGGTAATCTCCCATTGAGGGGAGTACTCCGCCGGCTGGCGGAGGGAGGGGTGTCGACTACATCCCCTCGATTATCAACACCCATCTAATTCTTCTCATGCCAGGAGAGACTTTTATTTTTATAACTGAAAACTTTATATCAACATCTGCACCTACTTCATCGGTTATACAGTTTCTCCGTTCGTCTGTTTTTCTGTTCTACGGTTCTGCGGTTTCCAACCCGGTTCTAAGTTTCAATAAAAAAAGCCTCAACCCGAAATCGGATTGAGGCTTTTAAATTCAAACTGAATGTTCAGTCTGGGTTAATGGGGAATGAATTACATCATTCCTCCCATGCCGCCCATTCCTCCCATTCCGCCGGGCATTCCACCGCCTGGCATTCCGCCTTCATCGTCGTCGCCATTCTTGGATGGCTTGTCGACAACTACAGCTTCGGTAGTCAGCATCAGGCCGGCAACAGAAGCAGCGTTTTCAAGTGCGGTTCGGGTAACTTTGGTTGGGTCGATAACACCCGCTTTGATCAGATCTTCGTACACTTCAGTTCGTGCATTGTATCCGAAAGCATCTTTGCCTTCAAGCACTTTCTGAACCACGATTGATCCTTCAACACCGGCGTTATTTGCAATGGCTCTCAATGGAGCTTCAAGTGCACGCTTAATAATGTTGAATCCAACTTCCTGGTCACCGTTCTCAGCTTTGAGTTTATCGAAAACCTTGAGTGTACGCAGGAACGCAACTCCACCGCCGGGAACAATTCCCTCTTCAACGGCAGCGCGTGTAGCGTGAAGCGCATCTTCAACACGTGCTTTCTTCTCTTTCATTTCAACTTCAGAAGCAGCTCCGATGTAGAGTACCGCAACACCGCCGCTCAACTTGGCAAGACGCTCTTGAAGCTTCTCACGGTCGTAGTCGGATGTTGTGTTCTCAATCTGAGATTTAATCTGATTGATTCGTGCTTTGATGTCATCAGATTTTCCGTTACCGCCTACAATGGTGGTATCGTCTTTGCTGATGTTTACACGATCTGCTGTTCCGAGGAAATCAAGAGTTGCATTTTCAAGCTTGTAGCCGCGCTCTTCACTGATTACGGTACCGCCGGTCAGAATTGCGATATCTTCGAGCATCGCTTTTCTTCTGTCACCAAAACCAGGCGCTTTAACGGCAGCAATCTTGAGAGATCCTCTCAGTTTGTTTACTACCAATGTAGCCAATGCTTCGCCTTCAATATCTTCGGCGATAATAAGCAGAGGCTTATTGGTTTGAATAACCTTCTCAAGAATTGGAAGCAAGTCCTTCATCGCAGAGATTTTCTTGTCGAAAATCAGGATGTACGGATCTTCCATTTCAGTGGTCATATTCTCACTGTTGGTCACAAAATATGGAGAGAGGTATCCTCTGTCGAACTGCATACCTTCTACAGTTTCGAGATAGGTTTCGGTACCTTTCGCTTCTTCAACGGTAATCACACCATCTTTACCAACTTTCTCCATGGCATCGGCAATGTTGTTACCGATCTCTTCATCACCGTTGGCAGAGATGGTTCCTACCTGACGAATACTGTCGAGGCTGTCGCCAACCGGCTTGCTCAGAGCTTTCAGCTCCTTCACAACCGCATCAACAGCAGTCTCAATTCCACGCTTCAGTTCCATTGGATTCGCACCGGCAGTTACGTTTTTTAGTCCGGTTTGAATAATGGATTGAGCCAATACAGTAGCGGTTGTTGTACCGTCACCAGCGTTGTCATTGGTTTTGGAAGCAACTTCACGCACCATCTGTGCGCCCATATTTTCAACCTTATCAGAGAGTTCAATCTCCTTGGCAACGGTTACACCATCTTTCGTTACTGTAGGTGCACCGAAAGATTTCTCAATAACTACATTTCTTCCGCGAGGACCTAATGTAACTTTGACGGCGTTCGCAAGCTTATCCACACCGCGTTTTAGTGCGTCGCGTGCATCCGCATCGTAATGAACTAATTTTGCTGACATAATTCTTAATTGATTTAGTTAGTTGTTATTTAAATCGTTGATAGACTCTGTTTAGGATACAATACCGAGAATGTCTGATTCTCTCATGATCAGGTATTCTTCACCATCAAGAGTAACTTCTGTGCCGGAATATTTTCCGTAAAGTACTTCATCACCTTTTGCAACAGACATGTCGATCTTGTTCCCGTTTTCTACTTTTCCGGGACCTGCTTCTACCACTGTACCTCGTTGTGGTTTTTCTTTCGCAGTATCAGGGATGATAATTCCAGAGCTGGTTTTTTCTTCAGCTTCGATCGGGCGTACCAACACACGATCACTTAATGGTTTAATGCTAGCCATATGATGACTCCTTTCTTCTTAGGTTTTTGGTTATTCGTTTAATTTTTTTGGTGCGCACGAATGCGCTATTATTTCTGACTAGATGTCTGCAACATCCGTACCAAATTTTAAGAAGTGCCAAATGGTACACTTTTCTACTCTCCTGACAGACAGACTGGTCTATTTACCCCCTGCAATCATGAAAATGTGCCAAGTTGTTCAAGGCAGGCTGTCAACTTTTCATACTCCGATGGTTCGAGCGCTTCTGCACGCAAGTTAAAGTCGAATTCATCTTGCGGCAACTCAATATCCAGTCGTTTAAGTGCATTGCTTAATTTCTTTCTTCTTTGATTGAATGCCATGCGTACAACCGTTTTTAAATTTTTGTCTGAGCATGTCAAGTCAGGTTTATCAAATGTCAGTTTAAGCACGGCGCTATCCACGTTTGGCGGTGGTGAAAAAACACCGGGATGAACATCAAACAGAATTTCAGGACTGCTCATCAACTGGGCCTGGACACTCAAGATTCCATACTCCTTATTTCGCGGTTCAGCCACAATTCGTTCAGCCACCTCTTTTTGCATCATCAAAATGGCAGAAGAAATCTGCTTCCGATATTCCAAAACCTTGAACAGTATCTGACTCGTAATGTAGTAGGGCAGATTCCCGACAACATGAACCGGGCTGTCAGACTTTATAAAATCGTCCCAATCGCTTTTCAGAATATCCTGATTAACAACTTTCAGATCCGGAAACTCTTCAGAAAGATGTTCTACCATCCGCTGATCAATCTCCACAGCTATTACGTTTCCATACTTCTCGAGCATCGGACCGGTAATAGCACCTGCACCGGGACCGATTTCCACAATCCGATCTCCTTTTTGAGCCGGAACAGAATCCACAATTTTCTGAATCATATTGGGATCCCGAAGAAAATGCTGTCCTAAACTCTTTTTGGTACGGGGATAATTCGCCATCTGGGAAATAATATCTGAATGAAGATCTTGTTGAATTTGATTAGATTAACATAACAGATTTTCTGCACTTTTATGGATGATGCTTTTACTTTTGACAAGTTTATACTTATTACATTGTTCAACATTCATCCGCTCACATAGTTTGCCCTTTTATGGAAATCAACCCATTTGATACCGAACAATTAGGCATTCAGACTCTCGAAAAAAGTCTGATGAAGACCAAGTCTGCCCGATCTCTGAAAATTGGCCTGCCAAAAGAAACATCAAACGATGAGCGGCGAATCTCACTTACCCCGGGAGGAGTTTCCGTTCTTGTGGCAAACGGGCACGAAATCTATGTCGAGAAAAATGCAGGTGCCGATGCGCACTTTTCAGACAGTGAGTATGCCGAAGCGGGTGCGGAAATTGCACATAGCGCAGAGGAACTTTTCCGAAAGTCTGAGATGATTGTCAAAGTGGCACCTCCTACCAAAACCGAGCTCAGCTGGATGCAGCCCAATCAGATTTTACTGTCTGCACTTCACCTGGGCCACACCACTCCAGAATTTCTGGATTCACTAATTAAAAAAGGCGTTTGCGCTATCGGTTATGAGTATATCAAAAGTCGTGACAATGAGTTTCCAATTGTACGGATGATGCATGAAATCACAGGCTCGATGGCTGTTCAAATTGCAGCCCACTACCTGGAAAACGGGAGCGACGGACAGGGAATTATGCTGGGAGGAATTTCAGGTATACCACCGGCCACCGTGGCCATACTCGGCGCAGGTATTACCGGTGAATACGCAGCCCGAACTGCATTGGGTTATGGTGCGCAGGTGTTTGTGATGGACAACGACCTGGCGATGCTTCGGCGGCTTGAAAACTCGTTTGACCGGCGAATTATTACCGCAACGGCAAACCATCAGTATCTCTCCACTGCCCTTGAGTTTGCAGATGTAGTGATCGGAGCCGCCATGACGGAAGGAGAACGCGCTCCATGCTGGGTTACCGACCCTATGGTTCAGTCGATGAAATCGGGAAGCGTGATCGTTGATACTGTTATTGATCAGGGTGGATGTATCTCTACAAGTGTACCTACAACACATTCCAATCCGGTTTTCACCAAATACGATGTGGTTCACTACTGCGTTCCAAACATTCCCTCAAACGTAGCCCGAACCGCAACCTACGCTCTCAACAATGTGATTGTGCCCTACCTCGTTGAACTGGGTGACGCAAGCGGAATTGAGGAGTGCTTGTGGCGCAACACAGCTCTGAGAAACGGCGCCTACATTTACAAAAAGCATCTGACCAAAAAAGGACTGGCAGAACAGTTTGAGATGCCATACCGGGATATTGAAATGCTGATAGCATCGCAAATTTAGCAATGATTTTGCCTTTTGTCTTTAAAAAATTTGAACAGACCAATCGTACTCATTAATGCCCACATCTGAACTGAGTGAAAAAAACTACCGGCGTATAGCATTTATTAATTGGGCACTTTCTGTACCGCTGTTGCTAATTTTCGCCTGGCCTTATTATTTCCTCTGCAACTCTCTGGGCGTCAGTAAAATTATAGCCTACCCGGGGTCCATCATCTTTGCACTGCCATTCATGCTGACCATTTTACACGGTCACGTTACCACAGCAATGGGAGCGCTCCACCGGCATCACTACTACAACTGGCTGAGAGGACACCCTCTCACCTACGGAGTTCTCTTTCACTCTATCATCATCAGCACACGATTCCGGCTGTCACTGTTTGCTTTCAGTATAGTGTTACTTGCTGCCGGTATGATCTTAAATTAAAACGGGATGGACCTGCCTCCACCCCGAGAACCTTGATCAATACGCTTTTCCATTTTTAATATCCTCCACAACGGCCGGGTCGAGCAGTGTGGAAGTGTCGCCAATATTTTCCAGATCCTGCGCAGCAATCTTTCTCAGAATCCGACGCATAATTTTCCCGGACCGGGTTTTTGGCAGACCAGTAACAATCTGAACTTTATCAGGTTTGGCGATTGGGCCGATAATTTTCGTTACCAGATCGTGAACCTCCTGCTTGAAGTCTTTTGGATCTTTCGGAACCTTCTCACAAACCATAAAAGCAAAAATACCCTGCCCCTTCACATCGTGAGGATATCCGACAATGGCCGCCTCTACAATATTCGGGTGTTCATCAATTGCATTCTCAATTTCTGCTGTCCCCAGCCTGTGCCCTGATACATTCAACACATCATCCACACGGCCTGTAATACGATAGTATCCGTCAGCATCCCGCCGGCACCCGTCTCCTGTAAAGTAGTAGCCTTTGTAAGCACTCATGTAAGTTTTCAGGTAGCGCTCATGGTCACCCCAAATGGTCCGGGCAATTCCAGGCCAGGGATGTTTGATACAAAGATTTCCATTCACGCCGTTTCCTTTAATCTCCTTCCCGTTTTCATCCATCAAAACAGGAGAAATTCCGGGCAGGGGTAGTGTTGCGAATCCGGGTTTGGTTGGGGTAATTCCAGCCAGAGGGGATATCGAAATCCCTCCGGTCTCCGTCTGCCACCAGGTATCCACAATCGGGCAGCGTCCGCCGCCAACATGGTCATTATACCAGTGCCACGCCTCCTCGTTGATCGGTTCACCTACGGAGCCCAGAACTTTGAGTGAGCTCAAATCATATTTTTGAACATAGCTGATATCGTAACTCATTAATGCGCGAATAGCAGTCGGTGCAGTATAAAAATGTGTTACTTTGTATTTTTCGACCACTTCCCACAAACGGCCCGGATCGGGATAGGTTGGCGTCCCTTCAAAAATAATTCCGGTCGCCCCGTTAAAAAGCGGCCCATAAATAATGTAGGAGTGACCGGTAATCCAGCCTGCGTCAGCAGTACACCAGTAGATATCCTCTTCCTCCACTTGAAAAACATTCCGGAACGTGTAGCTCGTGTAAACCATATATCCGCCACAAGTGTGAAGTACACCTTTGGGTTTACCGGTTGAGCCTGAGGTATAAAGAATGAAGAGCGGGTCTTCTGCATCCATCTCAACCGCCTTGTGCCGTTTTGATGCGTTTCGAATTAGCATGTGCCACCATTCGTCACGACCATCCACCCAATCGATCTCACGGTTGGTACGCTGACAAACAATGACATTTTTAACAGTTGGGCAACTCTCGAGTGCTTCATCAGAAATATCCTTTAGCGGAACGTGTTTATCTCCGCGTCTCAAACCGTCGTTGGTAATCAGCATTTTGGCATCACAATCCTGAATCCTCTCGGCCAGAGACTGAGCTGAGAAACCGGCAAAGACAATGGAATGAACCGCTCCGATCCGGGCGCAGGCAAGGGATGAAATAATCAGCTCCGGCGTCATTGCCATGTAGATACAAACCCTGTCTCCTTTTTGAATCCCCTTCTCCTCCAACACATTTGCAAATCGACAGACATCCTCATGTAGCTGACGATAGGTGATGGTCCTGCGGAAACTGTCGGGGTGGTTGGGCTCGAAAATAAATGCCGTTTTGTGGCCGATGGTGTTCAGATGCCGGTCGAGCATATTTTCGGTAATATTGAGCTTACCGCCTTCAAACCATTTAATGTCCCCTTTTTCAAATCCTCCGGAGTGAACCTTGTCCCAGCTCTTGCGCCAGTAAAACGTCCCGGCCTCGTGCTCCCAGAACTTCTCGCGATTCTTTTCACTCTGCTCGTAAACTTCCTTGTACTCTTCAAATGATTTGATGTTCAGCCACATGACAATCTCTGTTTAGTTTGATATTAAAACGAAGCGCTTTCATTTTGTCGTTTTTTCAGCTCATTATCAAGAATATTTTCATCCTTTTGCGTTTTCTCCCGGGAACGGCATTAAACCTGATTGGATTTTGATACCTGACCGACTAATTATTTATGAGCAGTACGCACGGATTTAAAATTATCGAAGAGTGGTTTCATACAAAAGGATACACTCCTTTTGACTGGCAGAGAAATGTCTGGAATTATGTGACTTCTGGTAAAAACGGTCTTTTAAATGCTCCGACCGGAAGCGGGAAAACATTCGCACTTTTCATGCCTGCTTTGATCCGCTGGATTGATGAACATCCTGAAACTTACACTCAGCTCAAAAATAACGGGCTGCAGCTTCTCTGGATCACTCCCCTGCGAGCTCTGGCAAAAGATATCGAACAGGCAATGAATCAAGTGGTGGATGATCTTGGAATTCCCTGGAAAGTTCAGCGCAGAACGGGGGATGTCTCATCTTCCATCAAACAGAAGCAGAAAAAACAGATGCCTGAAGTGTTGATCACAACCCCGGAGAGCCTGCACATACTACTTGCTCAAAAGGGATACCCCCGGCGGTTTAAAAATCTGAAACAGGTTGTGGTGGACGAATGGCACGAGCTGATCGGTTCAAAACGTGGAACCCAAACCGAGCTGGCACTCTCACGACTACATGGAATGAACCCAGCTCTTCAAACCTGGGGAATATCAGCTACCATTGGTAATCTGCCGGAAGCGCTCGAAGTGCTGCTTGGGCCGGAAAAATCAAAGAGTGCTGAAATTTTAAAAGCGAACGTCAGTAAAAATATCATCACCCATTCTGTACTGCCCGACAACGTTGAAAAGTTTCCATGGCACGGCCATCTCGGTATCCAGCTACTTCCGAAAATTCTGCCGATCTTGGAGCAGCCGGGTTCTACGCTCATCTTCACAAACACTCGATCCCAGTCGGAAATATGGTTCAGGGAAATCCTGGAGGCAAAACCGGAATTTGCTGGTACGATTGCACTGCACCACGGGTCGCTCTCATCAAATGTTCGAAACTGGGTGGAAGAGGCCTTGCATGATGGTACAATCAAAACGGTGGTATGCACTTCCAGCCTGGATCTTGGAGTCGATTTTGCACCGGTCGATAAAGTGATACAGATTGGCAGCCCAAAGGGTGTATCACGATTTATGCAGCGGGCAGGACGAAGCGGCCATCGCCCCGATGCAGATAGCCGTATCTGGTTTGTGCCTACAAACGCACTCGAACTGATTGAAGCCGCTGCTCTTAAAGATGCTAACCAAAAACAGAATATTGAAAGCCGAACTCCCGTACTGAAACCGTTTGATGTACTCTCTCAATATTTAATAACTCTGGCTGTTTCCGAAGGTTTTAAACCCGACCAAATTTTCAATGAAGTCAGGCAAACTTTTGCCTACCAAACCTTGAGAATCGAGGAGTGGACTGCCATTCTGGATTTTATTCACACCGGAGGTTCATCCCTGAACAGTTATGATGATTACGCCAAAACAGAAATTGATGAGAATGGTGTCTGGAAAGTATACGATCGGAAAATAGCACGTAGACATCGAATGTCGATCGGGACGATTACAAGCGACACCATGCTATCTGTTAAATACCTGAAAGGCGGACGCCTCGGGCGGATTGAAGAGTGGTTTATTTCTCAGCTCAATATCGGCGATTCATTCTGGTTTGCCGGACGCAATCTGGAACTGGTTCAAATCAAAAATATGACCGTCTACGTCAGACGCACCAAGCAATCCTCAAGTAAAGTACCAAGCTGGCTTGGAGGACGAATGTCACTCTCATCTAATATGTCTCAACTGCTCAGAGAAAAATTCAGGGAAGCCTCGGAGGGGAGTTCTACTAGCGAAGACCTGAAAGCGATACAGCCGATTCTGGATGTACAGAGAGAGCGATCCATCATCCCAAACGAGCAGCAGTTTTTAATCGAAAAATCATGGTCTAAAGAAGGTTGCCACTGCTTTTTCTATCCCTTTGAAGGGCGGTATGTTCACGAAGGCATGTCAGCTTTGATCGCACACCGACTTTCCAAATTAAAACCAATCACCTTTTCCATTGCTATGAATGACTATGGATTCGAGCTTCTATCCGATCAGGAGATCCCGATTGAAGAGGGATTGAAAAATGAGCTGTTTTCAGAAGAAAATTTGATCAATGATATTATGAGCAGCCTGAACAATACCGAACTGGCTAAGAGAAAATTCCGGGGTATCAGTCAGATTGCAGGTCTTGTCTTTACAGGATTTCCGGGAGACAGAAAAACGGGCAAACACCTCCAGATGTCTTCTTCTCTCTTTTTTGATGTATTTGCTGAGTATGAACCTGATCACCTGCTTTTACAGCAGACCTTTGACGAAGTTTTGCAGGATCAGCTGGATGAAACCAGACTCCGGGTTGCACTCAGGCGAATTGAAAAACAAAGTATCATACTCAAGAATGTAGACCGGTTCTCTCCGCTGGCATTCCCGATATTTGTTGACAGGCTTCGTGAGCGGCTTTCATCCGAAAAACTGATTGATCGTATCATGAAAATGCAGAAAGAGCTGGAAAAAGAATCTTGATATGGCAACTTCAGAAAACATTGCTGAAATATCAGTCTGCGGACAGACCTGGCTGCTTCATCCCGACAAAGTTGTTTTCTGGAAAGATGAGAACCTGCTGATTCTCTGTGATCTTCACCTGGGCAAATCCGGACATTTTCGAAAGGCGGGTATTGCCGCACCCGGTAAAATCAACCTGAAGAATTTTGAGCGGCTCGATCATTTGATCAATCATTATAATCCGTCCGGTTTACTCATTCTGGGCGACCTGTTTCACAGCGGTGCCAATCGCGAATGGTTTCAATTTGAGGAGTGGCGGAAATCACACGCTGATATTACCATCACACTTATCACCGGAAATCATGACATTTTGCATAAAACTTTTTATGAAGCTGCAGATATAGAAACCCTGCCTGCACTGAAAACCGGACCATTCCAATTTGTGCACGATCCGGGTGACCTTGTTGATGTCCAAGAAAATATCACCACGGTATCCGGACATTTACATCCGGGGCTCAAAATAAAATCACGGGGTCGACAAAAAATGGTTCTCCCCTGTTTTCTTTTCTCAGACACACAAATACTTCTACCGGCTTTCGGTGAATTTACTGGACTCCACCTCATCAATCCATCATCCGGACAGAATGTTTATGCTATTCTTGACAATCAGGTTGTGAATACTTCCCGATTTTTTGAATGATTTGAATCAAGATTCGGGTTGAGTTTAAAATGTATCAAATCTTCCTAGCTATGAAAAAACAGATTTTTTTGTTTCTGCTGATTCAGTTTCTCTTTATTGGCTGGCTTTCAGCCCAAAATAATTCATTGGATCTGGAGCAGATTAACGAGGATCGGATTCAGCTTAACAGTACGGGAATGCTTGTACTGGGTGGCTGGGCTTTGAGCAATATAGCCGTTGGAAGTATCGGAATGATCCAGACAGATGGTCGAACAAAATACCTCCATCAAATGAATGCTGCCTGGAATGTGGTCAATTTGGGGATTGCCGGTTTTGGATATTACGGGTTGAAAAATCAGTCAACTGAGTTGTCACTTTCTGAGACAATCAGTGAGTTTCACAATTTTGAAAACATCCTGCTCTTCAATGCTGGGTTGGACGTCGGATATATGGCCATCGGCGCCTATTTATGGGAAAGAGGATTGAGAAAAGAAAATAATCGTCTGGTTGGCTACGGACAGTCTATGATTTTGCAGGGAGGGTTTCTCTTTGCCTTTGATTTAACCTTGTTTGTTCTCAGCAAGAACCAGAGCAGTGCACTTCTTGACGGTATATCTAATATCCAGTTTACAGGTAATGCCGTGTCGATGACTATCCCATTTTGATCAGCTACTTTGCAGCCTTTCTTTTATAGCAGTGATGCAGAATGTTCAAAATTCTGGACTTTCGGATTCGTACATTTCCGCTCGAGATATTGAAATGATCCGCGTACTCCTTACTTGATTTATCCGGATGCTTCAGCATGTACTGAATGAGCGACCGGCTCTCTTTGTCGAGTTCATACATGCAATCTTCAAGATGACGCATTCGCTCTTCGTCAATCAGGTTTCGTATCTGTTCGGCCGGCTCCGCCTGATCATAAGCTTCTTCAGGTGCAGTAAAACGGTGCTGATATTTTTTATACCGGATATACTCATTCTTTACCGAAAATGTGATGTATCGAAAAATATATTTGTGCTCTCGGATTTTATCTTTTCGAATCCGGTCATATACTTCTGTAAAGACTTCCTGGGTACATTCTCTCGCCTCATTCCGGTCAGCATTCATGGTAACAACCAGATAATCCACAATACGAGGTATGAGCTCTTGCAACAGATTATTTGCTGTCACATCGTCCCCGTTTTGGATCGCTTCCACTAATTCCGAATAATCAACTCTGGCCACGTCTGCGCTTTAACCCGTTAAGATTTCGCGATTTATAATAAATCTGTAGATCGTTTTTCCACTAAATTAACTGTGTTTGAATATATAAACCGATACAAAGAGTACAAATCATTTTTGTAAATAACTTCTTCATCCAGAAATAATTATTAAAATTTCAATCCGGCCTTAGGCAATTATATTTATTTCACTTACAATTTTATTTGTAACAATATGATCAAAAATATCTCTTGTTCTTAACTCATACTATACAAAATAAAATATCAAATAATGATGAAAACTATCATGAACTCTTACAAAACGCTCATTTCAAAATTATCCTTAACTGCTATTGTACTGTTTATGGCTGCCGGCTGTGCAACTGTTACAGACGCCAACGCCGACCTGATGGATGACCCATCTGTAGAAACAACCACCATCGAAAAAGCCGGGGACACCTGGGATCAGTCTGGCGGCTCCGATATGGACCCGATCATCGTCAAACCGGAAATGACCGACTAACGACCACTCAACCATCTATTACACCAACACTAAAAACACGATTGCTATGAAAACTCTGATAACTGCTCTGTTC